>OAUE01000001.1_pt1 | contig 718036 bp, 681 predicted proteins | sample 1476131 | NCBI WGS metagenome assembly OAUE01 (sample SAMEA2580003, study PRJEB22360) | human gut metagenome | reverse complement strand
TATCAGCCAGCACCCCCGGAATGAGACGGCCCCCGGCCGCCCCCGCCACAATCAAAGGAATTCTGGGATTCGCGCGCAGGCGGTTTAACCACTCGAGAGGTTTAAGCTGGGTTGCAGTCGATGCTGTCGCACTCATCTCGCACCTCGTGGCTTATCGTGGACGGCGTTTTTTGCAAAGTGGAACAAGACTCACTCCCGGGTCAGCAAACTCGAAAAATTGACGGTCTCATTATTTGCGGTTTCGAATTTTTCTATGCGTTAAAAACCGTGGTTTTTTATCGTTATTTAACGCCTTTATCTTATTGACTAACTGGTAATCTCAGCTACGTAAAAAATCATCCAGGGGATCAGAATGTCGGCAATACAGGGGATTGAAGGGGTCATCAGCCAGTTACAGGCCACGGCGATGTCAGCAAAAACGCAGGATATGCAGCCACAACCGACCGTGAGTTTTGCCGGACAACTGCATGCGGCGTTAGACAGAATCAGCGATGTGCAAACCGCGTCCCGTACGCAGGCTGAGAAATTTACCCTGGGTGAGCCGGGCATTGCGTTAAATGATGTGATGACCGATATGCAAAAAGCGTCGGTATCGATGCAGATGGGTATTCAGGTGCGTAATAAACTGGTGTCGGCGTATCAGGAAGTGATGTCGATGCAGGTGTAGGGGCAACATGCAGAGAATGTTTGCCGGATAAGCGCAGTGCCATCCGGCAACCAGTTACTTCTGAATCAAATAGCGGATCGTTGGACCATCCTGCTGAATATCCAGCACCGTATAGCCGTGATTACGCGCATCCAGTGGAATATTGTTGATTGACTGCGGGCAATCGCTCACCACTTCCAGAATTTCACCTTTCTTCAATTGCGGCATCGCTTCCAGCGTGGCTACAGCCGGATATGGACACGGTTCGCCGACCATATCGAGGCGATAATCAGGCACGATATTTTTCATACAGACTCCTTGGCAGGCGTCAGCCCTGCACGACGGAAGAAACGTTTTTCCCAGCCGATAATGAGCATCAGCGCGGCAAACAACAGCAGATAGGTCACCAGCAGACCGCCGAGCGGACCGAAGGTGTTGAGCAGATTCACTTTGTCCCAGTTGGTGGCAAGTGCGGGAGCAAAATCATCCCAGTAGTAGGCCAGAATGGTCGAGCCAATAACGTTGCCCAGACCAACCCACCAGTAATGCACCTGGCCTTCAACGGCGCGATACATCCAGCCGGTTTCACATCCGCCCGCTAAAACGATGCCAAAGCCGAACAGCAAGCCGCCAATCACCGCATTCGGACCCGCCCACATGATTTTAGGCTCGACGCCTAGTTGCACATAGCTAAAGATACCGATGGCGCTGACTGCCATCCCGAAGATAATCGCTTTTGCCATATGGGTGCGACCGGAAATCCACAGGTCGCGGAAGGCGGAGGTGAAGCAGATTTGCGCCCGTTCAATCAGCAGTCCGAACCCAACACCGAACAGCATCGCCAGACCGAGCTTGGGTTTATCCATCGCCGTGAGCAGCGCCCAGCCGATCATGGCGATAAACACCAGCATGCCCAGGCGGAAACGGCGACGGGCCTGATCCGGCTTTTGCGTTAACGGCGAAGCGGCGGAGACTTTCTGCATTTTGACCGGGATACGAAACATTGGCAGCAATGTAAAGCGTGCGCCAAACCAGGAGCCAATAGCCGTGGCCAGCGCAAAAAACCAGGCGTGTAGCGAGAACTGCGGAATGCCGGTGAAGAATGCGGCCAGGTTACAGCCCATTGCCAGCCGTGCGCCGAATCCGGCGATTGCCCCGCCGACTATCGCCTGCATAATGCGCACCCGACTGCGTGGCATGCGTAACTTGACGTTGTTGGCCCACAGTGCGGCAGCAAAACAGCCGCCGAACATACCGAGGATCATCATTCCGTCGATGCGGGTCAGGGGCGAGCCTTCGAGATGGATCAGCTTGTAGTATCCCCACTCTTCGGCGTGCACACCAAACAGTTGCAGGATTTGACCACCCCAGCGGGTGAATTCACCGGTAACGGCCCAGAAGGTTCCCGTAATGCCGAAATAGTAAGTAGAGAGAATACCCGCTGCGATGACCGCAGGGGCGGGGGCCCAAAATTTAATTAACCAGGCCTGTTTGAAGTGTTGCCATGACATGCGTTGTGCCTCTGAACTCAGAAGGTATGTAACAAGAAGTGTGGATACTACACCGTTCAGAATTTTTGACTATGAGTAATAAGAGGTAACACCGTCTGGATCAATCTTTCTCAACGCTGCCGAAAGGCTGGCGACATCAGGCCTTTAATGCCACAATCCCATTTTCTTCGCATGCAGGATGAATGATGAAAAAATTAGCAATCGTTGGTGTATTTCTGGCGCTTACCGGATGCGCCGAAGTAGAAAATTATAACGACGTGGTGAAAACGCCAGCGCCAGCCGGTCTGGAAGGATACTGGCAATCAAAAGGTCCGCAACGCAGTCTGGTGAGCCCGGAAGCCATTGCCAGCCTGGTGATAACGAAAGAGGGCGATACGCTGGATTGTCGCCAGTGGCAGCGGGTGATCGCGTTGCCGGGGAAACTGACGATGCTCTCTGGAGATCTCACCAACGTGACGGTGAAACGCGAGCTGTACGAGATCGAGCGCGAAGGCAATACGCTGGAATATGACGGTATGACGCTGCAGCGGGTGGATCGCCCGACGCAGGAATGTGCTGACGCGTTAAAGAAAACGCCGCTGGCAACACCGCTGCCATAAGCCGTACGCCCCGGTAACCATCGGTCACCGGGGTTGAGCTTTACAAAACGTCTTCAATCACCCACACGCTGACGCTCCCGCCGTTACAGAAAAACGTCGCTTCGCCGTTTTCATCGGTGACCACGCTTTCTTCACGATTTCCCAGATAGTCGCGCCAGGTTTTATTGCCATAATTGGCGCCGAGATTGATGGTCTTTTCTCCGTCATCGCCGTTAGACAGCACCACCACACAGCCGGGATCCTCGTCTGTGCCGCTGCGGCTAAAAGCGATACAGTTAGGATGATCGAAAAAGAGCGTCTGTACCCCATGCGCGAAGCGCTGGCGTGCGAGGATCAGTTCATCAAGTTGTTCAATGATCGGCATGTCGATAGGATAGGTTTCGCCATCGCCGCCGGTGTCTTCGTAATGCGCTCCGTAGAGGTCAGGGTAAAATACCGACGGCACGCCGTTTTCGCGCAACAGGATCAGCGCATAGGCCAGCGGCTTAAACCACGGCTCGACGGGGGCTTCGAGTGCCTGCAAGGGTTGGGTGTCGTGATTGGCGACCAGCGTGACGGCATGAAAAGGATCGGCCTCCACCAGAGTGTCGGTGAAAATCTGGCTCATGTCGTAATCGCGGCCCTGACGGGAGGCCTCGTGGAATTTCATCTGCAAAGGGGCGTCGAACAACATAGTTTTCCCCTCCACCTGATTAATGTAGGTTTGCAGCTTGTCGACTTCATGGGACCAGTATTCCGCCACAATAAACAGCGGCTTGGGTGCAACCTCCTGCACGTGCTCAATCCACTCTTTGTAAAACCATGCCGGAATATGTTTCACGGCATCTAAACGAAAACCGTCACACTGGGTTTGCTCCATTACCCAACGTGCCCAGTATTTGAGCTCCTCAGTCACCGCGTGATTGCGAAAATCAATGTTTTCGCCCATCAGATAATCAAAATTACCCAACTCATCATCAACCTGATCGTTCCAGCCTTCGCCGGTGTAGTCGTTAACGATTTTAAAAATCCCGTCTTCAGTTGGGTTCTCGATATGGTCAATGCCGCTGAAGCATTTAAAATCCCAAATGAATTGCGAATACTGGCCAGCGCGGGCAGGGAAGGTATAGCGCGTCCAGCCCTCGCACTCGACAATCTCATCGTCTATTTGCGTACGATCCTCGGCGTTAACTCGCTGGACGCGGATCTTTTCTTTCTCATCTGCGCCCATTTTGTGGTTAACCACCACGTCGAGCAGCACGGCAATATCATTGTGCTTAAGCGCGTCTATCGCCGCCAGCAGGTGGTTTTTATCGCCGTATTTGGTGGCGACGGTTCCCTTTTGGTCGAATTCGCCCAAGTCAAACAGATCGTAGGAATCATAGCCAACGGAATAGCCGCCGGACGCGCCTTTATAAGCGGGGGGCAGCCATACCATATTGATGCCGATATCATTGAGTCCGCCTGCGCGTTCGGCAAGCTCGGGCCAGAGTTGACCGCCATCAGGGTAATACCAGTGGAAGTACTGCAATAACGTGGGATTTTTCATCTTCCGTGCTCCAGAAGTCGTTTGGCCGACCTCTGGAGTATGGAAGATAATTCAGACGAGACGGGAAATTATTGTGGCGAGGTGGGGGCGTCGGGTACCAGCAGCATGCCGGAAAGACGACCATAGGCGTTATTCAGCGTCTTTTGGCGTGTCGACTGGCCGATGAGGTTGCTGAGCTCATCCAGTCGCTGCTGCAACAACGTTTTGAGCAGTTGTTCGTTATCCAGCGTCTGTTTAATGTACCCGGCCACTAGGTCCTGAATACTTCGCGTAATGCCCGGTGGAGTTTGCTCTTCCATGACCACTTCAATACTTTGCAGATAGGTAACTTCCTGTTCCAGTAAAAGGTCCCATTCACCACGCTGCGCCAGTTCCAGCAGCGAGTGACTGAGTAGCGCGATGCGCTGCCAACGGTTGATAAACTCCACGGCTGAGGTCATTAACGAGACTCCTGGGACGACGCTTTCGGTGAGATCTGTTTCCAGGCATCTGCAATGTTGCCGAGTAACCCTTCGACTTCTTCAATGGCCTGACAATCATTACGCAAGTTAGCTTGCAGTAAACGGCGGATCATATAGTCATACAGCGAGGACAGGTTGGTGGCGATTTCACCGCCAGTTTCCTGATCCAGGCCTGCTTTCAGACCATTGTCGATAATGTTAATGGCTTTGCTTAAGGCCTCACCTTTGGCGACGATATCACCCTGTTGCATAAACAGGCGAGCGCGCACCAGGGCGCTGTTCGCGCCGTCAAACAACATTTCAATCAGCTGATGTGGGCTGGCGCTCATCACGGCGCTTTCCACGCTGACCTGTGCATAGGCTTTGGTACCGCTCGCGGTATACATACTTACCTCGTGTTATCAGGATTTATTCATCGCTGTAAATTGTTGGCCCAGATAGGTACTGGTGTTATTCAGCTTGCTCATCATGCTATCGAGCTGGGTAAACTGCGCCGTATAGCGCGCAACCATGTCATCAATGCTGGCGCTAACTGACAGATACTGTTTGGTCAGCTTTTTCAGCGTGGCGTTAATGCTGTCTTGCGCATTGTCGATAATGCCGTCATCAGCGAGATAGCTTTTTACTTCAGCGGCAATTTTGGTGGTGATGCCGGTTTCCTTGCCGTCGCCCGCCAGCAGTTCGCGAACAGAGGCGGTGTTTTCGTCCAGCGCTTTTTTCAGTTTGGTATCATCGATGGACATCTTGCCGGTTTTGCCATCTTGTTTGATGCCAATTTCATTCAGGGTCTTAAAGGCACCTTCGCTACCGGAGTTAGCAAACTGCGCGCGAATACCGGTCTGAATGGTACGTACCACGCTGTCGCCCACCAGCGCGCCGTTGTCTTTGTCCTGACCTTCCGCACCTGCGTCTACGGCTTTATATTTGGTCAACGTATTAAAGGTATCGATCAGTGAGTTATAGGCATCGACCCAGCCTTTAATTGCTTCCGTGGCTTTCTCATTGCTTTTCGTGACGGTGACGCGCGCGTCGGTGACTTTTTTGGTCAGTTCCAGCGTCACGCCCTGCGGGGCATCGGTGACTTTGTTACTCTGACGTTCAATATCGATACCGTTCATCGTGAGCTTGGAGTTTTGGGCCTGAACCAGCTCGGTCATTTTTCCAGTACCGGTCTTACTGTCGTAGGCCAGCAGATCGTTCAGCTTACTGTCGCCGTCAACGGAGATGGTCATCTTGCTGTCCAGACCTTCTGCTGCAGTCAGCACCAGTTTGAACTCGCCATCTTTCACCTTAACGATACTGGCGGAGATACCGCTGTCGGTATCGTTAATTGCCTTGCTGATATCATCCAGCGTGGTCTTATCTTGCGAGAGTTTAATCTCTAGCGGCTCTTTCCGACCCGGCTGTTCAATTTTAATAGTACGAGTACCAGAACCATCACCCAGAGCCTCTTTGTTTGAAGCAACTGATTTGGTACTCAGAGATTGCGCCTGCGCCAGTTGCGTGACGCTGATGGTATAAATACCCGGTGCCGCACCGGCTTCCGTGGTGACTTTCAGATCTTCGGTACTGCTGGTGACATTACTGCTTCTGAACAGCTCCGGTTTATTTAACGCGGTATTGGCCGTCTGGAATTTTTCCAGCGCACTCTTAAGCGTACCGTAGGCCGTCAGGCGGGCGGTATTGTCGGTCTGTTGCTGAGTAATTGGATTTAAACGTTTTTTCTCAGCAATAGTCAGGTTGTTTAGCAACGTGTCCAGTGGTAAGCCTGAGCCTACGCCTAATGATGTAAATGAAGCCATGCCCGATTCCTTGTGATTGCAAACAATTGTTAAGCGGGTTATCGGCAATTTGCGCGCAAAGTTTAATGATAGTTTTGTAAAAATAATGCGCAGAATAGTGGGGCATATAGAGGGTATTTCGCGGGCTAAGAAAAAAAACGACGGAAACTAAAAATTTTCTAAAGTTCGAATTTAAGGTGCCGATACATGGGTTACGGTCAGAAACCGTGGGCAACAGCCCAATAACATCGAGTTGTAATTGATAAGGAAAAGATCATGGCACAAGTCATCAATACAAACAGCCTGTCGCTGTTGACCCAAAACAACCTGAACAAATCTCAGTCCGCTCTGGGCTCCGCTATCGAACGTCTGTCTTCTGGTCTGCGTATCAACAGCGCGAAAGACGATGCTGCTGGTCAGGCGATTGCAAACCGTTTCACCGCTAACATCAAAGGTCTGACTCAGGCTTCCCGTAACGCCAATGACGGTATCTCTGTTGCCCAGACCACTGAAGGCGCGCTGTCTGAAATCAATAACAACCTGCAGCGCGTTCGTGAACTGTCCGTACAGGCAGCGAACGGCTCTAACTCTGAGTCTGACCTGACTTCTATCCAGGACGAAATTAATCAGCGCCTGGCAGAAATCAACCGTGTTTCCGAGCAAACCGACTTCAACGGTAAAAAAGTTCTGAACCAGGATGGTCAACTGACTATTCAGGTTGGGGCAAAAGATGGTGAAACTATCACCATCGATCTGAAAAAAATCAACAGCGAAACGCTGAAACTGAACGATCTGGATGTCACTAAGATCGCTACCACTGTTTCTAAAGGTACAACTGTAAGCGGCGATGTTACTGTTGGCGCCGGCGTAATGAAACCTGACTCAGGTACTGCTGTAACTTGGGGGGGGACTCCAAAACTGTTTAAAGACCCAGCAGCTGGCGGCGGATACGTTATTAAAGACGGTGCAGATTACTATTCTGCGACCGTTGATAATAAAACAGGTACCGTCAGTTATAACACTACAAAACTGACAGGTACTGCAGCTACTGATGCTGCAACTGTAGCAGGTACCGCAGCTAATGAAGTAACCAAAATCCAGAAAGATGTAGCATATAGCGGAACTGGCTTGGGGGCGGATGAAAGCTTAATTTCCTATAAAGATGCAACCACAAAAGATACTAAATTTGCTGTTAAATTGGCTGATGGTACCTTTAAAGATGTTAGCTTTAACAGCACTACGGGTGCTGCTACTAAAGGTACAACCACTTTAACCCCAGACATCAGCCTTGACCCGCTGAAGAAAATTGATGCTGCTCTGTCTGATGTAGACAAATTCCGTAGCTCCTTGGGTGCGGTGCAGAACCGTTTTGAATCTGCAGTGACCAACCTGGGTAACACCGTTAACAACCTGTCTTCTGCCCGTAGCCGTATCGAAGACTCCGACTACGCGACCGAAGTGTCTAACATGTCTCGTGCACAGATCCTGCAGCAGGCAGGTACATCTGTACTGGCACAAGCTAACCAGACCACGCAAAACGTACTCTCTTTACTGCGTTAATCCACCGATTGGGTTACATAGTAGTCAGAGACAATAAAGGCAGCGAAAGCTGCCTTTTTTCTATACTGGAGTCTGAAGAATGCAAGAAATTACCGTTACTGAACCCAATTTTGTGACTACGTTTCAGTGCACTGGCACGCAATGTCGCGATCATTGCTGTAAAGGCTGGAATATACATCTGGATAAGGCAACGGTGAGTAAATATGCTTCCAGTAAAAATGAGAACATCAAAAATATTGCCAAAGAGAATATTATTCTGCTTAAAAAAGATATTACGCAGTGGGGGATGATTAAGCTTGCGGATGATACAGGAAACTGCCCATACCTTACCGAGGATAGTCTGTGTCAGGTACAAAAAACATTGGGAGCCCAGGCGCTAAGTACTACCTGTAAAACATTCCCACGTATTGAGCGCATTTATAAAAACGATGTGAGAAAAGCGCTGAATTTATCATGTCCTGAAGTTACAAGTATTATATTAACAGATCCCCATGCAATGATTTTGAATGAAAAAAGTATCGTTAAGCCTAAAGCTAATACTATGCCAGCACTTTCTCAACAACAAAAGTTGCTGAATCTTTTTTGCTTAAGCCTGGTGGATCAGGCTGGGCATGATATCAACGTAGGCTTTTATACTCTGATCAAGTTTACTTTATTTATCGAGAAATTTAAGGCGGTTGATAATACCGCGTTGGCTGAGATTGAACCCGTCTATCACGCACTACTTGAGCAGATACAGTCAGGTGAAATGCGAGAAGAACTGTCGAAATTTTCTGCTGACAAAAATGTTAAAGTTGCTTTAGTGCTCTTGCTTCAGGATTATTTCAGCAGTCTCCCGGTAAGCCGTGCCAATGGAGTACTTAACTATTATATCCAGTGTCTTTTGAGAACATTGTCCCTGGAAGAACATCACTCTGTTGGAGAAGGGGTCGCTAAACTTGAGGCTACATGGCGGAAAGTTTACGAAGAGCAGGAAGAAGCTGGATTCGATCTAAAAAATTTCATTTTGTATAAAATTTGGGAAAACAACTTTCCTAATCAAAAGAAAGTAGACCCGCTTCGTACGCTATACATGATAAGTGTTGAATACTATTTTATTAAAATGCTGATTGCCGCGAGCGCCTACGAGAGAACATACCTGGAGAAGGAGGATGCTATCAATATCGTCTATAGCTTCCATTCGCTAAGTCAGCATAATCCTACTGTACATGAGAACTTCCAAAAGCACATCGAGACCGTCAGAACGGGCGATGACCTGTCGATGATTCATCTCTTGACATAATTTTAACGGGGATGCGTGAAAACGCATCCCTCGCAAGCTAACCATTTGATTTATGTTTGATTATTTCCGATGCGAAATAACGCCATCAGCTACATAAGTGAAATAACCCTTCTTTTATAGCCTTATTCCTCCGATAGAACCCCCTGCAGAAACGGATAATCATGCCGATAACTCATTTAACGCAGGGCTGTTTATCGTGAATTCACTGTATACCGCTGAAGGTGTAATGGATAAACACTCGCTGTGGCAGCGTTATGTACCGTTGGTGCGTCACGAAGCATTGCGCCTTCAGGTGCGTTTGCCGGCGAGCGTAGAACTGGATGACCTGCTACAAGCGGGCGGCATCGGGTTATTGAATGCCGTTGACCGATATGACGCTTTGCAAGGAACGGCATTTACCACTTACGCAGTGCAGCGTATTCGTGGAGCAATGCTGGACGAACTACGTAGCCGGGATTGGGTGCCGCGTAGCGTTCGGCGCAATGCTCGCGAAGTGGCACAGGCGATGGGACAACTGGAGCAGGAATTAGGGCGCAACGCGACGGAAACCGAAGTGGCGGAGCGTCTGGCTATTCCTGTGCAAGAGTATCGTCAGATGTTGCTCGATACCAATAACAGCCAACTCTTCTCTTATGACGAGTGGCGGGAAGAGCATGGCGATAGTATTGAGCTGGTGACGGAAGAACATCAGCAGGAAAACCCGTTACAACAGCTTCTTGAGGGTAACCTCCGCCAGCGCGTGATGGACGCGATCGAGGCGTTGCCGGAGCGTGAAAAGCTGGTGTTAACGCTGTACTACCAGGAAGAGCTGAATCTGAAAGAGATTGGCGCGGTACTGGAAGTCGGGGAATCACGGGTCAGCCAGTTGCACAGTCAGGCCATCAAACGTCTACGCACCAAGCTGGGTAAGCTATAGGGGTACATCATTACCCCTGAACAATGCCGCATTACGAATTGACTACCAGGAGTTCTCATGACGGTGCAGCAATCAAAAAGACGGCCTCTAAGCCGCTACCTCAAAGATTTCAAACACAGCCAGACGCATTGCGCCCATTGCTTTAAGTTGCTCGACCGGATCACGCTGGTTCGTCGCGGGCAAATTGTGAATAAAATCGCCATCGCTCGACTGGACACTTTGTTGGATGAAGCCGAGTGGGAGCAGGAGAAAAAAGAGTGGGTGGCGCTGTGTCGTTTTTGCGGTGATTTGCATTGCAAAGAGCAGAGCGACTTTTTCGACATTATTGGATTTAAACAATTTTTGTTTGAGCAAACCGAAATGAGCCACGGCACGGTACGTGAATACGTTGTCCGCCTGCGTCGCCTCGGAAATCACCTGACCGAACAAAATATCTCTCACGATCTGCTGCAGGAAGGGTTCCTCGACGAAAACCTTGCCCCGTGGCTGCCGGAAACCAGCACCAACAATTACCGCATCGCCTTACGTAAGTATGAGCAGTTCAAAGCCCATACCCATATAGGGCATATGCAGAAATCCTCCTGGACAGCCAGTTCTGATATATATTAAAAACGAATAAGGTGTAACAGAGTCGTGTTTGTGGAACACAGTAAACGCTTTACACTGTAGTCATAAATGATAGTCACTAATGACAATATTCGGGGTAACTATGAAATTAGCACTTCTGGGACGTCAGGCTCTGATGGGTGTAATGGCTGTTGCACTTGTCGCCGGAATGAGCGTAAAAACTTATGCAGATGAAGGTCTGTTAAATAAAGTTAAAGAGCGTGGCACGCTGCTGGTGGGCCTGGAAGGGACCTATCCCCCGTTTAGTTTTCAGGGTGATGACGGCAAGCTGACCGGTTTCGAAGTGGAGTTCGCTGAGGAACTGGCCAAGCACCTTGGGGTGAAAGCTAACCTGAAGCCGACCAAGTGGGACGGTATGCTGGCCTCTCTTGATTCTAAGCGCATTGATGTGGTCATCAACCAGGTGACCATCTCTGACGAACGTAAGAAAAAATACGATTTCTCTACCCCGTATACGGTTTCTGGTATTCAGGCGCTGGTGAAAAAAGGTAATGAAGGCGTTATTAAGACCGCTGCCGATCTGAAAGGTAAAAAAGTCGGCGTTGGTCTGGGCACCAACTATGAAGAGTGGCTGCGCCAGAACGTGCAGGGCGTGGATATTCGTACCTATGATGATGACCCGACCAAATACCAGGATCTGCGTGTAGGCCGTATCGACGCCATTCTGGTTGACCGTCTGGCGGCGCTGGATCTGGTCAAGAAAACCAAGGATACGCTGGCTGTGACCGGTGAAGCATTCTCCCGCCAGGAGTCCGGCGTGGCGCTGCGCAAAGGCAATGAAGATCTGCTGAAAGCGGTTGATGCGGCCATTGCTGAAATGCAGAAAGACGGTACGCTGAAAGCCCTGTCTGAAAAATGGTTTGGAGCGGATGTGACGAAATAATCAGCATTCGATGAAAAAAGGCGCCTTTAACAGCGCCTTTTTTTATTTCATTGCGCCTGAGCGTGCATAATAAAAAGAACATCACAACAACGAATACCGGAGGCTGTATGCCGCTGCATAACTTAACGCGCTTTCCACGTCTGGAATTTATTGGCGCGCCAACGCCGCTCGAATATCTTCCACGCTTCTCCGACTACCTCGGGCGCGATATTTTCATCAAACGCGATGACGTCACGCCGATGGCTATGGGCGGCAATAAGCTGCGTAAGCTGGAATTCCTGGCCGCAGACGCACTGCGTGAAGGCGCTGATACGCTGATAACCGCGGGTGCCATCCAGTCTAACCATGTTCGCCAGACGGCGGCGGTAGCGGCTAAGCTTGGCCTGCACTGCGTGGCGCTGTTGGAAAATCCGATTGGCACTACTGCGGAAAACTATCTCACCAACGGCAACCGTCTGCTGCTGGACCTGTTTAATACGCAAATCGAAATGTGCGATGCGCTGACCGACCCGAATGCGCAGCTTCAGGAACTGGCGACGCGCATTGAAGCACAGGGCTTCCGCCCGTATGTGATCCCCGTTGGCGGTTCTAACGTGTTGGGCGCATTGGGTTATGTGGAAAGCGCGCTGGAAATCGCCCAGCAGTGTGAAGGGGCCGTTGCGCTTTCTTCCGTAGTAGTGGCATCGGGCAGCGCGGGAACGCACGCCGGGCTGGCCGTGGGCCTGGAACAACTGATGCCAGACGTCGAGCTTATCGGCGTGACCGTCTCGCGTAGCGTCGCCGATCAAAAGCCCAAAGTAGTAACGTTACAGCAGGATATTGCCCGTGAACTGGAACTGACGGCCTCGGCGGATATCCTGTTATGGGATGATTATTATGCGCCGGGCTACGGTACGCCAAACGAAGAGGGCATGGAGGCGGTAAAACTGCTGGCGCGCCTTGAAGGCATTTTGTTGGATCCGGTGTATACCGGTAAGGCGATGGCGGGTTTGATTGACGGTATCAGCCAGAAACGCTTCAAAGACGAAGGCCCAATCCTCTTTATTCATACCGGTGGGGCACCTGCACTGTTTGCCTACCATCCTCACGTGTAACAACCAGGTCGAAAAACGCTAATGCATGAAAGTATCCAACTGGTAATTGATTCTCTGCCGTATCTGCTCAAAGGCGCAGTTTTTACGCTGCAACTGAGTATCGGCGGGATGTTTTTTGGCCTCGTGCTGGGGTTTATCCTGGCGTTGATGCGTCTGTCGCCGCTGTTGCCTGTGCGCTGGCTGGCGCGTTTTTATATCTCTATTTTTCGTGGAACACCGCTAATTGCCCAGCTGTTTATGATCTATTACGGTCTGCCGCAGTTTGGTATTGAGCTTGATCCCATCCCGGCGGCGATGATTGGCTTGTCGCTGAATACGGCGGCCTACGCTGCGGAAACCCTGCGTGCGGCAATCTCTTCCATCGATAAAGGGCAGTGGGAGGCAGGCGCCAGTATTGGTATGACGCGCTGGCAGACCATGCGCCGGGCAATCCTGCCGCAGGCTGCGCGCGTTGCGTTGCCGCCGCTGAGCAACAGCTTTATCAGTCTGGTGAAAGATACCTCTTTGGCCGCCACTATTCAGGTACCGGAACTGTTCCGTCAGGCGCAGCTGATTACCTCGCGTACGCTGGAAGTCTTTACGATGTATCTGGCGGCCTCGTTGATTTACTGGGTGATGGCGACGGTACTTTCTGCACTGCAAAACTATTTTGAAGAACAACTGAACCGCCAGGAGAGAGAGCCGAAATGAGTGCTATCGAAGTCAGAAACCTGGTCAAAAAATTTCATGGGCAAACGGTGCTGCATGGGATCGATCTTGACGTCAAACCTGGTGAAGTAGTAGCGATTATTGGGCCGAGCGGATCGGGCAAAACCACGCTGCTGCGTAGCATTAATTTGTTGGAGCAACCGGAGGCGGGCACTATTAAAATGGGTGAGATTACCATTGATACCGCGCGTTCGTTGACTCAGCAGAAAGGGCTGATTCGTCAGTTACGTCAGCACGTCGGTTTTGTGTTCCAGAACTTTAATTTGTTCCCGCATCGGACGGTGCTGGAAAACATTATTGAAGGGCCGGTGATAGTCAAAGGTGAACCAAAAGCTGAAGCGACAGCTCGTGCGCGTGAATTGCTGGCGAAAGTCGGGTTGGCGGGCAAAGAAACCAGCTATCCGCGGCGTTTATCGGGCGGACAGCAGCAGCGCGTAGCGATTGCCCGAGCGCTGGCGATGCGACCTGAGGTTATTCTTTTTGATGAACCGACCTCCGCACTTGATCCTGAACTGGTTGGCGAGGTACTTAATACCATCCGCCAGTTGGCGCAGGAAAAACGCACCATGGTAATTGTGACGCATGAAATGAGCTTTGCTCGCGATGTTGCCGATAGAGCGATATTTATGGATCAAGGACGGATAGTGGAGCAGGGACCCGCAAAATCCTTATTCACGCATCCGCAGCAGCCGCGTACCCGCCAGTTTCTTGAGAAGTTTTTGATGCAATAAATAGTGCATATAGCACTCGTCGGAATTGTTTCTGGCGAGTGCTGTTCGCATAACTATTTATAATTATTGCTTTATTATTAATGCTTGAATCTGTTACTTCCTTCCACTGCTGAGTAATACTCAAGTAATTCTTCATTTGTCCGATAATTTGCATATATAAAATACATTTATGTGTTAGCTTGTTTCATATGTTTGGATGATTATCAATCTCAGGGGCATTACCACTTAGTATGCAGGATCATGATTTCTTCACTTGGCGACGGAGCATGCTGTTACGCTTTCAGGAAATGGCGACGGCAGAGGATGTCTATACGGAATTACAACAACAGACGCAGCACTTAGAGTTCGATTTTTACGCGCTCTGTGTTCGTCATCCGGTACCTTTTACCCGACCTAAAACGTCTCTTCATACGACCTATCCCAAAGCATGGGTGGCGCATTATCAGTCCGAAAATTATTTCGCCATTGATCCGGTGCTGAAACCTGAAAACTTCAGTCAGGGGCATTTACCCTGGAACGATACTCTGTTTCGCGATGCGCAACCTTTGTGGGACGCCGCACGCAATCACGGTTTACGCAAAGGGATGACGCAATGCTTAATGTTGCCTAATCGGGCGTTGGGTTTTTTATCGGTATCGCGTGCAAGTATCCGTAACAGTCGCCTTGCGAGCGATGAAGTGGAGCTCAGGATGCAGCTTCTGGTACGGGAAAGCCTGTCTGTACTGACGCGGCTGGAAGATGACATGGTTATGGCGCCAGAAATGCGCTTTAGCAAGCGGGAAAAGGAAATATTGAAATGGACGGCGGAGGGGAAGACCTCTTCAGAGATAGCCATCATTCTGTCGATTTCTGAAAATACCGTGAACTTCCATCAGAAGAATATGCAAAAGAAATTCAATGCACCAAACAAAACGCAGATAGCCTGTTATGCCGCGGCAACCGGGCTTATCTGAGTAAATTATCGTTCTGAGTGTCAGACGCAAAACCGGCTGAGAGCATTGCTATCAGCCGGTTTCTTTTTACTGGCGGTAAGCTTGTTTAATTTGCTTAACCGTGTTGGAAAATACCGCCGCCTGTGATTGATCTTCAATCAGCGCGAGCTGTTTTTCCATTTTAAGAATCACGCGGCCTGCATCGGCTTGACCCATTGCCTGCAGCATCAGCGTTAACATGGCTTTCAGGCAGGTGACTTCGTTGGCCAGTTCCTGGTTATTCTCAGCAGTGGAAAAGTCAGGCGTACTCATTTATTTTCCTCGTTATGTTTCAATGAAAAAGTGCGATGTCAAATCTTAAGGCGGCGGAGTATACCATAAGCGAGGCTAAAAATATCTGTGGTTGTTTTTTGCGCGGACCAATGTTGTGGACATTAAAATAAACAACATGTTGCAGTGCATATATTTTCTCCACATGTTGTTTATTTCGAGTATTTTCCTCGTTAATTATTGTTACAACTTTGACTGCCTATTTTGCATTCAGCGGGGGAATATGAATTTTTTGTCACTATTCTGAAACAGCTATGCAGATATAACCGTGGCAGAAGGCTGTCAGGACTGAAAGTTTCCACTCGTCGTACAATCTAATTTCCAAAAACGAGAGCAAAATCGAAAGTCGGGCGTTTTTTACATTTCAAAGTTGAGATAAAACCCGTTAACATAGGGCCGATTAACTATCGGTAGCGTTATCCCTATTCTGGAGATATTCCTTTGATCAACGTTTTTCTTGTTGATGACCACGAACTGGTGCGCGCAGGGATACGACGCATTCTGGAAGATATAAAAGGCATAAAAGTTGTCGGCGAAGCGTGCTGCGGTGAAGATGCGGTAAAATGGTGCCGCTCAAATTCCGTTGACGTTGTGCTGATGGATATGAATATGCCCGGTATTGGCGGTCTGGAAGCAACCCGCAAAATTGCGCGTTCCACGGCAGACATTAAAGTGATCATGCTGACGGTACACACCGAAAACCCATTACCTGCAAAAGTTATGCAGGCAGGGGCCGCAGGGTATCTCAGCAAAGGCGCCGCCCCCCAGGAAGTAGTGAGTGCGATTCGTTCGGTTTTTTCCGGGCAGCGTTATATTGCCTCCGATATCGCTCAGCAAATGGCGCTCAGCCAGATTGAGCCTGAGAAAACGGAAACCCCGTTTGCCAGTTTGTCTGAACGCGAGTTGCAGATTATGCTGATGATCACCAAAGGTCAGAAGGTCAATGAGATCTCAGAACAGCTGAATCTTAGTCCTAAAACGGTGAACAGCTATCGCTATCGAATGTTCAGTAAATTAAACATTCACGGCGATGTAGAGCTGACTCACCTGGCAATTCGCCATGGCCTGTGTAATGCGGAGACATTAACAAGCCAGTGACCGAGTTTGATGCCAAAGCGTTCCTGAAAACCGTGACCAGTCAGCCCGGCGTCTATCGTATGTATGATACCGCCGGGACGGTTATCTATGTCGGGAAAGCGAAAGACCTGAAAAAAAGGCTTTCCAGCTACTTCCGTAGTAATCTTGCGTCACGCAAGACCGAAGCGCTGGTCGCGCAAATCCAGCAGATTGATGTTACGGTAACGCACACTGAAACCGAAGCGTTATTGCTTGAGCACAACTACATCAAGCTGTATCAGCCGCGCTATAACGTATTGCTGCGCGATGATAAATCCTACCCTTTTATATTCCTTAGTGGTGATACCCACCCGCGTCTGGCGATGCATCGCGGGGCAAAGCATGCCAAAGGCGAGTACTTTGGACCGTTCCCTAACGGTTATGCGGTGCGTGAAACGCTGGCGCTGTTGCAGAAAATATTCCCTATCCGCCAGTGCGAAAACAGCGTTTATCGCAACCGTTCTCGGCCTTGTCTGCAGTATCAGATTGGCCGCTGTCTCGGTCCGTGTGTCGCGGGTCTGGTGAGTGAGGAAGAGTATGCTCAGCAGGTCGAGTATGTTCGTCTGTTCTTGTCCGGAAAAGACGATCAGGTATTAACGCAGCTAATCGCCCGCATGGAAAAGGCCAGCCAAAATCTCGAATTTGAAGAGGCTGCGCGTATTCGTGACCAAATTCAGGCCGTACGCCGCGTGACAGAAAAACAGTTTGTCTCTAATACCGGAGACGATCTGGACGTCATTGGCGTGGCGTTTGACGCCGGTATGGCCTGTGTGCACGTTCTGTTTATTCGCCAGGGTAAAGTGCTGGGCAGCCGCAGCTATTTCCCGAAAGTACCCGGTGGCACGGAACTCGGCGAGGTCGTCGAAACCTTTGTCGGGCAGTTTTATCTGCAGGGGAGCCAGATGCGTACCTTACCCGGGGAGATCCTGCTCGATTTTAATCTTAGCGATAAAACCCTGCTGGCAGACTCTCTGTCTGAACTGGCCGGCAGGAAGATTAACGTGCAGACGAAACCGCGAGGGGATCGCGCACGTTATCTCAAGCTGGCGCGGACCAACGCGGCAGTGGCGCTCACCACGAAACTTTCTCAGCAGTCGACGATTACGCAACGTCTGACGGCGCTGGCATCGGTGTTGAAGTTACCTGCAGTGAAGCGTATGGAATGCTTCGACATCAGCCATACGATGGGTGAACAGACGGTAGCCTCCTGCGTGGTCTTTGATGCCAATGGCCCGCTGCGCGCAGAATATCGCCGTTACAACATTACCGGCATTACGCCGGGTGATGATTATGCGGCGATGAATCAGGTTTTGCGTCGGCGTTATGGTAAGGCGATTGAAGAAAGTAAGATTCCGGACGTCATATTGATCGACGGCGGTAAAGGTCAGTTAGGGCAGGCGAAAGCCGTTTTTGCTGAGCTGGATGTTCCCTGGGACAAACAGCACCCACTCTTGCTGGGGGTGGCAAAAGGGGCCGATCGTAAAGCAGGGCTGGAAACGCTGTTCTTTGAGCCGGAAGGTGAGGGCTTTAGCCTGCCGCCGGATTCGCCTGCATTGCACGTTATCCAGCATATCCGCGATGAATCTCACGATCATGCGATTAGCGGGCATCGTAAAAAGCGGGCGAAAGTGAAAAGCACCAGCACGCTTGAGACCATCGAAGGTGTCGGGCCAAAGCGTCGCCAGATGTTGTTGAAATATATGGGAGGTTTGCAAGGCCTTCGTAACGCAAGTATCGAAGAAATTGCAAAAGTGCCGGGTATTTCGCAAGCTCTGGCAGAAAAGATCTTCTACTCGTTGAAACATTAGGCCCTCTGTAGCAACATAGGGGTAATTTCACTGACAACAGATAGTTATCCGTCATATGCAATTTAATATCCCTACGTTGCTCACGCTGTTTCGCGTCATCCTGATCCCATTCTTTGTATTGGCTTTTTACCTGCCATTCACCTGGGCTCCCTTTGTTTGTGCGCTGATCTTCTGTATCGCAGCGGTCACTGACTGGTTTGACGGTTTTCTGGCACGCCGCTGGAACCAAAGCACGCGTTTTGGTGCCTTCCTCGATCCGGTCGCTGATAAGGTGCTGGTGGCTATCGCGATGGTCCTGGTGACAGAGCATTACCACAGCTGGTGGGTGACGCTTCCTGCCGCAACAATGATTGCGCGTGAAATTATCATCTCTGCACTGCGTGAATGGATGGCCGAACTGGGTAAACGCAGCAGCGTAGCCGTATCCTGGATCGGTAAAGTGAAAACCACTTCGCAAATGGCTGCACTAGCCTGGCTGCTGTGGCGTCCAAATATCTGGGTAGAGTATGCTGGGATCGCACTTTTCTTCGTCGCCGCGATACTGACTTTGTGGTCAATGTTCCAGTATTTGAGCGCTGCACGTGGAGATTTGCTTGATCAGTGATCGTTTCGACGCAAATTTCAGCAAACGATCGTCAGTGGTGAAAAATATCGTTGACTCATTGCGTCAGGTAAGTAGAATGCAACGCATCGAACGGCAGCACTGATTGCCAGACGATAACAAAATCAAGTGATTAACAAAATTACTTGGTGATGCGGGAATAGCTCAGTTGGTAGAGCACGACCTTGCCAAGGTCGGGGTCGCGAGTTCGAGTCTCGTTTCCCGCTCCAAATTTAAGACATCGGCAATAGCGGATGTCGGCTGTAAAGCCAGAAGATTTCGGCGCGTTAGCAAAGCGGTTATGTAGCGGATTGCAAATCCGTCTAGTCCGGTTCGACTCCGGAACGCGCCTCCAATTTCTTCCCGAGCCCGGATGGTGGAATCGGTAGACACAAGGGATTTAAAATCCCTCGGCGTTCGCGCTGTGTGGGTTCAAGTCCCACTCCGGGTACCATGGGAAAAAATCAATAAAATCAATGATAAGCAGTGTCGTGAAACCACCTACGGGTGGTTTTTTTGTGCCTGTTTTTTACAAGCATAGATACCTTGCGTCAAGCAACCTGCCAGAAACGTAAACTGCCCTCTATATACTCACTATTGCTAATCAATCTATCGCCGAATCGGCGCGTTAAACATAAAGCCCCCTCGGGCAGGGTTGTTGATAAACCCATCGCGGGCGGGATTATAGTTGTGATCCTGGAAACCATTCATCAGGATGGGATCGCCAAAGCCATCCTGTATCGCCAGCTGTCTGTGGATTCGGTTTCGTGCCCTGAACGTGAAAGCGAAATCATCCGTCCCGCCAATGATGATCACGCCATTACCAGCTCGAAGTGCCTCGCTCAACTCTTGCTCTCTAACAGCCTGGTTTTGTAACGCGCTGGCTGTGGCAGACGATGACGCCAGCAGCAGTAATATGAGAACGGCGCATGAAAATACCGATGGCAGTTTCATGATTAATACCTATAAAAAGCATGGCTATTAAAGTATAGCTTTATGTTGTCATCTTAACTGAAAAGAAAACCAATAATTTAAACCTGCTATCCATACTGTGTTTAAAAGTCCGGAAGAGTAGTGCCGCGCAGTTAAGAACTATAATAAAAACAGTCAACAGATGATTACTTCTGTTGGCAGACAGTGCTGATTCAGGGGGCTGCTATGAACATTTCATCTTTTCCGATAGTTATGTTCGCAGCATTGCTTACCTTTAGTGGTGCAGCATATTCGGTGGAAGAAGGGGATATCTTTTCGCAGAATGCCAGGGCTACGGATCCCATCGCGTTTTCTCAACAGTCATTTAATAACCTGACATCTTATCAGGTTATGATGTGCTCCTCGTCGCCATCCGATGAAAGCAAAATTATTCGCTATAGCTTTCAAAAGCCTGGGTATGTGCGGATGGATTTTACCCAACCGCATTCAGGTGCGGTGCTTATCTTTAATCCTGTCAGCGGTAAAGTGACGTTATGGCCATTTGGTGTGGGTTCGTTGCCCATTTTGCACCTGTCACCTACTAATTCATTGATCCAGGATGAGCGCGGTCATCGGGTGGATCGCTCTGATATCGGCGTGTTGTTGGGCAATATTCGTCATCTGCAACGCGAAGGGATAACAACCACAGTTGGTAATGAAAACCTTGCAGGACGGGCGACGACGCGCGTATCTGTGGTTGGGCCAGGAACAATGGCGGTTGATGGTGTTCACCGCTATGACGTCTGGCTGGATAATTATCACGGACTCCCTGCCAAAGTGATCAGCTATGCGCCAGATGGGCAGCGATTAGAAACCGTGCTTCTGGATGCTATGGTCATTAACATCCGTTTTCCCGCCAATTTCTTCTCGCCTTGAGGGAGTCTGTATTATGGCTAACTATCGGTTTTCCACCGTCTGGCGGGTTGAGGCTTCAATTCAGGAGGTATGGGATGTTTTTTCTCATCCCGATCAGTGGCCAGAATGGTGGGAAAGTCTGGAACGCATTGTTGAGATTAAAAAAGGTGATACACAGGGCATTGGGGCGCTGCATCGTTATACCTGGAAAGGAGCGCTTCCTTATCGCTTAACCTTTGACATCAACGTGTTGAATATTCTGCCCTGCTCGCTGCTTGAGGGGCAAGCCAGCGGGGCGGTTGAAGGGCGAGGCGTGTGGTCTTTTTCTGCCAATGGCACAGAGACTATCGTCAGATATGACTGGAATGTTCGCACCACGATTCGCTGGATGAATTACCTGGCTCCGCTGGCGGCACCTGTTTTTCGCTGGAATCACGATATGGTTATGCGCGAAGGGGCCAGAGGGTTAGCCCGTAAGCTGGCAACGAATGTTTATATATTCTGAACTCGCTCTCACGGCTGTACTTTTTGCCTGCCTATGGCTTACTATCTGTCGCGCAGTTTCTTATTTCATTCACAGTTAACAGGTCTGTTATTGATGAATAACCTCCATCGGCTCACCTTTTTATGTCAGCGTCTGTCTGCTGTGATGATCGCATACGGTTTTTACCTTCTTAGCCGTAGCCCAACTCTTACAACATGGACAGACAGCAATGCAACGTCGACAATTTCTCAAAAATAGCGTTCTCCTTTCCGCCGCCGGTTTAGTCGGTCCTGCGGTTATTAGCCAGACGGTTCACGCCGCTGAGCCATCCGTTGCACCAGTCGCGCGTCGGCGCTTTGTGTTATCCCAGGCGTATAAACTTAACCCTCCTAAGGGGTCGAGCGGCGTGGTAAAACTGTGGATCCCGCTTCCGGTAGATACCGCGTTTCAACAAATGACGGCGCTTGCCTTTAGCGGAAACTATAAGCAGGCGTACGTTACCACTAATAATACTTATGGCGCGAAAACTCTGTTTGCCACCTGGCCTGACTCGCAGGGCGAATTGTTGATTAACGTTGATATCGACATTGAAACCGCCGACTGGGAGCCGCTGAAGCAGGACGCGCTGAAAACCTGGCAAGCGCCGGAGCAGATTATTTATCCGCTTGATGTAAAACCGTACCTGCTACCGACGACACATACCCCAGTTGATGGGCTTGTTCTGGAAACTGCGCGTAAAATCACCGGTAATGAGCAGGATCCGCTGAAAAAAGCGCGCCTGATTTACGAATGGGTGAGTAGCCATATGGAGCGCGATAACGACGTTATTGGCTGCGGCACGGGGGATGTGGCGGAGATCTTAAAAAGCGGTAAGCTCAAAGGAAAATGCACCGACATGAGCTCCGTTTTTGTTGCTCTGGCACGGGCCAGCGGCATTCCGGCGCGCGAACTGTTTGGCATCCGTCTGGGCAAAGCCAATAAACTCGAACGTTACTCGAAAAGCGCTTTTGGCAAAGCAGACAGTGCAGGCGTCGCCGATGTGAGCGGCGGGCAACATTGCCGAGCCGAATTCTATCTGGCCGGTTACGGCTGGTTACCGTGCGATCCTGCTGATGTGACCAAAATGCGTCTGGCAGAGAAAAAGTCGCATCAGGATGCCGATGTCCAGGCGGTAAACACTTACCTGTTTGGTAACTGGGAAATGAACTGGGTTGGATTTAACTACGGGCGTGATTTCGAGCTGTACCCAGCAACGGAACAGGGAGCCATGAACAACTTTGGCTATCCTTACGCTGAAGTCGATGGTGACCCGATCAATTTCTATGATCCTAAAGCGTTCTCCTACAGCTATGTCGCCACAGAACAACGCTAAAGGGGCGGGGCTCACCCTGTTGACGGCCGCTGCGGCTGCTGTCACCGCGGGCTTATGCTGCGTTGGACCGCTGCTCTATCTGTTGTTTGGTATTTCGGCGGCGAGCTTTGCTGTTTTCACCCAGTTTGAGTTTTTGCGAATTCCCCTGATGCTGGTGTCATTGGGCTTATTACTGCGCGTCTTCTGGCGGCTCTATTTTTCCAGGCGGCTGTGGTGCTCCGTATGGTTAACGTTGAAGCAAGCGCGCGTTCTCTACTGGTGCGCGCTGGCGTTGATTTTGCCGGTGCTATTTTATCCAACGCTCGTTGCCTGGTTTTATGAGGTATTTGAATGAAAATCTTCACATTAGTTGCATGCTTGTTGCTGCCGCTGTGGGCTCAGGCGGCCAATCAAAAAGTGGTGCTGGATATACAAAATATGACCTGCTCGCTGTGCGTTATTTCGGTCAATCAGGCGCTACGTGAAACCGACGGTGTGATTAAAGCAAAATCCTCTCTAAAAACCCGACAAGCAGAAGCGATTGTGCCAGAAGGTTTCCCAACCGATACGTTACTTAACGCGGTAGCGAAAACGGGCTATACCGCAACGCTCAACCGTATTGAACAACAGTAAACCACCTACGGGTGGTTTTATTGTGTTTTCCCGGTATGATGCCCGGCGGCTTAGTGTTCTCTTTTGTGCGTTAACTTCCGGAATTCCCCTCGTTTCCTGTTAACCTGAACAGGCGGCAGCTATATGCCGCATATGCCCATTTTTATCTGTTATCCCTCCAGCCATGTAGGATGATCACAGGCAAGATTTTTTGACTAAGGAAAAGCGTTATGAAAACGGGACCATTAAACGAGAGCGAACTGGAATGGCTGGATGATGTACTGACTAAGTACAATACAGACAAGGCTATTCTGGATGTGTCAGAACTGGATGGTTTGCTGACGGCGGTGCTGAGTTCACCGTATGAAATTGAACCAGAGCAGTGGCTGGTCGCAATTTGGGGCGGCGCGCAGTATGTCCCTCGCTGGTCCTCCGAAAAAGAAATGACGCGTTTCATGAACCTGGCGTTTCAACATATGGCGGATACGGCCGATCGTCTGGATGAATATCCTGAGCAGTTTGAGCCGCTGTTTGGTTTGCGTGAAATTGACGAGCATGAACTGACCATCGTTGAAGAGTGGTGCTTTGGTTATATGCGCGGCGTCGCACTGTCAGACTGGTCCGCGTTACCGGACACGTTAAAACCAGCACTTGAAGCTATTGCGCTGCACGGTACGGAAGAGAACTTTGCGGTGGTTGAGAAACTAACGCCTGAAGCGTTTGAAGAGAGCGTCGATGCTATCCGCCTGGCTGCGCTGGACCTGCACGCTTACTGGATGGCGCATCCTCAGGAAACGCCGGTCAAAGTACCGGTGAAAGTGGATGCCAAAGTAGGGCGCAATGATCCTTGCCCATGTGGCAGCGGCAAGAAATATAAGCAGTGCTGTTTGCATTAACAGAAAGGGGCGAAAGCCCCTTTGTTTTAACCCACTTCTGGTAGTAATCCTGCTGCAATAGAAAACTGTACTGCTATCACCACAATGCCGCACAAAAATACCAGCGCCAGCGCCGGAGCACCGCCTGCTACGCGGTAGTTGGCCTGCGGATTATGTTTTCTGCTCTGCCAGGCCAGCATCGAGGGAATGAGCAGCGCCAGCACCGCCAGGGCAACGCCCGCATATCCTAATGCCATGACAAAACCACGCGGATAGAACAGCGCGAATGCCAGCGGCGGCAGGAATGTCACCGCGCCGGTTTGCATTCTTCCCGCTACGGTATTGCGGCGCTGGAAGAGGTCGGCCAGGTAGTCAAATAATCCCAATGCAACGCCGAGGAAAGAGGTTGCCAGCGCGAGGTCGGCGAACAGATGCACCGCCAGTTCGACGTGCGGCGAAGCCACGACTTCACGCAATGCCTGCAATAAGCCGTTTAAGCCTGCGTGGTTGGCTAATAGCCCCATGAACGTTGTCGAGTTAATGCTACCAAGCGTCGCCAGTTGCCAGAAGATATAGGCGACCAGAGGAATAGCGCTACCCGTAATAAACACCCAACGCAGTTTACGGATGTTACCGTTCATATAGCTGACGATACTGGGAACACTGCCGTGAAAACCGAACGAGGTGAAGATGACCGGGATTGCGGAGAGCGCCAGCCCCTGTTGCAGCGGCAGCGTAAGCAGGTTCACTTTATGAATATGCGGCATTAACAGAGCCAGCATCGCCACCAGGAAGATTATCTTGGCACTGAATAGCAGACGGTTGAACAGATCGACCAGCGAGGTCCCAACACAAACCACGCCACCGGCAACAAAGGTGAACAGCAGTACGCCTGTTGTCGGGGAAATATTTGTTCCGGTCCAGTCGCTGATGCTGGAGGCCAGCAGTTCACCTGCACCACTGATGTACGCCGCCGTCAGAGCATACATTAAAAACATCATGCTAAAGCCCGTTACCCATTGTCCGTAACGACCAAGATAACGTTTTGCCAGCGTACCCAGCCCGGTGTCTGCCGGGACATGTTGATACACTTCAAGCAGCAACAGCGCGGTGTAGCACATCAACGCCCAAAGACTGACTAACAATACCAGCGTGACGCTAAACCCCACGCCTGCCGCAGCCAGCGGCATTGCCAACATACCGGCACCAATCGTGGTTCCCGCCACGATAAAAATACTACCCAGGGTTCTGTTTTTCACGCTTTCCTCTGTCCCAGAGATAATCAATGGTTATATCTGCGGCGCAGATTAAGGCAAAACGCTATTTTCGTCAAATCACCGTTACAATGACTGTACATTAATGTTTACGACGTTTTGGCCATTAAGATGTATAACAAATGACATTTATCTGCTGATAAACCTGCGTTAGCGCAAAGCGACGATGTGCGGTTCACATTAGGCTACGGACTTTATTAAGGAGGTAATATGGAATCTATTCACGGTCACGAAGTGCTTAACATGATGATTGAATCTGGTGAGCAGTATTCAAATGCCAGCCTTGAAGCGGCGATTACGGCACGTTTCGGCGAGCAGGCGCGTTTTCACACTTGTTCTGCGGCGGATATGACAGCAGGCGAGTTGGTGGCGTTTTTAGCGGCGAAGGGAAAGTTTATTGCAAAAGAAGACGGCTTCTCTACGCACGAAAGCAAGATCTGCCGTCACTGATTTCAAGGGGCAATGATGGCGGGCTGCCATCATTGCCCTAAAATATTAATTCTGTGTATCAAGCGTAGCCAGTTCTTTGTCGATGAAATAAAGACCTTCGCCACTTTTTCCTGCCAGCGACAGCTTATCAATAACAGATTTAAATAATTTCTCTTCTTCATGCTGCTCGGCAACATACCATTGCAGGAAATTAAAGGTTGGATAATCCTGGTGGGTCATTGCCGCGTGTGCCAGCTCATTAATTTTCTGGGTGATTAGCTGCTCGTGTTCGTAAGTAACACGGAACAGTTCATCCAGAGACGCATATTCAGCAAAGGGTGAAGAAACGGTATTAATACGCGGCAAACTGCCGGTATCGGTCAGGTAGTCGAACAGACGCTGCATGTGCGTCATCTCTTCCTGAGCGTGACGGCGCAAAAATGCGGCGGCACCTTCGAAGCTGTGATAGCTGCACCACGCGCTCATCTGTTGGTAGAGCAGAGATGAATATAATTCAAGGTTCATTTGCTCATTCAGTTGCTCGATCATTTCTGTTTTCAGCATGGTTCTGCTCCACAAACGTTATTATATATTGACGTGGCGCCACTATAATTTGTTATTTAATTATTTGCAAAAGGTAAAATAATAAATTTATTTATTAAAAATGCGAATGGGAATAAAACGCATTAACGATATTAAACGGAGGATATAAATAATAAAGTGGTAAAAGACCAGCAAAAATGAGCTGGTCGGAAATATTAATAATTGAAAGAAGGTGATTGGGGCACCGCGACACCATGACACTGCCAGGCGAGTGTAATTTTGGTATTTAAGCACAGAGAGCCTGCATACACGCTACAGGTTGACACCGGCTGACCAAACGCTTCTGCGCTGGCATAGCCCAGACGCTGACACTCTTTGGTGGCTGTCCCTTGGGTAACGTAGTCATCGGTACGCGCTGTTTGTAACATGGCCTGATTATAAGTCAGGCGAACCACACCAGTGATGGCGCTGGCTTCGCTGACCTGTGCCTGTTTTGTAATTGTGCATCCTGTCAGCATGAGCGGCAAAAGCGCTAGGATAAAGGTCTTCATGAGATCGCTCTGAAAGTTCGAAGATACACTATCATGGCATACAGAGACCCTCATCAATGGCTTGAATAGCCCGAAGATCACCTGCGATTAATCACAACGAGGTCATTTGTTTGAGGTAATTCTGAACTGTTCAGACAGGAATGTGAGCGTAACTTTGTTTTTTAAAACTAAATTTCATTAAATTTGAAAGTACGATTGCAAAATAGTAATGTGGCTGAATGTTATGACTTTCAGCGGGCTACCGCAGCGCATTCAGGAGAGTACAGAATGAAAATTGCATTGATGATGGAAAACAGCCAGGCAAGCAAAAACGCCATCATCCATAACGAGCTTAAGGCCGTTGCGGATGAGAAAGGTTTTCCGGTCTATAACGTTGGGATGAGCGACGAAAATGATCATCATCTGACCTACATCCATTTAGGCATTATGGCCAGCATCCTGCTTAATTCCAAAGCTGTAGACTTTGTTGTTACAGGTTGCGGTACGGGCCAGGGGGCAATGATGTCACTGAATATCCATCCGGGTGTGGTGTGTGGTTATTGCCTTGATCCTGCAGATGCGTTCTTGTTCTCTCAGATCAACAACGGCAACGCGCTTTCTCTGGCATTCGCCAAAGGTTTTGGCTGGGGTGCTGAGCTGAATGTGCGCTATATGTTTGAAAAAGCGTTCACCGGGCGTAACGGTGAAGGCTACCCACCGGAGCGTAAAGAGCCGCAGGTGCGTAACGCCGGTATTCTGAATCAGGTGAAAGCGGCTGTGGTAAAAGAAAATTATCTGGACACGCTGCGCGCGATCGATCCTGAACTGGTGAAAACCGCTGTATCAGGCCCGCGCTTCCAGCAGTGCTTCTTTGAAAACTGCCAGGACAAAGCAATCGAAGCGTTTGTACGCGAGGTGATTGGCTAAATCCTGTTGGCCCGGCGGCGTTCACCCTCCGGGCTACCTGTTCCTGTTCGATACTGCGCTTCCTGCATCACGGGTGAGCCGCAGCGTATCCACCATACCTACCAGACAAATAATGGCAATAGCGACAAAGGCCAGCCGGAAACTGATCCCCGGAATATTGCCCAATGCCAGCCTTTCACTGACCACATCGCCAATGCGGATGCCAATAGCGGCTAAAGAAATGCCCAATCCCACCGCTAATTGTGTCGCCGTACTGAACAGCGTATTAGCGTAGCTCATTTGTGCCGCGGGGACGTCCGCGAAGGCAAGCGTGCTGACGCCGGTAAACTGAATTGAGCGGAACACACCGCCCAGATACAACACCAGCAAAATAACCCACACGGGGGTCTGCGGCGTAATTAATGCACAGGCCAGCAACGCCAGAACGTTAAGCGCACCGTTAATCAACAGCAGTTTCTTAAAGCCCAGCCAGCGTATCAACGGTGTGGTGGCAGGTTTAATCGTCAGATTGCCGACAAATACCGCCAGCACCAGCGAACCCGCGTGAAAAGCGTTCATGCCAAAACCTACCTGAAACATTAACGGCAGCAGAAACGGCACGGCGCTGATAGAGGCACGAAACAGCGATCCGCCATACATGGTGACGCGAAAAGTAGGGACGTTCATGGCATCAAGGCGAATCATTGGCCAGGCGGTGCGACGAAAATGATGCAGGGCAAACAGAAAGGTCAATGTTCCTAGCGCCAAAAGTCCGGCGGTCAGCCAGCCCTGAGGCTGTTGGGTTCCCAGTAACTCCATGGCATACACCAGGCTCACCATCGCAACAGAGGTTGCGATAAATCCTGTTATATCAAATGGGCGGCGCTCGTCGTCATGAATATCCGGGATAAAACGTAGCGCCAGCGCAATCGCCAGTATTCCGAGCGGTACATTAATGAAGAAGATCCAGCGCCAGTTGGCATAGCTGGTAATGAATCCGCCAAGGGGAGGGCCAATGATGGGCGCGACTAAAGCGGGCCAGGTCAGGGTCGCAATAGCGGTGATCAACTGATGTTTAGGCGTGGTTCGTAATACCGCGAGTCGGCCAACCGGAACCATTAGCGCACCACCTACACCCTGTAAGATTCGCATGGCGACAAAGCTCTCAAGGCTTTCGGACAAACCGCATAAAACCGAGGCGAGAGTAAATATCGCCAGTGCAAGGGTAAACACCTTTCTGGCGCCGAAGCGATCCGCAATCCAGCCGCTGGCGGGGATCAGTACCGCGAGGGTGATCAGATAGGCACTGATACCTATGTTCAGGTCAACTGCCTGCACGCCAAAACTTTTCGCCATGTCGGGCAGTGCGGTGGCAATCACCGTGCCGTCAATAAACTCCATAAAGAAAGCCCCGGCAACAAGTAATGCAGCCGGGGATAGACCGCGTTTGTTCTCAACCGCTAAATGTTCACTCATGTTGTGCTTGCCATCTCAAAAGAAACTGACTGGAACTATTTTTATTTTCAGCGCATTCGGAAGGCATGCGCGGCTATCGTTTCGTTCGTTGAATGGGTACTATGACGACCTTTCTATAAGGAGCTCACTATGTCCCAAACACTGAATGCCGATCAGGAACTGCTCTCGGACGTTGTTGCCTGTCAGCTGGTTATCAAGCAGATTCTGGATGTTCTTGATGTTATTGCCCCAGTTGAAGTTCGGGAGAAAATGTCCAGCCAGCTGAAAAGCATCGACTTTTCCAGCCATCCTGCAGGTGCCGATCCGGTCACTATGCGCGCAATACAAAAAGCGGTTGCCTTGATCGAGTTGAAATTCACGCCGCAGAATGAATCTCACTAAAATAAACCGTTGTTTCAGGTTTTAGAAAGATTTTTTTGCGCCTCGCAGAATGAGAGGCGTGAGCGTAGAGAAAATTAAGCACCAGCCGGATAAGGTGCGTCGCATCGTTATCCGGCATCAACACGATGAAAATTGAAGATTAGTGATGTTGATAGTTCACGACGTTCAGCAGGTGCTTATCGGTTTGCGCCATGCACAGTCCCGCACGTTTAGCGCTGCGGACTTCATCAAGAATCGTCTGTAACAGCACGCCATCCTGCTGCTGCTCTTTTTCCAGATCGTGAAGAAAATCAATGGTTGTTGCATCATTCAAGGCTTCTGCTTCATTGGTTAAGCGTGATAGCTTGCTGTAACGCTGTTGGTATTCATCCAGCGTTTTCTGAAACAGTTCTTCAAGGGAAGTTAGTTCATCACCCGGAACATCGATAGCCTTGACGATAGGGTTAGCCCCGGCACTTTTCATAAAATTAAACATACGCATCATTTGAGTCACGTTACCTTGCGCCTGGGTGCGTAGAAAGGTTGCGGTGCCAGTCAGGCTGTGTTCGTAGCACCATTCACTGAGATGCAGGTAAAGATTCGATGCGTAGAACTCGAGGTTCATTTGCGTGTTAAGTTTATGAACAATTCCAACTGCAGCCATATCAATATCCTTATTTCCAGAAAGGGGGATGTACGTTACTAACGTCAGTGCAACGGGCTGCCGCTACACCTCACCACTACGTACAATTAAAACTGTTAGCAGAATAAATCCGTTCCGCCGGTCCTTTAGTGATCACGAATTATATTCGCTCCCGATCGAGATTCAGCATAACTCCAGTCCCGACATAAGAAAATCCTTAAATCTGCGTATTTATGATTTTTTACATATTGTCATAGCAATATTAGTGATTTTTCCGCTTGTGCATATAAATGATGTGAATATAACAGATTGATATTTATAGCATTAAAGTGAAATATTGATAATGAAATGATGTTTCATATCACGAAATGGAATTTCACAATCAGGTATTGTCTGTCGCCAGATGATTATCTGGTCTTCGGATGAAGAAATTTCACCATTGACTCGCGTCGGTGAATGCTATCTGCTGGCTAATTTTTTTTTGCGCCAGATCAGTTTTGTGGAAATTAATAAAGTTAAGCGCCTGAATGATTCGACATTTATTGTTTGGTGTATTTGGAAAAATCGAGGAGTGTGTATGAAAAAGGTTGCCGTGCTACTGGCACCTGGTTTTGAAGAGGCGGAAGCCATTGTTACCATTGATATTCTGCGCCGCCTGCAGATCGAAGTTGAAACACTGGCCTGCGCCGAGTCCCGTGCGGTGGTGAGCTACCATGACGTGCCGATGGTGACGGACAGCACGCTGGCTGCGCGTCAGACGGATCTTTATGATGCCGTTGTGTTACCCGGCGGGCCGCAGGGCAGCGTTAACCTTGCCGCCAGTGAGGCTGTCATCCAGTTTATCGCTCGCCATGACGAGGCAGGAAAACTCATTTGCCCGGTGTGTTCTGCGGCGGCGCGCGTGCTGGGCGGCAACGGCCTGCTGAAGGGGCGTCGCTATGTGTGTTCGGGAGATCTGTGGCAAAACGTCGCGGATGGAGAATATATTGATGCGCCGGTTGTTGAAGATGGCAACCTTATTAGCGGCAAAGGATTAGGGCATATTTTCGATTTTGCTTTCACGCTTTCAGCGCGTCTGCTGGAAGATGACATTCCGGTTCGCGATCACGCTGACCACATTTATTACAGATGGTAATCATTGTGCTCCCGAATGCTTCGGTATTCGGGAACAAGGATTCGTTGGCTGATGTTATGGACTAATCTGCTACCCCTCTTTTTTCCCGTCGACAAAACCGCGTTTTTTTATGTCATTTCCCGCTGAATTTATGTACGCAATTACTGTAATTCTGTGGTGTGATGCCGCTCTCTTATGGAGAATCAATTTCCCGCTAAAAATACTCTCAGCACTGGCATTGATCTTATCAATAAAAGGTAATGCCTTGTTTTACGTCCGAATTACAAAAAATCGTCTGATTTTACCCTACATAAAAGAACGTTAAAGCTGGAGTTAACCATGCACAAATTCACTAAAGCGCTGGCTGCCATCGGTCTGGCGGCCATTATGTCACAATCCGCTATCGCTGAATCCATGAAGCTCGGTTTCCTGGTCAAACAGCCGGAAGAACCGTGGTTCCAGACTGAATGGAAATTTGCCGATAAAGCCGGTAAAGACCTTGGTTTTGAGGTGATTAAAATTGCCGTTCCGGATGGTGAGAAAACCCTTAACGCCATCGACAGCCTGGCTGCAAGTGGAGCAAAAGGGTTTGTGATTTGCACGCCAGATCCAAAACTGGGGCCAGCCATTATGGCTAAGGCACGTGGCTACGATATGAAAGTCATTGCCGTCGACGACCAGTTTGCCAACGCTAAAGGTAAGCCGATGGATACCGTGCCGCTGGTGATGATGGCGGCAACCAAAATTGGTGAACGCCAGGGCCAGGAGCTGTACAAAGAGATGCAAAAACGCGGTTGGGATGTGAAATCCACCGCCGTAATGGCCATTACCGCCAACGAACTGGATACCGCACGTCGTCGTACTTCTGGTTCAATGGAAGCGCTTAAAGCCGCAGGCTTCCCGGAAAAACAGATTTACCAGGTCCCAACAAAATCGAATGACATCCCCGGCGCATTTGACGCCGCCAACTCCATGCTGGTTCAGCATCCTGAAGTCAAAAACTGGCTGATTGTCGGCATGAACGACAACACCGTGCTGGGTGGCGTACGTGCGACCGAGGGGCAGGGCTTCAAAGCACCAAACGTGATTGGTATCGGAATCAACGGCGTTGACGCGGTGAGCGAACTGTCAAAAGGCGAAGCGACCGGGTTCTACGGTTCACTGCTGCCAAGCCCGGACGTGCACGGCTACAAATCCAGTGAAATGCTCTACAACTGGGTAACGAAAGGTGCAGAGCCACCGGTATTCACTGAAGTGACAGATGTGGTGCTGATTACCCGCGATAACTTCAAAGAAGAGCTGGCGAAGAAAGGCTTAGGCGGTAAGTAACAGAAGTGCTGCGATGTTGTAGGCCGGATTAGGCGAAGCCGCCTTCCGGCGCAATGCCCGGTGGCGCTGTGCTTACCGGGCCTACGTCCGGCGGTTTTCCAGGCCGGTAAAATCCTGACTCACGGAGACGTTATGCAACAGTCTACCCCGTATCTCTCATTTCGCGGCATTGGCAAAACGTTCCCGGGCGTTAAGGCGCTGACGGATATCAGTTTCGACTGCTATGCCGGACAAGTGCATGCGCTGATGGGCGAAAATGGCGCCGGGAAATCAACACTCTTAAAAATTCTCAGCGGTAACTATGCGCCAACAACGGGATCTCTGACGATCCGCGGACAGGAAGTTTCGTTCGCGGATACCACTGCCGCACTCAACGCCGGTGTCGCCATTATTTATCAGGAACTGCATCTCGTCCCGGAAATGACCGTTGCCGAGAATATTTACTTAGGGCAGTTACCGCACAAAGGCGGGATTGTGAACCGCTCGCTGCTGAACTATGAAGCAGGAATCCAGTTGAAGCATCTGGGGATGGATATCGATCCCGATACCCCACTGAAATACCTCTCCATTGGCCAGTGGCAGATGGTGGAGATTGCAAAAGCGCTGGCGCGAAACGCCAAAATTATCGCCTTTGATGAACCAACCAGCTCCCTGTCGGCTCGCGAGATTGAGAATTTGTTTCGCGTCATCCGTGAGCTGCGCAACGAAGGACGCATCATTCTGTACGTTTCACACCGTATGGAGGAGATTTTTGCTCTCAGCGATGCCATCACCGTGTTTAAAGATGGTCATTACGTCAAAACGTTCACGGACATGCAGCAGGTCGATCACGATGCGCTGGTGCAGGCGATGGTCGGGCGCGACCTCGGGGATATCTATGGCTGGAAATCCAGACCGTATGGCACAGAGCGTCTGCGGCTGCATGAAGTCAAAGCTCCAGGCGTGCGTACGCCAATCAGCTTATCCGTGCGAAGCGGTGAAATTGTCGGGCTGTTTGGCCTGGTGGGGGCCGGACGTAGCGAATTAATGAAAGGGCTGTTCGGCGGTACGCGTATCACGGCGGGCCAGGTATTTATTGATGAACAGCCTATCGATATCCGTAAACCAAGCCATGCCATTGAAGCGGGGATGATGCTGTGCCCGGAGGATCGCAAAGCTGAAGGGATCATTCCGGTCCATTCAGTGCGCAACAACATCAACATTAGTGCACGGCGTAAGCATGTTCTGGGGGGATGCGTGATCAACAACGGCTGGGAAGAGACCAATGCCGATCACCATATTCGTTCACTCAACATCAAAACGCCGGGTGCAGAGCAACTGATCATGAACCTCTCCGGCGGTAATCAACAGAAGGCTATTCTCGGTCGTTGGTTATCGGAAGAGATGAAAGTGATTTTGTTGGATGAGCCTACACGCGGCATTGATGTGGGCGCCAAGCATGAAATTTACAACGTGATTTATGCCCTAGCAGCGCGCGGTGTGGCCGTGTTGTTTGCTTCCAGTGACCTGCCAGAAGTGCTCGGTGTCGCCGACCGTATTGTGGTGATGAGAGAAGGCGAAATTGCCGGTGAGTTACTTCATGAACAGGCGGATGAGCGCCAGGCGTTGAGCCTTGCTATGCCTAAAGTCAGCCAGGCTGTAGCCTGAATAAGGAGAGTATGATGTCTTCCGTTTCTACATCGGGTTCTGGCGCAACGAAGTCGGCGCTAAATCTGGGCCGCATTTGGGACCAATATGGCATGCTGGTGGTGTTCGCCGTGCTGTTCCTGGTTTGTTCCCTCTTTGTGCCAAACTTTGCTACTTTCATCAACATGAAGGGGTTAGGGCTGGCGGTATCAATGTCGGGTATGGTTGCCTGCGGGATGCTGTTTTGCCTGGCATCCGGTGATTTCGACCTGTCTGTCGCGTCTGTAATTGCCTGTGCTGGTGTTACCACTGCCGTAGTCATTAACATGACCGAAAGTCTGTGGATTGGCGTGGCTGCCGGGCTGCTGCTCGGTATTCTGTGTGGTCTGGTGAATGGGTTCGTGATTGCGCGGTTAAAAATTAACGCCCTGATCACTACTCTTGCGACAATGCAGATTGTACGTGGTCTGGCCTATATTATCTCCGACGGTAAGGCAGTCGGGATTGAAGACGAGCGTTTCTTCACACTCGGCTATGCTAACTGGTTTGGTCTGCCGGCACCTATCTGGATCACGGTCGTTTGTTTCATTGTCTTTGGCTTACTGCTGAACAAAACCACGTTTGGGCGTAATACGCTGGCCATTGGGGGCAATGAAGAGGCGGCGCGCCTGGCTGGGGTTCCGGTTGTTCGTACCAAGATTATTATCTTTATTCTTTCCGGTCTGGTATCCGCCATTGCCGGAATTATCCTCGCATCGCGTATGACCAGCGGCCAGCCAATGACCTCAATCGGTTATGAGTTGATCGTTATTTCGGCCTGCGTGTTAGGGGGTGTTTCGCTTAAAGGCGGCATCGGAAAAATCTCATATGTGGTGGCCGGGGTGTTGATCCTGGGGACGGTTGAAAATGCGATGAACCTGCTGAATATCTCTCCGTTCGCGCAGTATGTGGTACGTGGCCTCATCCTGCTGGCGGCGGTGATCTTCGACCGTTATAAGCAAAAAGCGAAGCGTACCGTTTGATGATTTAAACCCCAACTTTTTAGTCTAGCTTCTGCCCGTCGCCAGCCGCTACCCGGCTGGCGATTGTTTTTTCAAATGGCGAGCATGGTCACACTGTCTATACTTATATCCGTCATACATCATCTATACGCCGCGATCCGCGTGGCGTTCTGACCATGATGAGGAGGATAACCGGGTGACAGCATCACTGACTTTACCCCCTGAACAATCTGCAAACTGTGCTTACTTTTTTGATCTCGATGGGACACTTGCTGAGATTAAACCTTTTCCCGACCAGGTCGTTGTCCCTAAGACAATCCTGCAATGTCTACATCAGTTAGCGACGCAGAATGCGGATGCGCTGGCATTGATTTCAGGGCGCTCAATGGTTGAGCTTGACGCACTCACTACTCCGTTTCGTTTTCCGCTTGCCGGAGTACATGGGGCAGAACGCCGTGACATCAATGGTCAAACGCACATAGTAAACCTGCCTGAAGGTATCGAACGTGAAGCCGGGGCGTTATTACACGCAGCGTTGGTGATGTTACCGGGGGCAACACTTGAAACCAAAGGCATGGCCTTTGCGTTGCATTATCGCCAGGCACCCGAACACGAAGCGGCGCTGGTTACCCTGGCTGAGCGCATCACGCGCAAATGGCCGCAGCTTGCTCTGCAGCACGGAAAATGTGTCGTGGAAATAAAGCCTAAGGGCAGTAATAAAGGCGACGCGATAGCTGCATTTATGCAGGAAGCGCCTTTTGCTGGCCGGATCCCGGTGTTTTTCGGTGACGATCTGACAGATGAAACAGGGTTTGCTGTAGTTAACCGCGCTGGCGGTATTTCTGTAAAGGTAGGGAGCGGGCCGACGCAGGCAACATGGCGTCTGGATGGCGTCAGGGATGTCTGGCACTGGCTGGAGAAAAATAACTCTTCGCAGCAAGAACCGAAAGCAACGAATAACAGAAGAGGTGGCTATGAGTCGTTTAGTCGTAGTATCTAATCGTATCGCCTCACCAGATGACAAAGGGAGCGCGGGTGGGCTCGCGGTCGGTGTACTGGGCGCGTTAAAAGCTGCTGGTGGTTTATGGTTTGGCTGGAGTGGTGATACAGGTAATGAGGATAAACCGTTAAAAAAGGTCACCCGTGGCAATATCACCTGGGCCTCGTTTAATTTGAGTGAGCAAGATTACGAAGAGTATTACTGCCAGTTTTCAAATGCGGTTTTATGGCCCGCGTTTCACTATCGACTGGATTTAGTTCAGTTTCAGCGCTCTGCCTGGGAGGGCTACCAACGGGTTAATGCCTTACTGGTAGATAAACTTCTGCCATTGCTTGGCGATGACGACATTATTTGGGTTCATGATTACCATCTGTTGCCGTTTGCCTGCGAGTTACGTAAGCGCGGCGTGCGTAATCGCATCGGTTTTTTCCTGCATATTCCTTTTCCGACGCCGGAAATTTTTAATGCTCTCCCGCCGCATCTGGCGCTACTTGAGCAAATGTGTGATTTTGATTTGCTTGGTTTCCAGACCGAAAACGATCGTCAGGCTTTTCTGGACTGTCTCGCAGCCCAGACTCGGGTGATCACGCATAAAGATAAGCACCACCTGGCATGGGGAAAAGCGTTTCGTACTCAGGTTTATCCCATCGGTATTGAACCGGATGAGATTGCACGACAGGCGTCCGGTCCGCTGCCGCCAAAACTGGCACAGCTAAAAGCGGAGCTTAAAAATGTGCAGAATATTTTCTCCGTGGAGCGTCTGGATTACTCCAAAGGCCTGCCGGAGCGTTTTCAGGCCTATGAGGCCTTACTGGAACATTATCCGCAGCACCACGGTAAAATTCGCTATACGCAGATAGCACCGACCTCGCGTGAAGAGGTGCAGGCCTATCAGGATATTCGCCACCAACTGGAAACAGAGGCAGGGCGAATCAACGGCAAATATGGGCAACTGGGCTGGACGCCGCTTTACTATCTGAACCAGTATTTTGATCGTAAATTGCTGATGAAGATCTTCCGCTACTCTGATGTAGGGTTGGTGACCCCGTTGCGCGATGGTATGAACCTGGTGGCGAAGGAGTTTGTGGCCGCACAGGATCCTGCTAACCCTGGCGTGCTGGTTTTATCGCAATTTGCCGGGGCGGCGAACGAGCTAACCTCCGCGCTTATTGTTAATCCTTATGACCGGGATGAAGTGGCAGGCGCATTAAACCAGGCGCTGACGATGCCACTTACCGAACGTATCTCGCGCCACGCTGAAATGCTTGAGACTATCGTTAAAAACGATATCGACAACTGGCAGGCGACGTTCATTTGCGATCTTAAAACGGTCACGCCGCGTCGGAGTCAATGCCAACTGCCAGACAATATCTCTTCCTGTTCTAAACTCGCATGAAGTCGTGGCACTGTGGATTAATCTCCAGCTAGCGGAACCAGAAGAACGTCCACCTGGCTGGTATGAATCACGCTTTTCGCTGAACAGGAAGCGCGCGAAAAAAAACTGTGGTTATGGTTGCCGTAAATGACCAGATCAATGGCGTGTTTGCGGCACACATCCAGGATATGTTCATTCAGAGCCCCATAGGTAATAAAGGTATGCTCAATGGGGTATTCTGCTTCTTTGCTAAGTTTGTCGATAAAATCCTGAGTCTCTTCCTGCATCACTTCACGCAGGTCTTCCAGCATGGGGGCAGCAAACTGGTTATACAGTTCGGGGTCTGAGACCAGCGTAATCAGGCTAATTCGGGCGTTGACAGGGCGAGCGATAGAAACCGCCTTGTCTAACAACTGCTGACTTTCAGGGGTGGCGGCAACAGCAACAAGAATGTGCGAATAGCTCATAACTCGCTCCTTTTTTTCAAGAATTATGAGAGGGCTTTTCAGCTTTACTCAGCTTACCCCATACTGCAACGTTTCCCGCCTCGATAGTGTGAATGTCATCATGATTATTCATTAATTATTCTTATAAATAGAATAATCGATTCATATTAGTTGCAGATATGTTCAGGTTACTTAAGTGAAACCCATCGCTAATGAAAACAATGTGTTAATAAAAATTAAACATATATTAACATTTGCAAGGTCGTCACATCGCGGTATTAATTAATCACTCTAAATATTTAACTTATTGTTTCTAAAGAATTTAATTAAAAAAGTTTTTTGAGTTAAATATGTGATCCAGCTCGCTATTTCACAGCGTGATATTAACGGATGTGAACAAAATACTATTCGCTTTTATTGCAAGAATATTCGTACATCAGGAATTGAAATGGATGATGGCGGATTAAAAAATAAGCAAAGTAAAAGCTACGCTGATGGATTTATGTTAAGTGTTTGGCTGGTTTATGTGATCTTGATCACATATTCTTTAAATTCGCAGTATACCTCCGTTGTATGTGTAACTGACGGCGGGTAGAGTTGCGTCGAATTAGGAAAAATCTTAGACATTTGTAAGAATTGATGTGAGCTTGTAAGGGACGCTGCCTTCTTAAAAGGGAATGTTTAGACAACGCGTAAGTGTCGTCACGCTGCTATGTATTTGACCTTTTGCTTTTTTTTACCGGGCCTTCCCGGCGACATCACGGGGTGCGGTTTTACCGCATGAAAACAATGTTGGTTATTATGGATGCAAATAATGCATACATCCGAGTTGCTGAAACACATCTATGACATCAATTTGTCATATTTATTGCTTGCACAGCGTTTGATCGTTCAGGACAAAGCATCTGCGATGTTTCGCCTTGGTATCAGCGAGGAAATGGCGGACACGTTGGCAACATTAACACTTCCTCAAATGGTCAAACTGGCCGAAACAAACCAACTGGTATGTCATTTCCGTTTCGACGATCACCAGACTGTTACTCGCCTGACGCAAGACTCCCGCGTTGACGATCTTCAGCAAATTCATACTGGTATCATGCTTTCAACACGCCTGTTAAGCGACATCGATGATGCAGCACGTAAGAAAAGGGCTTGATGATGAGCGAAAAAAGCATTGTTCAGGAAGCGCGTGATATCCAGTTAGCAATGGAATTAATCACATTGGGCGCCCGTTTGCAAATGCTGGAAAGCGAAACGCAATTAAGCCGTGGTCGATTAATCAAGCTGTACAAAGAATTACGCGGTAGTCCTCCGCCAAAAGGGATGCTCCCGTTTTCCACCGACTGGTTTATGACGTGGGAACAAAATATTCATGCGTCGATGTTTTGCAATGCATGGCAATTCCTGCTCAAAACGGGTCTCTGTAGCGGCGTGGATGCCGTGATCAAGGCGTATCGGTTATATCTTGAGCAGTGTCCGCAGCCTGAAGAAGGGCCATTGTTGGCGTTAACCCGCGCGTGGACGCTGGTGCGATTTGTCGACAGCGGATTGCTGGAGTTGTCCCAATGCAATTGCTGCGGTGGGAATTTTATCACCCACGCACACCAACCCGCAGGCAGCTTTGCCTGTAGTTTATGCCAACCGCCATCACGGGCCGTAAAAAGACGTAAACTTTCCCAGAATGCTGCCGATATTATTCCACAACTGCTGGATGAACAGATCGAACAGGCTGTTTAACTGATACGGTGTGGATGAACACTCCAGCAGCGGTAAGCGATTACCGCTGCTTTTTTTGTCCTGACCTTACGTTAATTGCCCGACTGCGCATCCTGTCATAGTCAATTGCGAAAGGATGATGTCGTGCTTATCTTATTAGGTTACCTGGTTGTTATTGGTACAGTTTTCGGCGGTTACATGATGACCGGCGGACACCTTGGGGCACTCTATCAACCGGCTGAGCTGGTGATTATCGGTGGTGCGGGTATTGGGGCATTCATCGTCGGCAATAACGGGAAAGCCATCAAAGGGACGATGAAAGCGATCCCGTTGCTTTTCCGTCGTTCGAAATACACCAAAGCGATGTATATGGATCTGCTGGCGCTCTTGTATCGCCTGATGGCTAAGTCACGTCAACAGGGCATGTTCTCGCTTGAGCGCGACATCGAAAACCCAAAAGAAAGTGAAATCTTCGCCAGCTATCCGCGCATTCTTGCGGATGCTGTAATGCTTGATTTTATTGTCGATTATCTGCGCCTGATCATCAGCGGCAACATGAATACGTTTGAAATTGAAGCGCTGATGGACGAAGAAATTGAGACTCATGAGAGCGAAGCCGAAGTTCCGGCGAATAGCCTGGCGATGGTTGGCGACTCACTACCGGCATTCGGGATCGTCGCGGCCGTTATGGGTGTTGTGCATGCGCTGGCTTCTGCCGACCGCCCGGCAGCAGAGCTGGGTGCGTTGATTGCGCATGCGATGGTGGGAACATTCCTCGGTATTTTGCTGGCCTATGGATTTATTTCTCCGCTTGCCAGCGTTCTGCGCCAGAAAAGCGCTGAAACAACCAAAATGATGCAGTGCGTGAAGATAACGCTGCTCTCCAATCTGAATGGTTACGCGCCGCCGATTGCCGTTGAATTTGGTCGTAAGACACTGTACTCCAGCGAACGTCCTTCGTTTATCGAACTGGAAGAACATGTTCGTGCGGTGAGAAATCCAACTGCGCAACAGACGACCGAGGACGCATGAAAAATCAGGCCCATCCCATTATCGTTGTAAAGCGACGCAAACATAAGAATCACGGTGGTGGGGCGCACGGCTCGTGGAAAATCGCCTACGCCGATTTTATGACCGCAATGATGGCCTTCTTTCTGGTGATGTGGCTCATTTCTATTTCCAGCCCTAAAGAATTGATCCAGATTGCCGAATATTTCCGTACACCGCTGGCCACCGCAGTGACCGGGGGAAATCGTATTTCGAATAGCCAAAGCCCGATTCCAGGCGGCGGGGATGATTACACCCAGCAGCAGGGCGAGGTGAACAAGCAGCCGAATATTGATGACCTGAGAAAACGTATGGAACAGAGCCGCTTGAGCAAACTTCGCGGCGATCTCGATCAACTGATTGAATCCGATCCCAAACTGCGAGCGCTGCGTCCGCATTTAAAGATTGATTTAGTTCAGGAAGGGCTGCGGATACAGATTATCGACAGTCAGAATCGCCCGATGTTTAAGACCGGTAGCGCTGAAGTTGAGCCGTACATGCGCGATATCTTGCGCGCGATTGCTCCAGTGCTAAACGGGATCCCTAACCGGATCAGCCTTTCCGGTCACACGGATGATTACCCTTACGCGAATGGTGAGAAAGGGTACAGCAACTGGGAATTGTCTGCCGATCGCGCAAATGCATCGCGTCGCGAGTTGGTTAGCGGCGGTCTGGATGATGGAAAAGTATTACGTGTGGTAGGTATGGCCGCCACGATGCGTCTGAGCGATCGCGGTCCTGAAGACGCTATCAACCGCCGTATTAGCCTGCTGGTTCTCAATAAGCAGGCAGAAGAGGCCATTTTGCATGAAAACGCTGAAAGCCAGAATGAGCCGGTAAGTGTCTTACAACGGCCAGCGGAACTCCCGCCGGTAAGCGTTCCCACATCGCCACCAGCCAATCCGAGGTGATAGCGTGAGCATGGATATTAGCGATTTTTATCAGACATTTTTTGATGAAGCTGACGAACTGTTGGCTGATATGGAGCAACACCTGCTTGATTTGGTTCCTGAAGCCCCGGATTCCGAACAGCTGAATGCCATTTTTCGTGCAGCGCACTCGATTAAAGGCGGGGCGGGCACCTTCGGCTTTACCATTTTGCAGGAAACGACCCATCTGATGGAAAACCTGCTGGATGAAGCGCGGCGTGGCGAGATGCAGCTCAATGCCGACATTATCAACCTGTTTTTGGAAACGAAAGATATTATGCAGGAACAGCTCGACGCCTATAAAAGCTCAGTGGAGCCTGATGCCGACAGTTTTGAGTACATCTGCCAGGCGTTACGGCAGTTAGCGCTCGAAGCGAAAGGTGAAACCGCACCGGCAGTTGTTAACACAGCAAAACTTAGCGTTGTTGACAGCGCCGCGATGCAGGAAGAGGCGGTTGCAAAGCCTGAACCCGCCAGTGAAGAGAGCAAAAAACGCATTACTCTCTCGCGTCTGAAAGCCAGCGAAGTGGATTTACTGGAAGAGGAATTGGGGAATCTGGCGACCTTAACCGATGTGGTAAAAGGAAGCGACACGTTATCAGCAACGCTTGATGGCAACCTGGCAGAAGATGACATCATCGCGGTGCTTTGTTTTGTGATTGAAGCCGACCAAATTGAATTTGAAACCGTCAGCGCAGCGCCTGTGGCAGCTGAAGCTGAAGAGGTGGCTGTTGTCACTGAGCCGCAGCCGGTTGCTGTGGCACCTGCGGTGAAAGCTACCGCCAGTGAAGCACCACATAGCCGCGCGGAACGTGAAAAACCCGCCCGCGCCAGCGAGTCGACCAGTATCCGCGTAGCGGTTGAAAAGGTTGATCAGCTTATTAACCTGGTCGGTGAGTTGGTAATCACCCAGTCGATGCTGGCCCAGCGCTCTAACGAACTGGATCCTGTCAATCATGGCGATCTCATCACCAGTATGGGTCAGTTACAACGTAACGCCCGCGATTTGCAAGAGTCGGTGATGTCGATTCGTATGATGCCAATGGAGTACGTGTTCAGCCGTTTCCCTCGTCTGGTGCGCGATCTGGCCGGTAAGCTGGGTAAACAGGTCGAGCTGACGCAGGTAGGTAGTTCAACCGAACTCGATAAGAGCCTGATTGAACGCATCATCGATCCGTTGACGCACCTGGTGCGTAACAGCCTCGACCATGGTATCGAATTGCCGGAAAAACGCCTTGAATCCGGCAAAAGCCCAATCGGCAATCTGACGCTTTCCGCGGAGCATCAGGGCGGGAATATTTGTATTGAAGTGACCGATGATGGCGCTGGCCTGAACCGCGAACGTATCCTGGCTAAAGCTGTCTCTCAGGGCATGCCGATCCACGAAAACATGAGTGATGACGAAGTGGGTATGTTGATCTTCGCTCCAGGCTTTTCGACCGCCGAACAGGTGACGGATGTTTCCGGACGCGGCGTGGGTATGGATGTGGTGAAACGAAATATCCAGGAGATGGGCGGCCATGTTGAGATCCAGTCTAAACAGGGACAGGGGACCACTATTCGCATTCTGCTGCCGCTGACGCTGGCGATCCTCGACGGGATGTCCGTGCGTGTGGCCGATGAGGTCTTCATTCTGCCACTGAATGCCGTTATGGAATCGCTGCAACCGCGCGAAGAAGATCTCCATCCGCTGGCCGGAGGAGAGCGCGTTCTGGAAGTGCGTGGCGAATATTTACCACTGGTTGAGTTGTGGAAAGTCTTTGAGGTTGAAGGCGCTAAAACTGAAGCGACTCAGGGCATTGTGGTCATTTTACAAAGTGCAGGGCGTCGCTATGCGCTGCTGGTCGATCAGTTAATTGGCCAACACCAGGTAGTGGTCAAAAACCTGGAAAGCAACTACCGCAAAGTGCCAGGTATTTCTGCTGCAACGATCCTCGGCGACGGCAGCGTCGCGCTGATTGTCGATGTCTCTGCATTGCAGGGGTTAAACCGCGAACAACGTGTGGCGATCACAGCCGCCTGATTGAGTGAGAAGGGAATAATATGACCGGTATGAGTAATGTAACTAAACTGGCCGGCGAACCGTCAGGTCAGGAATTCCTCGTGTTTACGCTGGGGGATGAAGAGTACGGTATCGATATCCTGAAAGTGCAGGAAATCCGTGGTTATGATCAGGTGACGCGTATCGCTAACACGCCTGCGTTTATCAAAGGCGTCACAAACCTGCGTGGTGTGATTGTGCCTATCGTCGACCTGCGCGTGAAATTTAGCCAGAGCGATGTGGATTACAACGAAAACACAGTGGTGATTGTGCTGAATCTGGGTCAGAGGGTGGTTGGAATTGTGGTAGATGGCGTCTCGGATGTGCTGTCGCTGACAACGGATCAAATCCGTCCGGCACCGGAGTTTGCGGTCACGCTGTCGACGGAATATTTGACGGGATTGGGTGCGCTGGGTGACCGGATGCTGATTCTGGTCAACATTGAGAAGCTGCTGAACAGCGAAGAAATGGCGCTGCTGGATATTGCCGCTTCCCACGTCGCATAATCGCCATAACTCATCCGGCCTACAATGATTGCTGTTGCAGGCCGGATTAGCGTAGCGCATCCGGCAGATTTCCCTCTTACGCTTCCCGCTCAACCAGCTCCGGTTCTTCTTCCAGTAAACCTTCATCCTGGGCCAACATCGCCGTTGCAATCCCGTTACCTAATACGTTGATTGCTGAACGTCCCATATCCAGGAAGTGGTCAATTCCCATCAGTAACAGGATCCCGGCGACCGGAATGTTAAAGCTCGGGATGGTTGCAGCCAGCACTACCAGTGCTGAACGCGGCACACCGGCAATCCCTTTGGACGCCAGCATCAGCGTCAGCATCAGGACGGTGATTTCTGCGAAGGAGAGGTGGATGTTATAGGCCTGCGCGATAAACATGGAGGCAAATGAACAATAGACCATGGAACCGACCAGGTTAAACGAATAACCGATAGGCAGCACGAATGACACAATGTTGGGTGAGCAGCCAAATTTAGTTAATTGCTCCAGCGTTTTCGGATAAGCGGCCTCAGAGCTGCTGGTGGTGAATGCGACCAGAACCGGGTCTTTTAGCATGCTCACCAGGCGAAATACCTCTTTTTTCAGCATGACATAACCCACAGCCAGCAGAACCAGGCAGGTCAGCAAAATCGCCACATAGTAGCCGCCGATAAACGACGCATAGTTAAGCAGGATCCCCAGACCCTGGGTGGAGATGACGGAAGAGATGGCGGCAAAAATAGCCAGCGGTGCAACGTACATCACGTAGCCGGTCACTTTGAGCATAATATGGGAAACCACATCCAGCGCCGCAACCAGTGGGGCGTTGAATTTCTCACCAAGGGATGCGCCACCAATACCGAAAAACATTGAGAACACCACAATTTGCAGGATCTCATTGTTAGCCATCGCTTCAGCGATGCTGGTTGGAATGGTATGCGTCAGAAAACCTTTCAGGCTCATGCCGCCCACGGCTAGGCCGGTGTCGGTGGCTTCCAGCGGGATCGCCAGGTTCAGCCCGCTGCCGGGTTGCTCAAGGGAAACCACAAACAGACCGACCAGGATAGACAATATAGAAGAGCTGATAAACCAGATCATCGCTTTGCCGCCCACGCGACCGATGGTGGACGTTTCTCCCAGGCGCATAATACCAACGGTCAGGGTGCTGAATACTAAAGGCGCGATCACCATTTTAATCAGGCGTAAAAAGATGTCGGTAAGAAGCGTAATGTTATCGGCCCAGGCGGTCACGACACCGGGGGAGGCATAAGAGTGGATCACCGCACCCGACAGGATCCCCGCCAGCATGAAGATCACGATAAACAACGTGAGTTTGTTTGCATTTGCCACTAAAAAGCCCTCAGTAAGGATTTAACATTTATTGATCGGTTACTCATTTTTTATACTTATTAAGTGGTAACGAGGTATTCATCATATAAATTGGATTAAAGCGTAAACGGATACAACTTTTTTTAATTTTTTATCCATTTTGTTGTGGTATTTAAGATGCGTATGTGTGATCTCAATCACATAAAAATGCGTATTTCGGCCATTCTGACCGTGCTCACCGATGAAAATAAATGTTATTTACATGATAATTATGGTGTTTTTATGTGAATGATTTGTGGTTGCTGCACACCCGTTTTATCTTCCCCTCGCCAGGCTTCACATCCCTTCAGGATTTCCTTTTCGCAAACGTAAAGTTATCTCAGCGAGTGCCGATAACGTTGATAACTCGTTTTCAGGAAGGTGCCTTATGTTTAACCGTATCCGCGTTGTCACAATGCTGATGATGGTGCTGGGGGTTTTCGCACTGCTACAGCTTGTTTCCGGTGGTCTGTTGTTTTCTTCATTGCAGCAGAATCAGCAAAGTTTTGTTATTTCTAACGATCTTCGACAGCAGCAAAGTGAACTCACCTCAACATGGGATCTGATGCTGCAGACACGAATCAATTTAAGCCGTTCTTCTGCGCGCATGATGATGGATGCATCTAACCAGCAAAGCAGCGCCAAAAACGATCTGCTGAAGAATGCGAAAGCATCGCTGGCGCAGGCTGAAACGCATTACGCAAAATTTAAAAACATCACACCGTTGCCGGAAATGGCAGAAGCCAGCGGCAACGTCGAGGAAAAATATCAGCAGTACCATGCGGCCCTAGCAGAACTGGTTCAGTTTCTGGAAAGCGGCAATATGGACGCCTACTTCGCGCAGCCTACGCAGGGTATGCAAAACGCGCTCGGCGAGGCGCTGGGCAAGTACGCCAGCGTTAGCGAAAAGCTTTACGTCCAGGCATTTGATCAAAGCGCGCGGGATTACCATTTCGCCCAATGGCAGCTTGGCGTGCTGGCCGTGGTGCTGGTGCTGATTCTGGTGGTGGTCTGGTATGGCATCCGTCATACCTTGCTTAATCCTCTGTCCCGTGTCATTGCCCATATCCGGGAAATCGCCAGCGGTAACCTGACCGCAACTCTCGCCGTAAGTGGCCGTAACGAAATCGGCGAGCTGGCCAGTACGGTTGATCATATGCAGCGCTCGCTGACGGAAACCGTCACTCTGGTGCGTGAAGGCTCTGATGCGATTTATTCCGGTACCAGCGAAATTGCCAGCGGAAACACTGACCTTTCATCTCGTACGGAACAGCAGGCGTCTGCACTGGAAGAGACCGCAGCCAGCATGGAACAGCTGACCGCAACCGTGAAGCAAAACGCGGACAACGCGCGTCAGGCCTCGCAACTGGCGAAAAGCGCGTCCGATACCGCGCAGCATGGCGGCAAAGTGGTTGATAGCGTGGTGAACACCATGCACGAAATCGCCGATAGCTCGAAGAAAATCGCCGACATCATCAGCGTCATCGATGGTATTGCCTTTCAGACCAACATTCTCGCACTGAACGCGGCAGTTGAAGCAGCACGTGCCGGTGAGCAAGGCCGCGGCTTTGCCGTGGTAGCGGGTGAAGTGCGTAATCTGGCAAGCCGCAGTGCGCAGGCGGCGAAAGAGATTAAGGCATTGATTGAAGATTCCGTTTCCCGGGTTGATACCGGTTCCGTACTGGTAGAAAGCGCCGGCGAAACAATGAACGATATCGTCAATGCCGTGACGCGGGTGACCGACATTATGGGCGAGATTGCCTCGGCATCTGACGAGCAAAGCCGGGGGATTGATCAGGTTGCGCTCGCGGTCTCTGAAATGGATCGTGTTACGCAGCAGAACGCCTCTTTGGTACAGGAGTCAGCTGCCGCAGCGGCCGCTCTTGAAGAACAGGCCAGTCGCTTAACGCAGTCGGTATCGACTTTCCGTCTTGCGTCACGTCCGGCCTCGACAAAACCACGCGATACACGATTACCAGCAGCCCCGAGCGCATCCTATCCGCGCCAGAGCATTGAACAAGATACGAATTGGGAAACATTTTGACTGATAGTTAAACCGCGGCCAGTGCCGCCCGATGGGAGCGTTGATGTTTAATCGTATTCGAATTTCGACCACGCTGTTTTTGATTTTGATCCTCTGCGGAGTTTTGCAGATTGGCAGTAATGGCTTGTCCTTCTGGGCATTTCGGGACGGTTTTCAGAACCTGAATCAGGTCGAACGGAGTAATCAGCAACGCGCTGCCCTGGCCCAAACCCGCGCTGTGTTATTACAGGCCAGTACGGCCCTTAATAAGGCAGGGACGCTGACCGCCCTGAGCTATCCGCCAGAGGACATCAAAACGCTGATGACCCTCGCGCGCGACAGCCTGGCGCAGTCTGAATTGATGTTTAAACGCTTTATGGCGACGTCGGATTCGACGGAACAAGGCAAGGCGCTGTTAGGCGCAACTGAGAAAAATTTCAACCAGTGGCACAGCGCTCTCGCGCATCAAGCCACCTGGCTTGAAAACAATCAGTTGTCAGATTTTCTGACCGCGCCGGTGCAGGCGGCTCAGGATGCTTTTGATGCGAATGTGAATGCGTGGCAGAGCAACATCGACAGCGTGTTACAAACGGCAGGCGATCAGAGCCAGCGCAATTACCATATGTCGGGGTTGATTTTCGCCACCATGGTGGTACTGGCGGCACTGCTCACCAGCGGTGCGCTGTTCTGGTCGCGCAAGATGATCGTTCAGCCGCTGGCGATTATTGGCAGCCATTTCGACAGTATTGCCGCGGGGAACCTGGCACGACCGGTAGCGGTTTATGGGCGCAATGAGATCTCGGCCATTTTTGCCAGCCTGCAGAAGATGCAAAAGGCGTTACGCGAAACGGTCAGTGACGTTCGTCAGGGCAGCTCAGCCATGCATAGCGGTATTTCAGAAATTGCGATGGGCAATAACGATTTATCTTCGCGAACCGAACAGCAAGCGGCCGCTCTGGCACAAACGGCGGCCAGCATGGAGCAACTGACCGCCACCGTCGGCCAGAACGCTGATAATGCGCGCCAGGCGTCAGGAATCGCCAAAAGTGCGGCAGACACAGCGCATAAAGGTGGCGAGCAGACGTCCCGGGTCGCCAGCACTATGCATGAGATTTCTGCCAGCTCGCAGAAAATCGGCGACATCATCGGCGTGATTGACAGCATTGCCTTCCAGACCAATATCCTGGCGTTGAATGCCGCGGTAGAGGCCGCCAGGGCGGGGGAGCAAGGGCGTGGTTTTGCCGTCGTCGCTGGTGAGGTGCGCAATCTGGCAAGCCGTAGCGCACAGGCGGCGAAAGAAATTAAGGGACTGATTGAGGAATCTGTCACCCGGGTGCATCAGGGCTCGCAGCTGGTGGATATGGCGTCGCGCACTATGACGGAAATAGTCAGTTCGGTGACCCGGGTTAACGACATCATGGGCGAGATTGCCTCGGCATCCGATGAACAGCGCAGAGGCATTGAGCAGGTGGCGCAGGCCGTCAGCCAGATGGACTCCGTGACGCAGCAAAACGCCGGTCTGGTGGAAGAAGCCGCATCCGCCGCCGGACAACTTGCCACGCAGGCCGATCATCTTTCTGCTTGTGTCGCATTTTTTAAACTTGAAGAGCAAACCGTAGCAAAACAAGAGTTGGCGCAGCCTCAGGTTGCGCCCGTTGTATCCTGAATGTGATTGAGAAGGCGCTATGACATCATCTCTGCCCTCCGGGCAAACGTCATTATTGTTACAGATGACACAGCGCCTCGCGCTGTCTGACGCGCATTTTCGTCGGATATGTCAATTAATCTACCAGCGTGCGGGGATCGTACTGGCCGACCATAAGCGGGACATGGTTTATAACCGCCTGGTTCGTCGTCTGCGTACCCTGGGGCTGGATGACTTTGGTCGCTATCTCAGCATGCTGGAAGCTAACCAGAACAGTGCTGAGTGGCAGGCTTTTATTAACTCCCTGACTACCAACCTGACCGCGTTTTTTCGCGAAGGGCATCATTTTCCGGTGCTGTCAGATCACGCTCGTCGGCGCAGCGGTGAATACCGCGTCTGGAGCGCGGCGGCGTCAACCGGAGAAGAACCCTACAGCATTGCGATTACGCTTGCCGATACCTTAGGTATGGCACCGGGCCGCTGGCGCGTTTTTGCCAGCGACATTGATACCGAAGTACTGGAAAAGGCCAGAAACGGCATTTACCGCCTCGATGAGCTAAAGACGCTGTCACCCCAGCAGTTGCAGCGTTATTTCATGCGCGGCACCGGGCCGCATGAAGGACTGGTACGCGTTAGGCAGGAACTGGCAGGTCATGTTGAATTTTCCAGCGTGAACTTACTGGATAAGCAGTACAACGTGCCCGGACCGTTCGACGCCATATTTTGTCGTAACGTGATGATCTATTTCGATAAAACGACACAACAGGACATTTTGCACCGTTTTGTTCCACTTCTTAAACCTGACGGGCTGCTGTTTGCAGGTCATTCAGAAAACTTTAGCAACCTTGTGCGCGAGTTTAGCCTGCGTGGACAGACCGTGTATGCGCATGCGCCAGGTAAGGATAAAGCATGAGTAAAATCAGGGTGTTGTCGGTAGATGATTCTGCATTGATGCGTCAAATCATGACCGAAATTATTAACAGTCACAGTGATATGGAAATGGTGGCGACGGCGCCGGATCCGTTGGTCGCCCGGGATTTAATCAAAAAATACAATCCCGACGTCCTGACGCTGGACGTGGAAATGCCGCGCATGGACGGCCTCGACTTCCTGGAGAAGTTGATGCGCCTGCGTCCAATGCCTGTGGTGATGGTTTCTTCACTGACCGGTAAAGGTTCAGAGGTCACGCTGCGGGCCTTGGAACTGGGGGCGATTGATTTTGTCACCAAACCGCAACTGGGGATCCGCGAAGGGATGCTGGCGTATAGCGAGATGATTGCCGAAAAGATCCGCACCGCATCGCGCGCAAAACTGGCGGCCCATAAGCCCATGGCGGCACCGACGACCTTGAAAGCAGGGCCGTTACTCAGTTCGGAAAAGCTGCTGGTGATTGGGGCGTCAACCGGAGGAACAGAGGCAATTCGCCATGTACTCCAGCCATTGCCGCTTTCAAGCCCCGGTATTCTTATTACCCAGCATATGCCGCCAGGGTTTACCCGTTCGTTCGCCGAACGTCTGAACAAACTGTGCCAGATAACCGTGAAAGAGGCAGAAGACGGAGAGCGCGTACTCCCGGGGCATGCGTATATCGCGCCGGGCGACAAGCATATGGAGCTGGCGCGCAGTGGCGCGAACTATCAAATCAAAATTCATGACGGTCCGCCGGTTAATCGGCATCGGCCCTCAGTGGATGTGCTGTTCCATTCGGTGGCGAAACATGCGGGGCGCAATGCCGTCGGGGTGATCCTGACCGGTATGGGCAACGATGGCGCAGCCGGAATGTTAGCGATGAATCAGGCGGGAGCCTGGACCATTGCGCAAAACGAAGCAAGTTGTGTGGTGTTCGGCATGCCGCGCGAGGCCATCAATATGGGTGGCGTAAGCGAAGTGGTCGATCTTAGCCAGGTGAGCCAGCAAATGCTGGTGAAAATTAGTGCCGGACAGGCAATACGTATTTGAATCAGGAGTTTATTTTTATGGCGGATAAAGAGCTTAAGTTTTTGGTTGTGGATGACTTTTCCACCATGCGTCGCATCGTGCGTAACCTGCTTAAAGAGCTGGGATTCAACAATGTTGAAGAGGCGGAAGACGGCGTGGATGCGCTGAACAAGCTGCAGGCTGGGGGATTCGGTTTTGTTATTTCTGACTGGAACATGCCGAACATGGATGGACTGGAACTGCTGAAAACCATCCGTGCCGATGGCGGGATGGCTTCTCTGCCGGTGCTGATGGTCACGGCAGAAGCGAAAAAAGAGAACATCATTGCGGCAGCACAGGCAGGTGCCAGTGGCTATGTCGTGAAACCGTTCACGGCGGCGACGCTGGAAGAAAAACTGAATAAAATCTTTGAGAAACTGGGCATGTGAGGGTGTGATGATGATGCAACCACAAATTAAACCTGCTGACGAACACTCTGCAGGGGACATCATCGCGCGCATCGGCAGTTTGACCCGAATGCTGCGCGACAGCCTGCGTGAACTGGGGCTGGATCAGGCCATTGCCGAAGCGGCAGAAGCGATTCCTGATGCCCGCGATCGTCTAGATTATGTTGTACAGATGACCGCGCAGGCGGCGGAGCGTGCGCTAAACAGCGTAGAAGCTTCGCAGCCGCATCAGGACGCGATGGAAAAAGGGGCCAAAGACCTGACTAAACGCTGGGATGAATGGTTCGAAAATCCGATCGAACTCTCCGACGCCCGTGAACTGGTCACCGATACCCGTCAGTTCCTTGGTGATGTACCTGGACATACCAGCTTTACCAATGCCCAGCTGCTGGACATCATGATGGCGCAGGATTTCCAGGATCTCACCGGACAGGTCATCAAGCGCATGATGGATGTTATCCAGGAAATTGAACGTCAGCTGCTGATGGTTCTGTTGGAAAACATTCCGGAACAGGGCGCTCGTCCAAAACGTGAAAACGAAAGCTTGCTTAACGGCCCGCAGGTTGACGCCTCGAAAGCCGGCGTAGTAGCAAGTCAGGATCAGGTTGACGACCTGCTGGATAGCCTCGGGTTCTGATGCGTATTTGCCGGATGTGAGGCGTGGGCCTCTCATCCGGCTTACGCGCAATTCTGCTTAAAGCCATAAATCCCGTCTTTTTTACCGCTTACTCTTCCCATTGCTGGATAGCTGTTCTGGCATCATTCTCGCCTATATCTCTATCCAGGGTCTGATGCGTGGCAGAAGAAAGCGACGACGACAAAACAGAAGCCCCCACACCCCACCGACTTGAAAAAGCGCGGGAAGAAGGGCAGATCCCCCGATCCAAAGAGCTAACCTCACTGCTTATTTTGCTGGTGGGTGTGTGCATTATCTGGATTGGTGGGGAGTCGCTTGCCCGCAGGCTGGCTGGCATGCTGTCGGCCGGATTACGTTTTGACCACAGTATGGTTAACGACCCTAATCTGATCCTCAGCCAAATCATCCTGCTGATTAAAGACGCGATGATTGCGCTGTTGCCGTTGATTACCGGCGTCGTTCTGGTGGCTTTAATTTCCCCGGTGATGCTAGGCGGCTTGATTTTCAGCGGTAAATCCCTGCAACCCAAATTCTCTAAGCTGAATCCGTTGCCGGGCATTAAGCGCATGTTTTCCGCGCAAACCGGCGCAGAACTGCTCAAAGCGATACTGAAGTCCACGTTAGTGGGAAGCGTGGCCGGATTTTATCTCTGGCATAACTGGCCGGCGATGATGCGTCTGATGGCGGAGTCACCGATTACGGCGATGGGCAACGCCCTGGATTTAGTCGGTATGTGTGCACTTCTGGTGGTACTTGGCGTCATTCCGATGGTGGGGTTCGACGTCTTTTTCCAGATCTATAGCCATGTGAAAAAGCTACGTATGTCGCGTCAGGATATCCGCGATGAATTTAAGCAAAGCGAAGGTGACCCGCACGTTAAAGGCAAAATACGTCAAATGCAGCGCGCGGCCGCTCAGCGTCGCATGATGGCGGATGTGCCGAAAGCAGACGTTATTGTCACTAACCCTACGCACTACTCAGTGGCGTTGAAGTATGACGAGAACAAAATGAGTGCGCCGAAAGTTGTTGCGAAAGGGGCCGGGCTGGTTGCGCTGCGCATTCGTGAAATTGGCGCAGAGCACCGTGTCCCGACATTAGAAGCGCCGCCACTGGCGCGTGCGCTCTATCGCCATGCTGAAATTGGTCAGCAAATACCGGGTCAATTATATGCCGCCGTTGCTGAAGTACTGGCATGGGTATGGCAGCTAAAACGCTGGCGTCTGGCTGGCGGCAAGCGTCCACCACAACCTGAAAACCTTCCGGTGCCAGAAGCACTGGATTTTATGAACGAGAAGAATACTGATGGCTAATCTGGTCGCGATGCTGCGTCTGCCCAGCAACCTGAAATCCACGCAATGGCAAATCCTTGCCGGACCGATCCTCATCCTGCTGATTCTGTCGATGATGGTGCTGCCGCTGCCGGCTTTCGTCCTCGATTTGCTGTTCACATTTAACATTGCGCTGTCGATCATGGTGCTGCTGGTGGCGATGTTCACCCAGCGTACACTGGAGTTTGCCGCATTCCCGACGATTTTGCTGTTTACCACATTATTACGTCTGGCGCTGAACGTCGCGTCTACCCGTATCATTTTGATGGAAGGACACACTGGCGCGGCGGCGGCGGGGAAGGTGGTTGAAGCCTTCGGCCACTTCCTGGTGGGCGGTAACTTTGCGATCGGCATCGTGGTCTTCGTGATTCTCGTCATCATTAACTTTATGGTAATCACCAAAGGTGCGGGGCGTATCGCCGAGGTTGGCGCGCGCTTCGTGCTGGATGGTATGCCCGGCAAGCAGATGGCGATTGATGCGGATTTGAATGCCGGTCTGATTGGCGAAGATGAAGCTAAAAAACGACGCTCGGAAGTGACCCAGGAAGCGGATTTTTACGGCTCAATGGACGGTGCGAGTAAATTCGTCCGTGGAGATGCCATCGCCGGTATTTTGATCATGGTGATCAACGTGGTCGGCGGTCTGTTAGTTGGGGTGTTGCAGCATGGTATGAGCATGGGCAGCGCTGCGGAAAGTTATACCCTGTTGACCATCGGTGACGGGCTGGTGGCACAAATTCCTGCGCTGGTTATCTCTACCGCGGCGGGTGTTATCGTGACCCGCGTGAGTACCGACCAGGACGTAGGCGAACAGATGGTGACCCAACTGTTCAGCAATCCTAGCGTTATGCTGCTCAGTGCGGCGGTGCTTGGACTTTTGGGTCTGGTTCCGGGCATGCCGAACCTGGTGTTTCTGATGTTTACCGCCGCGTTACTGGGTCTGGCCTGGTGGATGCGCGGGCGTGAGCAAAAAGCGCCGGATGAACCGCAGCCGGTGAAAATGCCGGAAAACAACTCCGTGGTGGAAGCCACATGGAACGACGTGCAGTTGGAAGATTCGCTGGGCATGGAGGTAGGTTACCGCCTGATCCCAATGGTGGACTTTCAACAGGATGGCGAGTTGCTGGGGCGAATTCGCAGTATTCGTAAGAAATTTGCCCAGGATATGGGCTTCCTGCCGCCGGTGGTACACATTCGAGACAATATGGATCTGCAGCCAGCCCGCTATCGAATTTTGATGAAAGGGGTAGAAATTGGCAGCGGTGACGCCTATCCGGGACGCTGGCTGGCCATTAACCCGGGTACTGCCGCCGGGTCGCTGCCGGGTGAGAAAACGGTCGATCCGGCGTTCGGATTGGACGCTATCTGGATTGAAAGCGCATTGAAGGAACAGGCGCAGATTCAGGGCTTTACGGTGGTTGAAGCCAGTACTGTTGTCGCTACGCATCTAAACCACCTGATTGGGCAGTTCGCCGCTGAGCTGTTTGGCCGTCAGGAAGCGCAGCAGTTACTGGATCGAGTGTCGCAGGAGATGCCAAAGCTGACGGAAGATCTGGTGCCGGGCGTTGTGACGCTCACCACGCTGCATAAAGTGCTGCAGAACTTGCTGGACGAGAAAGTACCGATTCGCGATATGCGCACCATTCTTGAAACGCTGGCGGAACATGCGCCGCTGCAAAACGATCCGCATGAGCTTACCGCGGTCGTCCGTGTTGCGTTAGGACGCGCCATCACTCAGCAGTGGTTCCCGGGTAATGAAGAGGTTCAGGTTATCGGTCTTGATACTCCGCTCGAGCGTTTGCTGCTGCAAGCGCTGCAGGGGGGCGGCGGTCTGGAGCCTGGGCTTGCAGACCGACTGCTGGCCCAGACTCAGGAAGCGCTGTCCCGGCAGGAAATGTTGGGCGCGCCGCCGGTCTTGCTGGTGAATCACGCGTTACGTCCGTTACTGGCGCGGTTTTTACGCCGCAGCATCCCGCAGTTGGTGGTGTTATCGAATATGGAGCTTTCCGATAACCGCCATATCCGCATGACGGCGACCATTGGAGGTAAATAATGCGTAAGTTACTGTGGTTGTTGTTTTTTCCTCTGGTGGCGCAGGCCGCCGGAGAAGGGGCCTGGCAGGCAAGTGGCATGGGGATCACCTTAAATCACCGTGGCCAGTCAGCCTCGTCTGATCCTTTGGTTCCCAGCCAGCCGGTCTCAGGCTTGATGACGCTGGTGGCCTGGCGCTATGAGCTGAATGGCCCCACGCCCGCAGGTTTGCGGGTGCGTTTATGTTCTCAGTCCCGTTGTGTCGAGCTGGACGGGCAAAGTGGGACCACCAACGGGTTCAATAACGTTCCGGCCATTGAACCGATGCATTTTGTCTGGGAAGTCCCCGGCGGTGGTCGCCTGATCCCCGCGTTACGCATTCAGAGCAATCAGGTGATTGTGAACTACCGTTAACACCCTCCGTCATTCAGACCAGCAGTTGAAACTGCTGGTTGTTTCAACATTACAGCTTCTCATTTAATTAAATAGAAACGTCGTTTTATAAAATAAGTGACGTACGTTGCCGGACTCTTTGTATTCTTGCCATTTCACGAATCCTTCTGGCAGAAATAGAAAGGTTTCACTTTCTGTTAGCTTTTACTGTGACCCTATAAGGATGCCCATTGTCAAAGCGAGGATTGCGGGGCCTCCCAAATAAAGCTGCTGCGCCGTAACAGGGGCAGGTCACAGCATTGAATCCGACATTGACAGAGGTTTAGTAAATGATTGTTTACCCGGTTAAACATAGCCCGTTATTGCGCCAGCCAGAACATTTTATTGCCAGGGATGAATTAAAAACGCTGATCAAAAAGGTGACGCATAACCTGGTCAATATTCATGACGAAACCGGTGAGTTCTTACTGCGTCTGGACGATGGACGCGTAATTGATACTAAAGGCTGGGCGGGATGGGAGTGGACACACGGCGTCGGCCTGTACGGGATGTATCAGTACTATCTGCAAACCGGCGATGAAACGATGCGCGATATCATCGATAGCTGGTTTGCCGATCGCTTTGCTGAAGGTGCAACCACTAAAAACGTGAACACCATGGCGCCATTTTTAACGTTGGCGTATCGCTATGAAGAGACGCGTAATCCAGTGTATCTGCCGTGGCTCGACAGCTGGGCTGAGTGGGCAATGCATGAGATGCCGCGTACCGAATTTGGTGGTATGCAACACATCACGCTGGCGGAAGAAAACCATCAACAGATGTGGGATGACACGCTGATGATGACGGTTTTACCGCTGGCGAAGATTGGCAAGCTACTCAATCGCCCGGACTACATCGAAGAGGCAACGTATCAGTTCCTGCTGCACGTGCAAAACCTGATGGATAAAGAAACGGGGCTGTGGTTCCACGGCTGGAGCTATGAAGGAAATCATAACTTTGCTAATGCCCGCTGGGCGCGTGGCAACAGTTGGTTAACTATCGTGATCCCGGACTTCCTCGAATTACTTGATTTACCGGAAAACAATGCTGTTCACCGCTATCTTGTACAGGTCCTGAACGCGCAAATCGCGGCGCTGGCGAAATGCCAGGATGAAAGTGGGTTGTGGCATACCTTGCTGGACGACCCGCAGTCGTATCTGGAAGCATCGGCAACTGCCGGATTTGCCTATGGGATCCTCAAAGCAGTACGTAAACGCTATGTTGGGCAAGAGTATGCGCCGGTAGCCGAAAAAGCCATTCGCGGCATTGTGCAGCATATTTCACCGGAAGGTGAACTGCTGCACACCTCGTTTGGTACCGGGATGGGACACAATCTCGATTTCTACCGCAACATCCCTCGGACCTCCATGCCTTACGGACAGGCGATGGCGATGCTGTGCCTTACCGAATACTTGCGAAAGTATTTTTGATATCGGTATTCGATGGCGATACCGCTATCGGACCTGATTGTTCAGTCGTCACTGTTTGTACCGTGTTGTCCTGCGGGGCAAACAGATGATCCATGATTTGACGCATAACCGGCGCGGCGGTGACACCATCGCTGCCGCCGTTTTCCAGAATTAACGCCACCGCGACCTTCGGGTTCTTATAGGGTGCAAATGCGGTATAGAACACGTGGTCGCGCAAGCGGACAGGGATCATCTTCGCATTGTAGGTCTGATTTTCTTTCAGGCTAAAGACCTGTGAGGTGCCACTTTTCGCCGCAATGCCGTATGGCGCGGTGTGAAAGAACTTATAACCTGTACCATTGGGTTCATTCGCCATGCCGAACATCGCCTGACGCACCAGTCCCCAGTAGGGCGATGAGGCTGAGGCGATTTGTGACGGTGCTTCTGGAGCCTGATACGGCGTGATGGTTTTGCCGCTCTCTTCATCGAGCAGCAGGTGAGGGACGATAACCTTGCCGTTGTTAATCAGTGCGACCATGGCTTTTACCATCTGGATAGGTGTGGCAATCCAGTAGCCCTGACCGATGCCAACTGAAATAGTATCCCCCTGATACCAGGCTTTTTTGTGCACTTTTTGCTTCCATTCACGGCTCGGGAGCAGGCCGTTATACTCCTCATCAAGATCGATGCCGGTCGGTTTACCGTAACCAAACTGGCTGAGCATGCTGTTAATCCGGTCGATCCCCATCATATACGCCACCTGATAGAAGAACGTATCGGCAGACTCTTCTATCGCTTTGGTGACATCCAGCATACCGTGGCCCGTTTTTTTCCAGTCACGGTAATGTCGCTCGGTGCCGGGTAGCGTCCAGGTAGGGGCACCGAAGAAACTGGTCTGCGGCGTGATCACACCATTCAGTAATGCCGACATCGCCATATACGGTTTGACCGTTGAAGCGGGAGGGTACAACCCCTGCGTGACGCGGTTGATTAATGGCAGGTCTTTATCCTGGAGTAGCTTGTTATAGTCCTGATAGCTGATGCCTTTGACAAACGGATTAGGGTCATAGCTGGGGTTTGAGACCATCGCCAGTACGGAACCGTCGTGCGGATCTTCAACCAAAACGGCGGCACGCTGGCCAGCCAACAGGCTCTCAATATATTGCTGTAAATGTAAATCCAGCGTCAGATGGATATCTTTTCCGGCAACGGGCGGCACATCTTTGATCAGGCGTACGATGCGTCCGTGGTTATCTACTTCCACCTCCTGATAACCGGTCTTTCCATGCAGTTCGTTTTCGTAATAGCGCTCAATACCTTGCTTACCAATGTTGTGATCGGCGGCGTAGTTTTCTGCCTGACCCTTTTGATCCAGTGCTTTCAGGTCGTTGTCATTGATTTTTGAAACATAACCCAGGACATGCGCCAGCGCCGCGCCATAGGGATACTGGCGGTCTTCGTAGCTATTGATGTTGACGCCGCTAAAATGAAACTGGTTTACCGAAAAACGGGCGATTTCGACATCGGTTAGCGCATTTTTTAGCACCACAGGACGATAGCGGCTGCTGGCTTTCAGCTCATGACGAAACTGGTCTATGTCATCAGGTGTGAGGTCAACGATCGGCGTGAGCTGCTGGAGTAACGCATTCATATCGCTGATTTTATACGGCGTAACGGAAATATCGTACCAGGTAACGTTGCGCACCAGCGGGATGCCATTGCGATCGTAAATCATGCCACGCGTTGGGGCGACGGGCAGCATTTTGATGTCGTTTGCATTCGACCGGGTGGTGTAATACTGATGCTGACAGATTTGTAAGTTATACAGATTGTAAATCAGGATGCCAAAACAGATGACTACCAGGCCAAAGGCCACCAATACACGCCGCTGGAAGAGCTTTTCTTCCGCCTCAAAATCTCTGAATGTCATTGACCCGTACCCGATTAATTCGCCGCCTAATGATACGGAGGCTTAGACGGGATGACAGGCAAAAGATGTTCCATATCTCTAGGGAAATGTGTCATTCCTTGTGGGTTGTTACAAATTACAGTGAACGTAGCGCCTGATGGTGCTTTGCTGATCAGGCCTACGAGGGCGGTCATTCGGGGAAATAAAAAAGCCCGCGACATAGCGCGGGCTTTCACATTATTTGAGGTAATTACATACGTTCTACGGTTTCGATACCCAGTGTATCCAGACCCAGCTTCAGGGTTTTCGCCGTCAGTTGTGCCAGCTTCAGTCGGCTGTTACGAATCTCTTCGTTTTCAGCGCTGAGAATAGGGCAGTGCTCATAGAAGCCGGAGAACAGACCAGCAACGTCGTACAGGTAAGCACACATCACGTGTGGCGTACCTTCACGCGCAACGACGGTCAGCGTTTCTTCAAACTGCAGCAGACGCGCCGCCAGTTGAGCCTCGCGATCTTCGCTGATAACGACCTGCGCATTTGCCAGCGCGCTTTCGTCGATATCTGCTTTACGGAACACGGACAGTACGCGGGTATAAGCGTACTGCATATATGGCGCGGTGTTACCTTCGAACGCCAGCATGTTGTCCCAGTCGAAGATGTAGTCGGTGGTACGGTTTTTGGACAGATCCGCGTATTTCACTGCGCCGATACCGACCGCATTTGCCAGTTTTTCCAGTTCGTCGGCAGGCATGTCCGGGTTCTTCTCCGCGACCAGACGACGTGCGCGCTCCAGCGCTTCATCCAGCAGATCGGCCAGTTTAACCGTGCCGCCCGCACGGGTTTTGAACGGTTTACCGTCTTTGCCCAGCATCATACCGAACATGTGGTGTTCCAGCGGCACTGAATCCGGCACATAACCAGCTTTACGTACGATGGTCCAGGCCTGCATTAAGTGCTGATGCTGGCGAGAGTCGATGTAATAAAGTACGCGATCGGCATGCAGGGTTTCGTAACGATACTTGGCGCAGGCGATGTCGGTTGTGGTGTAGAGATAGCCGCCATCTTTCTTCTGAATGATAACGCCCATCGGTTCGCCTTCCTTGTTCTTGTACTCATCAAGGAATACGACGGTAGCGCCTTCGCTTTCAACAGCCAGGCCTTTCGCCTTCAGATCGGCGACGATGCCAGGCAGCATCGGGTTGTACAGGCTCTCGCCCATGACGTCGTCACGGGTCAGGGTAACGTTGAGGCGATCGTAGGTTAACTGGTTCTGCGACATGGTAATGTCGACCAGTTTGCGCCACATCTCGCGGAAGTATTCGTCACCGCCTTGCAGTTTCACGACATAACTACGGGCGCGTTCAGCGAAGGCTTCATCTTCGTCGTAATGTTTTTTCGCATCACGGTAGAAACCTTCCAGGTCAGCCAGCGCCATCTCTCCGGCATTTTCCTGCTGCTGTTTTTCCAGCCATGCGATGAGCATACCGAACTGAGTACCCCAGTCGCCGACGTGGTTAGCGCGAATAACGTTGTGACCGAGGAACTCCAGCGTACGCACCGCCGCGTCACCGATGATGGTGGAACGCAGGTGACCAACGTGCATCTCTTTCGCTACGTTAGGCGCGGAGTAGTCAACCACGACGGTTTGTTTAGCCGGTTGAGTGACGCCCAGACGATCGGAAGCCAGCGCCTGCTGAACGTGCTGCGCCAGAAATACCGGATCGAGAAAAATATTGATAAAGCCCGGGCCTGCAATTTCAACTTTGCTGGCAATCCCGTTGAGATCCAGATGAGTCAGCACCTGCTCAGCCAGTTGTCGCGGCGCCATACCCAGTTTTTTAGCGACAGCCATCATGCCGTTAGCTTGATAGTCGCCGAACTGTACTTTTGCTGACTGACGAACCTGCGGTTCGCAATCTGCAGGCGCGCCTGCAGCAATCATGGCCTGACTGACTTTTTCTGAGAGAAGAGCCTGAATATTCACCGGAATACCTTACATTTATGAAGCGGCCTAAAATTCACCGCACCAGTTTAAGAATTAAGGGCGGGAGTATACTGCAAATGCCCGTTGCCGTCAGCATTGTGTGTACCGCCAGTAGCCTGAAATATAAACAATGCAATGGCGTAAATTTATTCATGATGTGTTCGGAGAAAACAGCGGTTGGATGGCGCAGCGCAACAGAGTAAATTAGCGACTTTGAACATGGATATGAGCTTTTAATATGGCGAACTGGCAAACCGTTGCAGAACTACAGGATATTTCTGCAGATTTACCGCATTTCACGCAGGCATTAACGGAACTTTCTACCCGCCTTGGGCTGGATATCACAGGCCTGGAAGCCGATCACATTTCCTTGCGTTGCCATCAAAATACCACCGCAGAGCGCTGGCGTCGTGGGTTTGAACAGTGCGGTGAATTGTTGTCAGAAAACATTATCAACGGCAGACCTATTTGTCTTTTTAAACTGCATGAGCCGGTTTGTGTGCAACATTGGCAATTTTCCATCGTCGAACTGCCGTGGCCGGGCGAAAAACGCTACCCACATGAAGGCTGGGAACATATTGAAATTGTTCTGCCGGGAGAAGCGGAAACGCTGAATGCGCGAGCGCTGGCGCTGCTTTCCGATCACGGTCTGAGTCAACCGGGCATTTTTGTGAAAACCAGCTCGCCAAAAGGAGAGCGTGAGCGTTTACCGAATCCGACGCTGGCGGTTAGCGATGGTAGCGTGACGATAAAATTCCATCCGTGGTCGATTGAAACCATTGTGGCAAGCGAACGTCAGGAGTGAGCATGGCTATACTGGAAATCTGCTGTTACAGCATGGAGTGCGCGCGCACGGCGCAGCAAAACGGCGCGGATCGTATTGAACTATGCTCGGCACCCAAAGAAGGGGGCTTAACGCCGTCACTGGGCGTCTTGCGTTCCGTTCGCCAGCACATTTCGATTCCCGTCAATCCCATTATTCGCCCACGTGGAGGCGACTTTTGCTACACCGAAGGTGAATTTGCTGCAATGCTGGATGATATTGTGATGGTCAGGGAGCTGGGATTCTCAGGGCTGGTGACCGGCATTTTAGATGTGGATGGCAATGTCGATATGCCGCGCATGGAGAAAATAATGATTGCCGCCGGTTCGCTGCAAGTCACTTTTCATCGGGCCTTTGATATGTGTGCTAACCCACTCAATGCGCTTAAAAAATTAGCTGATTTGGGCATTGCCAGAGTACTCACTTCAGGGCAAAAATCAGATGCGGCGCAAGGTTTAACAAAAATAATGGAACTTATTGCGCAGCCCGGTGCTCCAATCATTATGGCCGGAGCGGGGGTTCGCGCCTCGAATTTGTCCCTGTTCCTTGATGCTGGAGTGCAGGAAGTCCACAGTTCTGCCGGAGTATGGCTGGCTTCACCAATGCGTTATCGCAATTCGGGGTTGTCGATGTCTTCGGATGCGCAGGCGGATGAGTATTCGCGCTATGCGGTAGACGGGACGGCGGTTGCTGAAATGAAAGCAATCATTGCACACCATCAGGCCAACTGATTTTACCGTTGCATCATGTCGCCCAATATGATGCTTGCTCGTACCAGGCCCCTGCAATTTCAACAGGGGCCTTTTTTTCTCCTTCATATTTCAAGCCGCAGCAGCGTTGGCCGCCTCGCGCCCCCCGGTCACGTAGTTATCTACGCTCCCGGGGATTTGCTGCGTTGCCGCCTTGCTGCAACTTGAACTATTTTGGAGAAACGGCGCTATACGTAACGGTCATTCGGCAATCTATTACGGCTTACGCGCAATCAATACCGCACGTAATGGGGCGGGGTAGCCTTCCACCGTTTTGCTGTGGTCGTTCGGGTCGAGGAAGTCGGCCAGCGACTCGGTTACCATCCACTCGGTGCGGCGTTGCTCTTCGGTGGTGGTGACGCAGACATCGGCGATGCGCACATCAACAAAACCGCATTTTTCCAGCCAGTTTTTTAAAGCCAACGCAGATGGAATAAAGTAGACGTTACGCATTTGCGCGTAGCGATCGCCCGGCACCAGAACGGTATTTTCATCACCTTCGACGACCAGCGTTTCCAGCACCAGCTCGCCATCTTTAACCAACTGATCCTTCAACTGCCACAGATGTTCCAGCGGCGATCGGCGGTGATAAAGCACGCCCATGGAGAACACGGTGTCAAAGGCGTTTAGCGCTGGAAGTTGCTCAATACCCAGCGGCAGCAGGTGAGCACGCTGGTCATTGCCCAGCAGTTTACGTACCGCCTCAAACTGGCACAGAAACAGTTGCGTAGGATCGATCCCAACCGCCAGATGCGCTCCAGCGCCAATCATGCGCCACATGTGATAACCACTGCCACAGCCAACATCAAGAATGGTACGGCCGGTGAGATCAGACAAGTGCGGCAGAACGCGATCCCACTTCCAGTCGGAACGCCATTCGGTATCGATGTTGACGCCGTACAGCGAGTACGGACCTTTACGCCATGGCATCAGGTTACGCATCAGGGTGTCGATACGTTTAAGCTGGCCTTCGCTGAGCGGTTCTTTACTTTCTGCGGTAACGCTGTGTAGTAAATCCAGACGATGCGGCGTCAGCTCGGGCAGAAACTCGACGGCGTTTGACCATTGTTTAAATAAACCATGCTGATCGCGCTGCCAGGCAGCGATTTGCGCCGGAAGCGTTTCCAGCCAATGGGACAGATGATTTTTGGCAATCAACTGATAAAAGTTACCAAAATCGATCATGCGCCAACCTCAGCTTTCAACGCCACCAGAGAGCCAAAATTGAAGCACTGGAACCACAATTCGCTGTGCTCAAAGCCAGCCTGATGCAGTCGCGCTTTGTGCGTTTCTACCGAGTCGGTCAGCATCACGTTTTCCAGCATGCTGCGTTTCTGACTAATTTCCAGTTCGCTGTAGCCATTGGCCCGTTTGAAGTCGTGGTGCATGTTGAACAGCAGCTCGCCAACGTTAGCGTCTTCGAAACTGAATTTTTCAGACAGCACCAGCGCGCCGCCGGGATTCAACCCTTGATAAATCTTATCCAACAATGCCTGGCGCTCAGGTGGCTCAAGGAATTGCAGGGTAAAATTCAGCACCACCATCGAGGCGTTTTCGATAGTAATGTTGCGAATATCGCCTTCGACAACCTCAACCGGGGTCGGTGCCTTATAGGCATCAATATGACGACGGCAGCGCTCAACCATCGCCGGGGAGTTATCGACGGCAATAATTTTGCAATTCTCGTGATGAATATTGCGACGCACCGAGAGCGTCGCCGCGCCCAGAGAACAGCCCAGATCGTAGACCTGCGTGTTGGGTTGTACGAAACGTTCGGCCAACATGCCAATCATAGATATGATATTGGAATAGCCAGGAACGGAACGCTGGATCATATCCGGGAAGACTTCAGCTACCCGTTCATCAAAGGTCCAGTCACCCAGACTGGCGATAGGCGCAGAAAAAAGCGTGTCGCGGTGAGACATAACGTAAAAATCCGGGAAAAATAAAGTGGCGTATTGTGCGCTAATGCAGGGAGAAAACCAACTCCCAGGGCATATACCAAAGATTCGCCAGCACCATTAGCAACAGCGAACACCAGGTTGCGCTCATGCCTGAACGGCGCCAGCGGAAGAGCCGGTGGTGGAATCCGTAATAATGCATCAGCCGTCCGGCAATCAACATCAGCCCGCAAATATGCACCATCCACGTCTCTGCGCCGTTCATTTCCATAAATAACAGCAGCACTAACGCGACGGGAATATATTCCACCGCATTACCGTGAACGCGGATAGCGCTTTGCAGTTCACTAAAACCTCCATCGCCATAGGCAACGCGATATTGCATGCGCAGGCGAACGACGTCAAAGGAGAACTTTATTAACAATAACGCACCCAATACGGCATAAAGCGCGCTTACCATACAAACTCCCTTTTAAAATGGCTGCTGGCACTGACTATGATAGGTGGCATTTTCAGAAAAGAGAAGATTGCTGTGGAATAGAGGGTGCTGATCCGATCTCTGGCAGGGCGCTGCGTAAATCTGCCCATAGCGTATCAACAAGCTCCGGGGCCTGCGCGATGTCCGGCGTATGCAAAAACAGATACGGCGTCGTGGTGCATTGCCATAGCGACAGCTTGGTCAGCCAGACGGCAAAAAGCTCGCTGTTTTGTGCCATATTATCGCTACCGATAAAGCGTACCATCGGATGGTTTGCCGTCACCACCGCATGCACCGGAACCTTCGGTTTCTTGCGCTGGGCGTCGCGTATTGCTTCAGTATGCGGGATTGCGGCATGCACCGGGCGGCTGTCCAGAATCACCCGGTTTACTCCACGCTCGTGTAAACCGCGATTAAATAGCTGCTCGGCTTCGCCTTTGGCAAAAAAGTCTGGATGGCGAACTTCCACACCGTAGGTAAAGGATTTCGGGAGCGTATCGAGAAACTGCCACAGGGCAGGCAGATCGCGTGGGCTAAAAGTCGCAGGTAATTGCAGCCAGTATTGTCCAATGCGCGATTCCAGCGGCGACATGCGCGTAAAAAATTCCTGTACCAGGTCATCACAATTACGCAGCGCAGCCTGATGCGAAATGGTCGCCGGAAATTTAAAACAAAATCGAAACGCATCGGTGGTCTGTGCCTGCCAGCGGGCAACAATATCGGATTTAGGCAGCGCATACAGCGTGGTATTGCCCTCCACGCAGTTAAAGTGGCGGGCATACTCTTCAAGGCTGGTGATCCCCAGACGCACCCATTTTGGATGCGACCACTGGGGTAAACCGATATAAATCATAGCGCTTGCAGAATCTCCTCCACGCTGCGAACGCGCGCAATGCGCGGGAAAATGTGGGTCATGCTGCCCTGGTGTTGCTCAGCACTGGCGGCGCTACAGGCATCCTCTGCAATGATAAGACTGAAACCCAGCTCCCACGCATTTCGCGCCGTCGACTCAACGCCAATGTTCGTCGAGATCCCGCACAGGACGATGGTATCAATACCCCGGCGACGCAGGTGCAATTCCAGATCGGTGCCATAGAAGGCTCCCCACTGGCGTTTAGTCACTTCGATATCGCTGGCGCATTTCCCCAAAGCAGCCGGGTAATGCCACCAGTTTTCAGGTAACGCTTTTGCCGGAGACTGAGCATCTACGGGTTGTTTCAGCGCTTCGGCGTAATCGTCAGACCAGCCGACGCGCACCATTACCACCGGGGAACCGTGGGCACGGAATTTTTCCGCCAACTGCGCGGCGCGGGTAACCACATCATGTGCCGTATGAGGGCCGCCAGCGAAAGGCAGGATCCCTTCCTGTAAATCAATTACGACAAGGGCGGTTGTTTTAGCGTTCAATTCCAGCATGGTCACTCCAGTAATAAAAGAATTCCGTTACACCTTAATCGCGAATCAGTGTGAAAGGGGCGACAATTTTTGTTATTTTTTGTGAGATTACGCAATGCCCGTCGAGGAAACAGGCGTACAGTCAGTACCGGACTTATCGTGCGGCAGAATTTCCAGTATAATAGCCGCCTTTTTTCATTCAGTTGTGACATTCAGCTAAAGCTGCGACTTCGTCACCTGCGAGACAGGTGACAATCCGCCTGCGGCAAAGTTAAGGGATATCTCATGCGTACAGAATATTGCGGACAGCTACGTCTGTCCCACGAGGGGCAGCAGGTGACTCTGTGTGGTTGGGTCAACCGTCGTCGTGATCTTGGTAGCCTGATCTTTATCGATATGCGCGACCGCGAAGGTATCGTGCAGGTATTTTTCGATCCGGACCGTGCGGACGCGTTAAAGCTGGCCTCCGAACTGCGTAATGAGTTCTGCATCCAGGTTACGGGCACCGTGCGTGCGCGTGACGCGAAAAACGTCAACGCCGATATGGCGACGGGCGAAATTGAAGTGCTGGCCTCCGATCTGACCATCATCAACCGTTCAGACTCGCTGCCGTTGGACTCTAACCACGTCAACACCGAAGAAGCGCGACTGAAGTATCGCTATTTAGATCTGCGTCGCCCTGAAATGGCGCAGCGCCTGAAAACGCGTGCCAAAATCACCAGTCTGGTGCGTCGTTTTATGGACGACCACGGCTTCCTCGACATCGAAACACCGATGCTGACCAAAGCGACACCGGAAGGCGCGCGCGATTACCTGGTACCTTCTCGCGTACATAAAGGTAAATTCTACGCGCTGCCGCAATCACCTCAGTTGTTTAAACAGCTGCTGATGATGTCTGGCTTTGACCGCTACTATCAGATCGTTAAATGCTTCCGTGATGAAGACTTACGTGCTGACCGTCAGCCTGAATTTACCCAGATCGACGTTGAGACTTCCTTCATGACCGCACCGCAGGTACGTGAAGTGATGGAAGCGCTGGTGCGTAACCTGTGGCTGGAAGTGAAAGGTGTGGATCTGGGTGATTTCCCGATCATGACCTTTGCCGAAGCTGAGCGTCGTTACGGTTCCGATAAACCAGACCTGCGTAACCCGATGGAGCTGGTTGACGTTGCCGATCTGGTGAAAGACGTTGAGTTCGCAGTGTTCTCTGGTCCGGCAAACGATGCGAAAGGCCGCGTAGCTGCTCTGCGTGTACCGGGTGGTGCTGCACTGAGCCGTAAGCAGATCGACGATTACGGTAACTTTATCAAGATTTACGGCGCGAAAGGCCTGGCTTACATCAAAGTCACCGAACGTGCGAAAGGTCTGGAAGGTATTACCAGCCCAGTTGCTAAGTTCCTGAACGCAGAAATTGTGGAAGCGATTCTGGCACGTACCGGTGCACAAGACGGCGACATGATTTTCTTCGGTGCCGACAACAAGAAAGTGGTTGCCGACGCGATGGGCGCGCTGCGTCTGAAACTGGGTAAAGACCTGAACATCACCGACGAAGCCAAATGGGCGCCGCTGTGGGTTATCGACTTCCCAATGTTCGAAGACGATGGTGAAGGTGGCCTGACCGCAATGCACCACCCGTTCACCGCGCCGAAAGATATGACGGCCGCTGAGCTGAAAGCTGCGCCGGAAGACGCGGTTGCCAACGCGTACGATATGGTCATCAACGGCTACGAAGTAGGCGGCGGTTCCGTGCGTATTCACAACGGCGACATGCAGCAAACTGTATTCGGTATTCTGGGCATTAATGAGCAAGAACAGCGTGAGAAATTCGGCTTCCTGCTGGATGCGCTAAAATATGGTACACCGCCGCATGCTGGCCTGGCGTTTGGTCTGGACCGTCTGACTATGCTGTTGACCGGTACTGACAACATTCGTGACGTTATTGCTTTCCCGAAAACCACGGCTGCAGCGTGTCTGATGACTGAAGCGCCAAGCTTTGCCAACGCAGCTGCGCTGGCGGAACTGAGCATTCAGGTTGTTAAGAAGGCCGAGAATAACTGATATGACATATAAACAGCCTGTCTCGGTGTTAGTCGTGATTTATGCAAAGGACACCGGGAGAGTGCTGATGTTACAGCGACGCGACGATCCTGATTTCTGGCAGTCGGTCACCGGCAGCCTTGAAGAAGGTGAAACCGCGTCGCAAGCCGCTATGCGCGAAGTAAAGGAAGAGGTCGCCATTGATGTTGCATCTGAGCAACTGACCTTAATTGACTGCCAGCGCACGGTGGAGTTTGAGATTTTTAGCCATTTACGTCATCGCTATGCACCGGGAATTGAACGTAATACTGAATCCTGGTTTTGCCTGGCACTTCCCTCAGAACGAGAGATCGTGTTCACCGAACATCTGACCTATCGTTGGGTTAATGCGGTTGAAGCCGCCCAATTAACCAAGTCGTGGAGTAACCGGCAGGCGATTGAAGAGTTTGTAATTAACGTCGCCTGAAAAGGCGCGCTTTTTGGAGATATTATTTATGGCAGGTCATAGTAAATGGGCCAACACCAGACACCGTAAAGCAGCGCAGGATGCTAAACGCGGTAAAATTTTCACCAAAATAATTCGTGAGCTGGTGACGGCGGCTAAACTGGGCGGCGGCGATCCGGATGCTAACCCGCGTCTGCGTGCAGCGGTTGATAAAGCGCTGGCTAACAATATGACCCGTGACACCCTGAACCGTGCAATCGCTCGCGGTGTGGGTGGTGATGAAGATTCCAACATGGAAACCATCATCTATGAAGGTTACGGTCCTGGCGGTACAGCCGTTATGATTGAATGTCTGTCTGACAACCGTAACCGTACCGTTGCGGAAGTGCGTCACGCGTTCACGAAAACGGGTGGTAACCTCGGTACCGACGGTTCCGTGGCTTATCTGTTCAGCAAAAAAGGCGTGATCTCCTTTGAACAGGGCGACGAAGACGCCATCATGGAAGCGGCGCTGGAAGCAGGTGCTGAAGACGTTGTGGCCTTCGACGACGGCGCAATTGACGTTTACACCGCGTGGGAAGAGATGGGCAAAGTGCGTGACGCGCTGGAAGCGGCTGGTCTGAAAGCGGACGCAGCTGAAGTGTCTATGATCCCATCCACCAAAGCGGATATGGATGCAGAAACAGCGCCGAAGCTGATGCGTCTGATCGATATGCTGGAAGACTGCGACGACGTGCAGGAAGTTTACCACAACGGTGAAATCTCCGATGAGGTTGCTGCCACCTTAGAATGATGTGGTTAAGCCATAAAATAACAGGAGATGCGTGATGTCTATTATTCTCGGCATTGACCCGGGGTCTCGCATCACCGGTTATGGCGTTATTCGTCAGGTCGGCAGGCAGCTGACCTACCTCGGCAGCGGCTGCATTCGCACCAAAGTCGACGATCTCCCGTCACGTCTGAAGTTGATTTACGCGGGCGTGACGGAAATCATCACCCAGTTTCAGCCGGACTATTTTGCCATTGAGCAGGTTTTTATGGCGAAGAACGCCGACTCGGCGCTAAAGCTGGGACAGGCTCGCGGCGTGGCAATCGTTGCGGCGACCAATCAGGATCTACCGGTCTTTGAATACGCGGCCCGCCAGGTAAAACAGACCGTGGTGGGGATCGGTAGCGCGGAAAAAAGCCAGGTCCAGCATATGGTACGCACGCTGCTAAAACTCCCGGCGAATCCGCAAGCGGATGCCGCGGATGCGCTGGCGATTGCCATTACCCACTGCCATGTCAGTCAGAACGCCATGCAAATGAGCGAGTCGAGGCTGAATTTGGCGCGAGGTCGATTACGCTAAATTACAACGTCTCAGCCGCTTCAGGTTGGGACGTTTCGATTCCCTGCGCGGTAATCAATTCTAAATTAGGATGCAGCCATAAGCTGGCAGGGGTAACCGTTTTCCTGTCCCACGGAATTGCCCCCATAAACCAGAATTTCCAGAACGTTAACTTCGCTTGTGGGTTTCTCTGAAATAAGTTTTGGAAAGTTTCGATATCACCCACTGAAATATCCAACGCATCCTTATAGATATCAAATACAAATTTTGAACAAAACTGGCGGGATGACTCGTATTTAAATCCGGTGTGATAAAATTTATTCAACCTGGCAGGAACTTGCTCCATGATGGCGAGCTTCTGCTTGACCGTCAGGCCGTCGCGCAGGCGACGAACGGCGTAGCGTTGTTCAGCAGAGCGCTGAATAAATAGTGAGAGCGTGGTGACGGTTGACAGCGGGATCCGGCTTTCAGCAACCAGGTAGTCTTCGCCATTATGACCGATAATAATCCCAACGTGGTTGCACCAGTTTTGTGATGCCGCTGATATTTGGCCGAAGAGGGCAGCGCCTATACAGGTAAAGACAATATCTCCAGTCTCATAGTTGGCTGTATAGTTTTTTTCCATGATTCACTCCATTATTATTGTCTGAAATAATTTCCTTCTTCCAACCTGGTGCATAAGTAACATTAAATTGAAAAAGTGACCAGATAGTGTTCTGAATGAATATTTCAGATGAGTATTTAATCGCCTATTAATTTTCCGTGTCAATTTATTGATGGATAGGGGACGTCACGCAAGAGCAACTGTGTAATAACAGCGTGAAAGCGCCCCAGCGTTTAACCGCTGAGGCTACCATATTCTATCATTACTACCCACGGTTAGCGGAAGGATGCCTGACAAGTCCGATACTCTACCCCTTGTGGCCAGACATCTGGTTCTGTTTGCCCTTGGATCATCTTGTCGGCCTTCAGGAACACGTCTTTATCACGCGCAATACAGGCAGTTGCAAGGATATTATTGAGTGTCCTGGTCGATGGATATTGTTGATAGCGATCTTCCCAGCCTTGTCGCATATTGTCCCATGAAATAACCTCATGTTTATTTAATAAGGTCATAAATTCTGGTTGGAAAGAGATCGCATTGAACCAGATATAGGAGTAATAAGATAAACCTGACTGATTTTTGTTGTTCTCCGCCGCCATACGTGCGATTTTCTCGACCTCTTCGGCTGAACCACCCCATTTAGGTAAACGACCTTCCATTGCCTGTAAATAAATGTTCTGATATGTAGGGAATTTTTTGCTCCCTTCCTGCAGGGTACTGTAGAGCAGCTCTTTATCGTCAAGATTACGAGCAACCATTTCCATTTCCTGATACCAGGTTGCGTCCTTATCGGCAATATCTTTATTTTTCAGCAGGAATTCTTTTTCCTCGACCATGAGTTTTTTGTACTTAGGCCAGACATCGGGATCTACCGAACTGGCGGCGCCTTCTCCACGCAAACCGACGGCTTTGACATCAAATACCATGGCTTGCAACATTCTCGCCCCGGTAGAGTTTGGCCGAGCCTTAAGCCACTGAGTCGCAACATCATCGATACTTTTACCGGAAACATCGCCTGCGTAAAGGCCATAGATTCCACCCCAGGCTAGAACCAGTTTATGAGTTCCGCCGCTGGTGGTTGGAAATCCGGTATTATATTCCTGAATCATTGCGTCTAATTTGGCCCAGTCTCCGCTGACCGTATAAGCGATGGCCTGTTGTTCAATGACCATTCGTTCCTGGGATTCTGTAATGCTATTTGCTGAAGCCAGCATGGGGGTTGCTAATAAAGAATAAAAAATGATGCTTTTGAAGTGCATATTCATTCCGTGAATAATTTGGTGGATGGATGCTGTTTTGAAACTATTTAAGTAAATAGTTTATAAGAGAATGGCGATTATCTTTTAGATGTTCAACTAATCTGAGGTGTATGAAACAGGACATTCAATGAATCTATAATTTGCGTGATTTTTATTATTTATCATGACAGTGTATGTGTGTGATTTTATCGACGCTCAGTGTGGGACGTCGCTGTGGTTGGATGCGGAATTGGGAGCGAAGATGCGCAACGTCACGATAATAAAGCGTACATTGTGGGGCGCGCTCTTTATTTTCAGTGCATATGTTTTGCTCACGGATTATGACGACTATCGCAATAGCATTCGCGTTACCGGAACCGTCTCCGCGATCCGCTACGTTAGTACTATTGCGCGTAAGATGGATGGTGATTGTCTCTCGCGGCGAGATACTTGTGCGGGCCTATATTCGTACGACATTACATATTGGCAAGGAGAGAAATCTTACATTTTTCATGCCACCAGGGAGCTTAAGTCGCCATCAAACGCAATGTGCGTGCAATATGTGCAGAACGACCCACGCATAGCTAAACTCTGCCATCACCTCTTTTTCAATACCAGCCTTAAACCTTATTTAATTGCTCTCTGGTCAATAGTCGCTTTTATGAGTCTAACGCTCCTTCTCTACTATAAACGGTATCCTAACCTGCCGGTACTGATGACCTGGCGTATTATTAATCGCCGTCACCAACTGTTACTGGAGACGGAGGATCGCGAAGAAGCACTGAGATTTATCAATAGAGGCTACCGAATTTGCACTACAGAACAGTGGCAGAAAGTTATCCGTGTAGGAGGTAAAAAAGTCATTAACGAGTGTACCGTGTATTTCGTTAGGGGCGGGGGACGGTCAAAGGGAAACGTTGAATAACCCATTTTCATCTGGATATCTATCCAGCCTTTTTTTATGATAGCGCATTACCTTTTAGCCCTTAACGCAGGAGCGTCACGTGATAGGCAGACTCAGAGGCATCATTATTGAAAAACAACCCCCGTTGATCCTTCTGGAAACGGGCGGGGTAGGCTATGAAGTGCATATGCCGATGACCTGTTTCTACGAGTTGCCGGAAGCCGGGCAAGAAGCGATTATTTTCACCCATTTTGTGGTGCGAGAAGATGCTCAGCTATTGTATGGCTTTAACAACAAGCAAGAGCGCACGCTGTTTAAAGAGTTAATCAAAACCAATGGCGTGGGGCCGAAGTTGGCGCTGGCGATCCTCTCCGGTATGTCTGCTCAGCAGTTCGTTAATGCCGTAGAGCGCGAAGAGCTGGGCGCGCTGGTGAAATTACCGGGTATTGGTAAGAAAACCGCAGAACGCCTGATTGTAGAAATGAAAGACCGCTTTAAAGGTTTGCATGGTGATCTCTTTACACCAGCGGCGGATCTGGTCCTGACGTCTCCGGCAAGCCCGACAACGGACGACGCTGAGCAGGAAGCGGTTGCTGCGCTGGTGGCGTTGGGCTATAAACCACAGGAAGCCAGCCGCATGGTGAGCAAAATTGCCCGCCCTGATGCCAGCAGTGAAACCCTGATTCGTGAAGCGCTTCGCGCGGCATTGTGAGGTAAAGGATGATTGAAGCAGATCGCCTGATTTCGGCTGTCAGCACTACCCCTGAAGATCTGGTGGATCGTGCGATTCGCCCAAAATTGCTGGAAGAGTATATTGGCCAGCCTCAGGTTCGTTCGCAAATGGAGATTTTTATCCAGGCGGCGAAGCTGCGCGGTGACGCTCTCGATCACCTGCTGATTTTCGGTCCTCCTGGTCTTGGTAAAACTACGCTTGCCAATATTGTCGCCAATGAAATGGGCGTTAATCTGCGCACCACGTCCGGTCCGGTACTGGAAAAAGCGGGTGACCTGGCGGCAATGCTTACCAACCTTGAACCCCACGATGTGCTGTTTATCGATGAAATCCATCGCCTGTCGCCGGTAGTGGAAGAGGTGCTGTATCCGGCGATGGAAGATTATCAGCTGGATATCATGATTGGTGAAGGGCCGGCTGCCCGTTCGATTAAGATCGATCTGCCGCCGTTCACGCTAATCGGGGCGACGACGCGCGCCGGGTCGTTAACCTCTCCGCTGCGTGACCGTTTTGGTATTGTGCAGCGCCTGGAGTTCTATCAGGTGGCAGACCTGCAGCACATTGTTGGGCGCAGTGCGCGTTTTATGGGTCTGGAAATGAGCGATGAAGGCGCGCTGGAAGTGGCACGCCGCGCCCGCGGTACGCCGCGTATCGCCAACCGTTTATTACGCCGGGTACGCGATTTCGCTGAAGTGAAGCATGACGGCACGATTTCGGCTGATATTGCCGCCCAGGCACTGGATATGCTCAATGTGGATGCGGAAGGATTCGATTATATGGACCGTAAGCTGCTGCTGGCGGTTATCGATAAATTCTTTGGCGGGCCGGTAGGACTGGATAACCTGGCAGCGGCGATTGGGGAAGAGCGTGAAACCATTGAGGACGTGCTGGAGCCGTATCTGATTCAGCAAGGTTTTCTACAACGTACGCCGCGTGGACGTATGGCAACCGTGCGCGCCTGGAACCATTTTGGCATTACACCGCCACAGATGCCTTAATGCCTGATGTCGCGACGCTCATCAGGCCTGGGCTATTTTGTAGGCCCGGTAAGCGCAGCGCCACCGGGCAACGCATGCTTAGCTCGCTTGCTTTTTCATCATGCTGAAAATAAACAGCAGCGCGGCGCACAGCACCACGGAAGGACCTGCCGGGGTGTCATAGAAGGCCGAGAAGGTCAGCCCGCCTGTAACCGCTATCATTCCCACTCCAACGGCAACCCCAGCCATCTGCTCCGGCGTACGGGCAAAGCGACGGGCGGTCGCCGCAGGGATGATAAGCAGTGAGGTGATAATCAGCGCCCCGACAAACTTCATCGCCACGCCAATCGTTAACGCCGTAACCAGCATCAGCAGCAGCTTCACGCGTTGCAGCTTCACGCCATCGACAAATGCCAGATCCGGACTGATGGTCATCGACAGCAGGTTACGCCACTGCCAGAACAGAATCGCCAGAACAATAACCACGCCGATGGCGATGGAGATAAGATCTTCTGGCGTCACGGCGAGCAAATCACCAAACAGGTATGCCATCAGATCCACACGGATGTTGGACATCAGGCTAACAACAACCAGCCCCAATGACAATGCGCTGTGCGCCATAATACCCAGCAAGGTATCGATCGCAAGGTGAGGGCGCTTCTCCAGCCATACCAGACCGCCAGCCAGCAACAGGGTGACGGCGATAACCGCATAGAAAGGGTTTACATCCAGCAGCAGGCCAAAGGCGACCCCCAGCAGCGAAGCGTGGGCCAGCGTATCACCGAAATAAGACATTCGACGCCAGACTACAAACGAGCCGAGTGGGCCAGCGGCACAGGCCAGCATGATCCCGGCTAACCAACCGGGTAATAACAATTCAATCATGAGTGACCATTTCCCCGGCGTAAGACGATACGACCCTGTAAATCGTGGCGGTGATTGTGATTATGACGGTAAATTCCGAGTTGTTCGGCGCCGCGTTGCCCGAACATTGAGATGAATTCCGGGTGCATAGAAACCACTTCCGGCGCACCGGAACAGCAAATATGATGGTTCAGGCACAGTACCTCATCGGTTTTGGCCATCACCAGATGCAGGTCATGGGAAACCATCAGTACGGCGCAATCCAGTTCACGTCGCAATTGGTCGATAAGGTCGTACAGTGCGACCTGCCCATTGACATCCACGCCCTGGGTTGGTTCATCAAGCACCAGTAGCTGAGGTTTATTCAATAAAGCACGGGCCAACAGGACGCGTTGCGTTTCCCCGCCAGAGAGCTTTTGCATCGGCGCATCCATTAGATGCCCGGCCTGAACTCGCTTCAGTGCCGGAAGGATATCCTCTTTTTTGGTGCCGGGACGTAAGCGCATAAACCGACTTACCGTCAGTGGCAGCGTAGTATCGAGGTACAGTTTTTGCGGTACATAGCCAATCCGCAATTGACCATTACGCTTGATTACTCCCTCATCAGCCGCTACCAGCCCTAATACAACGCGCACCAGCGTAGACTTCCCGGCGCCATTTGGGCCGAGAAGCGTTAAAATTTTACCGGGTCGAAGTTCAAGCGATACGTCAGACAGGACGCGGCGTTGACCATAAGAGACCGAGACATTTTCCAGTGAAACCAAAGTCGTCATATCAATTTTAGTCTTGCAGAAGTTATAGAATGTTATAATATCACATTCCTTACATTCATTACGATGATTGGTCGCATTATGTTACATAAAAATACGCTTCTTTTCGCAGCATTATCCGCTGCTCTTTGGGGTAGTGCAACACAGGCAGCAAATGCCGCTGTGGTGGCCTCGCTCAAGCCGCTGGGGTTTATTGCTTCAGCCATTGCAGACGGGGTAACAGACACTGAGGTTCTCCTGCCTGACGGGGCTTCCGAACATGACTATTCACTGCGTCCATCAGACGTAAAACGCTTACAGGGCGCGGACTTAGTTGTTTGGATTGGACCTGAGATGGAAGCGTTTATGGAAAAGTCAGTCAAGAATATTCCTAACGCGAAACAGGTAACGATTGCGCAGCTCAATGACGTGAAACCGTTACTCATGAAAGGTGCTGATGACGACGATGACGATCATGGACACAATGATGCTGGCAGTGAAAAAAGTGACGAGCATCACCATCATGGCGATTACAACATGCATCTTTGGCTTTCCCCAGAGATAGCGCGGGCCTCAGCGGTTGCAATCCATGAAAAATTAGTGGAACTTATGCCGCAAAGTCGAGCCAAACTTGACGCCAACCTGAAGGATTTTGAGGCACAATTAGCCGCAACCGATAAGCAGGTAGGTAACGAGCTCGCACCGCTCAAGGGAAAAGGTTATTTCGTTTTTCATGACGCCTATGGCTACTACGAGAAACACTACGGACTAACACCGCTTGGTCACTTTACCGTGAACCCTGAGATTCAACCTGGTGCGCAGCGTTTACATGAAATAAGAACACAGTTGGTTGAGCAAAAAGCAACCTGCGTTTTTGCTGAGCCACAGTTCAGGCCAGCGGTCGTTGAAGCCGTCGCGAGAGGGACATCCGTTCGAATGGGAACGTTGGATCCGCTCGGAACGAATATCAAACTGGGTAAAACAAGCTATTCAGCGTTTTTGAACCAATTAGCCAACCAGTATGCGAGCTGCCTGAAAGGAGATTAATGAGGAAGTGAATACGTGCAACAGATAGCCCGCTCTGTCGCTCTGGCATTTAATAATCTGCCGCGACCCCATCGCGTTATGCTGGGGTCGCTTACCGTACTGACATTGGCCGTCGCCGTCTGGCGGCCTTATGTTTACCATCCCGATTCTGCACCCATCGTTAAAACTATCGAGCTGGAAAAAAGCGAAATTCGTTCACTGTTGCCTGAGGCCAGTGAACCTATCGATCAGGCCGCGCAGGAAGACGAAGCCATTCCGCAGGATGAACTGGATGACAAAACGTCTGGTGAAGCCGGCGTGCATGAGTATGTCGTCTCTACAGGCGATACGCTGAGCAGTATTCTTAATCAGTACGGCATCGATATGGGTGACATCAGTCAGCTCGCTGCTTCCGATAAAGAACTGCGCAATCTGAAAATTGGTCAGCAGTTATCATGGACCTTAAGCGCGGAAGGTGACCTGCAGCACCTGACCTGGGAAGTGTCCCGCCGTGAAACCCGCACTTACGATCGTACTGCGACAGGTTTCAAAATGAGCAGCGAAATGCAGCAGGGCGATTGGGTTAACAGCCGTATCAAAGGCACTGTGGGCGGAAGCTTCGTCGCCAGCGCCAAAGAGGCCGGACTGACCAGCTCTGAAATCAGCGCAGTGATTAAGGCCATGCAGTGGCAGATGGATTTCCGCAAACTTAAAAAAGGCGATGAGTTCTCGGTGCTGATGTCTCGCGAAATGCTGGACGGTAAGCGCGAGCAAAGCCAGCTGCTGGGCGTGCGTTTACGTTCTGAAGGCAAAGACTATTACGCCATCCGTGCTGAAGACGGTAAGTTCTATGACCGTAACGGTACCGGGCTGGCGAAAGGCTTCATGCGTTTCCCGACGGCGAAACAGTTCCGCATCTCCTCGAACTTTAACCCGCGTCGCCTGAATCCGGTGACTGGACGCGTGGCACCGCACAAAGGTGTCGACTTTGCGATGCCGCAGGGGACGCCGGTACTGTCGGTTGGCGATGGTGAAGTGGTTGTAGCGAAGCGTAGCGGCGCTGCCGGATACTATGTTGCGGTTCGTCATGGTCGCACCTACACCACCCGTTATATGCACCTGCGTAAGCTGTTGGTGAAACCAGGTCAAAAAGTGAAACGTGGCGATCGTATCGCGCTGTCAGGTAACACCGGGCGTTCAACAGGTCCGCATCTGCACTACGAAGTGTGGATCAACCAGCAGGCCGTGAACCCTCTGACGGCGAAACTGCCGCGTACAGAAGGTCTGACTGGCTCGGATCGCACCGATTATCTGGCGCAGGTGAAAGAAGTTATGCCTCAGCTACGTTTTGATTAATTAGCACACTGATAAAGCCGGTACGCGATGCGTGCCGGCTTTTTTATTTTGTACGGCGCACGGTGCGCCGCTACACTATCAGCAGATTTACTTTTCGCGGCACCAGACACTGGAAGAGCATGGAAACGAAAAAAAAGAATATTGAGTATATCCCCGAGTTTGATAAATCATTTCGCCATCCGCGCTACTGGGGCGCCTGGCTGGGTGTAGCGGCGATAGCTGGGATTGCGTTAACGCCAGCGTCATTTCGCGATCCTATTCTGGCAAAGCTTGGACGGATGGTTGGACGCTTGGGAAAAAGCTCACGTCGCAGAGCGCTGATCAATTTATCCCTTTGTTTTCCTGAACGCAGCGAAGCTGAGCGCGAAGCCATTGTCGATGAGATGTTCGCGACCGCCCCTCAGGCGATGGTCATGATGGCGGAACTCGCCCTGCGCGGGCCGGAGAAAATTCAGAATCGGGTTGACTGGCAGGGCCTTGAAATCATCGAAGAGATGCGCCGCAACGATGAAAAAGTGATTTTTCTCGTTCCTCATGGCTGGGGCGTAGATATCCCGGCGATGCTGATGGCTTCCCAGGGACAGAAAATGGCAGCAATGTTCCACAATCAGGGAAACCCGGTATTTGATTACGTCTGGAACACGGTACGCCGTCGTTTCGGAGGTCGATTACATGCGCGTAATGATGGCATCAAACCGTTTATTCAGTCTGTACGTCAGGGATATTGGGGATACTACCTCCCGGATCAGGACCACGGGCCTGAGCACAGCGAGTTTGTCGATTTTTTTGCTACCTATAAAGCAACGTTACCGGCAATTGGTCGCTTGATGAAGGTCTGCCACGCGCGTGTAGTGCCGCTGTTTCCGGTGTATGACGGTAAAACTCACCGCCTGACGATCAAGGTCCGTCCTCCGATGGATGACATCCTGACAGCGGATGACCACACCATTGCCAGACGAATGAACGAAGAGGTGGAGATTTTTGTCACGCCTCATGTCGAACAATACACCTGGATACTGAAACTGCTTAAGACGCGTAAACCCGGCGAGATTGAGCCCTATAAGCGCAAAGATCTCTATCCGAAGAAATAAAAAAAAGCCTCTCAAACGAGAGGCTTTTTTACATCAAACGCTGGCGTTACTCGACGGTCAGAATACGCGTGGTGTTAGTTGAGCCAATAGTGCTCATCACATCGCCCTGTGTCACAATCACCAGATCGCCGGAAACCAGATAGCCTTTATCGCGCAGCAGGTTCACTGCTTCATTGGCGGCAACGACGCCATCTGTTTCGCTGTCAAAGTGAACCGGGGTGACACCGCGATACAGAGAGGTCAGATTCAGCGTACGTTCATGACGAGACATCGCGAAAATTGGCAGACCGGAACTGATACGAGAAGTCATCAGCGCAGTACGACCGGACTCCGTCATAGCGATGATAGCGGTGACCCCTTTCAGGTGGTTAGCAGCGTACATCGCTGACATCGCAATCGCTTCTTCAACGTTATCAAACTGCACGTCCAGGCGGTGTTTAGAGACGTTGATGCTTGGGATCTTCTCTGCACCCAGGCAAACGCGCGCCATTGCCGCGACGGTTTCCGCCGGGTACTGACCTGCTGCTGTTTCGGCAGAGAGCATCACGGCATCGGTGCCGTCGAGGACGGCGTTAGCCACGTCCATCACTTCCGCACGAGTCGGCATTGGGTTGGTGATCATCGACTCCATCATCTGTGTGGCGGTGATGACCGCACGGTTCAGCTGACGCGCACGGCGAATCAACGCTTTCTGAATACCTACCAGCTCAGGGTCACCGATTTCAACACCCAGGTCGCCACGGGCTACCATCACTACGTCAGAAGCCAGGATGATGTCATCCATCGCATTCTGGTCGCAGACGGCTTCTGCACGTTCTACCTTGGCGACAATTTTCGCATCGCAACCGGCGTCGCGCGCCAGACGGCGGGCATAGTTTAGGTCTTCGCCGCAGCGCGGGAAGGAGACAGCCAAATAGTCAACGCTGATTTGCGCTGCGGTAATGATGTCGGCTTTGTCTTTTTCGGTCAGGGCTTCAGCAGAGAGACCGCCGCCCAGTTTGTTGATGCCCTTGTTATTGGACAGCGGGCCACCGACAGTGACTTCGGTGAAGACTTTCATGCCCTGAACTTCCAGCACTTTAAGCTGTACGCGACCGTCGTCGAGCAGCAGGATATCGCCAGGCACGACGTCTGCAGGAAGTCCCTTATAATCAATGCCGACTTTTTCTTTGTCGCCTTCGCCTTTACCGAGGTTGGCGTCTAACAGGAACTTGTCGCCAACATTAAGAAAAACTTTACCTTCTTTAAAGGTAGATACGCGGATTTTAGGTCCCTGCAGGTCACCCAAAATAGCTACATGACGTCCCAGTTTTGCGGCAATTTCACGGACCTTATCCGCCCGCAGTTTGTGATCTTCTGGAGAGCCGTGGGAAAAGTTCATACGTACGACGTTCGCACCCGCGGCGATAATCTTCTCAAGGTTGTTATCGCGGTCAGTTGCCGGGCCTAACGTGGTAACGATTTTGGTTCTGCGAAGCCTTCTGGACATGTAATACTCCGTTGACTGAAACAACTAGGTGTTGCGTGAACATTAATCCGGCCGTTCTCAAACATTAACGGTAAAATGAACGACCCGGATGATAAAAGGGTAGAACATTGTTATTGCTTTTAGCGGTCATCACTCTTGATGAGTAATTCTTTATCAAAACGCGATTCCTTGAGCGCTTCCTTGACACGCTTCAAGTTATCTCTAAATTTTGCCCCTCGGCGCAAAGTAAATCCTGTAGCCAGCACATCTATCACGGTCAGTTGAGCAAGTCGAGAGACCATGGGCATATAAATGTCAGTATCTTCCGGTACATCGAGGGTAATAGCCAGCGTGGCTTCACGCGCCAGTGGCGTGCCGGGAGAGGTGAGGGCGATAACCATAGCGTCGTTTTCCCTTGCTAACTGCGCCAGTTCAACCAGACTTTTGGTTCTTCCAGTATGAGAAATAAGCACAATGACGTCGTCGTCGCTACAATTCATACAACTCATACGTTGCAGGACAATGTCGTCGGAATAGATTACCGGTACGTTAAAGCGGAAAAATTTGTTCATCGCGTCGTGCGCTACCGCGGCGGAAGAACCTAAACCAAAGAAGGCGATTTTCTTTGCCTGGGTTAACAAATCTACCGCCCGGTTTACCGCCGCGTTATCCAGCGACTGACGAACGTGGTCAAGGCTTGCCATCGCCGATTCGAAGATTTTCCCCGTATAAGATTCTACGCTGTCATCCTCATCCACATTGCGATTAACATAAGGGGTACCATTTGCCAGACTTTGTGCCAGATGCAGTTTAAAATCAGGGAAGCCACGCGTATCCATGCTACGACAGAAACGGTTCACCGTCGGTTCGCTGACGTTGGCTTCTACAGCAAGCGCAGCGATGCTTGAGTGAATTGCCTGCTCGGGAGAGGCAAGAATAATGTCGGCGACTTTACGCTCTGACTTGCTCAAATGTTCCAGTTTTAACTGGATTTTTTCCAGCATATTCATGATGTAGGTAGACTCATGGGTCATGGGCAAAAACGATTTCAACGATAAGGGGAAATCGAGTGGTAACTCTGGTAGATAGTACCCCTGCTAGTGCAGCAACGGGGCAAAATGGACAAAATAGTTGTTGTTTTTTTTCATTACATGATCGGAGTCGGATTTTCATACTTCTTCATGGGTACGAAAAAGACGACTTTTTTATCCATTTTGATGGGTTATACGCCAATAAAGCGGCTGTTCGCAGTAACAGCACGGCTGGATAAGCGTTTACGGTTTCCGGATTCACGTAAAAGCAGTACAGTGCACTGTAATAAAATTACAACCAGTGTCTGGCAAAAGCACCAGGCACTTAATTGAGGAGAATGACATGGCGGTAACGCAAACAGCCCAGGCATGTGATCTGGTCATTTTCGGCGCGAAGGGCGACCTGGCGCGACGGAAATTGCTGCCTTCCCTGTATCAACTGGAAAAGGCCGGCCAGATTAACCCGGATACCCGCATTATTGGGGTTGGGCGTGCCGACTGGGACAAAGCAGCCTATACCAAGGTTGTGCGCGAAGCGCTCGAAACCTTCATGAAAGAAAAAATTGATGAAAGTTTGTGGGAAACCCTCAGCGGTCGTCTTGAGTTTTGTAACCTGGACGTCAACGACACCGCCGCGTTTAAGCGTCTGGGCAAAATGCTGGATCAAAAATCGCGTACCACCATCAACTATTTCGCAATGCCGCCGAGCACCTTTGGCGCGATCTGCAAAGGTCTGGGTGAAGCAAAGCTGAATGCTAAGCCTGCCCGCGTGGTGATGGAAAAACCGCTGGGCACGTCACTGGCAACATCCCGTGAAATCAACGATCAGGTTGGCGAGTATTTCGAAGAGTGCCAGGTTTACCGCATCGACCACTATCTCGGCAAAGAGACGGTACTGAACCTGTTGGCACTGCGTTTTGCCAACTCCCTGTTTGTGAATAACTGGGATAACCGCACTATCGACCACGTAGAAATTACCGTGGCGGAAGAAGTGGGCATTGAAGGGCGCTGGGGCTACTTTGACCAGGCCGGTCAAATGCGCGACATGATCCAGAACCACCTGCTGCAGATCCTGTGCATGATCGCGATGTCTCCGCCGTCCGATCTGAGCGCCGACAGCATCCGTGATGAAAAAGTGAAAGTACTGAAATCACTGCGTCGCATCGATCGTTCGAACGTACGTGAAAAGACAGTTCGCGGTCAGTACACCGCCGGTTTTGCCCAGGGCAAAAAAGTTCCGGGATACCTGGAAGAAGAAGGCGCGAACAAGAGCAGCAACACGGAAACGTTTGTGGCGATCCGTGTGGATATCGATAACTGGCGCTGGGCGGGCGTACCGTTCTATCTGCGTACCGGTAAACGTTTACCGACCAAGTGCTCTGAAGTGGTGGTTTACTTCAAAACGCCTGAGCTGAACCTGTTCAGAGAATCCTGGCAGGACCTGCCGCAGAACAAGCTGACTATCCGTTTGCAGCCTGATGAAGGTGTCGATATCCAGGTACTGAACAAAGTGCCGGGACTGGATCACAAGCATAACCTGCAAATTACCAAACTTGATCTGAGCTACTCCGAAACCTTCAACCAAACGCATCTGGCCGACGCTTATGAGCGCCTGCTGCTTGAAACGATGCGCGGCATTCAGGCGCTGTTTGTGCGTCGAGATGAAGTTGAAGAAGCATGGAAGTGGGTCGATTCTATTACCGAAGCCTGGGCAATGGACAACGACGCACCGAAGCCGTATCAGGCCGGCACCTGGGGACCGGTTGCCTCTGTAGCCATGATTACCCGTGATGGTCGTTCCTGGAACGAATTCGAGTAAAATATCATCTAGCCCATAGGTGTTATTTTACCGGTAACATGATCTAACACAGATTGTAGAATAATTTTTGCACTTTTAAGCTCCGCGTGGATTCACCCGCGGGGCTTTTTTTATTACACTGCCTGAAACGATTTTGCCCCTGAGCTACGGCTAACAAGCGATTCAGCTGTTTTTAACCCAACTGAAACACATTGTTGATCCAACGCTCTGACAGATAAATTTTAGGAGCCTCTATGAATCCGAATTTGTTACGCGTAACAAAACGTATTGTCGAACGTTCTCGCGACACGCGTTCCGCCTACCTTGCCCGTATTGAACAAGCGAAATCGACTACCGTTCATCGTTCACAACTGGCGTGCGGTAACCTGGCGCATGGTTTTGCTGCCTGCCAGCCGGATGACAAGGCCTCGCTGAAAAGCATGCTGCGTAACAATATCGCGATCATTACTTCCTATAACGACATGCTTTCCGCGCATCAGCCGTACGAACATTATCCGGACATCATTCGTAAAGCGCTGCATGAAGCCAATGCGGTAGGCCAGGTCGCTGGCGGTGTTCCTGCGATGTGCGACGGTGTGACCCAGGGACAGGATGGGATGGAGCTTTCGTTGCTGAGTCGCGAAGTGATTGCGATGTCGGCTGCTGTCGGCCTCTCACACAATATGTTCGACGGCGCGTTATTCCTTGGCGTGTGCGACAAAATTGTCCCGGGTCTGGTGATGGCGGCACTGTCATTTGGTCATCTGCCTTCGATCTTTATTCCCTCCGGCCCGATGGCGAGTGGGTTGGCGAACAAAGAAAAAGTGCGCATCCGTCAGCTGTATGCTGAAGGCAAAGTCGATCGCATGGCGCTGCTTGAATCCGAAGCGGCGTCTTATCACGCACCGGGGACCTGTACGTTCTATGGCACGGCAAACACCAACCAGATGGTGGTGGAGTTTATGGGGATGCAACTGCCTGGGTCCTCATTCGTACACCCGGATGCCCCGCTGCGCGAGGCGTTGACCGCCGCGGCTGCTCGTCAGGTAACGCGTCTGACCGGCAACGGCAATGAATGGATGCCGATCGGTAAAATGATCGATGAAAAAGTAGTGGTGAACGGTATTGTCGCGCTGCTGGCGACCGGGGGGTCAACCAACCATACAATGCACCTGGTTGCGATGGCGCGTGCAGCCGGGATACTGATTAACTGGGACGACTTCTCCGATCTGTCCGATATCGTGCCGTTGATGGCGCGTCTGTATCCGAATGGTCCGGCAGATATTAACCACTTCCAGGCAGCGGGTGGCGTGCCGGTGTTAATGCGCGAACTGCTGAATGCGGGTCTGCTGCATGAAGATGTGAACACCGTTGCCGGGTTTGGTTTGTCTCGTTACACCATGGAACCCTGGCTCAACGATGGTGAACTGGACTGGCGCGAAGGGGCAGCGAAGTCGCTGGACAGCAATGTGATTGCTACCATCGATCAGCCATTCTCCCACCACGGCGGTACCAAAGTGCTGAGCGGTAACCTCGGACGTGCTGTGATGAAAACGTCGGCGGTTCCGGTAGAAAATCAGGTAATTGAAGCGCCCGCGGTTGTTTTTGAAAGTCAGCATGATGTATTGCCGGCCTTCGATGCGGGACTGCTCGACCGTGATTGCGTAGTCGTTGTGCGCCATCAGGGACCAAAAGCAAACGGAATGCCAGAATTACATAAACTCATGCCGCCACTTGGTGTATTATTGGACCGTTGTTTCAAAATTGCGTTAGTTACCGATGGACGACTTTCAGGTGCTTCAGGTAAAGTGCCTTCAGCAATCCATGTAACCCCAGAAGCCTATGATGGCGGGCTACTGGCAAAAGTACGCGATGGCGACATCATTCGTGTGAATGGACAGACAGGTGAATTGACGCTGCTGGTTGATGAAGAGGAACTTGCTTCTCGTCAGTCTCACATTCCTGACCTCAGCGCATCGCGCGTGGGCACAGGCCGTGAAATGTTCAGCGCGTTGCGTGAAAAGCTGTCCGGTGCGGAACAGGGCGCAACCTGTATCACTTTTTAAGACTTATTTTGTAATCAGGCGAGAGAAAACTCTGATGAAAAACTGGAAGACAAGTGCAGAAGCAATCCTGACCACTGGCCCGGTTGTACCGGTTATCGTGGTTAATAAACTGGAACACGCAGTGCCGATGGCAAAAGCGCTGGTTGCAGGCGGCGTGCGCGTTCTGGAAGTGACCTTACGTACCGCATGTGCGATGGATGCCATTCGCGCGATCGCAAAAGAAGTTCCGGACGCTATCGTTGGTGCAGGTACTGTACTGAATCCGCAACAGCTGGCTGAAGTGACCGAAGCCGGTGCGCAGTTTGCTATCAGCCCGGGCCTGACCGAGCCGCTGCTGAAAGCCGCAACGGAAGGCACTATTCCGCTGATCCCTGGTATCAGCACCGTGTCTGAACTGATGCTGGGTATGGACTACGGTTTGAAAGAGTTCAAATTCTTCCCTGCTGAAGCAAATGGCGGTACCAAAGCGCTGCAGGCAATTGCGGGTCCGTTCTCTCAGGTGCGTTTCTGCCCAACCGGCGGTATCTCTCCGGCGAACTACCGTGACTACCTGGCACTGAAAAGCGTGCTGTGCATCGGTGGTTCCTGGCTGGTTCCGGCGGATGCGCTGGAAGCGGGTGATTACGATCGTATTACCAAGCTGGCTCGTGAAGCAGTAGAAGGCGCGAAGCAGTAAGCCGTTAATGCGTAAACCGTAGGTCGGATACGGCATCAATGCTTTATCCGGCCTACGGGTCTGGTTTTTATCCTGCGACTTTCACCTGTGCGGCTGCGTCTTTCGCGCGTATCACCGCATCTTCAATGCTCTGCGCTGTGGCCAGCACAACGCCCAGACGACGGCTCCCGTCGATTTCCGGCTTGCCAAAGAAACGCACTTGCATACCCGCACCTACAGCGGTTTGCACGTTATCAAACGTGATATTCTGGCTGGTAAGTTGCGGCAGAATAACGGCGGAAGCAGAAGGTCCATACTGGCGGATTTTGCCAACGGGCAGACCGAGAAATGCACGTACGTGCAGGGCAAACTCAGACAGATCCTGCGAAATTAAGGTCACCATACCCGTGTCGTGAGGGCGAGGGGAGACTTCGCTGAAAATCACCTCATCACCGCAGACAAACAGCTCCACGCCAAACAGTCCGTGACCGCCCAGCGCCAGTACCACCTTGCGGGCAATCTCCTGCGCGCGCGCCAGCGCCAGGTCACTCATCTGCTGCGGCTGCCAGGACTCGCGATAATCGCCATCTTCCTGGCGATGACCTACCGGCGCGCAGAAATGCACACCATCAACGGCGCTGACGGTTAGCAGGGTGATTTCAAAATCAAAATTCACTACGCCTTCCACGATAACGCGCCCGGCACCTGCCCGGCCTCCCTGTTGAGCATAGTTCCACGCCTCGGTGCGCTGATTGGCTGAACGGATAAAGCTCTGCCCCTTGCCGGAAGAACTCATGACCGGCTTCACAATGCAGGGATAGCCGATTTCGGCAACGGCCTCACGAAAGCGTGTTTCGGTGTCTGCAAAACGGAAAGATGATGTGGGTAAAGACAATTCTTCGGCGGCGAGGCGACGGATTCCTTCCCTGTTCATGGTCAGTTGGGTCGCTCGTGCGCAAGGCACAACGTGTTGACCTTCCTGTTCCAGTTTGATCAGCATATCCGTGGCAATCGCCTCTATTTCCGGCACGATGTAATGTGGTTTTTCACGCTCGACAAGCTGGCGTAATGCCTCGCCATCCAGCATGTTAATTACGTAGGAGCGATGGGCAACGTGCATGGCTGGCGCGTCGGGGTAACGATCCACGGCAATGACTTCCACACCCAGGCGTTGGCATTCAATCGCCACTTCTTTACCCAGTTCACCTGAACCTAATAACATCACTCGCGTTGCTGCGGGACGCAGCGCTGTGCCTAATAACGTCATAAATTAATCCCCTGTTTTATCTGGGCGCAGTATATACGAAAACGTTTGCGTCTGTCTTTATTACCAGGTTGATTTCAGGGCTTAAAAAGAATATACTGTACATAAATACAGGTAATTTAAGAGGCTGCAAAAATGGCGGTTGAAGTTAAATACGTAGTCATTCGGGAAGGTGAGGAAAAAATGTCGTTTACCAGCAAAAAGGAAGCCGATGCGTATGACAAAATGCTGGATACAGCAGATCTGCTCGACACATGGCTGGAGCAATCGCCGGTAGCGCTCGAAGACGAGCAGCGTGAAGCGCTTTCCCTGTGGCTGGCTGAGCAAAAAGATGTGCTGAGCGCCATTCTGAAAAACGGCAAGCTGCCTTCGCCACAGGCTGTCGAAAACGATGCACATACTGAGGATGATACTCAGGCTGCCTGAAACGACTTGCGCTCCTGACGTTTTGTACCATGCTTTTCCCTGAATCATTGTGCAATCCCTGACGTAATTTCACGTTGCCGCAGGCAACCTGAAGGATGAAGGGGAGATTAAGGAGAAAAGAATGTATAAAAAAAGAGCGTTATTGAGCCTGCTGTTATTGTCTGCCAGCGTATCGGTATTTGCGGCAAATATGGAAAGCAAGAATGTTCAGTTCCCCAAGTGCGAAGGACTGGATGCTGACGGTATTGCGGCAAGCGTGAAACGTGACTATCAGCAAAATCGCATCGCGCGCTGGGCTGACGATCAAAAACTCGTCGGGCAAGCCGACCCTGTCGCCTGGGTCAACACGCCCGATATTACGGGCAAAGACGGGAAATGGTCAGTTCCCCTGACGGTTCGCGGTAAAAGCGCGGATATTCACTATCAGGTAAAAGTCGACTGCAAAGCCGGAACGGCGGAGTATCAGCCGCAGTAACGCAGGTATTTGCACATCTTTTGATGACCTGAACACTTCCTGACATCCCCTCGGGTACGCTTTGATGATTATTCGTCTGTACTTGAGGGGCAAAATGGCTAATTGGCTGAATCAACTACAATCTCTTCTTGGGCAAAAAGGATCCTCCACGTCATCTTCTGGCGAGCAAGGGCTGAGTAAACTTCTGGTTCCAGGCGCGTTAGGCGGTCTGGCAGGATTACTGGTTGCCAACAAATCTTCACGTAAATTACTGAGTAAATACGGCACCAGCGCGCTTCTGGTGGGCGGCGGTGCGGTTGCCGGTACCGTGTTATGGAACAAGTACAAAGATAAAGTTCGCGCTGCGCATCAGGATGAGCCGCAGTTCGGCGTACAAAGCTCACCGCTGGATGAGCGAACCGAGCGTCTGATCCTGGCGCTGGTTTTTGCGGCGAAAAGCGACGGTCATATTGATGCTAAAGAACGAGCGGCCATTGAGCAGCAGCTTCGTGAAGCGGGCGTGGAAGAGCAGGGCCGCGTTCTGATTGAACGAGCCATTGAACAACCGTTAGATCCCCAGCGCCTGGCGCAAGGGATCCGCAACGAAGAAGAAGCGCTAGAAATTTACTTCCTGAGCTGTGCGGCGATTGATATCGACCACTTTATGGAGCGTAGCTATCTCAATGCGCTGGGCGATGCGTTGAAGATCCCGCAGGATGTTCGAGAAGGCATTGAACAGGATCTCAAAGAACAAAAACAGGCCTTACCGGGTTAATTACTTACCGCTAAGGCGCATGTTTCGCTTGCATCATTGCTGTCTTTTGCCACCCTTATAGGATGTTTAAGCAAAAGAACAATGACATGCTACCAAAAGCTTCTCGTATTCCCCACGCCATGACGCAGCATGGCGATACTCGTGTTGATAATTATTACTGGCTGCGAGATGACACTCGCTCGCAGCCAGAAGTGCTGGATTATCTGCAACAAGAAAATGCGTATGGCCGCCAGGTTATGGCCTCGCAGCAGGCTTTGCAGGATCGCGTCCTGAAAGAAATTATCGACCGTATCCCGCCTCAGGATGCTTCCGCCCCCTATGTGAAGAATGGTTATCGCTACCGGCATATTTATGAACCGGGGTGCGAATATGCTATTTATCAGCGTCAGTCTGCCCTCAGTGAAGAGTGGGATGATTGGGATACTCTGTTGGATGGGAACCAGCGCGCGGCACACAGCGAGTTTTATACGCTGGGAGGACTGGCGATATCTCCGGATAACACCATCATGGCGCTGGCGGAAGATTATCTCTCTCGCCGGCAATATGGCGTGCGTTTTCGCAACCTGCAAAGCGGCAACTGGTATCCGGAAGTGCTGGAAAACGTCGAAGCGGATCTGGTCTGGGCGAATGATTCTCAGACATTCTATTACGTGCGCAAGCACGAAACAACGTTATTGCCGTATCAGGTGTGGCGACATACGGTCGGCTCGCCATCGTCACTGGATGAGCTGGTGTATGAAGAAGCCGATGATATGTTTTATGTCAGCCTGCATAAAACCACCTCGCTACACTATGTGGTTATTCATATCGCCAGCGCGACCACCAGTGAGGTTTTACTGCTTGACGCAGAACTGGCGGATGCCGAACCGTTGGTCTTTTTAGCGCGACGCAAAGACCATGAATACAGTCTCGATCACTATCAACACAATTTTTATCTGCGCTCCAACCGTCAGGGGAAAAATTTCGGCCTGTATCGTACCCGCGTTCGTGATGAGCAAGCCTGGGAGACGCTGATCCCTGCGCGCGACAACGTGATGCTCGAGGGCTTTACGCTATTCACTGACTGGCTGGTGGTAGAAGAGCGTCAGCGGGGCTTAACCAGCCTACGACAGATTAATCGTAAAACGCGCGAAGTGGTCGGGATCGCCTTTGACGATCCGGCTTATGTGACCTGGCTTGCCTATAATCCAGAGCCGGAGACATCGCGCCTGCGCTATGGCTATTCCTCCATGACCACCCCGGACACGTTGTTTGAACTGGATATGGACACCGGGGAACGTCGTGTGCTTAAGCAGACGGAGGTCCCCGGATTTGATGCGGCGAATTACCGTAGCGAACACCTATGGATAACCGCGCGTGATGGCACCGAGGTTCCGGTTTCGCTGGTTTATCATCAAAAGTATTTCCTGAAAGGAAAAAATCCGTTACTGGTTTATGGCTATGGCTCATATGGCGCCAGCATGGATGCCGATTTCAGCAGCAGCCGTTTGAGCTTACTGGATCGCGGCTTTGTTTATGCTATTGCCCATGTGCGTGGTGGTGGTGAATTAGGACAACAGTGGTACGAGGACGGTAAGTTTCTGCACAAGAAAAATACTTTTAATGATTACCTCGACGTCTGTGATGCGTTGCTAAAAATGGGCTATGGCGCGCCTGAGTTATGTTATGGCATGGGCGGAAGCGCCGGAGGCATGTTAATGGGCGTCGCCATTAATGAACGCCCGGAACGCTTCCATGGTGTTATTGCTCAGGTGCCGTTTGTCGATGTGGTAACCACAATGCTCGATGAATCAATTCCCCTGACGACCGGTGAGTTTGAAGAGTGGGGTAATCCGCAGGACGAAGAGTATTACACCTATATGAAAAGCTATAGCCCGTATGACAATGTAACCGCGCAGGCATACCCACATCTGCTGGTCACGACGGGATTACACGATTCCCAGGTGCAATACTGGGAACCAGCAAAATGGGTGGCAAAACTGCGTGAGCTGAAAACGGACGATCGTTTGCTGCTACTTTGCACGGATATGGATTCCGGACACGGCGGTAAATCCGGGCGTTTTAAATCTTACGAAGGCGTGGCCCTTGAGTACGCTTTTTTGATTGGACTGGCGCAGGGAACGCTGCCTGCTCAGGCGTGATCCAAATAGTGTTTTAGCGTTAATCGCAGTTCCGGGCTCATATTGTCAAGGTTATTAAATAACCAGCGCAGATAGCCCGGATCCCGTTCAGCTACTTCTGATACAGGTTTTCCGCGGTACTTACCAAAAGTGAAAGTAGTGAGTAACGCGGGACGGCCGGTAATATCGACCATTTGATCGGCTGTCCAGCCTGACGTCTGCATGATGTCGATCAGCAGTGCCGCAGTGATGTAGCAATCGTACAGGGCGCGGTGATGGTGGAGACCCGCTGGCGTCTGGACGCTCAGCTTGCGCGATTTATATAGCGCCATGTTGCTGTATTTGATCCCCGGCCACAACCGACGGGAGAGCTTCATGGTGCAAATCCATTCCCCGGGCATATCGGGCAATACGCGGCGGTCAAAGCTGGCATTGTGCGCCACGTACCACTCGCTGCCGTAATACTGCGGGATGACGTCTTCAATCCATGGCTTATCGGCCACCATTGCTTCAGTAATGCGATGGATAGCCATCGCCTGTGGGCTGATGGGGCGGTCAGGGCGTACCAGGTGGCTCATGGGGTTGACTATTTTTCCGTCAACCACGTCGACAGAAGCAATTTCAACAATGCCTCCCTGTAGACCACAGGTTTCTGTATCTATTATGCGCAACATGCCATGCTCCTGACCCAAAACGACTAGCGTAATGGAATGATATCACCTTGCCAACCCCGTGGCGTGCGTTGGCCGGTTAACAGCAACGAACCGCTGTCTGCGCGAACAATCAATCGACCTCGTTCATCCCATAACGCACTGCTACCCCGCGCATTGGCCATTAATACCGCGATGGCGAATTTATGTGAGAAACTTTGTAGACGAGATGTAGAGGAGAGCAGTTCCGGTTCACTGACTGACTGGCAGCTGGTGAACAGCGAATAAGCCGGGTCGATATCAATGCCTTCCGGTTGGCTATCTACAACGCTGATGGCATTTCGCTGTCTGGCAATACAAGCCCCGTGGCTCTGATGGAAGGTTAATGGCGAAGTCATCCAGGGAGAGAAAAGCGCAATGCCTTTCACGAACCGGTTGTTATGTTCTACCGGTAGTCCCGCAATTATCGTCATGCGATAAGTCGCGGCGGCATGTGCGAGAGGTTCTAACAGCGCTTCATCGGGTGGGGCAGGAAGCGCGTCATTCTCATCAACACAACCCAGCAATGAGAGGGAAGGGAAGACCAGCAATTCACATTGGCATTGAGCTGCCGCATGAATGAATTGCAGGTGATGCGCGACATGTTCGGTAACTGAGGTGTGAAGAGGTTCGTATTGTGCTGCTGCGATTTTCCAGTATGACATAATGATTTCCTTTTCATAGTGTCTACAACCATCCTTAATGTGTGGATTAAGAATATGCTTATACTGTAGCAGGCGTCATGTAAGGAATCGTAACGTAATATAAGTTTTATTTAACTTTAGGCTCGTATGGTAAACGTGAAAGCGAAACGGATGCCAGGCGGTGCGCGATGAGTCTTTCGCGGAACCAGTCGCGTAAATGCTCTGGCTGTTCGCGTTCAACAACTTCTGCAACAACGGGCATATTGTATCGCTCCTTAAATGCCACTCCAGCCGCAGCCAGATCGACATTGACCTTATCCATTTCCGCTTGCTCAAGTTTGGCCAGATTGATGTTCATGGGCTTCTCCTTTTCTCTGTCTTTCGGCGCGCAAAGTTACTAAGAGTGTGCGTTAATGGCAAGACAGAAATGATGATTCTCGACTCGACCATTGTAGAAGGTTATTCTCTACAGGTTAGACATAACAAAAAGGAATAGTTGAAATGGCTTCATCTGCATCTATGCTTCGCAACGCGCTCATCGTACTCGCCAGCGTTCTGGCAACACCTGCGGCATTGGCGCATGCCCACCTCACAAAACAAAGTCCGGCGGCTAACGCTGAAGTGGCGGCATCTCCTCAGGCGTTGACGCTGAATTTTTCTGAAGGCGTAGAGCCGGGATTCAGCGGTGCAACGCTGACCGGTCCTAACAAAGAACAGATCAAAACGGGCAAGGCATCGCGCAGTGAGCAGGACAAAACGCAGCTGATTGTTCCGCTTGATCAAACGCTTGAAGCAGGAAAATATACGGTCGACTGGCACGTTGTCTCCGTGGATGGTCACAAGACGAAGGGGCAATATACCTTTAGCGTGAAATAACCAATGCTGGCATTTACCTGGGTTGCGCTACGGTTTATCCATTTTACCGCTTTGATGCTGGTGTTTGGCTGTGCGCTTTATGGCGCATGGCTGGCCCCCGTTTCGGTTCGTCGTTTAATGATGCGTCGTTTTTTACGTCTGCAACGGCATGCTGCAACGTGGAGCTTTATCAGCGCGACGCTGATGCTGGCGATTCAGGGTGGGTTAATGGGCTCAGGCTGGCGGGATGTTGTCTCTCCAGATGTTTGGCTCGCCGTGTTGCAAACGCAATTTGGCGGCGTCTGGTTATGGCAGATTATCCTCGCGTTGGTCACGCTGGTGGTGACTATCATGGTGCCGCGCAGTATGCCACGACTGCTGTTAATGCTGACAATTGCGCAGTTTATTTTGCTGGCTGGCGTCGGACATGCGACGCTGCACAGCGGTATCCCTGGCGCAATCCAGCAGGTTAACCACGCCTTACATTTGGTATGCGCTGCCGCCTGGTTCGGCGGTTTGCTGCCCGTACTTTACTGTATGCGAATGGCGCAAGGTCGCTGGCGGGAACAGGCCATCAGTACCATGATGCGCTTCTCACGCTATGGGCATCTTTTCGTTATCGGTGTTTTACTAACCGGTATTATGAATGCGCTGTTTATTGTCGGTTTTTCTGTTCCCTGGCACATGGCTTACGGGCGACTGCTTTTGTTAAAAGGTGCCCTAGTCATGTTAATGGTGGCGATTGCGCTGGTGAATCGGTATGTTCTGGTACCACGCATGCGGCAGGATAACCGCGGCATGACTCTCTATTTTATTTGGATGACCAAGCTGGAATGGGGTATAGGAGCCGTTGTGCTGGCGATTGTCAGCCTGTTTGCAACCCTTGAACCTTTCTGATTAATGGACTGGCGAAACGCATGAAAAAAATCATTATCTCTTTATTACTCCTGGCAAGCTCCGGAGCCGCGCTGGCTGCGCCGCAGGTCATTACCGTCAGCCGTTTTGAGGTTGGCAAAGATAAGTGGGCGTTTAATCGGGAAGAGGTGATGCTGACCTGCCGTCCAGGTAACGCGCTGTATGTCATCAATCCCAGTACGCTGGTGCAATACCCGTTGAATGATGTCGCCAGACAGCAGGTGGAGAGCGGAAAAACCACGGCAAAGCCGATCGAGATTATCCAGATTGATGATCCGGCGAAACCGGGCGAAAAAATGAGCCTGGCACCGTTTGTAGAGCGTGCAGAAAAGCTCTGCTAATTGTCAGATGTAGCGCTCTGATTTCCAATAAAAAACCGCAAGGATCTCGCAGGAGAACTTGCGGTTTTTGCGTTTGGGTGCGTAACAAACGTCCTTTTTTTCCGGCCACTTTAGTCGCGGACTGGAAAACCTGGCGCTGTCATCTATTCTTAAATGGCAGGGTAACTTAGCCTGCATTAATGCCAACTTTTAGCGCACGGCTCTCTCCCAAGAGCCATTTCCCTGGACCGAATACAGGAATCGTATTCGGTCTCTTTTTATGTGGCGAATGCGATGCCATCCAGGGCAAAACACGGCGTATCGCATGCTGCATTCTCCATAAACCATACCATACTCCTGCCCACGATCGTCCAGGCTTTTTTGCCATCATTGCTAAAATTATAACCAGGTACCCTTGTACTCTGGAGGCGACATGGGACGACCTGGCAATATCTATCAACGAATCGACGGTACGCAGTGGCGCCACGTTTGGGTGGTTGGGGATATCCACGGCTGCTTCTCGATGCTGATGGCTAAACTTCGCCAGTACCGTTTTGATCCCTGGCAGGATTTGCTGGTTTCAGTGGGGGATGTTATCGACCGTGGACCAGACAGTTTGCGTTGTCTGAAGCTACTGCGTAAACGCTGGATTGTCGCGGTCAGGGGAAACCATGAACAGATGGCGCTGGACGCGCTGGCGACGGGGGATCAATTCATGTGGTTTATGAATGGAGGCTCGTGGTTCGAGCAGGCGGAGCAACCGGCAGCGAAATTTGCTCTTGAAGCGTGTTGGCAGTTACCCTGGATTCTGGAGCTGCATTGTCAGAACGGTATACACGTTATTGCTCACGCCGATTACCCGGATGATGATTATCAGTGGCTAAAAGAGATCGATTTACAGCGCGTGCTGTGGGACCGCTCGAGGCTGATGCGCAATGGTTGTGGGATTCACGGCGCGGATCACTTCTGGTTTGGCCACACGCCGTTGCGCCATCGGCTGGATCGCGAGAATCTACACTATATTGATACCGGTGCTGTATTCGGCGGCGAGTTAACGCTGGTACAACTGCAATAATCAAAAATCGCTGTATTCCTGGGCCGGATGCCAGAAACTGTCGATGTAGTCGTCCGCAGGTAAACATCCGCCGTTACGAATACGTTGATCGTCCATCGATATCAGGCACTGCTGCTCAGTTTTGTAGACATCAACCACGATATCTTCACAACCGCCATCCAGATAGCACACAAAAAGAACCAGCGTGAACATTCCATCCTCAAATGGTAAAGCCATACCTGTAGTGTAGAAGATGTTGATAGATGAGGGAAATTAACCAAGAAATAACCCGTCTGGCGACGGGTTCTTTTTGAATCAGGCAAGGCGCATGATCCAGGCATCTGACTTACGATCGTAGTGTTCGCGAAATAGTACTGAATGTTCTCCGTTCAACAGGGCCGGGACGCTGGTGTCGGCATCCCAGGCATCCAGTTGCATACATAAATCCGGATCGGATTTACACGGAATGGTTAACGTTCGGTCCCCCGGCGATTCGCCATGCAACTCGGCGTCGTCGATTTCAAAAGCGCCAATGCGCACACTGGTTTTCATCATCGTGCTCTCCGTTAATTTGCTGGTTGTGGTACGACCAGTTAGGGCGTCCATTTTTCAGCGTAGTCAACGTTAGCAAAAGCGCCAGTAAAAACGTGCGTTATCCCGTAAAGAGTTTGCCATCCCGGACAAGATCGCGCGGGTAGCTATTCTTCAGTCGCGATCCAATGCGTTTTGCCAGACCGATCGGCTGATGCTGGAACGTAACCAGTACGTCATCAGTCGTCGGTGCGGTTTGCGGGTAAACATCTCTACCGCGATACCACTCTTCCGCTTCGGCAAGGGTCAGTTCGAATGCATGGCTGTGGTTCGGGTCGGCGAGGGCGATAACGGCCTCATGCTGCCAGCGATACCCTTTATTGTGGGTTTCGGCCAGTTTGATCCCAAGTCGAGAAAAGCGAACCTTGCCAATTAGAGGTTCAATTTCAGTTGGGAACAGCCAGATCTCTTTATCGCGCTGCCACAGGCGCAAATTATCTTCCCACTGCAGTCCACAAGCGCTCGCGGCTTGCGTGACAAGCGCATACTCGCGCCCTTTAAGCGGGCTAAACGGGAAGTTACCGACTTTGTACTTCGGCGCAGGTAGTGCAGGGATTGCAGCTGTTTTGCGCAAACGCGCAACGAAGAAACCTTCGCAATCGTAAATCTGCGGGAATACATGCAGGAATCCTTCCGGCGTCAGGGCGCGTTCGGCCTGCGGAAATAAATCGCCCAGAGGTAAAAACTCGACGGCATCAGGGTAGGCCTCAATCAACCACTGCATGATATTTTCATTTTCGTCACGATTAAGCGTACAGGTCGAGTAAACCAATGTGCCACCGGGACGCAGGGCGTGGAAGGCGCTGTCGAGTAATTCGCGCTGGGTCGCGGCAATTTCCAGATTACTTTCTACAGACCAGTTTTTTAGCGCATCGGGGTCTTTACGCACCACACCTTCACCGGAACACGGTGCGTCGAGCAATATGGCATCAAATGACTCCGGCAACGCAGCGCCAAATACGCGTCCGTCAAAATGGGTCAGGGCGACGTTGGCTATCCCGCAACGGCTGATATTGGCATGCAGGACTTTGACGCGACTGGCAGAAAACTCATTCGCCAGAATGGCGCCTCGATTATTCATTTTTGCGGCAATTTGCGTGGTTTTGGAGCCGGGGGCTGCCGCAACATCCATTACGCGTTCCGGGGTATTGCCTTCGGCGAACAGTGCTGCGACTGGCAGCATTGAACTGGCTTCCTGAATATAAAACAGGCCGCTTAAATGTTCTGCGGTGCTGCCGAGCGGCACTGACTCTTCATCATCGCGCTCGATCCAAAAGCCTTCAGTACACCAGGGAACCGGGGTGAGAGACCAGTTGTAAGGTGCTGTCAGCGCGAGGAAATCGGCAACGGAGATTTTCAGCGTATTGACGCGAATGCTGCGGCGCAACGGGCGCTGACAGGCAGCGAGAAATTCATCGAATGAGAGCGTGGAAGGCATTGCTTCACGCATTTGAGTCAGAAAGGCGTCGGGAAAATAAGCCACTTGGTACCACCGGCAAAAAAACAGGTGCGCAGTGTAGCATAAGTGCTCCGGCGCGCGTACGCCGGAGCAAGTGGAGAGATTAACGTGGCAGGGCGGTTCCCCATTCACGCCACTCTTTTGGTTCGCTTTCCAGCAACAGGAAGTGTTTACCGGCCTGTGCTTTCGGAGCCAGCGGTGTACCTGGTGGAGTCGCGAAGGCGATGCCGCCGCGGATGAACTGATTGAAGGTACCGGTCTTCACGACACCGCCGGTCAGGCCGAAGTCGAGATTGTAGCCGGATGCCAGCCAGAACACGGAGTTGTTGCGTACCAGATGCTGGTAGCGTTGGCTAATGCGCATGGCAACCATCACACGATCGGAAAGCGAGCCCAGCGTCAGCCCGGTGACGGTCCCCACTTCAATACCTCTGAACAAAACCGGGGTTCCGATATTCAGCGAACCTGCTTCTGGTGCTTCAACCACAATACTCAGACCATCGAGGTAACGAGAGTCGGTAATGGTGGCTTCCTGCAGTTCAAAATCACGGCGCGGATTACCGCGTCCTGGTTCAACGTTGATATACGGTTGCAGGATTGTATCCAGATGCTCCACGCCCGCCGCCGAAATTTGCGGGGTGATTACGGAGAAACGGGTACCGCTTCGCGCAAAGGTTTGTACGTATTCCGGGTACAGAACCGCTTTTGCCTGAACTTCGTTACGGGCGGTGATCAGCTCAAGCGTCTGGATCTGTCCGATATCGATTCCCAGGTAGCGAATCGGCATGCCTGCAGCGAGTTTACCGGCATCGAACGCATGCAGCGTTATCTGGCCGCCGACCGCACGCGCGGCGGTTTCCGAAGCATACAGAATACGCTTGTCGCCTTTACGTTGGCTGGCGCTGGCACCGCTTAAATTATCGAAGCTAATCGCCCCTTTCAGCGCGCGTGAAAGGGGAGATGCCTGTACGGTTAATCCGCTGCCGTTAAGCTGAACTTTTGCTCCGCCTTCGGCCCAGAACACGCTGTTGCTGGTCAACAGGTTGCGATATTCCGGTTTGATATGCAGATCGATATCAAACGCATCGGCGCGAGGACGAACGCTAATCACTTCACCGACCTCGAATTTGCGGTAAAGCACCACCGAGCCAGCCTGTACATCAGGTAGCGTTTCGGCGCTCAGGCTGACCGTAGTGGTTGGCAGATCGCTCAGACTGTTTTCAATCGCTTTCTCCAGGTTAGCGTAAAGCGGGTAGCTTTTTTTCATTTCACCCTTAGTACCGGGCAAAATACGAATGCCGCCGCTGAGCCACTCACTGGCGCTGGCGCCAAGGAACTCCACGCCATCAAGTCCGACTTTGACATCCACGCGGCTGTTCACCACGAACTTACTGTCACCCTGCACCAGGTCACGATGCTGTGGTTCAACAGCAACGGTAAATGAGACGCCTTTGCTGGAAAGCGTACGCTCAATCACCTGACCGACCTGTACGCCGTGAAGAATTAGCGGCTGGCCAGCATCAATACCGTAACTCTCCGGCGCGGTCAGCGTAAACGTCATGACGCCTGGGTCGTGTAACAACGACTTCTCAGCGGGAATAACGACAAACTGGTTACGCGGCTCGCCTTCGCCAGGTACCAGCTCGAAAGTTTTACCTGTTAGCAGCGAACTGAGATTCACATCGCTTAACGATAATTTAGGGCTGTGTAACTCAATTCGTGTGTTGTCACGCAGCAGCGTTACGACGCTGGGATCGACCGTCATTTCGCCGGTGACTTTACCGCCTGGGTTTAAATCCAGTTTTGTGAGCTGACCGACTTCTAATCCTTGATACATCAGCGATGTTGAGCCTGCTTTGAGTCCATCTCCGCTGGGTAAATCAAGCTTGACGATTACTCCACGCTGGCTGTGCGCGAGATCCTGATATAGACCAAACGTGTCGTCTGCCGCAGCAGGTTTTGAGTCTTCGGGTGAATCAAAAGCAATGGCACCGTTGACCAGCGCCGCCAGACTCTCCAGTTTTACCTTCGCACCGCTAAGGCTGACATCCGCATTTACACCGGAGACGTTCCAGAAGCGGCTGCCTTTTTTCACCAGATTGGTGAAGCGACGTTCAATCAATACATCGATGGTTACGCCCTGATGGTTCGGGTTGATGGTGTAGTCATAGACCCTGCCCACCGGAATCTTACGGAAATAAACCAGTGAACCGCTATTAAGCGATCCGAGATCAGGGGCGCGCAGATGCAACATTAAATCGCCATTATCCAGACGATACTTGGGCTGGGTGTCGAGGGCGACGAAATGATCCTCGGCCTCGCCAGTACCGGGCATCATGCCGATATAGTTGCCGCCAACCAACGCATCCAGACCAGAAACCCCAGCCAGCGACGCCTTCGGCGTGACCAGCCAGAACTGGGTATCTTTGCGCAGAGCATCTTTCATGCTCGATTTGATGCTGACGCGGACTTCAATTTTGCGCAGATCTTTGCTGAGGTTGATATCCTGCACCGTGCCCACTTCAACGCCCTGATAACGAACGGGAGTACGGCCTGGCACAATGCCGTCAGCAGACATAAAGTCGATGGTCACGGTATTGCCGCGATCTTCATAGCTTCCCCAGATAAGCCATCCTGCGATCATCAGCGCGATGAACGGCAGCAGCCAGAACGGGGAGATACGGCGTTTTGTTTTAATCTGCGCTTCAGTCTGCGAAGCGGGCGTTTCCTGACTCATGTGCATCCCAAAGTAAGCGGCTGTCCAGCCATTCCACAGCAAGAATAGTCAATATTACCGCTGCGCCGAAATAAAACGCAGCCGGTCCCATAGTAAAAGCAAGTATCTGATCGCGATTTATCAGCGACATGGTTAACGCGATAACAAAGAGATCGAGCATTGACCAGCGGCCAATCCAGGTCACCATACGCAGTAGTTTTATACGGGTGCGTAACCCTTGTTCACAATTAAAGTGGATGCTGAATAGCAACGTAAACATCACAATCACTTTGGTGAATGGCACTAATATACTGGCGATAAACACGATCGCCGCTACGCCGACATTACTGTTTGCCAAAGACATTATGCCTGACAGGATTGTGTCTTCCTGTCGGCCGCCGTTGACATAAATTATCGAGATGGGCAGCAGGTTAGCGGGCAAAAGCAGGACAATCGAGGCCAGCAGTGCCGCCCAACACTTTTGGATACTTTGATTTCTGCGCCAGCGCAACGGGATATGGCAGCGAGGGCAGCGACCGCGGGCATCCGGATAACCTGTAAAATGGCAGCCGAGGCAGACGCGGAGCTTTTCATCGGGCCGACGAGCCGGTCTTTGCGGGTAGAAACGGTCCCAAAGCTGCTCAACGTTAAGATGTGACAGCGTCAAAATACTGAGGATCACCAGCGCAATAAAAGCAAATAGCCCCACGCCAGGCTGCAAAAAAGCATAGTCCTGAACCTTGATTGATGCGACGCCGATACCCACCAGGTAAATATCGAGCATCACCCACTCTTTGAGCCTTTCCAGCATCAGCAGCACCGGACGCAGGTTCATCCCGAGAATATTACCAAACCACAGATAAGCGATTGAGGTCACGAGAATTAGTGGCGCACCAGCGACGCAAAAAAGCACGAAGGAGGCGGTGAGGGGATCACCTTGTCGGGTCATTTGCCAGATGCCTTGCATCACATTGGCATCAATGCGCACACCTAATAAATAGATGTGCAGGAGTGGCTCTCCCCAGGCAAAGGGCATCAGCAGCAACATGGTGAAAGCCATTGCCGCCAGTCGCGTTAACGACCAGTCGCGTCCGTCACGAATTTTTGCCTGGCAGCGTGGGCAAAAGGCACTTTGGTGCGAACGCATTTTAGGCAAGCTAAATATCAGGTCACATTCAGGGCAGCGATGATAATGTGCACGAGGTAGTGCCTCACCGATGGACCTGATGGCTATTTTTTTAGTTGGCGTGATGCGTGGTGTCGTTAAGGCCATGTATCGCGAATCAAATTGTTGAAGTAATGTTATCTTAACTCATGACGGGAATGATCTTGAGCATTAACGCATTTAATGTTTATTTTAGTAGGCTGCAGTTTTAAGTAAGACAACTAAGTGATTATATAATGAACAAAATAGAGCTATACACGGATCTGAACCGTGATTTTCAGGCATTGATGGCAGGTGAAACCAGTTTTCTGGCAACGCTGGCGAATACCAGCGCATTGTTGTACGAGCGTCTTGCAGAAGTGAATTGGGCCGGTTTTTACCTGCTTGAGGACGATACGCTGGTGCTTGGTCCCTTCCAGGGCAAAATTGCCTGCGTGCGGATCCCGGTAGGGCGCGGTGTGTGCGGTACCGCAGTGGCGCAGAACCAGGTTCAGCGTATTGAGGACGTACATGCTTTTGATGGGCACATCGCCTGTGATGCCGCCAGCAACGCTGAAATCGTCCTGCCGATCGCGGTCGACGATCAGATAATCGGCGTGCTGGATATTGATAGCACGGCATTTGGCCGCTTTACTGAAGAAGATGAACAAGGTCTGCGTACGCTTGTGGCACAGCTTGAAACCGTGCTTGCAACGACGGATTACAAAAAATTCTTTGCGCGCGTCGCAGGATAATCAACGGATAACGTAGCAATTACTGATGACGTCATTATAATGTCGCCTGTTCATGCCTGCGCTTGTTGGCTACGTCCGTTGTAATCAGGAAATTTCATGGAAAATCAACCTAAGTTGAATAGCAGTAAAGAAGTCATCGCGTTTCTGGCCGAACGCTTCCCGCAGTGTTTTAGTGCGGAAGGCGAAGCGCGCCCACTGAAAATTGGCATTTTTCAGGATCTGGTAGAGCGTGTTGAGGGTGAAATGAACCTCAGCAAGACTCAGCTCCGTTCTGCCTTACGTCTCTATACTTCAAGCTGGCGCTATCTGTATGGCGTTAAATTGGGTGCAACGCGTGTTGATCTCGACGGCAACCCTTGTGGTGAGCTGGATGAACAACATGTTGAACATGCTCGCAAACAGCTGGAAGAAGCTAAAGCCCGTGTTCAGGCGCAACGCGCAGAGCAACAGGCGAAAAAACGCGAAGCGGCCGCTGCCGCCGGTGAAAAAGAAGACGCCCCGCGTCGCGAGCGTAAGCCGCGTCCTGCACCGCGTCGTAAAGAAGGTGCTGAGCGTAAACCTCGCGCTGAAAAACCAGCAGCAAAAGCACCGCGTGCTCCTCGCGAAGAACAGCATACCCCGGTATCTGATATTTCAGTACTGACGGTAGGGCAGTCTCTGAAGGTGAAAGCAGGAAATAATGCGATGGATGCCACCGTATTAGAAATCACCAAAGATGGCGTCCGTGTACAGCTGAATTCGGGTATGTCTTTGATTGTACGCGCAGAACACCTGGTGTTCTGAAACGGAGGCCAGGCCTGGCATGAACACTTTTTTTAGGCTTACTGCGTTAGCTGGTCTGCTTGCATTAGCAGGCCAGGCACTTGCTGTGGAAGACATCACGCGTGCCGATCAAATCCCCGTTTTAAAGGAAGAAACCCAGCATGCGACGGTAAGCGAACGTGTGACGTCGCGTTTTACGCGATCACACTATCGCCAGTTCGATCTGGATCAGGCGTTTTCGGCAAAAATTTTTGACCGCTATTTGAATTTGCTCGACTACAGCCACAACGTGCTGCTGGCGAGCGATATCGAACAGTATGCAAAAAAGAAAACGGTCCTCGGCGATGAACTGCGCACCGGCAAGCTGGATGTCTTTTACGATCTCTATAATCTGGCGCAAAAACGCCGATTTGAACGTTATCAGTACGCATTAAGCGTACTGGCACGTCCAATGGATTTCACCGGTAACGACACCTTTAACCTCGACCGAAGCAAAGCGCCGTGGCCGAAGAGCGAAGCAGAGCTTAATGCGCTGTGGGACGGCAAGGTTAAATTTGACGAACTCAGCCTGAAGCTGACCGGTAAAACCGATGCGGAAATCCGCGAAACGCTGACGCGCCGTTACAAATTTGCGATTCGCCGTCTGGCGCAGACCAACAGCGAAGATGTGTTCTCACTGGCGATGACAGCGTTCGCCCGTGAAATCGACCCGCATACTAACTATCTCTCTCCACGCAATACCGAGCAGTTCAATACTGAAATGAGCTTGTCTTTGGAAGGTATTGGCGCGGTTCTGCAGATGGATGATGACTACACCGTCATTAACTCCATGGTGGCAGGTGGTCCGGCAGCCAAGAGCAAAGCGATCAGCGTTGGCGATCGTATTGTCGGCGTCGGGCAGACGGGCAAGGGCATGGTCGATGTGATTGGCTGGCGTCTGGATGATGTCGTAGCACTGATCAAAGGACCTAAAGGCAGCAAGGTGCGCCTTGAAATTCTGCCTGCCGGTAAAGGTACCAAGACGCGCACCGTGACGCTAACGCGTGAACGTATCCGTCTCGAAGACCGTGCCGTTAAAATGTCCGTGAAAACCGTTGGCAAAGAAAAAGTCGGCGTACTGGATATTCCTGGTTTCTATGTTGGCCTGACTGATGATGTCAAAGTCCAGCTGCAGAAACTGGAAAAACAGAACGTCAGCAGCATCATCATCGATCTGCGTACCAACGGCGGTGGAGCGCTGACCGAAGCGGTTTCGCTTTCCGGTCTGTTCATTCCTTCCGGCCCGGTGGTTCAGGTTCGTGACAATAACGGTAAAGTGCGTGAAGACAGCGATACCGACGGCGTTGTGTACTACAAAGGCCCGCTGGTGGTATTGGTCGATCGCTTCAGCGCCTCAGCATCAGAGATTTTCGCTGCGGCAATGCAGGATTATGGCCGAGCGCTGATCGTTGGTGAACCAACCTTCGGTAAAGGCACCGTTCAGCAGTATCGCTCCCTGAACCGTATTTACGATCAGATGCTGCGTCCGGAATGGCCAGCGCTGGGTTCTGTTCAGTACACGATCCAGAAATTCTACCGCGTAAACGGTGGCAGCACGCAGCGTAAGGGTGTTACGCCAGATATCATCATGCCGACAGGTAATGAAGAAACTGAAACCGGCGAGAAGTTTGAAGATAACGCGCTGCCGTGGGACAGCATTGATGCGGCGACCTACACCAAGTCAGATAATCTGACGCCGTTCGGACCTGAATTGCTGAAAGAGCACAATGCACGTATTGCGAACGATCCTGAGTTCCAGTACATCATGAAGGACATTGCGCGTTTCAATGCGATGAAGGATAAGCGCAACATCGCTTCTCTGAATTACGCTCAGCGTGAAAAAGAGAATAACGAAGATGACGCAATGCGTCTGGCGCGTATTAACGATCGGTTCAAGCGTGAAGGCAAACCGCTGCTGAAGAAACTGGACGATCTACCGAAGGATTACCAGGAACCGGATCCATACCTGGATGAAACGGTAAAAATCGCGCTCGACCTGGCGCATCTTGAAAAAGAAAAGCCAGCGGAACAGCCCGCAACCAGTCAATAACCTCGAACAGGCACAAGAAATTGTGCCTGTTTTTTTAACAAGTGCATGAAGACGTCAGTCTGATACGATAAAATGTAAAGTTGTGTCTTTCTGGTGACTTAGCACCTATGGATGCTTGAAAATAGTCATAAGACCCATACGATATGGGTAATCGCATAGTGCGTTTTGTTAAATTGAGGTTAAAAGAAAATTATGATGCGAATCGCGCTCTTCCTGCTGACGAACCTGGCTGTGATGGTCGTTTTCGGGCTGGTATTGAGCCTGACAGGGATTCAGTCAAGCAGCGTTCAAGGCTTGTTGATCATGGCACTGCTGTTTGGTTTTGGTGGTTCCTTCATTTCGCTGCTGATGTCCAAATGGATGGCGTTAAAGTCCGTTGGCGGGGAAGTGATCGAACAGCCTCGCAATGAAAGAGAACGCTGGCTGATGAATACAGTCGCGAACCAGGCCCGCCAGGCCGGGATCGCTATGCCGCAGGTTGCAATCTACCATGCGCCAGATATTAACGCGTTTGCTACCGGTGCGCGCCGGGATGCCTCGCTGGTGGCTGTAAGTACTGGCCTGTTGCAAAACATGAGTCCGGATGAAGCCGAAGCGGTTATCGCGCATGAGATCAGCCACATTGCTAATGGCGATATGGTTACCATGACGTTAATTCAGGGTGTGGTGAACACTTTCGTTATCTTTATCTCACGTATTCTGGCGCAGATTGCCGCTGGGTTTATGGGCGGCAACCGCGATGAGGGAGAGGGTAGCAACGGTAACCCATTAATCTACTTTGCGGTAGCGACGATACTGGAGCTGGTATTTGGTATTCTGGCGAGCATTATTACGATGTGGTTCTCACGTCATCGTGAATTCCATGCGGATGCAGGCTCAGCGAAACTGGTGGGTCGTGAAAAAATGATCGCCGCGCTACAGCGCCTGAAAACCAGCTATGAGCCGCAGGAAGCGACCAGCATGATGGCGTTCTGCATCAACGGTAAATCCAAATCGTTGAGTGAGCTGTTTATGACTCACCCGCCGTTGGACAAACGTATTGAAGCGCTGCGCAGCGGTGAATACCTGAAATAATTGGCAGCAGACTTAAAATAAAAAGCGCGTCGACAGACGCGCTTTTTTTATGCCTGAACTCGCGGTTGTGTGATACGTAAGCCACTCACGATTGCGGCTAGCGAAGCCAGAATACCCGCTGTTATCAGCGAAACGTGTGTTCCGCTGTCGCCAAACTGATTTAGCATCAGCGCAACCAGTGCGGCCCCGGTACTCTGGCCCAGTAAACGCGCCGTTCCAAGCATACCGCTCGCGCCTCCGCTACGATCACGCGGCGCGGAGGTGATGATGGTGTGATTATTCGGTGACTGGAACAAGCCAAAACCCGCACCGCACAAAATCATTGGCCAGATGATATTAAAATCAGAAGGTGATGCGGGCAGCAACACCAGCGAAAACAGCCCACACGCCATTACTGCCATGCCCAGCGCGCCCAGCAGACCCGCATGAACACGTTCAATCAAATATCCCGCCAGCGGGGCCATCACCATGGTTGCCAGCGGCCACGGCGTCAGCAGCAGGCCCGTTTCAACCTCGCTGCGCCCGAGAACCGTTTGCATGAAAAAGGGGAGAGAAACCATCGCCAGCATCTGTGCGCTGAATGAACAGATTGAAGTACAAATAGAGAGTGAAAACAGCGGAATGCGTAGCAGATCAACCGGTAATAACGGCACTGGCAATGCGAGTTGGCGGCGGATAAAGAAAAACCCTACCACAAGAAGCCCAACAAGTTCAGCACCAATCAGTTTTAGCGACTGTCCCTGTGCAAATCCGCTGAGTGCCGTGATTAACAAACCGAATGTTAAGGCGTTCATCACTGCGCTGGGCAGATCGAAGCGCGGTTTATTGCCACGTGATGAATTGGGTGGCAAAAAACGCATAGCCAGTAGCAGGGCGATGATCCCCAGTGGAACGTTAATCAGGAATAGCCATTTCCACGAGGCAATAGAAAGAATAGCCGCCGCAATAGTCGGACCCGCTGCCGAGGATACAGCCACGATAAAGGAGTTAATACCCATTCCGCGGCCAAGCTGGCGCTGAGGATAAATGAGTCGGATCAATGCCGTATTAACGCTCATCAGCGCCGCGCCGCCAAACCCCTGAGCCACGCGCGCTAACGTCAGCATATGCAGCGAGTCTGACAAGGCACAAAATAGCGACGCCAACAGAAACACGACCAGACCACACTTATAAATGCGTCGGTAGCCAAACATATCACCTAAAAAAGAGAGCGATAACAGCGAAACAACGATCGCAATTTGGTAGGCGTTCACAATCCAGATTGAGCTGGCGGGTGAGGCCTGAAGATCGGTGGCGATAGTGGGGAGGGCAACGTTCGCTATTGCGCCGTCGAGTACTGCCATAGAGATGCCAATAACAATGGTTAAAATTGCGCCATATCGCTGGGGCAATGGCAGACCATCGGTCTGAGTTTTTTCCATAGGAAGTCAATATTGTCGGAATTTATGATGAGAATAATAATTTTAGCATTGATATTCAGGCGTTAGGTCGCAGATTTGTAACTAAGTAAGCAAAGAGCGATTGCGAGGGCTGATACGTGAAATTATAATAAAAACCGGTTCTGATTTTTATAAAACACTCGAAAGGGGTGATAAATGGCAATCGCAGATCTGGATAAACAACCCGATTCTGTATCTTCCGTGCTGAAGGTTTTTGGCATCCTGCAGGCGCTGGGTGAAGAGCGCGAAATTGGTATTACCGAGTTGTCGCAACGCGTCATGATGTCGAAAAGCACCGTTTATCGCTTTTTGCAGACCATGAAAACGCTGGGCTATGTGGCACAAGAAGGGGAATCTGAGAAATACTCACTGACCCTGAAACTATTCGAGCTGGGTGCTCGCGCGTTACAAAACGTCGATCTTATCCGTAGCGCTGATATTCAGATGCGCGAACTTTCGCGCCTGACCAAAGAGACAGTACACCTTGGCGCACTGGATGAAGACAGCATCGTCTACATTCATAAAATCGACTCCATGTACAATCTGCGCATGTATTCTCGCGTAGGTCGCCGTAATCCACTGTACAGCACGGCTATCGGTAAAGTTCTGCTGGCATGGCGTGACCGCGATGAAGTGAAGCAAATTCTGGATGGTATTGAGTACAAACGCAGTACCGACCGTACTATTACCAATACTGATGAATTGCTGGTACTGCTGGATAAAGTCCGTGAGCAGGGCTACGGTGAAGACAACGAAGAACAGGAAGAAGGTCTGCGCTGCATCGGTGTGCCGGTGTTTGACCGTTTCGGTGTGGTGATTGCAGGCTTGAGTATTTCATTCCCGACGCTGCGTTTCTCAGAGGAACGTTTGCACGAGTATGTGGCGATGCTGCATACGGCTGCGCGTAAAATTTCAGAACAAATGGGTTATAACGACTATCCGTTCTAATCTGGCGTAATAGCGTCAACTTAAAAACCCCAGGTATTTTTGTATCTGGGGTTTTTTATGAACAGTCATAACGTTAGTTGGTGCAAATAACGTAGCGTATGTATTGTTGCTATATTAACCGTTATCAATAATGACCGTACTTTTTCTTAACAAGGGACAATCCGATAGGCCAATGATACCGCTGTTTGTGTGGACGTATTGTGCGGTGCTGGTTCCGCGGGCGGTCAGATATTGGCATTGCAAGCCCAGACCCGCTGCATTCTCCTTACTTCCAATCAAAATTCCGTAGCCGCTCAGTAATAAACCGATCCAAACCAGAGCTAACAACACAATAGCGCGGATTATCAGACGCATTACAACCTCTTATCTTTTCTCGTTATTATTAGATTAGCCTGTACATGGGATGAAACAAGTGAATCATTCCTAAAAAGATTGAATGCCGATACAGTTAACGCTGGGTTTAGGTAACGCATGATAATTTATAGACATAAGATGTAGATTCGAAGAGTGGAGCTGGAGTGAAAAAAATTCGCTGGGTAGTGCTGATAGTTGTCGTGCTGGTATGCATACTGATGTGGGCGCAAGTGTTCAACATCATGTGCGATCAGGATGTACAATTTTTCAGCGGTATTTGTGCCATCAATAAATTTATTCCCTGGTAAGCGCATTTTTGCCACAGTTGATTACCTTCTTGTGCGGCAGTGGTAAACTACGCTGTCTACATTGAGGTGGTGAAATGAACGAAGTTTTGAATTCTGGCGCGTTGAGTTTGGCGTCTTTGGCTGTATCGGTGGTGATTCTGGTTGTCGGGCTTGTACTGTGGTTTTTCGTCAATCGGGCAAGTTCGCGTACTAATGAGCAGATTGAGCTGCTTGAAGCATTGTTAGATCAGCAAAAAAGACAGAACGCATTGCTCCGTCGCCTTTGCGAAGCTAACGAACCTGAAAAAGCAGCAGAGCCTGCTGCGGTCACAGCGAAGGATGAAGATGATGACATCATCCGCCTGGTAGCTGAGCGGTAAAAACGGTATGACAGGGTGAGGATCTGTTGCTTTTGTTCTCAGATGTTTCATCCTGTCACCAACGTGCCAGATTATTTTCTTCTGTACATGTCGTGTAATTAGCACTCTGATACGCGTGTAAACTCAGTATTTTCAGATGCTCCAACCAATTAATATCTTATCCCCGGTCTGATATAAATATAATTTCCCATACGATAAAAATATGATTATGTCATTTTTGTGATAGCGATCGTTTTATTAACAGCGAAACGTTTCTCTTACTTTTTTTGTGCATTGTCATCATTCTTTCATTATTTTGGTGCAAAAGCAGAAGGCGGATCTCATTTTTACGCTTGTGACATTTTATGCATTACTAAGCATAAAAAATGATATCCGGCACACCCTGTAACAGCTAATCTGGAACAACCGAAGCTATTGAGCTATGGTAGAAATGTCCCGGCTATGGTGCAAGCCAGGCGGGGGATGGGGCGAGCGGCGGGAATATAACACTACTCGGTGTGGCGCATAACTGTGCAGTTGCTGTTTGATGAACGACGGGATTTGTGCGACCGATCGAGACACGTTTAAAAATGGCTTGCCATTATTAACGTTGTATGTGATAACACGTTTTGGGTTAAACGAGGTACAGTTCTGTTTATGTGTGGCATTTTCAGTAAAGAAGTCCTGAGTAAACACGTTGACGTTGAATACCGCTTCTCTGCCGAACCTTATATTAGTGCCTCAAGCAGTAATGTCTCAGTTTTATCTATGTTATGCCTGCGGGCGAAGAAAATACTCTAAGGAATTTTGCAAATGGCAAAGATTAAAGGTCAAGTTAAGTGGTTCAACGAGTCTAAAGGTTTTGGTTTCATTACTCCGGCTGATGGCAGCAAAGACGTGTTCGTACACTTCTCCGCTATCCAGGGTAACGGCTTCAAAACTCTGGCTGAAGGCCAGAACGTTGAGTTCGAAATTCAGGACGGCCAGAAAGGTCCGGCTGCTGTTAACGTAACAGCTATCTGATCGACACCACTGATTTGAAGCGCATATGCGCAACCATCTCAGATATAAAGCCTCGCCTATGCGGGGCTTTTTAATTCAAAATACGTCTAAATATTTCTAAATGCCCTTCCATTAGCGCTTTGTTGCAAAGGCGTGATGTTCGTAGCATAGTTTTCCCCGCTTTCTTACGACATTTCTCGTTAAATCAGACACCTGAAAAACTATCTTGCTGGAGACCAGGTGAAAAAGAAAAACGACGGCGACGCGCGCAATTTTACTCCCGTACGTTTTGCCCTGCTTTGTGTGGCAATATTATTGAGTCTGGGGTTGCTGCTGGGTCGGGTTGCGTGGCTGCAAATTGTCACGCCGACGAGTCTGGTGAAACAGGAAGACATGCGTTCGTTACGTGAGGTAACTATTGCCTCGCCGCGCGGGATGATTACCGACAGAGAAGGGCGACCGCTGGCGGTAAGTGTTCCGGTTAACGCCGTATGGGCCGATCCTAAGACCATCATCAGCAAGGGAGGCGTGGGTTACAACGAACGCTGGCAGGCTCTGGCAAGGACTCTGCATTTGTCACTGAGCACTCTGGCGGAACGCGTTAACAGTAATCCTGGCGGACGTTTTATTTATCTGGCACGACAAATTTCCCCTCAGCAGGCTGAGTGGGTCGATGATCTTAATCTCCCGGGCATCAACCTGCGCGAGGAATCCCGCCGGTTCTATCCCGCAGGCCACGTAGCGGCGAATCTCATTGGTTTTACCAACATTGATGGACAAGGCATTGAAGGGCTGGAAAAGAGCTTTAATAACCAGCTGATGGGTAAACCTGGCTCCCGTCTGGTACGTAAAGACAAATTTGGCCATGTCATCGAAAATATCACCGAAGTTACGCCTGTACCTGCACACGAATTACAGCTCAGCATCGACGAGCGTCTGCAGACGGTCACCGAAGATGCGTTGGACAATGCCGTTACGTGGAATAAAGCAGAATCAGGAGCCGCAGTGCTGGTCAACATTGCTACCGGTGAAATACTGTCCATGGCGAGCTTTCCTGACTTCAACCCCAATAATCGTGATGGCGCGGTACTGGATGATTTTCGTAACCGTGCAATTAGCGATACGTTTGAACCCGGTTCAACCGTTAAACCGCTGGTGATCATGACTGCACTCCAGCAGGGGATAGTACAACCCGACAGCGTGATTGATACCCATCCTTTTTACCTTGATGGGCATCGTATTCGTGACGTTGGATTTTACCCGGAACTGTCGCTGACCGGAATTTTGCAGAAATCGAGCGATACCGGCGTGTCGCACCTTTCATTGGCTATGCCTGTCCAAAAATTGCTGGATACCTATAAGAGCTTTGGTTTTGGCGATCCAACCGGACTGGGATTAACCGGTGAAAGCAGCGGTTTAATGCCTCAACGCCGCTACTGGAGCGATTTGGATCGCGCGACCTTTGCATTTGGTTATGGATTAATGGTAACGCCGCTGCAGTTGGCGCACGTATATGCAACCATTGGTAGTTTTGGTATCTATCGGCCCCTTTCGATTACCCGTATTGACCCGCCGGTAATCGGTACCAGAGTGATGCCGGAGGCGCTGGTTCACCAGGTTGAACATATGATGGAAAGCGTTGCGTTACCCGGTGGTGGGGGAACTAAAGCCGCGGTCAGGGATTATCGCGTGGCGGTTAAAACAGGAACGGCAAAGAAAATTGGTGATGACGGTAAGTATGTCGATAAATACGTGGCCTACACGGCAGGCGTTGCGCCAGCGAGCGACCCGAAATTTGCACTGGTGGTCGTCATCAATAATCCGCAAAACGGTGCTTATTATGGTGGGGCTGTCTCTGCGCCCGTCTTCAGCCAGATAATGGGTGATGTCCTGCGTCTGGAGAACGTTAAACCGGATGGCATGCCTGCTGACTCCGATCATCTGCTGGTGATGCACGGCAGCAACGTATCCTCGCCGTCGTTGTAAGTTATTTTCCCAGGGCGCAATTCGAGTTACACTTGCGCCCTTAAGTCACCTGCCGGAGTTGTCATGTCGTTTTCCTGTCCTCTTTGCCACCAGCCTCTTACTCAAGCGAATAACAGTTTTGTCTGCCCCGGGCGGCACCAGTTTGACGTGGCGAAAGAAGGGTATGTCAACTTACTGCCGGTTCAGCATAAACGATCGCGCGATCCGGGTGACAGCGCTGAGATGATGCAGGCGCGACGGGCATTTCTTGATGCCGGGCACTATCAACCGTTGCGTGATGCGATTGTGAATGTGCTGAAAGAGAAGTCGACTTCAGAAGATGCAGCGATCCTGGATATTGGCTGTGGGGAAGGGTATTACACCCATGCGTTTGCCGACGCGCTGACGGGTTGTACAACCTTTGGTCTTGACGTCTCCAAAGTGGCAATTAAAGCTGCAGCCAGACGCTATCCGCAGGTGACCTTTTGCGTTGCCTCCAGCCATCGTCTGCCGTTCGCAGATGAGTCAATGGATGCCATCATCAGGATCTACGCGCCCTGTAAAGCGCAAGAGCTGGCACGCGTGGTTAAACCGGGGGGATGGGTTATCACCGCCACGCCGGGACCGCGTCATTTAATGGAACTGAAAGGGCTTATTTATGATGAGGTGCGTTTGCATGCGCCGCACACAGAGCAACTGGACGGTTTTGTTCTGCAACAGAGTATTGCGCTGGGGTATCAGATGCAGCTTCAGGGCAGCGAGGCCGTTGCGTTACTGCAAATGACGCCGTTCGCCTGGCGGGCAAAGCCGGAGGTGTGGGAAACGTTAGCGGAGAAAACGACGTTTGACTGCCAGACCGACTTTAGTATTCATGTCTGGCAGCGTCTGAATTAACCGTGGAAGTGTGCCCAGAGGATCTGGGCACCGATACCAATCAGCACCACCCCACCCAAAATTTCTGCTCGTTTGCCCAGCATCGGGCCAATGAAACGACCAATCATCATGCCGAGCGTGGACATAATCAATGTGGCGCAGCCGATGGCCAGCGCAGTGGCAATAATATTGACCTGCAGGAAAGCCAGACCTACCCCGACGGCCATTGCGTCGAGACTGGTGGCAATGGCGGTGGTAACCAGCAGCCAGAAACCATGACGGCGCTGCGGTTCTTCATCCTCATCACCGTTATCGCGAAAACCTTCGATTATCATTCGCCCGCCTAAAAAGATCAGCAGAATGAAGGCGATCCAATGATTCCACTCCAGCACGAATTTGCTGGCCAACATACCCATGCCCCAGCCAATCAGCGGCGTAAGCGTTTCAACTGCGCCGAATATCAGACCTGTGCGCAATGCTTCAGAAAATTTGGGTTTATGCAGGGTGGCACCTTTGCCAATTGATGCAGCGAAAGCATCCATCGACATGCCGAAAGCGAGAAGAACGGTAGCGGTGAGATTCATAACAGCGTCCTGACCGGGGTATCCATAAAACACATCACTGCCCCCAGTAACCATGCATACAGGCCGGAATCACTGTAAATACAGCGCCATTCAGATATGCATTGCAGTTGATGTGCCTATGGTCTCGCCTGACTGAACCTGTAAATTCAGTCCGTACGCGCCACGTTTTTCAACGAGTATGTTGACACGTACATTTCCGGAGTCTGGAAATCGGCTACTCCCCAACGACGGGCGCAACCTTAACATATTTTGAGAATATAAAACAAGAAACGCAGAAATAATATTTGACTTCTAATTGAAAACGATTTTCATTTAGGTTTATTTATAAATAAAACGTTAAAATAAATAACATTGTGGACAGTTAAATATAGCCTTGGCTATGTTTTTTTTATACTGATATATAAAAAACATAGTTCAGGCTATATTTATAACTTATTGATTTGAAATTAAAAGTTTATATATCTTCTCAAGATCGTCTATATTTCGTACGCGGATCAACAATCTTCGATGTTCTAATTGCATCACTAATACACCGTCTTCAGATAAATTCATCTCTTTAATGCGGTTATATTCAATCCAGACGTTGGCGAAGAAAAAACCTTTCTGCTTGAAGATGATTTTTGGCGTACGGATCCAGAACAGATACAACCCCATCAATACCAGTGCACATAATAACCATGTGGTAAATTGCGCGCCGTGGCTGGTGATGTTGTTGTAGATAAGAATAGCTACCAAGCCAAGGAAGATAACGCTGTCAACTCTGCTGCGGGGAAGCAGGGAGACAGTAAGCAGAGTAGGGCCATTACGGCGGGGCATGATGAACTGATCGTAAATGGCATACGCCAGCAGCGAAAAGATAAATAGAACCAGCACCAGGTCCGTGATAGTCATGAATCCTCAACCCTCTAAATAGAAAAACCGGGGGCAAGCCCCCGGTGATGTACAACAGTCTTACAGGCCGAGCAGTCCGACAGCGTAGCCCGCGATACCGATGACGAAGAAGCCAACGATGATCCACAGCGGGTTCACTTTCTTACGCAGCAGCCACATACAGGCGAATGTCAGCAGCAGAGGAACCAGACCCGGCATCAGCTGGTCAAGGATAGTCTGCACGGTGGTAACACGAGTCTGACCATCCTGACCGGTGATAGTGGAAACCACCAGCGGGATGTTTACGTGCGTCCACTTGTTAACCAATGCCCCCATGACAAACAGGCCGAGGATTGACGCCCCCTCGGTCAGTTTCTGCAGGAAGCCGCCGCCCATATCTTTAACGATATCGACACCTTTACGGTAACCGTATGCCACACCGTAGTAGCGGGTTGCCAGACGAACTAGGTTAAACAGGATGAAGAACAGCAGTGGCCCCAGCAGGCTGCCGCTCATCGCGATACCTGCGCCGAGTGCGGCGAAGACCGGACGTACGGTGCCCCAGAAGATCGGGTCACCGACGCCTGCCAGCGGACCCATCAGACCAACTTTGATACCGTTGATGGCACCATCGTCAATCTCTGCGCCGTTTGCACGCTGTTCTTCCATTGCCAGCGTAACGCCCAGTACTGGAGCCGCTACGTACGGATGGGTGTTAAAGAATTCCAGGTGACGCTTAATCGCTTGCTTACGTGCATCGTTGTTTTCCGGGTACAAGCGGCGGATAGCCGGTACCATGGAGAAACAGAAACCCAGCGCCTGCATACGTTCGAAGTTCCATGAACCCTGAAACAGGTTAGAACGAATGAACACGCCACGAATGTCACTCGGAGTGAGTTTTTTCTCGGTGGTAGTTTTAGTCATATCAACCATTTCGCTCACCTGCTAGTCCAGTTCGTTATCGAGATCGTTATTGCCAGCCGCCGCAGCAGGTGCACCGGCTACGCGGTTATATTTCGGGCTCAGCTGAATGTAGAGGATGGCCATGACTGCGCCAATCACACCCAGAGCAACCAGGTTGAAGTTAGTAAATGCCGCGGTGACGAAGCCGAGGTAGAAGAATGGCATCAGATAGCCTGCGCGCATCATGTTGATGACCATCGCATAACCAACCACTACGATCATACCGCCTGCGATGTTCAGACCACCGGTTACGACTTCCGGAATGGCGTTAAGCATGCTCTGAACTTCACTGGTACCAACAGAAATCGCTACGATTACCGCCGGGATAGCGATACGCATAGCCTGCAGGAACAGCGAGGATACGTGCAGCCAGGAGAGCGCAGTCAGGTTACCGTTTTCGGCTGCCTTATCCGCTGCGTGCTGGAATGCTACGGTGATTGTACGAACGATAATGGTCAGTACCTGGCCTGCTGCTGCCAGTGGGATAGCCAGCGCGATACCGGCACCAATGCTTTGATGACCCGCGATAACCAGAACGGTAGAGATAATTGAGGCCAGTGCGGCATCTGGTGCAACCGCAGCACCGATGTTCATCCAGCCCAGGGCGATCATTTCCAGGGTACCACCGATGATAATACCGGTTTTCATATCCCCAAGAACGGCACCAATCAGCGTACAGGCCACCAACGGACGGTGGAACTGAAATTCATCGAGTACCGACTCCATACCCGCGATACATGCGACGATGAACACCAGCACAATCTGAAGAGTGGTAATCTCCATTGTACTTCTCCTATTGCTATACAGACTTAAGTGTGAAAACTAAGTAAATGCCAGGGAATTATTTCACCTTGGCAATCAAATCCATCATTTTCAGTTTCTGATCGGTAGAAACCTTACGGGCCTCAAGCTCAATACCGCGTTCGTTGAGTTTCTTGAAGGCTTCGATGTCTTTGTCATCGACAGAAATTGCGTTGTTTACCTGCGTTTTACCCTGACGGAAAGCCATACCGCCAATGTTTACGGAGGTAATTTTCACACCACCTTCAACGATACGTTCTACGTCGGTTGGGTTGGTGAACAACAGCATCACACGCTCACCTGCATATTTCGGGTTGTTGTAGACGCGGATCATTTTCGCGATATCAACCACATGCGCCGTCACACCCGGAGGTGCTACCTGAGTCAGCAGCGTTTTACGCACGGTATCGGCGGCAACTTCATCACTGACGACGATAATGCGCGTTACGTTGGTTTCTTTGGTCCAGCGAGTTGCCACCTGACCATGGATTAAGCGGTCATCAATACGCGCCAGGCCGATCTGCATATAATCGTTCGGCCCCATCGGTTTCGCGGGGGGTGCTGCTTTCGGTGCCGCGACGGGGGCAGGAGCGGCTTTTTCCACCGGTTTTGCTTTCAGCGCTTTCACGCCTTCGCTGCCGGTTTCAACGGCCAGTGCCACTAATTCATCAAAGCTTGGGTTGTCATCACGCGCCATGAAGGTCTCAACCAGCATGGGAATGTTCACACCGGCGATTACTTCGTAATGCTCTTTATCGACGACAATGCGGCTCGCAGCGTTAAACGGGCTGCCTCCCCATGTGTCAACGAGAAACAGCACGCCTTTACTGGTATCGAGTTTTGCCAACTGAGCGTTGTACTTTTCGATCAGCGTTTCAGCATTTTCGCCTGGAACGAAATCGATCCAGCCGACGTTTTCCTGCTCGCCTAACAGCATCTCTGCCGTCTTAAGTAACTGCTCTGCAGCCCAACCATGTGTGCCTATTACAATAGCAATGGTCACTTGCTACCTCCTTTATTATCGTTAACACATCAACGTGAAGATGTATTTGAATCGTCGTCCGCAATCGAATCGATTCAGATAAGGGTTACAAAGAAAAACCTATGATTTTCGTGAATTATTTTAGATATCGAAAAAAATATTTTATGTGATGAAGATCCGTAATTTAACTTCCGATAAAAAGAAATTTCGAAGGGTAAAATATCTCCGAAACAACTTATTGCAAAGGAAGGTAAATCTTTGCTAAAAACAGCTTCTCTCTGTTATGTTTAGCATCTGTTTAATTACTCAGGAGTATAGGGCAGTAGCCCACCATATGGATCGTCACCGACGTCATTTCACCTTCAGGCCTTATCAAGCCTGTCAGATTGGCACTTTTTGCCACAAATTTTCTCTGCATATCGCTTTAACGCCTGAGATCCTCAGCGCGCAGTTTGGTCATTCCTTAAGCAGGAGCTTGTCATGGAATTATTAATGGACCCGCAGATTTGGGTGGGTTTGCTCACGCTTGTCGTTCTCGAAATTGTTCTGGGTATTGATAACCTGGTCTTCATTGCGATCCTGGCTGATAAGCTGCCGCCGAAACAGCGTGATAAAGCGCGTTTAATCGGTTTGTCACTGGCACTGATTATGCGTCTGGGCTTGTTGTCCGTGATTTCGTGGATGGTGACGCTGACAAAGCCGCTGTTCACGGTAATGGACTATGCGTTCTCGGGGCGCGATTTGATTATGCTGCTGGGGGGTATCTTCCTCTTGTTCAAGGCTACGACAGAGCTGCATGAGCGGCTGGAAAACCGTGAACATGATACCGGGCAGACGAAAGGGTATGCGAGCTTTTGGGTTGTCGTAACGCAGATTGTCATCCTCGACGCGGTGTTCTCGCTGGATGCCGTGATTACAGCGGTCGGTATGGTCAACCATCTGCCAGTGATGATGGCGGCAGTAGTGATTGCCATGGCCGTGATGCTGCTGGCCTCTAAGCCGCTGACACGATTTGTGAACCAACACCCGACGGTGGTGGTGCTGTGTCTGAGCTTCCTGTTGATGATTGGTCTGAGCCTGGTTGCCGAAGGGTTTGGCTTCCATATTCCGAAAGGTTATCTGTATGCGGCGATTGGTTTCTCGATCATCATCGAGTTGTTTAACCAGATTGCCCGTCGTAACTTTATTCGCCACCAGTCGACGCTGCCGCTGCGTGCACGTACTGCCGATGCAATCCTGCGTCTGATGGGCGGTAAACGTCAGGCCAGCGTGCAGATGGAATCCGATAACCCGGTGCCGGTTCCTGTCCCGGAAGGCGCGTTTGTGGAAGAAGAACGCTATATGATCAACGGCGTCCTCTCCCTGGCGTCGCGTTCGTTACGTGGCATTATGACGCCTCGTGGTGAAATCAGCTGGGTTGATGCCGACCTGAGCGTGGCAGAAATTCGCGAGCAGTTGCTCTCTTCACCTCACAGCCTGTTCCCGGTGTGTCGTGGGGAACTGGATGAAATCATCGGTATCGTGCGTGCTAAAGAGCTGCTGGTGGCGCTGGAAGACGGTGTGGATGTGGCGGCGATTGCCTCTGCTTCTCCGGCTATTGTTGTTCCGGAGACGCTGGACCCGATCAATCTGTTAGGCGTACTGCGTCGTGCCCGCGGTAGCTTCGTTATCGTCACTAACGAGTTTGGCGTAGTACAGGGTCTGGTCACGCCGCTGGACGTATTAGAAGCCATTGCCGGTGAATTCCCGGATGCCGATGAAACACCTGAAATTATTGCTGATGCAGGTGGTTGGTTGGTCAAAGGCGGTACCGATCTGCATGCGTTGCAACAGGCGCTGGACGTGGATACGTTAGTGAATGAAGACGAAGACATCGCCACGGTGGCAGGTTTAGTCATTGCGGCTAACGGCCATATTCCACGTGTCGGTGATGTTATCGAGGTTGCACCGCTGAGCATTACGATTGTCGAAGCGAATGACTATCGTGTGGATTTAGTTCGCATTGTTAAAGAACAACCCGCTCACGACGAAGATGAGTAACTGGGTTTAGCGAAACGGCATGACGGGCATACTGTGTCGCCCGTTATGTCGGGTGGGTGGCGGTGTGCTGCCCGCCAGCCATTTTGGGAAATCACGCAGCGGCATTGGCTTTGCGTACAAAAAACCTTGCAACAAATGTACGCCGTGTCGGCGCAAATGCTGAGCCTGCGCCTGGGTTTCAACGCCTTCCGCCACCAGTTCTATATTCAATTTTTTCCCCAAAGCGATAATGATGTCTGTGACGGTTGAGTTCACGGCGTCTGTTCCTATTGCCGAAGTAAATGATTTATCGATCTTCAGCACATCCGGGCGGAGTTTTTCCAGCCAGGAGAGTGAGCTGTTACCGGTACCGAAATCATCAATTGCCAGTTTTACGCCAAGACGATTTAATTCGCGTACGACCCGATAATCCACATCCAGTAACGCATCTCGTTCGGTCAGTTCGATAACCAACTGCTGGATTGGGTGCTGGCTAAACCAGTACTGATTAAGATCTTTTAGCAGCGTGCCGTTACGAAAATGGCTGGCGGCGACATTAATCCCAATATGAAACTGACTGCTCATCGGGAAAACGTGTCTTTGCTGAATGGTTTCTGCGATGACATGACGGGTTAGCGGCACAATCAGGTTGTGCTCCTCAGCGATGGGAATAAACACTTCCGGAGAGATCCAACCCTGGCGTGGGTTATTCCAGCGTAGAAGAATCTCCACGCCCATGCATTGCTGGGTTTGCGCATTAAGCAGCGGCTGGCAAAACAGCTCGAATTCCCGAGCAGCAAGGGCCAGATTAATCTCCCAGGAAAAACTCATTCTGCTGGCGGTCGCCAGCCATGCCAGGTAACCCACTAATAAACTTAGGATCACCGCCAGCGGCAGCTGTGTTGGCAGATGTTTAATCGCCAGTTCACTGGGACCGGGGCCGGTGACGCTAATGGTAAACGGGAAATGTTGAGATGACAGCTGGTAGCGTTTTTCATCATTTAGCTTAGGCAGTGTATCGACCACACCTTGATCATACAGTAGATGCCGATTACCAACGGTTAAGCTGGCATCGGTGATCTGCGGCGGCTGGGGTTCAAGCAACATAGACGACAATAAATCGATATTGACGATTTCCAGCACGCCATCTTCACCATCGGCAGAGGATGGATACCATTGCGTGAGAATCGGGCTGCCTTTTATCAGCGAATGGTCAGTAGACAGCAGCAGTTGCGGTTCCCGGCTGGGTAATTCGGACTGTAGTTGGCGAATGGGGACATTGCGATACCCAAAAATGCTGGAGCAGTAGAGGATCCCGCTTTGAATCAGATTAATAGAACGCACCGTTTGCAGTCTTGCGGCATGTTTGCTTAACGGTAAACGTGCCACTGAGCAGGGGAGGCCAATTAACGGCAGCAATACATCACGTCCGGTCTGCAAGGGTAAAAGTACGTCATCCAGTTCTTCTACAGCATGGTTGGCAAAGGTGACGATATTTCGGTGATTTAAATTACGCTCCGAAATAAATCGAACAGTTAATGTGAGGATGAGCGTCAGTAGTGCACATACTGTGCAGACGATTAAGCGATTCCGGCGATAATTTTTAATGATCCGTTGTGCTGTTTGCATGCGGGCCGCCCGATAAGCCGTTGGTCACAGAAGCCAACAGCAACAGAGCAAGTGTAGTGGGGAAAATTACAGTAGACGAGGGAGAGGGGGCAAATTCGCCCATCCGTCGCAGATGGGCGAAAACTAAGTATTAGTCACATTGAACTTTGATTGCCAGGCCACCGCGTGACGTTTCGCGGTATTTGGCGTTCATGTCTTTACCTGTTTCGTACATGGTCTCAATGACTTTATCCAGCGAGACGCGCGGCGCGCTGGTACGGCGCATTGCCATACGCGCAGCGTTGATCGCCTTCACTGAAGCAATGGCGTTACGCTCAATGCACGGAACCTGTACCTGACCGGCAACCGGATCGCAGGTTAAGCCGAGGTTATGTTCCATGCCGATTTCGGCAGCAACACACACCTGCTCAGGGCTCGCGCCCAACAGTTCAGCCAGACCAGCGGCAGCCATGGAGCAGGCTACGCCCACTTCACCCTGACAACCTACTTCTGCACCAGAGATTGAGGCGTTCATTTTGTACAGCGCGCCAATTGCACCGGCCGCCAGGAAATAGCGGGTATAGATATCCGGGCTGACGGACTCGATGAAATGATCGTAATAGGCCAGTACCGCAGGCACGATACCGCAGGCACCGTTGGTTGGCGCTGTCACTACGCGACCGCCCGCGGCGTTTTCTTCGTTAACGGCCAGCGCGAACATGTTCACCCAGTCGATCACGTTCATCGGATCGTTGGACAGCTTATCGCTGGAAACCAGCATACGACGCAGAGCTGAAGCACGACGAGGAACGCGCAGCGGACCCGGCAACACACCTTCGGTGTTCATGCCACGATCGATACAGGCCTGCATGGTTTGCCAGACGTGGCCAAAGTACTCTTCAATCTCTTTTTTGCTGTGCAGAGCAAGTTCGTTCTGCATCGCCATGCCAGAGAGAGACAGGCCGGTACTATTGCAGTACTCCAGCATTTCAGTCGCGGATTTGAACGGATAAGGCACGCTGACCTCGCCCGCGGCATCCTGACCAAAATGTTCTTCATCAACGATGAATCCACCGCCGATTGAGTAGTAGGTTTTGCTATAAATGACGGTTTCGCCATTGTACGCATGGATCTGCATTCCGTTTTCATGCAGCGGCATGTTGCCGTTGTGAAAACGCATCCCGTCATTCTGCGGGAAATCCACTTCGTGCTGACCCTGTGCAAGCAGCAGGCGTCCACGCGTTTCTACGTCGCGGATAAATCCGGGGATGCTATCAATATCCACGGTAGCAGGCTCATTGCCCGCCAGACCCATAATAATGGCGATATCGGTGTGGTGACCTTTACCCGTGAGCGACAGTGAACCATACACGTCGACGGCGACACGAGTAACGCTGTCCAGTAATCCTTTTTCGACCAGGTCATCGACGAACTGTTTACCCGCCTTCATAGGCCCTACGGTATGGGAAGATGAGGGACCAATCCCCACCTTAAACATGTCGAATAGACTAATCACGATAATACTCCTACAGGGCGACTGGGCTTTCCAGTAACGATGTTATAACTGCGCATAGTGTAAGAGGGAACGCGGCGATCGGCTTAACTATTCACATGAATTAAACTAATAGATAACCGCGGTTTTACTAATGTTGTGACCTGAGTTTCAAGTTGTCTATGGCGCGCGTAAAGATAAGTATAGTCAGGGCTTGACGCCAATTTGCAGCGCCAGCTCACGAATTATTCCGGCAGTCATTCCCCAGACGAAATATTGCTCATACCAGGAAAGCCATACGCGATGTGAATCGCCACGACGGTAAATATCCAACGGGTGGTAACGACCTAAATGCAGGGCCTGGGCCAGCGGCATTTCGAACACGGCTGAAACTTCATCTTCACTGGCGCGATACGGCAGATTAGGCGGGATAATGCCTACCACTGGGGTGACCTGGAAACCGGTCACGCTGTCGACCGGCGGCAGAACACCGATCACTTCTACGCATGAAGGCGGGATCGCCACCTCCTCCTGTGCCTCGCGAAGGGCGGCGGCAATTAACGAGGCATCACTGCTATCCACCGCCCCACCGGGGAAGGCTACCTGTCCGGCGTGCTTGCGCAGATGAACGGAACGCTGGGTTAACAACAACCCCGGCTGTGGACGGCGCACGACGGGGATCAGTACGGCGGCCTGGCGCTGGTTTAACGCGGCATGATTGACCTGCGGGCGCAGGAGTTGAAAGCGCGATAAGAAATCATCAAGCGTCAGGCTGCTGTATTCCACGTCTCAGTTCTCCAGTTGGTGCAAAATACGATTCACTTTATCAAATGTTTCCTGATATTCAGCGTCTTCCTGACTGTCCGCCACTATGCCGCCGCCAGCGGAACAATAAATTTGTCCGTTTGTGGCTGTCAGCGTGCGAATGGTGATGCTGGTATCCATATTGCCGCAGAAACTCAGATAACCGATGCTGCCGCACCAGGCATTACGTCTTTGTGGCTCCAGTTCGTCAATAATTTCCATCGCCCGCACTTTCGGCGCACCGGTAATAGAGCCGCCGGGGAAGGCTGCGCGTAGCAGATCGGTGGCGTGTAATGACTCTGGCAGACGTGCGGTAATGGTGCTGACCAAATGATGAACGGCAGGGAACGGTTCGACGACAAACAGCTCTGGAACCTGTACCGAACCCGGTACGGCAACGCGGCCAATATCATTACGCATCAAATCGACGATCATCAGGTTCTCCGCACGATCCTTCGGCGAATTCGCCAGCCGCCGGGCCTGCTCACGATCGGCATCGGCATCTTCAAGCCTGGGCAACGTACCTTTAATAGGACGGGTCTGGATATGCTGGTTCTCCAGCAGAATAAAACGTTCTGGCGAAAGGCTGAGGATAACGCCTTCCTCAAGACGAATAAACGCGCTGAACGGGGCGCGGTTAGCGTGATTGAGTTTGACAAATGCCTGCCACTCATCCCCCTCGTAATGCGCTTGAAAACGCTGCGCGAGGTTGACCTGGTAACAATCGCCGCTGTGCAGATAGCCCTGTACCTGGCGGAATTTTTCGCCATACCGGGCGCGGCTCATATTGGACTGCCACGCCGAGGTCAATGTAAACGGCTCACGCGTTGGCGGTTGTTGCGCGTCGAGCCATTTCAGGCGAGCCTCGACATCGGTATGGCTGAGCAGCGATACGGTCTGCAACTTGTGGTCAACAATCAGCGCCCAGTCGTAAATGCCAACGGCCATATCCGGTAGCGTAATATCGCGCTCAGCAATAGTGGGCAGAGATTCAAAGCGTCGGCCAAGGTCGTAGCCAAACAGACCTAACGCGCCGCCCTGAAACGGCAGATCCGGGTGATACTCGGGGTGAATCTTGTGTGCAGCTAGCGCGGAATGTAATACCGTCATTGGATCATCAAGCGAGCGCGTGATTGCGTGCCCGTCCTGCACTACGGTCTCTTCAGCACGTGTAACCAACGTGGTGACGGGATCCGCCACCAGAATATCAAAGCGGTTATGCGGATGGTCGGCTTGACCTGAATGCAGCAGCATCGCCCAGGGCAGATGGCTTAATGTCGAAAAATAGCGTTCAGCGGCGTCCTGACGCCAGGGTAATGTGATTACTGCGGGAGATAACGTCTTCATCAGTCCTGACTCGTTGCTACTCTACTGGCTAACTGCCCGGTAGCATGAAATAATTAGCGCAGACAATTTAGCAGGAGTTAACAATGTTTGCAGGTTTACCTTCACTCAGTCATGAGCAGCAGCAAAAAGCGGTAGAGCGTATTCAGGAGCTGATGTCGCAGGGGATGAGCAGCGGACAAGCCATTGCTCTGGTTGCTGAAGAGTTACGCGCCAGTCATACCGGCGAGCGGATCGTGGCGCGTTTTGAAGATGAAGACGAATAACGCCGCTTAAACTGCAGCGATTATCTTAATCTCAACTTTGTATTTCGGGTTCATCAATCCGGCCTGAACGGTACAACGTACCGGCGCGTGGCCAGCAACGACCCACGCGTCCCAGGCTTTGTTCATGGCGGCAAAATCGTTTTTGTCTGCCAAAAACAGGGTGGCATCAAGAATACGTGACTTGTTGCTTCCTTGTTTTTCCAGCACCGCATCAATTTGCGCCAGCGTATTTGCCGTCTGCTCAAAGGCGTCTGCATCCAGATTTTCCGGCACGCCGGTGTAATACAGCGTGTTGTTGTGGATTACCACGTCAGACCAACGCGCTTCGGCATCAATGCGCACAATCGTCATAAATCATTCCTCGTTTACGTTTTTTCATAATAGCTTTGGGTTGCGCCAAGACTGCCATAATGTTGTGCCCACGTCACCTCTTCAACTGGCGAAAGACCCGCTGGCCTGACATAATCCCTGTTCAAATGAACAGGGGGCAGTGTGACGGACGATTTTGCAGCAGACGGTCAGTTGGCTAAAGCGATACCGGGTTTTAAACCGCGAGAACCACAGCGGCAGATGGCCATCGCCGTCAGTCATGCCATCGAAAAATCACAACCGCTGGTGGTAGAAGCCGGAACCGGAACGGGTAAAACCTACGCTTATCTTGCCCCAGCGCTGCGTGCCGGAAAGAAGGTCATTGTCTCCACGGGCTCGAAGGCGTTGCAGGATCAGCTATACAGCCGCGACCTCCCGACCGTCGCGAAAGCACTGAAGTTCACCGGTAAACTGGCGCTGCTGAAAGGGCGTTCAAACTATCTGTGCCTTGAGCGTCTCGAACAGCAGGCGCTGGCGGGTGGCGACTTGCCGGTACAAACGTTAAGCGACGTCATTCTGCTGCGCTCCTGGTCAAATCAAACCCTTGATGGGGACATCAGCACCTGCGTCAGCGTGGCGGAAGACTCTCAGGCCTGGCCGCTGGTGACCAGCACTAATGACAACTGTCTGGGCAGCGACTGCCCGCTGTATAAAGAGTGTTTTGTCGTTAAAGCGCGTAAAAAAGCGATGGATGCGGATGTTGTCGTGGTTAACCATCATCTGTTTCTCGCCGATATGGTGGTAAAAGAGAGCGGGTTTGGCGAACTGATCCCGGAAGCTGATGTGATGATCTTCGATGAAGCGCATCAGTTACCGGATATCGCCAGCCAGTACTTTGGTCAATCACTCTCCAGTCGCCAGCTGTTAGACCTGGCGAAAGACATCACCATTGCCTATCGCACCGAGCTGAAAGACACTCAGCAGTTGCAAAAGTGCGCCGATCGCCTTGCACAAAGCGCTCAGGACTTCCGCTTGCAGCTTGGTGAGCCGGGCTATCGCGGAAACCTGCGGGAACTGCTGGCCGACCAGCGCGTACAGCGCGCGTTTTTGCTGCTCGATGACACGCTGGAGCTGTGTTATGACGTGGCGAAGCTGTCTCTCGGACGTTCGGCATTGCTGGATGCCGCGTTTGAGCGCGCCACGCTTTATCGTGCGCGTCTGAAGCGCCTGAAAGAGATCAACCAGCCAGGCTTCAGCTACTGGTATGAATGCACCTCCCGCCATTTCACCCTCGCGCTGACGCCGCTTACGGTGGCGGATAAATTCAAAGAAGTGATGGAACAAAAGCCGGGCTGCTGGATTTTTACTTCCGCGACGCTGTCGGTAAACGATGACCTTCATCATTTCACTGCACGACTGGGTATTGAAGATGCCGAGTCGATGCTGCTGCCAAGCCCATTTGATTACACGCGCCAGGCGCTGCTGTGCGTACCGCGTAATCTCCCGCAAACCAACCAGCCGGGGGCTGCGCGTCAGCTGGCATCCATGCTGCGACCTATTATCGAAGCGAACAACGGTCGCTGTTTTATGCTGTGCACTTCGCACGCGATGATGCGCGATCTGGCGGAACAATTCCGCGCTACTATGACGCTTCCCGTACTGCTGCAGGGCGAAACCAGCAAAGGACAACTGCTACAGCAGTTTGTCAGCGCAGGTAATGCGCTACTGGTTGCCACCAGCAGCTTCTGGGAAGGCGTGGACGTGCGCGGCGATACCCTGTCGCTGGTGATAATCGATAAACTGCCGTTTACCTCGCCGGACGACCCGCTGTTAAAAGCCCGAATGGAGGATTGTCGACTGCGCGGCGGCGATCCGTTCGAAGACGTCCAGTTGCCGGATGCGGTAATCACCCTGAAGCAGGGTGTAGGGCGTCTGATACGTGATGCTGACGATCGCGGCGTGCTGGTGATTTGCGACAATCGTCTGGTTATGCGGCCATACGGCGCCACCTTCCTGGCGAGTCTTCCTCCTGCGCCGCGGACGCGTGACATCGCTCGCGCGGTTCGCTTTCTTGCCATACCAACGACTGAGTAATTTGTTACGGAGTGTGGTAAGATGCGCGCCAAATTTATTGATCTGATCACAAACACCCATGCGAATTCTGGCTATCGATACCGCCACAGAGGCGTGCTCTGTTGCCCTGTGGAATGACGGTACTATCAAGGCTCACTTTGAGCTTTGCCCACGAGAACACACCCAACGAATTTTACCGATGGTTCAGGAAATCCTGGCCGCTGGCGATCTCACGTTAACCGATATCGACGCCCTGGCGTTTGGTCGCGGTCCCGGCAGTTTCACCGGCGTGCGTATCGGTATTGGCATTGCTCAGGGGCTGGCGTTAGGCGCAAACTTACCGATGATCGGCGTCTCCACCCTGGCGACCATGGCGCAGGGCGCCTGGCGTAAGTCGGGTGCGACTCGCGTGCTGGCTGCGATTGACGCGCGAATGGGCGAAGTCTACTGGGCCGAATACCAGCGTGATGACAACGGTAACTGGCACGGTGAAGAAACCGAAGCGGTGTTAACCCCCGAGCAGGTACATGAGCGTTTATTGCAGCTGTCTGGAGACTGGGTGACGGTCGGGACGGGCTGGCCGGCATGGCCTGAGCTTGGTAAAGACAGCGGGCTGACGCTCAGCGATGGTGACGTGCTGCTTCCAGCGGCTGAAGACATGCTGCCCGTCGCCACGCAAATGCTGGCTGCGGGTGAGACCGTAGCGGTCGAACACGCTGAACCGGTTTATTTACGTAACACCGTGGCGTGGAAGAAACTTCCCGGTAAAGAATGAATCTTAGTAGTAGAACCCCGGCTAAGACGTACAGTCGTCAGTGCACAGCATTGTGAACAGGCCGGGGCAGAAGCTAAGAAAAGGGAGTCACAATATGGCGGTGCAAAAGCAGTTATTGAAAGGTGTGTTGGCGGGGGCCTTAGCGTTAATGCTTAGCGGCTGCGTCACCATCCCGGATGCGATTAAAGGTTCGAGCCCGACGCCGCAGCAGGATCTGGTGCGGGTGATGAACGCGCCGCAGCTATATGTCGGACAGGAAGCGCGTTTCGGCGGCAAAGTGGTGGATATTCAGAACCAGCAGGGAAAATCCCGTCTGGAAATTGCCACCGTTCCGCTCGATAGCGGTGCACGCCCCGTGCTGGGTGAAGCCTCTCGTGGGCGGATTTATGCTGATGTAAATGGCTTTCTCGACCCGGTAGATTTCCGTGGTCAGTTGGTCACCGTCGTCGGTCCGATTAGCGGTACGGTGGACGGAAAAATCGGTAATACGCCGTATAAATTCATGCTGATGCAGGTAACCGGTTATAAACGCTGGCATATTACTCAGCAGATTGTCATGCCGCCTCAGCCTATCGACCCCTGGTTCTACGGTGCGCGTGGCTGGCCTTACGGTGGCTACGGCGGATGGGGCTGGTACAATCCCGGCCCGGCACAGGTTCAGACCATAGTAACAGAGTAACTCTTTGTTTTAATGGTAAAAGAAACAGCGGCTCGTCCGCTGTTTCTGCATTAACGTGGATATAAGAAAAATAAATAGTGACGTGCTTCGCAACCTTGTCGTTGTGTAATAAACAAACTGGTACGCTGAGTTAATATTATGTTAACAGTTTGTTTATTGCCTGGGGTTGTGATGACGACGAATACGCATTTTAGAGGTGATGTATTGAAAAAGGTTTGGCTTAACCGTTATCCCGCTGGTGTTCCTGCGGAGATCAATCCTGACCGTTATCAATCCCTGGTGGAACTCTTTGAACACTCAGTAAGACGGTATGCCGATCAGCCCGCGTTTGTAAACATGGGGGAGGTGATGACCTTCCGCAAGCTTGAAGAGCGTAGCCGTGCGTTTGCCGCATATTTGCAACAGGGGCTCGGGCTGAAAAAGGGCGATCGCGTCGCGCTGATGATGCCGAATCTGCTGCAATATCCGGTCGCACTGTTTGGGATTTTACGTGCCGGCATGATCGTCGTGAACGTGAACCCGTTGTATACGCCTCGCGAGCTGGAACATCAGCTCAACGACAGCGGCGCGTCGGCGATTGTCATCGTATCTAACTTTGCTCATACGCTGGAAAAGGTGGTCGACAAAACGTCGGTGCAACACGTGATCCTGACGCGTATGGGCGATCAGCTGTCTACCGCCAAAGGAACGCTGGTTAACTTTGTCGTGAAGTACATCAAGCGCCTGGTGCCAAAGTATCACCTGCCGGATGCCATCTCATTTCGCAGTGCGCTGCAAAACGGCTATCGTATGCAGTATGTGAAGCCCGAAGTGGTGTCGGAAGATTTGGCGTTTCTGCAATATACCGGCGGGACAACCGGCGTGGCGAAAGGCGCGATGCTCACGCACCGCAACATGCTGGCTAACCTGGAGCAGGTTAACGCCACCTACGGCCCATTGCTGCATCCGGGCAAAGAACTGGTGGTAACGGCTCTACCGCTGTATCACATTTTTGCGCTGACGATGAACTGCCTGCTGTTTATTGAGTTGGGTGGTCAAAACCTGCTGATTACTAACCCGCGTGATATTCCGGGGCTGGTAAAAGAGCTGGCGAAGTATCCGTTTACCGCGATGACCGGCGTCAATACGCTGTTTAACGCGCTGCTGAATAACAAAGAGTTCCAGCAACTGGACTTCTCGTCACTGCATCTCTCGGCAGGTGGCGGAATGCCGGTTCAACAAGCGGTAGCTGAGCGCTGGGTGAAGCTGACGGGGCAGTATCTTCTGGAAGGCTATGGTCTGACGGAGTGCGCGCCGCTGGTGAGTGTTAACCCTCACGATATTGACTACCACAGCGGAAGTATCGGTTTACCGGTTCCCTCCACTGAGGTCAAGCTGGTGGACGACGACGACAACGAAGTGCCGCCGGGAGAACCGGGTGAGCTGTGTGTGAAAGGTCCACAGGTGATGCTGGGCTACTGGCAGCGACCGGACGCCACTGACGAAATCATCAAAGACGGCTGGCTGCACACCGGCGATATTGCAGTGATGGATGATGAAGGCTTCCTGCGTATTGTCGATCGTAAGAAGGACATGATCCTGGTATCCGGCTTTAACGTCTATCCGAACGAAATTGAAGACGTGGTTATGCAACACCCTGGCGTGCAGGAAGTGGCTGCGGTTGGGGTTCCGTCCGGCAGCAGTGGTGAAGCGGTGAAAATTTTCGTAGTGAAGAAAGATGCCTCGTTAACCGATGACGCACTGGTCACTTTCTGTCGTCGTCACCTGACGGGCTATAAAGTACCAAAGCTGGTGGAGTTTCGCGATGAGTTGCCGAAATCTAACGTTGGTAAAATTTTGCGACGAGAATTACGTGACGAAGCGCGTGCCAAAGTGGACAATAAAGGCTGAGCGTTAAGTCAGCCAGTAGAAAACGCCGGGAAATCCGGCGTTTTTTTTGGCGCAAACCTAAGAGAGCACGATTTGAATTATCAAATGATCACCACGGACGACGCGTTGGCCACGCTGTGCGAAGCCGTCCGTGAATTTCCGGCGATAGCCCTGGATACAGAATTTGTTCGCACGCGTACCTATTATCCGCAGTTGGGGCTGATCCAGCTGTTTGATGGCAAACACGTTGCTCTGATTGATCCGCAGGGGATCACCGACTGGTCGCCGCTGCGCGATATTCTGCGTGATACTGCCATCACCAAATTCCTGCATGCAGGTAGCGAAGATCTGGAAGTGTTTCTCAACGCTTTTGGCGAACTGCCGCAGCCGTTGATTGATACACAAATTCTGGCTGCTTTTTGCGGTCGTCCGCTGTCGTGGGGGTTTGCCGCGATGGTGGAAGAGTTTACGGGGGTGGCGCTGGACAAAAGCGAATCCCGCACCGACTGGCTGGCCAGACCGCTGACCGAGCGTCAGTGTGAGTACGCGGCGGCTGATGTCTGGTATCTATTACCGATCACCACAAAACTAATGGTCGAAACTGAAGCCAGCGGCTGGCTGCCAGCCGCACTGGACGAATGTCGCTTAATGCAGCAGCGTCGCCAGGAGGTTCTGGCGCCTGAAGACGCATGGCGCGATATCACTAACGCCTGGCAGCTGCGTACCCGTCAGTTGGCCTGCTTGCAACTGCTTGCCGACTGGCGACTGCGTAAAGCACGTGAGCGCGATCTGGCAGTGAACTTTGTGGTGCGTGAAGAACACCTGTGGTCGGTCGCTCGTTATATGCCAGGGAGTCTGGGTGAACTGGACAGCCTCGGCCTTTCCGGTAGTGAAATTCGCTTCCACGGCAAAACGCTGATTTCTCTGGTAGAAAAAGCGCAGGCTTTACCGGAAGAATCACTGCCACAGCCGCTGCTGAATTTGATGGATATGCCTGGATACCGCAAAGCGTTTAAAGCCATTAAGGCGCTGGTTGCCGAGGTGAGTACTGAGCATAATCTTAGCGTCGAACTGCTGGCTTCACGCCGTCAAATCAACCAGCTACTCAACTGGCACTGGAAATTAAAGCCGCAGCAGACCCTGCCGGAGTTGGTTTCCGGTTGGCGTGGCGAACTGATGTCCGATCGTCTCAACGCGCTGCTGCAGGAATATCCGCAGTAAGTCACCAGGCTCGCCGGGTTGCGTCATTGCTAACCCGGCCTGCGCAACGCTACAAATCAAGCACCAGGCGCTTACCTTTGGCGCGTGAGCAGCAAATAAGCATGCTTTGCTGGCTGGCTTTTTCGTCGTCGCTGAAATACTGATCGCGGTGATCCGCTTCCCCTTCAAGAATCGTCGTTTCACAGGTGCCGCAAACACCTTCCCGGCACAGGCACTCAACGCGCGCGGCTTTGTTATTTTCGATAACCTGCAAAATGGTCATCTCTTCCGGGACCACAAACTCGTGTCCTGAACGCGCCAGAACCAGGGTAAAGGCATCACCGCTTTTACCTTCCAGCGCAAATTGTTCGAAATGTAGCGTATTGCTGTCCAGTCTATGGAGGGAAGCCGCTTCTCTGACGGCATCGTTGAGCACTGCTGGCCCGCAGGTGTAAATATGTGTGCCGGGTTCGACATCGGCCAGCAGGCGAGATAAATCAAGGCGGGTTCCTGCGCTTGACAGATGCAGATGAATACGATCAACGCTGGGGTGCTGCAGGAGTTCGTCATAAAACGCGCAGTTGTCCTGACTGGGAGAGCAATAATGCAGTTGCCATTGCGCCTTAGAGTGTTCCAGCTCCGGGATATGCGATAAAAACGGTGTGATGCCGATACCTCCAGCAATCAACAGATGTTGTTGTGCCTGAGGGGCGAGGGCGAACAGATTGTTTGGTGTGGAGATCGTGAGCGTGTCGCCGGGTTTCACGTTTTGATGCAGATATCGTGAGCCGCCTTTGGATGCTTCCTCCAGTCGTACGGCGATTTGCCAGGCGCTCGTATCAAAGGTGGAACTCATCAGCGAGTAAGCATTGCTGTACAGATTCTCGCCATCGCGCATCTGCACGATAATATGGCTGCCACCCTGAAACGCGGGCAACGGCTCGCCTGATGTCGCCGTTAAAGTAAAGCGTTTTACCTGCGCGGTAATCGTCTCAATCCGGCTGACCCGGACTTCTTGCATTTGATAATCAGACATTGCGGCACTCCCTAAAAAATCTGTCCGGCGCGGCTTAACGATGCGCCGGAACCTGTCGTTACAGCCTCTGGTTATTCCTGAAACACCTGCGCGACCAGATTATGGAAATGGGCAATGCCATGTTCGGAGATACCGCTGCCGCTGGTGTCGGCCATAATGCGGCCCTGACCGCGATACCCGCGCGATTTCAACCCTTTTTGGACGCTTTCAACCAGACGTAAATCTTCAGGGCGGAAGACGTTGCGATACCATTCGATCAGTTGTTTCTGCTCTTCGGTCAGCTCTTCGTTGGTGAAGTAGATGTCATAGTTTTGCAGCGTAGTTTCTGCATCCACTGGAAATTCGTAGATAACGGTCATCATGCCTTTGATTGGCGTAACGTTGAGCATGGTGCACGGCCACAGCCAGAAACCGTGGAAGGCGGCATCAACACCTTCTTCGAACTTAAATGACTGCTCTGACGGTTTGGCGAAACCGTATTGTAGCGTCCAGTTGCCGTGCATAGTATGCCAGTAACGATCAACCTGAACCGAGTCGGAAAAACCAGGGTGAGCCGGGCCGCAGTGGTAGCACTCCAGATAGTTATCGACAATATTCTTCCAGTTGGCTGGAGTTCGGGTCGTAAAGCGCGCCGCCAGCTTCAGGTCATGCACATCAGGGCAGGCTTCGATAACTTTGTCTGCAAGACCTGGGAGTTGTTCTTCCACGCTGCCCGCGTTCGGATCCATGTTGATAAACACGAATCCGGCATATTCTTCCAGCCGTACCGGGGTGAGATGTGCTTTCTCACTGTCGAAGTTGGCAACGTTTTCGCAGTTACGTGCATGCGCCAGGTTACCGTCAAGCTTGAATGCCCAGGCGTGGTAAGGGCAGGTAATCACATTTTTCGCTTTCCCTTCGCCGCTCAACAGTTGATGACCACGATGCGGGCAAACGTTGTAGAACGCGCGCAGCACGTTATCGCGACCACGTACCAGCACGATGTTCTCGCCAATCACTTCCCGGGTTACATAGTCATTGGGTTTCGCCAGTTCGCTACTGTGGGCTACACAAATCCAGCTCTTAGCGAACACTTTCTCCTGCTCGTGCTCGAAGGCCTGATGGTCGGTATAGAACCGGGCAGGGATAGTCCAGGCGTCCTGCGGGTTGGCACAGAAATTTTGCGGCAGAATAAACTCAGGGCTCAGATTGCTCATTGGAATACCTTTAATTTGTGAGTAAGAGGATTTTTTACTGGCGCTTAATTGTCGCCTTTGAGTAATGTCCCGGCCGGTGGTGCGACGGGGACGTCCACTGGCGTTTCGGGGAGATGACCTTCAATTTGATGTGCAGGAACGTGGGCATAGTCCTGCCGTACCCAGCGAAGAAAACCGCCAACCTTCACCAACAGAATGGCGAGGAAGGGAAGTGCGGTCAGAACCACCGTGGTCTTCATGGTTTCCAGGGACGCGCCGGTGAACAAAATTGATAATGGGATCAGGGTGATGACCACGCACCAGAACAGACGTAAGCTACGCTGCGGATCTTCCCCTTCCTGCAGGTTACGCGTGCTGGTGGCCGCCATGGTGTAGGCGACGGCATCCATATGCGAGGCGAGAAAAATAATCATGATCGCCAGATACGCCACCAGGAACAGTTTCCCGGCAGGCAACGACATCAACACTTGCTGTACGGCTGTTTCGCCGCCTAACGTGGCCATAACCTGCGGTACGTCGATCACACCGTTCACAAATTGGTGAATGGAGTAGCTTTCCATCACGCCAAAGAAGAACCAGCAGCCAACGGTACTACCCAGGATTAACGCCCAGATAACCTCTTTGATTTTGCGACCACGGGATACGCGAGTGACAAACATTGCCACGCCAGGGGTGTAGGAGATCCACCACAGCCAATAGAACACCGTCCAGTTGCGGGTGAACTCACCGTTGCCGAGCGGGTCGGTGAACAGACTCATCTGCAAAAAGTTTTGTGTCGTCAGACCGATGGCGTTAATGATGTTGTTGGTGATGAACTCGGTCGGGCCGACAATCAGCACCAACAGCGGCAGTAAAAACGCCCCCCAGCCGACCATTTTGCTCAGACGTTGCAAGCCGTTGTTGATGCCAATCCAGGAGCTCAGACAGAAAATGCCGCCAGAGAACAGGATAACAAACGCCTGTACGGTGAAGTTATCCGGTAAACCTGTGAGAGCAGATAAACCACGGGTAAAGGTGGCGGCGGTGACAACCAGAGAGATGGTTAACGCGCCAACTGTGGCGATCAGGAACATCAAATCAACCAGCCGGCCCCAGACGCCCTGCGGATGCACGCCGGTGATAGCGGCGATTATTCCGGACAGGCTCAGCCCTTTGTTTTTCCGCACATGAAAGTGGTAGGCCATGGTTAATGAAGCCAGCGTATAGGTCGCCCAGGCGCTGATTCCCCAATGGAAAAAAGAGTAGGGTAAGCTGTATTCCAGCGCTTTTTGCGAGTGCGGAGCGATATTCAGACCTGGGGTCTGGTAATAATAGGCCCACTCAGCAACGCCCCAATAGAGCGTGGAGGAACCTAGTCCGGCACAAATAAACATAAACAGCCAGGACAGCGTGCTGTATTCCGCTTTTCCTTCTCCCAGACGAATGTTGCCGTATTTGCTGGTGGCCAGCCAGACGACCAGACCCATCGCCATCAGAACGAGGATCTGCACGGCGGAACCCAGCATCCGGGTAACGCCGTTAAAAAGGGTATTTGCGACTTGTGCAGACTGCTGAGGGAAGAGACTAAGTGTGGCGGCGATGAAAAGAATAGCCACCAGACTGATGGCTATCAGCGGCATGTCTTTTTTCTTAACGTTGCTCAACATGGGATCTCCTGGGCACAGTTGCCCGCGTATGGCATTAGCCTGTCGTTGTTATCATGCTGTAGGGAATCAGTGATCTTGTATTTAACAATTTTATTATTTGTTATTTACATGAATTAAACAATTGCTCGATGCGTGAAGCAATAAAACACAGAACGGAAATAATAAAAGGTGAATTGGCGCAGGTTATTGGTGCCATAAAAAGCATAAAAAAGCCGCGTCAGTGACGCGGCTCATATTCCGTGGTTTGACCTCTAACGCAATGCCCGAGAGATGGCCTCACCAACCTGTTGCGTGGTGGCAGTGCCTTTCATATCCGGTGTTTTCGGGCCGCTGGCAATAACCTGCTCAATTGCCGCCAGAATACCGTCGTGGGCGGCTTTATAGTTAGCATCACCGTTGCCAAGGAAATCGAGCATCATGGCGCCAGCCCAGATAGTCGCTATAGGGTTGGCGATGTTCTTGCCGTAGATATCGGGGGCCGAACCGTGTACTGGCTCGAACAGAGACGGGAAGGTGCGTTCCGGGTTTAAGTTGGCTGAAGGCGCAATGCCAATCGTTCCGGTACAGGCTGGACCGAGATCGGAAAGGATGTCGCCAAACAGGTTGGAGGCAACCACCACGTCAAAACGCTCCGGCTGCATCACAAAGCGGGCGCAGAGTATATCAATATGCTGTTTATCCCAACGGATCTCGGGATAGTGAGCCGCCATTGCTTCCACGCGCTCGTCCCAGTACGGCATGCTGATGGCCAGGCCGTTGGATTTGGTCGCCGAGGTCAGGGTTTTGCGCGGGCGATTTTGTGCCAGCTCGAAAGCGTAACGCAATATACGATCGACACCGCGACGGGTGAAGACCGACTCCTGGATAACCACTTCGTGTTCTGTACCTTCGCTTACGCGTCCGCCGAGTGAAGAGTATTCTCCCTCGGTGTTCTCGCGCACCACGTAGAAATCGATGTCGCCAGGCTGCTTACCTGCCAGTGGGCAAGGTACGCCCGGAAACAGGCGTACCGGGCGCAGGTTGACATACTGGTCGAATTCGCGGCGAAACTTAAGCAGCGAGCCCCATAATGAGATGTGGTCCGGTACGGTTTCCGGCCAGCCAACGGCACCAAAATAGATAGCATCGAAGGATTGTAACTGCTCGTGCCAGTCATCCGGCATCATCTTCCCGTGATGGGCGTAGTACTCGCAGCTGGCCCATTCCATTTGCTCAAAGCTGAGTGACAACCCCCAACGCTCGGCGGCTGCCTGCAACACCTGAATGCCTTCAGGCAGGACTTCTTTACCAATGCCATCTCCGGGGATAGCGGCAATACGACAGGTTTTCTTCATAGCAGCTCTCACTTGTACGCCATCAAAATTGACTTTCCCCGTATCCTATAATTGACTGATTAATAGTTAATCCCCCTAACTGGTGAAACATAAAACACAGATCATGAATAATCTGCCGCTGCTAAATGATTTACGCGTCTTTATGCTGGTTGCCCGTCGTGCGGGATTTGCCGCCGTTGCCGAAGAGCTGGGCGTATCTCCGGCTTTTATCAGTAAGCGCGTTGCCCTGTTGGAGCAAACGCTGAACGTGGTGCTGTTGCACCGAACAACGCGGCGCGTAACCATCACGGAAGAGGGGGAGCGGATCTACGAATGGGCACAGCGGATCCTGCAGGATGTCGATCAGATGATGGACGAGCTGTCCGATGCCAGGCAGATCCCGCAGGGGATGCTACGAATTATCAGTAGCTTTGGTTTTGGCCGCCGGGTGGTCGCTCCGGCGCTGTCTGCGCTGGCAAAAGAGTACCCGCAGTTAGAACTGAGGTTCGATGTTGAAGACCGTCTGGTCGATATGGTCAATGAGGGCGTCGATCTCGATATTCGTATCGGGGATGATATCGCGCCGAACCTGATTGCCCGCAAGCTGGCGACTAACTATCGTATTCTGTGCGCCTCGCCGGAGTTTGTGGCGCAGCATGGAGTGCCGAAACAACTGAACGATCTTTCTACTTTTCCCTGCCTGGTTATTAAAGAACGCGACCATCCGTTTGGTATCTGGCAAATGCGTAATAAAGAGGGCGCACACTCAATAAAGGTTACGGGGCCGCTGTCGTCTAACCATGGCGAAGTGGTACATCAATGGTGTCTGGATGGGCAGGGAATTGCTTTGCGTTCGTGGTGGGACGTTTGCGACAACATTGCCAGCGGACATCTGGTGCATATATTGCCTGAGTATTATCAACCCGCCAATATATGGGCGGTTTATGTCTCCCGGCTGGCGACGTCGGCAAAAATCCGTATTACGGTTGAGTATTTGCGCCGCTATTTTGCCGAAAACTACCCAAAGTTTACTTTGGAATAAATGCTCGATAGGTTAGTCAGAGACAGAAAATAAAAAAGGCAGAATAATCTGCCTTTTTCGTAACCATGATTTAGCGACAAAAGAGCTTATTTAGACTCTTCTGCTTCAGGTAATGTCACGTTAAGTTCGAGGATCGAAATATCGCCGTCTTTTTGTTCAAGTTGTACCGTGACCATTTCGGGATCAATTTGTACATACTTACAGATAACGTCGAGAATATCCTTACGCAGCTGCGGTAAATAATGTGGCTCGGCGTCACTACGACGACGTTCCGCAACAATAATCTGCAGTCGCTCTTTAGCGATGTTCGCTGTGCTCTTTTTCCGCGAGAGAAAAAAATCCAGTAATGCCATAACTTATCCTCCGAACAGGCGTTTGAGGAAACCTTTCTTCTCTTCTTCAATGAAGCGGAAAGGACGTTCTTCTCCCAACAGACGGTCTACGGTATCAGCATAGGCTTTACCGGCATCAGCATTGATGTCGAGAATAACCGGCTCACCCTGGTTAGACGCGCGCAGGACTGACTGATCTTCAGGAATCACGCCAACCAGCTTGATTCGCAGAATTTCCAGTACGTCTTCCATGCTCAGCATGTCACCTTTATTTACGCGGCCAGGATTGTAGCGCGTCAGCAACAAATGCTCTTTAATTGGATCTTCACCGTTTTCCGCGCGACGAGATTTCGACGCCAGAATACCCAGAATACGGTCAGAGTCACGTACAGAGGAGACTTCCGGGTTGGTGGTAATAATCGCTTCATCGGCAAAATACAGGGCCATCAGCGCACCAGTTTCAATACCCGCCGGAGAGTCGCAGACGATGAAGTCGAATTCCATCGTTTTCAGATCGTCCAGAACTTTCGCGACGCCTTCACGCGTCAGCGCGTCTTTATCGCGAGTTTGTGAGGCCGGAAGAATAAAGAGATTTTCGGTACGCTTATCTTTGATTAGCGCCTGATTTAACGACGCATCGCCCTGAATAACGTTGACGAAGTCGTAAACGACGCGGCGTTCACAACCCATAATCAGATCAAGATTACGCAGGCCGATATCAAAATCAATAACGACAGTTTTCTTTCCCTTCTGGGCCAAACCTGTAGCGATGGCCGCGCTGGAGGTGGTTTTGCCAACGCCCCCTTTACCCGAAGTAACAACAATAATGCGTGCCATAGAAATTCCTTGTTAAAAAGGGATCAATTCAACGGTTGAACTGTCAAAGCGTTCTCTGCTAATTGCAGACGTGCCGCTTTGCCATAAAATTCTGCTGGGATTTTATCACTCAGCCAATAAACACCTGCGATAGACACCAGTTCTGCCGTCAGATGGGTACAAAAAATTTGCGCTTCCCGGTCACCGCTTGCGCCTGCCAACGCACGGCCTCTCATCATTCCATAAACATGAATATTGCCATCAGCGATAAGCTCTGCGCCTGCACTGACGTGGCTTGTAACAATCAGATCACATTGTGGTGCATAAATGCGCTGACCGGAACGAACCGGCACATTTATTAATCGTGTTTTTGTGATGGGAGTAACGTTTTGTGGCGGAGCGACGGGAGCCGGGGCCTCAACGGGCGCAGGACGAATAGCTTTTTCTTTACCTTCAGTCAGTAAAGGAAGACCCATTTCGTCGATTTCTGCCTTGAGTCTGGCATCTTTGCATCCGCTAACGCCGATAATGCGCAATCCGGTAGACGCGACAACCTTCTGCAGCGCTGACCAGTTTACCGGGCTTTCAAGACCACTCACGTTAACCACTACGGGAGCATGTTTTAAAAAAGCAGGTGCCTGCGCGATTTTGTCTTCCAACGCCTGACGAATAACCTCGGGTTCTGCTTCATGTAAATGAACCACTGATAAGGTGAAGCTACTGCCTTTAAGCTCGATTGGCGTGTTTGACATCCTGGCCTTACTCAATTTGCTATTTATCATCCCCAGCGCGGGGTGATATTCCGAAGACTATAAGGCATGTTATAGTCAGTATTATATTGAGGCAAGCCACCATTCCGTGAATTCAGAGTAAAAGATATGTTTTGTGTGATCTACCGAAGCAGTAAACGTGACCAGACCTATTTATATGTCGAAAAAAAAGACGATTTCTCGCGAGTTCCTGAAGAACTGATGAAAGGATTTGGTCAGCCGACGCTGGCAATGATGTTGCCGCTTGATGGCCGTAAAAAGCTGGTTAATGCCGATCTGGAAAAAGTAAAACAGGCACTCACCGAGCAGGGCTATTATTTACAAATACCACCGCCGCCAGAAGATTTACTTAAACAGCATCTGGCCGCGACGAAACAAAATACACCAGACGATAAACGTTAAACTGCATCCGGCAGCAGCACGCCCCATCGATGCAGTACCTGAAATTGATAACTACGTTAGGGGAAAGTAATGTATCAACATCATAACTGGCATGGTGCTCTGCTGGATTATCCGGTGAGTAAGGTGGTTTGCGTAGGGAGTAACTATGCTAATCATATTAAAGAGATGGGCGGAAGTACCCCGGAAGAGCCGGTGCTGTTTATTAAACCGGAAACCGCGCTGTGCGATTTACGCCAGCCGCTGGTGATCCCATCTGATATGGGTTCGGTTCACCATGAAGTTGAGCTGGCTGTGCTAATTGGCGCGACCCTACGTCAGGCGACGGAAGAACATGTGCGCAAAGCCATTGCGGGCTATGGCGTCGCGTTGGATCTGACCCTGCGTGATATTCAGGGCAAAATGAAGAAGGCGGGGCAGCCGTGGGAAAAAGCGAAGGGCTTTGATAACTCTTGCCCGCTGTCAGGGTTTATTCCGGTGGCGGAATTTAATGGTGATCCTCAGGATACGATGCTCGGGTTAACGGTTAACGGTGAGCTGCGCCAGCACGGCACTACGGCGGATATGATCCATCACATCGTTCCTTTGATTGCCTACATGAGTCGTTTCTTTACCCTCAAAGCGGGCGATGTTGTGTTGACGGGGACGCCAGCGGGCGTTGGGCCGTTAAACAGCGGTGATGAGCTGGCTATCAGTTTTCATGGTCAAACGCTGACGACACGCGTGCTGTAATCTCTTCTTGCCGCCTTTTCGGGCGGCAAAACTTGCATCAGCGTGCCAGACTGGTTATAAGGTGCAGCTTTATTGCAATAGCGGATACCCTGATGAGCGACATACCTTTCTGGCAAAGTAAAACCCTGGATGAAATGACCGATGCCGAGTGGGAGTCATTATGTGACGGGTGTGGTCAATGCTGCCTGCATAAGCTGATGGATGAAGACACCGACGAAATCTATTTTACTAACGTCGCGTGTAAGCAGCTCAATATCAAAACCTGTCAGTGCCGTAATTACGAACGCCGATTCGAGTACGAGCCTGACTGTATCAAACTGACGCGCGATAATCTGCCCACCTTTGAATGGCTGCCGATGACCTGTGCGTATCGTCTGCTAGCGGAAGGTAAAGGGCTGCCGGAGTGGCATCCACTGCTGACGGGATCAAAAGCGGCGATGCACGGTGAACGTATTTCAGTACGTCATATTGCGGTGAAAGAATCGGAAGTGCGTGACTGGCAGGATCATATTCTGAACAAACCTTCATGGGCGGACTAACGCCATGAGGTTAAAGGGGTTTGCTTCTACTCGTTTTGAGCATGGGGCATCTGTGGGGTATTCCCTCCAAAATTAGCGTTCAATATTGCCAGTTGGTTGTCGTTGTTGTCTGTCATCCATTTACCGTAAACGCTGTAAATCATCTGCGCTGACGTATGCCCCATCTGAGCTGCAATGAAGTTTGGGTTAGCTCCTGCGCTTAATGCCCAGCAAGCATATGTGTGCCGAGACTCATATGACTTACGGTGCGGAATGCCGCTCCTTCTTAATATGTTGTTCCACGTTCCAGAGAATGACCCGGGTAAGTATCTGCGCTACATCGCTCAGAACTGCCGCTGGATGCTTGAAGACCGTCCAGACCAGAAATCCGGGAAGACCTGGCGCCGCATGAAATTCGATAAGTTCCTGACCGAAAAGCTCTACATCGAAGTGCGCGAGGGAGATCGTGATGACCGCTGAATTCATGGCTGTACCACAAAACCTCGAAGCAGAGCAGAGCGTTATCGGTGGCCTGCTGCTGGATGATGACAACAGCGAGCGAGTCCAGAAGGTTCTGGCGATGCTCAAGCCTGAGTCGTTCTACAGCCGACCTCACCAGCTGATCTTTGCCGAGATGCGCCAGATGTTCCGCGACAACAAGCCAGTCGATGGTCTGACATTGTTCGACGCGCTTGAAGGCAAAGGGCTCGCGGAGCAGGTAGGTGGCTTTGCTTACCTGGCGGAGATCGCCAAGAACACTCCAAGCGCTGCAAACATCGTGGCATACGCAGCATCAGTCCGGGAAGCCGCAATGGAGCGCTACGGTATCAACCGCCTGACCGAAGCTACCGAGCTGCTGTATTCCCGCAATGGCATGAGCGCTACGCAGAAGTACGAGGCCATTCAGGGTATTTTCACCCAGCTCGCAGACCATTCAAAAACCGGCAGTCGCCGTGGTTTGCGTTCGTTCGGCGAGGTTATGGATGACCGGGTTGCGGATCTGGAGAAGCGATTTGACCCTTCAGGCGAACAGTGCGGCATGAGTACCGGCATCCCGTCACTCGACCGACTGCTGGCACCGAAAGGTCTGGTTAAAGGCTCTCTGTTCGTGATTGGCGCAAGGCCAAAGATGGGCAAGACAACCCTGTACGGGCAGATGGCGATCAACTGCGCGATTCGCGAGAAAAAGCCAGCGCTGATGTTTAGCCTAGAAATGCCAAGCGACCAGATCCTCGAAAAACTGGTTGGTCAGAAGTCCGGCGTAAACCCGAGCATTTTTTACATGCCCGCCACGGATGACGCCGATGATCAGTACCAGGGCGACTACGACGGCGACTTTAAGAAGGCGATCGCTACAGCCGGGCGACTGAGTGAAGTCGACATGCTGTACATCGACGACACCCCGGGCCTGTCACTGGCGCACATCGTTAGCGAAAGCCGCCGAATCAAACGCGAGAAGGGCTGCGTAGGCATGATTCTTGTTGACTATCTGCCTACTGGTTTCAATGGCCTGGGCGATTAACCACTACCGCGACAACGCCATCACCTACAAAGACCAGCGCGATAAAGCCACTGAGAAACTCAGCCTGGCTAACGCCACCATCAAAGACATGCAGGCCCGCCAGCGTGATGTCGCTGCACTGGATGCCAAATACACCGGAGAACTGGCTGATGCGAAAGAAAACATTGAGCGTCTGCATAGCGATGTCATTGCTGGCCGTAAGCGGCTGCAGCTCAACGCAAAATGTCCCACGAACGGAGCGACCAGCACCGGCAGCCAGGGCGATGCTTCCGGCCCCCGACTTACTGACCCCGCTGAACGGGATTATTTCACCCTCAGAGAGCGAATCGTCACAGTGACGAAGCAGGTCGGCTATCTGCAGGACTACATCAACACGCAGTACCTGAAATAAATACCCATTGCAAAGTACAAAGTCCATTTAATGAGCCTCGCGAAAAGCGGGGCTTTTTTATGCCCGCAGTAAACCGCGCATCGCAGCGCATGACAATCCCGAGTCTTTCAGAAAGCTGAGCCTGAGAACTGCCGTATATGGTGGCGACCATCTCGGGGCGGCTTTTCTGTGCGAACAGGCTCATCTTTCTAAAAGGTAAAGACGCTATGAATCACCCAAGCATTGTTATCGAAAATGTTCACGTCAGAAGTAATGAGCACGGAACCTATAACCTGAACGATATGCACAGATCCGCAATTGCCGGTGGGCTTGCCAAGAAGTGGCAGGTACCTAGTCAGTTTATCGGTGCTGATGGAGTGCAGGCTTTTGTCGATGAAGTTTCCAAAGTGCTAAAAGACACTTTGGGGCAAAATCAAATACTTGATGTTATACACGGTGGAGCTAATCGTGGGACGTGGGCGCATGAGTTGATCGCCTTAAAGTATGCTGCATGGCTTTCTGCGTCTTTCGAAGTGAAAGTTTATCAGACCTTCCGCGATGTCGTGATGGGCAAGCTTTCCCTCTTTGCTGAGGCCAACAAGCTTGAGTTGGAGTACCAGCATAAGACCAAGCGCGTCAGTACGGCAGCTCGAATTATGAATAGCTGGGGCGTTGGCGGTGAAAAGCGCCGTATTGAATCTGAAAGGATTCATATGCAGGAGCAGATTCAGTTGGTCATTCCCGGCTTGCCAAAAAAAGACGAAGCGGCATAACCGTCTCAGAATTGAGTTGGTTTATAAGAGAGCCACTTTCACAACGGCTCTCCATTACAAAGCTCATCTGTGGGTGGGCTTGATAATGGTAATGGATGACAAAAATGGATAGGTGTAAAATTATCCCCGCATTTTTTGGGAGATAATATGACCGTTGACTACATTGCATATGAAACCTTACTCGCCACAAGGTACTCGGCAGATTGGGTTAAATATGGCGCAATAGCTGCTTGGATTGCTGCGGGAGCTTCACTTCTAACGCTTTTCGCTGCTGCGTCAGCACTTAACACGTGGAAAAAGCAAGAAAAAACAAAGATACGAAGCGAATTTAAAAGGTCCCTTTTAGCTTTAGACTACGCTGTTCACATGATGCCAGATGATTGGGGTATTATGATGGCCCAGAGGATACGTCTGGGAAATCGAGACTTACTAATGCCTGGTGAGAATGAAGCTTCTATGGGACTGAGCGAGCTAAAAAAGTGCTGGCATAACGCCATCTCTGCGTGGGTGATGTGCGAGGGCCAACTGAAGAAAACAAATTTAACTAAACAGTGGAATGAATTGTCGGAAATATACGCAGATTTCATTCAAGGTAGAGCTAAAAAAATAAAAATTCTTAACAAGTTAGCAGAGAGGCATTCAGTCGAATTTATCTTCCATTAACTCCATTTGTTGTTGAATAGCTAACCGCCTTCGGGCGGTTTTTTATTGCCATCAACATGGATAGTTTCATCGTAATGGCAATATCACAACAAGCGGATAAAGAGGTTCTCAGTGTCCGACATCTACCAAATCACACTCACCACCCAAGCAGGCGAAACCTTCACGGGCAAGATGTCACGACGTCAGCCTGAGCTGGTTAATGGCTTTGTGCCGCTGGCTACCAAGACGGGCGAGTGGCTGTACTTCGCTCCTGCCGATGTGAAGCGCGTGCAGTTCACGCCAGTACCGGCAGAGGAAACACCGGCAGAAACTAAGGAGTCAGCATCATGAAGAGCGCATTTATTCCGGTCACTCTTAGTCTGGATGTTTCAACTGCGGGCGAAGAGGCTCAGGATGTCGCCAGTGAACTGCTGCGCCGCACAAATGGGCTTAGCCCGCGCATCTCTGAAGATGAGGCCATTCGGATCTTGCTGGTCGACATGACACGGTATTACCTGAAGGCCAAAAGCAAGGCAGGCCAAGCAACAGAGTAACGAATAAGCAAATTGGGCTGAAAGGCCATTGAATCAGCTTAACGAGCCCGCTCTATATCAAGCCACTTGATTTCCTATTGTTGCTGGCAATGGAATAACTGCCTCCCAAAAAGGGTTTTGCCCGGGTAGTCCCTGCCAATAAAGATGACATCTGTTGAGATATTCATGGGCTGGGCAAGCGATATTCAACAAGTGCATATCTGCAACATGAGCTTGCTGAGTTGATGGTGAAATCTCAAAAATGGGGGCGTTAACAAACCTGTTGTCTAGCTTTCTAAAGGAATCTGCATCTGATTGGGATAAGCAGCCAAATGCAGATTTTAACCTTGATGGCTTGGTTGAATAATCTCTTTGCCTAATCAACTCAAGTATTATCTCCATTGGATGTCCTGCGTGAGCAGTCATTGCAGTGTTATCAATCAAATATTGTTTTCCATGACGAGAATAATCACCCGGTAGCAACGCTGCCAGATGCTTAGCAATATTGGGAGGCAAATGGTTGAAGCTCTCCGATGCTGTAATCACTAAGCCAGTGGAAAGCGGGTTTGGCATGCCATGATGACCAGCACGGTCTACTGTGTAATAGATAGTCATATAAACTCTTAAGGCAATAAAAAATGGCACTCACCGACAAACAAGAAATGTTCTGTCGCGAGTACCTCATCGATTTAAACGCCACGCAAGCGGCTATTCGGGCGGGGTACAGCGCAAAGACAGCTAACCGCACCGCGTCCGAAAACCTGTCAAAACCTGACATCCAGTCCAGAATTGCCGAACTGAAAGCGCAACGCAATGATCTGGTTGGCATAAATGCGTCATACGTCCTGAATCGTCTCGTCGAAATTGACCAGATGGACGTGCTCGACATCCTGACCTCCACCGGAGAGCTGAAGCCGGTGTCTCAGTGGCCGAAGGTCTGGAGGACGACATTGTCCGGGCTGGATGTAGTTGAGATGTCAGCCGAGGGAAATACCGCGGCGCTACTCAAGAAAGTTAAGTGGCCTGACAAGGTGAAGAACCTCGAGCTGATTGGTAAGCACATCGACGTTCAGGCATTCCGTGAGCAGGTGAAAACCGAGCACGTTGTCGATTCAATCTCTGACCTGATGGATTCACTGTCTCAGGGGGCGTAATGAAACCTGAGCACCTCAAGCTGCTGTCAGATAAAAACTGGCGGCTGAACAATCTCTATTGGATCACCGACAAAGAGGGAAAGCCAACGCGCTTCAGGATGACACCTGAGCAGCGGGAGTACTTCGAGGGGATCCACAGTCGCAACATCATCCTGAAAGCTCGTCAGCTCGGTTTCACCACTGAGGTATGCATCATTCAGCTCGACGCAGCCCTGTTCGAGTCGGCTAAGTGCGCGCTGATTGCCCATACGCTGAATGGCGCAAAGCGCCTGTTCCGAGAAAAGGTGAAGTATGCATACGACAAGCTGCCGGCAGAGATAAAGGCTGCCAACCCGGCGAGCAATGATACGTCTGGTGAGCTCGTCTTTAAGAAGGGCGGATCACTCTACGTAAGCACGTCATTTCGTGGCGGTACGCTGCGTTACCTGCACGTTTCAGAGTTCGGGAAGATATGCGCCAAGTATCCGGATAAAGCCCGTGAAATCGTCACTGGTGCGTTTGAGGCGGTATCGACTGGATGCTTCGCTACTATCGAGAGCACAGCCGAGGGCCGGGCGGGTGACTTTTTCGATTACTGCCAGACAGCAGAGAAAGCACTGCTGCAGGGTAAAGCGCTATCCGCGCTGGACTGGAATTTTTTCTTCTTCTCCTGGTGGAAGAATCCACAGTACGCAATCGACCCGGTTGAATCGCTGCCGGTGCGCCTGCTTGAGTACTTCGCTGAAATGGAGGCGAAGCACGGCGTGGTCGTCAACGAGCGCCAGAAAGCCTGGTATTATGCCAAAGAGAAAACGCTCGGCGACGACATGAAGCGCGAATACCCGACCATTCCGGCCGAGGCATTCCAACAGTCGGTCGAGGGCGCGTACTATGCCAAGCAGTTCCGCTGGCTGTACACCAACAAGCGGATCGGCCAAATCCCGGATAGCGGAAAATGGTTGAGTGTTGGTGACGCCACGGCAAGACAGTGGGTTGAAAATAATTATATTGCTTCACGGTTCGAGCGGTTTGGTTATTTTTCTCAAGGATCGACATTAACCTCAAACACCCAAGCGCTCGTTGATTCTACTGGCCTTTATTGGATAAAAACTGGTGAAATACCGACAAGTGGGTACGTTGTTCCACCTGGAACTAATCCTGACTATCCTGATTTTATGTGTGTCGGATATCTAACTGATTATGACTGGATGTCGGTGTTAAACTGGGGGGCAGACAATACTTACTCTATATCTGATAATGTCGGCGAGGATTCTGTGGACTCTTTTAACCTAGCCGGTTACCACGCTGAAAAACGTGCTGCTTTGTTTAATACCATACAGACAGTAAGAATCCCGACAGGAACTTATCTTCTCGATAAAACAACTCTAGTTGAAGGTGAATCACAAGGTCTTACAATATACAGAAACCAAGAGGTTATGATATTCCTGCGAAATGGCGTTGATTTCAATGGTGATGGCGATTCAACGCTGCTATATGTTGCAGATGGCGTCGTTGAGAGAAATAAAGAAAATGGTGGAACTAAAGGGTTTTTAGTATTTGGGGATGGGATTCGTGAAATACAAAACGCATCTGTCAGAAATTTATTAATTGATGAGAATGGAGATAATAACTTAGTCCCTCCACCTAACTGGTCAGGCGCACAGGCCCACTGCCCAGCGGTAGCATGTTACGAAGGTAGTAATGGTGTAATTGTTTCTGGAGTTAACGTAAAAAATGCTCCAGGTTCCAATGTGATGATTTTTCAAGAGTCACAAGCTGCTTTCAATAGTTACGATACTCTTATAGAAAATTGTAGTTTCTATCGTGTTGCTGATGCTATTACTGGAAACACAAATCTCAATGATCATTCATCTATCAGAATTCATTCTGATGGTTATTTGATAAGTAACGTAAAATGTATTCAGCCGACTATGTCTGATCTGTGCACAGTTTTTGAATGCCATGGAAATGGGGATGTTAAGAAATGCCTTACGAAAAAGGCAAGATATCCATTCCTAAAAGCTAATGACGGGGCTACAGCTAAATCAGAAACTACATTTTCAAGTTGTGAGTTTTATGATGCTGGCTCCGCCTTGGTGTTAGATTGCACCCCGAACAAAACATCAAATGCAGTATTTATAAATAACTATGGAACTTTTCGTAGCGAAAAGCAAAATATAGGTTATTTTAACAACTCTGCGATTACCTCATTGCAGCCAAATGTTATAAACACACCACAGCAGAACATCGATATTAATATTGTTCTTAATGGGAATACAGTAATACAAAAAGAAAGAATAGGGTGGCCTGATGATCAGATTACATCTAATAACATCTTTAATGTGTTAAAAATAAAGAGCATAAAAAGCAATGATAATGAATTCCATGGGTTCAGGTTTGCAATGAACCTTAGAGAGCAAAAAGAAAATGCTTCAATTTCCATTGATGATGTTTTGTACAAATGCGGTGTTGATGGTTATGGGGGGGTGATTGACAACACATGCATAAGATATACTAACGGGTATAATTCATCATATGGTGTTAATTTAAGTGAGCTTTATGTTAAATACACAATGCACTCTTGCCTTTATGGAGGACTCATTTCTATACTTCAAACCGCTGCCGGTGAAAGCGTTGGTATTGAAAAGTGCAATATTGAATACTCATCAGATACATATATAGTTCCATTCCTTGGGATTTCACCAAAAGATGCACAGCAGTATTATGTCAACGGTGAGTGCTTTGCTGATATAAGTACATCATCTCCACTTAACGGTTATAGTAGTGTTTTTGGTAAATTCACAGTACACAGCAAGCAGTTGGGGTATTCTGCCGTGTTTAGCAAGCCTCATGGTATTGTTTCACCTGGATGGTTTTTTAAAGGAGTAATGAATGTATCAGGTAGTGTTCCTGACAGGCCATACGGTAATAATAACGGCGACAGATATGATGTAATCACATCGCCAACTAACATTATAGGATATAAATATAATGGCACCGCATGGGTTGAAATAACTATTTAATTGTAAATATCAATATGTTATAATGAGCCAGGGATTAATTATTTGGCTCATTATAATGAACAAACTAAATTCGATTCAGTTCCTTAGGGGTTTTGCTGCTGTTTTTGTTGTTGCGTTTCACTTTCGCGTTGCACTTAACGATGTATACGCACAAACAAATCTTGGCGATCTGTTGTTTTCAAACGGTGCATTTGGCGTTGATTTGTTTTTTGTTATTAGTGGGTTCATCATTCACTACTCTACGATGAGAGATGATTCATGCTCTTCTTTTGCTATAAAAAGATTTTTTAGAATATATCCCGTATATATTGTTGCATTTTTGTTTTATCTTTTTTTTGTTCAGTTCGACTTTTCAAAGCTAACATTTTCTGAAGTATGGTTCAATTATAGCGATGTTATCAAATCAGTTTTTTTTATAACATCAGACATGTCTAAGCCGGGTCCTTTTTATGGATATGGTTTGCTATATCCAGCGTGGACCTTGACATATGAGTTGTATTTTTATTTTGTTTTCATGATATGCATGCTTATTTCACACAAGCATAGAGCTTTGTTAGTTGTGTTATCAATATCTTTGATATCAATATGTGGGCAACTATTTTTCTCTGGTAGTTTTACTCTTGATCCATACTCTGCAGGTGTGGGTGATGTATCAGGACATATTGATCATCTGAAGTTTTCGTTTAACCCAATTGTTTTCGATTTCCTTGCTGGCGTTTTGATTTCATGTGCTTATCAGAGAATTAATAATTCTAATTTTTCTTTTAATTTATCATTAATAAAATTCATAACATTTTCAGCGCTTACATTTTCCGTTATTAGCATTGTAAATGGATACAAATCTCAACATGGGGTACTCAATTCAGGAATGATTGCATCAATGTTATTTATATCTATGATAACTCTTGAGGGCCTCGGCATTGTTAGATTTTGGAAGTTCTTTTCTCATATCGGCGATTTATCATATTCTTTATATCTGATTCACGTTCCTATTTTATGGAGCTTAAATAGATATGGAGACTTGATATCGTTTTACCCTGGTGTTAATGGTATTGGTAAGTTTATAACAAACTTTGTGATTGCTTATGCATTATCTCTGTTAATGTATGCGTTTATTGAAAAACCTTCTATTGAGATGGGTAAGTTTTTTATTAAAAAGTTTAAAACTGGAAAGTCACAATCCGTTAAATCGTATGCGTGATGAGACAAAAGCGGGGCACACAAAGCTTTGCATCGGTTTGCAAGGCTTTGCATGTTTTTCGAAGATGGGTGTGTGATGGGGCATGGATGGGGCAAAAAATTAGCGCAAAACAACTCAAAACCTCGGAAGGTGGTGATTCGTCTTGCGCTAACACTCTGCTTTACGACTGCTTTCTGCCCACTTCGACGCACTATAAATTAATAGTGCCGCCTATTTTGAACAAACCTTCATGGGCGGACTAAGCCGCCCATCGATTAGCAGGCGTTAAGGCTTAAGACTTTTTCGCCTGATACATCTCATCGCCATGGTTGTCATCTTCAACCCAGAAATTGATGTTGAATTGGGCGTCATCGCTTAATTCAACGCGATGCCAGTACTGCGGCGGACTGGTCGCAAACTGACCGGCATTAATCACCACTTTTACTTCAGGCTCTTTTGCGTCTTCATTGGCAAAGCCGTAATACGTTACCGTACCTTCCATCACGCAAAGCTGGCCAAAAACGCCTGCTGCAGTGTTATGGTGAGAAAGCAGTGCTGCCGGGACGTTGTCTTTCGTGAAGAAGGGAGTAGAGCGTTTAACTTTCCAGTTTGCCGGGATGCGTAAATGGGACATAAGACATCTCCTTGGTGTGGCATCTATAAGATGTATTTAATATACATCTTATAGATGCCAGCAGGCAATGAATTTAAGGCAAAAAAAACGCTCCCGAAGGAGCGTCTCTGTTAGCGACCGAAGAGGTCACGTTTTTTCGGTTTGAACGGCTGTGCTATCACTACCAGCACGGCGACCACCAGGTAGGCGGCGAAGATCCCCAACAGCCACTGCGGCATTTCCAGGGTTAAAAAAGACCACTGGCGCTCAGCACAGTCACCGGACGCTAAAAACACCTGCGGCAGCCATTTGTCCAGCGGCAGCCAGCTTGGGAAGCGTGCGGCAAAATCACAGGTCATAAACGGGGATGGGTGCAGCTGAATCATGGTGTGCTCATACGCTAACTGAAGTCCGCGCCAGGCACTGTAAATCCAGATTATCATCGCCACATAGCGCAGCGGTGTTTTTGGTGCGATAGCACCCACCAACCCTGCACCCATCACGCCAAATAATGCGCTACGTTCGTAAATACACAACACGCAAGGTTTTAGCAGCATGACGTGCTGGAACCACAGCGCGACGAGCTCCAGCGCAAAGGCGGTTAACGCCAACAATAACCATGCTCCACGACCTCGGGAGCACTGGTTTAAAAATCGCAACATAATCATTTCCCTGCAACATGCGTAGAGACCGCAGTTTAAACCAATTCACTTTATGCGCCACTAGCGGGAATTGAAAATTTGCGTAATCGGATATTTATCATGCAAAAAGTCAAACCGGGCAGTGATTTGCCCGGTTAATTGTTATGAAAGTGTAGCTAACCAGCCCGTTTGGGTCATCCACTCGGTCACCGGAACTAGCGTGAACTCGACGCAAAGCAGGCCGACGAGCGTCAGGACGAGAGTATAAGGCAGGGCCATCCACACCATGCGACCATAAGAGAGGCGAATCAACGGCGCCAGTGCAGAGGTCAGCAGGAACAGGAATGCAGCCTGGCCGTTTGGCGTGGCCACCGAAGGCAGGTTGGTCCCGGTATTGATCGCCACCGCCAACAGCTCAAATTGGTTAAGGCTGATGGTCCCATGTTCCATCGCGGCTTTGGCTTCATTGATATAAATCGTACCAACAAAAACGTTATCAGAGATCGAAGACAGCAGGCCGTTGAAGAGATAAAACAGCGTCAGTTGTGCATGTTCAGACGACTGCAACACAAACTGAATAATCGGCGAAAAGAGCTGTTGATCGATAATCACCGCGACAATAGAGAAGAACACGGTCAGCAGCGCGGTGAAGGGTAGCGACTCGGTAAAGGCCTTACCTATCGCATGTTCGTCGGTTACGCCGGTCAACGAGGTTGCCAGAATGATGACCGACAAACCGATCAATCCGACTTCTGCCAGATGCAGGGCCAAAGCAACGACCAGCCAGACGCCAATAATCGCCTGGACAATCAGTTTGATTTTGTCCTGGCGGGTACGTTGTTGGCGGCTCTGATCGTCAAACTGTTGCAGGACATCACGGACGGTCTCCGGCAGCGTTTCGCCATAGCCAAACCAGCGCAATTTCTCGACCAGTACACAGGTTAACAGGCCGCAAATCAGTACCGGGACGGTAACTGGCGACATGCGCAGGAAGAAGTCGCCAAAATGCCAGCCAGCCGCTTTGGCAATAATCAGGTTTTGTGGCTCGCCCACCATGGTCATCACGCCGCCTAACGCCGTACCGACACCCGCGTGCATCATCAGGCTACGCAGAAAACCGCGGAACTGCTCAAGTACGACTTTATTGTGCTGATCGATATGGCTGTCATCAAGCATGTTGTTGTCTTCCGCGCGAGAAGAAGCAACGCGATGGTAGATACCATAAAACCCGACCGCAACGCTGATTACCACGGCAACGACGGTCAACGCATCGAGGAACGCAGAGAGGAAAGCGGCTGCAACACAAAAAGACAGTGACAGCAGCGTCTTGGAGCGAATAGTGAGCAGCAGACGCGTGAAAATGAACAGTAATAACTGCTTCATAAAGTAGATGCCTGCCACCATAAACATCAGCAGCAATAACACCTCAAGATTTGCGGCAACCTCTTCACGCACATGCGTGGCGCTGGTCATGCCAATAATGACAGCTTCGATAGCCAACAGCCCGCCTGGCAGCAGTGGGTAGCATTTTAACGCCATCGCCAGCGTGAAAATGAACTCGGCCACCAGCAACCAGCCGGCGATAAAAGGGTTGATGAAAAAAATAATCGGGTTAACGACTAAGAAGACAAGCAGTGCAAGTTTGTACCAGTCTGGTGATTGACCTAAAAAATTGCGCCACATAGCGCGGCCCCATGATAGCTCCATGGTGATTTCCCTACCTTTAAAAATGAAATCATGTTTTTATGTTTGACCGCAAAGCTTAGCGGGAGGAGGGAGTACAGGCAAGCTATTCACGAGACTGGCAAGGTTGGCTGTGCTGTAGCGTTATTTGGAAAATGAAGCCTTGATCCACTTTTTCTTCATTGCGTCAGCTATCAGCTAAGATACCCATCTGGTATGATGTGTGTAACTATGTTTTGCTGTGTAATGGAATTTTTACTATGGTCATTAAGGCGCAAAGCCCGGCTGGGTTCGCGGAAGAGTACATCATTGAAAGTATCTGGAATAACCGCTTCCCACCTGGCACTATTTTGCCCGCTGAACGTGAACTCTCCGAACTTATTGGGGTGACACGAACCACGCTACGCGAAGTATTGCAGCGGTTGGCGCGAGATGGCTGGTTGACCATTCAACACGGCAAACCGACGAAGGTGAATAACTTCTGGGAAACCTCCGGGCTGAATATTCTTGAAACGCTGGCGCGTCTCGATCACGAGAGTGTCCCGCAGTTGATTGATAATCTGCTGTCCGTGCGTACCAATATTTCGACGATCTTTGTTCGCACTGCGTTTCGCCAGCATCCTGATAAAGCACAGGAGGTTCTGGCGACGGCAAATCAGGTGGCCGACCACGCTGACGCATTTGCCGATCTGGACTATAACATTTTCCGCGGCTTGGCATTTGCCTCCGGCAATCCGATTTACGGTTTGATCCTCAACGGTATGAAAGGATTATATACCCGCATTGGTCGTCATTATTTTGCCAATCCGGAAGCGCGCGCGCTGGCGCTGAGCTTCTACCGTAAACTGTCAGAACTCTGCGAGCAGGGCGCTCATGAGCAGGTGTATGAAACGGTGCGTCGCTATGGTCACGACAGTGGCGAAATTTGGCATCGCATGCAAAAGAGCCTGCCGGGCGATTTGGCGATTCAGGGCCGTTAATTGCTCAAAGCCGGATGGCGACGCCAAAGCGTCTTATCCGGCCTACAATGTGTGCACTTCGTAGGCCGGTTTAGGTGTTTACACCGCCTCCGGGAATAAGATTTACAGACCGTTCATCCTTGGCGGGCAACGCTCCAACAGCTCCACGCTGCCATCTTCATTCTGTTGCTCCAGCATCACGTCAAAACCCCAAAGCCGGTGTACGTGCTTGAGCACTTCTTTGCGTCCTTTATCCAGCGGTGCACGGTTATGCGGAATATAGCGTAAGGTGAGCGAACGGTCGCCACGCAGATCGACATTCCAGATTTGAATATTCGGCTCCAGGTTGCTGAGGTTGTATTGCGACGACAGCCTGTTGCGGATCTCACGATATCCTTCCTCGTTATGAATCGCAGAAATCTCCAGATAGTTGTGACGATCGTCATCCAGCACGGTGAACAGACGGAAATCACGCATCACCTTCGGTGACAGGAACTGGCTGATAAAGCTCTCATCTTTGAAATCGCGCATCGCGAAATGCAAGGTTTCCAGCCAGTCGGAACCCGCTATGTCCGGGAACCAGTATTTGTCCTCCTCGGTCGGCGACTGACAAATACGTTTGATATCCTGGAACATGGCAAACCCCAGGGCATAAGGGTTTATCCCGCTATACCACGGGCTGTTGTAGGGCGGCTGAAATACCACATTGGTATGGCTATGCAGAAACTCCAGCATAAACCGTTCGGTGACTTTACCTTCATCATAAAGGTGGTTCAGGATGGTGTAATGCCAGAAAGTGGCCCAGCCCTCGTTCATCACCTGCGTCTGTTTCTGCGGATAAAAATACTGGCTGACCTTGCGTACAATGCGCAACACTTCGCGTTGCCAGGACTCCAGCAGCGGGGCGTTCTTCTCCATGAAGTACAGCAGGTTCTCCTGTGGCTCAGAGGGATAACGCCGGGCTTCCGCCACGGTTTTCTCTTCCTCTTTCTTCGGCAGCGTGCGCCACAACATATTCACCTGGCTTTGCAGATACTCTTCACGGCTTTTCTGACGGGCTTTCTCTTCCTGTAGGGAGATTTTTTGCGGGCGTTTGTAACGGTCAACGCCGTAGTTCATCAGCGCATGGCAGGAGTCGAGCAGCTTTTCGACTTCATCCACGCCGTAACGCTCTTCACACTGGGTAATATAGTTTCGCGCGAAGATCAGGTAATCGACAATGGAACTGGCATCCGTCCAGCTTCGGAACAGGTAGTTGTTTTTGAAAAAGGAGTTGTGTCCGTAGCAGGCATGCGCCATCACCAGCGCCTGCATGGTGATGGTGTTCTCCTCCATCAGATACGCGATGCACGGATTGGAGTTGATAACGATCTCATAGGCCAGCCCCTGCTGACCATGCTTATACAAGCGCTCGGTTTCAATAAACTTTTTACCAAACGACCAGTGAGGATAGTTGATCGGCATCCCGACGCTGGAATAAGCGTCCATCATCTGTTCGGAGGTGATCACCTCGATTTGGTGCGGGTAGGTATCCAGTCTGTAGAGTTTCGCCACGCGGTCTATCTCTGCCAGATAGACATCCAGCAGATCAAACGTCCAGTCGGGTCCATCGCTTAACCGTGTGCTGTCCTTGTTCATGGAATCAATCGTAGCCATTCGCGCACCCTCATTGTTGGCGGCACTCTCTGTCTGGAGTACCTCATGTCAAGCATAGATCATGGTGTTAAAAAACGTGCTGCGGCAGAAATTTTTTCTTTGCGATTTCACGTTAGCGAGGCGTCGAAAAATGGCATGGCCGCAAAATTTTATGCTGGATAAAAATAACGCACAGCAGGAGATGCCAAAGCGGAGAGTCCCCAGCCATCACCGCTATATGTGAGGTAAGTCACCATAAAAAAGCCATATGTTGAATAATATTTTCAACTGAGTTATCAAGATGTAATTAGATGATTGTTCTTTTACTGTTAACGGAGTGGCTATGCGAGTTGTCATACTGGGAAGTGGTGTCGTTGGCGTGACCAGCGCCTGGTACTTAAGTCAGGCTGGACACGATGTCACCGTCATTGATCGTGAGCCCGGTCCGGCACTGGAAACCAGTGCGGCGAACGCGGGGCAAATCTCTCCAGGTTATGCAGCACCATGGGCGGCACCAGGCGTACCGCTAAAAGCAATTAAGTGGATGTTTCAGCGCCACGCTCCGCTGGCCGTCCGTCTTGACGGAACCCAGTTCCAGTTGAAATGGATGTGGCAGATGCTGCGCAACTGCGACACCAGCCACTATATGGAAAACAAAGGACGCATGGTGCGACTGGCGGAATACAGCCGTGATTGCCTGAAAGCGCTGCGCGCTTCTACCGGTATCGAGTACGAAGGGCGCCAGGGCGGAACCCTGCAACTTTTCCGTACTGCCCAACAGTATGAGAACGCCACCCGCGACATCGCCGTGCTCGAAGACGCTGGTGTGCCATATCAACTGCTGGAAGCAAACCGTCTGGCGGAAGTCGAACCCGCACTGGCAGAAGTGGCGCACAAACTGACCGGTGGCCTGCGTTTACCGAATGATGAAACCGGCGACTGCCAGCTGTTTACCCAGCGTCTGGCGCAGATGGCGGAGCAGGCAGGCGTTAAGTTTCGCTTTAATACCCCGGTCGATAAGCTGCTGAGCGATGGTGAGCAGATTTATGGCGTCCAGTGCGGCGAAGAGATAGTTAAAGCCGATGCCTATGTGATGGCGTTTGGTTCGTACTCCACGGCAATGCTGAAAGGGATCGTTGATATCCCGGTCTATCCGCTCAAAGGCTATTCGTTGACCATTCCGGTGGCGCAAGACGACGGTGCACCGGTTTCTACTATCCTTGATGAAACCTATAAAATCGCTATTACCCGCTTTGACAATCGTATTCGCGTTGGCGGCATGGCGGAGATTGTCGGCTTTAATACAGAACTGCTACAACCTCGTCGTGAAACGCTGGAAATGGTCGTACGCGATCTCTTCCCGCGCGGCGGTCATGTGGAGCAGGCAACCTTCTGGACCGGACTGCGTCCGATGACGCCGGACGGAACGCCGGTGGTGGGGCGCACCCGCTTTAAGAATCTGCTGCTCAATACCGGACACGGCACACTGGGTTGGACCATGGCCTGCGGCTCCGGTCAGCTGCTGAGCGATATCCTTTCTGGCCGCACGCCAGCCATACCTTATGACGATCTGAGCGTGGCGCGTTACAGCCCGGGGTTTACCCCCTCTCGTCCACGGCATTTACATGGCGCACATAACTGATAAGGACGTGAGATGACCCGCCCGATACTGGCCAGAATTGACCTGCAGGCGTTGAAACAAAATCTGACCATTACCCGCCAGGCCGCACCGGACGCCCGCGTCTGGTCGGTGGTGAAAGCCAATGCGTATGGACACGGTATTGAACGCGTCTGGAATGCGCTGGGCACAACCGATGGTTTTGCCATGCTCAATCTTGAAGAGGCGATAACCCTACGCGAGCGCGGATGGAAAGGCCCGATACTCATGCTGGAGGGTTTTTTCCACGCCGAAGACCTGACGGTATATGACAATTATCGACTCACCACCTGTGTACACAGTAACTGGCAGCTAAAAGCATTGCAGAATGCGCGCCTGAAGGCGCCGCTCGATGTTTACCTGAAGGTGAACAGTGGTATGAACCGCCTTGGTTTTTTACCGGAAAGAGTTCCCACGGTCTGGCAACAGCTGCGGGCGATGCCCAACGTCGGTGAAATGACGCTGATGTCCCATTTTGCCGATGCAGAGCACCCGGAAGGTATCCAGGAGGCTATGACACGTATTGCGCAGGCAACTGAAGGGCTGGAGTGCAGACGATCGCTGTCGAATTCGGCAGCCACGCTGTGGCACCCCGAAGCGCATTATGACTGGGTTCGTCCGGGCATTATTTTGTATGGTGCGTCGCCTTCAGGACAATGGCGGGACATCGCTAACACCGGCCTGAAGCCAGTGATGACGCTGAGCAGTGAGATCATCGGCATACAAACGCTGAAAGCTGGCGATCGGGTGGGCTACGGTGGACGCTACACTGCCAGCGGCGAGCAGCGCATTGGCATTGTAGCGACCGGCTATGCAGACGGTTATCCACGCCATGCGCCAAGTGGTACTCCGGTGCTGGTGGACGGTGTACGTACCGGGACGGTGGGGACAGTCTCAATGGATATGTTGGCGGTAGATCTGACACCATGCCCGCAGGCAGGGATCGGGACGCCGGTAGAGCTGTGGGGCAAAGAGATTAAAATTGACGATGTGGCCACCGCCGCAGGTACGGTAGGCTACGAGTTAATGTGTTCTCTGGCGCTGCGCGTGCCAGTTGTGACGGTGTAACTTTATATAGCATTGCCTGATGCTGCTGCGTTTATCAGGCCTCCAGAGTCAATGCATTTTGTAGGCCGGGTAAGGCGCAGCCGCCACCCGGCAAAACATCCGCTCTACTCATCCTCATCTTCAGCAACGCGAACACCGACCTTCAGCACCGCATTATCTTCCTTCTCGGCTACGGTCCAGATCATGCCAGCGAATTCCACCTGGTCACCGACGACCGGCGCGGCACCAAGCAGATGCTGGACAATTTCACCCAGCGTTTGCTGCTTATCACGATACTCGGTGCCATCTTCCAGGCCATAAATCAGCGCCACATCGGCATATTTTGCGCTGGCTTCAAGAATAAAATCTCCGAAGAAGCGCTGGTCTAACGACACAGGTGGCGACTGGCTGAACAGCTTGCCAAGAGCCGGGAGATCGCGCTCGCGGCCAATAACACACAATACATCGCCTTCGCGCAGACGCGTACTGCCGGAGGGGTGAAACAGCACGTTGTCACGAAACAGGGCGGCTATTCGCGTTTCTTCCGGCATATGCAGGTCGCGCAGCGCGGCGCCCACACACCACTTATCGGCGCTGAGCTGATAAACAAACTGCTCCCACGGGTTATCCGGATGAATATCCAGGCCAATGCGCGACACGGGCCAGCCAACAGGAGGGACCACCACTTTGGCTTTTTTAGCGGCCCAAGAAAGAGAGGTTCCCTGAAACAGCAACGAGATCAGTACCACGAAGAACGCGACGTTAAAGAACAGGCGCGCGTTCTCCAGACCCGCCATCATTGGGAAGACGGCGAGGATGATGGGTACCGCACCGCGCAGACCCACCCAACTGATGAAAATGCGCTCGCGCAGATTGAAGCCGCGAAACGGCAGCAGTCCGGCGAAAACCGAAAGTGGGCGGGCAATGAAAATCATCCACGCAGACAAAATCAGCGCAGGAACCACGATAGGTAGCAGGTCGGACGGCGTAACCAGCAGTCCGAGCACCAGGAACATGGCGATTTGCGCCAGCCAGGCCAGACCGTCGAAGTTTTGCAGAATGCCAAACCGGTTGTGAATAGGGCGATTACCCAGCAAGAAACCACACAGATAAACTGCCAGAATACCGCTGCCTTCCAGCGCAGTGGTCAGGGCAAAAATCAGGATCCCACCGCTTAACGCCAATAGCGGATACAGTCCGGCAGGCAGAGAAATGCGGTTAATCATCTGCTGGAGCATATATCCACCGCCCAGACCGATAACGATGCCTAAGCCAAACTGCTGGATAATGTGCACCGCGAACATCCAGCTTAAACCGGTTTCGTGGTTTTGGATCATGGCGATGAGCGTGATGGTCAAAAACACGGCCATCGGGTCATTACTGCCGGATTCAATTTCCAGCGTAGAGCCAACGCGTTCGTTAAGCCCCTTACCGCCAAGCAGGGAAAAGACCGCCGCGGCGTCGGTTGAACCAACAATCGCGCCAATCAGGAGTCCTTCGATAAGATCCAGATGAAACAGCCACGCGGCCATCATGCCAGTGAGTCCGGAAGTAATCAGCACACCGACCGTCGCCAACGATAGCGCCGGGCCTAACGCAACGCGAAAAGAGCTGGCCTGGGTGCGCATCCCGCCGTCGAGCAGGATAACTGCCAGTGCCAGGTTACTCACCATGTAGGCGAATGGATAGTTATCGAAAGGTATGCCGCCTATACCATCTACGCCCGCTAACATACCGATAGCGAGAAATATCACCAGGATAGGGATACCAAGACGTGATGAGAATGAACTGAGTAAGATACTGCAGGTGACGAGAACGGAACCCAAAATAAAAAGGCTAATAATTGCTGCGGCATCCAACGTTCGGTTACTCCTGAATTACGCTGTTTCGTATTAATAAACCCTACCATAATAACGACAGAAACAGCGTTTTGCTTAGCCCCATTAGCCGCTTTTTTTACGATTTTAGTACCGGATGCCCACTTAAGGTGAGCTGAGTGCCGTTTTTATCATTTTTCAGCACCGCATTGGCTCCCAAAGGCAGGGTGACAGTGCGTTGTTCATGGCCAAAATCGAGGCCGCAGATCAACGGTACTGACAATCTGGCGCGTAGAAAATCACAAACTGAATCAAGATTGTAACCGGCATCGTAATCATTGGGTGCGCTACCGCTAAAACTGCCGAGAATAATGGCGTTTTGCTGGGCCAGTATTCCGGCGTGGTACAGCTGCAGCAGCATGCGCTCGACACGGAATGGATGCTCGTTAATGTCTTCCAGCACCAAAATGCCGTTTTTGATGGCCGGCATCCACGGTGTACCCATCAACGAAATGATCATCGCCAGATTTCCGCCCCACAGTGTACCTTCAGTTGCGCACTGTGGACCGTCACCCTGCCATTCGAGGGTAAATTGGGCATTACGCAAAGCCTGCCAGAAATGGTGCTCGGTGAATGCGTTCATTTCTTCGGCGCCGAAGTTCGCCGCCAGCATCGGGCCGCTGAAGCTAATCACATTCCCCTGTGTCAGCAGACCACACTGGATCGCCGTAAAATCGCTGTGTCCGCACAGCAGCAGCGGATCTTGTTGCTGGCGGGCTGCCAGCCCCTGCCAGTCAATATCTTCCAGTAAACGGCTCGCGCCATAGCCGCCGCGTACCGCCATCACAACGGTATCGGGGGTTTTCAGATTAACTAGCGAGTTCACATCAGCAAGCCTTTCTGCCTCTGTCCCCGCAAAACGTTGGCAGCGGCGCGCAATGACCGCTGAATTGTCGACCTGATGACCGGCCTCAGTAAGACGCGCAAGCCCACGTAAGGCAGCCTGCTGATTGATACAGTAGCCCGATGGGGCAATTAAGTGAAACCGGGACATGGCATTTCCTTGCTACAACTAAAACCAAATGTATATCATGCCGCGTAGGTATGTCGTTGTCACCTCAGCGACAGGTTCCGGCTATAAGGATAGATGACGTGAAATTGAGATGGTTTGCTTTTTTGGTTGTATTACTTGCGGGCTGTAGTTCAAAACAGGATTACAAAAACCCGCCGTGGAATGCTGAAGTTCCGGTTAAACGCGCAATGCAATGGATGCCGATCAGTGAAAAAGCCGGTGCGGCCTGGGGTGTCAGTCCACAATTGATTACCGCTATTATCGCCATTGAATCAGGCGGAAATCCGAATGCGGTCAGTAAGTCCAATGCGATTGGTCTGATGCAGTTGAAAGCATCAACTTCAGGACGCGATGTTTATCGCCGCATGGGCTGGAGCGGAGAGCCGTCGACCAGCGAGTTGAAAAACCCTGAGCGCAATATCTCAATGGGGGCCGCATACCTGAGTATTCTCGAAACCGGGCCGCTGGCCGGGATTGAAGATCCGCAGGTGATGCAGTACGCGCTGGTAGTATCGTACGCCAACGGTGCGGGCGCACTGTTACGCACGTTCTCCTCCGACAGGAAAAAAGCGATCAATAAAATCAACGACCTCAGCCCGGATGAATTTATTGAACATGTCGCTGATAATCATCCGGCGCCTCAGGCCCCGCGCTATATCTGGAAGCTTCAACAAGCGCTGGATGTGATGTAGTTCGTGTGAGTTTACTCGCGCACCTTATTCGATTTTTCCCGGGCCTCACGTTCAAGGGAAAAAATAATCCGCTGTAAGTTCCGCTCCACCGCCGGGCCGACGTTGAGAAAACGAAAGCTCAGGCGGGGAGTGGTAATGGTTTCGTTTTTCCCATCGATAACCTTGCGTTCGCTAATGGAAATAAGTTGGGCGTCAACGTGATACACCCCCCATTGCTCCATATTTAGTTCAACCTGCGAGAAGCGCATACCTTCTGCCAACCCCTCTGGTTTTGCCACTTCTAACAGCCCGCCCATGCCGCCGAGAGACAGATCGAATAAGCGAAAATGCAGAATGCTGTTGTCCGGCATTTTTGCCGTGCAGCGATAGGGAGGATGCAGCGGAGCGCCGATACGGAAATATTCCCGACGCTGCACAAACCACAGAGAAGGCGGCAAGGATGAAATAAAGGCCGGCAGTTGCTGATACTCGCCTTTTTTCAGCTGTGGCAGGGTGAATTCTACTTTGGCTCCCTGCGTTTCGGCGATAATTGAGATCTGGCTGGCCCGCTGTACGGCCTGGTTTTCATATTCCTGGCTGCCAAAATCCATGATCAGTTCATCGGGACTGACGGTCAGAATTTTGCTGATGAACTGGCCGCCTGACCAGGAGATACGCAGTGGAACCTGCTGCGACTTTAAGTCCCGAAGTACACCTAACACCGCTAACGGATTTTGCTTCAGGAACTGCTCATTGTAGTTACTCACACCTAATGACTCCTGGATGCCTGGTTTGTCGTTGGGTTATCGGCATTAATCGACGGAACTTAATACAAATGGATGAAATTTTTTACCAAACCCAATGAATTAAGTCTGAGTGATAAAAGCATGTCGCGATGGCTTGCCTATACTTTAAGTGCTGGCGCAGGAACGTCTTGCGCGTGCGTTCACTGGAAAGAGGGCCTGAAAATGGGAATTATTGCCTGGATTATTTTTGGTCTGATTGCGGGGGTTATCGCCAAACTGATTATGCCGGGGCGTGATGGCGGTGGGTTTATCCTGACCTGTATTCTCGGTATTGTCGGTGCTGTGGTCGGTGGATGGTTGGCAACGATGTTTGGTATTGGCGGCGATGTCAGCGGATTTAATCTCCATAGCTTCCTGGTGGCCGTGGTCGGCGCGATTGTTGTGCTGGGTGTCTTCCGGCTTGTACGACGAGATTAATCGAACGGCCCCTGTGGGGGCCGTTTCTCTATGTCGCTAAGTCAGAACTGATACTCAATCCCAGCCCAGTAATTACGGCCTTCTTCGATAAATCCTTCGCTGTACACGTATTGTGTATCGAACAGGTTATTGACCGAAGCGTTGACGCTAAACCCGTGACCGATGGCGTAGTCGGCGCGTAAATGGGTAATGGCGAAACCTGCGGCTTTCTGCGAGCCGTCGCTATTGCTATAGCTCGATGAGCGGGCCTCTTCAGACAGCGTAATGCTCAGCGGATCCCACGGTTTCAGCGTCATCCATGCGGTGAGGGTTTGCGTCGGCAAATCGGTTATTTTGCCGATGTCGCTGCGTTTGACGTCCGCATGAATCAGGCCATAGCTCAGCCCAACATCCAGCATATCAAAGACTTTACCTTTAACGCCTGCATCCAGACCGGTGTAATCCACCCGGCCGCTGTTCTGATTCTGGATGGTATCAGCATCAATATTGTGTGAAAGAATGGCATCGCTGATGCGGTTGTAATAGACGCTGGCTTCGAATCCCCAGTCTTTACCAAGTGAACCATTCCAGGTCAGATCCACGCTGCGGGCGCGTTCCGGTTTAAGCTGCGGATTGACCAGCGCCACCTGGTTATAGGCCGGTTTCGAGGTGGTGTAGCGCTCTTTCAACGTCGGGAAACGTGTTCTGTCAGAGTAGGACAGCGCTAATGTGTCTGAATTTTCAAAGTGATATTTGGTCATCATCTGCCAGTTGAAGGCCGACTGATTGTTGTCATCATAGTGGGTGACGCTACCATTTTTTTCGTGCTTCATGCCTTCCAGACTGTCGCGCCAGTCATAGCTTATTCCAGCTACTACATCGACGTTATCCGCCGCTGCCCACTGGTATTCGCTGGCAACGGACCAGGTGCGGTCTTCGTAGCGATCGTAAGCCGCATTCGGAGCGCCTTTCTCGCGGTGAACATCATCTTTCCAGTTCACGGCGAAAGAGAGCAAGTCGTTTTCACGCATATCCGCAGCGAGCTGTAGACCAGCGCCATCGCTATAGTCTGAATAATGACTGTAGTTGCCTTTCTTGTTTTTCAGATCGGCAAGTGAGTTGTACATCATCAGCGTATTTTCAAAGGTATCGCGATACAGACGGCTTTTTAGTGTGAAACGATCGCCCAGATGGGTGGTGCCCTGATAGTAATAGCTCTCTTTATCGTACTGTGGCCATTGCCAGTAGCGTGATTTCTGACTGCTGGTTCCAGCGTACGGCGGGTTATCTTTTTCACCGTCCTGATTAATATAGGTCAGCACATATTCGTCATTACCACGTGGAGTAAAGCCCAGCTTCACGATGCCGCGTTTGTCATCGGCGGAGGAGTTAATCATCTTGCCGTTGCTGCCCGCAATAGGATTGTCCACGCCGTGCGGTAAGCCAAGGAAATCCTGCTTCAACTGACTGCCGCTGAGCTGGATGTAGCCGAGATCGTTGCTGGCGCCAAATGAAGCGTGCATATCGTGGGCATTGTCTTTGCTACGACTCCAGCCCTGGCGATAGCCAATGCTGCCTTCAATCGGTTTGGTGGGCTTTTGGGTGGTGATATTGATGGCGCCGCCCATCTGGTTCGGCCCTTGTAACAGCGACGAGTAGCCTTTGGAGACTTCAACCGAAGCGATATCGGAGGTCAGAAAACGGCCTAAATCGAGGTTGCCATCATAGGGGATGTATACCGGCACGCCGTCAAAATAGACGGGAACCTGACGGCTGTCAAAACCGCGAACTTTCACCTGCTGTTCATTGCGGTTGCCTGACTTTTGCAGCACGACGCCGGGGACAACGCTCAGTGCCTGCGCCACGTTTTGCTTATCCAGTTGCTGCATCGTTTCCTGGCCGAGAACCGTAGTGGTTGCGGCGGAGGTCGGACTTGACCAGACGGTCATGGTTTCGCTTTCCTGCCCAGCAAAAGCACTGTGCGCGAAAGCAAACGACAGGGCTGTGTAAAGACAACTTTTGTTGAAATTCATTATTTTTAGTCCATTTATTAATGTTATATGCCACGTGCGTCCGGGCTCAGGCTAACTTTGATATCCGCGGGCGGAGCGTAGTAAGGCGCGGAAGTGATGAAAAGTCTGATGCCACAGTCGAGATAACTCGCCAGCGAGGCGAGGGTAATGCCGCCAGTCAGCGCCAGCGTACAATGGGGGGCCAGAGAAGGGGCCTGGCGGACAATTTCTGTTGCTTGCTCAGGGGTAAATTTGTCGAGTTGCAGGACATCGGGCGCGGCGCGTAGCGCGGCTAATGCCTCATCTGGCGTATCTGCTTCAACCACGATCTTTTTTTCTGGCGCATGGCTGCGTAAGCGCGCAATCGCGCCTGTCCAGTCGTTTGGATTGGTAAGAAAATGGCGGTGATTAGCAAACAGCAGTACCGTTTCGGCGCATCCTCCGCGATGGATAATGCCTCCCGCGGCGAGTATTGCTTGAGTCGCCAACAAACGCGTGCCGGGAATGGCTTTTCGGGTACAGGCAATCTGCCCATCAGGATAGCGTTGGCGCAGTTGGCTCAACATGCACTCAAGATAGCCTGAAACCCCGCAGCTCCACTCCAGGACATTTTGTACCGCTTTCCAACCCTGGTGTAGCGCCGCCGCATTCCCATGTGCGCGAATCAATCGCTGTCCTGCACTTACCTGTTCACCATCGGCCACCATGTCGCTGACGGTCAGCCCTAATGAGGTGAGCATTTGTCTGGCAACGGCGGTGCCGCTAACGCATCCGCCCTGGCGATGGTAAAACGCCATAACGCCCGGCTGTGCGCCGATCCCCAACGCGCGGGTAGTCAGGTCGCCGCCCTGAATATCTTCTAGCAGCAGCGCGTCGGTTTGCGCCTGCGAAAAGTAGATCATCGCAGCGCCTCCCGCGGCACGCTGTCCCACCAGATAAGCGCCCAGTCACGGCTGGCGGGGGCAATCGTGCGTGGATCCTGCTGTTGATACCAGGTTTCCAGACGTTCGACCTCGTCGGCGCTCAGTTCACCCATACTCCAGCGCACGTTTTCCAGAAAACGCGTCCAGGTGCTGTTGTCCTGCTGGCAGTTGGGTCCGCGGATAAAATCAACATGCGCGTGGATCCCCATCTGATACAGGACATTAAGCGCATAGATATAGTTGGGAAGCTCAATCACTTCGCGGCCCAGTGCACGCTGAATGGTGGGGGAAACGAAAGATGAACTGACGAGATGAGTGGTGTAAACCCGCAGTCGGGCCTGATTATTCAGTTTGGTCATCGCCTGGCGCATATCGGCAACCAGCGTAGAGCGCGAAGCGACGGCGATATCGCACTGGGGTAAATCATCCCAGTGTTCCTCCCAGGCCCGCTGCACCCACTGCACGTGACGGGCGTTCATTTGCGCAGCGCGGCGGGCAGCTACGCTAAGCATGCCCTGGCTGTAATCTACGCCGTAAATTATTGGCATCTTTTTAGCCAACGCCAGCGAAACCGTACCGGGACCGCAGCCCATATCAAACAGCGACTCCGCCCCTTTCAGGTCGATTTTTCCCAACAGCTGTAGCAGATAGCTGTCGGTTAATGAGGCGCAATTCTCTGCCATTTTTTCCGCACGCTTATCCCAGTGCTCCGGTTTTTTCTCGGTTCTGTTCGCCAGCTGTAACTGTTTACGGTAAAGATCGGCAAAATCAATGTCGTCAATGAGCATTCTTATTCCTTAGTTGTGTGAGCCAAAGAGGTGATGGGCGATTTGTGACGGTGTAACGCGATACAGCGCTGCCAGACGATCGGTGGCGAGCTGCTGTTCAGGAAGCCCCTGCGACACTGCACCGTTCGGTTCAACGCGTACCACGCTGTCGGCGATTGCCCGGGCGTGCAACGGATGATGCGTCGACATCAGCAGGGCCATACCTGAATTTTTCAGCGTCACCAGCGTGTCGAGCAGACGGATCTGATGCCCAAAATCCAGGCTGGAAGCAGGTTCATCCAGCAACAAAAGACGCGGACGCTGCGCCAGCGCGCGGGCAATTAACACCAGTTGCCGCTCTCCGCCGCTCAGCGTGTTCCAGCGCCGGGGCGCCAGGTGAGAGATTCTCAGCATCGCCAGCTGTTGATGGGCATTTTCACGCTCTTTAGCGCCGGGAACCGCAAATGCCGCCAGTTGCGGGGCCAGCCCCATCATCACCATGTCCAGCGCAGTGAAGGCAAACGCGCCGTCATGTGCCTGAGGAACCCAGGCGATAGCGGCGGCGCGTTGCCGATCGCTGAGATGATTTATGGCGACGCCATCAAGCAGAATGTCACCGTGAAGCGGCGAAAGAACGCCGAGAATAGTGCGCATTAGGGTGGTTTTTCCACTGCCGTTGGCCCCAATCAGACAACAGACGGAGCCGGGCGAAACCTGAAATGAGACATCGCGTAACACGGGCTGGTGACTGTGGTATCCCAACGACGCATGGCGGACGGTCAGAAGCGTCATGGGCGATTTCCCCGTAGCAAAAGCAGCAAAAAGAACGGTGCGCCAATAAATGCCGTCAGGATCCCCAGCGGGATTTCTGTGCTGCTCAGCGTACGGGCAAGAGTATCGGTGAGCAGCAGCAAAATGGCGCCGATCCCCATGGAAACTGGTAGCAACTGCTGGTGGTTATTGCCACTGAGGAGTCTGCCGATGTGCGGCACAACCAGCCCAATCCAGCCGATAATGCCCGCGATGGCAACGGTACAGGCGGTGATTAACGTTGCGCAGACGATCAGTCCCAGCCGCAATCGCGAGACGTTGATCCCAAGCGATCGTGCTTCATCATCCGACAGAGTGAGCAGATTCATGCGCCAGCGCAGCAGCAATAGCGGGACCAGTCCTGCGAAGATCAGCGGTGCCGAGAACCACAGGTCGTGCAGCGTGATCGTCGATAAACCGCCAAGCAGCCAGAAGGTGATAGAGGGGAGTTGGGTATACGGGTCGGCCAGCGTTTTGATGAGTGAAATTCCCGCGCCGCATACCGTGCCCAGCGCAATCCCGACCAGCACCAGTGTTAACACCGGGTCGTGTCGCTTGACTCGCCGGGTAATTAACCAGACACCGGCGACCACGAATAAACCGCCTATGAACGCATACAGCTGAATAAACAGGATCGGTAAACCTAACAGGATTGCTAAACAGGCACCTAAACCCGCACCCGCCGCCACGCCGAGAATATCCGGCGAGACCAGCGGGTTGCGGAACATGCCCTGATAGGTGGTTCCTGCGCCCGCCAGCGCCGCGCCGAGCAGCAATGCAGCCAGTATGCGTGGCAGGCGGATTTGCCAGAAGACGATTTTGTCCTGCATTGGAACGCCATCTGCACCAGCCACGAGATTCAAAACCTGTTGTGCATCCAGGCGATACGCGCCTGATACCGCGGCGACGCTCGCGCAAAGCACCACCGCCACAATCATCAGAAAACCGAGGGTTGATGTTTTCATCAGACTGCCACCAACCTTTGATACTGTGCGTCGCTTAGCGTGGTGTGCCAGAACAATTCACTGTAGCGCTGCATATCGGTTTTAAAGCTCGCTTCAACCTGTGGATCAAGCCAGGCGTGCAGGCGGCGTAACCCCAGTAAACGGTTGATGCCAGGAGGTGCATCCAGCCAGCCAAACGGCAGACCGCTGAGAAACAGAATGCGCCGGTCAGCAACCGCTTTGACCCCTTGCCAGACCGGATCTTCTCGTAGGAACTGCGCTGTCACCGCATCCTGCACCAGGATAATATCCGGCTGCCAGCTGAGCAGATTTTCCATTGAGACCTGTGTGAGCCCCTGTCGTCCGGGGATGTGCGCCACATTGTGCAACCCCAGTAGTTCTGCTGCTTCGGTATGCAGAGAACCTTGTAAACCAGTCTCCAGTCCTCTGGCACCGCGCGCGGCATAAAAACGCAGATTCGCCGCGGGTGAATGCGAGAAAGCTATTGCATCATCGATAAATCGACGGGCCAGCGCGGCCTGCATTGCGGTTCGCGAGACGACGCCCAATACTTCACCGACTGCGCGAAACTGTTCTGGGGTATGGCGCAATTCGCCGTTAATCAGCAGCCAGGGAATCTGTGTTTGTGCGCTCACTTGTCTGGCCTGAGAAAGCCAGGTTTCATCGGCATTACCGCAGTCAATAACCAGGTCAGGTTTAAGCGCCAGGAGTGCTTCAAGCGAGAGCGTGCTGGCGCGCCCCGCCAGCCTGCCGAGTTTCGGCAAAGTCCGAATGTTATCGTTAAACGGGATGGCGGTCTGGCGAGAGAAATCAAAGGAGGAAAGCCCCACCAGTTTTTCCGGTGCGACGGCCAGCAGCAGCATGTCAGCAGGCGCGCCCGCGCTGACCACGCGTTGGGTCGTTTCTGGCTTCGGAGAGTCTCCAATGGCCACAGTCAGCGAGGTTTGAGCAAACGCGGGAAGATGGCGTAGCAGCAGTGCAGATGCCACGAGTTGGGCAAACATCCGTCTTGTCAGTGGCATTATTGTTATCCTGAAGGTTACAAAATCGCTATATATTTACATATACAGCGAATAAAAACATGTTCAGAATCAATTTCTCACGGATGAAAACCCCGGATACCCCATAAGGGCTAGAGGCCATAGAGACAGCTGGAAGGGGGAAATATAAGAAAGAAAAATCCGCGACGAAGCGCGGATTCAGGAAGTGAAACGGCTCAGGCTATGATGTTATGGCGTCGGTTGAGTCTGTTTTTTAGACTCGACTGGCGCAGTACTTGCCGGGGTAGGTCGCGACGCGGGTACGTTGTCACAGGGCTTTTCTTTGGCGCAAATCAAGTCGAGCATTTTCAGCGTTACGCCGTTGGTCCAGCCGAAACCATCCTGCAACGGATACTCACCACCGCCACCGCCGGTTCCAGTGGTGCTCACGTCATACTTCTCAACCAGCTTTTTCTCGCGATCGTAGGTGTGTTGAACATTGGTGAGGAATCGCCAGGTCACGTCCATGGCAACAGTATCCTGACCGTAATTCTGTAACCCGGATGCTGCGACCCACTGGAGCGGGGCCCAGCCATTGGGGGCATCCCACTGCTGGCCGCTATTCACCGACGTGGTAGCAAGGCCGCCCGGTTGCAGCAGATGTGCCTGGGTGGCCGTGGCGACTTTACTGGCGCGATCTTTTGCCGCTGCATTGACATATAGCGGGAACAGGGCGGCAGCCGTGAGCTGGTTGCGTACTTTGTGGCTTTTCAGATCGTAGTCGGCATACCAGCCTTCTTTGTCGTTCCACAGGTACTTCTCGATCCCTTTTTGTCGGGCATTAGCGAAGCCATCGTACTGCGCCGCTTTGGCATCATCACCAGCAGCCTTGCTGGCGAGGGCGATCATTTTTTCCATTTTGTACATCAGCGCATTGAGATCGACCGGAACGATGCTGGTGGTGCGCAGAGTGCCCAGCTGATTAGGATTGTCCATCCAGCGGGAACTAAAATCCCAGCCGGACGCGGCAGCTGAACGCAGGTCGCGGTAGATTTCTGTGGCCGGGCGGTTTGGGTTGCTTTTAGCGGTGGCAATATCCTCTACCCAAGACTCTGGCCGAGGCGAATCGCGCTCATCCCAGTAGCGGTTCAAAATGGTGCCGTCATCCAGTTTAACTACGCGCTTATTTTGCTGACCGGGCTGGAGTGTTTCGACGCCCTCCATCCAGTAGCTGTATTCTTTGAGCATCTGCGGGAGGTATTTTTTCAGCGCGTCATTCCCGTCGTGCTGCGCCAGTAGTTCAACCATAAAGGCAAAGAACGGCGGTTGCGAACGGCTCAGGTAGTAGGTGCGGTTACCGTTAGGAATGTGTCCCCAGGAATCAATCTCGTAAGCGAAGTTTGCCACCATGTCCGAGACCTTATCCCAGTGATTGCTCTCGGCAAGCCCCAGCATGGTGAAATAGCTGTCCCAATAATATATTTCGCGAAAACGCCCGCCAGGAACCACATACGGTTCCGGGAGCGGCAGCAGCGAATCCCATTTTTCAGCGTCGGTTGTCGAACGGGTGAGTACCGGCCACAGGCCATCGATATGTTCGCGTAATGATTGCCCGGCCGGGGGCACGTATTTCTCGCCGTCTTTCGGCAAGGTGAAATTCACTTGCACAAAATGGCGTAAGTCGAATCCGGACTGGTTTTTCTGCATCCGGTAATCGGCAAGGATCATTAATGGATCGCTGTTTGGCACCGCGTCCGCAAAGGTTTTCTGGTCAGGAAACAGTTTGGCTGTTTGTACATCGTTAAACAGGGGGCCAAGCAGAATATCAGGCGGCGCAGGCGTAGCGGCTGGTGCGTCCTCGGCGTTGACGGTAAAAGAGGAAAGGGCAAAAAAGGTGCTTGCGAGCGTCAGTTTTATTGAAACAGAGAGCAGGCCAGGATGGCGAGTTGCTGGCGTTATCATCGGTTAATCTCCTTAGCGGCGTGCCGAAGTAGCGGCATTTACCATGAGAAAACCTTAGTTCAGGAATGACCGTTGCGCGTGATCGGCTCCCCATTTTGCGAATAAACAGACATTTCCCGACGTGAATAGAGAAGAAGCACACCCTTTGTTGGAAAGGGTGTGCTTCGGAATCAGTTTGCGCGGGTTATCCGCTGTGTGACACAGTCAATGGTCAGAGTATCGCCCATCTTGATGCTATCGAGAGCCGCGCCTTGCTGACACATCCAGCACAGACCCATTTCACGAGCGATAATCGCCGGATGCGAGGCTTCGCTGCCGTCCCGCAGGCAGATACCTTTGATGATCTTCGGATCGAGTTGCAGTACCGTAGACGGATAAATGATATCAGCGACCAGGATAGTGGGGCGCAAAAATGCGGGAATTTGTGCGCTCTCTCCCGTCAAATGCTGCAGTGAACGAGACAGCAAATCTTCAATATCAATGTATCGCGCCTGCAGATAAGGATCATCGAGCTGTAAATACTGCTGGCTGAGATCGCTCAGCACCTGATGCCAGGCCCAGGCGGCTCTGCACTGCTTTTCGCGCATTACATCGCAGGCCATTTCAAAGAGTTCAGGATCGTCCAACAGCGTATGGTGACCGGAGAAGATGGCGGCGATATCTGCGGAATATCGTTCTTCAGCAAGTGCAGTGAGTTCGCTCAGGTCGTTCAGCGTACTTTGGATGGCGGTCTGTAATCGCTGCTGCTCAGCCTGGAGTGATGCGGCTGGCTGCGGGTTTACCTCGGGCGCGAACGGCGTGTAACAGAATGCCGTCCCCGTGACTTTTGAGGGAGCCTGAGTTGCCTTGTTATCAGCATTAGCGGACTCGAGCGATTCACCAAAATTCTCCGCTGCCAGCTGTTTAAATGCGGCCAGCGCATCCTCTGCCTGTTCGCCTTTGGCAATCAGGCGCAGCGTGTCATTACAGCGAACCTGCAGCAGAGCTATCTGATTCAGGCTATCAGGAACCACACACTTGCCGTTTTTCTCCAGCCACATGTCGGCGTTAAAACCAGACAACGCGGAAACCAGCCGCGAAGCCGGGCGAACGTGGATGCCGTTAGGGTTTTTCACCACAATGGCAACAGAACGGGCATCTGCATCGGGAGACAGTGCAGCAGATGCGGGTTTCGCTGCGGATGGCGAAGGTAAACCCAGTTGCTCACATTTGGCGTCGAGGGCGTTCATGGCATCACGGATGACCCGATCGATATCAGCACCCGCGGCGGCGCTAACCGTCGCGGCCAGTGTGCCTTCAACCAGTGGTGCTGCGCACAAACGCACTTTGGCGCCAATGCCAGGGTCGAGCAGTTCCAGCGCGGTTTCCGCACTCAGTAATGCACTACCGATATCCATCATCACCAGCACGTGGTCCGTATCGGCCACGGACTCGATGGCTTCCATCACCTTGATCGGATCGGTGCCAATCGGATTCTCAGGATCATCAATGCCTGCGGCAATGGCGATTTTGCAATCACCGCCCATTAACATCTGCCGGGCCAGCGCACCGACGCCTTCGCCCAGTTGGGCGCTGTGAGAAACAATAACCAGGTTTACCATCGCTTTATCCTTACTCTCTGGACGCCTGAGCTAGCATTTGCATCATAAACATGACCGACGTTGCGCCGGGATCCTGATGCCCAATACTGCGCTCACCAAGATAGCTGGCACGGCCTTTGCGAGCCTGCATGGTGATGGTGCTTTGTGCTGCGGCTTCCGCTTGCTGGCTTGTCGCTTCCAGCGCTGCTTGTACACTCAGTTTCTGCTCGCAGGACTGGCGTAAGGACTCGACTACTGGCAGCCAGACGTCGCACATGGTTTTGTCGCCAGGTTCAGCCTTACCGCGGCTAATCACACCTTCTGCGCCATCACGCATCATTTGATACAGCTCTTCAAGCGTCAGGCTTTGATGAGCCTGAGTCACCTGAGCGGCGCGAATAAAAAAGGTGCCAAACAGCGGTCCACTGGCCCCGCCGACGCTTGAGAGCAGCACCATACCGGTGTTTTTCAAAATAAAGCCGATGTCTTTGTCTGCGATGGACGGCAGCTTTTCAACGACTTTGCTGAAACCACGATGCATGTTCAGACCGTGGTCGGCATCGCCGATCTCTCGGTCAAGTCCGGTGAGAAAATCACTTTCTGTGGTGAAGATCTCGCCGCAACGATAGAGCCAGTTAACAATTTGCGTTCTGTTGAGGGACATCATGAATCTCCTTATTTACCCCAGTTGAGGGCAGGGGTGTGAACCGGTGCATCCCATAATCTCAGCGTTTCGTCATCTACCTGTAACAAGGTGATCGAGAAACCGGTCATATCCAGAGAGGTACAGTAAGAACCGATCAGGTTGCGCTCAATGACGATGCCTGCATCCTGACAACGGCTTTCCAGGCGGTTATACACGCCGAAGAGTTCAGACAACGGCGTCGCACCGAGATTATTGACCAGCGCAATAACGCGATCGCCACTTTGTAACGCACGCTTGCTTTCTTTACCTTCCTGCCACGCGCCCTGGACGTTGTCCCAGTGGCGGAGTGTACGGCTGTAGTTACCGTTTTCCAGCAGGGTATCGAACATTTCATCAACGGTCTGATCGAGAGAGGTGAAGGGGCGACGGTCAATGCCGGGTTCCCCGTGGATACCTACGCCAAACTCCATTTCGTTATCCTGCAGCGTGAACGACGGTTGTCCAGCGGCTGGAACGGTACAGGCGCCAATGGCTATGCCAATGGAGTGGCCCTGGTTATTCAGCTTACGGCCCAACGCCGCACAGGCTTCCAGCGAATCACCGCGTTCGGCGGCCGCGCCGACCAGTTTTTCGATCAATACGGTATTCGCCACACCACGTCGACCGGCGGTATACAAACTGTCTTTCACCGCCACGTCGTCATCCACCACCATGGTGGTGACTTTGACACCGCTTTCATGCAGCAGCTCGGTGGCGGTTTCGAAATTAAGAATGTCGCCGGTGTAATTTTTGATTATCAGCAGCACGCCTTCGCCACCGTCAATTTGCATGGCGCATTCGAACATTTTATCCGGCGTGGGTGAGGTAAAAATCTCACCTGGACAGGCGCCAGAGAGCATGCCCTGACCAATGTAGCCGCAGTGCATAGGTTCGTGTCCGCTGCCGCCACCGGAAAGCAGAGCCACTTTGCCCATCACCGGCGCATCTGCGCGGGTGACATATACAGGATCCTGATGCAGTGCCAGGGAAGGATACGCTTTCGCCAGTCCGGCGAGTTGTTCATTCAGTACGTCTTCAACACGGTTGATCAATTTTTTCATTATTTATGCTCCGCAGACAGTCCTGGATGGCTGCCAAATTCGGGCAGGCATCTGATGTAGGGTATCGGTTGGTTCAACGTCACGGCGACCGCTCGCTGCCGATAAGGTAATTTTGCACACGGGTAGTCAAAAGAAAATTGATGTGATTGGTGTTTCAATACGGAACATTAGCATCTTTTAATGTTCCATATTGAAACGTGGTGGTGCATAAAACAGCGGAAGTGAGAGATGCGGCAAAGTTTATGCTGACGGCATCATGAGTAAAACGTTATTCCTTACTCTTCTTTGCCATTAAAATCGAAAAACCAGAACAAGATAAAACCAATAAAACCAAAAATTAGCAGAATAGCCAGGGTATAGACTTCATATCGCGCGGCATCTGCAGCAATCGTCTGTAACTTGTCCATTGCCGGGGCTGGCTGCTCTTTGAATAGCATGAGTTGCCATTCATAAAGGTTTGTTGTTTTTATCTCTTTAATCGGTTCCCAAATATGGTTAGCCGCCGCGCCGAGTGCTAAAGCAGAAAACAGTGCGCCGTAAATACGTTGGCGTTTTTCCTGACGCTGACTAATAGCCTGGCGCATGAGCTGATCCAATTGCTCTATCTGCGTCATGAGCTCCTGACGTTGCTCAGACAATCCCCACTGCCGAGAGAGATCTTCACTCAGCTGGTTATGTAGGGCATCGTTGCCGACTAAAGCACCTTTATTCATGGCTTTTAGCGCCTGGGCTTTGGTTTCCAGCATCATTTCGGACCAGTCAGATAGACGACGAATTTTTCCCTTTCGGTTGTGTTTTTGCTGCGACTCGAGCAGATCCTTGAGCCACTGTTCAATCTGTTGGGCAGAGTTCGCCAGAAAATTTTCATACTCATGGCTTACATCCGCTACAGAAATGGCCGCTTTAATCAGTATCGCCAGATGTTTATCCTCTTCTTCGCGACAGAAGATTGTGACGCCATGACGGTGAGCGATAACCAGAATATTGCTGTACCATTGGCAGTGGTACTCGCTGGTGGGGGGGAGATCCGCAGGACTCCTAACGACGCGCGTGCTATCGCTCTGTGCTGCCAGCCAGGCATGAAAGGTGGGGGTATCGATCATTCGCATCAGCGGGACGATCGTAATATCACCACCCTCCGGGATGCGATGCTGATAGACACGAATGCATTTACCTTTTGTGCGGCAATCAAGTTCGGGTAAAGCTATTGGCACAATGGCGTTATCAAGATAACGGGTAAAATAATTTTCCCAGATTGCGGGCAAAACGTCTTTTTGCCAGGTCAGTTTCGAGCCGGGCTCTCCGGGCGCAAGCTGCTTCGGTGCCGCAATTAGCGTCATTCTGCCTTGATCGTCGTACCAGGGTTGGTTCGGTGCGCCTGGGATCAATTTATCGCTTCCGGCCAGGCGATAGCTTTCGAGAAAACGCGGAGTATCGCGCGGGCGTAGCCCTTGCCAGGCCACATCTTCACGTTGTTCCAGAGCGGACCACAGGGCATCAAGGCGTGTCCCCTGAATCGGGTTGAGCGAAATAACGATATCATTTCCCGTACCCACTTCTCGCGGTCGATAAATGGCCAGCAACCCAAATCCATTGTGCGTCCAACTGCGTTCTTTATCGCAGCGCGCGAGAATTTTCAACATACCAGAGGGGAGCGTTTCGGTAATAAACAGTGCATCAACCACCGTTTGCCGCCGGCCTGTGCCGAGATCCAGCAGGAGTTGGCAGGTAACCGAACGCTTGATAACGTGTTGGTAAATCTGTTGCTCATACGCCAGACTTGCGACCGCACTTGCATAACATTGCGTGTGCATGGGCATAATGCCTGCGGTGGGGTCTGGGTTGGCTATCATCATATCGCTCAACAGGCGAAGGCAGGCCAGCATGTTGTGGCGAACAACGGCAGTATCATCCATGGATTGCTCGCACAGGCTGCTATGCGCGAGTGCGGATAACAAGCAAGCGGCAGAACGAGTTGTATCATCACCGTCCAGATAAATACCGCTTTCCCATGCGGTGACGTATTCCAGCCACGGATGTGTTGATAGCGACAGCGAACCAGCGGCATCGAGATGGTTCAAAAACAGCAACAGCGTAAAACAGGTATCCAGAGAGAAATCTTCGATAACGATTCGTTGTATTCCCTGGACACTTGAGAGTTTACTGCGCCATATAGACCATTGACGATCGTCGGCATTTGCCACCAGTTCACTCACCGAATTGTAGTGACCTGCACGGTATCCTTTGTTATTGAGCGCGACACCCTTTTGGCTTTCCGTATCATTGCCGTCGCCCAATCCGATCAGTAGGCTGCCTGCCGGTGCATCACGCTGCGACGGATTGAACTCGAAAGTAAACAGCGGCCATGCATTATTGAATGCGAACATATAATTCTCTTTCGATGAATGTGTTGTTGGATCGCTCATTATTTGACTACGTTATAAATGACCCGTTGTGAGCGACTCCAGTTATCGCCAATCGCAATATTGGGTTCATGGTTTTCTTGTTTTACGCAGTAGTTCTTAACCAGGCTTTTTAACTCTGCCTCGTTGAGTGTGCCGAACATCAGACGCGTATTCAGTTCTTTCAATAACACATCATGGAGTGAATAAGTGGTCGGTCTTTGCAGTGAAAATTGCGCCGCGTCAGCCAGTAACTCACGCGCATTATCGGCCATCAGACGGCGCTCACAGCGACCTGCAGGTTCATTTTTGGCCATTTCTTCATCGTAAGCTTTCTTCTGGGCTTTCTCAAAATTAAGCGCTCTGTCCAGTTCCGCTTTAATACCCTGAACATCCTTGGCAGAAGAACAGAATGTTTTTAAATAACGAATCTGTATGGGGGTCAGCGTGCCATTGTGGTCCGCTTGCTGACGTAATTTACCGGCCATTCTGAGGCAGCCGTTTTTTTCATCCATCAACGACGCTGATTGTAATAGGGCATTCAACGTTTCCTGGCGATCTTCCTGTAATGCGGCTTCGGCATAATACAGTTTCCAGCGCATGCCTCCGGCAAGAAACAGATTGACAACCTGGGTATCACCGCGATCGATAGCGGCGCGAAGATTTTTTTCATCCCAGGCAATGCCGATATTCGCCAGTTCTTTACGCGGATCGTTACTGGTTTCTTTTTTCGCCCCAGCAACCGTTTTACCCACTTCCCCGAGATCGCTACGGATGGACTCCGTATTCACCAGCGTCTTGGTTGAGGTTCCGAAAGTCAGTACTGAGCCAACAATAATGACGACGATACCGCCCAGCACCCAGGCTACTCGATTGCGAATGATGCGCGTATCAATTTTGATTTTTCCAATATCCTGAGCCTGAGCCACCAGATCATCCTTTATTTCCTGAACGTCACCGCCGAGATTTTCAATTTTTTGGGCTGTCTGTTCGAAATAGTGAGCAACCTCAGCATTGCTGTCATCAAAAAAGCGATCAGGGTTAACTTTTACCCGGCCTTCGTCGAAGGCCTCCTGTACCGGCTCAGTAATTTCTTGGTAATAGTAATTCATCAATGTTGTTTGGACGGAGGTTACCCGCTTATGATGCGCCAGACGGTTGCGAATTACGCGAATATCGTCAAGAAAGGTATTCAGTGTTCTACGTTTATCGTTAACAAAGCTGAGCAAAGGGGTATATTGATAAAGTGGAGAGTAGTGGATGGGATATTCGTCTTTATCAATAAATAGTGAGGCGAGTTCACTGAAAAGGGTACCGCTCAATACGTCATCACGATCGGCAACGTTGAGCCATTTTTTTACACGTTCCTGACCAAATAGTTTGTTTAGGTGCTCAAGTAGGGCTTGTTGGTTATTGTACGCTTCATTAATTAAACTACGAATGGTCAGCTCTAATGCTCGTACCTGCTGCAAACTACGTAACTGCTTTTCTTCGCCTTCGTTATGCAGCGTCGTTGAATAAGTTAATTGAGGCTGTTTTTCTCGCAAATATTCGAGCTGCCACAAAAAACGCAACGCGGCAATGGTCAGATTTCTGTCGGCAGGCTGGCCATCTGTATTTCTGCCGAGCCATTTGTTCAAGGTGCGTAATGCCGCAAGAAAGCTCGCCATTTCCTGCTCATTATAGTTAAACCGGGCCGCTACACTGCTCCAGTTGCCCAATCTCTCTCGGGCTTTATCAAGTGAATAATAAAACGTATCAGGCGAAAGTTGCGTGGGGGCTGGCATACCCAGCAGGGATAAAATTTGTGGAAACGCGCTGTCGAAAAGAGACAGGCAACGAGTAAAATCGTTGTGCTCAGAAGCAGATGAATGATCGACCATTATATTCTCACGTGGTTATTCGCTGAGTTTTCCCGGCCCGATCTAATCGCACTGTGTCAGGCAACTTTCCCTGCAGCCAGAATGCCATAATTCGACAATTATTCGGGATTTTTAATCGGTTCGTCAATATATATGGGGGGCGTAATATTGGTAGTAGACATTGCAACCAATAATGCGTTGCTATGGGTTCTTAACGCAAATTATGGTTGCAGCGATGGAATTTAATGTTTATTGGCTAACAAAATGCGCAGATATTGGGTAAGTAAAACGCAGAAAGCGGGGCAGATGAATCAGGTTACTACACGCCAATAATGCCACAAATAATGCAGCATTATTGGCGTAACTCACGACTGGCGTTTATCGTCGGTCAAAAACGTTGGCATATCTGCCGTCGTATTAGCCCGGATAAATTCCGCGATCTTTACGTGCCAGCAGAATGCGTTCGCAGGCAACAATGTAGGCTGCGGTACGCAGGGAGCAGGATTTCTCAGCTGCTTTTTCCCATACGTGCACCATCGCATCAGTCATGATTTTGTCCATGCGATTGTTGATCTCTTCTTCACTCCAGAAGAAGCTTGCCATGTCCTGGACCCATTCGAAGTAGCTGACGGTTACGCCGCCTGCGTTACATACGACGTCAGGTACCACGATGATACCGCGGCTTGCCAGCATATCATCGGCATCCGGGTAAGTCGGGCCGTTAGCGCCCTCAAGTACCAGTTTGCAGGTCAGTATTTCTGCACGCTGACGGGTAATCTGTCCTTCCAGCGCGGCAGGGATCAGGATATCCATCTCCACGCTCCAGAAGGCTTCGCTGGCGATGGTTTCAGCGCCTGGGAAACCGGCAATCTGTTTGTGCTCCAACTGCCAGGCAGACAGCGCGGTCATGTCGATACCCGTGGAGTTAAACAGCGTTGCGGTGTGATCCTGAATAGCGACGACACGCGCACCCGCTGCGGCGAACAGGCGGGCGGCTTCGCTGCCGACGTTACCGAAACCTTGTACCGCCACGCGAGCGCCTTCAACTTCAATGTTCGCACGACGCGCGACTTCCAGACCGCTGACGAAAACGCCGCGACCGGTGGCTTTATCACGGCCTAACGAGCCGCCGAGGTGAATAGGTTTACCGGTGACCACACTGGTCACGGTGGTGCCGTGGTTCATGGAGTAGGTATCCATCATCCAGGCCATGACTTTTCCGTTAGTACCTACATCCGGCGCAGGAATGTCTTTCTGCGGCCCAATGATAATGCCGATTTCGCTGGTATAACGGCGGGTTAAACGCTCCAGTTCACCTTCAGAAAGTGAGAACGGATCGACGCGCACACCGCCTTTGGCTCCGCCGTACGGCAGGTTCAACGCTGCGCATTTGATGGTCATCCATGCGGACAGGGCCATCACTTCATTAAGATCAACATCAGGATGATAACGCACACCGCCTTTGCCCGGACCGCGGGAGAGGTTATGTTGCACGCGATACCCTTCAAAATGACGGATAGTGCCGTCATCCATCTGCACCGGGATATCGACAATCAGCGCGCGTTTTGGGTGGCGCAGGGTGTCCACCCAATGGGAAAGTTCGCCCAGGTAAGGGGCCACACGCTCGATTTGTTGCAGGTAGGTATTCCAGGCAGATGTGCTGCTATCTGAAGCGTAAGATAACTTATCCATGATAAACCTTAGTTATAAAAGTAATATGTTCTTAATTTGGCCGTGGTATACAGTGAATCTCACCATATAAACCTAAATTTAACATTTTTTTCATAGAACAGCCTGCCTGGCTAACACGGATTATCGGTATGAGCAGTGTGGATTTTGGCTTGGTGGTGAATGGTTATTCTTTATTTTGGCTTTCATCGCGGTTTTTTTGCGATTTATGTAGTTTAATATGCATAACTTGTAAAAATCGCAATTTGTCAGATTTATGACGCACCTCTAAAAGTAAATAATATGATAATAAAATGTGTTTGCTTTATTGCTGTTAAGCTGGGCGTCAGTAGGTCACGGCGATGGTGACAGTATCGGCATAGTTGTCTGGCGTGTAGTTCGCGCTGGGGACGGTGGCGTAAACCGGGTAGGTAGTCGTTGTCCCGGTGCCGTTGCCCGCAACGGTATTAAGCGCAGTATTGCCCCAGATCGTACCGGAAGGACCTGGCGTCGAACTAAGCTGGTAGGGGACTTTATCCGTATTTGACCCCGTGCCTGCCATCACGCCGCTGCCTGCCGTATTGCCGTTGGAGGGTTGAAGTCCGATGGTGTAAGGGGTGTTATTAGAGCAGGCTACGCCTACGTTATTTGACGCCGTGAGATTACGACCCGTTCCGCTGGTGGGAGCAAAGCTGATGTTAGTCGCGGAGGTGATATTACACTGTTTGCTGACAGCAGCTGTGACGGTGAAAGGAAACCTGGCGGCAACGGTATCACCACAGGTGGTCGGTGGGAAAAGCAATCCAGGATTAAGGGTGACAAGGGCTGTCGCCGCCGTATAGCTATCCTGATAGTTTCCGGGGACGGCGGCGATTTGTGGCGTGACGATCTGCGCCGATACCGTGAGTGAACCCGTCACTGGCGTCAGATTCAGCAGGTTAAGCTGTACCATCGGAAAAGTGGTTCCGGTCAGGTATTGGCTCCCCCAAATTTTGCTGTGTCCGGGATCCTGGTAAAGCTGGTATGCCAGCGTTCTGGCGGGGTTTCCGCTTAACGACATATTTCGCGGTGTCACCTGGCCACTGACGGCCGAGGCGCCAATATTAAAACAGAGATTGATCCCTGCCAGCACGTCACCAAGCTCTTTGGTGCAAGTGTAACTGAACGTCATTGATGACGTTGCGCCTGTCGCAGACAGTGGATTGACCGAACCTAAATTTATGGCTTGCACATTGCTCACCGAACAGGTTACCGCATGGCTAATTGCCGGACAAAAAAGTACGGCAGCGATGAGTAGCAGATGTCTTAACCTCATGAGCTCACTCCTGTTAGTGTGGGCGACAAACCAGTGGACCTATTTGCACAATCCCCTTTGCTGACGCGGGATCGTCAAATTGCACGCGACAACTACCGATGTCCGTATCAACGCGCAGCGTGTTGTGCTGCTCCAGGGTGTCGAACCATGTCATTCCATCAAAGCCAACGACAGACGATTGTCCTTTTCCGTTGATGGCGTAAGCCATGCTGCCTTCAGGAATTGGCTTACCCTGATTGTCGACGAGGATAATCTGCGCAGCGCGGACGGGGGTGATGCCAAAGCTAACCAAAGTACCGGAACGATCGGCTGGCGTGGCATTCGTCTCAACGCGTGCGATCCGCATATTGGCAGGGAGATCCATCGGGTCAATACTGATCAGGTTTTTTTGATAACTGTTAAGCGGTGTGACCAACAGTAGTCCCTGGTCATCGCTGCGGCCAATCAGGTTATTTTGCAATTTGACTGGAACATCAGGCACGCCGTCAGTTGAGACGACGGCAAAACCATTATTGATTTCTCTTGCTGCAAACAGGCCGCCTCCCATGGTCACCAGCGATCCGGTTGCGCCTGCATAACCGTAATGGTTATCCGGTAAACGGCTGAATCCCGCGTACGCTTTACCATAACGTCCCAGATATCCCACTTCGCCCTGGCCACTTTGCCCGGAAGCCTGCTGACTGGCAGCCAGATTCCAGCCCCAGCCGCCGTCGGCAGGGGGCGTCAGGCTGGCGTTGAGCTGGTAACCGGTTTCGTCGTTGGTACGTTGTAGGGTGCTGCTGGCGCTCAGATTGTTGTCGGTCGTGATGGTTACCATCAGATAGAGGCTACGATCGCGGTTGTCGTCAATGTTCTGGTTGAATCCGGCATTCAGTGAGATGTTGTCTGTGAGTGATTTAAACCAGCTGGCATTGGCGTAGCGCACCGCATTTTCGTGTGGATATCGAAACTGCAAATAGCTCAGGCTGACATTTCCAGCTGCTTCCAGCGAATAACCAATAACCGTGTTGCTGTTAAGCGTGGGGGGCGGCTCACCGTAATGGGTGGCGACATCGCGATAATCGCCGGAAGTTGCCGTGGTACTGGTACTGAAATTAAACCGTTCGCTGGACCAACGGTAACCAAAACTGTACAAAAACCCGTTCTTTCCTGAGTCGGTACTTGCGGCAAGTGAGGTCGAAAACGTGCCGCTGCGGGTTCCTGGGATCCAGTCGTTACTGAAGCCCGCGTTAATCAGTCCATCGCTGGTTTCCGCGTGAGTCCCGGCGGTGAACGTATTGCTAAACCCGCGACGCCACGTAGCGCTCAATACCGGTGCGCTGGCATAATCAAAAGAGGAGTAACCATAATTTTCGCGTACCGTGCCTAATTCTGCCGACCAGGCGGTTAATCCTTCCCGCAGGAGTTGCTGATCGTTGTAGAACGAGAAATTTTGTACGCTCGTTCTGCCCAATGCATCTGTCATCATCACCTGACCCGTTCCCGCGCCGCTGATGTTAGGCATTGTGTTGATCTGAAAGCTACCTGCGGGGACTTCTCCGTTGTAGTACCTGACGCCGTCGACGTACAGTTCAACGTTTGACGGTAACGTCGCGGATCCCAGATATGCTGGAAGCGGGGTGGTTGGCATATAGGGCTGTAACCCAAAATCGGTGCCTATCTGAATGCCGCCGATTCGCGTCGGTCGGGACCAGATGAGTGAACTAGTCAGGGTATCGCCCACGGTTAACGCCAACATCGAATCAGGAAATGACGTACGCCAGCTGGTGTCGAGGCGCTCAACGCTGTTATCGGCATATTCCTCGGTAGAGTACTGCGTCAACTGGGTGGTGCTGAGCACGCCGGTCGCATTGAAGGCGCGAATTTCGCTGAAGGTATTGATTGCGCTTTCATCCCCCTGTTGCGTATAGATATCATAATTGAGCAGCGCCCCGCGTGATGTTGTTGCCGTTGGCGCGGTTTCGGTGGGCGAGTTAAGCTGCGTGGTCGCAAGATCGAGTGAACTGAGCGGCGCAGTAAGCGAGAGCGTTTGCAACTGAACGTTGTAGTCAATGGTTAGCTGGGGGATATCGTTCAGGCAGACGGCGTTAGTGGCGTCTGGAGCAAAGCGAAAGCCCATTTTACGCAGAGTATCTGCTCCTGCATAAAGCTTTCCATTATCGTAGCCAAAATGAACCAGCCCAACGGGATTCCCATTTAAGGTGACGTCGAGATACAAATCGACTCCCGTAATCTGCGAGGCGCTATTAATAACACCATTTTCGTTCTGGTTATTATTCAGCGTTTGTGCGCAAACCATTCCCGATATTAATACTCCATTGAGAAAGCAATATTTCACCAGAAGCCAGGATCTGTTACAGATCTTGTACTGTTTTTTGGCCATTGATTGTGACTTCAACTTTCCCGCCGTAATGATTATTCCTGGCTGACGGGGAGACTATCCAGCGCATTGTTGATCCGGGTAAAACGTAGCCTAATAGTCCGGGTGTAATGACTTTTTTAGTACCGTCAGGGCTTATAAATGTTGCAGCAGATAACTGTGCATGCCCATTTCCCTGATTACTGACTTCAATAAATTTTTTGCCATCCAGCTGCTGTAATTTCCATTGCAGTTTTGCCTGCGTTTGTGCCGCTGATGTTGGTTGAATGAAAACGGGAACAGAATAATGCAGCACAAACTGAAGCTTGTTTTTTTCTACTTTTGCAGGCGGTAACTCATCTATCGACAAACGATAAGCGTCTTCGGCATGTGCCGAGGGAGGGCTTGTACGAATAACGCGTATCAGCTGTCGTTCTCCAGGGGCCAATGCCAACATCGGCGGGCTAATCACCAGCCCCTGAGAGGGGGAGAGTTTGTCGTCATAAGCGCTTTGACTCCAGCGAAAAACCCGAACCTGGGCATTGAGCACATTTTCACCCGCGTTACTCAGCCAGATACCATCGGCATTTTGCGTCGCTTGCAACGTTAACGTGACCGGGGCTATTTGCAGTCCGCTGGCGGTGGCAAGATTGATGCTCGCAACCATCCCTAGCAGGCATGCGCAGGCACACTGCTTTACAGGCAGTTTTACTCTCATATGGCTTCCTGAAGTTAGTAGTTAACGTTAACCGTTACCGTGTCGGCATAGTTGTCAGGCGTGAAGTTGGCGTTCGGTGCGGTGGCATAAACGGTAAAAGTCTGCGCCAGCCCAGTTCCGGTTGCCGCAACGCCGTTTCCTGGTTCGGTAGTGGTGGCAGTATTCCCCCAAACCGGGCCTGTTGCTGATGTTTGATTGAGTTGATAGGGCACTTTGTCGGTATTCGTCGCCGAATTAGCCACTGAGGACATCGCCCCGGCGCCGAGGGCATTACCGCCGTTAGCCGTTGAAGGCGCGAGGCCAATAAAATAGGGCGTCGTCTTTGAACAGTTGACAGCAATCGTGTTGTTTCCACTCGTGTTAGTTGCCGTAGTATTGACGGGCCCAAGCGTAATATTTGAAGCTGAACCGGCAGTCACGGTACAGGCCTTTTGAATGGTCATCAGCACCTGAAATGTTCCGTTAACGGTTGCTGCATTTGCCACAGAAATAATGGAAAAGGCGCAGCAACAAAGAATTAAGCGTTTGTCTAAGACTAGAGCCATATCCTTTACCTTTTTCAAATAACCACATTTATTACTTTAGAAAAACAATAATGTGGCACAAGAAGACATAATTTAACCCTAGAATAAGTATTAGACGTACGCCAGTTGATCTAATGAATTTTACTTAGGAAAAAGGTGATGTCGTCTGCAAAAAAATAATACCAATGGGTTAGTATATTGTTTTATTTTTATGCTATGGCCGGGGTTAAGTCAGGAGGATAGAGGGCAACATATTCCTTGGGTGGTACTCAAAATAACCAGCCAAAAAATGAGAGTTGTATGATTTATCTTACACGTATTACGTGTAGGTTACGGGCTGTGGAAAATGACCTTATAACCTTGTTCATTCCAGTGTTGGAGCAGTTCATTTTGTCTGCGGGTTGGCGTAATACCGGTCCAGACAAAAAGGGTTTGCCCAGGGAAAAGTTCAGGTCTTGGCGATTCAATGGGTTCAGCCAGAACGGCAATATGCCAACCAGATTGCGATAAGCGCCAGGCTTCGAGCCACAGACGGGTTCTGTCTTCAACATCCCAGGCCATCAGGAGGGCATCCTTTCCTGACTTGCGCCGCGTTTCAGACAGCAGTGTGGCAACATATTCAATCAATGCGCCATCAAGCATGCTGTTCATTATGCGGGATGTATTATGGTCAAGTATCAGCCGTTGACGTACGGGAAGATAAACGTGATCGATCAGCGCATCTACGGGGTGAACGCGACCGAGTGCAGTAATTTTGGCTCGCAGCTTCGGTGGATGCGCCATGCGAAGAATGCTCATCATCTCTTCTTGTAATTGATTCCAGTCGTCGTCAGCTTGACGGGTACTGGTTTCCAGCAATGCCTTAACTTTCCCAACAGGTATGCCATTGCTAATCCAACGTTTTATTTCTTCAATACGCTGAATATCTTCTTCATCAAAGAGTCGGTGGCCGCCTTCACTGCGTTGAGGTTTGAGTAAACCGTAACGTCGTTGCCATGCCCGAAGGGTGACAGGATTTATCCCGCAACGTTCTGCGACATCCCCAATGCTGTAATAAGCCATAGTTCCCCCGGGCACTCCTGATTCTCCGTCACCGATATGCGGTTCCTGTTACTTTGTACAACATGCATCAAATTGTACAAAACATACAGAGGATTCTAGCAAAATTAAGATTTACTTTACTATCACGCAGGGAGTAAATGCTGAATTTTTATGTTCAGCATGAGGGCAGTTGTGGTGATTGTTTATTTATAACAATGCGTTAGTTATTTTGACGCTGAGAAATCATTTTTCTCTGGCCATGCAACAGACGGAATACCATTCAGGCAGGCTTGTGCAAAAAGGTTACCCTGGAAGATTTCAATACCTGCGGACTCAAGCCACATCCACTCTTCAGGTTTTTCAACGCCGACTGCGGAAATCATGATTTCCAGTGAAGTGCAGCATTTTATAATTGCCTGAATGATGGCCTGTCTTGGTCCACTTTTATGCACATCCGTGATCAGCTCGCGGCTTATCTTAATTCGGTCGGGTTGAAAACGAGACAGAAGCTGAAGCCCGGCAAAACCTGCCCCAAAATGATCTATCGCCACACAGATCCCCGCAGCCTTGAGTGACTTTACGGCCTGCGCGAACGTATCAAAGCGCGATATAACTTCGCTTTCGGTAAACTCTACAATGATTTGTTCAGGCACCAGTCCGTGCGCCGCGATTTCGTTTATCAGAAAGCTGACTGCATCGGGTTTGTTTACCAGGGTCATGGGGAGCAGATTGACTGACAGCATTTTGTCGTTAAGTCCCAGCGCGCTTGCCATTGCAAAAGCAGTCTTTTTGCTCTGCAGATCGGCGGTATACAGTTCTTCAGGATTTAAGTTGCCAAAATAAGTTGCGGGCGTTTCACCGTCTCTACCACGAATAAGTGCTTCCAGAGCAATGACGCGCTGCGACATAGGATCGATAATGGGTTGAAAAGCAAAGCTGAAATCGATATTGGACTGGAGTGTGCTTCCATCCAGGAGAGTACAAGAGTTGTCGGTAATAAAACTCCAGTAATCAGGCGCAGGTATTTCAAAATAACTCGATTTTTCCGTCGCAAGGACAAATGTGCGGAAAAACTGTAATGCCCGGTCATCATAGGTGAGCTGAAATTTTGATGTTCCCTTGTTAAGTACCGCTTGCAGGACGTCATTGCGTTCATGTTTTTGTAAATCAAATAACTCCATTCCCACCTTTCCGAATCTTCTCGCAGGCGCGTAATCACACATCAGCTCAACGATATTGTGGTGCCGTGGGTCGTTACATATACAACGATAAATCTCTTTTACCTGCTCCTCAGGTCCTTCAAGCAGTTGGAAAAAGTGGCGGCCATTAAAGAGTAAAATTCCCGTAACATCGGATCGCCGGTTTTTTAGATTTGCGGCTGTCACCATATCCTCAAGCGCTCTGAGGGGGGCGTCATCACGTAGATGGCTACGGTAAATAATGGTCGTGAGCATGGACAGTCCGGGATCAAGGGAAGGGAAGAGATATGGACAGTATCAAACAAACCATCTTATGTCCTGATTTTAATACATTATTCTAACTTTATTTTTACAAGCAAAGGCCCTTAAAAAGATCGAATTCATTCGTTAAACGAAGTGGATTGTACAACTGAATTTGATTTTATGTAGTTTTATATTGATCTAAATTACTGATTATATTGATTTAGCACTTTTTGATAAAAATTGATGGTTCGATTTGTACACATTTTCGGTACAACTTTGCTACTGTTATAAAACTTAATATTCACCAGCATTTTGTTACAGGAGCATGACATGCAGCAGCATACCGTTCGCACTGATACTGCAAGCGCGATTTCTCGTTACTTTGCGAAGGCGCATCTGCCAACTCAACAGGAAACATTGGGAGAAATCGTCACTGAGATACTCAAGGATGGACGAAATCTGAACCGCAAATCACTTTGCACCAAGCTTCTGTGTCGTCTTGAAAAAGCATCCGGGGAGAAAGAACAGAAACATTACAATGCGTTAATTGGTCTGCTTTTTGAATAAAATAAACCCCTTACTTATAGGGGTAAGTAGTGAAGGAGTTATGAAGAAAACTGATAGTGAACGCCTGAAACATGAAATTACAGGTTTGGCTGTGCTAGAAATTTTGCGAATGCATACAGACGTTTCGTTAGCCGCAGTGATTAAGCAATTGCGACTTATGCAGGCCAGTGAAATAGATGGCACACGCAAGCAATTAATTGACAGCGTTATCAATGATTTTACAAACATTAATCCGGGGAAGATAAGTAGAAAACCGGATAAAACCAGAGATGAGAGTGCTTTCAGTGCCAGCAAAAACCCTAAATTACATTAAAGATAATCTTCCAGACTATACAAGCGAGGTTACCATGCTTCATGAAATTAATGTCCACAGTGTAATGACGGATAAAGCTTTATCAAGTTACTTCCATAATGCAGGTGAGCTATTAGCAGATGAGTCTGTGGTATTGGGTCAGGCGGTAACCAATGTAATTCTGGCAGGTGATAATGTTAATAATAAAAACATCATTTTAAGCCTGATTAGTTCTCTGGAATCAACAGTTGACGTTGTCCAGGCAGATGTTATCAGAAAAACCCTGGAAATAGTGCTGCGCTACACAGCTGACGACGTCTAAAAAGTCTTCATATTAATATAATATGTACAGTACCTTTGTTATATGCTGAAAGCACTCATGCTGAGCATTTTTTTGATTAAGACTATACATAGCACTCTCTCTAGAACAATTGTGATTTTTCATTGAGGCCATAATGATGAACATCGTTCAGGAACACACTGGAAACGCAGAGTTATGGATTGATGATATTTTTATCAGGCAAGGGCTAAAGAATATTCTTGCAGATATTGTTTTCGAAGATGATAAGACGCATCTGGTTTTTTTCACCGCCAATCACTTTGAGGCGGTAAAAAGGCAAAATTACGATCTGAAAACGCATCGTCTGGTACTGCTGATTGATGGTCATCTGTACAGATATCTCAATGATTTATCACTTTACAGACTGCCAATAGATGTTAGCGTTGCCACATTCAAACAATTTATTATTGATATTACTCGTTCTGGCGGTATACACGACAATCAGTCAGAACTAAATATTTCGCTGACTGCGCGAGATAAATATATTTTAACGCAGTTAGGGGAGGGGCGAACTATTTTTGAGATATCCGCCTTGTTAAATCTACATTTGAAAACGATTTACCAGGCCAGGCAGAATCTGATCAAGAAGCTTGGTTGTTCTGGGCTGATTGATTTTCAGGGAATACTGCGAGCGAAAATATTCCGCAACTGGCTGGAACATGCCTGAATAAATCGACAGTTCGTACTTACTTTTGGGGGATACGACAGGGCCAATGGCCCTGTCCGATATATTTTAAACTTCGCTACTCTGTCACCAGTTCATTTCCCATCTTCTGCTGATGATGTTTTTTGCTCAACGAGAAGTAGCCAAATATTAGCGTTATTACCACAATGCTGGCCATAATCAGGAAGATTTCCTGATAGCCCACTTTATCAAACAACTTACCGACAGGCAGTGACAGCACGATAATGCCAATGGAACTGGCGATATTGAAGCCAATAAGATATATCGTTGATGACAGGCGTTTATCAAAATTTGCTACGCTGAATTTAAACACTGAAATAACAAACAGTGGGACTTCCAGCGCATGAAGCATTTTAATCAAGGAGATAATATAGATATCGGTGAACAGTGCTGAACCCAGGATTCGACAGGTCATGATTGTGCCACCCAGCAGCAATGCGGATTTAGGCCCGATGCGGTTAATCAGGAATGGAACCAGCGCCATACCGACTGCTTCCATAAAGACCTGTACCGAGTTGAGGTAGCCGTATACGCGTGGTGCCAGTTCGGGATCGTCAAATAAGCTGGCGTAAAACACCGGGAACATCTGCTGATCGTAGATGCTATAGAACGACCAGGTACCGACGACAAAGATAACGAAAAACCAGAACTGCGTATCTTTAAAGATAGTGAGAAAATCCTTTCGGGTCAGCGCGTCAGGTTCAGGAGAACGCGTTTTTACAGAAGATGGGGCGGGTGAGTTGGTTTTGAACAACACGTTAATCAACAGGAATAACACCCCCATTACCGATACGCACCAGAAGTTAATGTGTGGGTTGATGCTGAAGAAGATACCGCCAACAAATGTCCCTGCGGCGTAGCCAAGCGATCCCCACAAGCGGGCGGTGCCGAATTCAAAGTTGAATTTGCGGCTCACTTTTTCGACGAAGCTTTCTACCAGACCACAACCCGCGAGGTAGCCAAGGCCAAAGAAAATGGCTCCCAGCGCCATACCAAGTTTGAAGTTGGAGGTCAGCAGCGGTTCGTAAACATAAATCAGGAACGGGCCGCTGAGCGTGATGACTATCCCCATCAGCCAGATAAGGTGTTTACGGGTGCCGAGCTTATCCTGCAGAAAACCGTAGACCAGCATAAACAGCATGCTAAAGAACTGGTTTACGGCATACAGCATTCCCAGCTCCGTTCCGGACAGGCCAAGTTTATTTTTTAGCCATATCGCATAAAAAGACCACCACAACGACCAGGCGGCAAAGAAAAAGAGCAGATACCCGGATGAGTATCGATATTTGTCATTACTGAACGGCATATTTATCTTCATGATTTTTCCAATCCAGATCAGGTCATTGTAAGGTCTTTCTGATACGACGTAACGAGTGCGCTTTATTTCGGGGTAATCGTTCTCCGTAGCGACGGTTGTGACTGAATAAAGCTGCTCAGGTGTTGGCTGTCGGGAAACGCGCTTAGCGCGCCACGCCGGGTGGTCGCCAGAGCACCACAAGCGCTGGCCTGCTCGATAAGTGGAAGTAGCGTTGACGTCGATTTGGGCCAGCCTTCCTCGGCGAGTGCCGCCAGCAGCCCGGCCATAAAGGCGTCACCGGCGCCGGTGGTATCGATACTTTCGACGTTATAGCCGCTTAAAGTTAGCCTGCTGTTTTGCCAGAAAGCGATAGCGCCGTCGGCACCGCGGGTGACGATTTTCAGGCGTGCAGGAAAATCAACCAGACGTTCGCAGGCGCTACTGAGACAGTTGGTCTGCGTTAGCCACAGCAGTTCTTCTTCCGACATCTTCAGAATGTCGCTCTGCCGGGCAAACTCGTTGACAAGGTCAAACATCTGCATCTCGTTGCTCCACATCTGCGGACGCAGATTGATGTCAAAGCTCAGAGTGCCGCCAGTCTGTCGCAATGCGGCCATAGCCTGGGCGAGGGTGGCGCGGCAGTCAGGGGCAACCAGCGCCAGCGAGCAGAAGTGCAGAATATCGGCGCCAAAGTCGGGCAGGCTCGCCGGGCTGAGAAATTGATCGGCAGACGGATTGACCAAAAACTCAAACTGCCGCTCGCCGTTGGGAGCCAGTGAAACCAGTACGGTACTGGTGTGCTGATGTGCATCAAACTCCAGACTTCCTGTATCCACCTGCGCTGTTTCCAGCGTCTGATGCAGAAAGCGACCAAAAGTGTCATTGCCCACACGGCCAATAAAACCGCTGGCGCGGCCAAGGCGAGCCACGCCGATTGCCACATTGAAGGGAGCGCCTCCCGCGCAGGCTTCAAACTGCATATTGTCGCGCGGCAATAAATCCACCACAGCGTCTCCGAGCGTCCAGATAGTCATTATTTTTCCCCAAAGCAGTAAGACGGATGTTTATTTGGCGCTGAGCGGCCAGGCATGCCCTTGATTAAAAATGGCGTGTCCGTTCAGGCTGAATAAGGTCAGTTGGCGATCGTCCGGTTCAGGATAAATACGACTGCTAAGGGTATATTCACCGTGATTGACAAATACCTCTACCGAGGAGCTGTCGATAAATAAGCGCAGATCCAGCCGGTCACCAACTGGCAGCGGCACGCTGCGATAACCAGAGAGACCATGCTGCGGGTAGCGACGATCCAGCACCAGACGCTGTGCCTGAGCATCGACGTAGACCCGTAGTCCGCCACCCAGCGCGATACCATATTCTTCAGCACTGCTGCGGGCGATATCGATGCTCAGTTCGACTTCAATAGCGTGCGCCTGCTCCTCTACCATCAGGGTGCGATTGTGCAGTTCGCTGACCGGCCAGACATGAAGCTCACCGCGTAATAATTCCAGCTCTTTCACCGGGTTCATACGCAGCCGCTGATCGGTATCGAGCGTCACCTCGCGGGGGAGGGTAAGCATGCCCGCCCAGCCGTCGGCTTGTTCTGGCATTGGCGATTCCCACATCGACAGCCAGCCAATCACGATGCGGCGCCCATCCGGGGTAGTAAATGACTGGGGGGCGTAAAAATCATGCCCGTGATCCATCTCCTGGAAGGCGTGGGTGTCGTGAAAATGGAGATTATCCTGCCATTCGCCGACCATATAGCCGCTCTGGAACAGGTTACGGCAATCGTATCCGTCTGCGGCGATGCCCTGAGGCGAGAACATGAAGACGAGCTTATCGTTGAGTGGGAAGAGGTCTGGGCACTCCCACATGTAGCCCATGCCGTCATCGGCCCTGCCGAGCGTGCAGGCAAACTGCCAGTGCTGTAGATCTTGCGAGCGATAGAGCTGCACTTCGCCCACGTCATCGACCCGGGCGCCCACCACCATGTACCAGTTGTCTCCCTCTTGCCAGACTTTCGGATCGCGAAAATGGTGTACACCTCGCGGGGTATCCAGAATCATGCCCTGGCGTTCAAAGTGAATCCCGTCGGTGCTGGTGGCCAGGCACTGTACCTGATACAGGTTTTCCTCTTTCGCCTCGCCGTCAAACTTATGTCCGGTGTAGATCAGAGCCAGCTTACTGCCTTCAACCACCGCTGAACCGGAAAAACAGCCGTCTTTATCTTCCGGCCCTTCTGGTGCCAGTGCGATGGGTAAGTGCTCCCAGTTCACCATATCGCGGCTGCGCGCATGGCCCCAGTGCATTGGTCCCCAGACCGGCTGCCACGGATAGTGCTGATAGAACGCATGGTAGTAACCATCGAACCAAGACAGACCGTTGGGATCGTTCATCCAACCCGTTGGTGGCGCCAGGTGATAGCGTGGATACCAGCGCGGGTTTACAAGGTCTTTCTGCTGGCTTAAGGCTTCGTTGGCTTTGGAAAGTAGTGACGTCATTTGCTTGTCCCTGTAAGTGAATTGATCAAAAGATAACGTTAACATTCTCGGTTTTCTCGCAGATTTGATGGTAATATCGATGTTAATCACAAAAGTTAACGTTAACATTTTGCGGGCGTTATCGAGATCGCATTTTCAGACCCCGGCAAAGTGAACATCGGCGAAGGAGAGGGTATGGCATCTTTAAAGGATGTGGCGCAGCGGGCTAACGTCTCGTTAATGACCGTATCGCGGGCGATTAACGAGCCCGAACGACTACGGCCTGAAACCTATAAAAAGGTGATGGAAGCGGTAGATGCGCTGGGGTATGTCTCCGATCTCTCCGCTAAAAAAATTCGTGGTGCGAAAACCACAGCTAACACGATTGGGGTGCTGGCGTTGGACACCATGACTACGCCATTTTCCGTGGAGATAACGCTCTCTATCGAAGAGACCGCGCGGGCGCACGGTTGGAATAGCTTTGTAGTGAATATGTTCAGCAATGACAAGCCAGAGAAAATGGTTGATCTGCTGTTGGCGCATCGCCCGGACGGTATTATCTACACCGCGATGGGACTGCGCCAGGTACCGGTACCGGAAAAACTGCATAAGTATCGCTGCGTGCTGGCGAACTGTGAAAGCACAAGCGGCCCTTTCCCCACCTATATTCCCGATGATGAACAAGGGCAATATCTTGGCGTGAAAGCTCTGTTGGCCGCAGGCTATCGCCGACTGCTGTGTATCCACCTACCGAAAGGAATTGTGGCGACCGATCGCCGTCGGGCGGGAATGGAGAGGGCTTGTCGTGAAGCGGGTGTCGACCCTGATGCAATGTTCCACCACTATCTTCCGCCGGGCGAGCGCCACCATATTGATGCGGCGGAGATTGCCGGGCATTACCTGAGCGGCGCGCGCCCGATGTTCGATGCGGTGGTGTGCGGTAACGACCGCGTGGCTTTTGTTATCTACCAGCTCTTGCTGGGGCGAGGGCTGCGCATTCCGCAGGACGTCGCTGTGCTGGGCTATGACAATATGGTGGGCACCGGCGAGCTATTTTTGCCGCCGCTCTCAACGGTACAGCTGCCGCACTATGAAATCGGTCGTCTTAGCGCGCTGCATCTTATCCAGGGGCTCGATCACCGGGATACCGTGCGGGTAGACAGCCCCTGGCTTCCGCGCGCCTCAATATGATTAACCTAACTGCTTCGTTTCATCAACCGGAGGGATGTGTGAATTATGTGGGGGGGGCGCTAATTTGCTGGTGGATGTTACAAAACTGAAACGTGGGGGTACTGCTAAGTCACGGTTTAGCGCGCAAGGCTCAAAGTTGGGGCGTGTATTAAGCTCTCGTCGTAATTTAGGGTTTCAATAAAATAACCGTTATTTATTAATGTTAACGTATCAATACATCGTAACTTACGAAACGTTTAGATTTTAGTTCGTACTTACCCATCTATCGCTCTTCTCTGCTCATTCTGCTTCTGTAACTTCAGCGGGACGCACAAGCGTCCACCACATTAACCACATGCAATAGTTCAGCTCAGTGACATCGGATTCTACGGCGGTTATAGGCTTTTACGTCCCTTTTTTAGCCTACAGATAAACCGTGAAAATTGTGATCCCGTACTCAGATAGTGCATTCCGTGGTTGCCTTTTAACCACAGACTTTTATTGTATTCTCATTGTATACAATTAAAATACAGGATGGTGAGTATGAAAGTGATTGATACCCATAACCATGTTTGGCAGTGCCAGGGAGAGCATTTTGCCTGGATCACAGACGATCTGGCGGCAATTCGCCGTGATTTTCTTATTGACGATTTGCAGGCCGTATTGGCTGAAAACCACATCGAAGGCGCCATTTTAGTACAAGCCATCCCTTCAATTGAGGAGACCGAATGGCTTCTGGAAATAGCTGAGCATCACGATGAAGTAAAAGGTGTTGTGGGATGGGTGGATATAAACCGCGTGGCTGGGATCGCAGAGGATTTGCAGAGACTGCAGAGAAAATCCCGCTATCTGAAAGGGATCCGCTATATGTCTCAGGGCTTGCCTGAGAGCCATTTAGTGACCCCGCAATTTATCCAGGGGGTACGATGCGTTGGAGAGCAGGGGCTGGTGTATGAACTGCTGGTTACGCACCAACAGCTGGAGGCGGCAAGCCAGCTTATCTCTGCTTGTCCGGAAGTGACCTTTGTTATCGAACATGCGGCAAAACCCGCAGTTCGCGACGGGGAAATTACCCGCTGGCGTGAACAGTTAATGTTGATTGGTGAGGCTTACAGCAATGTTTTTTGCAAACTATCAGGTCTGGTCACGGAAGCAGATTATGCCCGCTGGACGGGACCTGAGCAGGCGAGCCAGGAGCTTGAACCTTATTTTAGCTCGGTTTTTGCCGCATTTGGTGATGAGCGAGTGATGTATGGATCTGACTGGCCTGTTTCTCTACTGGCATTACCGTACGCCGACACTTTAGGGCTTTATCTGAACTACCTGCAATCTCACCAGGCTCTTTCCAGCGATAACTTTTTTTATCGCGTGGCAGAGAAGGTTTACTCATTAAAGTAACAGGGGGGCACTTATGGAAGTCGTTCAATATATCCTCGGATTTGGCCCGGCAGTGGTCATTCCAATGATTATGTTTTTATTTGCCGTGCTATTTGGCGCGAAACTTGCCGATGCGGCGAAAAATGCAATGACGGTAGGTATTGGTTTTCTCGGTCTTTCGTTGCTGATCGGTTTTATGGTGACATCACTCAGCAGTTCGACAGAAGCGATGGTAAAAAACCTCAATCTTCATTATGAAGTATTGGATCTGGGCTGGCCGTTAATTAGCGCCTTCAGTCTGGCTGCGCTTTCTCTGCCGATTGTTTATGCGTTATGTTTTGCCACTAATTTGTTGATGATTTCAACCAATACCACCAAAACCCTTAACGTTGATTTTTGGAATTACTGGCACTTTGTATTTGCCGGAATCATCGTTGAACAGGTGACGGGTTCATTTTGGATGGGGATTTTCGCCAGTTGGATCACATTTATTATTACGCTAAAAATCGCCGATTACATTGCCCCACATGTGCAGAAATTCTGTGACACGCCAAACGTGACCATTACTCAGGCGGAGATCGTCGCATGGGCCCCGCTGGCATTTTTAATGGACCGTGTAATTGATCGCATTCCGTTGATTAACAAAATTGACCTTAATCTCAGCAAAATTGAAGCCAAACTAGGGTTTTTTGGTAGTCCGTTAGCGATGGGGGCCATTCTGGGGGTGATCATCGGTATGCTTGGCGCGCTACCGTTCAGCGATATTATTAAGAGTGGGATGAATTTTGCTGCGGTCATGGTGTTATTACCGACGATGGCGGGAGTGCTGGTCAGTGGTCTGGTACCGATTACTGAAATTGCTTCTGAATGGGTAAAGAAACGTTTTCCAACAAAGTCACTTTATTTTGGTATCAGCGGTGAAATTGCTTTTAAAAACCCTGCGGTATTGTCTGTAGGTATTTTGATGGTGCCACTCACGATCCTGATTAGTACTATTTTGCCTTTTAATACCATGATGCCATTCGCCGATATTCCTTATCTGCCGATATTTGTTGTCTTTGGCACGGTTGCATGCAACGGAAATATGTTCCGCGGATTAATTAATGGCATTGTCATCGTGTGTGGGATCCTGTGGTTTGGTTCGGATCTCGCGGTTGTGTCGCAGGCTTTGGCCGAAAAGGCGCAACTGAATGTGCCAAAAGAGATGATGGCCTCATCAATTGATGGTGGCTCACACGCTATATCTTATATCTTCTACAAAATGTTCGAACTGTTAAAAGGGATGAATCCTGCACTCTTGTGTCTTTTTTCTATCGTAGTGACTGGAATTATTATTTATGTGCTGAAGTTGATTTTCAATATTAATAATAAATCAACGACTGCGGCCTCATTAACTGCTAACAAAGTTGACTAAGAATACTGATAAACATCAGGGGAATATTATGATTACTCAAAATACAATTAAAAGTGTAGAGCTTAGTGTACCTTCTTTAACCTTCGGCGCAGCCAGCCTGGCTAATTTATTCAGAACGCTGAGCAATAACGAAGCCATGGACATTGTTGATAAGGCAATTCAGGTTGGCTGGCGCTACTTTGATACAGCACCACATTATGGCAGCGGACTTTCTGAACTGCGTTTAGGTCTGGGATTACGTGGACTGGAGCGTAGCGAATATGTTTTGTCCACCAAGGTTGGTCGCCTGCTGCAATCCCGGAAACAAGAGCCAGGCCTTGAAGCAGGAGAATTTTTTTATGATGAGAACCCTTTTAACCGACAGGCTGATTACTCCTATGAGGGCATCATGCGCTCATACGAAAACTCTATCCAGCGGCTGGGAACCCGTTATATCGACATTCTCTATGTACACGATCTCGGCACTTATACCTACGGCAATACGGAACTGGAACGCCAACATTTTAAAACCTTCTGTGAGTCAGGGCAGAAAGCACTAGAAGAGCTAAAGCGCAATGGTGATATCAAAGCCTGGGGCGCAGGCGCGAATGAAGAGGCAATCCTGATGGAGGTGATGGATAACGCTGCCCCGGATATCTTAATGCTCGCCAACCGCTACAACCTGCTGGAAACAGACCGCCAGGCGTTCTTTGCCAAATGTGAAAGCAACAATGTTTCGGTGGCTGTTGCTGCACCTTTCGCTACCGGAGTTTTAGTCGCGAAAGATAAATCGAAGGCGTTGTATGAATACGGTTCCGCGCCAGCGCAGGTTATTGAAAAAGTAAATGCGATAGAAGCGCTATGTGCAAAACATGCCGTGCCGATTGGTGCTGCGGCGCTGCAATTCCCATTAAGAAACCAAAATGTGGTCACCGTAACCTGCGGCGTTCAATCCGTAGAACAAGCGTTGACTAATTTTGCCTGGGCTAACTGGGATATTCCGCAGGAATTGTGGGATGAACTGGCCAGCATTGGTATTCAGTAAGCATCATTTGTAACTTTGCGAAAAAATTAACAGATATTGAGGATGTAATGAAAATAGTTAAAGCCGAAATCTTTATGGTTGATTTGAAACCTAAAGTAAAACGTGTCGATGCGATTCAGTCTTTTGTCTCACAAGAGACGCCGATTATTCGTTTAACAACATCAAGTGGAGAAATTGGTGAAGGCTATACCTACACAATTGGCACCGGCGGCTCATCTGTGGTTGCGCTGTTACGAGATCACCTGTTACCGAAATTGATTGGTCATGATGCGACGATGATTGAGGGCATCTGGGAATCATTGCTGTTCTCAACTCATGCGACCTCGGTTGGCGCCATTACGTCTCTGGCATTGGCAGCCATTGATACCGCATTATGGGATTTGAAGTGTAAGCGCATGAATTTGCCGCTGTATAAAGTCGCAGGTGGTGCGAAGTCGCGCATGAAGTTATACACCACCGAAGGGGGCTGGCTGCATTTAAGTACTCAGGAATTAGTTGATGATGCGCTGGCTGTTAAGGCGCAGGGATTCTGCGGTTCTAAAATCAAAATTGGTTCTGAAAGTCCGGTGCGTGATATCGAGCGTTTGACTGCTGTACGTGAAGCGGTGGGTGATGAGTACGTGATCATGACTGATTGCAACCAGGCGTTTAAATTCTCGGAAGCCAAACAGCGAGCAGCGTTGTTGGAGCATATTAATCTTTCATGGATTGAAGAGCCGTTTCTGGCGCATGATGTTGATTCTCATCAAAAATTGTGTGAGTCAACCACGATTCCTGTCGCGGTGGGTGAGTCCATTTATTCTATCCAGCACTTCAAAGAGTATTTACAGAATAATGCCGCAGATATTATTCAGGTTGATGTGGCTCGTATTGGTGGTATTACACCATGGCTTAAAGTTGCACATATGGCGGAATGCTTTAATAAAATTGTCTGTCCGCATTTCTTGATGGAATTGCATATATCATTATGTTGCGCCATTACTAATAGCCGTTGGTTGGAATATATTCCACAGCTCGATAGTGTTACTCTGAATAAGGTGAATATTCGCGAGGGATATGCTTTCCCACCAGAAGAGCCTGGTTTGGGTATTCAGTGGGACTGGCAGAAAATACAGGCTGATACTGTTGTTTACCATGTCATTGAATAAAACAATTTTTATTTTATCAGGAATATATTATGTCTGAAAATCATGCTCAATTTCACGGTGCATGGTGCCCATCAATTACGCCTTTTGATCAACAAGGAAATATTGATTTATCGGCACTGCAGCAGCATTTGCGACGGTTGGAAGAGGCTGGGACTCATGTCGTATTGCTAATGGGAAGTATCGGGGAGTTCACCGCATTAACGCTGGATGAACGACTGATGCTTATCCGTGAGGCACGGAAAATGTCATCGCTGCCGCTGGTGGCAAATATCTCAGCTACCTGTATGGCGGATATGATACGTCTGGCAGAAGAGGCCTGGCATTGCGGGTATCAGGCAGTGATGATTCTACCTCACTACTATTTTCAACAAACGCCGGCCCAACTATTGGCATACTACCGCGATCTGGGGCAGCGCCTGAATGGAAAATGGTTCGCATACAACTTTCCTGCCCGAACTGGATGCGATCTGGACGCGGTACTGGTAGCGCAATTAGCGGCAGAATTTCCCAATTTTGTGGGTGTTAAAGATACTGTTGATTGTCTCTCTCATACTCGCGAAATTATTCAGAAAGTCGCGTCCGTTAGAGACGATTTTGTTGTTCTGTCCGGTTATGATGAATATCTTATCCCAAATCTTCTGGCGGGTGGCGCGGGAGTTATTTCAGGATTAAATAATATTTGTCCCGAACTTTTTGTGCAGGCAATTAAAGCCTGGGATGAAAATGATCTTACCCAGCTTACTGGCATACAGTGTGAGATAAGCCGACTTTCTGCTATTTATAATATTGGTAATGATTTTGTTACTACAATTAAAACCGCGGTGGCTCATAAGTTTCAGTATTCTGGGGAGAAATCAAGAAGCTTTGCGGGGGAACTAACTCGTCAGGAATCGCAACAGATTGACATAATGTTCAGTATCAAATAATCAAAAATCAATAACAGCATACATTATGCTACGGCAATGCTGTATTGCTGTTATACCTCTCTGTTATAAGGTATAGAATATGTCTTATAGAATGATATTAAATGAAACCTCATATTTTGGCGTGGGTTCAATTAACGCTATCGTTGATGAAGTTAAAAAGCGAGGTTTTAAAAAAGCGCTGGTAGTTACTGACCACGATCTTATCCAGTTTAATGTAGCGACCAAGGTACTTGATATTCTTGATAGCGCAGGGTTGCCTTACCAAATTTTTGATAAGGTCATACCTAACCCGACGATTGACGTCGTGCAGCAAGGTGTTGAGGCATTTCGTCAGGCGGGGGCGGATTACCTGGTCGCTATTGGTGGCGGTTCACCGCAGGATACGTGCAAAGCGGTTGGGATAATCATTAACAACCCTGAGTTTGCCGATGTCCGCAGCCTCGAAGGTGGGGCTGACACTAAAAATGCCGCTGTACCGATGATTGCCATTCCAACGACCGCGGGTACGGCAGCTGAGGTGACTATTAACTATGTGATTACCGATGTAGAGAACCGACGTAAGTTCGTTTGCTACGATCCTCATGCTATTCCGGTCGTTGCCATTATTGATGCTGACATGATGGCCAGCATGCCGCCCAGTTTAAAAGCGGCAACCGGTGTTGACGCACTGACTCATGCAATCGAAGGATATATTACGAAAGGGGCATGGGAATTAACCGATACGCTTCATTTAAAGGCGATTGAGATGATAGGGCGTTCGCTACGCGGTTCGATACAGGGAATCGCCCAGGACGCTGAAGGCATGGCGGTGGGGCAGTATATTGCCGGGATGGGCTTTTCTAATGTCGGATTGGGCCTGGTGCATGGGATGGCACATCCTCTGGGTGCATTCTATGGTACGCCACACGGCGTCGCCAATGCAGTGCTATTGCCGCATATCATGGCATACAACGCCGAGTTTACAGGAGACAAATATCGCCAAATTGCACAGGCTTTGGGCAATACTCAGGCCATGGTGATGCCGATCGAAGAGGCGCGTCAGGCGGCCGTTGAAGCCGTGGCACAGCTTAACCGAGACGTAAATATTCCCGCCCGACTGCGCGATATCGGCATGAAATATGAAGATATCGATGCTCTGGCAGCCGCGGCAATGGCGGACGTCTGTACCGGTGGAAACCCTCGAGATACCTGTATTGAAGAGATTAAAGCGTTGTACCGACAGCTCTACTAATTTTTAACTTCCCACATGACCGGTAGAAATACCGGCCATGTTATATGCATAGCCTATTTAAAGCTGGAGAACAGGCGGTTGTAGGAGTTGTTGACGTGATGGGCAATGGCTTCACGGGTTTGTTCTATATCGCGGGCAATAATACCGGCGCAAATTTTCAAATGTTCTTTGGATGAATCAATGATTGAATCATTTTTCATTTTGTCTGAACGCAGCATGCGTAACCGGTCATACATGAAGGTCAGCGTTTTAGTCACAATGGCGTTGTGGCAATCGGATAGCATTTGTTCATGTAGCTCGTTATCAGCTTCGAGTAATAAAGACACATTCGAATCATGAAAACCGACTTCAATTTTATCTTTAATTGTCTGGTACCGTTGCGGGTCCTGGTTCTCCCATGACAAATTCAATACCATAATTTCAATGTCTTTTCGGATCTGGAAAATATCACGTATTTCACTGAGCGTAATGGGTTTAATGGTTTTCGTTTTATTTTTGGAAGGCTCAATCCAGCCTTCAGTCATCAGGCGAAACAAAGCTTCGCGCAGCGGCGTACGGCTGACATTAAGTTCCTGACATAGCTCATTTTCTGAGATAGCCCCCACCAACTCATTGGCGATGATTTTGGCCTTCAATTGATGATATGTTTTTTCGCTGATGTTCATAGTCTGGCTTTAATGAGGGTCATAATCATGTTTAATGAGATACAAATTAGCCCCTTGTCACTATGAAATCAATGGGTAAGCCCGGTTGTACAACGAATTAGCTCGTGTTTCAACGACTCAGTCAGCAGCACTAACAGCTCCCAGCGCGTCCACATCCTTCTGCAGATGATGTTTTTTTACTCAGCGTGAAGAAACCAAATACTGGCGTTCATACCACGATACTGGCCATCATTAAGAAACTCTCCTGACAATCCACCTTTGCAAACTCAGCGTTGAATTTGGCTTAGTGGAAGAGATAGCCGTTAGCCAGTTTGATGAGGATGTATGCAGGTGGTCTTTTGGCCGCCATGTCTGTGGCATTTACTCCTGATGAGGAGCGCTTTTTGTCCCTAAAAATTGTCCAATGCGACTAATGGTCAAATAAATTGTCGATTTCTCTAAAAAAAATGATCAGCGTGCCGATACACTGACAGGATATGTCAGCATTTTATATATAATTCATGTCAGGAAAACAGAAAAGTAGGTGCTTATGGCTGATTCAGCAAGGAGTTGCTCAGCAGAACGTTTAGTCGATATCCTAATAGAGCTGCAAACTTGTGGCGTTGTGAATCGCTATCAGTTGATGAAGAAATTTAATATCACTGAACGAACGGTCTATCGTGATCTTAATATGCTTTCCTCCTTTATTGAGGGGTGTGGTGGAGGAGAGTATCGATTGATACCGATTCGCGCGCAGAATAATAGCGCCTATGCCCTTCATGACCCACTGGCAAAGCTGCTCGACGCCGACGCGGTTTTTCCTGATAGAGATGAGGATTTTTGGCTTAGCTTAGAAAAACGAGCGGTAGAACAGCATGTTAGAGTTCAGTTTGGTCGCCCTGAACATTCAGTCAGAAATGATTTGCGAAAGTATTTTAACTTATTAGAAAAAGCGATTCAGAAAAACAGTGTCTGTCATATTTTATATAAAGACAAAACGCGCACCGTTCACCCTTATAAATTAGTTAACCAGAAAAATATTTGGTATCTGCAGGCGACCGAGGACGGAAAGCTAAAGTCTTTTTCGTTAAGTAAAATTCGGTGGTTGGATATCCGGAAAGAGCATTTTACGGTCGATACACCCACACTGTCTTTAATTGATGAGCATCGTGATCCATGGGTAAGTGAAGAGACGTTTGAGGTGCGGGTGCGTATTAAACACAGCATTGCTGGCTACTTCGCAAGACGAGATTTACTGCCTCAGCAAGAATTAGTGCGTGAAGAGAATGATGGCGTGACTTTGCTTTGCAAGGCAGCACATCAGAATCAAATTATTCCATTAATTCTATTCTGGTTACCGAATATAGAAATTCTGGAACCGGAATGGTTGAAAAAAACGGTCATCAACATACTGCATAACTACATCACTGGCGATCGCGACTCAGTTCCTGTTCTGGAATGTGATGCGTAGCGGGTAACAACGACTTATTGCACAGGAGATTTTTATTTATGGCATTACCTTTCATTATTCTGGGCGTCGCGGCAGCGGCAACGGCGTTTGGTGGCAAAAAAGCTTATGATGGCTACCAGAAAAAATCAGAAGCCGACGATGTTTTAGATCGCGCGCAGCGTCGCTTTGATAAGCATAAAGAGAGCTTTGATCTGGCGAATGAAACAACGTCGAAAAAACTGGCTGAGCTGGGTGAAAAAGAACTGAAGATCGGTAAAGATTTCAATGAATTTAAAACGATTGCCGACGATCTGTTGGCGCGTATGGCTAAGGATGGGCATAAAGATCTTCGTCTGAAGGTACCGCAGCACAACATCAATAAAATTCAGAGTCTGGCGATTTCCGCCACGGAATACCTGACGACGGTCGTCGGTGCCGGGGTGTCCGGTGCTGCCGCTGGTTTTGCCGTGTACAGCGGCGTGATGGCGTTTGCCGCAGCGTCTACCGGTACGCCGATTGCCGCCCTGTCTGGTGCGGCGGCGTATAACGCCACAATGGCGGCTATTGGCGGCGGTTCTCTGGCCGCAGGCGGCTGGGGAATGGCGGGCGGTGCGATGGTGCTTGGCGGCGCGGTAGTGGCTCCGTTGATTGCTATCGCAGGCTGGGCTTACGATAGCCATGCCGAAAAGGCGCTTAACAATGCTTATCAAAGCTCCCGTGAAGTGACAGCTGCGGTGGAAAAAATGAATGCGGCTGAAGCGCAGCTGACGAAGGTGCAGCAGTATGTAAATAGCATTTATGAATCAATAACCCGTATGCATAGCGTCTTTGTTCAACACTACTTTGAACCGCTGAAAGCGATGCATGCCATCATTGTTGAGCGTCATGAGAAGAATATAACCACTGAGATTAGTGAGTCGGAAGAGATCATGGCTATTATCGACCATGGTTATGAATTAGCCGCCATCATGACCGACGTGATCACCACGCCGCTGTTCAAGCCGGTGACGCAGGAAAACGGTGAAGCTGTTATCGAAGATGGCGTGATCCAACTGCAGACCGACAGCAACGGTATGAACCTGCTGAACAAAGAGATTCTGGACGAAAAACTGGCGGTTTCTGCTTCTGAGTTTGACGCATTTTCTTCTCGTATTTAATCGACGCGCCGGGCGAATCTGCCCGGCATTGCTATGGGCGAGCACAATGAACACAGCCAGGTTTGACTGGGGTGAAGAGTTACATCAGACGGTGGTTAAGAGTCTGACCACCTCTTTTGGGTTGGATTTTCTCTTGCTGGAGGATAAACACGGCGGCGATGTGAATACCATTCATAACGCTCGCGAGGGAGTGTATGCCACCGACGCCGAGCGTCAACGGTACGAGCAACGTGAAGGGTATGATTCTCATCATTACCATAGCCACGAAAACTACATTGCCACCAACCGGGCGGGAAAAAAGGCGCACGAGGCCGGTACGTTGACCGATACCTACACCGGTGAGAAATTTGCGGCTAATGATAAAAAGAACCTCGACCATATTATTGCCGCCCATGAAATTCACAACGATCCAGGGCGTATCCTTGCCGAATGCGATGGTGCCGATCTGGCTAATGATTCATCAAATCTGACCTTCACGAATGAGTCGCTGAATAAGGCGAAGAAGGCGAAAACGATGGATGCCTTCGTGCAAACGCTACAAGAACAGCATGCTGTGACCACGCAGGAAATTGCCCGTTTACGCAGCCAACCAACGCTTTCCGAGCAAGAGCAAAAACAGCTGAATAAGCTGGAAAATAAAGCCGCCGCCGATTTTGAACGGATGAAAGAGGCCGACAAAAAGGCGCGGGCAAAATACAACAGTACGATCAATCAGGAATATTATACCAGCAGTAAGTTTGCGAAGAATGTCGCCACCGCCACAATGAACAATGCGTTTCGCATGGGAACGCGGCAGATGTTGGGACTGATTCTGGCAGAGACCTGGTTTGAGTTCCGCGAGCGTATTCCCGTGATGTTTGAGAAGCATCGTCATTCATTCGATGCCGGAGACTTCCTGCAAGATGCGGCGGAGGCATTACGCGCAGTCTGGCAGCGAGTGCAGGGTAAATTCAGCACTTTCCTGACATCCTTTAAAGACGGAGCCATCGGTGGCGTGCTCTCCAGCATTACGACGACGCTCTTCAATATCTTCTTTACGACTAAGAAGATGATGGTGTGCCTGATTCGTGAGATGTGGAACAATTTGGTACAGGCCTTTAAAGTTATGGTCTTTAACCCTGAAGGCTTAGCGCCGGGGCAGCTCGCTAAAGCGGTAAGCAAGCTGGTGGCTGCGGGTGTGGCCGTGGCTGCTGGTGTGGTGGTTAACGAAGCTTTAGCCAAGATGCTCGTCTTTCCTTTTGGTCCGGAACTGGCCGCTTTCTGCGGTGCGCTGGCGACAGGTATTCTGACGCTGGTAATGAACTACTTCCTGGAACACAGCGCATTGATGAAAAAGGTCTGGGCGTTTCTGGATACGTTTAAAGATAAGTATCAGAAAGCACTAGAGTATTATCAACAGGTGAATGCTGAACTCGATCGTTATCTACTGGAGCTTTCGGCGTTAGAGTTTGCTATTGATACGTCAGCGTTATCGCGTTTCTCGCTGCATCTTAACGCGGTGAACAATGAAATTGAGCGTGGTTTGTTGCTGCGTGCAGAGATTGAGCGCCGAAATATTGCGCTACCGTTTGAAGCAGGGAATACCCGCTCTGTACGTAGCTGGTTAAGTAAGCTATGACGCTCACGCCCGCGTTTCCCTGTAACCAGTGTGGCGCTTGTTGTCGCCACGTCGATCGCGCCAGTGAAACGCAATTTCTTGATCGCGGTGACGGCATTTGTCGTCACTATCAGATGGAGACAAAGCTGTGCGCGATTTATGAAACACGTCCGCTTATTTGCCAGGTAGAAAAGCAGTATCAGCTTAACTACCAACAGCAATATAGCTGGCAGGAGTTTATTACGCTTAATCGTGAAGCGTGTTTAATTCTGGAGAAAATGTAGGGCGGTATGCTTCACGGAGGGGTCAGCGTCAATATGTACTCATTATGGAGTTGGCTCGCTTTCGTAATGCGAAGGTCGTAGGTTCGACTCCTATTATCGGCCATTTAAATCAATAGGTTACAGTTTCTTATTTGCATATAATCTTACTGTTTTCTCTCCCGCGTACTTACTGGCGTACTTATTTAGCATGGCATAGCTGAGTGTCATGTTCCCGTTCTCAAATAAATTCAGACCCTACAAACTATTCCCTTCATAGGCTACTAAGAAGCCAATCCAACAGAAGTATCTAACTGAAAACTCATTGCGTTTACATGAAAGTGGTCAAATGCTTGATATACCTCATTGGACGTCCCATGATCTGTGCCGTACTGTACGGACAGGGCTATCTCGTTTGCAATGTCCAAACGAGGTAGCTGAGGCTATATTGGGGCATATGCGTGGCGGCGTTGAAGGTATTAGGATTTACTGACACATAAAAGTGATGGTGAAAAAATGTTGCCTATCAAATATGCATTTTGAAGTTTTGATACATGCATTCGTTTCTCTGGTTCAGAGCTATCGTAGATGGCTTTAGTAAAAAAATCATCAGGCATTGTGTCAGCTGATTTCTTTCTCAGTCGTGCTTCAGAAAGCCTTACGGTGCCAGAATCTAGCATCACGTATTCAAACGCAATGGTACGCTGGACGCTACTTTTCCCAACGCCATGCTCTCCTGTTTCCGTAACGACACCAGAAAAATCAACCTCACCGGATCCGTCTTTATAAATCTGAACGTATACACTGCCATTGAATTTCACCCCATGAGGTAATTCTGGCATCGAGATCGTCGATACACAGTTGATACTTATCCCATTATTGGGTGCCCAGTCAGCGATTCCTGTCGCGCGAACAGCAATTGCTGAAATAAACGCAATTGCTGAGACGCTTATCAGTGTTTTTTTCTTATTAATTTTCATGGATATAGATATCCTTGCAACCTGCAAATTTAGTTTGTTCTTTGTTATTCCAGGTGCAGCGGGACAAAAATACGCGTCCTTTTTCACCGTAGGTGTATAGATCGTCAGGCTGGAAGAAGTAGGTCGCACCCTGAATGCACGGAAGGTAAGTGTTTGTTAACAATCTGGCTTTTTCAAGTTTGACGGACATCATTTCTGGGGAGTTGTTATAAAAAGTATACACAGGGCACTGATCAATCTTACCGAGTTTCCAAGTCTTTATAGCTGAAATCATATCAGAAGCACCATTTTGTAATGGGTAAAAGGCTATAACCAGTGAACTCAGCAACAAAGTCATTACCAAAATCCAGATTTTTGCCGATACTTGCGTTTTTTTTATTTGCACCGATGCCTTAACATTTAATGAATTGATTTCACGGTAGTTATCAGTCTCTCTGATAGATATAGAGTCATCAGGAACCAAGAAGCCCACCCGGGGTATAGTCTGAATGACTTCCTGATTACAGCCGAGATCGTGGAGTCCTCTTCGTATAAATGAAATGTATTGGCTCAGAGAGTTATTCGAGGCCTGAAACCCATTCTTATCCCAAACATTAACTAAAAGATCCTCACGGGAAACGACCTTACCTCGTTGCTCAAGCAGGAACGAAAAAATACGATTCGCCGTGATGGAAAGTACAACCGAATTTTCGGGTGATGAAAGACTGGCAAGGACACCATCATCAGTTCTGAATGTTACTTCATTGTAAATTTGGTAAAGCATATGTGTATTCATCTGCATATGATTGTTCCTCTCTATTTTAGCTGATATTTCACGTTTTGACATTGTGCTCTATCACGCATACGCATTTTGCAGTTAGATATTTTATAAAACCATTTCTTCTATTGCTTTATCAGAATATCTACCTATATGACATGACATTACTTCTATAGATTCCTGGGTAAGGTGTTGTTGTATTATTATTTTCGTCTCAAACCCTCCCAGTAACGAGGCTCTTCGTGAAGGTTCTGTCAATTAATTTTGAGAACATCATGAAGGGCATTATCAGGATTTACTCATGATGGATAGGCAAACATTCATGGTCATCACGCATGATACTTTTCTTCGTCAGTCTATTTTCGCTTTAATGAAACAAATTTGTTGTGAAAATAGAATATGTTTCATTGATGTCGATTCATTTAACTCGCTTGGAGAACTGAATGACACCCTATATCACTTTTCCAAAGAGGATGAAATTCGAACGATTTTGATCTCTCGCGGGTTATGGATCTCTAAGGTTATCTCATCTCAAATTGATTTATCTGTGTATGATGATTTAAACAAATGGCGACACCTTATAACGATAGCTAAACTAAAATCGGTGAGTAATGTAATTGAAAAAATTGAATTCTTCAAGGACTTCAAAGGAATGAGCCAATGTGAAGTTAAAACAATTCAATCACTAAAACTTTCAGAGAGTATTTTCTTGGCTGCAAAAAAATCAGGCGTAAGTTATAAAAACTTTTTGAGAAGTACACTCGCTATAGCAAAGAGGTATAATCTTAAAAACACCGCCAACCTGCACTTCTTTGTTTACAGGTTTAATAAATAGGATTACTCTCAAAAAAGTTTTTCCAGGGTGGTAATCCCCCCTGGAGCTTTTTAATCATGAAGCTATTAGTTAACGACATGCTGAAAATATATATCGATAATATGTACTCACCAGAATGTATACTTCCGCTAACCAATAAAATGTCGTGTAACACCATTTAAAATTCAGCACGATAATCTTTAAAAATTGATTTTTATAGATGATGTATCTATAAATAACGCATTATTCATTATATATACCCTAGGAAAGGGGCAGCAAGTAAAATCACTCACGAAACGCCTGAGCTAAAAATCAGGTACTGATAATTTTGGCCCAAATTCACCTGTGAAGTAATCGCGAAAGAAAATGGGCTGTTAAAAGTGAGTGAGATGATGAACAAAGTATTTAAGGTTATCTGGAGCGTAGCCCGCTCGTGTGCCGTTGTTGTTTCCGAACTGGCACGTGGAAACGTACAATCAAGCAGTTCTTCGCTTATTACGGAAGAACAATACAGCGCAGAATTCCAGAATGCATATGTTTTTCGAATGGCACCTGTCGCTTTATTAATGCTTACACTTTTTCCAGCGAAATCACAGGCAACAGATTATGTAGTAGACTCCATGACCCCACAAGATGCCATAGAGATAACAGTGAGTGGACGGGATAATACATTGTCAGGTAGCTTTTCGAATGTTTCGTATGGTAATAGTGGTTACACCAATATGACTCTGGGTGAGGCTTATGATAAAGGTCTTCTAGGTACTAATAGTGAGTATGTTAAGAATAACAACATATTTAACATCGGCTCGCAAAGCAAAGTAATTGACTTTATAGATCCAGTTACCGGGAATACGACATCAATAGCGGTCTACGATAATGATGCGATGGTCATTAACTCTCTCGCCGACTTTAATGTTACGATTTCAAATGCCGTGGGTGCTAACGGCCAGTATATAGATCGTAATCTATACAACGTTAATAGTGGAGCCACTCTTGATGTCAATGTTGGAAGTCAGGATGCCAACTGGATTAATGATAGGGAAAACTTATTTAGCGCTGTTTTCAAAAGTTCAAATACGAGTAGCATAAATAAAGCATCAGTTTTTAATGTTTCCAGTGAGTCTGGTGACAAAGCAGAGCTTAATTACCATTCTAAAACAATAGCCCAGTTAGGTAATGATTACAACAATCACAGTGGTGGCACGGCTATTGCGTACCCAGTGATTGACGAATTTACAGGTGAGTTCACCAGCAAACTTGGGCCACAAAATGTGACAAATGTGGAGGAGTTTAAAGCTTACAACGCTGCGTTAATCGCAGCAATTGAAAAAGGTGAGCTCTCAATGACCAGTGCAGAGTACAACGCTGAACTGAATTTGGCGCGAACTACCGGGTCTATCCCTATTTATGCGAATGAGGATGGGATTGCGTCTGATGATGCAGTTAGAGGAACGGTTAATCGTGATACCGTCTCCTACATCCACGGAACCGGCAAAGATGCCGTTATTAACATTGATAAAGACGCTAATCTGCAACTTTTTTGGTCTGATGCATCGCTGGTTAACCTGGAAAATGGTGCAACCTTAATCAATGAGGGCACACTAGGGTCGAATAACAATACGCTTCGTGGGGCCTATGTCGTCGCCGTTCACAGTGGTTCTGTATTTGAGAACAACGGGGTTGTTGATGCAGGGACTAACCCTGACATGGCTGAAAAATTGGGTTCGAGCGCAGCATTAGTCGCAGCAGGCCAGCACACGGCTATCCTGGCAAACGGCACATCCACTGTTAATAACAATGCCACTGGCGTGATTAACCTGGCAACGAGCTCTTCTCAATACAGTAATAAAGGTGTCCTACTCTCTTCGTCTGCGGTGCTGACAAATGACGGCACGATAAATGTCGCATCAACCGCGCAGACGAATACCACTGGCACACCGGTCACAACAGGTGTTGAGGCCGGCCAGCAATCAACATTTAACCATAACGGCATGTTGTACATCGGCCGGGAGGCTCAACGTGAGGGGACGGATGCGACTAACGACCTTCGTATTTCGGGAGACTCCATCGGTGTTCTGTTATCAGGCAGTGCGACGTATAACGGCGATAGGGCCTCAAAAATTGTAATTGGTTCTCAGACAACGAACGCAACAGCCATCGTTGTTAAAAATACCGCGACGTTAAATCAAAATGGCACGATAGAGATCAACGGCGATCTGCCCGGCGAATCCTCGATTGCGAACGTGGGGATCAACGTAAAATCAGGTACCGGTGAAAACCGGGTCGTGAACAACGGCGTAATCAATCAAAACGGGCAAAACAGTATCGGTATTGATGTGGAAGCCGGAGGAAAAATCACGCACGCGGGTGTCATTAACGTCAACTCCGGTGTAGATGAGGGGACGCATTACGCGAACTACGGTATCCGGGCGAGTGGTGAGGATGCCCTCGCCGTGGTATCAGGCGACGTCAATCTCAATGGCGATTATGCCATCGGTGTTCAGGCGCGTGATAAAGGCACCATCACCCTGGTGGATGACGGAACGGTGACCTTCAATGAAGGGAGTCACCAGACGGGGTATTACATCTACGGTTCTGGAGCGTCAATTATCGATAATTCCACGAGTAATCAAACGGTTTCGACGACAGATTCGACGCTTTATCGCGTCGATGGCGGCGCTGCGTTTGATGGCTCCAACACCAATATGTCACAAATGAATGCAACGGGTGATAACTCCACCATTATCCTTACGACGGACGCAGGCAGCAGTTTTAACTCCGGCAAGCTGGCGTTAAGCATTATAGGCGAAGGCTCAACTGGTGTTCGCATTGAAGGCGGCGCGACGGGGACAATCACGGCGGATGCCGATATTGTTAAAGTCGCCGGTAAGGGCACAACGGCGGGCGTTGTTGACGGAAACTACTATGCCCTGGACGGCGAAGTCGTAGAAGCCAAAAAAGGTGAGTCGGTATTAACCAGCTATGCCACCCTTGAAACGGCCAACACCGCTGACGGTGCTTTCGGCTATATCGCCCGCAATGGCGGTACGCTAAATCACAAAGGTACCATTGACTTTGATCAGCCTGACAGTACCGGGGTGCTGATTTCCGGCGGTACGCTGAACAATGACGGCGATATTCAGGTGAATGGCGTGGCGGTCAATATTCAGGGCGCAGATTCCGTGGTGAACAATATCGCGACAGTTTCTGCCACCGATGGCACCGCGGCGTATCTGGTCGGGAGCGACGCAACGCTTAACCTGACCGGTGAAGGGCAAACTACCGCTGACGGCACGGCGCACGCCATTCTGTTGGCAAGCGGGGCGAAAGGGCTGGTCGTTGATGGCGCAACCATCACGATGGCCGCGGGCGGCAGCGGTAACGCCATTGAAAACCAGGCCAACCTTGCCGGTATTCAACTCAAAGAGACCCACATTACCGTCGGAAACGGCGTTGGTGTGCATACCGGGGCTTCCATGGATCGGATCAACTCTGGCACCATCAACGTCACTGGCAGCGGCACAGGTATCCTGTTTGAAAACATTGATGGTTCGCAAACCAATCAGACTCTGGATATGTCCGATTCGCGCGACCTGGTCATCAACGTCCAGCAGGCGAGCGGCAAAGGGATCGTCACCAATTCGTCCGCAGACCTGAAAACCGGTGCCAGCGTGAACGTGCTGGACCGCGATGGTGCAGAAGCGCTGGTCGTCGGCGGGATCACGAAAAATATTGAACAGTCGGGCGAGCTGACGTCGGTTTCCACCTCGCATGCGGTGGTCGATGCAGATAACGGCTCACTGGAAAGTTTCCTTAATAAAGGGGTGATCCGCGCGCTGGATGCTTCGCAAAAAGCGTTGGAAATCGTCAAAGGTAAGGGTATTGCCTTTACCAATGCCGCGGAAGCCAGCATCACTGGGATGGTGAATTTACTGAGTGGTGACAACACCATCACGCTGGAGTCCGGCAGTACGGCAACGGATATCACCACCGGTGACGGCAGCGATCTCTTCGTGCTGAAAGACATCAAGACGACTGAAACGTCGCTCTTCACCAGCCTGAATGGCGGAGAAGGCGAAGACACGCTCCGGTTGCAGAACGCGCAGTACAGCCTGAACAGTGCCGACGCTATTACCGGCATGGAGCATATCGATCTGACCAGCAACTCGGTGTTTACCGTCAATGACGTCGACTTCGCCCTGGGTGATTCGAAAGATGATGCATCAAATACGGGTTACAGCATCGATGCGAATAGCACGCTGCAACTGAACGCGACCGGTGATCTAGAGTTCAACAGTCACCTATCGGGAACCGGGAGCGTGTCTGTGGATGCGTCCGGCAAGGCGTTTGATTTTACCGCTAACAATGCCGCAGACGGTTTCCAGGGCACGCTTGCGCTGCAAAACAGCACCTATGAATTGACCGGACTGAACACTCAGGCGCTGACTCAGGCGAGGCTGATCGCGGGTGAAGGTAGCATCACGCATGTTGGCAAGGGCGAACAGAATATCGGTGGGCTGGCGTTTAACGGCGGCACGGTGAGCTTCGACGGTGTTACACCGGGCAAAACGCAAGCGGATGGTACGATCCATGCGGGTGAAATGGATCTGAGTGGTCGCGGGACCGTTCAGGTGGATACCGGCAGCGTCAGCAACGATCGTCCGCTGACGGATACGACGCTCTCCCTGCTTGAACAGGACGACGCGCAGGAATTGATCAAACTGGTCACCTCTGACACCGCTGTGCAGGGTGGTGCGGGCAACCTGACGTTAACCGACAAAGACGGCAACGTTATCAGCGATGGCGTGGTGGCTGACATTGAGCAGAATGGCGACGTGGTGGCCAAAGGCACTTACGATTACCGCCTGACCGGTGGCGAAAACGACGACGGGCTGTATATCAACTACGGGCTGACGCAGGTCGAACTGCTGGCGTCCGGCAGTAACGCACTGGTGCTGGATGCTAACGGTAAAACAGGTAATGCCGCTGACCTCAGCGCCCGCGTCACCGGTTCAGGAGACCTGGCCTTCGACAGTGCCAGAGGCCAGACCGTGTCTCTCTCCAATATGGATAACGACTACACCGGTGTCACCGATGTGCGCAGCGGCAACCTGCTGATGAAGAACAACGACGTGCTGGGGCAGACCAGCGAACTGAGTCTGGCATCTGACACCGGTTTTGATATGAACGGCTACAGTCAGACGGTCGGTAAACTGACTACTACTGTCGATTCTCTGCTGAACATTAATGGTGGCAGCATGACGATTGCGGACGGTGGCGAGGCTAACGGCACTTTAACAGGTAGCGGCGCGCTCAACCTGAATGGCGGAATGCTGACTGTCACGGCTGAAAACAGCACTCTGGCAGCGAAAACCACTATTGCCGAAGGGGCAACGGCGCTGCTGAACTCCACGCTGGGCCTCGGCACCGGCGACATCGTGGCGGCCGGTACGCTGGCGTTAAGCAATGCCGCAGGCGTACTGTACAACGCCATCAGCGATAACGGCAGTGTTGAACTCGCCGACAGCGATGTGGTGCTAGTCGGTAACAACAGCGAGTTTGCCGGAACATTTGATATTGATGCGGCCTCGCAACTGACCGCATCTGTGGCAGAGCATCTGGGCGATGCGGCGGTAAAAAATACTGGTTCACTGGTGCTCAACAGCGCCAGTAACTGGGACCTGAACAACATTGTTTCCGGTGCGGGCAGCGTTACCAAGCTCGGCAGTGGCACCATCACCGTGGGCGAGAATGCCGAGTGGACCGGTGCCACACACATTGAGCAGGGAGGCCTGCAGCTGGGCAGCGAGATTGCTTCAGTGGTGCTGAGCAGCAAGCAGGTCAATATCGCAGAACAGGGAACGTTATCCGGGTTTGGCGGCGTGGCAGGTGATATCAACAACGCTGGTCTGCTTCAGGTTGGCACCGCTGAGAGTATAGGTACGCACACATTTACGGTGGGCGGAAACGTCACCAACAACGGTACGATGGCCACCGGTGTGTCCGGTCAACAAGCCGGTAACCAACTGGTGATTAAGGGTAACTATGCGGGCAACGATGGGCTGCTGTCACTTAACACCGCGCTTGGCGACGATAAATCTGTCACCGATAAGCTGGTTGTGGAAGGTGACACCTCCGGCAACACGTATATCACGGTGACGAATGCCGGTGGCAAAGGGGCGGCAACCACCAACGGTATCGAAGTGATCACCGTTGAGGGGGCGTCCGACGGCGATTTCACTCAGAACGGCCGTATTGTTGCCGGGGCATATGACTACACCCTGAACCGCGGTACCGGCGAGAACAGCAGCAACTGGTATCTGAACAGCAGCAAAACGGACCCGGGCACGGACCCGGGAGATAAGGAAACGCCGGACCTGCGTCCGGAAGGCGGCAGCTACACTGCGAACCTGGCAGCGGCTAACACTCTATTTGTGACCCGTCTGCACGATCGTCTGGGCGAAACGCAGTATATCGACGCCTTAACCGGCGAGCAAAAAGTCACCAGCATGTGGATGCGTCACGTGGGCGGCCACAACAACTGGCGTGATGGCAGCGGGCAGCTCAAAACGCAGAGCAACCGTTACGCCGTTCAACTGGGCGGTGATGTGGCGCAGTGGAGCCAGAGTGGTCTTGACCGCTGGCATCTTGGGCTGATGGCCGGTTACGGCAACGACCACAGCAATACCCACACGTCACGTACGCAGTATGGTTCGAAAGGGTCTGTGAACGGCTATTCCGCCGGGGTTTACTCAACCTGGTATGCCAACGACGAGACGCACAGCGGGCTGTATGTCGATACCTGGGCACAGTACAACTGGTTTAACAACAGCGTGAAGGGTGAAGGTCTGCAGGGCGAATCCTATAAATCGAAAGGGGTGAACGCCTCGGTGGAAACCGGCTACACCTGGAAAATGGGGGAATACCAGACGCGTGAAGGTTCGACCAACGAATGGTATATCCAGCCGCAGGCACAGGCCGTGTGGATGGGCGTGAAAGCCGACGATCACCGTGAAAGCAACGGCACCCGCATCACCAGCAGCGGTGACGGTAATGTGCAAACGCGTCTTGGTGTGAAAACCTGGATCAAAGGCCACAGCCAGCTCGATAACGGTAAAGCGCGTGAGTTCCAGCCGTTTGCCGAAGTTAATTGGCTGCACAATACCCGTGATTTCAGCACCCGGATGGACGGCGTTAACGTCAGCCAGGCCGGAACGAAAAACCTGGGTGAGGTGAAAGTGGGTGTCGAAGGGCAGGTCAGCCCACGTTTCAACCTGTGGGGCAATGTCGGCGTGCAGGTGGGTGATAAAGGCTATAATGACAGTGCGGCAATGATCGGCGCGAAATGGAACTTCTGATAATCGTCTCCTGACCTTTTTGCCAGGCAACCAGTGGTTTGCCTGGCAATCCTGCTGGTTGGACTGACCCCACGCTCGTAGACAAATTCTTTCCTCACGACGGGGCCTGTTCAATAAGTTGAGACATTATGAAATGAAAAATCCACGCAATTGCGTGGATTTTATAGGTTTTGTCATTTTCATGAGATTCGTTGAAACCTCACGAGACAGTAGATTTTATTAGACGTTGAACAGGAAGTTCATGATATCGCCATCTTTGACGATATAGTCCTTACCTTCGGCACGCATTTTCCCAGCTTCTTTCGCACCTTGCTCACCTTTATAGGTGATGAAATCTTCAAACGCGATGGTTTGTGCGCGGATAAAGCCTTTCTCGAAGTCGGTATGGATTTTACCGGCTGCCTGCGGAGCCGTGGCACCGACAGGAATGGTCCATGCCCGGACTTCTTTCACGCCAGCGGTGAAGTAGGTCTGCAGGTTCAGCAATTCGTAGCCAGCACGGATAACGCGGTTCAGACCCGGCTCTTCCAGACCCATTTCAGCCATGAATTCTTCACGGTCAGCATCATCCAGTTCTGCGATGTCAGCTTCAACGGCTGCGCAAACGGCAACCACAACAGAACCTTCGGCAGCCGCGATTTCGCGCACTTTATCGAGGTACGGGTTATTTTCAAAACCGTCTTCGTTGACGTTGGCGATGTACATTGTTGGCTTCAGCGTCAGGAAACTCAGGTATTTGATAGCCGCTTTGTCTTCGTCAGTCAGCGTTTTCAGCGCGCGCAGCATGCCAGCGTTTTCCAGCTGTGGCAGGCATTTTTCCAGCGCAGCCAGTTCTGCTTTAGCGTCTTTGTCGCCGCCTTTGGCCTTTTTCTGCACGCGATGGATAGCGCGCTCACAGGTGTCGAGGTCGGACAACGCCAGCTCGGTATTGATAACTTCAATGTCGTCAGCCGGATCCACTTTGTTATTAACGTGGATGATGTTGTCGTTTTCAAAGCAACGCACCACGTGGCCGATAGCTTCGGTTTCACGGATGTTGGTCAGGAACTGGTTACCCAGGCCTTCACCTTTGGACGCGCCTTTTACCAGACCGGCAATGTCGACGAATTCCATCGTTGTTGGCAGGATACGCTGCGGTTTGACGATTTCGGCCAGCTGATCCAGACGCGGATCGGGCATCGGGACAACACCGGTGTTCGGCTCGATAGTACAGAACGGGAAGTTTGCCGCTTCAATACCCGCTTTTGTGAGCGCGTTGAACAGGGTGGATTTGCCTACGTTTGGCAAACCGACGATACCGCATTTGAATCCCATGTTTAAATCACCTTAATCTTTTGATATTCAACCTGTTATGGAAAACAGATTGTAGAAATGTAAATAACTTTGCCTATTATACACAGCACGCGAGAAAAATGCCGCACATCGCTGCTTATTGCGCTTTAAAGGTGTGTAACCGGCTCGTCGCTTTGGTCAGGCCGTCTTTGAACAATATCTCGGTACAACGTGCCGCTTCGTCAATTGCTTCATCAATTAACTTCTGTTCTGAAACAGGCGGTTTGCCTAAAACAAATCCGACAACTTTGTTTTTATCGCCCGGATGGCCAATTCCAACGCGTAAACGATGAAAGTTGGGGTTATTACCTAACTTACTAATGATGTCTTTCAGGCCATTATGTCCGCCATGACCGCCGCCAAGCTTAAATTTGGCCACGCCAGGGGGCAGGTCTAACTCATCGTGTGCGACCAAAATTTCATCGGGGTTAATACGATAAAAACTGGCCATCGCACCGACAGCCTTGCCGCTCAGATTCATAAATGTGGTTGGCACCAGCAGACGGACGTCTTCACCTTCAAGCGTAACTCTGGAGGTGTAGCCGAAGAATTTCGGCTCATCGCGCAGGGGAGCGCGTAATCTTTCTGCCAGCAGATCGACATACCATGCGCCTGCATTGTGTCGCGTTGCCGCATACTCTGCGCCGGGGTTTGCCAGGCCGACAATCAATTTAATCGCCACGTGTTTTGTCCTGAGTGTTTCGATAAACGACGTGTAGTTTACTGTCTGACGCTGCTGTTGACAAAAAACTGCGTGCTTATCGCCAAAAGCTGAATAATTGCACAAATGGACTATTAGAAAATGAGTGTGTTCAGTGGCTTATTTGTAAAGTTTTGTTGCATGAGTGTTTGTAATTGTGATCGCTCCCGCACTTGCGAACGGCAGTGTTGTCTATACTTTACACATAAGGATTAGGGGTATTCCCTGTAACAACCCAAAGTTCCGGAGGTGACACATGAAACGCAAAAACGCTTCGTTACTCGGTAACGTGCTCATGGCTTTAGGGTTGGTGGTGATGGTGGGTGGTGTTGGTTACTCTATTTTAAACCAACTGCCGCAATTTAATCTGCCACAGTTTTTCGCACATGGTGCCGTGCTCAGTATTTTTGTTGGTGGTGTCCTCTGGTTGGCGGGTGCCAGAGTTGGGGGGCACGAACAAATCAGCGATCGTTACTGGTGGGTGCGCCACTATGACAAACGCTGCCGTCGCGGTGATACCAATCATCGGCATAACTAAATAGCTCTCCCAACTCGGAGTGCAGTTGTTTGAACACAAAGTCCTGGTTTAAAAACCAGGGCTCTGCTTGTTCGTCAGTACTGGATTAAACGACTTCTACCCTTGGTGGCATACTACAAAGAAGCGTTATTCGAATAACCGATAATGTAACGCTTTGATCGCGCTGTCTGCACTGTCAGCCGGCAACAGGATACTCAGGTTGTCGTTTGACGCCCCATGGCAAATCATTCGTACCGTATGTTCTTCAAGCCAGGCAAAAACGTCTTTGCAAACTCCCGCAGCCTGTGTGAGTTGATTCCCCACCAAAGTGACCAGCGCCAGCCCGGTTTCCACTTCCACCCGACAGTGGGAGGATAATGCGGTAAACAATGCGGTGGTCAGCACATGGTCTTCACCTGAGGTTGCATGAGTGGCGTCCAGCGCCAGCGCAATACTATTCTCTGAGGTTGTAACCAAATCCACCGTGACCGCATGGCGAGCTAAAATGGTGAAGGACTGCGCCAGGAAAGAACAGGAAGGTTGCTTCTCAAGACTGTGTAACCGCAACAGCGTCTGTTTACGACGCACGGCGAGCGCACGATAGCGAGGTGGATTATCGGTGGTGTTGTGCACCAGCGTACCTCCGGCGGCAGTATCCTTACTTGAGCCAACAAAGACCGGAATGCTTTTACGCATTGCCGGGAGCAGTGTCGCCGGGTGGAGGACCTTCGCACCGTAGGCGGCCATATCGCTGGCCTCGGAAAATGAGATATGGTCGATTCGTTTGGCCCGCGGCGCAATGCGTGGGTCGGTGGTGTAGATCCCTGCGACGTCGGTCCAGATGTCAACGCGTGTGGCGTGAAGCGCCTCACCGAGAAGCGTAGCCGTGTAATCACTACCGCCGCGTCCAAGCGTTGTGGTGTGCCCTGCGGCATCACGCCCGATAAATCCCTGAGTCACCATAATCGCTTGCTCAAGACGAGGGCGCAGGTGAGTCTCCACCTGGTGGTGTAGTGTGCCAAGCTCAGGTTCGGCACAGCCGAAGTTCGAGTTAGTACGCATCACGCTGCGGGCGTCAAACCACCCGGCCTCGGCATGCCGTTCACGTAAGACTTCAGTAAAAAGTAGCGAGGACATCAGCTCGCCATGGCTGACTAATTCATCGCTTAACGCATCAGACGGCGAAACCATCGCCGTTTGTGCAAGACGACGTATATTGTTTAGAAGATTATCGATTTCCGTGCTGATAACGGACGGCTGCTTCAGGCGGGAAATAATGTTGTATTGGATGGCGCGTAAAGTCTCAATCTTATCTAATTGTTGATGTGTTTCCAGACCTTCAGAAAGCTCAACCAGTAAGTTTGTGACGCCTGCAGAAGCAGACAAAACGACTAAACGGACATCTTGATCAGCAAGGACAATGCTGGCGCTGCGGTTCATCGCATCAAAATCAGCGACGCTGGTGCCGCCAAATTTGGCAACGACGGATGGTGGATAAATGCGAGTCATAACAATCTCATATCAGGGCGCCATAAAAGTATGGCTAGAAAATTTTCATTCTCGGCATAAGGGAACGACGTTCGCCTTACGAAATGTCCGCCCGCGAACATTTCTGCTGACAACCCAGGGAATACCTGTTGTCGATAACGCGTGTCGCCTGTACGCGTTATCGGGTGCTGCGCATTAATTTTATCTACATAGCCTGCAAATAAGCGCGCCATACTAAGTGATTTATATTTAGGGATCGACTTTTTTATTCGATTTATCGACAAATAAGTGAAAAATCATGTCATCACAAGATATCGAGAGCATCATTAATGGTAAAAACATGTAAAAAAATAATAAAAACACGAAAATCCCATGGTTTTTATTAGATTGTCTGCGTTGCAATTAGCTACAACATTGTTAATTAAATAGATATATTTCTTTAGGATTTAGTAATGGTAAATAGTTGTTACGCTTTGAATTTAAAGGAGAAAGTTGTTATTTTTAATGCCGAAAAATAAATGATTGAGTCCTAAGCTAAAACAACATATATTAGCCGCGCTTTTTTACAGGTAATCCTTATAACCATTTATTCAATCAGGCGTTAATCTACACCTGGTTGTAGGAGTGATATGATGACGGATAAAGTCCGTATTGATACTTTAAGTGCTAATTCATTACCACAGAGCAATGATACCTTTTTAGCAAGACAGGCTGAGTTTGAATCTAATGTCCGCAGCTATCCACGTAAACTGCCATTAGCGATCGCTAAAGCGCAGGGCGTCTGGATTACTGATGTAGAAAATAATCAATATCTTGATTGCCTGGCAGGTGCCGGAACCCTAGCGCTTGGTCATAACCATCCTGAAGTGCTGCAGAGCATTCAAAGTGTCATCACAAGCGGCTTACCGTTACATACGCTTGACCTTACCACGCCGTTAAAAGATGAATTCTCATCTTATTTACTTTCTTTATTACCGGGTCAGGGCAAAGAATATTGCCTGCAGTTCACCGGTCCGTCCGGCGCAGATGCTGTTGAAGCGGCACTGAAGCTGGCGAAGAAAGTCACCGGCCGTTCCAGCATCATCAGTTTCTCCGGTGGCTACCACGGGATGACCCACGGCGCGCTTTCCGTGACCGGCAACCTGTCGCCGAAAGAAGCGGTCAGCAACATGATGGCGGAAGTGCAGTTTATGCCGTATCCGCATCAATACCGTTGCCCGCTGGGTATCGGCGGCGACGCTGGCGTTAAAGCATTAACCTACTACTTCGAAAACCTGATCAACGACGTTGAAAGCGGCGTGCGTAAACCGGCTGCCGTGATCCTTGAAGCGGTGCAGGGTGAAGGTGGCGTGAATCCGGCTCCGGTCGAGTGGCTGCAACGCATTCGTAAAGTGACGCAGGAACACGGCATTCTGCTGATCATCGATGAAGTTCAGGCGGGCTTTGCACGTACCGGTAAACTATTCGCCTTCGAACATGCCGGTATTGAGCCAGATATCATCGTGATGTCCAAAGCGGTTGGCGGCGGTCTGCCACTGGCGGTGCTGGGCATTAAAAAGCAGTTCGATGCGTGGGCTCCGGGCCACCACACTGGTACTTTCCGCGGCAACCAGTTGGCGATGGCGACCGGTCTGACAACGCTGAAGATCCTCAAAGATGACAAGATTGCCGATAAAGTTGCTGCCCAGGGCGAGTGGCTGAAAGGCAAACTGGCTGACCTGCAGAAACGCTACCCGGTTATCGGCCAGGTGCGCGGTCTGGGTCTGATGATCGGCCTGGAAATCGTGAAGCCGAACGAAGCGCAGGATCACATGGGCTGCTACCCGGCCGATGGCGAGCTGTCCGCGTTGCTGCAGAAAAAATGCTTCGAAAATGGGCTGATTCTGGAGCGTGGTGGCCGCAACGGGTGCGTGCTGCGCCTGCTGCCGTCACTGCTGATCACCAACGCTGAGCTGGAAATCTTCCTCGATAAATTCGAAAACGCCCTGCTGGGCGCTGGCGTGAAGCCGGTTTAAACGGAGTTGGATCGAATGTCAGACGTAAACCCGATTCTGTCCGGCTCGGCGCAAAGCATTGCAGCTTATCAGGACGCTATCGAGCAGAGTACGCAAGCGGTCGTTGAATGGTTGAAGCAGCCTGAGATGTATCAGGGTAAAACCGTTGAGCAACTGCGTGAACGTATCAACCTGAATTTTACGTCTCAGGGCCTGGGCAACCAGGCCGCTATTGAGCGTGCGGTTGAATACTTTCTCAAAGACAGCTTGTTGGTTCACCATGCGCAGTGCGTGGCGCATCTGCACTGCCCGAGCCTGGTAATTAGCCAGGCGGCGGAAGTGCTGATCAACGCCACCAACCAGAGTATGGACTCCTGGGACCAGAGCCCGTCGGCCACCATCATTGAGATCAAGCTGATCGAGTGGTTGCGTGAGCAGGTTGGATACCCGGCAGGCGATGCGGGCGTATTCACCAGCGGCGGTACGCAGAGTAACCTGATGGGCCTGATGCTTGCGCGTGATGCTTTCTTCGCTCGCCAGGGGCACTCCATTCAGCAGGATGGTCTGACCGGTGATCTGAGTAAAATCAAAGTGTTCTGCTCTGAAAGCGCGCACTTCTCCGTGCAGAAGAACATGGCGCTGATGGGGCTGGGCTACCGTTCCGTCACCCAGGTGAAGACCGATGCGTTTTCACGCATGGATCTGGCTGACCTGAAAGACAAGCTGGCCCAGGCGAAAGCCAACGGTGAGCAGGTGATGGCAATCGTCGCCACTGCCGGTACTACCGATGCGGGCGCAATCGATCCGTTAGCGGATATTGCAGCGCTGGCGGCAGAACATCAGATCTGGATGCACGTGGATGCGGCATGGGGCGGGGCGTTACTTCTTTCTGATAAGTACCGTGACTTCCTGAACGGCCTTGAACTGGCAGATTCCGTGACGCTGGATTTCCACAAGCAGTTCTTCCAGACTATCAGCTGCGGTGCGTTCCTGTTAAAAGATGCGCGCCACTACGAGCTGATGCGTTACCAGGCGGCGTACCTGAACTCTGATTTCGATGAAGAGGCTGGCGTACCAAACCTGGTATCGAAGTCGCTGCAGACCACGCGTCGTTTCGATGCGCTGAAGCTGTGGATGGGCCTCGAAGCGCTGGGCAAAAAGCAGTATGCCGAGATCATTGATAACGGTGTGACGCTGGCGCGTGATGTTGCTGAGTTTGTCAAAACCCAGCCACATCTTGAACTGGTGATGGAGCCGCAGCTGGCAAGTGTGCTGTTCCGCTTCCGCCCGCAAAGTGACGACATGGCGTTTGTCGCGCTGCTGAACCAGCGTATTGGTGACGTTCTGCTGGCTTCTGGTAGCGCCAACGTCGGCGTGACCGAAGTAGATGGTGTCACCTGCCTGAAGCTAACGCTGCTCAATCCGACGGTATGTCTGGAGGATGTTAAAGTCCTGCTGGCAAGCGTGAAGGCAACGGCTGAGCAACTGCTGAACGCGTAAGCAATAAGCTTGTTATAAAAATGGCTCCCACGTACGGGAGCCATTTTTTTGTCTGTCATTTGCAATCCGGCGGCGTTTCGCCTGGCCGGGCTACTCGTTAGCGGATATCTGCTAGCGCAGCATCTTTATTCGGGAAGAACGTCAGGCGCCCGGCAATGGGCTGAATACCCGCGCGCGCCATGGTACGTAGCGGCTGGAATTCCAGATTACTGATGCGTAATTCACAACCTTCCGGCAGACGTTTTACAAAGCGCTGGAAAGCGTCCAGACCACCGGCATCCAGTACCGGGACCGCGTCCCACTTCAAGACTACGATGCGTTTACCTTCAATACGCGACTCGAGATCGGTAAATAATCCTTCCGCCGCGGCAAAGAACAGCGGACCAATAACGCGCAGCACCAGTACATCGTCCGGTACGTCTACGTTGACCGGCGCCAGGCGAGTCATGCGCGCAATACGACGCATAAACAGCAGAGAGGCGAGAACGATACCGACGCTGATGGCAATAACCATGTCGAACAGTACCGTCAGCGACATACACATCAGCATGACAATGATGTCGTCTTTCGGTGCATGGCGCAGCAAATCCACCACTTTATGCGCTTCACTCATGTTCCATGCCACCATCAGCAGCAGGGCGGCCATGGCGGAAAGCGGTAACCAGGAAAGCAGCGGTGCAAGTACCAGCAGGGCAAGGATCACCAGAATCGCGTGGATAACCGCAGAGATTGGCGAGGTCGCCCCGGCGCGGACGTTTGCCGCAGAGCGGGCAATTGCCGCTGTGGCGGTGATACCGCCAAAGAATGGTGCCACGATGTTACCCAGCCCCTGGCCAATCAACTCGCTGTTAGCTTTATGCTTGGTGCCGGTCATCCCATCGAGTACGACGGCGCACAGCAGAGATTCAATTGCCCCCAGCATCGCCATCGAGAAGGCTGCCGGTAACAGCGCCTGTAACGAGCTCCAGCTTAGGGTAAAGTTTGATTCCGGCATATTCCACGGCAGGACCAGCTGCGGCAGCAACTGCGGGATACCATTACCCTGTGAGCCGTCAGCCAGAATGTAGTGGAACTGAGAACCAATAGTGGCGACATGGCCGCCGGTCAGGTTCACGATACCCATTACCGCACAGCCTGCCAGCAGTGCGGGAAGGTGACCCGGCAGTCGGATCCCCAGGCGCGGCCAGAAAATCAGGATTCCCAGCGTCACTACGCCAATGGCGGCATCGCCAACGTTGATGGTCGGCAAGGCCATAAATAGCGCGCCGACCTTCTGCAGATAGTGCTCCGGGACATGGGCCATCTGCAGGCCAAGAAAATCTTTAATCTGCATGGTACCGATGGTGATACCAATACCCGATGTAAAACCTAACGTTACCGACACGGGGATATATTCGATCAGGCGGCCAAAACGAGCGAGGCCGAAAAGGATCAGGAATATCCCGGACATGAGCGTGGCAACCAGCAGGCCTGCCAGCCCAAACTGTTGCGACACCGGATACAGAATCACCACGAAGGCGGCGGTTGGGCCAGATACGCTAAAGCGCGATCCCCCGGTAAGGGCGATAACAATCCCAGCGACGGCTGAGGTATACAGGCCGTACTGCGGCGCAACGCCACTGCCTATTGCCAGGGCCATTGCCAGCGGAATGGCGATGATCCCAACGGTTATCCCGGCGATCAGGTCACGGGTAAAGCGAGAGGCAGTATATTTTTCTTTCCAACAAGCGTCGATGAGGGCGCGGAAAGGCATCACATGTGAGGAAAATAATCTGTTCACAATAATGTTTCATCCATGAGCGCATCATCTGTCAACTAAATGGCAGGTGAAGGAGGCATAAGTCATACAAATAAGTATTGCAGATAAAAAAACCCGCCGCAGCGGGTTTTTGAGCCGGGCTCGATTAATGCTCGAACATAGCAGAGATGGATTCTTCGTTGCTGATACGACGAATCGCTTCGGCCAGCATACCCGACAGGGTCAATGTACGCACGTTTGGCAGCGCTTTGATTTCGTCAGTCAGTGGAATAGTGTCACAGACAACGACTTCATCAATCACTGAGTTGCGCAGGTTGTTTGCCGCATTACCTGAGAAGATCGGGTGAGTGGCGTACGCAAATACGCGTTTAGCACCACGTTCTTTCAGTGCTTCTGCTGCTTTGCACAGCGTACCGCCGGTATCGATCATGTCATCAACCAGAACACAGTCACGACCTGCAACGTCACCGATAATGTGCATCACCTGAGAAACGTTCGCACGAGGGCGACGTTTGTCGATGATAGCCATGTCGGTATCGTTCAGCAGTTTAGCGATAGCGCGGGCACGCACGACGCCACCGATATCCGGAGAAACCACAATCGGGTTGTCCAGGTTCAGCTGCAGCATGTCTTCTAACAGGATCGGGCTACCGAATACGTTATCAACCGGTACGTCAAAGAAGCCCTGGATCTGTTCAGCATGCAGGTCAACGGTGAGGACGCGGTCAACGCCAACGCTGGACAGGAAATCAGCGACGACTTTAGCGGTAATCGGTACACGAGCGGAACGTACGCGACGATCCTGACGTGCATAGCCGAAGTAAGGAATAACGGCGGTGATACGGCCTGCGGAAGCACGGCGCAGCGCATCAACCATAACGACCAATTCCATCAGGTTGTCGTTAGTAGGGGCACAAGTGGACTGGATGATGAAAATATCACCACCGCGTACATTTTCATTAATTTGTACGCTGACTTCGCCGTCGCTAAAGCGACCTACAGCGGCGTCGCCGAGTGAAGTGTACAGGCGGTTGGCAATACGTTGTGCTAGTTCCGGGGTGGCGTTACCAGCAAAAAGCTTCATATCAGGCACGAGAAGAACCTCAGGCATGCGTCCATTGGTGGAAAGAATCTGCCGAAAACTGTGCGGGCCAGGCAGTATCCTCTCCATGCGGTGTATTAAAGAGCGCGATGCAACGTCTGGAACAGGGTGACGTTGTCACCGCAACTCAGCTTGCCCGGCTTACTCGTTGTCCTTCGCGTTTCATTTGCGCTGGCATCAATTCCTCACACCAGTTACATACTGAAGTTGTATGCACCTGGCGATTCGTCATTTCGCCATCTTCCTGAAATCCGAAGGATTTAGAGTAACGCTCTGTGCAATGGGGAGAGGTTGACGCCTTTCGCCACAAAGCCTTTGAGCCATTCCGGGGCTTGCTCAAGCACCTGGCGAGCACGAGACTCAGTGTCAAATTCAGCAAAGACACAAGCCCCTGTACCAGTCAGGCGCGACGGCGCGTATTCTAACAGCCAGGAAAGCGCCGCATCAACCTCGCGAAAACGTTTTCTTGCGATAACCTCGCAATCATTGCCGAATTCACATTTTAGTAACGTTTTTATTGACCTTTTTGGCGTGTTGCGCGGGAGGTCGGGATCGTTAAAAATCACCGGTGTCGGAATACTGACTCCCGGATGAGCAACCAGATACCACTTTTCCTCAGGCTCGACCGGCGTCAGAATTTCGCCAACGCCTTCGGCAAAGGCCGCATGGCCGCGCACGAATACGGGAACATCCGCCCCCAGCGTTAAGCCGAGTGCCGCCAGTTCATCAACCGAAAGTCCGCACTGCCAGAGATGGTTCAGCGCCACCAGAACGGTTGCCGCATTAGACGAACCTCCGCCAAGACCGCCGCCCATCGGCAGGCGTTTGTCGATACTGATGTCCGCACCACTCCCTTTGGGAAGGCGATTGCTTTCAGATGCCGCTTTCATCAGCAAACGTGCCGCACGGACGATCAGATTGTCTTCATGCGCAACGCCTTCCACTGGGGTTAACAGGTGAATTTCGCCGTCGCTACGCGGTGCAATATCTATCGTGTCGCCATAATCAAGAAACTGAAATAAGGTCTGCAGCGTGTGGTAACCGTCCGCACGCTGTCCGGTGATGTATAAAAACAAATTCAGTTTTGCCGGAGAGGGCCAATGGGTCATCATTTCACAATCCAGTTATCCATTTTCAGCTTAATACGCTGGGAGCCGTCGGACAGCTCCATGTTTGCTGGCATCGCTGGCTGGGTTTTGCTGTCGTAGGCGCTATAGACCACTTTCCAGTTTTTACCGTCTTTGCTGTAGTTCACTTCACTCAGACGATATTGGTCGTCGAGCTTATAATCGGTGGCGTCACCTGGCAGTCCAAGGATCCACTGGCGCAGGCTGTTTAATGGGATAGGCATGCCGGTCAGTTTTCCGATCATCTCTTCAGCATCGTCGGCGGTGTAATGCTTGCCTTTGTTATCGACCAGTTCGACGTTGCCAGGCTGCGCATTAAGTTCCAGTTCCGTGCTGCCCAGTGGGTTGGTCAGCAGGAGACGATAGCGATCCTGACCGGTTTGCTGCCAGAAAAAGCGGGCATACACTTTCTGTTGATCGGAAATATAGGCAAACGCACCACGCGTCTGATACTGGTTCAGGGCGCGAACTTCCTGTTGGTGCTGGCGCCACTGCGGAGAATCGGGGCTTTTACCGGGACCTTTAGGCGCGTTGAGCGTACAGGCAGTAAGAACCAGGGCCGCCAGCGGCAGCAGGCGAATCAGGCGAAAATCAGGCAGGGTCATAATGATGACAAATCCTTGAGATACGTTGCAGTTATAACTCTTAATGCTAGCGCCGCCATCAGACATCGTCTACGTTCAAGTTATCTTAAATCGCTTAAATTTGTGCACTAAGCTATTACTCCAAAAGGGGTCAGTCTCTTTTATTGACCGCACGCATCCTGTATGATGCACCCAGTCTAACCTTATCAACGCTGGTACTATTCCCGCACACATGACCCTTTTAGCGCTTGGTATTAACCATAAAACGGCACCTGTATCGCTGCGAGAACGCGTAACGTTTTCGCCGGATACGCTCGATCAGGCGCTGGACAGCCTGCTCGCGCAGCCAATGGTGCAGGGCGGGGTAGTGCTGTCGACGTGTAACCGCACGGAGCTGTATCTCAGCGTTGAAGAGCAGGATAACCTGCAAGAAGCGCTGGTTCGTTGGCTGTGTGAATACCATAATCTCAATGAAGAAGATCTGCGCAACAGCTTGTACTGGCACCAGGACAACGACGCGGTCAGTCATTTGATGCGTGTTGCCAGCGGTCTGGATTCACTGGTGCTCGGTGAACCGCAAATTCTGGGGCAGGTGAAAAAAGCGTTTGCGGATTCGCAAAAAGGTCACCTGAACGCCAGTGCGCTGGAACGCATGTTCCAGAAATCATTCTCTGTCGCAAAACGTGTACGTACAGAAACTGACATCGGCGCCAGCGCCGTGTCGGTGGCGTTTGCCGCCTGTACCCTGGCGCGGCAGATATTTGAATCGCTCTCCACGGTAACCGTGCTGTTAGTCGGTGCGGGCGAAACCATTGAGCTGGTTGCGCGACATCTGCGCGAGCACAAAGTGAAGAAGATGATCATCGCCAACCGCACTCGCGAGCGTGCGCAGGTGCTGGCGGATGAAGTCGGCGCCGAGGTGATTTCACTGAGTGATATAGACGCGCGTTTACAGGATGCCGATATCATTATCAGTTCTACCGCCAGTCCGCTGCCGATTATCGGCAAAGGAATGGTGGAACGTGCGCTTAAAAACCGCCGCAATCAGCCTATGTTGCTGGTGGATATCGCCGTACCGCGCGATGTCGAGCCGGAAGTGGGTAAATTGTCTAACGCCTATCTGTACAGCGTTGATGACCTGCAAAGCATCATTTCGCATAACCTGGCCCAGCGCAAAGCGGCGGCGGTGGAAGCCGAAACGATAGTGGAGCAGGAAGCCAGCGAGTTTATGGCCTGGCTACGCGCCCAGGGCGCAAGCGACACTATCCGCGAGTATCGCAGTCAGTCAGAACAGATCCGTGATGAACTGACCGCAAAAGCGTTGGCCGCTCTTCAACAGGGCGGTGATGCGCAAGCCATTATGCAGGATCTGGCCTGGAAACTGACCAATCGCCTGATTCATGCACCAACCAAATCACTTCAACAGGCCGCCCGTGACGGGGATAGTGAACGCCTGAATATTCTGCGCGACAGCCTCGGGCTGGAGTAGCAGCACACCAATCTTATTTTTTACAGGGTGCATTTACGCCTATGAAGCCTTCTATCGTTGCCAAACTGGAAGCCCTGCATGAACGCCATGAAGAAGTTCAGGCGCTGCTCGGTGATGCGGGTACTATCGCAGACCAGGATCGCTTTCGTGCGCTGTCGCGCGAATATGCGCAATTAAGCGATGTATCTCGCTGTTTTACGGACTGGCAACAGGTTCAGGAAGATATCGAGACGGCTCAGATGATGCTCGACGATCCTGAAATGCGTGAAATGGCGCAGGATGAACTGCGCGAAGCAAAAGAGAAATGTGAGCAGCTGGAACAGCATCTGCAGGTCCTGCTATTACCTAAAGATCCCGATGACGAACGTAACGCCTTCCTCGAAGTGCGCGCGGGAACTGGTGGTGATGAAGCGGCGCTGTTTGCCGGCGATCTGTTCCGCATGTACAGCCGTTACGCTGAATCGCGTCGCTGGCGGGTTGAGATCATGAGCGCCAGCGAAGGCGAGCATGGCGGGTTTAAAGAAGTCATTGCCAAGATTAGCGGCGAAGGCGTTTACGGGCGACTGAAGTTTGAGTCTGGCGGCCATCGCGTGCAGCGCGTACCTGCGACGGAATCGCAGGGGCGTATTCATACCTCTGCCTGTACGGTCGCGGTTATGCCGGAACTGCCGGATGCCGAACTGCCGGACATCAACCCGGCCGATCTGCGTATTGACACCTTCCGTTCATCAGGCGCGGGCGGTCAGCACGTTAACACCACCGACTCCGCAATCCGTATTACCCACTTACCGACCGGTATCGTAGTGGAATGCCAGGACGAACGTTCACAGCATAAAAACAAAGCCAAAGCGATGTCGGTGCTGGGGGCGCGAATTCGTGCGGCCGAAGTGGCAAGACGTCAACAGGCGGAAGCCTCTGAGCGTCGCAACCTGTTGGGCAGTGGCGATCGCAGCGATCGTAACCGTACCTATAACTTCCCGCAGGGTCGTGTGACCGATCACCGCATTAACCTGACGCTCTACCGTCTGGATGAAGCGATGGAAGGCAAACTGGATATGCTCATTGAGCCGATTGTCCAGGAATACCAGGCCGACCAACTGGCGGCGTTGTCCGAGCAGGATTAATGGATTATCAGCACTGGCTGCGTGAGGCGATTAGCCAATTACAGGCAAGCGAAAGCCCGCGCCGTGACGCCGAGATTTTACTCGAGTTCGTTACTGGCAAAGGGCGCACCTTTATTCTGGCTTTCGGCGAAACGGAGTTAACCGAGGCGCAGCGTCAACAGCTTGATACGCTACTGGAGCGGCGTCAGCGGGGAGAGCCGGTGGCACACTTAACCGGTGTGCGCGAGTTCTGGTCGTTGCCGCTGTTTGTGTCTCCAGCCACGCTTATTCCGCGTCCGGATACCGAGTGTCTGGTGGAGCAGGCGCTGGCTCGCCTGCCGGCCTCGGCGTGTCGTATTCTTGATTTGGGAACCGGCACGGGTGCCATTGCGCTGGCGCTGGCAACCGAGCGTCCGGATTGTGCGGTGACTGCCGTAGACCGCATGCCCGATGCCGTGGCACTGGCCATTCGCAACAAGCAGCAACTGGGCATCGACAATGTTTGTGTGCTGCAAAGTAACTGGTTTAGCGCATTGCAGGGACAGCAGTTTGACATGATTGTCAGCAATCCGCCGTATATCGACGAACAGGATCCGCACCTGGCGCAAGGCGACGTTCGCTTTGAACCGCTGTCGGCGCTGGTGGCGGGCGATCAGGGGCTGGCGGATATCGTGCATATCATCGACCAGTCTCAGCGCATGTTAACCCCCGGAGGCTATCTGTTGCTGGAACATGGTTGGCAGCAGGGCGAGGCCGTCCGTGATGCCTTTACTCGTGCGGGTTACCTGGCGGTTGAAACCTGTCGTGACTATGGCGGCAACGAGCGAATTACGCTTGGACGCATCCCATCATGAGTACCTTCGGTGTGTTACTCAACGTCCATCTCATCAGCATTGCGCTTTCGGTTGGTTTGCTGACCCTGCGATTTTGGTGGCGTTACACCGACTCGCGCCTTGCCTGCGCGCGCTGGACGCGCATCGTGCCGCCGGTTGTCGATACCGTTTTATTACTCAGCGGCGTAGCGTTAATGGTTAAAGCGCACATCCTGCCATTCACTGAGCACGGGACATGGCTGACTGAAAAGCTGTTTGGGGTTATCATTTACATCGTTTTGGGTTTTATTGCGCTCGATTATCGTCGGGCGCGCAGTCAGCAGGCGCGATTAATCGCTTTTCCGCTGGCGCTGGTGGTGCTGTACATCATCATTAAACTCGCCACCACAAAAATACCGTTACTGGGGTAAGCATGAGGTCGTTAGCTGATTTCGAATTTAATAAAGCGCCATTGTGTGATGGGATGATCCTGGCGTCGGAGTCTATCCGTCTGGATTTTCCAACACAAACTGTCTATGACGAACTGGAACGTCTGGTCAGTCTGGCGCAAGAAGAAATTAGCCAGCTCCTGTCTCAGGATGAGCAACTGGAAAAACTGCTGGCACTTTTTTACGGCGAATGGGGGTTTACGGATACCCACGGCGTCTATCGTCTTTCTGATGCACTATGGCTTGATCAGGTACTGAAAAATCGTCAGGGCAGCGCCGTATCCCTGGGTGCGATCTTATTGTGGATTGCCAACCGACTGGAGCTGCCACTGGTGCCGGTGATTTTCCCGACACAACTCATCCTGCGTATTGAATCGCTCGATGGCGAAATGTGGCTAATCAATCCGTTCAATGGCGAAACGTTAAATGAGCACACGCTGGAAGTGTGGCTGAAGGGGAATATCAGCCCGGTCGCGGAGCTGTTTAACGAAGACCTGGATGAGGCGGATAATGCAGAAGTAATTCGTAAGCTGCTCGACACGCTGAAATCATCGCTGATGGAAGAGCGGCAAATGGAGCTGGCGTTGCGTGCCAGCGAAGCACTATTACAGTTTAATCCTGAAGATCCGTATGAAATACGCGATCGTGGATTAATTTACGCGCAACTGGAATGTGAACATGTTGCGCTGACAGATTTAAGTTATTTCGTTGAACAGTGTCCGGAAGACCCGATCAGCGAAATGATTCGTGCGCAGATTAATACTATTTCGCACAAGCAAATTGTATTGCATTGATTAATGACACTTTACCTACCGTTTAAGGCGATCCTATGAAACAAAAAGTGGTTAGCATTGGCGACATCAACGTGGCAAATGACCTGCCGTTCGTGCTGTTTGGCGGAATGAACGTGCTGGAATCCCGCGATCTGGCGATGCGCATTTGTGAGCACTACGTAACCGTTACTCAAAAGCTGGGTATCCCTTACGTGTTCAAAGCCTCCTTTGATAAAGCCAACCGTTCTTCCATCCACTCTTACCGTGGACCGGGCCTTGAAGAAGGGATGAAAATCTTCCAGGAACTGAAGCAGACTTTTGGCGTAAAAGTGATCACCGATGTTCACGAAGCCAGCCAGGCTCAGCCTGTTGCTGACGTGGTGGATGTGATTCAGCTGCCGGCCTTCCTCGCTCGTCAGACCGATCTGGTGGAAGCGATGGCGAAAACCGGTGCCGTTATCAACGTGAAAAAACCGCAGTTCGTAAGCCCGGGCCAGATGGGCAATATCGTGGACAAATTCCATGAAGGCGGCAACGACAAAGTAATTCTGTGCGACCGTGGCGCGAACTTTGGTTATGACAACCTGGTTGTGGATATGCTGGGCTTCAGCGTGATGAAGAAAGTTTCTGGCAACTCGCCGGTGATTTTTGACGTTACCCATGCGCTGCAATGCCGTGACCCGTTTGGCGCAGCAAGCGGCGGTCGTCGTGCGCAGGTTACCGAACTGGCGCGCGCAGGTATGGCGGTAGGTCTGGCCGGTCTGTTTATTGAAGCGCATCCGGATCCAGCCAATGCGAAATGCGACGGTCCATCCGCGCTGCCGCTGGCGAAACTGGAACAGTTCCTGACTCAGATTAAAGCGATTGATGACCTGGTTAAAAGCTTCGACGAGCTGGATACCGAGAACTAAGAAAGTATTGCAGTCCGGAGAGATATCTCTTCGGACTGCTGTTTGAGAAAAGTGTTAAGGGTGGCCGTCAGGCGCCAAATGCACCATCAATTGTATGCATTGCCCCCGTCACAAACCCAGCCTCAGGGCCTGCAAGCCAGGCAACCATTCCCGCAACTTCCTCTGGACGGCCATGTCGTTTTAGCGCCATAAAACTGTGCATCACCTCTTTCAGTGGGCCATCTTCCGGGTTGGCATCGGTATCAATAGGACCCGGTTGAACCACGTTTACCGTAATGCCCCGCGGTCCAAAATCACGTGCCAGCCCCCGGGCCAGCCCTTGCAGCGCTGATTTGCTCACCGCATAAGAGGCCAGGCCAGCAAGAGGCATACGGTCGCCATTCACAGAACCAATAATGATAATGCGTCCGCCGTCAGGCATCTGTCGTGCCGCTTCCACGGCCGCATAGTATGGGGAGTGAATGTTAATCCGGAACAGGCGCTCCACGTCATCCGGATCCTGCTCCAGCGCATCACCAAACAGAATAATGCCCGCATTAACTACCAGCACGTCCAGTGGGCCGCTTTCGCGTACCCGGTTGATGACGGCGTTACGGTCGGCGCTATCGGTTTGCGCTGTCTGGGTACCCGTCTCATCAGCAAGCGCTTTGGCAGCGTCAGGGGAGCCTGAATAGGTAAAGGTAACCGATGCGCCATCTGCGGCAAAACGGCGCACGATAGCCGCGCCAATCCCACGACTGCCGCCAAGAACCAGAACTGACTTGCCATTAAAAGAAGACATGAGGTACTCCTTGAACAATTATGTAGTGATCGATATATAATAGGTGCATAGTTTTCTGTCAATGGATTTGTAATGAACACTACAAAATGCACTCGAGCACCTGGACGCCCACGTAATTTTGATCCAGAAATGGCCGTTGCCAAAGTACAACCCTTGTTTCACGCACATGGCTATGACGCCGTTAGCGTGGCGGATGTCACCGCGGCGTTGTCGATCAAGCCCCCCAGTTTCTATGCTGCTTTTGGGAACAAAATCGGTCTTTATGAACGTGTTCTTGACCGCTACGTACAAACTGAGGCGATCCCTTTTGATGACATTCTTCGCCCCGACAAACCCGTTTCTGCATGTCTTACCGATCTGCTTGAAGAGGCGGCGCGACGTTATGCCGCAGATCCGCATGCGCCGGGATGTTTGGTCCTGGAGGGCACGCACAGTAACGATCCGCAGGCGCGGAAGGTCGCGCGGAATTTCTACTCGGCTGCCGAACATAAAATTCACGACTTTATCGCACAACGGCATCCTAAAGAGGCTGACAGCCTGACTGATTACGTCAGTACCACAATGCTTGGCCTGTCGGGAAAAGCGCGTTGCGGGCATTCGTTCGAACGTCTGCTAGCCAGCGCGCGAATCGCCAGCGTAGCGGTGCGGCATCAGCTTTCCAGATGATCATCACAAGATAAGGTAGATAAATATGATGGGGAAAATGGGACTTTGCTTTAATACACCACCACCTGCGATACGTATTGTTATGTTGGCCACTCTCCTTTTGGGAACATCATTTCTGGCGCATTCGCAGAGTAAAGCTGATGTAATTTTGTATAACGGAAAGCTGGTTACAATGGACGAACAACAGCCAACCGCGCAGGCCGTGGCGATAAAAGGGCGACATATTGTTGCAGTTGGGAATGATGAAACGGTGAGAAAATGGGCCGGGACAAACACCAAGGAAATAAATCTGTCAGGGAAAACCGTTATTCCTGGATTGATTGATGCACATTTGCATGGCATTCGTGGAGGAAGGACGTTTTTATTCGAAACCTACTGGTTTGATGCCAAAAATTTACCTGATGCGCTGAATAAACTGTCGCAATCAGCAACAAAGAAAAATGCAGCACAATGGGTGGCAGTGGCTGGCTCATGGATCCCTGAACAATTTGCTGAAAAGCGGGATCCGACGGTTCAGGAACTGAATCAGGCGGTGCCTCAGCATCCTGCGTATATACAAAGCCTTTATGACTATGTCCTGTTAAATCAAAAGGCTATCGAAACCCTAAAACTTAATAGTCCACAGCCGGATGTTCCGGCAGGGATCGTGATAGAACGTGATGACAAAGGGCTGGCAACGGGGAAATTGCGCGGGACCATTGGCAGTTTTAACCAGCTTTTCGCCCAGATTAGCCAGACTTCCGATGTTGAAAAGAACCTTAACGCCTTTGTTCGTTATTTAAATAAACGCGGCGTGGTCGGTTTTATTGATCCTTCTGCCGGGCATGAGCAAGCTTATCGTGATTTCTTTAAACTTCAGCAGCAGCAACCTCTCAGGATACGTGTTGGATATCGTTTATCCGCACCGCCTGGTAATGAAACGGAATGGTTTAAACAACGTCTGGCATTTCGTCCGGCAATACACGATGACGGCAGAATAGCCTTTCTGGGCTTCGGTGAAAGCCTGGTGATGGCAATGAATGACGGCGTACGGATGTCATCTGGATTTAAGTCTTCTGCAGAATCCCAACTAGAACAATTTAAGGTGCTCCAGCTTGCCGCCCAGGAAGGGGTCGCCGTAGAAATACATGCCTATACCGATGACAGTGCGGATGCGATTTTAGATCTCATTAGCGAGGTGGCTAAATCGTATGACATTGCTCCGTTACGCTGGTCTATTGCGCATCTCAATACCGGTACGCCAGAAACAATTACCCGCATGAAGAAACTTGGCTTGGCCTATTCTGTCCAGATGGGGCCCTATTTTGAATCTCCCGCTATTGGACGCGCAAATGGTAAAACGGTGGCGGCACTCTCATCACCAGTTCAACCCGCGTTAGAGCAGGGGGTAATCGTTGCCGGCGGTACGGATGCGACGCGGATTGGCGTTGCGGGAGTGTGGCATGCCATTGAGTATCATGTCACAGGTAAAGCACTCGACGGCTCAGTACGCCATGACACCCGCCAGTTAAGTCGGGAAGATGCGTTAAAAATGTATACCCGAAATGCCGCCTGGCTGGCTTTTGCAGAACAGCAGAGGGGAAGTTTGCAGGCAGGTAAGCTCGCCGATTTTGCGGTGCTTAATCAGGATATTATGGCTATTCCGGCAGACAAATTGCACCAAACGGAGTCGTTATTAACGTTTGTCGATGGTCAACAGGTTTATCCGGAGCTGTGAGCGGTAAAAGAAAACGGCCCTGAGAAGGGCCGTGGGTTCTATCAGAAAGACTAATCAGGCAAATATCGTCATCAGATAGGCGATAAACAGCGCCAGATGCGCCGCACCGTTAAGCACGTTGGTGCGCCCGGTGGAGAAAGAGATGTGGCACAGTACCAGTGATGAAACCATCACAATCATCTCTGGCGCGCCCAGCGCAAAGACCAAATCATTCCCGGTTGCCCATGCGATCAGGGTCACTACCGGAACGGTCAGTGAAATGGTGGCTAACACCGAACCGAAGAATAAATTCATCGCCCGCTGTACCTGATTACTCAGAACCGCTTTCAGCGCGCCGAGGCCTTCAGGAGAGAGGATCAGCAATGCGACCAGGAAACCGGTAAATGCCACTGGGGCATTCAGTTCAGTCAGCAATGTCTCCAGCGGGCTGGCGTTCATTTTAGTCACGGCAATAACGGCGATCAGATGAATGATAAGCCAGGCAGCGTGCCACAAATTGCTATGTGCTGACGGTTTACCGTGATGCGGGTCGTCGTCGTCACCCTCGTCTTCATGCTCGTAAATGAACAGACTCTGGTGCGTTTTAGTTTGGATCAGCAAAAATACACCGTACATTGCCGCAGAAATTAACGCCACCAACAGCGCTTGTGCGGTAGTGAAATTCGCACCCGGTAAAGCCATTGGGAACACCAGTACAATAATGGCCAGTGGGAACAGTGCAATTAAATACTGCTTAATGCCAAACAGATTCATATACTGAGTGGCAAATTTACGGCCACCTAACAGTAATGAAAAACCGACCAGGCCGCCGGTTACGATCATAATGATTGAATATAGCGTATCGCGCATGAGCGTAGGCGCTGCATCGCCGGTCGCCATTAATGCGGAGATTAAGCTGACTTCAAGAATAACAACGGACAGGCTGAGGATCAGCGACCCGTAGGGTTCACCAAGTCGATGTGCTAATACGTCCGCATGACGGACAACACTGAATGCACTGCTTAATATACCAATAAGGGCCAGCGCATTAATGCCGATGACCACTGGTAGTGACTGACTGCTCCCCCATAAGAACAGTACTACCAGTGCTAAAATCGGGAAGACGAGAGAGGTCTCCTTGTGGCGGGTTTTTACCGCCTCATGTACGTGTGTCATTGAACTAATTCTCCATCTCTGCAGGTATTTATAATTATAAAAGTATTAAAGAATGTAAAAAATAACAGAACTTTCGGTATTTCCGATCTGATTTTACGTAATTTTACGGCATGGACCATTTTTTGCATCCGAGCGAATGAAATTGCATATCTTGTTTAGAGAATATTTAAATAACAGCACATTAGATTTTAGCATCCACAAAAATTGATGAGCGTACTGATACAAATGATAGTGCAGGACGTACCACCCCGAGAGGATATAAAGTGCCGTTGACACTTTGTTCCCTTGCAAGCGAGCGGTGAATTGCCTATTGTCCAGCTATTGGTTTCAAAATGAGCAGTAAAAAAGCCCGGAAGGCGTCAAAAAAGTTGTCGCAGGGAAGCAGCAGTGGCGGAGGTGTAAGGTGTTAACGCGTGATTTTTTATTGAATGCCGACTGTAAGACGGCATTTGGTGCTATTGAAGAATCACTACTCTGGTCAGCGGAACAACGGGCAGCCTCACTGGCCGCCACGCTTGCATGCCGACCAGATGATGGACCGGTGTGGATCTTCGGTTATGGATCGTTGATGTGGAACCCGGCCTTAGAATTTGAAGAGTCCTGTACCGGGACGTTAGTCGGCTGGCACCGTGCCTTTTGCCTGCGCCTGACGGCGGGGCGAGGAACGGCGTGTCAGCCAGGACGTATGCTGGCCCTGAAAGAGGGCGGACGCACCACCGGTGTGGCCTACCGTTTGCCGGACGCGTCGCTGGAACAAGAGCTTTCTCTGCTGTGGAAGCGTGAAATGATCACCGGATGCTATCTACCAACCTGGTGCCAGTTGACGTTGGATGACGGCAGGACGGTGAACGCACTGGTCTTTATTATGGATCCGCGTCATCCGCTGTTTGAGTCGGATACACGCGCGCAGGTGATCGCGCCGCTTATCGCTGCGGCCAGTGGACCTTTAGGCACCAACGCCCAGTATCTGTTCTCACTGGAACAAGAGCTGGTCAAGTTGGGGATGCAGGATGACTGTCTTAACGATCTGGTGATCACGGTCAAACGATTGTTGGGAGAGAACCTACCGGAAGGTGTTATGCGTCCAGGATTTGCCTAATATCGCCCTATGTTGTATGCCCGATAAGTCAGGTGCTTATCGGGCGTTTAACGCTTAGGCTGCAATAAAACTTATCGAATGCTCGAGCGACTGGCTATGGCTGTCGATCAGCACATTCCAGACGCCGGTATACGGTACGGTTAACCATGCGTTATCACGATCCTGCACGCTTAAGATGTCGGACTGCGTGTCTTTGACGTGATTTTTCTCGCTCATCAGGTGGATGTGGCAGCGCTCAGAACAGCGCACTACCACCGTATCACCACCAAATAACTTTAAACTCGCCTTCACTAATGCCATTTTTCACCCCGTTCTTGAAAACAACGTACTTTCTGTCGAAAGTGCTGCGTGATGTTGTTCACATTTCACTCACTGCATAACACCAAAGGGGGAGCAACAGGATGCTGATTTTGATCAAAAAATGGCATAACGATTAAACAAAAGTGACAAAATACCTCAAAAGGGTTGAAAGGGCGTGCTAACGTTCAACGAAACCGCGCCCATCTACGATTAAATTCGGAAATTATCGACACTTTCAGTGAGCTTGCCTGAAGCGGTGTATCAGAAGGTTAATACTTTATCTGCAGCCAGCGTCCATTGAGCCAGTTCTACCAGCGTGCCAACGGCTACTCCGTCAATTAACGGAAGCGTCGTGATCCCACGGCCATCGGTGCAGGTTTTACACAGTTTGACCGGCACATTTTGCGCCGTCAGGATCTCCAGCATTTGCTGAATATTATATCCTTCCGCAGGTTTTTGACCGCTAAGCCCCGCCGTTACCGCGTCCGACATTAAAAACAGACGCAGGTCGAGTTCCGCATCCTGTTCGCGCAGGGCGATGGCCAGACGCAGGCTGTTAAATAACGATTCGCTTCCATAGGCTGCACCGTTCGCGACGATCACTATCTTTTGCATTATTACTCCTGTTGTCAGATGGAAGGGATAATTCCTGGCGTGTATGTTACTCCCTGTTCCTGATGTGGGAAAGAAAGCATGGTTGCAGGAGTGGGTACCTCTAATTATCCATGTCAGAAAATCCCGAAAACGGGGATAAAGGCTGCAATTAACAGCCGAAGACGTTATGGTTTAGGTTAAGTGTGTCTAATTAATTGATGTAAGAAACAACTGACGATTTGAGCCGTAATATTTATTTTTCTCTCGCTGTATTCTCACTCTTGCCATTGGCAGGCGGTATTGCCAATGCACGGACATCTTTTATTCACCAGGCTGAAAACCCTTTCGATAACAATAGTGATGGCTTACCCGATCTCGGTATGGCGCCGGAGTCGCGGGCAGGCGAAAAGCACTTTGCCGAAATGGTCAAAGCGTTTGGTGAAGCCAGCATGACCGATAACGGGCTTGATACGGGTGAACAGGCGAAGCAGTTCGCATTTGGTCAGGTGCGTGACACGGTCAGCGAACAGGTTAATCAGCAACTGGAATCCTGGCTCTCTCCCTGGGGAAACGCCAGCGTTGGATTGCAGGTGGATAACGAAGGCAGCTTTACCGGAAGTCGGGGAAGCTGGTTTATCCCATGGCAGGACAATCAACGATATTTAACCTGGAGCCAGTTGGGGCTGACGCAACAGGACGAAGGTTTAGTCAGCAATGCGGGGATTGGGCAGCGCTGGGTACGCGACGGCTGGTTTCTGGGTTACAACACTTTCTATGACAACCTGTTGGATGAAAATCTGCCCCGGGGAGGCCTTGGCGCCGAGGCGTGGGGCGAATACTTGCGCTTATCCGCGAACTATTACCAACCGTTGTCCTCCTGGCAGGAGCGTTCCGCAACCCAGGAACAACGGATGGCCCGCGGCTACGACCTGACTGCGCAAATGCGCATGCCGTTCTATCAACACCTCAATACCAGCGTCAGCGTGGAACAGTATTTTGGCGACCGGGTGGATTTGTTTCATTCCGGAACCGGGTACCACAATCCTGTGGCGGTGAATCTGGGATTGAGCTATACGCCGGTGCCATTGATTACCGTGACGGCACAACATAAGCAGGGCGAAAGCGGAGTCAGCCAGAATAACCTTGGCTTAACGCTGAATTACCGCTTTGGCGTGCCGCTAAAAAAACAACTGATGGTCAGCGAGGTGGCAAACAGCCGATCGCTGCGCGGCAGTCGTTATGACGATCCGCAGCGTAACAATCTGCCGACGCTGGAATATCGCCAGCGTAAAACATTGTCGGTATTTTTGGCCACGCCGCCCTGGGATCTCAAGTCTGGTGAGACGGTGGCGCTGAAGCTGCAGGTGCGTAGTTTGCATGGGATCCGCCATTTGACCTGGCAGGGTGATACCCAGGCGTTGAGTTTAACGGCGGGTAGCGATAACCGAAGAGCGCAAGGCTGGACGATTATTATGCCGAAGTGGGACAGCAGCGAAGGCGCGACAAACCGCTGGCGGTTGTCTGTGGTGGTAGAAGATGAGCAGGGTCAGCGTGTCTCTTCCAATGAGATCACGCTATCACTGACCGAACCGTTTATTACCGTTTCGGAAAATGATCCTCGTTAGCAATGAAGCATCAACGCGTTATCAGAAAATGCGTTCCTGATGTACCCATACCGCGGCTTCGACGCGTGATTTGAGCTTCATTTTCTTCAACATATGCTTCACATGGACTTTTACCGTACTTTCAGTGATGTCCAGACGACGGGCGATCATCTTGTTCGGCAGCCCCTGGGCAATGAGCTTGAGAATGTCGCGCTCACGCGGTGTCAGTTGGGTGACATCACGGTCCGACGTTGCACGATTAGCTCGCAGGCTGGCGGCGAGAACCGGCGTTAAGGCTTCACTCAGCACCATTTCACCGGCCGCTGACTGCTGTAAGGCTTTGAGTAAATCTTCAGGCTCCATATCTTTCAGCAGATAACCATCAGCGCCGCGTTTCAGTGCGGTAACTACGTCTTCTTCATGATTGGATACGCTAAACACAACGATACGGCCCGACAGTGACTTTTCACGCAGCTTATCGAGAGTTTCCAGGCCGTTCATGCCGGGCATGTTGAGATCAAGCAGGATCAGATCGGGATCAAGGGATTCAGCCAGCTCGATACCCTGCTCACCATTGCTGGCTTCGCCGACAACGGTAATATCGGGCGCCATGCTGACAAGCTGTTTTACACCGGTTCGCAGCATCGGATGATCGTCGATCAACAGGATGGTTGCCGGTTCCAGATTACTCATGGGTATCTCCTTGGACTTCTGTGAAGTTTGTTTCGGGAATAAAAGTGACAGCAACTTCAGTACCGCCCGTCTCGCGACGGCGTACGCGGCAATCGCCGCGCAAGCTCTGCGCACGATCGCGCATTATAATCATGCCGTAGTGGTTACTGCGTTCGGCGTTTTCCGGTACGCCGCAGCCGTTATCTTGCACTGTTAGTTTGACCTGCTTGCCATTTTGCACCACCGTCACGACCACTTCATTGGCCTGAGAGTGTTTAAGTGCATTACTCAGGGCTTCGCGCGCAATTTGTAGCAGGTGAATCGCCTGATGCGAAGGGACCAGGCGTGGCGGTAGCTGATAATCCAGCTTAACCGTAAATCCAAAACGGGCGCTGTACTCCTGACAGCTGGCTTCCAGCGCCGGCCGTAATCCAGGTTCTGTGAGCTGTAAACGGAAGGTGGTTAACAGCTCACGCAGTTGTGCCCACGAAGCATTCAGCTCGTTACGAATCTGGCTGAGCAACTCGCGACAGTTATCTGAAAGCGCATCGCCCTGCATCTGCAAACAGCTAACCTGCATCTTCATACAAGAGAGCGATTGTGCAATAGAATCATGAAGTTCGCGTGCAATGGTGGCACGCTCTTCCATCACGATCAACTGCTGCTGACGCTCCTGATGTCTGTCGAGCGCGAGCGTTGCGGTCAGTTGCTCAACCAGGGTATCAACCAACTGCTGCTGATCGTGGCTGAGATGGCGTCCGTTCGGCAAGGTGGCGAGCAGAATACCATATTGGGTATGCGCATCGGTCAGCCGCCATTTCAATGTGATCCCGCCGTCAATCGCGGGCAGCGTTCCGCGAGGACACAGATGGCAACCTTTTTCATCACAGCTGGCATTGGACTGACAGGTAAATTCCTGATGATTGTCTTCATCTTCCAAGTCGTAAACCCGGAGTTCAATATCATGCAGCAAGGTCAAATTTTGCAGACCGTTCAGTACCGGAGAGAGGCGTTCGCACAACGGCACCTGAGAGTGCAGGCGGCGGTTGGCTTGCCACAGAAAAGAAAGGATCTGATTTTTGTGCTCCAGTCCCGCCGTTTTTTCCTGCACCCGCTGTTCCAGCACGGCATAACTTTCGGCCAGTTCTTCCGACATATTATTCAGTGCCGAGCCCAGAGCGGCCATCTCATTACGCCCGCTGATACGCGCGCGTTGGGTAAAATCACGTTGGCTGACGGCTCGCGCCATCGCCAGCAGCTGCTTCCACGGCTCTAACAGGCGCACGCGCAGCCAGATAATGGTAAAAACCAGCAGCAATGCCATAAATATGGCCATCAGGCGATGCAGCAGGACGACGCGTTCAATGCGTAATTCGGTGGTATGGTCAAAGGCGGTAACCAGCTTATCCAGACCGCCTACAAAGCGCGTTACATCCTGCGCTACCGCATCAGGCGTTTGCGCATGCGCAAGCCCCGGCGCCAGTTCAGTGTGCCAGTAATCCTGTAGTGCTTTTAACTGCGCCTGTTGTCCGTCTCGCTTTGCGGCACGCGTCAACTCCGGGCTAAACGCCGTTTTCTCCATTTCATCCAGAAGCGGTTGATCGCTAGCGTCCAGCGGTACGGCTGCCAGCAGGCGATAACTCTGCATGCGCAGCGATCCCGCTTTGTTGATTGCATGGGCGCTACCCTGAACGCCCTGAACCAGCCAGCCGGAGACAGCCATACCAGCCACGCCGATGGCTGTGGACAATAAAACAATCAGCGCCACCTGGTTGACCAGCGTAAGCGGGGAGAGACAACGTTTAAACATGGTGACTTGTTCCTTCGGGTTTTCGTCGAACAGAAAACCTTATTGAATGACGATTCTGCTGCAGGCAGTGGCGTTATTCTCGGCGATACACTGGAGTATACCCATACCTCAAACGGGCTACCTCTTAATTGCCAGTGGAGGGAGAGATCCCGGGCGAGGGGGAGTAGGGGACGACAGAAGCGTGAAAAACCACATCTTTTTTACCGAAGTTATGTACTCATTTAGGGTAATGATAAATTTTAGGCATGAATAATGACACCTTTTCCTTTGATTTATATCAACTTACCTCCAGCTGTAAACCCTAATGTTGCAGGCATCGAAACAAGTATCAGAGGTGTCTATGAGTCACTCATCTGCCCCGGAAAGGGCATCTGGAGCTGTAATTACCGAATGGCGGCCGGAAGATCCCGCCTTCTGGCAGCAGCGTGGTCAACGAATCGCCAGCCGTAACCTGTGGATTTCCGTCCCTTGCTTGCTGCTGGCGTTTTGCGTGTGGATGTTATTTAGCGCCGTGGCGGTGAACTTACCGAAAGTCGGATTTGATTTCACCACTGAACAGCTGTTCATGCTGACGGCATTACCTTCGGTGTCCGGCGCGCTGCTGCGTGTTCCGTACTCCTTTATGGTTCCCCTGTTTGGTGGACGTCGCTGGACAGCGTTTAGCACCGGTATCCTGATCATTCCTTGCGTATGGTTAGGTTTTGCGGTGCAGGATACCTCCACGCCGTTTAGTACCTTTATTATTATCTCTCTGTTGTGCGGTTTCGCCGGTGCGAACTTTGCGTCCAGCATGGCAAACATCAGTTTCTTCTTTCCAAAACAGAAACAGGGTGGTGCGCTGGGTCTGAACGGTGGCCTGGGCAACATGGGCGTCAGCGTGATGCAGTTGGTTGCGCCGCTGGTGGTTTCACTGTCAATCTTTGCCGCATTTGGTAGCCACGGGGTTGAACAACCGGATGGTACGCAGCTGTATCTGGCAAACGCCGCATGGATTTGGGTACCGTTCCTTGCGGTGTTAACGCTGGCTGCATGGTTTGGTATGAATGAACTGGCAACCTCAAAAGCGTCGCTGAAAGAGCAATTGCCGGTGCTGAAACGTGGGCATCTGTGGATTATGAGCCTGCTGTATCTGGCAACCTTCGGTTCATTCATCGGTTTCTCTGCCGGTTTTGCCATGTTGTCAAAAACGCAGTTTCCTGAGGTACAGATCCTGCATTACGCCTTCTTTGGACCGTTGATTGGCGCGCTGGCTCGTTCAGCGGGCGGCGCAATCTCTGACCGTCTGGGCGGAACCCGTGTAACGCTGGTGAACTTCGTGCTGATGGCTATTTTCAGTGCCTTACTGTTCCTGACGCTGCCATCAAACGGTGTCGGTGGCAACTTTATCGCCTTCTTCGCGGTGTTCCTGGCATTGTTCCTGACGGCTGGTCTGGGGAGTGGTTCAACCTTCCAGATGATCTCCGTTATCTTCCGCAAGCTGACGATGGACAGAGTGAAAGCTGAAGGCGGTTCAGAAGAGAAAGCAATGCGCGAAGCAGCAACCGACACCGCGGCAGCGTTGGGCTTTATCTCAGCCATTGGTGCGATTGGCGGCTTCTTTATCCCGAAAGCATTTGGTACGTCTCTGGCGTTAACTGGTTCGCCGGTCGATGCGATGAAAGTCTTTCTGATCTTCTATGTCGCTTGTGTGGTCATCACCTGGGCGGTATACGGACGTCATTCTAAAAAGTAAAAAAGTAGTAGCAGTTGATTATCCATTGCGCGGTGTTAGACCGCGCTTTTTTTTGTTCTAAATTAGTTACAACATACTTATATGTGAGCTCATGACGAAAGTCTGCGAAAACGGTGCTGGTAATATGCTAAGCAGGGGGGATACCCCTTAATACCCACTTATAAAGAATTTAACATTTGTATGATAAGTGAATTATTTAAAATCCTTTAAATTCAAAATATTACGTTAAAAAACAATATCCCACTTTGGGGGTATGTAAAAACCAACCTTCATTTTTCATCCCTGCATGCCTTGATCGTTATCAATTCTCACGCCCTTTCAGAGCGTTACCTTCGCTCTCAATCAAGCAATGTCGATTTATCAGAGAGCCGTCAGGCTCCTACAGGAGAAAACCGATGAGTAAATTCCTGGACCGGTTTCGCTACTTCAAGCAGAAGGGCGAAACCTTTGCCGATGGGCATGGCCAGCTTCTCAATACCAACAGGGACTGGGAGGACGGATACCGCCAGCGTTGGCAGCATGACAAAATCGTGCGTTCAACCCACGGGGTAAACTGCACGGGCTCATGCAGCTGGAAAATCTATGTGAAAAATGGTCTGGTGACCTGGGAGACCCAGCAAACTGACTACCCACGCACGCGTCCAGATATGCCTAACCACGAGCCTCGCGGCTGCCCACGTGGTGCAAGCTATTCCTGGTATCTCTACAGCGCTAACCGTCTGAAATACCCGCTGATGCGCAAACGTCTGATGAAGATGTGGCGTGAAGCAAAAAGACTGCACAGCGATCCGGTAGACGCATGGGCATCCATCATCGAAGACGCCGACAAAGCAAAAAGCTTCAAACAAGCGCGTGGTCGTGGTGGATTTGTTCGTTCTTCCTGGCAGGAAGTGAATGAACTGATTGCTGCATCTAACGTTTACACCATCAAAACCTATGGCCCTGACCGCGTTGCAGGCTTCTCTCCGATCCCGGCGATGTCGATGGTTTCTTATGCTTCCGGCGCACGCTATATGTCGCTGATTGGCGGTACCTGCCTGAGTTTCTACGACTGGTACTGTGACCTGCCGCCGGCTTCCCCGCAAACCTGGGGCGAGCAAACCGACGTACCGGAATCTGCCGACTGGTATAACTCCAGCTACATTCTTGCATGGGGCTCTAACGTACCGCAGACCCGTACTCCGGATGCACACTTCTTTACTGAAGTTCGCTATAAAGGCACCAAAACGGTAGCGATTACTCCGGACTACGCAGAAATCGCCAAACTTTGCGACCTGTGGCTGGCACCGAAGCAGGGAACCGATGCTGCGATGGCAATGGCGATGGGCCATGTCATGCTGCGCGAGTTCCACCTCGATAACCCGAGCCAGTACTTCACCGACTACGTTCGTCGTTATACTGACATGCCAATGCTGGTGATGCTCGAAGAGCGTGACGGTTACTATGCTGCTGGTCGTATGCTGCGTGCGGCGGATCTGGTCGACTCTCTGGGCCAGGAAAATAACCCAGAATGGAAAACTGTCGCTATCAACAGCAACGGCGAAATGGTTGCGCCAAACGGTTCAATTGGTTTCCGTTGGGGCGAAAAGGGCAAATGGAACCTTGAGCAACGCGACGGTACGTCCGGTGATGAAACCGAACTGCAACTCAGCCTGCTGGGTAGCCAGGACGATATCGCTGAAGTGGGCTTCCCGTACTTTGGCGGCGAAGGTACCGAGCACTTCAGTAAAGTAGAGCTGGAAAATATTCTGCTGCACAAACTGCCGGTTAAACGCCTGCAGTTGGCCGATGGCTCTACCGCGCTGGTGACCACCGTTTACGACCTGACCATGGCTAACTATGGCCTGGAACGTGGTCTGAACGACGAAAACTGCGCGACCAGCTACGATGACGTGAAAGCGTACACGCCGGCATGGGCAGAAAAAATCACTGGCGTATCACGTTCTCAGATCGTGCGCATTGCCCGTGAATTTGCGGATAACGCCGATAAAACGCACGGTCGTTCGATGATCATCGTCGGTGCGGGCCTGAACCACTGGTACCACCTCGATATGAACTATCGTGGCCTGATCAATATGCTGGTGTTCTGCGGTTGTATCGGTCAGAGCGGCGGCGGTTGGGCCCACTACGTCGGCCAGGAAAAACTGCGTCCGCAAACCGGCTGGCAGCCGCTGGCGTTTGCTCTTGACTGGCAGCGTCCGCCTCGTCATATGAACAGCACTTCCTACTTCTATAACCACTCCAGCCAATGGCGCTATGAGACGGTTACTGCGCAGGAACTGCTTTCCCCGATGGCAGACAAATCCCGCTACAGCGGTCATTTGATTGATTTTAACGTTCGCGCTGAACGTATGGGCTGGTTGCCATCTGCGCCGCAGTTAGGGACTAACCCACTGCGTATCGCCGAAGAAGCGCAGAAAGCAGGTATGACGCCGGTGGATTACACCGTTAAATCCCTGAAAGAAGGTTCTATTCGCTTTGCGGCAGAGCAGCCGGAAAACGGTAAAAACCATCCGCGCAACCTGTTTATCTGGCGTTCTAACCTGCTCGGTTCTTCCGGTAAAGGCCACGAGTACATGCTCAAGTATCTGCTGGGTACTGAACATGGTATTCAGGGCAAAGATCTCGGCCAGCAGAGCGGCGTGAAGCCTGAAGAAGTGGAATGGCAGGATAACGGCCTGGACGGCAAACTGGATCTGGTTGTCACGCTGGACTTCCGTCTGTCGAGCACCTGTCTGTATTCCGACATCGTGTTGCCGACCGCAACCTGGTATGAAAAAGACGATATGAATACCTCGGACATGCATCCGTTTATTCATCCTCTGTCTGCGGCAGTTGACCCGGCCTGGGAATCGAAGAGCGACTGGGAAATCTACAAAGCCATCGCCAAGAAATTCTCTGAAGTTTGCGTGGGCCATCTCGGTAAAGAAACTGACGTCGTTACGCTGCCTATTCAGCACGACTCTGCCGCAGAACTGGCACAACCGCTGGACGTGAAGGACTGGAAAAAAGGTGAATGTGACCTGATTCCTGGTGTTACCGCACCGCACATCATGACCGTTGAGCGTGATTATCCGGCAACCTACGAGCGTTTCACCTCCATCGGCCCGCTGATGGAAAAAATCGGTAACGGCGGTAAAGGGATTGCCTGGAATACCCAGAGCGAAATGGATCTGCTGCGTAAGCTCAATTACACCAAGGCTGAAGGTCCGGCAAAAGGCCAGCCGATGCTGGATACCGCAATTGATGCCGCCGAGATGATCCTGACGCTGGCGCCGGAAACCAACGGTCAGGTAGCCGTTAAAGCCTGGGCTGCGCTGAGTGAATTTACCGGTCGTGACCATACGCATCTGGCGCTGAATAAAGAAGACGAAAAAATTCGCTTCCGCGATATTCAGGCGCAGCCGCGCAAAATTATCTCCAGCCCGACCTGGTCAGGACTGGAAGATGAACACGTGTCTTATAACGCCGGCTATACCAACGTTCACGAGCTGATCCCATGGCGTACGCTGTCTGGTCGCCAGCAGTTGTATCAGGATCATCAGTGGATGCGTGACTTTGGTGAAAGCCTGCTGGTTTACCGTCCGCCAATCGACACCCGTTCGGTGAAAGCGGTGATTGGCGAGAAATCTAACGGTAACCCGGAAAAAGCGCTCAACTTCCTGACGCCGCACCAGAAATGGGGTATCCACTCCACTTACAGCGACAACTTGCTGATGCTGACGCTGTCACGCGGTGGCCCGATTGTGTGGATGAGCGAAGTCGATGCGAAGGATCTGGGAATCGAAGATAACGACTGGATCGAAGTCTTCAACAGCAACGGTGCGCTGACGGCACGTGCAGTTGTCAGCCAGCGTGTACCGGCCGGGATGACCATGATGTACCACGCGCAGGAACGTATCGTTAACCTGCCGGGTTCAGAAATCACCCAGCAGCGCGGTGGGATCCACAACTCGGTGACCCGTATTACACCGAAACCGACCCATATGATCGGCGGCTATGCGCAGTTGGCCTACGGCTTTAACTACTACGGCACCGTCGGTTCAAACCGTGATGAGTTCGTAGTTGTACGTAAGATGAAGAACATTAACTGGTTGGATGGCGAAGGCAATGACCAGGTACAGGAGAGCGTAAAATGAAAATTCGTTCACAAGTCGGCATGGTGCTGAATCTCGATAAGTGCATCGGCTGCCACACCTGTTCAGTGACCTGTAAAAACGTCTGGACCAGCCGTGAAGGTATGGAGTACGCCTGGTTCAACAACGTCGAAAGTAAGCCTGGCGTTGGCTTCCCGAACGACTGGGAAAACCAGGAAAAATGGAAGGGCGGCTGGATCCGTAAAATCAACGGTAAACTGCAACCGCGCATGGGTAACAAAGCGCTGCTGCTGGGTAAAATATTTGCTAACCCGCATCTGCCGGGCATGGATGATTACTACGAGCCGTTTGATTTTGACTACCAGACGTTGCATAACGCCCCGGCAGACAGCAAAGCGCAGCCGATTGCTCGTCCACGCTCGCTCATCACCGGTCAGCGAATGGACAAAATCACCAGCGGTCCGAACTGGGAAGAAATTCTGGGCGGCGAGTTTGAAAAACGCGCCAAAGACCAGAACTTCGAAAACATGCAGAAGGCGATGTACGGTCAGTTCGAAAACACCTTCATGATGTACCTGCCGCGTCTGTGTGAGCACTGCCTTAATCCGGCGTGTGTGGCGACCTGTCCGAGCGGCGCTATCTACAAGCGTGAAGAAGATGGCATCGTGCTGATCGACCAGGACAAGTGCCGCGGCTGGCGTATGTGTATCACCGGCTGCCCGTACAAGAAGATCTACTTCAACTGGAAGAGCGGGAAATCTGAGAAGTGCATTTTCTGCTACCCGCGTATCGAAGCTGGTCAGCCGACCGTTTGCTCCGAAACCTGTGTAGGTCGTATCCGTTACCTCGGCGTACTGCTGTATGACGCAGATGCGATCGAAAGTGCAGCAAGCACCGAGCACGAGAAAGATCTGTACCAGCGTCAGCTGGACGTGTTCCTCGATCCGAACGATCCGGCGGTTATTGAACAGGCGCTGAAAGATGGTATTCCGCTGAGCGTCATTGATGCCGCACAGCAGTCTCCGGTTTACAAAATGGCGATGGACTGGAAGCTGGCGCTGCCGCTGCATCCGGAATACCGCACACTGCCGATGGTCTGGTACGTGCCGCCATTGTCACCGATTCAGTCAGCTGCTGATGCGGGCGAGCTGGGCAGCAACGGTATTCTGCCGGATGTTGACAGCCTGCGTATTCCGATTCAGTACCTGGCGAACCTGCTGACTGCAGGTGACACCCAGCCGGTACTGTTGGCCCTGAAACGTATGCTGGCAATGCGTCACTACAAACGTGCGGAAACAGTTGACGGCAAAGTTGATACCCGTGCGCTGGAAGAGGTGGGCTTAAGCGAAGCACAGGCACAGGAAATGTATCGTTACCTGGCAATCGCGAACTACGAAGATCGTTTCGTGGTACCGAGCAGCCATCGTGAACTGGCGCGTGACGCGTTCCCGGAGAAAAGCGGTTGTGGCTTTACCTTCGGCGACGGTTGCCACGGTTCTGATACTAAATTCAATCTGTTCAACAGCCGCCGCATCGACGCTGTCGATGTGACCAGCAAAACGGAGCCGCACCAATGATTGAACTCGTCATTGTTTCGCGTCTGCTCGAGTACCCGGATGCTGCCTTGTGGCAGCATCAGCAGGAACTTTTCGATGCACTCGCGTCATCTGAGAACCTGGATAAAGAGGATGCCCAGACTCTGGGCGTTTTCCTGCGCGATCTAACCGCGCAGGACATGATGGATGTGCAGGCCGCCTACAGCGAACTGTTTGACCGTGGCCGCGCGACATCGCTGCTGCTGTTTGAACATGTTCACGGTGAATCCCGCGATCGCGGTCAGGCTATGGTTGACCTGATGGCACAGTATGAGCAGCACGGTTTACAGCTCGACAGCCGCGAACTTCCCGATCATCTGCCGCTGTATCTGGAATACCTTGCGCAACTGCCGAAAAGCGAAGCGCTAGGTGGCTTACAGGATATTGCGCCGATTCTGGCGCTGCTTAGCGCTCGTTTGCAACAGCGTGAAAGCCGTTATGCGGTGCTGTTCGATTTGCTGTTAAAACTGGCGAATACCGTTATCGACAGCGATAAAGTGGCTGAAAAAATTGCGGATGAAGCCCGTGACGATACTCCACAAGCGCTGGATGCGGTCTGGGAAGAAGAGCAGGTGAAATTCTTCGCCGATCAGGGGTGTGGCGAGTCGGAAATCTCCGCTCACCAGCGTCGTTTTGCCGGGGCCGTTGCGCCGCAGTATCTGAATATCACCACCGGAGGACAGCAATAATGCACTTCCTGAATACGTTCTTCTTTGACATCTATCCGTACATCGCGGGTTCTGTCTTTCTGATCGGCAGCTGGCTGCGTTATGACTATGGGCAATATACATGGCGTGCAGCTTCCAGTCAGATGCTGGATCGCAAAGGGATGAACCTGGCGTCAAACCTGTTTCACATCGGGATCCTGGGTATCTTTGCTGGGCACTTCCTTGGCATGTTGACGCCGCACTGGATGTATGAAGCCTGGCTACCGCTTGAAGTGAAACAAAAGATGGCAATGTTTGCGGGCGGTGCCAGTGGCCTGATGTGTCTGATTGGTGGTGTACTGCTGCTGAAACGTCGTCTGTTCAGCCCGCGCGTGCGGGCCACCACCACCGGGGCGGATATTCTGATCCTCTCACTGCTGGTGATCCAGTGTGCGCTGGGCCTGCTGACCATTCCGTTTTCCGCCCAGCATATGGACGGTAGCGAGATGATGAAGCTGGTGAACTGGGCGCAGACAGTGGTGACCTTCCAGGGCGGAGCGTCTCAATATCTCGATGGTGTTGCGTTCATTTTCCGTATGCACCTGGTGCTGGGTATGACGCTATTCCTGTTGTTCCCATTCTCTCGTCTGGTACACATCTGGAGCGTCCCGGTCGAATATCTGACACGCAAATACCAGATTGTTCGCGCGCGTCACTAATCGTATATTTGAGAATGACAAAACCCTGCTTCGGCGGGGTTTTTTTATGCCTGTTTGCCGGATGGCGGCGCAAGCGCCTTATCCGGCCTACGAAGGTATCAGCGAGCGCTGTAGGCCTGATAAGTGCAGCGCATCAGACAAATAGCGGGCACGTATCGAGTTCGTAGGCCTGATAAGCGCAGCGCAGCAGACGAATAGCGGGCACGTATCGAGTTCGTAGATCTGATAAGCGTAGCACATCAGGCAAATTGCGGACACGTGTCGAGTTCGTAGGCCTGATAAGCGCAGCGCAGCAGACAAATTACGGGCACATGTCGAGTTAGTAGGCCTGATAAGCGCAGCGCAGCAGACAAATTGCGGGCACGTGACGAGTTCGTAGGCCTGATAAGCGCAGCGCATCAGGCAAATAAAAGGCATTGCTGAGGAATTGAGTGTGTTGCTTTATGAAGTGATGGTGGTGGGGGAAGGATTACTCAGCGCTACGCGCTTCGCCCTTCGGGTCGTTGCCTGTGGCAACGCTTTCTCGCTACGCTCGAATCGAACCTTAGTCGAAGCTTCTCATCCTTCCCGCATGGGCAGAATATGGGGCATTAGAGATTGATTTGCTGTTGGTGCTTTATGAAGTGATGGTGGTGGGGGAAGGATTCGAACCTTCGAAGTCGATGACGGCAGATTTACAGTCTGCTCCCTTTGGCCGCTCGGGAACCCCACCAGGGGTATACTAATTTTATGAATCTACAGGAATGAATGGTGGTGGGGGAAGGATTCGAACCTTCGAAGTCGATGACGGCAGATTTACAGTCTGCTCCCTTTGGCCGCTCGGGAACCCCACCACAGGGTAAATTCATTATGCTGCTTGCATTCTATAGCGGGAAGGATTATTCGGAGCTAAAGCTCCTCACCCTTCGGGCCGTTGCCTGCGGCAACGTTCTCTCACTATCGCTCGAGTCGAACCTTGAAGTCGATGACGGCAGATTTGCAGTCAGCTCCCTTATGATCGCTCGGGAACCCCACCACGGGGTAATGCTAATTACTGGCCTGCTTCCGTTGGAAGCGGGGCGCATCATATCAAATGATGCGCCCCTGTAAAGCATTCCGTTGATAAAAAAGAACTGGTTGCCTGATTTTTACACGTAAAGATGTAAAGGTAACCAATTAACTTATCAATCGATTACAGAATAATCGTTCGGTTACCGTAAACAAAGACGCGTTGAGCCAGAACCTGATATAGCGCACGGCTTAATACATTTTTTTCAACGTCGCGACCCGCGCGCATCATATCTTCGGCGGTGTAGGTGTGATCAACATGGATCACGTCCTGCATAATGATTGGGCCTTCATCGAGGTTATCATTCACGTAGTGGGCCGTTGCGCCGATAATCTTCACGCCGCGTTCATAAGCTTGATGGTATGGACGAGCACCAATGAATGCTGGCAGGAATGAATGGTGAATATTGATAATCTTATTCGGGAAGCGTGAAACAAATGTCGGGGTCAGAACGCGCATGTATTTAGCCAGCACGACATAGTCCGGCTGGTGGGCGTCGATAGCATCAGCCATTTTCTCATCATGTTCGTCACGTGTTAAACCTTCATGGCTCACCAGCTCAAACGGAATATCAAACCGTTCAACCAGAGGACGCAAGGTCTCGTGATTGCCGATCACCGCGGCGATTTCAACATCCAGCCCGCCGTAATTGGCCTTCATTAATAAATCGCCCAGGCAATGCGCTTCCTTGGTGACCAAAATGACGATGCGGCGGCGGCCTGCTGGGGTTAATTCACGAATCGAGCCTTCAGGTAAGGCGCTGTCCAGATCGGCAAGCAGCGTGACGTCGTTAAAAATGCCCTCCAGTTCGGTGCGCATAAAAAAGCGTCCGGTACGGTGGTCCACAAACTCATTGTTCTGCACGATGTTAAGTTCATGCTTGTAACAGATATTTGTAATGCGCGCGATCAGACCTTTTTGGTCCGGGCAAATAGTACGCAGCACTTTTCGTTGTAATGAATGCATTTGCAGCGGTGATCCTGTTGAGAATGTTTGCAAAATTGATACTGTCGGGCGTTGATTAGCCGCAGCACTTTTTAAATTTTTTACCTGAGCCACAAGGGCAGGTATCGTTTCGTCCAATTTGAGGGCGTGTACCGTCAATATAGTACCACTGACCGTTTTCTTTTAAAAAACGAGAGCGCTCGATAATTGCACCTGTTTTACCTTGTTCAGAAAACCGTGCGACAAAACTGACATAGCCGATATTTTCTGTGTCTGCCGTTTCTTGTTCAAAAACGGTCAGTCCAAGCCATTCGGTATGAGTAAATCCTGCGATAATGTCGTCGCGAAACTCGGCCGCATGACAATCCGGATGCCAGGTTCTGATAAGGTAATCTGCGTCTTTCATCACAAAAGCACAGTAACGAGAACGCATGAGGTGTGACGGCGTGGGTGCTACTTGCGCGCCGGACACATAACGGTAGCAACATAGGCTATACTCGACAGCGCTACCACAGGGACAAAGCTGAGACACAAAGTACTCCCTGGAATATAAAAACGGCGTAAAAACGCCAGAGTGGCACTATGTTAACTGAGCGGTAGCGATGTTGCTACGTCTGCAAGCCAGGGGAAGTTTGTACGTATAATGAGAAAAATAAAAATTGGGCTGGCGCTAGGTTCCGGCGCGGCGCGAGGTTGGTCGCATATTGGCGTTATTAAAGCCCTTAAGCATATGGGTATTGATGTTGATATCGTGGCAGGGTGCTCCATCGGTTCGTTGGTTGGCGCTGCCTACGCCTGCAATAAGCTGCCTGCTCTCGAAAAGTGGGTCTGTTCTTTCAGCTATTGGGATGTTTTACGGTTGATGGATCTCTCGTGGCGCAGGGGAGGTTTACTGCGCGGTGAACGGGTATTCAATCAGTACCGTAATGTGATGCCGGTAGAAGCAATTGAGCAATGTACTCGCCGTTTTGCAACAGTGGCCACCAATCTGAGTACGGGTCGGGAACTTTGGTTCACCGAAGGTGATTTACATCTGGCTGTCCGGGCCTCCTGCAGTATTCCTGGCCTGATGTCACCTGTTGCGCACAATGGTTACTGGCTGGTCGATGGTGCGGTGGTGAATCCTGTCCCTGTCTCCCTGACTCGCGCGTTGGGGGCCGATATTGTTATAGCGGTCGACCTGCAACACGATGCGCATCTCATGCAACAAGATTTACTCTCCTTCAACGTCAATAGCGATGCCGAATCGGGTGATGATGCTGACGAACTCTCATGGCATGCCCGTCTGAAAGAACGCTTGAGCAACATTACGGCCAGGCGTGCAGTAACTGCGCCTACGGCGATGGAGATCATGACGACGTCTATTCAGGTTCTGGAAAACCGACTGAAACGTAACCGCATGGCCGGTGACCCTCCAGACATTCTGATTCAGCCGTTTTGTCCACAAATATCCACGCTGGATTTTCACCGCGCCAGTGCGGCAATTGCTGCCGGGCAGTTAGCGGTCGAGAAGAAAATGGATGAGCTTCTACCCCTGGTGAAAACCAACGTCTAACGCATTTTTTATCAACACTTAAGCTAATTCTGACAGGCGTGAGTGGCAATAGCATGCCACTATTTATTAAAGCCAGTCAGGGGGGAGAATATGACGCAGCCATTGGTCGGAAAACAGATTCTTATCGTTGAGGATGAGCCGGTATTTCGCTCACTCATGGACTCATGGTTTTCCTCTTTGGGAGCGACAACGGCGGTAGCTGGTGACGGACTTGAAGCACTGGACTTGCTTGGGCATTTTAAACCCGACCTGATGATCTGCGACCTGGCTATGCCAAGAATGAACGGTCTCAAACTGGTTGAGTATTTACGTAATCGTGGCGATCAGACCCCGATACTGGTGATTTCTGCGACGGAAAACATGTCCGACATAGCCAAAGCGCTACGACTCGGTGTGGATGACGTCCTGTTGAAGCCGGTGAAAGACCTTAATCGCTTGCGAGAAACCGTCTTTGCATGTCTTTATCCCAACATGTTTAATTCACGCGTGGAAGAAGAAGAACGGCTGTTTCGCGACTGGGATGCGATGGTGGACGATCCTGCTGCTGCTGCGAAGCTGCTAAAAGAATTACAGCCTCCAGTGTCGCAAGTGATCTCGCACTGTCGCATTAACTATCGACAATTGGTGGCAGCCGACCAACCGGGGCTGGTGTTGGATATTGCGCCGCTGTCGGATCATGACCTTGCATTCTATTGCCTTGATGTGACGCGGGCAGGGGATAATGGCGTGCTGGCTGCATTATTACTGCGAGCGCTATTTAATGGTTTACTGCAGGAGCAACTGACACAACAAAATCAACGGTTGCCAGAGCTAGGTACGCTATTGAAACAGGTAAATCATTTGTTGCGGCAAGCCAATTTACCAGGGCAGTTTCCCTTGCTGGTGGGGTATTACCACAGCGGATTAAAAAATCTGATTCTGGTATCGGCAGGGCTGAATGCGACATTAAATACAGGTTCCCACCAAGTGCAAATCAGCAATGGCGTTCCGCTGGGTACCTTAGGTAATACGTATCTTAATCAGCTGAGCCAACATTGTGAGTCATGGCAATGCCAAATTTGGGGGGCGGGAGGTCGCCTGCGCTTGATGTTGTCTGCAGAATGAACAATTGAGAGGCGTGTAAATGAAATTGGTTCACCCTCCCCATGCTGTGAGTGCTACTATCGGCGCCAGTTTTATTCGTATTTATCTTAATTATACCGACGCGCGTCCTTTTCAGACCAGAAGCTTGTCGCTGTACTGATATACTCGGATGCGATACAGAATGATGAACACGTTCAATACATGAACAGTCCAGGAGAGTTTTAAATGGCTGCCCTTAATTCAAAAGTCAAAAAAGCCGTTATCCCGGTTGCGGGATTAGGAACCAGGATGTTACCGGCTACGAAAGCAATCCCGAAAGAGATGCTACCGTTGGTTGATAAGCCATTAATTCAGTACGTCGTAAACGAATGTATTGCTGCGGGCATCACTGAAATTGTACTTGTAACTCACTCGTCTAAAAATTCTATTGAAAACCACTTTGATACCAGCTTTGAACTTGAAGCGATGCTGGAAAAACGTGTAAAACGCCAGCTTCTGGAAGAAGTGCAATCTATTTGCCCGCCACATGTGACTATTATGCAGGTGCGTCAGGGGCTGGCTAAAGGTCTGGGCCACGCGGTATTGTGCGCGCACCCTGTGGTTGGCGATGAACCGGTAGCTGTAATCCTGCCGGACGTAATTCTTGACGAATACGAATCTGATTTATCCCGCGACAACCTTGCCGAAATGATTCATCGTTTTGATGAAACAGGTAGCAGCCAGATTATGGTTGAACCGGTAGAAGATGTTACGGCTTATGGCGTTGTTGATTGTAAAGGCGTTGAATTATCCCCGGGCGAAAGCGTTCCGATGGTTGGCGTGGTTGAAAAACCAAAAGCTGATGTTGCGCCTTCTAATCTGGCCGTTGTGGGTCGTTACGTTCTTAGTGCCGATATCTGGCCTCTGCTGGCTAAAACCCCTCCGGGAGCGGGTGATGAAATTCAGCTGACAGATGCTATCGATATGCTGATTGAAAAAGAGACGGTTGAAGCTTATCACATGAAGGGCAAAAGCCATGACTGTGGTAATAAACTGGGATATATGCAGGCGTTCGTTGAATATGGTATTCGCCATAATACTCTCGGCGCCGAATTTAAAGCCTGGTTGGAAGACGAGATGGGTATTAAGAAGTAACCTTCTGGTATTATCTGGTCAGAACGGCGCTGTATTAACAGTGCCGTTTTTTTATACAGCATATCGATGGGTTTGAGCGAAGTACCGGTAAAAAAAACCCCGCCAGTGGCGGGATTTTAAGCAAACTATTTCTGAATTATTCCTTGATCAGGAAATCGTCCAGTTGTTTACCTTGTTCTTCCATCGCTTTTTTGATCACTGCCGGTGTACGACCCTGGCCAGTCCAGGTTTTAGTTTCACCGTTTTCGTCAACATAGCTATATTTAGCCGGACGTGCAGCGCGTTTAGCTTTGGTGCCAGATTTAACAGCAGCCATGCTATTCAGCAATTCGTTCGGATCAATGCCGTCAGCGATCAGCATTTCACGATATTGTTGCAGTTTACGAGTACGTTCTTCAACTTCAGCAGCAGCAGCGCTTTCTTCTTCGCGACGCTCGCTAACTACAACTTCTAATTTTTCCAGCATTTCTTCAAGCGTTTCCAGAGTGCATTCTCTTGCCTGCGCACGAAGAGTACGGATGTTGTTCAGAATTTTAAGTGCTTCGCTCATTGTAGTAATCTCAAACTTATATTGGGGTGGTTTGTTGAGCTAATAATAGAGCGATAAATTCAGTTGTGCAATAGCCAGGAATGTAAGGAATTCAAAATTGCGCTTTATTTAGTATCAGAATTAATTCTCCTGTCTTAAATTCCCCATGATGTTGGGCATAAAAAAGGCTTATTGGCGAGGGGGCTTCTCAGCGGCTGAGAGTAAAAATTCAAGATTCAGGTCACATTTTATGGTGTACAAATAGTATCTCTTTGCAGTGATTTCAACCTTTTGTATTAGATTTGCTTACGTGAATTCGCTAATACATGGCGACAGTGGGTAGATTCAATAACAATATGGGAAGGGTTTCTTTATTGCCGTATGATGATAAGTGACATTGATAAATTTCATGAGCACTATTTGTGAAAGAGTGTGTATATACGCGTCCGAGCACAGGCTGTTTGGTCGATGGTTGTATGCTCTCTCACTATCCGTTACTTAAATTCAGGCGGCACTGTGCGAGCTTGCCCGCTCATTTATACGCCTTTGCGGCCAACGCTACACCGACATGTTCGTGAAATATGATACAATCCAGCCCATATTTATTTCCCCTCGTGAGGGCCTTCGGTCAATGGCACAACTATATTTTTACTATTCTGCAATGAACGCAGGTAAGTCGACTGCCTTGTTGCAATCTTCGTACAATTATCAGGAACGTGGGATGCGTGCCGTTGTATATACAGCGGAAATTGATGACCGTTTTGGTGCTGGAAAAGTAAGTTCACGTATAGGTCTGTCGTCACCTGCAAAATTGTTTAACCAAAATTCATCATTGTTCGAAGAGATTCGCGCTGAGAATGCGCAGCAAAGAATTCACTGTGTACTGGTCGATGAGTCTCAGTTTCTGACCCGACAACAGGTTTATGAATTATCTGAAGTTGTCGATCAACTGGATATTCCTGTTTTGTGTTACGGCTTACGCACTGATTTTCGTGGTGAGTTATTTGGTGGCAGCGAATACCTGCTTGCGTGGTCAGATAAACTGGTTGAATTAAAGACCATTTGTTTCTGTGGCCGTAAGGCCAGTATGGTATTACGCCTTGATCAGGCTGGAAGACCTTATAACGAGGGCGAGCAGGTGGTTATCGGCGGGAATGAACGCTATGTGTCGGTATGTCGTAAACACTACAAACAAGCGCAGTCTGAGGGCTCTCTGACGGCGATACAAGAACGACACAGCCACGATTAACCCTGTACGCTTCTGAGCGCTTATAAACACAGGGTAGGCCGGAACCTTCGTCAATGTTCTCTACCCTGTCAGACTCTTTTCTGACGGCTGGTCTCACATCTTCCTGAATAAATCTCTTACACTGCCATTCTATTCACATGGTTAAATTGTGTATTCCCCGATTTTCATAACACAAGACGAAAAAAACGGCCCCAATTGGGACCGTTTATGATGAAGCTAAAACTTATCTGAGCAAATTAAGCGGATTTCTTTGCTTTCTTTTCTGCTTTCGGTGCAGCTACTGCTTCAGTCTTAGCGGCGGTCTGACCTTCGCTATACTCACGACCGTAGTAGGTATCCAGCAGGATCTGTTTCAGTTCAGAAATCAGCGGGTAACGTGGGTTAGCACCAGTACACTGGTCGTCAAACGCATCTTCAGACAGTTTGTCCACGTGTGCCAGGAAGTCAGCTTCCTGAACGCCAGCTTCACGGATAGACTTAGGAATACCCAGTTCAGCCTTGATTTCTTCCAGCCAGCCCAGCAGTTTCTGGATTTTCGCGGCAGTACGGTCACCCGGTGCGCTCAGACCCAGATGGTCTGCGATTTCAGCGTAGCGACGGCGTGCCTGCGGACGGTCGTACTGGCTGAATGCAGTCTGTTTAGTCGGGTTGTCGTTCGCGTTATAACGAATAACGTTGCTGATCAGCAGGGCGTTCGCCAGACCGTGAGGAATGTGGAACTGAGAACCCAGTTTGTGCGCCATTGAGTGACATACACCCAGGAAGGCGTTAGCAAACGCGATACCGGCGATAGTTGCTGCACTGTGTACACGCTCACGCGCTACCGGGTTCTTAGAACCTTCATGGTAAGACGCTGGCAGGTTTTCTTTCAGCAATTTCAACGCTTGCAGAGCCTGACCGTCAGAGAACTCAGACGCCAGTACTGAAACGTAAGCTTCCAGAGCGTGAGTGACCGCATCCAGACCACCGAACGCACACAGTGACTTCGGCATATCCATAACCAGGTTGGCGTCAACAATCGCCATATCCGGAGTCAGCGCATAGTCTGCCAGCGGGTATTTCTGCCCAGTTGCATCGTCGGTAACGACCGCAAACGGAGTCACTTCAGAACCGGTACCGGAAGTGGTGGTAACTGCAACCATCTTCGCTTTTACGCCCATTTTCGGGAACTTGTAGATACGTTTACGGATGTCCATAAAGCGCAGTGCCAGTTCTTCGAAGTGAGTTTCCGGGTGCTCGTACATAACCCACATGATTTTCGCGGCGTCCATCGGGGAACCACCACCCAGTGCGATGATTACGTCTGGTTTGAAGGAGTTAGCCAGCTCAGCACCTTTGCGAACAACGGTCAGAGTCGGGTCAGCTTCAACTTCAAAGAACACTTCGGTTTCAACGCCAGCAGCTTTCAGAACGGAGGTGATCTGGTCTGCATAACCGTTGTTGAACAGGAAGCGGTCGGTCACGATCAGCGCACGTTTGTGACCATCGGTAATCACTTCATCCAGTGCGATTGGCAGAGAGCCACGACGGAAGTAGATAGATTTCGGAAGTTTGTGCCACAACATGTTTTCAGCTCGCTTAGCAACGGTTTTCTTGTTGATCAGGTGCTTAGGACCAACGTTTTCAGAGATGGAGTTACCACCCCAGGAACCACAACCCAGTGTCAGGGAAGGTGCGAGTTTGAAGTTGTACAGGTCACCGATACCACCCTGAGAAGCCGGGGTGTTGATCAGGATACGTGCGGTTTTCATCATCTGGCCGAAGTAAGCAACACGTTCTGGCTGGTTGTCCTGGTCAGTGTACAGGCAAGAAGTATGACCGATACCGCCCATCGCAACCAGTTTTTCAGCTTTAATGACTGCGTCTTCGAAGTCCTTCGCACGGTACATTGCCAGCGTCGGAGACAGTTTTTCGTGAGCAAACGGTTCGCTTTCGTCGACAACCTTCACTTCACCGATCAGAATCTTAGTGGTTTCTGGTACGGAGAAGCCTGCCAGTTCAGCAATCTTGTATGCCGGCTGACCAACGATAGCTGCGTTCAGCGCGCCATTTTTCAGGATAACGTCCTGAACAGCTTTCAACTCTTTACCCTGCAGCATGTAACCGCCGTGAGTTGCAAAACGCTCACGTACTGCATCATATACAGAGTCAACCACGACGACAGACTGCTCAGAAGCACAGATTACGCCGTTATCGAAGGTTTTAGACATCAGAACAGATGCAACAGCACGTTTGATATCAGCGGTTTCGTCGATAACAACAGGGGTGTTACCTGCGCCTACGCCGATAGCCGGTTTACCGGAGCTGTATGCCGCTTTAACCATGCCTGGACCACCGGTCGCAAGGATCAGGTTGATGTCCGGGTGGTGCATCAACGCGTTAGACAGTTCAACGGAAGGTTGATCGATCCAGCCGATCAGATCTTTCGGTGCGCCAGCAGCGATTGCTGCTTGCAGAACGATGTCAGCTGCTTTGTTAGTTGCATCTTTTGCGCGCGGATGCGGAGAGAAGATGATGGCGTTACGGGTCTTCAGGCTGATCAGTGATTTGAAGATTGCAGTCGAAGTCGGGTTAGTGGTTGGAACGATACCGCAGATGATACCAATCGGTTCAGCAATGGTAATGGTACCAAAAGTGTCGTCTTCAGACAGCACACCACAGGTTTTTTCATCTTTGTAAGCGTTGTAAATGTATTCAGAAGCGAAGTGGTTTTTAATCACTTTATCTTCGACAATACCCATGCCGGATTCGGCAACGGCCATTTTCGCGAGAGGAATTCGAGCGTCTGCGGCAGCCAGAGCGGCGGCACGGAAGATTTTGTCAACCTGTTCTTGAGTGAAACTGGCATATTCACGCTGGGCTTTTTTTACGCGCTCTACAAGTGCGTTAAGTTCAGCGACATTAGTAACAGCCATGATGCTCTCCTGATAATGTTAAACTTTTTTAGTAAATCATCTGCTCGATACGAGAGTATAGACAGACCGACGAAAATTTGTGTAATGGTTTGAAAATCAAACGGTTAATTAACGTCCACTTTACTTTGATTTACTAAAAGAGCTTATACGCTAGCGCCTGTTAACTCTAACGCGTTACCTCCAGGTGGCGTAAGCAAGATTACTCACTTCTGAGTAGTAATTGCGTGATCTGGATCAAAAATTCGCAAAGCTGACACCTTTCAGCAGGCCCTTTTAGCGTTTCTCGTTAAGTGTTAATAAATTGACGTAATGAATGCTAATAACATTAGCATATTTAATACATATTAATAACACTGAGTATTGGTAGCGTATTTACATTGATATACGAAGATAGAAGGTGAAGTATGCCGACAAAAGGCGTATCTTCAGCGCGGATTTTATCAATTTTATGACTCATTTTATCCGGCTAACGCTTCGGAGCTAACCGTGATCCAAACGCTATTTGATTTTCCTGTCTATTTTAAATTTTTCATTGGGTTATTTGCGTTGGTCAACCCGGTAGGGATCATCCCCGTCTTTATCAGTATGACCAGCTATCAAACTGCCGCAGCACGAAACAAAACCAACCTCACGGCAAACCTTTCGGTCGCAATCATCCTGTGGACTTCGCTGTTTCTTGGTGATGGTATTCTGCAACTTTTCGGCATCTCAATTGACTCGTTCAGGATCGCTGGCGGTATTCTGGTTGTGACTATCGCGATGTCAATGATTAGCGGAAAACTAGGGGAAGATAAACAAAACAAACAGGAAAAATCAGAAACCGCAATCCGTGAAAGTATCGGCGTTGTACCGTTGGCATTGCCGTTGATGGCGGGACCGGGTGCGATAAGCTCAACTATTGTCTGGGGTACGCGATATCATAGTGCGATTAACCTGTTTGGCTTTTTTGTAGCGATTGCGTTGTTTGCCCTGTGCTGCTGGGGGCTGTTCCGCATGGCACCATGGTTAGTGCGCCTGTTGGGCCAAACCGGTATCAACGTCATTACGCGTATTATGGGGCTGCTGTTAATGGCTTTGGGTATCGAATTTATCGTTACAGGCATCAAATCCATTTTCCCTGGTTTGCTGGCCTGAAACCTCTCTTCTGTGCAAACGGAGTCGTGTCCGGCTCCGTTTCATTTCATTATCAGTAAAACTTCTCACTAAAGTTGAAAATCAGCAGAGCAATAATAAAAAATGCTGATGATTAACTCTCCTGTTAGCCATTGATTCTAAAGATATAACACGTCCCAGTACGCCCGGCGAAGACCGATACTGCTGTTATTTTATTAACATCATACTCTGGGGCTTGCTGAAGGATTATCGAAATGTTATTAGTTATTTCAGCCTTTATTTCAGATGAATGTGCTAATTAATAACCAATTGTTAAATTTATGTGCATTTTGACATGGCGTTGACTTAGGACAGGATGGTTAACACCATGGTCGACATAATGCATTGATTTTTGTGAACTTCCCATAATAAATCTTCATTCGTAAGACTTTTTAAGTGAGATTTATTTCCAATAAAAGAGAATTGGTTAACAAATTTGTAAAATGTATTGGCGGTTAAGAAACGCATTTGATACTTTCCGGCCAAGTATTATGCAGAAGAATTCACGTTGATGAGAATCATTTGCAGTTAGTTTCTCTCAACAGGGTAATAGCGTGTTTCCGGCAGGGGAGGCACGTAGAGAATCGACGCAAGGCGGTCATACGAATCGCCAGAATAAATAAAGTCGGTGATAGCAAGCAGTAAAACAATAAACCACCTGACGGCAGAAAATCTCCGGTGCCGTACAGGGATCCTAACAGGATTAACAGTCTGGTTAAAAAACCAGCCATAATAATGAGGGAGTACAACACAATGACTAACATCACTAAAAAAAGTTTAGTAGCTGCGGGGATCTTAACTGCGCTAGTCGCAGGAAATGTTGCCACGGCGGCAGTAGTGCCAGCGGGTGTGCAGCTTGCTGAAAAGCAGACTCTGGTGCGTAATAACGGTTCGGAAGTGCAATCACTCGATCCCCATAAAATCGAAGGTGTACCTGAATCCAACATTAACCGTGACCTGTTTGAAGGTTTATTAATCAGTGATGTCGATGGCAAACCATCGCCTGGCGTGGCTGAAAAATGGGAAAATAAAGATTTTAAAGTCTGGACATTCCATCTGCGTAAAGATGCTAAATGGTCTGACGGCACGCCTGTTACTGCGCAAGATTTCGTGTATAGCTGGCAACGTTTGGCTAATCCAAATACTGCATCACCGTATGCCAGTTATTTGCAGTACGGTCATATTGTCAACATTGATGATATTATCGCCGGTAAAAAACCGGTCACCGATCTGGGCGTAAAAGCTCTCGACGATCATACTTTTGAAGTTACCCTCAGCGAACCAGTTCCTTATTTCTACAAACTGCTAGTGCACTCTTCCGTTTCACCGGTTCCCAGAGCGGCTGTTGAAAAATTTGGCGAGAAGTGGACCCAGCCCGCTAACATCGTTACTAACGGTGCGTATAAACTGAAAGACTGGGTTGTGAATGAGCGCATTGTGCTTGAGCGTAATACCAACTATTGGGACAACGCCAAAACGGTTATTAACCAGGTAACCTACCTGCCTATTTCTTCTGAAGTGACTGACGTAAACCGCTATCGCAGCGGTGAAATCGACATGACCTATAACAACATGCCGATTGAGTTATTCCAGAAACTGAAAAAAGAGATCCCGAACGAAGTCCACGTTGACCCGTATCTGTGCACCTATTATTACGAAATCAACAACCAGAAAGCACCGTTCAACGATGTTCGTGTTCGTACCGCCCTGAAGCTGGCGTTGGATCGTGACATTATCGTCAATAAAGTGAAAAACCAGGGTGACCTGCCAGCATATAGCTTTACTCCTCCATACACCGATGGTGCGAAACTGGTTGAGCCAGAGTGGTTCAAGTGGTCTCAGGAAAAACGTAATGAAGAAGCGAAGAAACTGCTGGCTGAGGCCGGATATACCGCTGAGAAACCGCTGACCTTTGATCTGCTGTATAACACCTCAGACCTGCATAAGAAGCTGGCTATTGCCGCGGCATCTATCTGGAAGAAAAATCTGGGTGCTAATGTGAAGCTGGAAAACCAGGAATGGAAAACGTTCCTCGATACGCGCCATCAGGGCAACTATGATGTTTCACGTGCGGGCTGGTGTGCGGACTATAACGAACCGACGTCCTTCCTGAATATGGTGCTGTCCGACAGCTCCAATAATACCGTCCACTATAAGAGCCCGGCATTTGATAAGCTGATTGCGGATACGCTGAAAGTGACGGATGAAGCGCAGCGCAGCGAACTGTATTCGAAAGCGGAACAGCAGCTGGATAAAGATTCTGCGATTGTACCGGTTTATTACTATGTTAACGCCCGCCTGGTGAAACCATGGGTTGGCGGATACTCAGGTAAAGACCCGATGGATAATATCCACGTTAAAGACTTGTATATTATCAAGCATTAATGGCAAGACGTGGGGCAATCATGTTGCCCCACAGTGTCTTTTTCTTCGAACTATAAATACCTCTTTAGACAAAGAGAGGTATACCCTAAATAATTCACGTTGCAGGAAGGCGGCAACGCAGCGAATCACCAGGAGCTTACTTAAGTAAGTGACTGGCGTGAGCGAGTAAAGCTAACGCACTTGCAGCTTGAAGTATGACGGGTATAAAGGCACACGCCAGAAGGTACGGGCAATGTTAAAATTTATATTACGTCGCTGTCTGGAAGCGATTCCGACGCTGTTTATTCTTATTACGATTTCATTCTTTATGATGCGCCTTGCGCCCGGAAGCCCATTCACTGGGGAACGCGCGTTACCGCCAGAGGTGCTGGCGAATATTGAAGCGAAATATCATCTTAACGATCCCATCTCGACGCAGTACTTCAGCTATCTGAAACAGCTGGCGCACGGCGATTTTGGACCATCCTTTAAATATAAAGACTACACGGTTAACGACCTCGTTGCCTCGAGCTTTCCGGTTTCTGCGAAGCTGGGTGCGGCAGCCTTTATTCTGGCGGTACTCGTCGGTGTTAGCGCCGGAGTGATAGCCGCGCTGAAGCAAAATACACGTTGGGACTATACGGTGATGGGGGTGGCAATGACCGGGGTGGTTATCCCCAGTTTCGTGGTCGCTCCCTTATTGGTCATGATATTTGCCATAACCTTGAAATGGCTACCCGGCGGGGGCTGGAACGGCGGGGCGCTGAAATTTATGATCCTGCCGATGGTGGCCTTGTCACTGGCCTACATCGCCAGTATCGCCCGTATTACTCGCGGTTCGATGATTGAAGTACTGCACTCTAACTTTATTCGTACCGCACGCGCTAAAGGGCTGCCGATGCGGCGGATTATTTTCCGCCATGCGTTGAAACCTGCGCTGTTGCCAGTGTTGTCCTATATGGGACCGGCATTTGTCGGCATTATCACCGGTTCGATGGTTATTGAAACTATTTATGGCTTGCCGGGTATTGGCCAGTTGTTCGTCAATGGGGCGTTAAACCGCGACTATTCGCTGGTTCTTAGCCTGACCATACTGGTGGGTACGCTGACCATCGTGTTTAACGCGATTGTCGATGTGCTGTATGCCGTTATCGACCCGAAAATTCGTTACTGATACTGGAGCTCGCTATGATGTTAAGTAAGAAAAGCAGCGAGGCGCTGGAGAATTTCAGTGAAAAGCTGGAGGTCGAAGGCCGCAGCCTGTGGCAGGACGCGCGTCGACGCTTTATGCATAACCGCGCGGCGGTAGCAAGCCTGGTGGTGCTGGTAATTATTGCGCTGTTCGTGACGCTGGCACCGATGCTGTCGCAGTATACCTACTTCGATACCGACTGGGGCATGATGTCTAGCGCGCCGGATACAGAATCAGGCCACTATTTCGGTACTGACTCGTCGGGACGCGACTTGTTGGTGCGCGTGGCGATTGGCGGGCGTATCTCGCTGATGGTCGGCATTGCCGCGGCGCTGGTCGCGGTAGTCGTCGGTACGCTGTACGGCTCTCTGTCGGGCTATCTCGGCGGTAAAATCGACTCGGTGATGATGCGTCTGCTGGAAATCCTCAACTCCTTCCCGTTCATGTTCTTCGTGATTCTGCTAGTGACCTTCTTTGGACAAAATATCCTGCTGATTTTTGTCGCTATCGGAATGGTCTCCTGGCTGGATATGGCGCGTATCGTGCGTGGACAAACGCTGAGCCTGAAGCGCAAAGAGTTTATTGAAGCGGCGCAAGTCGGCGGGGTGTCTACCGTGCGTATCGTTATCCGCCATATTGTGCCGAACGTGTTGGGTGTGGTGGTGGTTTACGCTTCATTGCTGGTGCCTAGCATGATCCTGTTTGAATCCTTCCTGAGCTTTTTGGGACTAGGTACGCAGGAACCGTTAAGTAGCTGGGGCGCGCTGCTCAGTGATGGTGCCAACTCTATGGAAGTCTCACCATGGCTGCTGCTGTTCCCGGCTGGTTTCCTGGTGGTCACTTTGTTCTGTTTTAACTTTATTGGCGATGGCCTGCGTGATGCCCTCGACCCGAAAGACCGTTAAGGAGTGCAGCCATGAGCGTAATTGAAACCTCAACCGCGCCGCTCGCGCAACAACAGGCTAACGCACTGCTGAACGTAAAAGATTTGCGCGTGACGTTTGCTACCCCCGACGGCGATGTAACTGCGGTCAACGATTTAAACTTTTCTCTGCGAGCCGGAGAAACGTTGGGTATTGTCGGTGAATCCGGTTCGGGTAAATCGCAGACGGCCTTTGCCCTGATGGGGCTGCTGGCGGCGAATGGTCGTATCGGGGGCTCCGCAACGTTCAACGGGCGTGAAATTCTGAATTTACCGGAACGTGAGCTGAACAAACTGCGCGCCGAGCAAATCTCGATGATTTTCCAGGACCCGATGACGTCTCTCAACCCGTACATGCGGGTCGGGGAGCAGTTGATGGAAGTTCTGATGCTGCATAAAGGCATGAGCAAAGCGGAAGCTTTTGAAGAGTCGGTCAGAATGCTGGATGCGGTGAAGATGCCGGAAGCGCGTAAGCGTATGAAAATGTATCCTCATGAATTCTCCGGTGGTATGCGTCAGCGCGTAATGATCGCCATGGCGCTGCTGTGCAGGCCCAAATTACTGATTGCCGATGAACCAACCACTGCGCTCGATGTGACGGTACAGGCGCAAATTATGACGCTGCTGAATGAACTGAAAAGTGAATTCAACACCGCGATTATCATGATCACCCACGATCTGGGGGTTGTTGCCGGTATTTGCGATAAAGTCCTGGTGATGTATGCCGGACGTACTATGGAATACGGCAGTGCGCGGGATGTTTTTTATAAACCCGTTCATCCGTATTCGATTGGTTTGCTAAATGCCGTACCTCGTCTGGATGCCGAAGGGGAAGAGATGCTCACTATCCCTGGCAACCCACCGAACTTACTGCGTCTACCAAAAGGTTGTCCATTCCAGCCGCGTTGCCCGCATGCGATGGAAATCTGTAGCAGTGCTCCGCCACTGGAGGAATTTAGCCCAGGCCGTCTACGTGCCTGCTTTAAGCCGGTGGAGGAACTGGTATGAATACGGTGACCGAACAACGTAAAGTGCTCCTTGAGATTGCCGACCTTAAAGTCCATTTCGATATTAAAGATGGCAAACAGTGGTTCTGGCAACCGTCTAAAACCCTGAAGGCGGTTGATGGCGTAACCCTGCGACTGTATGAGGGCGAAACCCTGGGCGTGGTCGGTGAATCAGGCTGCGGGAAATCGACCTTTGCCCGTGCGATTATCGGCCTGGTGAAGGCCACCGATGGAAAGGTTGCCTGGCTGGGTAAAGATTTACTGGGCATGAAACCCGATGAGTGGCGGGAAGTGCGCAGCGATATCCAGATGATTTTCCAGGATCCTCTGGCATCGTTAAACCCGCGCATGACCATTGGTGAAATCATTGCCGAACCGCTGCGAACTTATCATCCGAATCTTCCTGGTCAGGAAGTCCGCGACCGTGTGAAGGCGATGATGATGAAGGTTGGATTACTGCCGAACCTGATTAACCGCTACCCACATGAGTTTTCCGGTGGCCAGTGTCAGCGTATCGGTATTGCCCGCGCGCTGATCCTTGAACCAAAGTTGATTATCTGCGATGAACCGGTTTCGGCGCTGGATGTATCAATCCAGGCCCAGGTGGTTAATCTGCTGCAACAGCTTCAGCGCGAAATGGGATTATCGTTAATCTTCATTGCTCACGACCTCGCGGTGGTTAAACACATCTCCGACCGTGTGCTGGTTATGTATCTCGGACATGCGGTGGAATTAGGGACTTATGACGAGGTGTACCATAACCCGCTGCATCCTTATACCAAAGCGCTGATGTCTGCGGTGCCGATCCCCGATCCGGATCAGGAAAGGAACAAGGTTATCCAGTTGCTGGAAGGCGAGTTACCGTCCCCGATTAATCCTCCTTCCGGTTGCGTGTTCCGTACGCGCTGTCCGATTGCTGGACCGGAATGCGCAAAAACGCGCCCGGTTCTGGAAGGAAGTTTCCGACATGCAGTTTCCTGCCTGAAAGTAGACCCGCTATAATCCTGAGGGCTGACAAAGGTCAGCCCTTTTTTTGGTGAGGTATCTGTGCCAGGTTTAGTCTCTTCTGTCCGCCGTGCGCTCTATCGCAAATTATTTGATTTAAACACCCGTTCAGGGCGTCGCTTTGAAGGCATGTGTGCGCTATTTGCCTTGCTCAGCGTTATCGTTATCTTCATTGAGTCCGGAGTAGGGACGCAATACCATTTAACCTTTGAGGAATGGCGCGTTTTTGTCTGGCTGGAGATCTTTATTACTCTGGTCTTCACCCTCGAATATCTTCTGCGCTTATGTTGCTGGGCTAACCCCGCTAAATATGTGTTCAGCTTCTGGGGGATAATTGACCTTGCCACCATTCTGCCTCTGTATGTGATGTGGCTATGGCCGGAAATCAGTCTGAGCTATGTTTTCGCCTGGCGAGCGATGCGTGTCCTGCGCGTCCTGCGTATTCTCAAGCTGCTGCGCTTTATGCCCTCTCTACGGGTGTTCTGGAATGCGTTAAAAAGCGCCCGACATCAGCTGATGCTGTTCTATTCCTTTATCGCCATCCTGATGGTGGTTTTTGGCGCGATGATGTATCTGATTGAAGGGCCAAAATATGGGTTTACTACGCTGAATGCGTCGGTGTATTGGGCGATTGTTACTGTAACCACCGTCGGCTATGGCGATATCACGCCGCACACACCGTTGGGGCGCATGGTGGCGTCTGTGCTTATCCTGATTGGTTACTCGGTGATTGCAATACCGACGGGATTGATTACCACGCACATGAGCAGTGCGTTCCAGCAGCGCGGGCACCAACGAAAATGTCCGCAGTGCCAGCAGGCGCAGCACGAACATAGTGCGCAATTTTGTAACCGCTGTGGAAGTAAACTGCCGGGTTAAAAATGAAAAAAGCTGCGAGAGCAGCTTTTTTGTTTGATTATTCGCGCCAGAGAATATGGCAGAGCTTATGATCTTTTTCGCGACATAATAAAACGCGCGCGAAAATATCGTTAATCTCGCCGTCTTCTGTATCTGCCAGACCAATCACCACCTCGGCAAAGAAGTCAGGGTTCAGGTCAAAATCAACATGCTCCTGCCAGTCTTCTGCCGGATCGAACAACTCGGCACCGCCACGCTCTTCAAACTGCAAATTGAACAGAATGATGTCGGCTGGATCCAGATTGTCCGCAGCCAGTTCGAGAAAAATGTCATAAGCCTGCTCAAGCGTTTCGTCTTCGGTCAGGCGATTGTTCAAATCCATATCCATAATGACTACCTGTTTACTGTCTGATGGGCACGTTTTACAGCAACGGACTAAAGAAGTAAAACAGTCGCTCTGCTATCCGCTGCCAGAGTGGTCGTTTTACCCACAAACGGGCATCAAGCAGGCGGGAACGCGAAATATAATCATCCTGTACTGCCGCGAGATCGCCACCGAATCCGGCATCATCAATGACCAGCGTGATTTCAAAATTGAGCCACAGACTGCGCATATCCAGGTTAACCGTACCGACCAGGCTCAGCTCGCCATCGACCAGTACGCTCTTGGTGTGCAGCAAGCCACCTTCGAACTGATAAATTTTAACGCCAGCCGCCAGCAGCTCGGTGAAAAAGGCCCGACTTGCCCAGCCAACCAGCAGGGAGTCATTTTTACGTGGAAGAATGATACTGACGTCAACCCCACGCTGCGCTGCCGTGCAGATCGCGTGCAACAGATCGTCGCTGGGGACGAAGTAGGGGGTGGTCATAATTAAATATTCACGCGCTGAATAAGCAGCGGTTAGCAGCGCCTGATGAATCAAATCTTCAGGGAAACCAGGACCCGAGGCGATAGTGTGAATGGTGTGGCCGCTGGCCTGCTCAAACGGCATGATATTGACGTCCGGTGGCGGAGGCAAAATGCGCTTTCCGGTCTCAATTTCCCAGTCGCAGGAATAGACAATGCCCATAGCAGTGGCGACAGGACCTTCCATTCTCGCCATTAAATCAACCCATTGCCCGACGCCCGCATCTTGTTTGAAGAAACGCGGGTCGACCATGTTCATGCTGCCGGTATAAGCAATGTAGTTATCGATCATGATCATTTTGCGGTGCTGACGCAGGTCCATACGGCGTAAAAATACACGCATCAGGTTCACCTTCAGCGCTTCTACAACCTCGATACCTGCGTTACGCATCATCGCCGCCCAAGGGCTGCGGAAAAACGCCACGCTGCCGGCGGAGTCCAACATCAGGCGACAGTGAATGCCACGCCTCGCGGCAGCCATTAACGACTCGGCTACCTGATCGGCCATACCGCCTGGCTGCCATATGTAGAACACCATTTCGATGTTGTGGCGCGCCAACTGAATATCACGGATCAGCGCCTGCATCACGTCATCTGAACTGGTGAGCAACTGCAGCTGGTTTCCCTTTACGCCAGCTATACCCTGACGACGCTCGCACAGTTTAAATAACGAAGAGGCGACGCTGCTGTTTTCCTGGGCAAAAATATGCTTGCAGGCCTTGAGGTCGTTCAGCCATTTGGCGGTTGAAGGCCACATCGCCCGGGCGCGTTCGGCACGTCGCTTACCCAGGTGAAGTTCACCAAAGGACAGATAAGCAATAATTCCTACCAATGGCAGAATGTAGATGATCAACAGCCAGGCCATTGCGGAGGGCACTGCGCGTCGCTTCATCAGAATGCGTAACGTTACGCCAGCAATGAGTACCCAGTAACCCAGAATGACCAGCCAACTCACCACGGTGTAGAAGGTTGTCATAAATTTAAAAATCCTTTTGAAAGCGTATTGTTAAGAGTTTACGCATCAGGATTAATCTGGCAAATAAAAACACGGGAAAACCACTGGTCTGCATTCGGTCTGGCGTTATAATGGCCGCTCAGTGACTGGAAGAGTAGTTAACATGAAGCGTAGTAGAACGGAAGTGGGACGCTGGCGGATGCTGCGTCAGGCTAGCCGCCGTAAAGCACGTTGGCTTGAAGGACAATCGCGTCGTAATATGCGTATCCATACCATCAGGAAGTGCGTTCTCAACCACCAGCGTAACTCGTTGTTGTTTGCGATCCACAGCATCTGATCCCAAAAGGGCACCGCTGGCGGTGCCCAATGTCTGCGTTTGTTCTGTTTTTTAAAATACTTTCTTGTATTGTCATTCAGCCCATTTCGAAGAATTTCGCATAAAAACGTTCTGTTACGTTGAACCCTTCTGCCGCCTGCCTTTCAGCCTTCCAATTATCACACTCCGAGTACAAGTGTTACATTGTGGGTATCTTTGAGCAATGAGTTTTGTGTACACTTTTGCGTACTCAAAAGCCAAATGTGTACCTATTCAATGATCACTGACACAAAGCTCAGGAAGGCCCTTGGCAAGAAACGCGATGATATCGAAATTATTTCAGATTCTCACGGACTCAACGCAAGAATCAGTCTGGCCGGAAAGGTCTCTTTCTTCTACCGGTACAGATGGGCAGGCAAAGCTGTAAAACTCAATGTCGGCGATTATCCAGCAATGAGTATTGCTCAGGCAAGGGAAAGGCGTCAGCAATTCAGAATCTGGCTTACTGAAGGACTCGATCCCCGAGAGCAAGTAAAGCTGGAGAAATTGACCCGCGAAGGTTCCATGGCCGTATCGGAAGCATTCAATTATTGGATCGAGAAACACTGCATCGCTAATCAACTGACAAAGACAGGTTATTATCAGTTGGTATTTGCCAAGCATATCGCCGAACCGATGCGAAACGTCAAAGTCGACAATTCGACAAAAAGGCACTGGATAGATGTTTTTGATCAGATTGAAAGCAGGGTGATGGCTCATTATATGCTTTCTCTGTGCAAACGCTCATTCAGGTTCTGTATTAACCGAGGCGTAATATCGACCAATCCGCTCGAGGGATTGCTACCCACTGACGTTGGCCAAAAACCGAAAAAGAGAACGCGGCGCTTGGATGATCGTGAGCTGGTGGCTATTTATCGGTGGCTGCAAAACCGCATGTCCATAGAGTCCGTGTTTCTTGTGAAATTTATTATGTTGACCGGCTGTAGGACGGCAGAGATTCGGTTAAGCGAAAGGTCATGGTTCAAGCTGGATGAAAATGAATGGATAGTTCCTGCTGGAAGTTACAAAACGCGAGTGCACATGAGAAGGGCTCTTTCTGATGCTGCGGTGGGACTGGTAAAAAATCACCTTGAGAAGATCAACACAAAGCATTTAGTCACTTCACAGCGCTTATTGGATGGGGAAATTAAAGACGTCCCGGTTCATCCGCCAGTTGCTTCGAACTACGCCAGGTATATTTGGTCAGAATCCGGCATGGAGCCCTGGTCTCTCCATGATATGAGAAGAACAATCGCAACAAATCTTTCAGAACTTGGCTGTCCGCCGCATGTGATTGAAAAGTTACTTGGTCACCAAATGGTTGGCGTGATGGCGCACTATAACCTGCATGACTACATCGATGATCAAAAACACTGGCTCCACGTTTGGCAGAGCCATCTTGAAAACATCATCGGTGAGCCGTTCAGTTAATTGGCTGTTTCACACCTTCCCACTCTTTGACTGACTCCGACTTCCAGCGGTTAGGGTTACCGGGGAAGTCCGGGGCGGGGAACGGTTTCGCAAAACCCCGCGGCATCGTGTCTGTGCTTTGCCATGACCAAAGGGTTTTACGTGAGATTTTGTATCGACTGGTCAGGTCTGACGTCAGCAAAATATCATCCATCGTTTTTCTCCAATGGCCCGAACTGGGCCATTTCCAAAAGTAATATCAAGAAACCTGACCCGGCAACGCGCGCAACCGGCGCATACCTGTCATTGCCGTGGCCACGTAGCTAGCCTTACGGTTCACTACCTCCACCCAGACCTTCACACCTTCAACTCTCACCGTGTACGTCTCTTTCATCTTGCTGCGGCCATAGTCGCCGTAACGTTCTGCATGAGTGGCCAGTGCTATGTCGCATGCCTTACGCGCTAACGGGGATTGCTGGTTGCCTCGGTTAATCAGTCGCATGGTCACCGCCTTCTGGATTGGATGGTTGACGGAAAACCGCTCGGGACGGCGACCAATCGCAATATGCATCGGTTTCGGTATGCCCGAAAATTGCCTTACAGCGACGGATATGGGCGCAGTCGCCGCAGGTCTTACCCTTCGGGAGTTGCATTTTATCGGGGTCTGCCGGGTTATAATTCAGCTCAGTCATTCCAGGCCTCCAGCTCGTTCTGGATTTCCTCGTCGATCTCGTCATTGGTGGCGTCTTCGTTTAGATAGTCGCGCGCCTCTTTGAGATGCTGTTCTCGGCGTTCGTGGTACCAGGCAGAGAACTCCGGTGACCAGCCGCGACCATTACCTTGAAAATCAACCAGAGCGTTGTCCTCAGCCATACGCTCAACCATGCAGTCGGCAGTTGTCAGGGCGCATTCCCGGATGTAACCGCGAAGGTGGTGTTTGCGCCACCAAGGACTTACTTTCGAATCGCAACATCCTTTGAACTCAATTTCCCAGCGGCGGATGCAGCGTGCGTTTAAAGATTTACTCATCTCGTTACCGGGAGGGTTCGCCCTCCCGCCTCCCTTAGGCCATGTATTCCGGTTTCATATCCGCCAAGGTGATGCTGAACTGATCGTGCAGTTCGTCGCCCAGATGACGTTTCGCCGTTGCAAGAACTCGCTCAACTTCCCCAAACCGTTCAGCTGCATCCGGTTCATCCGGAGACGGCAGGGAGTTGATCGCGGCTTCAACCTTGTTACGTGAATCAACCAGGTAGTAGCGCTTCACTGCCTTATTCTTCAGCTCGGTGAACAGGGCAGACCCGAGAGTGGCCTTCGCGCTTTCGATATCAGCACGCAGTGCTTTGGCGCTATCAACATCCTGAGCAGCATCGATGCGTTCGCGGAAATCATTGGCAAGAGAGTCGATATTTACAGACGATTCATGTGCGCTTTGCGTGGTTGTGACGGTGTCACCTGAAATTTCAGACAGGCTAACGTGTTGCACCGGAGCAGGGTTAACTTCTCGCTCTTCACGGCGATCATCCAATTCATCAGGGGTATACACGCCGAGAATTACATCCGGGCAGAACAGTCTTGCCCAACGTTTCACGGCGAGATAAGCGAGCTGCTGGCGAGGGTCGTCAGCCCAAAGCGTTGAATTACGAGTCCTGGCCTGTGCCAGTAGCAGATCAAGTTCCCTCGGTTGATCTTCACCTTTCAGCGTTGCGCGGATGATGATGCCAATGCCCGTTTCGTCAGCAAGGGTCCAGCCAGGAACACGGTATTCTCCTTTGTCGCCTTTACGAATCTGGAATTTCCCGACTACTTTTTCCCATGGTCCGTACCACTCGTATTCAAAGCGGTTTGCCAGCACGCCGCTGCGTGAAATAACGGCATTTACCAGTTGCGCTTCGTATCCGAGAACGCCGTTAATCAGGTGCGTTTTCTGCGCTACGGCAAAGGGATTCATCTGCCATTGTGCCGCCTGCATCGCTACTGCCATGCAGTCAGCCTGATTTCCCTGCAGGTGTCTGGGGACTGTCGCTGCACCCTGCGCCATAATTTGAGCAAACGCGCTGATGGCGTTCAGATACTGGGAATCAAACAGGGCCACGTTGGAGTTAATCACTGCGTTCTGGTCAGCTACAGTTACGTTAGTGTTTTGCATCTTCATTCCCCTTATGCCTGAGTACGCAGCGCTTCAAGGCGGCGCAGGTCGAAGTCGTTCAGTTCGTCGGTGTAATCAGCGGTGATCGGCGCAGGCCATTCGCCAGTGTCAAAGCCGGTAGCGATAGCGCGCATCGCCTTGCGGTACTCGAGCATGCCCAGTTCCAGTAGTTCGGTTGATGCCTCAATGATGGCGATCCAGTGGTAGTTCTCGTCTTTGTTGACGAAAATCCAGAAGAACTGGTCCAGTGCTGCGGTCTCGCAATACATAGCTGCGCTCAGGTGGTAGTCACGGTCGATGATTTCGCGGTGCAGTTTGGCGCGCAGGCCTTCCTGCTTAATGTTCCACATGCTGATGGTTTTCAGGTCGGCGCCGATGCGCACCCCGTCCAGGTCGATTTCCAGATCCGGGCGCACACGGACTTCGAGTCCGGTTTCGTCGTCAAAGCCAAAGTAGCTAACTTCAACGGCTCGGCTCGGGTGTGTCAGTAGCTTGCCCGCGGTCGGGTGCTGTAGCAGAGCTTTCTGAATGTTCAGCGCGGTACTCAGTTGCTGGCGGGTGACAAGCACTTTCCCTTGCGGATTCTCGCGCCACGCCTCCAGCAGTTCGTCGGCGAAGACGGCGTTCGGATTAACAGACTTCACGGCCTGTATCAGATCCGCTTTGGTACCGGAAACTTTCAGTGGAGTCGGTTTCTGTGCTTCCTGTGCCACGAGGTCAGGATTGATGATTGCTAACTGCTCGAGCAACGCATCACGGCTACCGCTGGTTTTCACCTGTGCAGGCAGAGTGGCGTTGTATTCCTTGATGCAGGCTTTCATAGCTGCCGCGGTCTTTCTCTGAATCACTTCAATACGCTGGAATTCTTTCGGCAACGACATGTAACTCTGCACCGTTTCTTCCATGCAGGAACCCAGCGGCAGCTGCGCGGGCAGGCTGGCATTGTGCTCTTCAAGCAGCGCTTTGATATCGTCAGCACTCAGCAGCTCCGGCAGGCTGGCGTTGTGCGAGTCGATAAACTCGCGCAGGGTGGCGGTGGTGGTAAAAGCACCTTCCGGGATCTCCGGCTCCACGCTGAACTCTGCTTCGAGATTTTCCGGCTGTAGCGCCAGTGCGTGAACAAGGTTACCCATGTCCAGCACCTTAGAAGAGGCCCGCGGGATGGTTTTGGCAACGTGGCGCGCATTGAAGTACATCAGCGACACACGTGCGTCTTTCACTTGGGTAGAGCTGATACCGTTTGCTGCGTGATAAACCTCGTTCGGCAGACCTTCGTAGCGGCCTGGCTCGAAGTAGGCGGGATACACAACAGCTGGTTCGTCAGATTGCGCTTCTGGCTCGGTTTGATTCACTTTTTGGGGGGTTTGATGCGCATATTCATCATTCTGATGCGCATTTTCCGGTTTTTGTTTCACATCGGCTTGCTGGCCGGTATGTGACTCTTCACCAGTTTCCAGACTGCTTTCGCCTGACTGCACTTCATCACCAGCCTGTTTTTCATCACTGACAGTTTCTTCCATCTGCACATCGCTGGTGGTGTCCTCATTAACTGGTGAACGGTCATCTTTTTGTTGGGCGGTTGATGCGAGGTCTTCTGTGATCCATTTCGGGTCTGTAGCGTCACTAATCCCCTCAACATATTCGCCGCGGGAAGCTGCAAGAATTTTGTTTACCTCTTCAGCTGTTACTTTTTCCTGTTTCATAGGTACAGGCATAGACGAACGACCGCAGGCTATATCAACGAGCAACGGATCTGGGTTGGCGTGGTCGGTTTCCGTCAGTACTCTATTCAAATATTCTTGGTGTTTTACAGGATCAGCATAAAGTCCTTCTGGTGTGGTTTTTACTGTTGCGATGATGCAGGCACGTGAGTAGTCCAGGCCACCAGGAATTGAAACGAACCTCTCTCGAGTCGCCAACCATTCGGGATCGTCCATCTTATTCATAATGGAGTTTGCCTGCAGTTCTATATCCAGAGGGACGTTGTAAATATCAAATTCGCGGTCACGGGCACGTAACGCCAGAGCAATTTCATGCTCCAGCCCGAGAATGGTTTGCGGGAATTTGCGGTCAGAGGCAATACCGCCACCGGCGTTCGCACCTGTAGGTGTGCGATTAATGGTTGTTACACGGTTGCCTTTCTGCCATTCCTTGACCAGCAGGCCGCGATCGATGTATTCAGTTTTGAACCACACCGTCAGGAACTGGATAACGGTTGCCAGCTCCGGTTTTTTACCGTCGACAGGGAAGACAGTCATAACAGCATTCACGACTTTATGAATATCGTGCTCAATGGCTTTTTTGAATGCCTCCACATTCTCAGCAGCCAGCAGCAGGTTCTGGATGTACGTGTCATCAGTGTCCATCTCAAGGCGGACAATCTCGTTTTTCTGCCCAGCGTCGACGTGATAGAGATATTCACCATTACCGATGAACTGAGCCAGTACGCGCTGACGGAAAGGCAGGGTGGCAACAACGGTCAGATTCGGTTGCTCTGTCAGCTGAGATTGCTCTACAGTACCGACTTCACTATTAACGACATTATCATCAGCCTGACTATTTTCTTCCAGCGCCGCATCGTCCGCTTTTAATTTTACGTTCCAGGTGTGCTGGTCTTCGGCAAGTTCGTAACGATCACACCAGATGAAATCAATCTCACCTTCTTCTGGCAGGTCGTCAACAACCGGGAAATCAGTGCGAATTGGTTTGGCGTAGTCCTTACCACGGCCCGTTTCGATGCCAGCATCTTCCAGAGCAACATCCAGCATCAGGTTGGCGCGAGCCTCAGTTTTTGCAGTGAACCAAATCACTGCATCTTGCTTACCGGATTTCTGAGTGGCCTTGACCACATAAAAGAATTCCATGTGAGATCCTCATTTTTGGGTGTTAGAATCCCCGGACCATTGATAGCGCCCATTGGGTGTCTTATTTGGTTTGCTATAAATTCCGGTGTAACTTTGGTCGGTGGCACCGGACGTAGATCCCGCCTTGCGCGGGTTTTACGTTAGCCTTCGTGAGCCATCTGGTCGTGCGAAGCGCAACGTTTGGAGCAATACTCTTTCTCTTTGCGCGCCAGCTGTGAGCCGTTGCGATAGAGAAGTGTGCTTTTGATTACTTCTTCCGGTTTAACCGGTTTGCTGCAATAACCGCATTTCTTGTCTTGCATGACACTCTCTCCGTTAATGGCTGAGGCCATTCCCCAGACCGTTCAGATAAACTTCAACCAGCAAATCCCTGGTGTAAGTCATCTCAACGCCGCGATGCAGATACAAACGACCACGAGCATTAGCTGATGCTGTCCAGGTTGAGTCTTTGTGTTTGACGAGCATTCCAGGCTGAACTGCGCCGCGGTTTACCGTCTGTGTACCGTAGTGCTGATGAACCATGATGTTCTCCACTATTGCTGAGTGAACTTCGCTGGTGGTGCCGTGATGCTGATCTTCACAGTTGAGCGTTTTAACTCTGCAGTTCACCACCGCGAAGCTCACTTCTGTGTTTGCCCTTGTCGCCAGGCTGGCGGAACATTGTGATGCCTTATGCGCGTTTGTTTTCGCGATGATGTGAATTTAGCGTGTTGCTAAATCATTATCAATAGCAAAACGCTAAATAGTTTGTGCGAGGAATTTAGCTCATTGATTAATAAGCGCTTAAATTTTTTTGTAAGGCTGGATTGAAGACAAAAAAAAGCCCGCATTGTGCGGGCTCACTCTTTAGTGCTGTGTTAAGGAATGTTCAAAATTTTCGCGTCAACCACAACACCTATGATTCTACAGTTACCATTAACTTCTAACATTGGGTACTGAGGATTTAGAGGCTTTAAAAACCTACGACCTGCGTCAATAACGAGCTTTTTAAATGTAGCCTCGTTGTCACCATCAAGCTTTGCTACTACCAATTTACCATTGATAGGCTCGACTTCAGGATCAACAAGAATCGCTGCTCCTTCTGGGATGCTTAGTCCTGCCGGAGAGGTCATGGAGTCGCCTTTAACATCAAGCCAGAATGAGTCTTCAGAACAAGCAACGGTGGTATCGTACCAGCGATCAATAGCTCTGCGATGATAAGGTTCTACAGCTTCCATCCATTGTCCCGCGCTTACCCAACTGATTACAGGATAGCTTCCTTTCGTCTCATTAATTCCACGGTATTTCACGTTACCGTCGCTTTCAGGGGTGTGTAGCACATCCATCCAACCAAACGGTAGATTCAGCGCAGTTTCAATTTTTCGAGCCAACTTATCGCCGATGTTGCGATTTGGATTTGCCCCAAGTAACTGACTAAGAGCGGCAGGGCTGGTTTCAATGAGTTCAGCAAATTGTGCTTTAGTCATTCCGCTATCTGTCTGCCGCTGTTCGTACAGTGCCTCAAGGTTGGCTTTTCTAATCTCTTTATTTTCCATCCCTTCATTTTCACTGCTTATAGCAAAATGATAAATGCGCAAATTGCTAAATCTTTCTTGCGTGTTATTTAGCATAACGCTAAACTCCGATCCAACACACCCACAGGAGACACCGATGAGTAATGAACTTCTTCGTTGGCGCAAAGGCGCCACCTCTGATGAATGGTCCCAGCTCGCAAAGCTGGCTAAAACAACCGTTGGCTACCTTGACCAGATTGCATATGGGAATCGCCGGGCCTCCCCTGAAAAAGCATCTGCGATCGAAACGGCAACCCATAGCTTTCATCGTCAGGCACCGGTTTTAAAAGAGAGCTTGGTATTTGCGGCGCCGCGTAACTCGGCTGCTTAACAACGAAAAGGAAATCATCATGCAATCACTTATGTATCGCCAGAATACAGCTTTTGAATCTAAGTCACTGATAAACCGTTATCAGCAAGCAACTGATGTTTCCCCGGAACATATCCGTGATGCCGTTCGCGCCTGGGCAGCCTCAATCAACAATCAGGATGTTGTCGCAGGCCTAATCGTTGAGGAGTGGGAGCGCCAGGGTGGCGGCGCGCTGGATTTCCCTGATGACCTCAGCCGTAGCCGTCAGAAGCTGTTTCGCTGGCTCGACGGGACCACCATGGCGGCACAGCGCAACATCCAGCTGCTGAGCCCGGCGATTCTGGCGGTTCTTCCTCTGGAGTTCCGTGGGCGCTTGGTTCCACAGGATGACTTCATGTCTCGGTATGCGGCAATGGAGAAAGAAATAAGCGAAGCAAAGCAGGCACTGATGCTTAACGCTCCGCAGCACCAGATGGTGAAAGAGGTTAGAGAGGGCATCGAGAAGATGCTGGCAATGCTTCCAGCCGAAGCTATGGGGCAGGTTCTTAGCGGTCTTGCAGCGTTAGCGCCCGGTCTTTTGTGAGGTATCGATGAAGAACGTCAGAAGTAAAAAGGCGAAAGCCGCGGTGCGCGAACACCAACGGCTTTCAGGTGCAATTCGTTGCGTACTCATTGCGAGGTCATTATGACAAAGAGTTTTTCAAAATACCAGGCAAGGGAGGCATAGCTATGTCGAATGTCGCCTACGCCGATTTTGCGGCGCGTACCGCCGTCAGGAGCAACCGGATGGAGAACCAGAAGACCGGATTCATCCCGTTGTACCGGAGTGTACTGAAGAAGCCCTGGGCTAAAGATGTCTTCCTGCGCACGCTATGGGAGAACCTTTTGTTGGGCGCCGCCCGCCAGCCCTACACGGCAAACTTTAAAGGCCGGCAGTGGCCATTACAAACCGGACAACTGGTGACCACGTCGGCAGATCTCGGGCTGAAATTATGCGACCGAAATGGGGAGCCAACAAGCCGTCATGCAGTGGATCGAATGCTGTCTCTTTTCGTGAAAGAAGGGATGATTTCAACCGCTGGCGAGAAGAGAAAAGGCACTGTAATTACCATCACAAATTTTGCGCATTACGCTCAAAAAATGGACGATTTACCCGCGCATAACGCCGCGCATAACAGCGAGCATAGCCCCGCGCATAACGAACCCAGCAATGGCGAGGCTTCGGGAGTGGATGCCGAGCATAACCCAGAGCATAAGGGCGCGCTTAAGCCCGAGAATCATGAACAAGAAGTAATATTAAATACTAACGTATTTAATGTACGTCAGAGAATTTCAAAAATTGTTCCTGATGCAGCTGTCCAGACTCCGAAAGGTGACAAGTGGGGGACATCTGACGATCTCCGTTGTGCAGAGTGGATGCTGGCGCTGCGCGACATCACCAAACCATCCCTGAAAAAACCGAATATGGCTGGCTGGGCGAATGAAATACGCCTGATGCGCCAACTGGACGGACGCACCCACAAAGAGATTTGTGAGCTGTTCCGATGGGCCTGCAAAGACTCGTTCTGGTACAAAAATATTCTCTCCCCCGCAAAGCTCCGCGCCAAGTGGGACACGTTAACCCTTCACAGCGAAGACACTACCCGTAAGCCACGCACAGATGTCAGCGCAAACAAATCCGAAACTGGCCCGCACTGGAACAGTCCTGAAGCATGGGAGAAATTTTTATGACCCCGGATCTTTATCGTGCAATTCAGAATCGCGACAGCGAAATGCTATCGCGCATGGCTGGAGATTCTTACGACGGACGCAAGGTTGTAAACGCTGACGCTGAAAAGCTGGTGGATATGCTTTTTGAAAACCTCATGCAGGTATTCCCGGCATCCACTCAGACGAACCTACGTACTGACGCTGATATTCGCGTTGCAAAGCAGCAATGGATCGCGGCTTTTGCTGAGTCAGGCATCACCTCCCGTGAGCAACTTTCCGCCGGGATGCAGAAGGCCCGATCCAGCCAGTCACCGTTCTGGCCGTCGCCGGGTCAGTTTATTTCGTGGTGCCGTGAGGGGAGTGGTGCGCTGGGTGTCAGTGTGGACGACATCATGAGCGAATACTGGCGCTGGCGGAAACTTGTTTTTCGCTATCCGACCAGTGAGCAGTTCCCATGGAAGGATAAAAACCCGCTGTATTACCACGTCTGCCTGGAGCTTCGCCGTCGTGGAACAGAGGGACAGTTCAGTGAGAAGGAACTTATCCGAGCCGCTGGTGACATCCTGCATGACTGGGAAAAGCGAGCACTGTCCGGTAAGCCGGTACCGCCAATCCGTCGCGCACTTGCAGCGCCGAAAGCAGCTACTGGCCCAACGCCTGCAGAGATGCTGATGGCTCAGTACAAACAACGCAAAAACGCCGGTCTGGTCTAATGGGGGAAATCTCTATGGCAAGCAAATCACTATGGGCAATTGTCGATTTTCTTCGGGTTAACCAGACCGTAACGCCGCGTCAGGTTCAGCACCTTCTGGGATGCGACTGCAAGAAGGCACACAACCTGCTGCTTCACCTGGTACGAAGATCGGTGGTAATTCGCACTGGCGAGCCGCATCGCCCGGTCTATTCACTTCAGCCCGGCGGGGAGCTGAACATCAAGCAGTTCAAATCGAACACGAGCAAAAACATGGTCACATCAGTTTGCCGCACAAGTCCGGCGATGCAGCGTGTACTGGCGTTTTACGGGAGAGCATCAGCATGAAACCAGATGTTAAAAAAATCATCGCCGATATCAAGGCGACAAAAGGGAACCGCAAATTTTGTAATGGCCTGGCTGGCACACTCCAGGATGATAATTATGCGTCATCGATTTGCAAATACGTTAAAACCGTAACGCCGGAAAGAATCGATCTCCTGATTGAATACACTGAAAACCTTGAAGCTGAAGTCACAGACCTAGCAGTACAGCTCGCTAACGCCGAGAGCAAGTGCAGGGAGCTGGCGGCGGAGTTAAGCGCTGTAGATAAAATTCACAACGAAGCGGTATTCATCACAGACGACCATTACGAACAATGCCCGCCAGAAGTTCAGAAGATGATTCGCTCACTTGCTGTATTGCAGATACCTGCTTACGACGCTTTCCTGTCTGAAGTGCGGGCGCAGGGTGCTGATGAGCTTGCAGAATTATATTTCACACTGGCAGCGCATGAGGCTAATCGATACATAGCAGATAGTTGGCGCGAGTCAGCTCGATTCGCAAAAGATCACGCTGCCCAACTTCGCAAAGGAGCCGCGTTATGAGCAACCGATTCTACATGATGTGCACACGCGAAACTGTCGGGAGCAATGCGTCATTCCACTGCCACAACGGCAACGGATATAGCTCAAATATCGACCGCGCTCACGTGTATACCCTCGAAGAGGCACAACGCAGCTGGGAGCTAGGCAGAGAGATTGACCAGCCTGTGTGCGCCGATAATGTTGATGCCATGGCCGTGTGGCACGTGGATTGCCAGTACATTCCAACCGAAAGCGTTACCGAGGATGGATGTGATTCATACGTTGCTTATAAGAAAGGCGACTGGAACGGGAATGATGTGTACTGGCTACAGAGTGGAGGTCTGCCAACTAATGACTTCTCAAAGGCGTTTGTTTTTGTCTCTGCTAACACCGAAGAGCCCGGCGTTGTCTGGTTGCCGTTTTCATTGGCTGACAAGGTGAAACGCCGCACATTCAGCATCCATGACTTCAACCGTCACATTATGGTTCAGGGGGCTGGGCTGGTTATGCCTGACTGGTTGAAAAAACAAAACCGCAGGAAAAAGTCACGAAGTGGCAAGGTCCGCTGGAATTGTCCGCACTGCGGGAAAATCAGTTGGCAGTACAACCCATATGATTTTGATGGTTGCCGCGACTACTCATGCGAAGGATGGAGACCCCAATGACAGCACTCAACAAACAGGCGCTGCGTGAAGAACTGGAAGTATGCAGCAAGGACCGCATGAGAAGGATGGCTCTGGCGCTGCTGGATGAGCTGGAAGCCGCAAATGAATTGGTAGAGCTCCAACGCTTCAAGCTTGAGCGACAAGCAGAGGATTTACACCAAGCTAAATCACTGGAAAGCATCCACCGAGAGAAACGCTTAGAAGTAGAGCGAGAGTTCCGTGACTACAAGGACCGCGCTGAAAGCAACTCAATGAGGCTGGCGAAAGATGTGTGTCGCCTCGAGGATGAACTGCAGGCCGCTGGCATTGGCGTGAAGGGGGAGTGAGATGGCTGACAAATCACCTTTAGAGCGTTTGCAGTCTGCAAACAAAGAGAATCAGAGAATGGTCATGGTGAGCGTCGGAACGCTCAAAGCAGCGCGAAGTGAAATTATGGCCCACGTCTCCGTAAACGGGAAAGGAGTGATGACAGATATCGTTCTTAATCAAATTAACGCAGTTATCGGGAAGGACTAACCCATGACAACTAACAACCACCCGGCGCACGGTCCTGTATCACTCGAGCGACTGCACCAGATAAGCGAAATACTCAGCAAAGCAGCAGCGCAAAGCGACGGCGGCAATCTCGGCTACGCAATGGCTGATGCTGTGAAGGTGATTGATGGGGTTCTGGAGTCGATAGCCCGTGAACAGGTACGCTGTGAACATGCAGCATGGTCACAGGCTACTTTCGGCGGTGTCGGTCCAGTTGGTCCGCTGAAGCACCTTTCCAAAGAAGCGCTCGAGGCTGCTGCTGAACTAGGTGACATTAGCGAATGGGCTGACATGCAATTCCTGTTATGGGATGCGCAACGTCGTGCCGGTATCAGTGATGAGCAGATTACTAAGGCGATGGTAGAAAAGTTGGCGGTTAACAAACAGCGCGAATGGCCTGAGCCGAAAGACGGTGAGCCACGTCTGCACATCAAGGAGGCTAGCAACTCTCCGGTAACTCCGGATAGTTGGATTCCGGTAAGCGAGAGGATGCCGGAAGACGAGCAGGAGGTTCTAACCAGGAACAGGATGGGGCATTGCTTTGTATCGTTCTTTGATGAGCATTCAGGGCTGTTTTTCGACAGAGTAGATGTGGCCGCCGCATGCTGTATAGAGCACATATTGGTAACCCATTGGATGCCACTGCCAGCAGCACCGCAGCAGGAGGAGTGAGGTGAGTACTTATCTTTTTTTCGGTTTCCTTGTTGTTTGCACTCTGTTTTGTATGGTGATGCTGTGGCGGGTGGTCAAGGTGGCAAAGTGGCGATTCAAGGCCCTCGAAATGAGTGCTGATGATTATCGGGCACTACCTGAATTTAATAAGATGTTGTGGATGATTTGGATATGGAGGCTAGAACGCTTCCCGAGATGTAATAAGCGGGCATGGCGGGAGACGAAGTGATGGATCAGCTACTGCAATATGCCACGAACCGGATAATTGAGCTGGAAAACCTGCTGCTGGTGAATGTTGAGGAAACTGTCTGGCCTGCCGAAGTAGGAATGGTATATAGCCAGATTGAAAGTGCCGGGGATCTTCCGGCACATCACCAGCGCCGCCTGAAGCATCACATCAACCGCATGTGGCTGGAACAAATGCCGGTACCGTCAATAATCGCTGCGGCCCGGTCACTGGCCATCGCTATGGAGAAATACGCGTGAGAGAAATCATCGTTGATAACTTTGCCGGCGGCGGCGGGGCGAGTACGGGAATTGAGCTGGCAATCGGTCGCAGCGTTGATATTGCTATCAACCACGACGAGAACGCCGTGGCGATGCACACAACGAACCACCCTGATACATTGCACTACTGCGAGTCTGTGTATGAGGTTCGCCCAAAGGTAGCTACCGCGGGTCGTCCGGTGGCGCTGGCGTGGTTTTCTCCTGATTGCCGCCACTTTTCTAAAGCAAAAGGCGCTAAACCTGTTGAGAAAGCGATCCGCGGACTGGCCTGGGTAGTATTACGCTGGGGGCTGGATGTTGAGCCGCGGGTAATGAAACTGGAGAACGTCGAAGAGTTTAAAACGTGGGGGCCATTATTACGCGAAATGCCATTCATCAGTCACGCGGATCGCTTCCTTGATGAATTTATCGGACCACCTGAACCAGTCGAACAGCGTCCTGACCCGGCGCGTATCGGTGAGACCTTTAACGCCTTTGTCGCAATGCTGACGACAGGTATTTCTGCATCACATCCGGCGCTGGCTGAATGTTGTGAGTTTCTGAATATTTCGCTTGATAGCGAGGATGCCGCACGGCTGGTTAAAGGTCTGGGCTATGTCGTGGAGTATCGCGAACTGCGCGCCTGCGACTATGGCGCACCGACAATCAGAAAACGTTTCTTCATGGTCATGCGCCGTGATGGGAAGCCGATTGTGTGGCCGGAACCAACGCATGGGGATCCGAAATCACCTGCGGTTCAGGCTGGCAGGCTGGCACCATGGCGTACAGCTGCGGAGTGTATCGACTGGACAATTCCGGCACCGTCGATTTTCGACCGCAAAAAACCGCTGGCAGAAAATACCCTGAAGCGCATCGCGCGCGGTATACAGCGCTTTGTTATCGACAGTGCATCGCCGTTCATCGTGAAATGCAACCACACTACGACCAAAGGGAAATACGACTGTTTCCGTGGGCAGGCACTGAGTGAGCCATTGCAGACCATTACCAAAACCCATGGCTACGCGTTAGCCGTTCCGCACCTTACAAAGTTTCGCACTGGTGCAACCGGCCAACCCCTCACCGAACCTGTCCCGACGGTAACTGCTGGCACATCTAAACGCCCGGGCGGGAATGGGCATGCACTCGGTATTGTTGAGGCTGCGCTGACACCGTTCCTGGCCGGTAACGGTGGTAGTGAATACCAGGCTAAACCGCGCCCGCTGGATAAACCTGCTCACACAATTCTGAAGCAATCCCGCGCCTGTCTGGTTGCGCCAGTGATAGCCCGACAGTTCGGTGCCAGCGTCGGCCATCGGGCAGACGAACCGAGCGCAACCATCACCGCTGGCGGTGGCGGCAAATCTCAACTGGTAACACCCACGCTGATCCAGATGGGTTATGGCGAACGTCCAGGACAGGAGCCGCGAGTGTTGCGACTGGATAACCCGCTGGGGACCGTTACTGCAGGTGGAAATAAATTCGCGACGGTGAGTGCGTTCCTGGCGAAGCACTACGGCGGTAACTATACGGGTCCGGGTGTCGGTTTAGATGAACCTGTTCATTCAGTTACAACGGTTGATCACCACGCAGTTGTCGCTGCGCATTTGATGGTCAATAACACAGGACATCCCGGCGGCACACTGGACAATCCGGCTCATACTGTAACGACAGGAAATCATCATGCTGCAATCACCTCTCACCTGGTAAAACTGCGCGGTACCTGCCGGGACGGGCAGCCAACCAGCGAGCCAATGCCAACGGTGACGGCGGGCGGGCTGCACGTAGGGGAGGTAAAAACCACTCTTGCTGTCGATGAATACGACGAATATCGCGCGCAGCAGACGCTTGAGTTTCTGCGAGAATACTGCGGCGAGGATTGCGACGGGCTGGTGACAGTTGACGGCATAACTTACCGCATAGTTGATATTGGCATGCGTATGCTGCAACCACACGAGCTATACCGCGCGCAGGGCTTCCCAGAGTGGTACATCATCGACCAGGACTACCGGGGCAAGAAGTACGCGAAGGATAAACAGGTTGCCCGCTGCGGTAACGCGGTGCCACCGCCGTTCGCTGAAGCGCTGGTGCGTGCTAATTTGCCGGAACTATGCCAATCGAAACAAATAGCGGCTTAGAGTCTGAGTTTCAGGGCAGGACGTAACAAATCCTGCTACTTCAATGACGTAGATTTAAACTTGATATAATTGGGCTCCAATCGACAAAGGAGCTATAAAATGCATCACTATATATTTCCACGCAATAACGGCATAACACTGATTAAAACTGAGGAATTTATTCCTCAAGGCTCAATTTACGATATAGATGGTGGAGACCATTTGTGTATGCATGTGACGCTTAAAGATGGTACTTACGGGTATCTTCTACCTGTAGGAACCGCCTACAATCATCAATGGGCCATTGGACAAATAAACGCTGTTCGCCCAAATCCACTGGCATTTGATATCAACTAGCCAGATATTGAGATGAATATTTGAAAACTACAAAACCGCTTCGGCGGTTTTTCTTTGTATAATCCTTCTCAAAGCATTGAGGGGGATTCATCATGTCTAGCCATAACATCGCAGCAAAATCAAAAGAAGAACAGGACAAGGTGAACGTTGACCTTGCTGCTTCTGGTGTGGCGTACAAAGAACGCCTAAACATGCCAGTTATCGCTGAGCAGGTGGCCCGCGAGCAGCCAGAGAATCTTCGCGAATACTTCATGGAGCGCGTTCGTTACTACCGCGAGCAGAGCCTGACGCTGCCGAAAGCATCCGATTCGCGCTATCTGGATATGGCTGCGCAGAATGAGAAGAAGTAATGGGCTGTCTCATTGTAAGCGGCATCAAGTTTTACGTTCTGGCAGAAGGTGAGTCATATCCGGATCCGCATGCTGATAACCGGTATGTCGGCGCATATGCCGTATTCCCGTTCGAGGGAAAATGGGTAGCTCAGAAGTATTTCAGGGGAGAGCGCTGGAGTGATATCACCGAACGCCGATTCAACACTGAAAGCGAGGCATTCAACTTCACATACGAATACGCGCTCACCCCGGAAAATCGCTTTAAATATTAACCCGAATCGGCGGGTTTTTTATTGCATTGATTTTCCATTATCACCTGTACATAATGTCAGTGTCAGCCTGAACAACTGACAGCCTTATGCGCCACGGAGAGAAACCATGGCGCACGAACTACAACTCATCAAGCAGTCATCAGGAATCCTGATCCCCGCGACGCCGGAGACCAGCGATATTCTGCAATCAAAAATCAAACTCGGTGCCGTGCTGGTGGCTGAGTTCCGGCAGGTGAGGAATCCCGCATTCCATCGCCGTTTCTTTGCGCTCCTGAATCTCGGGTTTGAATATTGGGAACCTACCGGCGGGGCGATATCCAGCAATGAGCGTAAGCTCGTAAATGGTTATGCTAAATTCCTCGCGGTATTTGGTGGAAACGAAGGCGCACTGCTGGATGCTGCCGAGCAGTATCTGGAGCAGGTAGCCAGTCGTCGAATTACCAATGGGATCAGCCTGTGTAAATCCTTTGACGCGTACCGTGCCTGGGTAATTGTCGAGGCCGGCCACTACGACGCAATTCAACTACCTGACGGAACTCTTCGTAAACACCCCCGCAGCATAGCTTTCGCCAACATGGACGAAACCGAGTTCCAGCAGCTGTACAAAGCTGCGCTTGATGTTCTGTGGCGCTGGGTATTGTCCCTGGCATTCAAGACTCAGCGAGAAGCGGAAAACGCCGCTGCGCAGCTTATGGGCTTTGCGGGGTGATGGCGATGAAATTTTCCTGGTTCCACCATCACGAATGCACAACCGAGCAGGCCGACGAACTGGTAGCAAGTTACCGCCGTCGTGGTGCCACGGTAGAACGCAGCCTTAATCGCGACAACATAACCTGGACTGTCAGCGCAAAATTACCTGAATGCGAGCATCCGGCGCGTACACCAAGAACCTTTCGACAAAAGGTCTGGGGGTGATTATGGCTAAGTTACCTCGCCGTAAGTGTGCCAATAAGGAATGTCGCCAATGGTTCCATCCGGTGCGTGAAACGCAGACCGTTTGCGGTTACGAGTGCGCCAGCGCCGTCGGCAAGGAGCAGACCAGAAAAGCCCGGGAGGCTGCACAACGCAAAGAGTCTGCCAAGCAGCGCGCCACTGAGAAGAAAGAACGTGCAGCCTGGCGCCAGCGTAAAGCTGCAGTTAAGCCGCTGAAGCACTGGATTGACCTGACGCAGCGCGCCGTAAATGACATTTGCCGCGAGACGGAGTTGGCGGAGGGGCGGGGCTGTATTTCCTGCGGAACTAAAACGGCGTTCGCCTGGCATGCTGGCCATTATCGGACTACGGCAGCCGCTGGGCATCTGCGCTTCACTCGCTTCAACATCCATCTTCAGTGTGATGTCTGCAACGTCTACAAATCCGGGAATATCGAAGCATACCGAGCCGCGCTGGTGGAACGTTATGGCGAAGAGGTGGTACTAGCGCTCGAGAACAATAACGCTCCGCATCGTTGGACTATTGAAGAACTGAAGGAAATCAGACTGACCGCGCTGGCTGACCTGCGCGCGCTGAAAAAGCAGGAGGCAGCATGACATTCGAATCCTATTTTGCCGATCACCTCCGCGTTCGTTGGCAACGATTGCGCTTATACCACTTTCCGGGCTCTGTGCTGACGGATTACCGAATACTGAAGAACTACATCAAAACCATAGGCGGTGCAGTATGAATACTCAATTTCTCGAATACGTGCGCCAGCAGTTGATGGTGGCTACCGCCGATTTAAGTGGTGCGACGAAAGGGCAGTTGATGGCGTGGCTTGAAAACGCGCAGTTCGATACGGGAACGTTTAAACGTAAAAAGCCTCGAGTGCTGGATGAAGTGACCGGAGAAATGATTACGCTGGATAACCCGCCAATACCGGGCAAGCAGTCGCATGCCAAGGGTTCGCATATTCCCCTGGTGCAGCCGGTTGAATACTCCACCGCATCGTGGCGCCGCGCACTGATGTCACTCGAAGAACACCAGAAAGCGTGGCTGCTATGGAACTATAGCGAGAACGTGCGCTGGTGCTATCAGGTGGAAATCACTCAATGGGGGTGGCAACAGTTCAGCCAGCAACTGGCCGGAAAGAGGGTGGCAAAGAAGACTATCGACCGGTTGCGTCAGCTAATCTGGCTTGCTGCGCAGGATGTGAAAGGCGAATTATCCGGGAAGGATCCGTATCAGTATGGAGATCTGGCTGCGCTGGTGGGCGTTAATAAAACAAACTGGTCTCAGAATTACGTGGAACATTACGATGCGATGATCAGCCTGTATAAGGGACTCGATTCCCTGGCGCTACTTCATGTTTCGCGATCACGTTCACAACAAAAGGCAGCAAATTATCAGCAAGGTATTGCAGAAATGAACTAATTAGCATATATTTCGTGTAAATCTGATATTGTGCCATTGTTGTATGCACTGGCAGTAAGTGAGTTTTCAAGCCCTGCGGATAACACCGTGGGGCTTTTTGCTTTATAGCGATTTAAGAATTTCTAAATCCACTCTGAGACTAGTCCCGTATAATTCCCCCATACATACAGGAGGGGATATGGATAACGGGTTTTACTGGATCCAGTTTAATGGGGCCACTCAGGTGGCATATTTTACCAATGAGATTTTTGAAGACCTGGAGACAGGTAAAACGATCACTGGAGTCTGGCATCTAACCAGAGGTGACGACATCTGCCATAACGGTGAAGCTGAGGTACTAGAAGGGCCGTTGCAGCCACCGCAATAAAAAACACTAAACATCCAATCCCTGGCTTCCCGCCGGGGATTTTTCATTTCAGGCTCACGGGAATCATGCGCTACGTGCTTTGTTGATAAATCCAGCCCGTGAAGCCTGACCCTTTAATCACACACAGCGCCATCCGAACTATCGGAGGTGAGGCTATGACCAGAATGAGCACCATTTACAGCAGACTTTCATATGGAACAGGAACCACGCTGACCGGCTGCGGTGTATCAGCGAAGGCATATGCCGAAACAGCAAAAACAGCAAAAGAGGTGTCCTGGATGTTGGCCGACAGAATTGCAGGGTTAAGCCTGAGCGACTGGGCAATTATTGTCGGTATCGCATGTACGGTAATCACCTGTGCAGTGAACTGGTATTTCCGCTGGAAAGAACGGGAGGATCGGCGCAATGGCTATGCCACAAAAGCTGAGGAATAAGCTGAGCGCAGCGGTCGTTGGTTTGATTCTTGCCGGGGCATCCGCGCCCGTGATTCTCGATCAGTTTCTGGATGAGAAGGAGGGTAATAGCGAGCAGGCGTATCGAGACGGCGGTGGGCTCTGGACGATTTGCCGTGGCGCCACGATGGTTGATGGCAAGCCGGTAGTACAGGGCATGAAGTTGTCTGCTGAAAAATGCGCCAGGGTAAACGCCATAGAACGCGATAAGGCGCTGGCGTGGGTTGACCGAAATATCAAAGTACCACTGACCGAACCACAGAAAGCGGGTATCGCTTCTTTCTGCCCATATAACATCGGCCCCGGTAAATGTTTCCCGTCTACGTTCTATAAGCGAATTAATGCTGGCGACCGTAAGGGAGCCTGTGAAGCTATTCGCTGGTGGATTAAAGACGGTGGCCGCGACTGTCGTCTGACCAAAGGCCAGAAAAATGGCTGCTATGGGCAGGTAGAAAGGCGAGACCAGGAAAGCGCGCTGGCTTGCTGGGGGATAGACCAGTGAGCCTACGCTATCAGTTTATTGCCATTTTGCTGCTGGTGGCCGTCGCATTCATCGGCGGAAATGCCTGGAGTAACCGCGGCTGGGAAAAGAAGTGGGCAGAACGTGACAGCGTTGAATCATCGCAAACAGCGAACGCGCAGACCGCAGCCCGCATGATTGAACAAGGGCGAATTATTGCCCGGGATGAGGCCGTTAAAGATGCACAAGCACAAGCCGCTAAATCTGCTGCCACTGCTGCTGGCTTGTCTGCCACTGTTAGCCAGCTGCGCACCGAAGCAACAAAACTCGCTACCCGCCTGGACGCCGCAAAGCACACCGCAGATCTTGCCGCTACCGTCAGAAGCAAAACAACCGACGCCGACGCCGCTATGCTCGCCGACATGCTCGGAAGTATTGCAGAAGAAGCTCAGCGATATGCTGGAATCGCTGACGAACGCTACCGCGCCGGGATGACGTGTGAGCGGATTTACGACTCGGTGAGAGAGTCAAACAATAACCCTATAGCCTCGCAATAGAAGGGGTTTTAACAGCGGTGATCACTGGGCTTTTGACTTTGTTGTCTTTAGGTTAAAATATTGGTTCTCATAAAATGGAGAATTTAATGTTTAAGCAATTCAGGCGCAATATTGCCTCTGCAAAGGTAAGAAAGTATATAGCTCACTGGATGGAAGTTATGTCGCTTACATTCAGAAATTCTATGGCAGGAAATTATATTGACCAGAAGGATTTAGACAGAATTAGCCTTGTTATTATTAGCACTGCAATCACTGAGGCAAAAGTTTGTAGTGGCATAATCATGACATGTGTTGCTGATGTGGCGGCTAGAGCAGGCATGACCGAAGAGGATTTAAGTTATCTTCCGTATCAGGTGCTTGCCATAACGAAAGGGGTGGAAGGTCGTTCCCCGTTAGAGTCTAAGAAAGGTATGCTTGGGCTCATTTCACCTGGTTATGAGTTTTCTGATCAGGATGCGGGTTGGTTCGATACTAATATTGAAATCATAACTAAGCAGCTTAAAAATGATCTGCGAAGCGTAGTTAACAAGTTGCAAGATTGATTATTTTCGCGTGATGATTTCATCACCACCTCCGGTTAGTTGCTATTAGTTTAGATTTTACAACAGGCATTCACCGAGTTCCTGTGATAATGTCGAAACTCATTAATCAGGTGCGCGAGTGTCGGGTAATACCGGTCCGGACGAAGCGTGACGCTGCTATAAGTTGGAGGATGGTGCAGACGACCAATATCTTCTGGCTCAATGGTCCGAATCCATTCCTGATTACCACACCCAAGCCACTGGCATCCGCTGGTGGCTTTTTTATTGGAGTAAGCAATGGCAAAACCGGACTGGGGCGAGCTTCAGCAACGGTTCCTGTCCGAACATGCCGCAACCGGCGTATCACCAAAGGATTGGAGTGAAGCGCAGGGACTGAACTACGCTACCGCCCGTCGATATATCAAAAAACCGTCTGCGCAAAATGCGCAAAAACCTGCGCAGAAAAAAATGCGCACTGCGCAGAAAGATAAAAGCGCAGAAGAGTTGGTGGACGATGATGGACTTACCGCTCAGCAGCGCTTATTTGTCGCGGAGTACCTGAAGGATGGTAATGCCACACAGGCAGCTATCCGGGCTGGCTACAGTAAAAAATCAGCTGAACAAATCGGCTATCAACTCCTTAAGAAAACTTCAGTTGCACAGGCCATCGCGCGACAGCAGAAAGCTTCCATTGCGCGCACGCTTGGCAGTGCTGATGAGGTCCTGGATCAGATGTGGCAACTCGCCACCTTCGATGCAAACCAGCTTTCACAGTATCGTCGCGGCGCGTGTCGCTACTGCTGGGGCTTTGGGCATCAGTATCAGTGGCGTGATGCTGTGGAGTTCGAAGAGAAAAGACTCGAGGCCGTTGAACGTGACAGGCGCGAACCTGATGATTCTGGCGGCTACGGCTATGACCATAATCGCGAGCCTCATCCGGAATGCCCGCGCTGCAATGGCGATGGGATAGGACAGCCATACTTCGCTGACACCAGGAAACTCCCCCCTGATGCTGCGCTCGCTTACTCCGGCGTGAAGCTGGGCAAGAACGGCGTCGAGATAACGGCCATCAGCCGAGAGCGGATGTATGAGGCTGTGATGAAGCGCCTTGGCCTGGCTGATAGTGAGTTCGCTCAGAAGTTGCAGCAGATTGAAATCGAGCGGCGGCAGCTGGAGGTCGAGAAGTTACGCAAGGAACTAGCGGCAGATCCTGAGGATGATGCACCAGCGCCAGTAGCAATCAATATCAACGTGGTAGACGCGAGGGTTCGTGATGATAGCGCCGACGCTTAACATTCCTCAGGCGCGCTTCCTCGCGATGGAGCACAAGTTTAAAGCCTACGTTGCCGGGTTCGGTTCGGGTAAGACATGGGTGGGTTGTGGCGGCATCTGTAAAGGGATGTGGGAGCACCCGAAAATCAACCAGGGTTATTTCGCGCCGACGTACCCGCAGATTCGTGACATCTTCTACCCGACGATCGAAGAGGTGGCCTTTGACTGGGGGCTGAGCGTCAAAATCAATGAGGGGAACAAAGAGGTTCACTTCTACGAGGGGCGACGGTACCGCGGGACAACAATCTGCCGCTCGATGGAGAAGCCAGGCTCGATAGTTGGTTTCAAAATCGGTAACGCGATGGTGGATGAGTTGGATGTCATGGCGGCTGCCAAAGCGCAACAGGCTTGGCGAAAAATCATCGCCCGTATGCGTTACAAGGTGGACGGCCTGCGCAATGGCATCGATGTCACCACCACGCCGGAAGGGTTCAAGTTCGTTTATCAGCAGTTTGTTAAAGCCGTTCGTGATAAACCTGAGCTGGCAACGTTGTACGGCCTGATTCAGGCCTCAACCTTCGACAATGAAGCGAACCTCCCGCACGACTATATCCCGTCGCTGATGGATTCATACCCGCCAGAGCTGATTAAGGCGTATCTGCGCGGGAAGTTTACCAACCTGACCAGCGGGACTATCTATCACCAGTTTGATCGCCGGTTGAACAACTGTACCGATGAGGAACTGGCGGGCGAACCGCTGTACATCGGTATGGACTTCAACGTCGGGAAAATGGCGGCCATTGTTCACGTGCTTCGAGGTGGAGAACCGCGCGCTGTTCGCGAACTGGTGAAAGTCTATGACACTCCAGCCATGATAAAGCGTATCCAGGAAGAGTTCTGGCGCTACGAGGGCGGGCGCTATGTTGCCTCTAGACAGATTTATATCTATCCGGATGCTTCCGGCGATTCACGCAAGTCCAATAACGCCAGCGCCACCGATATTGCGCAGCTCAAGCAGGCCGGATTTAGCGTGGTGGTGAACGCCGCCAACCCGCTGGTAAAGGATCGCATTAACTCCATGAATGCCATGTTCTGCAACGGCAACGGTGAGCGCCGCTACAAAGTTAACGTCGCTCGCTGCCCGGTCTATACAGACAGCCTTGAACAGCAGGTATGGGCGGCAAACGGCGAGCCGGATAAATCAGCCGACAACGATCACCCAAACGACGCTGGTGGTTATTTCATCGTGAAGCAATTCCCGATCATCAAGCCAACCGGCAAAGTCACTCAACTACGGATGTAACTCCATGCCTGACATCTCAACACCCAATCTGGACTATGGGAACATGGTCGAGGCGTGGGATATCAACGATGCCCTGATGGGCGGCACGCTCTATATGCGACAACTGGGCGAGGCATATCTCCCGCGCTGGCCGAAAGAAAACAAAGAGGACTACAAAAAACGCCTTTCCGTGGCCACGCTTTTGCCTGCTTACGAAGAGACCATTAAGCAAAACATCGGGCGAGTATTTGCCGAGCCGATTAAGCTGGCCGAGAACGTTCCGGATCAACTTCGGGAGTTTGCGAAGAACATCGACCTAGAGGGAACGCGCCTCGATGTCTGGGCTCAGTCATTCTTCGGCCTGGCGATGCAGTATGGACTATCCCATGCGCTGGTGGATTATCCCCGGATAGATGCCGAACAGGTGAAGACTAAGGCTGACGAGAAAGCTACCGGTGCGCGCCCGTACGTCACAATGCTTAATCCCCGCCAGGTAATCGGATGGAAGTCGAAGATGGTGGACGGTAAGCTGGAGCTCACCGCGCTGCGCATCAAAGAGGTGGTTGTCGAGGACGGTGACGACTTCGGGCAAACAAAGGTGGAGCAGATACGTTATCTGACGCCGGGAAAGGTGGAAATCTACCGCAAGTCCAGAGGTACCGAGGGCGCGGCGAACTGGGAGATATTCGATCAATGGCAGACCTCTCGTAAAGATATCACCCTGGTGACGCTCTACACCAAGCGCACCGGGTTTATGTGTGGTTCACCTCCTCTACTCAACATGGCCCTGCTGAATATCAAGCACTGGCAGAGCCAAAGTGAGCAGGACAACATCCTGCACGTCGCCCGGGTGCCGATACTGACGGTGTTCGGGCTTGAGCAGGGAGAAGAGCTGGTAATTGGGTCTTCGTCTGCCACGTCGTTCACCGATCGGCAAACTCAGGGGCTGGAATACGTTGAACATACCGGTTCGTCCATTGGTGCCGGCAAAGAGTCTCTGGCAGAGCTGGTGGAACAGATGCGCCAGGCTGGCGCGAAGCTGCTGCGTACGGAAAACACTTCTACCAAATCGGTAGACCAGACCTCCGAAGAGAAAATGCAGGAGCAGTCGCCGCTCTACACAATGGCCACCAGCCTCGAAGACGCGATCGACAACATCCTACAGATCATGGCTGAGTACATCGGCGAGAAGGAGGGCGGCAACGTAGATGTGCGCACCGAGCTGGATGTCGAGTCGAAAGAGTTCAATCCTCCTGCTGCGCTAGCTATTCAGTCCCTGCGCCAGGGCGGTGACCTTCGCCGTATCGATGCGATTAAAGCCCTGCAAAAACTCAACCTGATTGATGCCGATGCGGATCCTGATGCGGTGCTGAGCGAGTTACTGGCCGAGTCTGCGTCGCTGAGTGAACCACCGCCGGGGGTGTGATATGGCCCGTTCCGTGAATGACAGGCTACAGGACGAGACCATCGCGCACGGCTTATACGTGACGCGTTACGGTACCGGCGTCGCCCGGCGCATGGTCGCGCTGCTGAACAAGTTGGATACTGAACTGGCCGCCAGGCTGTTGGTGCTGCTGGATGGCAAGCGCGCCGATACCTACAGTGCGCGTCGTCTGACCTCTCTACTGGCCGGTGTTCGTGAACTGAACCATCAAGCCTACGAACAGGTTAATGCGTCCCTGGCGCGTGAGCTGGCACGTTACACGGATTATGAGGCCGGGTATCAGATGGACCTGTTCAGCAGCCTTATACCTGGGCAGGTGCTGAAACACGTCCCGCTGCAAAGCATTGCCCCAGAGCAGGTCTACGCCTCTGCGGTGGCGCAACCTTTTCAGGGGAGATTGCTGAAAGAGTGGGGCCAAAAGCTTGAATCCGATCGGCTGGATAAAATTACCAGTGCGGTGCGTACCGGATTTCTTCAGGGTGAAACCGTCGAGCAAATCGTGAAGCGCGTCGCCGGCACGCCGCAACTTAACCGCCAGGACGGGGTTATCAATGCCTCACGTCGTGACCTTGCTGTTGTTGCCCGCACTGCGGTGAATCATATGGCAGCAACGGCACGTCAGGAATTCGCACAGGCCAACAGCGATATCGTGAAGGCCAAACAGTGGTCTTCGACTCTGGACACCCACACCAGCCAGTGGTGCATCATCCGCGACCGCAAACTCTACTCGCTCGATGGAAAGCCTCTGGGCCATGCAATTCCGTATCTGCGCGGACCCGGCAAAATCCACTTTTGCTGCCGCTCCTGCGAAATCCTGATCACTAAATCGTGGGAGGAAATGCAAATAGCCTCAGGCGAGCTGAGCAACGCCACGCGCGCCTCAATGGACGGACAGGTGCCAGCGCATACCAGCTATGCCGAATGGCTTGCGAGGCAGCCTTACGCGCGGCAGGAGCAGGTGCTGGGCGTTACTCGCGCGCAGATGCTGCGTGACGGAAAAATCACCGTGCCGGAGATGTTCAATGATGCCGGGGAGTTCCTTACCCTGGACGAATTGCGCCGCGTGGATGCGTCGGCATTTGAGGGGTAGGGTATGCGTAATGATGATTTTCACTGCGTGGGCGATGGCCGTGGCAGACGAAGGGTGTTTGTAAATGGCAATGAGGTAAAGAGCTGCGTTTGGGCGGACGTTAAGCGAGGTGTCGCTTGCATTCATCCACACCCGCTGCGGATCCATAAACGAAAGCGGAGTGAGGTTTACTCCCGCAAGCTACGCGGCGAAATTACAATCGAATTTATCTAACAGGCTGCCTCCGGGCAGCTTTTTTTATGCCTGCCGCTGAGCGGATGCGACGCGGTGCTCGGGTCGGATGACCCATTACGTATGGCCGGAAGGCTGGAGCAAAAACAATGAAACTGAAACTTGATGCTAACGGAAATGTGGTCGTTGAAAACGGTATGCCTGTGTACATCCATGATGACGGCAAAGAAATCCCGTTCGATGCGGTCGCAGCGATGACCAAAATCACCTCTCTGAATGGCGAGGCGAAAACTCACCGTGAAGCGAAGGAAGTGGCGGAAGCCAATCTCGCGAAATTCTCTGGCATCACCGACCCGGCCAAGGCGCTCGAGGCCCTGGAAATGATGACCAAAATCGACCAGAAAAAACTGATTGATGCTGGTGCCGTTGACCAGGTAAAGGCGGAGATCACCAAAGTTTTCCAGCAGCAGCTGGACGAGGCGAACGGTAAGACCAAACAGCTGGAAACTCAACTCTACGACGAGATGATCGGCGGCCGCTTCGGTGGCTCTAAGTTCATCTCCGAGAAGATGGCGATCCCGACGGAGTTCGTGCGTTCCTACTTCGGTCAGAACTTCAAAATCGAAGAAGGGAAGGTTGTCGCCTACGACGGCCAGGGCAATAAGGTGTTCTCTCGCACCAAGCCCGGCGAGTTAGCCAGCTTTGATGAGGCCCTGGAGTCTCTGGTCGAGTCGCATCCGCAGAAAGATTACATCCTCAAAGCGTCCGGTAACAGCGGCGGCGGCTCTCACCAGTCGCAGCACCAGGCCGGGCAAAAAACCATGAAACGCGGTGCGTTTGATTCCCTGGATAACGCTGGCAAGCAAGCAGCGCTGAAAGACGGCGTCAGCATCGTCGATTAAATCGAAAGGAGCCATAAATGGCAGGCAATACCCTTACTGGTCTGATCCCGACCATCTATACCGCGCTGGACGTAGTGTCCCGCGAGCAAACTGGTTTTATTCCTGCGGTGGCGCGTGACGCGAAAGCGGATGCTGCTGCAAAAGACCAGACCGTACGTGCGCCAGTCGCACCTGCAGCCACCACTGAAGATATTGTCCCTGGTCCGTCAGCACCTAATTCTGGCGACCAGACCATCGGTGGTGTGGATGTCAAAATCACCAAATCCAAGATGGTCCCGGTCAAATGGAATGGTGAAGAGCAATTGGCTTTGGGCCCGGCTGGCACCTACAACACCATCCTGGCTGACCAGTTCAAGCAGGCTTTCCGAGCGCTGGCGAACGAAGTGGATGCAGACCTCGCTGCGCTGTACCTCAACTCCTCCCGCGCTGTTGGCGCGCCGAAGAATACCCCGTTCAGCATCAAAGACGATCTGACTGATGCTGCGTTGGCGCGTCAAATCCTGACCGATAACGGTGCGCCGACTACCGATTTGCGTATGGTGCTTGGTGGCGAAGCGATGGCATCCATCCGTGGTAAACAGGCTGTCCTCTTCAAAGCGAACGAAGCGGGAACCGACCAGCTGCTGCGTGAAGGTGTTATCGGTCGCATCATGGGCTTCAACCTCCACGAATCCTTCAGCATCAAGCGTACCGCGAAAAGCGCTGCTGCTGGCTATAAGGTCAATGGCGCGAAGAAAGAGGGCGATATCATCATCGCTATCTCTGCCGGTACCGGCGGTATCGCTGCAGGTACTGCGGTGAAGTTCGCCGGTGATGACAATCAGTATCTGGTCGTTGCGGCTACGTCTTCCACTATCACTATTAGCGCGCCGGGCCTCCGTCAGGATCTGGCAGATCAGGCTGATGTCACCGTGTTGAGCGAATTCGTACCGAACATGGCGTTTGACCGCGGGGCATTCCTGCTGGCCAGCCGTACCCCGGCGATGCCTGAAGGTGGCGATACTGCTGATGACGTCATGAATGTGACCGACCCGGTATCTGGCATCACTTTCCAGGTGGCGCTGTACCGCCAGTACCGTCAGGTGCGTTATGAAGTGGGACTGGCATGGGGTGTGGCTGCTGTGGCGCCACGTCATTCCGCCATCATCATGGGTTAACCCAGGGGGCTTCGGCCCCTTTGTTTTTCAGGAGGCCCAATGGCCGGATTAACCAAAGAGCAGCGCTCTCAGCGTGAAGCGGAAAAGCTTACAGCTCAGCAGGCCGCTGATAAAAATCCTGCCCAGCAGGAACAGCAGCAGGAACAGCAGCAGGAACAGCAGCAGGAACAGCAGCAGGAACAGCAGCAGGAACAGCAGGGTATTGAGCTGGTGGTCATGGTACGTGACACCCCAGAATTCCCTGGCGGCCCGCTGCGCGCAGATGTTCATCCTGATGAAGTGGATAACTGGCTGGCGCTGGACTGGCGTCTGGAGGAATAAACATGCTGGTTGCCGATCCCCACTCTCCAGACTTCAACAGCTACGCCAGCGTGTCAGACCTGCGGGCATTTGCCGCCGGGCGCGGATATAGCATTCCTGCAGATGATGATGAGTGCGGCCAGATGCTGATGCAGGCAATGGACTTTCTGGAAGGGAAGGCCTGGCGCGGTCAGCGTTCCAGCGCATCACAGCCTCTATCCTGGCCGCGTTCCGGCGTGCGCTTCGATGGTGTTGACCTGCCGAATGATGCTATTCCACAGCGTCTGATTGATGCTCAATGTCGCCTGGCTATCGAATCGCAGGAGATTGACCTCACCCCGTCGGTCGCTGGCGGTGGGGCGGTGACGATGGAGCGCGTTGAGGGTGCGGTAACAGTCCAGTATGAGCCGGGAACGAATAAAGCTTCTCCGTCATTCCCATGGTTCTATTCCGCACTGCGCGGGCTTGTAGTGGGCGGCAACCAGGTCCGGGTCGAAAGGGGGTAGCATGGCAATCGACTATCGCCGCATGCGCGCTACGGCAACGCGGCTGCTGACGGAGAACGGCAAAGCCTACCAACTGACTCGCGGAGGTACTACTACCCGCGATCAGTACGGGAAAGAAGTTGTTATCCCTGCTGTTACTGCCACTGTAACAGGCGTGATCACAGAGTATTCTGCTCGCGAAATCGACGGTTCTCTGATTGCTACTGGCGATAAGAAACTGGCAGCCACGTTTGAAACCGAAGTGCGCATTGGCGACCTTATCGATATCGACGGAAAGAAGTGGCGTGTGGTACAGCCGAATCCGGTTAAGCCGGCAGACGTGCTGATCTCCTACAACATCCAGCTTAGGACTTGATTATGACCAGTTCTGCAAATCAGCCGTTCCTGGCAGCCATTCAGTTGTTCGTAGATGGTTCTAAGCAGGAGATTGAGGAGGCGGTCCGCCGGACGGGTATCAAAATCCTCGGGCGGTTGGTGGACATGTCACCTGTCGGGCAGCCAGAAATCTGGCAGGTTAACCAGACGGCATCAGCCTATAACACCGCGGTGCGAGAGCATAACGCGGCGCTACGTGATGATCCGGCCAACCTTACAAAAGCAGGGCGGCTCAGGCGAGGCCTGCGTGTCAACGATTCGATGGACATCAAAAGGCCAGAGGGTTATGTCGGGGGGCGATTCAAAAATAACTGGTATGTGGGGCTCGACAGCCAGCCCACAGAGACGAACGATATCCCAGATGCTTCCGGGCAGGGTTCCAACTCCCGCGGGTTGGCGGTGCTCGAAGTGTTCCGGGTGGGGCAGGTGAACTCGATTTACTTTACCAATAACCTGCCATATGCCCAGGCGCTGGAGAATGGTCATTCGAATCAGGCGCCCGGCGGCATGGTCGGGCTGACCGCACTGGATGCTGCGCAATATTTCCGAGAGGCAATGAGCGAGGTACGCAATGGTCGGTGATCAGTCCATGCGAATAGCTGACCTGCTGGAGAGCCGGGTAGCCATAATCTCGGCCTCTCTCGGCTTGCCGATCGCCTGGCCGAATATCGTATTCGATCCACCGGATGCGCCATTCGCCCGTGTTTATGTTTTACCTGCACAAACTGTAGGTCAGGACATCGAAGGTCTGATGCGTACCTATCAGGGGATATTGCAGGTAAACATCATTACTCCCGCAGGCTCAGGCGTGAGCCATGCGAGAGGGCTGGCCCAGTCGGTGGCAGATACATTCCCTGAAGGACTGCCGCTGGTGGACGGTGAACTGACGGTTTACATCAACGGGCCGCCGCAGGTGAGACAACCCATCCAGGACCGGCCAACCTCGGCGCCCAACGGGTCCAGTGGCTCCATAACCTACACCATTCCCGTCAGCATGCAGTACCGCGCTGACTACTGACCCGCCAGATGGCGGGTTTTTTATTACCTAAATTCAGGAGAGTGCTATGGCATTCGCAATCCCTAACGGGTCGCGTGTTAACGTGGCCAAGGCGTATCTTGCGCCGATTGTCTTCACTGCGGCATCCAATGCGACGGAATGCGAACTGACCGTTGCCTCTGCGGCTGGCATCCTCGCGGGCGATGTTGTTCAGGTTAATTCAGGATGGCTGAAGCTTGACAACATGGTGGTGCGTGTCAAGTCAGTAACCGGTACGAAAATCGTGCTGGAAGCGTTTGATACCACCGATACCAAGAAATTCCCGGCGGGCACCGGCGCAGGCACGCTGCGTAAAATCGATTCGTGGATCACCATGCCGCAGGTCATGACGCTGTCCACTGAAGGCGGCGATCAGCAGACTATCAGTGTCCAGTTCCTGGAGGATGATAAGGCCCGTACCATCCCGACTTTCAAAAACGCGGTGGTACAGGTCTACACCTTCGCGCATGACCCGCAGTTGGCGATTTATAAACGTCTCATCGACCTGGATGACTCCAGCGACACCACGGCGATCTGGTTCCATAATCCGCGCGGCAAAGCAGATCGTTATTACTCCGCCAAAGTATCGTTCCAGCGTGTACCACGTACTGAAATCAACGCTGTTGAAAGTAATGAAGCGCGCATGAACTTCGAATCGGATATGCAGATTTACCCGATCGCTGACTCCTCCGCTACACCTCTGGCGTTCCTGACTGACCTGCCAGCAACCAAGTCTGTTGCTGCTAATGCAGCTCTGGATCTGTCGGTGGTCATGCAGGGTGGTTCCGCGCCGTACACCTATGTGTGGAAGAAAGACGGCACAGCCATTCCGGGCAAAACCGCATCCACGCTCAACATTCCGTCCGCTCAGTCTTCTGATGCTGGGGTGTATACCTGTGAAGTTACCGACGCCGCAGGGAAGACGCTCACTTCTGCCGGATGCACCGTCAGCATTACTTGATTAATCTGGCCCGGTAATCCGGGCCTTACCGAGATAAACAAATGACCAAATTCTCCCTGATCCCGAACCCAACTTTTTCCGTGACAGCCAGTATCCCGCGAGCTGGCACCGAAGACGGCAAACTGACCTTCACTTTCCGCCATAAGACGCTGGAAGAGCTGCGCTCCATGGACGAGAAGCTGCAAAAGGCCGCTGAAGGTAAAAAGGCTGCTATCGAGCCACAGGCCGACTACCTGATGGAAATTGTCGAAGGCTGGGCGCTACCTGACGAGTTCACCCGCGATAACGTAATTGTCCTCCTGAAGAACTATCCTCGCGCGTTCGACAGCATCGGTCTGGCCTACACCAAAGAGCTTATGGGTATCCGCGAAAAAAACTGAGGCAGGTCGCCGCAGCATTGTATACGCCGGGACCGACGCTCGCGGAGCTGAGCGCTTTTGGTTTGACGCCTGAGGACGTGGAGGAAGAGGTGGGGATCCTGCCCTCGGTGTGGAGGTCCTTCACCATCTTCTCTTCCCTGGCGACCCAGTGGCGAGTCGGCGCGAGCGGGGTGACCGGCCTTGATTACAACGTTCTCCCCTGGATGTTCGAGTTACACGGGGTTGAGGATGCGGCGGCCTGCATGGCTGATCTTCAAATTATGGAAAGCGAGGCTCTCAAGGTAATGCATAAGGAGACGAAATAATGACAGACCAGATCGCCTCGATTACTTTGCGGGCCGATGTTTCTGACCTGAAAACAGCCAGCAACGAACTGGATAAACTCGGCCAGGCGGCGGCCAGTGCTGTAGATAAAGCAGATGATCTGAATAGCGTGTTTCGCGCTGGCGCTGAATCTGCGAAGCAAGGCAGTGAAGGACTCAAGGAGCAGCAGAACGCGCTCAAAGGGCTGCTGGAGAATATCGATCCAGTAAACAAAGCGTTGAACCGGCTGGACGAACAGCAGGCCGCGCTGCGTAACTTTCAGACCAAAGGCTTTCTGGATACTGATACCTTTCAGGCTTACAACAAAATTCTGGACGACACCCGGCTTAAGCTGACGGATACCGGCGAAGCAGCAGCGAGGGCCCAGGCCGAACTGGCCGCCACCCAAGCCGCCGAGAAGCAGTCCGCCGCGCTGAAGAACCTGCTGGGCTCCATCGACCCGACGATCCGCGCGTTCAACTCGCTGGATGAGCAGCATGCGCAGCTGGTGGCCCATTTCGAGTCAGGGCGCATCAATGGCGCTCAATTCGAGCACTTCAACAGCATCCTCAACCAGACGCGTGAGCGACTCTCTGGCGTGGCAGACGTGCTGCCTGAGGCGTTATCGCGGCAGGAGTTAGCTGCACGGCGGGCTGGTATCTCTGTAGGCCAGTACAGCGCAGCGATGCGTACGCTGCCTGCTCAGTTCACCGATATTGCTACTCAACTGGCTGGTGGTCAGTCGCCGTTCCTGATCCTGCTGCAACAGGGCGGACAGATTAAAGACCAGTTCGGCTCGGTTCAGGGGGCGCTATCCGGCGTCGGCGAATACATCCGCAGCATGGCTGGGATGATTAACCCAACCACGATCGCACTTGCTGGTCTGATTGGTACGATCAGCCTGCTGGCTGCCGCGGCATACAATTCATCAGAGCAATTCGACCAGGTAGCTCGTTCGGTCATCATGATGGGTGGCGCTGGTTTCTCCTCAATACAGCAGCTCAATCAGGCTGCCGAAGAGGTGGCCGGTAATACGAACACATCTATCAGCTCTACCGTCGATACGTTGGTTACGCTGAATGACATTGGCAAATATACCGCCAACCAGATGAAGCAGATCGCCACGTCCATCACCCTGATGGGTAAGGCTGGCAGCGACACTAAAGCGGCAATGTCCGACTTCGGCAAGATTGTCAGCGACCCGGTAAAAGGCCTGGCGAGTCTGAATGAGCAGTATGGCTTTGTTGATGAAGCTATGATGAAGCACATCATCCAGCTGCGTAAGCAGAAGGGTGAAGAGGCTGCAGTATCGGAGGCGATTCAACTTTACGCTGATGTTATGGCTAAACGCGCTGAGGAGACGAATAAGGCGACGGATAACATTGGACAGACTTGGCAGTGGCTAAAGAAAACAGCATCAGACACGTTTGATGATATAGGGATTACTGTCCGGGCTTGGGGAAACCAGGTTATCGATATCTTTAACCTGGTAGAAGCATCAATAAAAGACCTGTTTCTCAACATCACATCACTTGATGCCAAGTTCACAGGAACTGTTGCTGGCTGGGCAGAAAAGATACCAGGTGGTGGTGCATTAGCTAATTTCCTCGGCATGGACGTTGAGGCAATGAAAAAGGCTGGAGCGGAAGCGGACAAAGAGATTGAGGCGAACAAAAAACGCTATAACGAGCTTTGGAAGCGCGTCACTGCGCCTAACGCACAGGCAAACTATGAGGCTGAAGCGCGAGGGTCTAACGTAAAAGGTGATGGCGGAACAAGTCGAAAATCAAGAGACGCAGTCTCGAAGCTTGCACAAGACTCAGCCAAAAAGACCAAAGAAGCCAAAGCCACGCTGGATGCTGGCGATCGCACTCTGGAGAACTACCGGGCGCAGGCAAGGACCTTAACGGAAACCCTCGAAACCCTGCGTCAGACCGGCGATATTCACGCCAAAAACACCGAACTGGGCAAGCAGCAGTCACGTTTTGCGGAACTGGACGAGGCCGCCAAAACCCGAGCCCTCACCGCACAGGAGAAATCTCTTCTGTCTAGCCGGGAAGCCATTCTGAATGCCGCGAAGGTTGTGGATCAGAAGAACAAAGAAGTAGAGGTACAACAGAAGATTAACGGCCTGGCACAACAGGCAAATAAGTATGTCACGCAGATGACTGAAAAATCTGAGGCGTTACGTAGCGGGTCGGGTTTAAGCAGTCGCATGGCCCAGAGAATGAATGAAGAGGCGCAGCTTCGTCAGGGATGGATCAATGGTGGTGGTAAACTAGAGGATGCTGGCTACGAGAAAGAGCTGGCAGCTCTTCGTAACTACTACGCCGAAGAGGATAAGCTGCGGGGTGACTGGAAAGCAGGGGCAGTTAGTGGCTGGAATGAATATCTTGAGGCCGCCACGAATACCTATGACGCCGTGAAGAACGTCGCCAGCTCCACGTTGACCGGCTTGAGCGACATGCTGACTGAGCTGATGACCACTGGCAAAGCATCAGTTAAAGAATTCGGCAAATCCATGCTCAAGATGATCCTTGATGTGACGAACCGCCTCATGGTTGCATATGCAGTGCAGGCCGCAATGGGGTGGATCAGTGGTGGCTCTGGTACTTCGGCTGGGGGCGGGCAATCATTCGCTGTTCCATCATTCACCCCGAACGCAAAAGGCGGAGTCTATGAGTCTCCGGGCCTCAGTAAGTACGTGAATGGCGTCTACGACTCTCCTCAGTATTTCACTTTCCAGGGGGCATCTAAATTCGCCAAAGGCGGAGTATTTGCTGAGGCTGGCGAAGAGGCCATCATGCCGCTGACACGGGATTCTGCTGGAAGACTTGGTGTCAGGGCGCAGGGTGGAGGTGGAGCCCAGCCGCAGGTCAACATTGATATTTATGTCGATAATAAGGGCAATGCAACATCTAACACATCTGGAGACGGAGACGCCGCAGCGCGGGCGTTAGGGAAGGAAATAGAAACTAAGGTGACGGAGATCCTTATGAGGGCAACTCGAAGTGATGGCCTCCTTGGTAGGCAGTTCCAGTCAAAATAGGCATCGTCTTAAATTCTGATATGGCAATATCACCCGTACCTGGTTACACCGATGCCTCCCCTGGTTATTATGTCAAAACCATACTAATCAGGGGATGATAATGAAAAAGGTCTTCACGACAGTGGTGTTAGCAATGGCTCTTTCTGCGTGCGCGGGTAATGCTCCAGTCAACAACGCGCAAAAACAAGCCAAGTATAATGAGCTTTCGAAGTGTGACGTAAATATTGAGCCAGTCTCAAAGGTGCCAATGAACAAAATGGAGTTTGCTGAATACCTGTCGACTCAGGCACGGAATGCGTCTGCGGATCAGTTCGTGATTCAAAAGAGAATGGAGATCCTGCAGTTGGTTGGGTGGAATGATTCTGTAGCCGATGCAATAGCGACTTGCGGCGCTAACAGAAAAAACAAACGCAAAGAGAATGCTTCTGGAGTGTTTGAAATAATGAAATCGAGCACTAAGGATGCAGAAGAAAAGCGCGCGCTCGTAGAGGCGTACAGCTCTTGGGAGACTTATGTGACAAGCCAAACGCCTCTCGCAAAACAGGACTTTGATTCTAAAGTCGGCTATTACAAAAACATGTAACTAATGACTTTTAACATAAAAGGGCGATTAAAAACCGCCCTTAAATTTGTCATTGAAATGTTATATTGCGTCCGCAAATCTAGGTGGTTTTTCCTCTTGAGGAACAACTGAAATGATATCCGCTTTCTGCTTACGAATTGCCTTTGTTTCATAATAATGCTGAGCAGTTGCTGTTTCGATAAAATCTACATCATTTCCTGCAATCTCAAATACAGCATCTTTAATATCGCTTAATTTTACATTGAAAAACTCTTTACGCTTATTAACTAGGTTAGTGCGTTGCTCATTGAAACGCTGATGGAGCATGCTTTCCATTGCTGGGGCATCTTCACTGAAAATCATTGCATGAACATCGAACAGGAATGGAACTGATGCACTACCCAGTTCATCCACTCGATCTTGAGGATCAAGTCGACGCGTCATTCCTATTTTAAAAACATCATCACCAAACGAACCAATATTAGAAATAACGTACACATGACCGCGTTTAGTTTGCTGAGCCATTGAAAGAGCTTTTTGGCCTTTCAACAACGCCTCTTCTAAGGCATGCTCTAGTTCGGATACCTTAGCTTGGTGCTTCTCTACTTGCTCAGCTGTCATTTGGGCTAGCTTCGATTCCATTTCTTTACGGGCTTTATCCAACGCTTTTTGGGCGCGACGCTCTTCATCTTCGGCCTCTCGAAGTGCACGATCAATTTCGGCTTGAGCTCGCTTCTCCTCAGCCATCTGAGCGCGGATTTCACGTTGTTCTTCTCTTTCTTCTTGTTTTTTTAAACGATATTCATGTGTAAGTCGAAGTTCATCTAGCTTCAAATCTAAAAAAGCACGATTAATGTAAATCTGGTTAACCTCATTCATCTTATTCAAGGCATCAAATGCTTTATAAATTCTTTGCTCCATTTGATAAACGTTTTTAAATGTACAGTTTGCAATAGCTGCATCACATTCACCGTTGAATGCACGTGCTGTCATCTGAATGCCGCGAGTGGTCATTTTCCGACCTTCGCTTTTAGAGCCACCTACCGTCCATTCAGTAGGGCAATGTATTGCGCCAAATTCAGTTTTGTCACGTAGCAGATTTTTTTGTCGTTCGCGACATGCCTTGATCGCATCCTGAAAACTGGCCGATGTTTCAAAATCGAAGTGTGGTGCATAGAACCCCATGTCGGCAAATTCCATATCATCTTTATAGATTGATAGCGCTTCTTCCAACTCATCGTAAGTAATTTTTTTCTCACGATAGGATTTGCGCAGCTCATCAATCTGCTTCTCAATTTCTGTACGCTTGACTCTTTGTGTTTCTACAGCAGTTAGCGCTTCTGCGTTCATTCGCTTAGCTGCTAAACGAGCATCTGATAGAATATCCTCCGCACGCTGAGTTATAGATTTTGCATCTTTTTCACTGGCTGCAATAGTTTTGGTTGCCACAGCTTTTGCTTCGTCAAGGTTGTTTTGCGAATCAATAATTAACTCTTCTGCGGTTTGCTTAGCTGCGTTCACGATTCGTTCAGCTTCTGTTTCAGCATTGGTGATTGTCGCGTAGCGCTCAAGTTTTGCTGCCTTTTCTGCTGCATCAGCCCTTGCTGACTTTAATTTAATGATGTTAATCACCAAAATCGTTAGAACAACTACGAAAGCTACAGCTCCAATGGCTGCATAATGCACAATATTCATTAAACTATCCCTGTGAATTGGTTAGCTATGATGGATAAAAATATCGACGGAGTGTCGCATATTTCATCATTTTATATATGTGAAGTAACTAATTCTTTTTTCAATGACGTTGTTTCAGGTCAATTTTTCATTAGCCAAATAAATAACCTATCTTTTAACCCAGCTCCGGCTGGGTTTTTTTATGGAGCAAATATGGCAGTTGAAACCTACAACTGGCACTCGCAGCTCGGCGCGGGGGCCGTAGAATACAGTCAAACAATACGCTCTGCGCAGTTCGGTGATGGCTACGAGCAGGTGGCCGAGAACGGCATTAACTCGACGGCTATTCAGGTACCAATGAAGCATGTGGGCGCTGATTCTGAAGTGAATACCGTTCGGGACTTTCTCCTGGCGCATACCGTAAAGGCTTTCATCATCACGCCGCCGGGCGAAGAGAAAGGACTGTACCGCGTTGTCGCCGACTCCGTGCGCAAAAACCAGATTAGCAGCAAATTCGCTGAGCTTACATTCACGATTAAGCGCGCCTATGGCGTCTATGCCTGAGGTGGAGCATGACAGCACTGATTGATACAGCTGCAATGCTGGCGCCGGGCGGTAGAGTCCGGCTGGTTGAAGTAGATGCTTCAGAGTTCAGTGGCGGTATTCATCGCTTCCACTACAGTCCATTTCCCCATACACCCGCCGAGATCGAAGCGGCGAAAGGCGATGAGACTAAACTTGGACCAAAGCCCATATTTTGGGATGGTAAAACCTTCGACTTCTGGCCATTCCAGATTTCTGACCTCGCTCTCTCGACCGACCAGGCCGCTGAGCCGAAACTTAGCGTATCGAACCTTGACGGGCATATCACTGCGCTCTGCCTGCAGTTCAAGGACATGGTTAACGCGAAGATAAGCATCATCGACACCTACGCCGTTTATCTGGACGCGGTTAACTTCCCAGGCGGCGTGAACCCGACGGCAGACCCGACAATGTTCACGCTCCAGACCTTCTGGCTGGACACCAAAACCTCTGAAGATGATGAAGTGGTGACGTGGGCGTTGAGTAGCCCAGCGGATTTGCAGAACCTGGTTATTCCCACCCGTCAAATTACATCGCTGTGCGAGTGGGCGCTGCGCGGCCAGTACCGAAGCGGTGACGGCTGCACCTACAATGGAACAGCATATTTTGATGCGAAGGGGAATGCGGTCGCTGACCCTGCGCTGGATGTATGCGGCGGCTGCCTGAGCGATTGCCGCAAGCGCTTTGGATCGGGGCTGGCTGAGCCAAACGCTGCTATTCTTGATTTTGGCGGGTTCCCGGCAACTGTTCTCTTCTCCCGATAACCGGACTTCAAAATGAACAAAACGATAATGAATGCCATCCGGAAGCATGCTCTGGAGGAATCGCCACGCGAGTGCTGCGGCTTTGTCATTCAGTCAGGACGGCGTCAGCGTTACTTCCCGGTACCGAATAGTCACGATAATCCGATAGAGCATTTCCGCATTGATGCTGAGCAGTGGGCGAATGCTGAAGACATCGGCACTATTATCCGCGTGATTCATTCGCACCCAGGTGATGGTGCCAGAGCTATCCCATCAGACCTTGACCGGCAGCAGTGCAACCAGTCCGGTGTGGTCTGGGGTGTCTACGCGCCAGACTGTGATGAATATGCTGAGATAACACCGGGTTCCATCCCGCTACTTGGCCGTCCATTCATCCTTGGCTCGCACGATTGCTGGGGGCTGATAATGCACTGGCATGCCACCCAGGGTGTAACGCTGAATGATTTCCGGGTCGACTACCCTTGGTGGGAAAGCCACTACCCAGACAACCTGTATTTCGATAACTGGGAGCGGGAGGGGTTTGTCGAATGCGACCCATCGCCAGGCTGTATGGTCATCATGCAGGTTGAATCCGGTAAGTGGAACCATGCGGGAATCATTACTGAAGAGGGTGAATTGCTGCATCACCTCTACGGCCAGCCGTCATGCATCACGCCATACTCGCGCGGCTATTTCAAAGACCGGACGATGATATGCGTCCGACATAAAAACTTACCTCAGGAGATAAAACCATGGCGCGGTTAACAACTATTCGCCTGTACGGTGCGCTGGGTGCGCGATTTGGACGAGTGCATAAGTTGGCAGTGCAAACGTCCGCGGAAGCGGTGAAAGCCCTGTGCATCAATTTCGACGGGCTGGAGCAATATCTTTATGACGCCAAAAAGAACGGAATGACTTTCGCCGTGTTTCGTGGGAAACGCAATATCGGCGTGAAGGACTTTAAAGAACTGGCGGGGGATAGTGATATCCGTATTGCACCTGTAATGGAGGGAGCGAAAAAAGCAGGGATATTCCAGACTATCCTCGGTGCTGTGATGGTGGTCGCGGGAATAGCCATATCATATTTCAGTTCCGGAGCGCTTGCCACCTTTGGCGCGAGCCTTGCTGCTGGTGGTGTTGGCATGATGGCCGGAGGTATCTACCAGATGCTATCACCCCAACCAAAAGGACTTCAGGGGCGAGATGATCCCGATAACAAACCCAGCTATGCTTTCGGCAGCTCAGTAAACACCTTGGCAATGGGTAACCCGGTTGCCGCGCTCTATGGGGAGCGGGAGATCGGCGGTGCAATTATTAGTGCAGGAATCGTTGCAGAAGATATTTAAGTTTCAGCAACATAGCTCGCGGTTAACATGCGTAGTGTTATGCTACCTTCAACAGCATTCCACTATGGGGACACAACAATGCCAGCTGTAAAAATAGTCGCTGAATGGTTGAAAGAGGAAAATGATCCTCGCATGGAATCTACTTTAGAGTTTGTTGCAGCTATTGATTTCAACGGACATATCAAACCTGAACAAAAGGTATATGGCCTAATTACGGGATATGGCTACGGTTCTTTACCTCCCGGGGATTATCCTTTCACAGGCGAAAAGAGTGAGCAGGGATGCTTAAAAATGGACTGGGGACGGGACTACCAGAAATTCAATTCTACAATTAATGTCCTTGGCAGACGACTGAGCCCCGGAGACATCATCACTCATGTGGAAAAACCTGGAATTGAAAATACTTTCGATTACGAGATAAGGTTAGTCACGTATTTTCAGTGATTAGCCACAGCAAAAACCAACCCGCTTAGGCGGGTTTTTTTATGGATGCAATATGGCAACGATTACTGGTGCGAAGGGCGGGAGTCAAAAACAGCATACACCTGTAGAACAGCCGGACTCCGCGCAATCAATGGCTCGCTGCCGCATGCTGCTGGCGCTGGGAGAGGGCGAATTTGCTGGTGGGCTGGATGCTACGCGCATCTTCCTTGACGGAACCCCGCTGGGCAATGCAGACGGTTCAATGAACTTTGAGAACGTTACCTGGGACTTCCGTCCCGGCACTCAGGTTCAGACACCAATCCCAGGCTTTCCAGCTGTTGAAAATGAAACCAGTATTGGCGTGTCGCTGACGAAAGTTACCCCATGGACTCGTGCGATCAGTAACACCCAGATTGACGCGGTGCTGGTACGTATTGGTATCCCTGGATTACAGCAGCAGGAAAACGATGGGGATATTGTCGGCACAACGGTTCAGTACCATATCGACCTTGCTGTGGACGGTGGGGCTTACTCGACAGTCATGACTAAAACCGTCACAGAAAAGCTCAGTTCGCTCTACGAACTAACCCACCGTATTACTCTTCCCAAAGCCAGAACCGGCTGGCAGATTCGGGTTGTCCGGGATACTGCTGACAGTACCAGCCAAATGCTCCAGAACAAAACGCAGGTACAGGCGATCACCGAGGTGATTGACGCGCGTCTCCGTTATCCGCATACCGCACTACTGTATGTGTCATTCAATGCTAAGTCATTCAGCAATATCCCGAAGATATCCTGCAAGCCGAAAGGTCGGGTAATCCGCATCCCTCAGAACTACGATCCGATTACACGTACTTATGGCGGAACATGGGACGGTACATTCAAATGGGGATGGACGAATAATCCTGCATGGATTTGGTTCGACATTCTTACTGAGCCGCGCTTCGGACTGGGTCGCAGGGTTACGCCAGCGATGCTCGATAAATGGGAGCTGTACCGCATTGCCCAGCGCTGCGACCAGAAGGTGCCGGATGGTAAGGGTGGTAGCGGTACCGAGCCTCGCTTTATGTTTGACGTTTATATCCAGGCTCAGGCTGATGCCTGGCAGGTGATTAAGGATATTGCGGCAGGTTTTAACGGCATGACGTTCTGGGGCAACAACATGTTCAATGTTGTCTCTGATATGCCAGCAGATACGTCAAAACTTCAGATCCTCACCCGTGCCTCTGTGGTCGGGAAACCAACCTATTCCAGCGGCAGTGAAAAGAACCGCTATAGCTCAGCGCTGATTAACTTTAGTGACCCGGATAACCACTATCAGGATCGCACTACTGCAGTGATGTTTCCCGATCTGGTTAAGCAGTTCAAGTTTAAGCAGACTCAGCTAACCGCGATTGGCTGCACACGTGAAAGCGAAGCTCAGCGCCGGGGTGGTTGGGCAGTGTACTCCAATTCTCTGGACCGTATTATCACTGTCCAGACGGGACTTGATGGCTTCGCTTATGTGCCGGGGACTGTATTTGCGTTTGCAGATGAGCGGCTGTCTGGGCGTGTCTATGGTGGACGTATTACTGATTACGATGCAGGGTTGAAGTCAGTAACTACCGATCGCGGCACGAGTGCGGTGGCGGGTGATACGCTGATGATTCGTACCCAGGGCGGTACCGTTGAGAGCAGAACCATTCAGGCGGTTAACGGCCAGCAACTGATACTGGCAACTGCCTTTACCGCTGAGCCACAACCTAATGCCATTTTTGTTATCGATGCGGGCCAGTTGCGTCTCCAGTATTTCCGCGTAACCAATCTGACATTTAACGATGAAGATAACACCTACAGTATCACCGGTGCAGAGTACAACAGCGCAAAATACGATGCCGTTGATAACAATGCCCGACTGGATACGCCACCGATCAGTCTGATACCGACAGGCCTGGTAGGGCAACCGTCGAACATCGCAATTAGCAGCTACGATTCGGTCCGCCAGGGACAGCGTATCGCCACTATGGTTGCGAGTTGGGATGCGCCAGTAGATAAAAACGGGAAAACCCAGGCAGATATCGTAGCGTATCAGGCACAGTGGAAACGTGGTGATAATGAGTGGATCAATATTCCCGAAACAGGCCTGCGCAATATAGAGGTGTCCGGGATTTATTCCGGTGATTACCTTGTGCGCGTCCGTGCGATTAACTCTGGGGGAGCGTCTAGCCTTTGGGCCACCTCTGCGTTGACCCATCTTACCGGCCGCACCGGTGAAGTTCCAAAACCGATTGGACTTCGTACCACTGCAATCAACTGGGGTATTCAGGTTGACTGGTCCTTCCCGGCTGATACAGGTGACACGCTCCAGACCGAGTTGCAGTATTCAGCAAACGGTAATGGGGATAATCCTCTGCTGCTTGCAGGAGTTCCGTATCCTCAACACACATATACCCAACTGGGTTTGAAGGCTGGTCAGGAGTTCTGGTACCGGGCTCGTCTGGTCGATCGCATTGGTAATCAGAGTGACTGGACCGACTGGGTTCGTGGCCAATCCAACGCGAATGCTGACGACTACCTGGGCGATATTGCCGATGATTTTCTGACGTCTGCCGACGGTGATCGCCTGACAAGTGACATTGATACTAATCTGGAAGCTGCGTTGCAGAATGCGCTGGCCAACCATGCAACCGTGGAACACCAGTGGGCGCAGTATGGTGAAGTACGCGCGGATATTCTGGTGGTTAAAACGACCATTGCGCAGGTCGATAAAGCCATGGCTGAAATGTCGACGCAGGTGCAGGCGCAATTTAATGATGTGACTGCCGCACTGGAGGACAAGCTTACTGCCGTGGTTGATGCTACAGGGGCATCTGCGATTTACACCCTCAAAACTGGGGTCCGGATTAACGGTGTGATGTATAACGCCGGAATGTCGATTGCGGTGCTGGCGGAGGCGGGTAAGCCGGTAGTCACTCGTGTCGGATTTAACGCCAATCAGTTCGTCCTGATGAGTGGCAGCGGTGATACGCAATATTCACCCTTTGCTGTGGTGAATGGTCAGGTGTTTATCAGTGATGCGTTTTTCCGTGATGCTTCCATTGATTTCGGAAAAATTACTGACAGCCTACAGTCATCAAACTTTATAGCAGGTCCGGGCGGGCGTGGATGGAAATTACCAAAATCAGGGAATGCTGAGTTTCATGGAAACCTGTACGCAGATGGCGGAGCATTTGCATTTAACGGCACCAATAACACTGTCGTCATCAACGGGAATGGGCTGACGGTTAATTTGTCCGGTGGTGGTCGGGTTGTAGTCGGGAGGTGGTGATATGCCTGAGGGGATATTAATCGACTATAACGATGGCCGTCCGGTGATGGCGATTACTGCGGGGCTGCGTGCCCCCAGTTTTTGTACATCGTTCTCAGGCTGGTCATCCCAGTTCATGCAGTACCCTGTCAATACACCGCTTGTTCCTGGCTCACAGGCTATCGTTGTGCCAACGAACCCCATTTACATCTATTCCTTTGCTGAATTTGATGTGGCCATTATGACCAGCGTCACCCGAAACGGTGATTCCGGGGTCATCATTGGGGCTGAGACAATTGGTGGAAAAAGTCTTGTCCCTGACTGGTCTGGCTACGTCATGGAGTTGCTGCCTGCGGCGACTTATAACGAAGGGTTACTGGTTTCAAACTCGACTGACTTTACTGCCATATCCAATCAGGCCGCGCTGATGACGTGCGCCTGGTCCGGGCGCATTACGGTTAACGGCAGTGCTGCGCTTCCGGTGGGCGGTATTCCTTTCGGTAAATGGGATAACCCGAATGTGTCGGTGGGGTTTGATGGCGGAAATATCATCGTGCGCGATATTTCCTACATCGGGCGGGACGATGTGGCCGGAACGGCGACGATTGACCTGGTGATATTCAATCAGACAGCACCTGTCGGCGGCGACGGTATCACGATGACCAACGCCGCAGGCCAGGTCACGTTCTCCACGCTGAAACGCCCCTTTGTCTATGACCGCCAAATTCAGATTACTGACGCCTTTCAGGACATTGGCGGTGGATTCTGCCAGATAGTCTATACCGGCGTTCAGGTGCGCATGCTCAGCGGATGGGGAAATATCAGAACCAAAGGCGTAGTCATGTCAGGCGGTAGCGTCAGGTCGGCCTACAACAAAGTGTTTGCGGACCGCCACTCCGGTTCATGGGATATGACCCGAAACAGAAATATCGCCATGCCCATTCTAATTCTTCCGAACATGTATTAAGGAACCACCATGTCAGCAGGTGTTATTCAGTTAACTCATAACTCGGCAACAGTTCTTGGCTATCAGGCCTCTTTTAGTACGACGCTTCAGCCTGGCGACTTTGTCGTTTCTGTGGTGGGCGGTATCGCCTACACCCTTCCGGTAAAATCCATTGAGAGCAATGATTCACTGACACTGGTCAGTGCCTTTACTGGTCCGACAGCAAATAACCTGGCCTGGGATGCAGTTTCCCGTGTGGCGCTGAATATGGTCACTGCCGCAATGGTGGTGCAGAACACGGAGGCGCTGCGGGGGCTGAATTACGATAAACAGAACTGGCAACTGATATTCAGCAGCAGCGGAGATGTCACGGTAAAATTGCCGGATGGCAGTTCATTCACCGGACCTGCATGGGGTGGTATTGCAGCCACTCTGAGCAGTATTAATCAGGCGTTGACTGGGGTGAGCCAGGAGTTAAGTAAAAAGTTGTCCAAAAGCGCCAATCTGTCCGATTTAACAGATGCATCTGCGGCCAGAAATGCTTTGAGCCTGGGCTCTGCTGCCACACGCAACACAACGGCTGCGCCAGCAGGAACTGCAGTAATGTCGAAGTATCCGGAAGATATGAGAGGAATCACTTCATATGCTGTACCGAGTGCATATCCTATGGGTATTACCGCGGGTATTCATACCGGGCAAATATTAGGGTTAGCGGCAGACAGAGCAATTGGCCTGATAAACCTTCGTCCATGGCCAGATGATTCCGCAGCTGAAATGAATTTTCAGCTGTTTTCTTATTCGAACGGTGGCGTACCTGTCTGTGGTATTGTGGTTCCGAAATACGCTCCCGTGGGGAATATGTGGTATTACGAAGCTCCTGCTTATTTCTGGCATACCCGAAACACGATAACTGACGGAAATGGATTCATAAAAAAGGCCTCTCCGGTGCTGAAACTGTTTAGTGACGGAACATCTGAATGCACAACAGAAGCCGAAGGTTGTGTATCTGAACGAATTGATACGGGGCAATACCTTATCACCGGCTGCATTGGCCTGAATGCTGATGCTGCATGGGGTGGTATCGATGGCGGTTTTGAAATACCGGTCGACAGAAACAAGCAACCCCGCATCTGGCTGGACTACAAAGTCAATGCTGATGGCTCGGTACTGGTCAGAACGTATCACCGGGTTCATCCCTCCGCGCCTCCTTTTGCTCAGAACAGAATAGGGAATACTGATATTGACGGCGTGTTTACTGAGACTGTGGCTGACGGAGAGCCAGTCGATATTCCGGCAGATTCATTTGTGTCAGTGCGTGTTGAAATGCCGGAAGACAGCATCTGGCAACAGAGACAAAGAGAGGCGAAAGAGGCACAGGAGGCGATGGTAAAAGCTGAACTGGAAAGCCAGCAAAATCAGCAGGAGGCTCAGTAGGACAAATTGGCAGGTGCCGCAGCCACGCCGTATGCAAGAGCATGGCTGCGACCGACTGGCGAACGTTCGATAGTGCGAGTGTTGAATGATTGCCAGTCACGGCGGATTGTACTTAAGCAATATGACGGTTCAAGGCGTTTAATCTGAAACCAGCCACATATCAGACTCTTCAAACATTTCCTGAACAGTACGGCTTATCTGTTCCTTCTCATGCTTGCTGGCGTCGGTATTGATCGCCGGCAGTGTCATCATCGGTTTAACCCGGACATCAGCATCAGGGAAGATATGGTGAACCCTCCTGGTCAACTCGCCCAGAATGATATCTTTTGCACCGGGCAGACCATCAAAATTCCTTTTGTCATAAACGAGTTCCACGAACATTGCTTATTGCTCCTTTACTGGATGGATATACAGTATTTATACTGTGTTTTTATGCAGTATTCAAGAGAGGGCGTGATGATGCCACGACGCAGCGATATTGAAATAGCCTGGTATGCTTCGATACAGCAGGAACCAAATGGCCGGAAGACCGTAACCACGCAACGGTTTGTCCAGGAACTGAGCAAGGTTAACTGGAACTGGACGATGAAGCAGGCCAACGAATGGATCGAGTGGTATGTGACAACATTCCGCGATGTATCAACGCAGGAAGGCGAGAACCGTACCTTTCAGCTGTTCAATCCAAACGGAGGTCTATAGCCATGGGCTTTCCTTCACCTGCGGCAGATTACGTTGAAACAAGGATTTCCCTTGATCAACAGCTAATCAGCCAGCCCGCAGCGACTTACTTCATGCGTGCATCACGTTCACATTTCAGGGAAGGGATAATCCAGGGGGCGCTGCTTGTTGTTGATGCTTCAATTTCTCCCTGTGATGGCTCGCTGCTGATATGCGCGATAGATGGGGAATTCAGGATCAAGCGATATCGGACTCATCCTCAGCCCCACCTGGTTAATCTGGAGAACGGGAGAAGGGAGGCGCTGCCAGCAGATGATGACGGTTACAGTTCTGCGCCCGCTATATTCGGGGTGATCACGTACATCATTAATGATGCCAGGAACGCGGAATTTGATGATTGCCCGGTGATGTAATCACATTGGCTGTATCAGTTCGGAGCCCTGATTTTTCACATTCCCTACGGCACGCGTCACGGCGTGCCAAATAAAATTCTCAGCCGGTACGGAACCATCGGCCGCAATTTCCGTAGCTTCTTTCCCTCCAACGTCCTGCCTCATCCATTCGCGAGCAGCATCTGGTGACAGTACCAGTGGACACCTGTCGTGAATATCTACCAGTCCTTTGTCTGCAGCAGCCGTCACTATCAGGAATCCTTCTGCTTCATCTCCACGTTCGAATGGTGTGCTGCCGATCGCCGCCATGAATATCGGCTGGCCATCGGCTCGATGAATGAAGTAGGGCTGCTTTTTGTCACCTTCCTTTTTCCATTCATACCAACCATCAGCAAAACAAATTGCACGACCATGCTGCCAGAGTGGTTTAAACATTCTGCTGGTAGCCGCAGTTTCAGATCGAGCATTAATTAGCGGTGGCTTATCCCACCAACCGGGGGCGTATCCCCAGATAACTGGATCAAGATGCAACTGCTCATCACGTTCGCTCAGAAGCAGAACTTTTGTTCCTGGCGCTACGTTGAATCTTCCGATGGGTTCTGGATCGTATGGAATGTCGCATTCTGATTCATCAGCAAGCAGGGCAAGATAATCTTCACGCGTCATTGACTGTGAAAAACGTCCACACATAGGAACCTCCAGCCATATGTCAGACTGAAAGTATAGGCGGTAACTAAAAGAGAGGGCGCGTAGGTTAATGTGTACCTAATTGCGCCCTTAATTTGGATTGTGGATGATTATTTATTTTTATATATTTGAATTTTAAGAGGTTTATTTAAGCTTAAAAAACCTTCTTGTAAGGTTTTACTGAAACCTGCGCATAAACGCCCGCCGCAACATACGGATCGGCTTCTGCCCACGCCTGTGCCGCCTCCAAAGATTCAAATTCGGCAATCACCGTCGAGCCGGTAAAACCCGCCGCACCGGGATCGTTACTGTCAACCGCTGGCATGGGGCCCGCCGTGAGCAAACGCCCTTCGTCATGAAGGAGTTGCAGGCGAGCCAGATGAGCAGGGCGCACGGAAAGACGTTTTTCGAGAGAGTCTGCGATATCTTGAGCGTAAATAACATACAGCACGGGTAGAGCTCCTTGAACGGTAAAAGTCGTTAATAACGTTATTGGAAAGGCCTAGCAACTGCAACGGAAAGATAACTGATATGTTAAGGCCATACTCTGAAAGTGGTTTTTATCATAAAATCGCGTTTTAAATGTCAGTTAGCACCACGGGCTTATTGAATATGATTGCTATTTGCATTTAAAATCAGGGCCTGGTTTTTTTACTGAAACGATTATGACTTCAATGACCCTTGATTTACCTCGTCGCTTTCCCTGGCCAACGTTACTGTCTGTCGGCATTCATGGTGCCGTAGTGGCTGGTTTGCTGTATACCTCGGTACATCAGGTTATTGAACTACCTGCGCCAGCGCAGCCGATCTCTGTCACGATGGTCGCGCCTGCCGATCTCGAACCGCCTCAGGCCGTTCAGCCGCCGCCGGAACCCGTTGTCGAGCCTGAACCGGAACCTGAACCGATTCCAGAGCCACCAAAAGAGGCGCCGGTGGTGATTGAAAAACCGAAGCCCAAGCCTAAACCGAAGCCAAAACCGGTGAAAAAGGTGGAAGAGCAACCGAAACGCGATGTTAAACCAGCAGAACCGCGCCCGGCCTCCCCAGTGGAAAATACGGCACCTACTCGCACAATGACCAATACCGCGCCGGCAACTACCAGCAAACCGGTGGTCAGTGCGCCATCGGGTCCACGCGCTTTAAGCCGTAATCAGCCTCAGTATCCGGCGCGAGCTCAGGCGCTGCGCATTGAAGGCCGGGTAAAGGTCAAATTTAACGTAACGCCGGATGGCCGGGTTGAAAATGTGGAGATCCTGTCGGCACAGCCTGCCAATATGTTTGAGCGTGAAGTGAAAAATGCGATGCGTAGATGGCGTTATGAAGCAGGCAAACCCGGTTCCGGGCTTGTGGTGAATATTGTTTTCAAATTAAACGGCACAACGCAGATCGAGTAAGCATCAGGCCGTCCGGCAATGATCAAGAGTGATGATTGCCGGATAGCAGTACTGACGTGTGCTATCAGACCAACGTGGGAATTGGACGCGGTTTCCCGTCTTTATCAACGGCAACGTAGATAAACAGAGCTTCGGTGGCCTTATAGCGCTGCCCAATAGGTTCAGAAGCGACCTTCTTCACCCAAACTTCAATATTGATGCTGATCGAGGTTGTCCCGCGTTTCACACAGCGCGCATAGCAACACACCACATCACCTACGGCGACCGGGCGCAAAAAGCTCATCCCTTCCACTCGCACCGTTACCACACGACCATGTGCGATCTCTTTGGCCTGAATCGCGCCACCTATATCCATTTGTGACATCAGCCAGCCGCCAAAAATATCACCGTTCGCGTTGGTATCGGCAGGCATGGCCAGAGTACGTAAAACCAGTTCACCCTGGGGAGTGTTATTCGTTGTTGTCATTGTAGAACCGACTATAGAGAAAGATTACAGGCGCGATGCTACTAGAATTTGTGCGTTGAGAACAGAGGTGATGCGGCGTGCAGAGCAGATGTAAGTCAGGTTGTCAGCACAATGGAACGCGAGGGGATAAAAATTCGCCAGATCCGCAGATCTGGCGAGCATGAATTATGATTTATCTTCTTGCGGCAGATGACGGTAAATATAGACCCCACTCAGCAGCGTAAAGAATAAAGTCAGGGCGGTCAGACCGAACACCTTGAAGTTGACCCAAATGTTCTGCGGTAGCCAAAATGCAATATAGATATTCGCCAGACCACACAGGATGAAAAATACGGCCCATGCTAAATTAAGTTTCGACCACACTGACTGCGGTAGGGTCAGCTCTTTACCTAACATGCGTTGAATCAGCGGCTTTTTCATCACCCACTGGCTAACCAGCAGAGCACCAGCAAACAGCCCGTAAATCACCGTTACTTTCCACTTAATGAATTCATCGTTGTGGAAAAAAATAGTCAGGCCACCAAATACGGCCACCAGGACAAAGGTGATTAACGCCATCTTCTCGACCTTGCGATAGCGAACCCAGCTGTAAATCAACACTACAGCCGTCGCGACAATCAGCGCCGAGGTCGCCGCATAGATGTCGTAAAGCTTATAAAAAGCAAAAAAGACAACCAGCGGTAAAAAATCAAGAAACTGCTTCATTCTTCGATTCCGTCATCAAAAGCACCGGGTACAAGCCCGGAATGCGTTCAGGGTTTATTGGCGAATCAGCATGTACAGGCGGAACAAATAGATCAGCAACACGGCGGAGATCATATTGCTCAGCGTATTCGCCAATACCGCGCCAACATTCGGCGTAAGTACTGCAAAACTTGGCGCAAAAAGCAACAGCAGCGTTTTTGCCAGCAACCAACCGATCACTGCCGGCGCAACCAGTCGCATATTGGACCACGCCAGACGCATACTGTTGCGCATCGCGGCAAAGACACCCATTTTGTCCTGTACCAACATCACCGGTGCGAGTGCCAGCAGGATCGCCAGCAGAATACCGGGAACAACAACCAGCATAATACCGATTTGCACTAGCAGAGTAGTCAAAAAAATCAGAATAAACAGCTTCGGTAACACTGGCGCACTGGCGCCGATGGCACGTAACGCACTGACGCGATGACCTGCTGAAATCAGCTGAATCATCAGGATGACCCCCCCGGCGAGGATGGCATTACCAATCAGACCGGAAAACGTCGACGCTGCGGATGCGCGTAGCAAAATTTGCTGTTGCTCCGGGGTCATGTTTTGCACCAGATCGAACAGCCCCACGCTGCTGGTTAACTGATCGCCTTCACTGAGTTGCGCAATTTGTGCGTCAGTGGGGGAAAAGGCATGCCCTAACACCACTGTGATAAACGCGCACAACAACGATACCAGCAAGATGGTAATGAATTGATTACGGAAAAAGTTTCCCGTGTCACGGTAAACGGATTTCGCCGTGATAGACATGCACTCTCCTTGAGTTTTGCAGGTGTTCATTTGCGGGCAATTGTACCCTGGATAACTCTACAGTGGCAGCATCGCGCGATGTATGGAAAAGCATATCTTTGTAAAGCTGCAGTAATTTTTGGCTATGACTTCAGCGTCATGCATGAACGCTGTTTGTTATCTGCGCATCACGCGCAGATATCCATCAACCATCAGCAATGAGCTGGAGGTACTTGCACAATGAAAATATATCAAAATTGATCTGAATTAATTTAACCAGGATTTTGAATGCAAGTTCTAACTTAATCTGGATCAATAAATGTTAAATTATCAAAGTCAATGTGATCCATGTTAGATCACTTATTACTCCAATGTGGGTATATTCGTTCCGCTTTTATAACCATAACGATGGAGCGGACATGAAAAAATTAACAGTTGCAGCATTGGCTTTAACAACTCTTCTCTCTGGTAACGCATTTGCGCATGAAGCTGGAGAATTCTTTATTCGTGCGGGTTCTGCCACCGTCAGGCCGACGGAAGGTGCAGGTGGTACGCTGGGCAGCTTAGGTGGCTTTGATGTCAGCAATAACACGCAGTTGGGTCTGACATTTACCTACATGGCAACCGACAATATCGGTGTTGAATTACTGGCAGCTACGCCGTTCCGCCATAAAATCGGCACTGCTGCAACGGGTGATATTGCCACCGTACATCATTTACCGCCGACGTTAATGGCGCAGTGGTACTTCGGTGACTCCAGCAGTAAACTGCGTCCGTACGTAGGTGTTGGGGTGAACTACACGACCTTCTTCGATGAAGGCTTTAACGATAACGGCAAAAAAACGGGGTTATCGGACCTGAGCCTGAAAGATTCCTGGGGTGCAGCAGGGCAAGTCGGTATGGACTATCTGATTAACCGCGACTGGCTGATTAACATGTCGGTCTGGTACATGGATATCGATACCACCGCAAGCTATAAAATGGGTGGCGTCCAGCAGCGAGACAGTGTACGCCTCGATCCGTGGGTGTTTATGTTCTCTGCGGGTTATCGTTTCTGATATTTACTGTAAAACACTTCTGCAAAACTGGTCGTCAAATGGCCAGTTTTTTTCCATTCTTTTCCTCGCGTATCGTTGTCTTGATCGGCCATTATTTTGCTCATCTGGCCTGACAAAATTTGTGTGTCGATACTTCGCTATAAGCAGTGCAGCAGCAACTTTAATAGTAGAAGTGTTTGTCTGGAATATTACTTTTGTTTCTCTTTTCTTATGCATTATTGCTGCGGACCATTTATTAAGAACAAAAAAGAACCAGAGGATAATTTATCAATAATGTTAACTATTGATAAAATTAAAGTAACATATCGTAAAATTCGAATATTTTTATTTTTAATAGACGAGGATTTATACGTCATGATATAATGTAATGCTAGGTTATTTACCTGTCGGCTATGTAAATGAATTTTTGAGGAGATCATTCCAGTGGGACGTAAGTGGGCAAATATTGTTGCTAAAAAAACAGCTAAAGACGGTGCAACGTCTAATGTATATGCAAAATTCGGTGTCGAAATTTATGCTGCTGCTAAACAAGGCGAACCAGACCCAGAATTAAATACATCTTTAAAATTCGTTATTGAACGTGCTAAACAAGCGCAGGTTCCAAAACACGTTATTGATAAAGCCATTGATAAAGCCAAAGGCGGCAGTGATGAAACGTTCGTGCAAGGGCGTTATGAAGGCTTTGGTCCCAGTGGCTCACTGATTATCGCGGAAACATTGACTTCAAATGTTAACCGTACGATTGCTAATGTCCGCTCAATTTTTAATAAAAAAGGCGGGAATATCGGAGCGGCTGGTTCTGTCAGCTATATGTTTGACAATACCGGAGTGATTGTTTTTGAAGGGACAGACCCTGACCACATTTTTGAAATTTTGCTTAATGCTGAAGTAGATGTTCGTGATGTAACCGAAGAAGAAGGAAACATCGTTATTTATACAGAATCTACAGATCTTCACAAAGGCATTGCAGCTTTAAAAGCCGCAGGGATTACTGAATTCTCTACCACAGAATTAGAGATGATTGCTCAATCAGAAATTGAACTTTCACCAGAAGATTTAGAAGTCTTCGCAGGGCTTGTTGATGCCCTTGAAGATGACGATGATGTTCAAAAAGTATATCATAACGTTGCAAATCTCTAATGATAGATTAAAAGAATCTGTCAATATGGCAGATTTTTTTAACTCATAAAGTTGTTATGGATAAGAATGTCTGGCCAGGTATGGCAATTCTAAAAAACAGATAAAAACCACTATCTTAAAAAATGTAATAATTAAAACCTCTGGTCTTAACTTCTTAGGTACGCGATAAACGTTATACGTCCAATATGCCCCGCGATATCCTGCATCCACTCAGCGCCGCTATGAACAATTGAGATGTTAACTCCATCATTCCAGATAATCCTGGTGTAAGCACAACGTGAGTTTCTCACTCATCACTGTCCCGACATTATCAGTGAAGCTTTACATCAGAAATTATGGTCCGCTTCACGCTCAGAGTAGTCTAACGATTGACAGTCTCAGACAGTATGGAAACAATGAGTGCACTATTATTACAAACTCGGATATTCTCCATCGTCATCAACTAAAAATATCTGATCTTCGCCAGAGATTCGCACGGAGCTGTCTGTTACCGTTTTCAGACAATATCCTTACTTAGACCCATCGTTTAAACAATCCCATCCTACCTTTCTCACCTTTGATGTAGTGCTACTCTTTAAGCAAAACAATTTTGAGGATATTGCTGATGATGTTGACCCGCCATCTGCTACAGCAAAAAATCGCACTTCTGGAATCGTTCTCCGAAGATCAAACGGCAGCGTTTGCCGTAAGTGCTGCACGTGAGTTATTGCTTTACATGGATAAAATTGAGGCGCTGGAGAAACTTATTGCGACTCCAGTTACACTACCTTATTGCAGCGCCAGTCCGGTTTGTGAGATTGAGGCGGGCTATGCCGCAGGCGTAAACGACTGCCGCGAGGCCATTCGACGGGCAGGGTATCCTATTGAAGGTGATGATTAGTTTGCGTTCATGTTAACAATTATGTGCTTTTATTGTATAAAACTGTAACCTAAGCGCGCGGCTGCGGGCTACATCAACTTACCTGCATCGGGGTGGCGAACATTCTCTATCAACGTACAACGCTGTTATGCAACAACATAAACGGGTAACCGATTTGGCAATACTGTTAACTATCAGGGTGGACTCGTGAAGATTGTGCAGGATAAGCTCAGAAACAGGCAGGCACTGCTGGTATCAGGGCTCATTACGTTGATATTTACGTCGTTGTTTCTGTTTATTATTTATGAACAGCGAATGGCCGCTGCCAGCGAAGGTGTTAACCGCCTGCAAGCGCGCATGATGGACATTTTTAACGACAACGAGCTGATCGCCGATGCGATTGGCGAGCGCTACCACCATATCAAAACGGGTGATCAATGCGGTGATATTTCACAGTTCGCCCCCCGGGATGAGAATGAATGGGGAATTAACGCCGACCCAAAGCGGCTGCATTCGGCAACGGGGACAATGGTTGCTCAGCAAACCAGCCACAACGCGCTGTGTATGTATACGGCGGCGGAGTTTATTCGCGGTATGGTCAATGAGCTAAACCCGGGCAGTTTTGATGCACATCGTTATATTATCGCCAAAAACTCAGATTATTTTTACTGGTTTATGGCTTCCGATTCGCGCAATTTCAGTTTCTCTAATTCTGAAATGGCGCGGGATATCACGCAATTTTTCTATCCCCCCGTCGATTTCTATACCCGACTGCTGCAGAAAAACGTCAAAAATAAAGCCCTCAGCTCAACGAATTTCTATACCGATAAAATTACCGGTGAAAAAGCTTACAGCGTGGTGAGTTATATCTACGATCTGTCTGGCAAAGAGATATCAGACCAAATCGTGGCTTATCTGGTCTATGACCATTCAAAGTCCGAATTGCAGGAAGCGTTAGCCCAGGCATTTGACTACCAAATTCCACCAGAATTGAACGTAGAATTGGTGAATTTGACCAACAATGAGAGTCTCTGTTTATCCGGTAAATGTACCGGTCAATCCCGCTTTATGGTGCGCAATTTTTCAGAGAAATATGCGCTGCACTATTCGTTATCATTAGGTCGTTTTATGACGCGCGACACGCATGCAGGTATCGTGATTCTGCTGGCGCCGTTTTTCTTCATCATGATCAGCTTCTCGTTAAAATCATGGCTGAACGAAAGTGACCTCAAGGTTTATATTGATACCCTGACCGGTTGTTTTAACCGCCGAATTCTCGACATCATCAAGCGTCGGGATTTATCACACTGCTCGGTGGTGCTACTTGACTGTAATAAGTTCAAGGCCGTCAATGACACCTGGGGCCACGCGGCAGGCGATCGTGCGCTGCAAATTATCGCCAACAGGATGCTGTCAAACACCCGCACCAGTCACGATATTGTGATTCGTACCGGCGGGGATGAATTTATGATCCTGCTGTTTCGATCGCAGGCTACTGACGCCATAGCAATCGCGCAACGTATTAGTGGGCAGGTGACCAGCCATGTGTTTGTGGTGGATGGCCATACCGTGCCATTGTCAGTATCGTGGGGGATTGCAGAGGTGAATGGTGAACTTGATGTGGCCATTCAGAATGCGGATAGCGCTATGTATAGAATGAAGCACACGAAAGAAGGATAAAACCGCCAGAAATTTCTGGCGGTTGATTTAGCTTATTGGTGGGTGGCGGCTTTCATCGTGCTGACAAACGCTTTCAGCTCAGCCAGCATCTGTTCCGGTGCCGCAACATTTTTCTCAATGATTTTCACAATTGCCGAGCCGGAAATTGCACCGGCAGCACCGGCTTCAATAGCACCAGCGACCTGTTCAGGCGCAGAAATACCAAATCCCTGTAAAGAAGGTGGCGCACCATATTCTTTCAGCTTTTCGACCAGATGATGCAGCGGTAATGCCGCACGATTTTCGGCACCGGTCACACCTGCACGTGAAAGCAGATAAGTGTAGCCACGACCATAAGAGGCAATCTGGCGTAGCAGTTCTTCATCAGCGTTCGGCGGGCAGATGAAAATCGGCGCGATGTTGTGGCGCAGCGCTGCAGTTCTGAACGGAGCTGACTCCTCAACCGGCACATCGGCTACCAACACAGAATCCACACCCACTTTTTCGCACTGGGCGTAAAACTCGTCAATGCCCTTGCTGAAGACCAGGTTGGCATACATCAGCAACCCAATGGGAATCGTCGGATGCTTCTGGCGAATCAGCGCCAGCATTTCAAAGCATTGCGACGGTGTAACGCCGGCGGCAAACGCTCGCAGGGTGGCTTCCTGTATGGTCGGACCGTCTGCCAGCGGATCGGAGAACGGAATGCCGAGCTCAAGCGCGTCGGCACCGGCTTCAATCAGCGTATCAATGATTTTCAGTGACTGCTCAACAGACGGATCGCCCAGGGTTACGAAGGGGACAAAAGCGCCTTCTTTGCGGTCCTTCAGCTGTGCAAACAGGTTTTCGTAACGTTCCATCAGATTTCCCCTCGCGCTTTCAGAATATCGTGTACGGTGAAAATGTCTTTGTCTCCGCGACCGGAGAGATTAACCACCAGTAACTGCTCTTTTTCCGGATTCTCACGCATCATTTTCAACGCGTGCGCCAGGGCATGGGAGGACTCCAGTGCCGGAATAATTCCCTCGTGCAGACACAGCGTTTTGAAGGCTTCCAGTGCTTCATCATCGGTGATTGAAACATAATCAGCACGACCAATGCTGTTCAGGTACGCATGCTGTGGCCCAACTGACGGGAAGTCCAGTCCTGCAGAAATAGAGTAAGACTCTTCAATCTGTCCTTCTTCGGTCTGCATCATCGGGGACTTCATGCCGAAGTAAATCCCGACACGACCATGCTTCAACGGCGCACCGTGTTCTCCAGACTCAATCCCGTGACCGCCTGGCTCTACGCCAATCAGACCGACGCTGGTTTCATTAATAAAATCGGCGAACATCCCGATGGCGTTAGAACCGCCACCCACGCAGGCGATAACGGCGTCCGGCAGACGACCTTCTTTTTCCAGAATCTGCGCCTTGGTTTCTTCACCGATCATGCGCTGGAACTCACGCACAATGGTCGGGAAGGGGTGCGGACCAGCCGCCGTACCGAGCATGTAGTGCGCGGTATCGTAGCTGCCAGACCAGTCGCGAAGCGCTTCGTTACAGGCATCTTTCAGCGTTGCGGAACCGCTGTGAACGGGGATAACTTCAGCGCCCATCAAACGCATACGGAAAACGTTAGGCGACTGACGTTCAACATCTTTCGCGCCCATATAAATACGGCATTTCAACCCCAGCAGTGCGCTGGCGAGAGCAGATGCAACACCGTGCTGACCCGCGCCTGTTTCGGCGATGATTTCCGTTTTACCCATGCGCTTCGCCAGCAACGCCTGACCCAGCACCTGGTTGGTTTTGTGCGCGCCGCCGTGCAGTAAATCTTCGCGCTTGAGATACAGCGTCGTGTTGGTGCCTTGAGTAATGTTCTGGCACTTGGTCAGTGCGGTTGGGCGACCCGCATAGTTTTTCAGCAGATCTGTAAACTGCGCCTGAAATTCAGGATCCTTTTGTGCGCTGACAAAAGCTTCTTCCAGCTGGCGCAGGGCAGGCATCAGAATCTGTGGCACATACATACCGCCAAATTCACCAAAGTACGGATTGAGTAATGTTGTCATGTCCTTTTCCTTAATATGCGCGCAGCGTCTGAAAGACCGAAGCCAGAAGACGTGCATCTTTGATGCCCGGCTGTGACTCTACGCCAGAATTGAAATCGAGACCGGCACAGCCGGTTTTTGCCGCGTCAACGCAGTTATCTGCGCCGAGTCCGCCAGCCAGTAAAACGTTATCCAGCGATTGTCCGCCTAAAAGTGACCAGTCGAAGCGTTGACCGCTGCCGCCCTGGCCGTTGTCGAAGACGTATTTATCGACATGCTGATAATCACGGGATGGCAACGTCTCGCTGACGCTGAGTGCCTTCCAGATTTGCATCTGTGCGGGCAGTAAGTCGCGCAGAGCGTCAACATAGGACTGGTCTTCGTTACCGTGCAGTTGCACGGCAGTTAGTCCCAGCTCCGCCGCTGTTGCGCTCACGTCGGTAATATCTGAGTTGCGAAACACCCCGACGTATTGCAGCGGCGCGCCGGTCATGACCTCTCGCGCCTGTGCTACGTTGACCGCGCGCGGTGATGTGGGGACAAAAATCAAGCCGCCGTAAATGGCGCCCGCTTCGTATGCCGCATTTGCATCCTGAGCCCGGGTTAAACCGCAGACTTTATTCTCGCCGAGCAGTACGCGACGCACGGCGGTGTGCAGATCGTCATGCGACATCAGCGCAGAGCCAATCAGAAAACCGTTGGCGAAGTGGCTGAGCTCGCGCACCTGACCGTAAGTATTGATGCCGGACTCGCTGATGACGGTCACACCGTGACCCAGTCGCGGTGCCAGTTGACGAGTGCGATTCAGATCAATCGACAGGTCGCGTAAATCACGGTTGTTGATACCAACGACTTTGGCGCCCAGTGCGATAGCACGCTCCAGCTCTTCTTCGTTACTGACTTCGGTCAGTACGCCCATTTTCAGGCTGTGGGCGACGGCGGCGAGTTGACGATATTGCTCATCATCGAGCACCGACAGCATCAGCAAACAGGCGTCCGCCTGGTAGAAACGCGCCAGGTAAATCTGGTAAGGATCGATAATAAAGTCCTTGCACAGAATCGGCTGCGGTGCGATGCGGCTGACGATAGGCAGGAAATCAAAGCTCCCCTGGAAATACTTCTCATCGGTCAGTACGGAGATCGCGGAAGCATAATGTTTATAGATGCTCGCAATCTGTGCCGGATCGAAGTCATCACGGATCACGCCTTTTGATGGAGATGCTTTTTTGCATTCCAGAATAAAGGCGGTGCGTGCACCTTGCAGCGCATCGTAGAAATCACGTGAGCCAGGCTGAACATCATTTTGAAAGCTGGCCAGCGGTTGTTGCTGTTTGCGGGCTTCTACCCAAATCGCCTTGTCTGCGACAATTTTCGCTAAAACGGTTTGCATCATTTACCCTCTTGCTGCCAGTGCAGTGACGCGGTCATAGGCCGCACCGCTACGCAGTACATTAATCACGGTTTGCGCATTGGCTTTTAAATCTTCTTCACCGTGCAGGCGCATTAACATGGCGACATTCGCGGCAACAGCAGCTTCATGAGCGGCTTCACCTTTACCTTGTAACAAGCGACTAAGAATGTCACGGTTTTCTTCCGGCGTGCCGCCAGCCAGCTGTTCCTGGTGATAAGGCGTCAGACCAAAGTCTTCTGCCGTCAGTTGATAACTTTTGATTTCCCCATCGTGCAGCTCTGCCACAATGGTCGGCGCATGCAGCGAAACTTCGTCCATGCCACCACTGTGCACCACGGCTGCTCGTTGATATCCCAGCACGCGCAGCGTTTCAGCAATCGGTAGCACCAGTTCCGGGCTGTAAACGCCGATCAGCGCCAGCGGCGGATGCGCCGGGTTAATCAACGGGCCGAGCACGTTAAACAGCGTGCGGGTTTTCAACTGCTGACGTACCGGCATGGCATGGCGAAAACCGGTGTGATATTTCGGCGCAAACAGGAAGCACACCCCGAGGTCGTCTAGCGCCTGACGGGATTTATCAGCGTTCATATCCAGATTGATGCCAAATGCCGCTAACAGATCCGAAGAGCCAGACTTGCTGGAGACGCTGCGGTTGCCGTGTTTGGCAACTTTCAGTCCGCAAGCCGCCGCAACAAAGGCGCTGGCGGTAGAAATATTGATGCTGTTGCTGCCGTCGCCGCCGGTACCGACAATATCGGCGAACAGATAATCAGGGCGCGGGAACGGGGCGGCGTTTTCCAGCAGCGCGGTTGCCGCACCGGCAATTTCATTCGGGTGTTCGCCACGAATTTTCATGCTCACCAGCGCCGCAGCCAGTTGTTCCGGCTTCAGTTCACCGCGAACAACTGCGGAAAACAGCTGGTGACTTTCCTGCTGGGACAGCGTCTGGGCCTGATACAGTTTCTCCAGAATGGGTTGCAGCGTATTGGTTTGTTCAAGCTTCTGTTGCGCCCAGGCCAGCGTTTGTTCCAGCAAACGCGCGCCCTGGGTGGTCAGAATTGATTCCGGATGGAACTGGAAGCCGCAGACGCGATCGGTATCGTGACGTACCGCCATCACCATGCCGTTAAAGTGGGCGTTAATGGTCAACCCAGCAGGTACGTTGCTGCCAACCAGTGAATGATAGCGTGCCACCGGCAGCGGATTCGCCAGACCAGAAAACATCGCCTGACCGTCGTGTTCAATGCTGGACGCTTTGCCGTGAAGGATCTCTCCGGCCTGACCCACATATCCACCATAGGCTTCAACAATGGCTTGGTGTCCCAGACAAATACCGATGATTGGCAGCTTGCCGCGCAAACGGGTTAACAGCTCCGGCATGCAACCTGCCTCGCTTGGCGCGCCTGGTCCTGGAGAAAGCATCAGCACCGGATTTTTCATGGTTGCTAAGCGGTCAATCAACGTCTGGGCCGGAATATGGTTGCGGTAAATCACCACATTGTGACCATTAGTACGCAGCTGATCCGCCAGGTTATAGGTAAAAGAATCGATGTTATCAAGCAGCAGAATGTCAGCCATTAGAAGGTCTCCTGTGCGTGGTGCGCGGTAGCGATAGCACGTAGAACCGCGCGCGCTTTATTACGGGTTTCATCGGCTTCAGACTGCGGTACAGAATCCAGAACAATCCCGGCACCGGCTTGTACGGTGGCAATACCGTCTTCCACGAGGGCGGAGCGAATGACAATACAGGTATCCAGATCGCCATGCGCCGTGAAGTAACCTACCGCACCGCCGTAGCTGCCACGGCGACGACCCTCGGCCTCGGCGATAAGCTGCATGGCGCGAACTTTTGGCGCTCCGCTTAACGTGCCCATATTCATACAGGCGCGGTAAGCGTGCAGCACATCCAGATCGCTACGCAGCTCGCCGACCACGCGCGAAACCAGGTGCATAACGAAGGAGTAACGATCGACTTTGGTGAGGTCAGCAACATAGCGGCTGCCAGGCGTACAGATGCGCGCCAGGTCGTTACGCGCAAGGTCAACCAGCATCAGGTGCTCAGAAAGCTCTTTATGGTCGGTACGCATCTCCAGCTCGATACGGCTGTCGAGATCGCGATCAAGCGAACCGTCCGCACGACGACCGCGCGGGCGAGTACCAGCAATCGGGTAGATCTCTATCTGGCGGCTGGTGGCATCGTATTTCAGCGAGCTTTCCGGGGAGGCGCCAAACAGCGTGAACTCGTTGTCTTGCATGAAAAACATGTATGGGCTGGGGTTACTTTTCTTCAGCACATAGTAGGCCGCCAGCGGAGATGGGCAGGGCAGCAAGAAACGGCGGGATGGCACCACCTGGAAAATTTCGCCCGCGCGAATCGCTTTTTGCATACCACGAACTACGGCGCCAAACTCTTCATCGCTCTGATTGCACTCGCAGCGCATCTGCGGGACTTCAGTGACCGGCAACGGCGGCGCAGGCTCGGTAAGCTGCTGGCTCAATTGCGCCAGACGAGCATTAAGACGCTGTTTTTCCGCATCATTGGGGGTAAAAATACTGGCCTGAATACGGGTGCTTTTTTTCTGGTGGTCGATAACCATCAGCGTTTCTGCCAGATAGAAGCAGTAGTCAGGGCAACGGTTGCCCGCTTCAAGCTGTGGCAACTCTTCAAAACCCGCAACCAGATCGTAAGAAAACAGACCGCCGAAGAACATTGCTTCACGTTCTTGCGCTGGAACATTAACCAGCTCCTGCAATAAACGGAATGCATCAAATACGGACAGGGAGCATAAGCGGGCGTCTTCATCGAGCAGTGGGCTGACGGCAGGGAATCGCAGATGACGACCATTCGGCTGTTGTTCGTTTTCAACGCCAGCGGGCAGGGCAACATCCAGCAGCGACAGCAGCGATGCGCCGTTTGCGGACAATGCCTGAATAGTGACAGTGTCACCGAGAGCGGTAATGCGTAATGCGCTGTCGACCAGCAGCAGGCTCTTCAGATCGTCTTTGCTGTCGATATCTGCAGATTCCAGCAGCAGTGTTGCTGGACGTGCGCCACACACTTGATGAAACAGCGCCGTCGGATTCTCACGGTAGGCGGCATCGCAGGCAAGCAGTTCGAGTGTCGGTTTTTGAGTTTGCATCGTTATTCTCATTAATTTTGTTCAAAAAAAAGCCCGCTCATTTGGCGGGCCGGGTATCTGGTTGCATATTGCAGACGTAAGACACTGCCCGAAATCAGGAAGTGCGCCACCAACCTTGCAGAACAAATGTTGCTTTCATCTCAGATACCTTCTTCATGTGAACTTGCGTACTAGTTAACTAGTTCGGTGGAATAAAGTCAACACCTGATTTCAGTATATTTGTCGAAACCGCTATGATGGGCGTGATACGACATTTATTGAAACGGGAGCCGCCTTGAGCGACACGAATTACGCAGTGATTTATGACCTGCACAGTCATACTACAGCCTCCGATGGGCGGTTAACGCCAGAAGCCTTAGTACACCGTGCGGTAGAGATGCGAGTCGGTACACTGGCGATCACCGATCATGACACCACGGCCGGCATTGCGGCGGCAAGAGAAGAAATTTCACGTTCAGGTTTAGCCTTAAATTTGATCCCTGGCGTCGAGATATCAACGGTCTGGGAAAACCATGAGATCCATATAGTGGGTCTGAACATTGATATCGCCCATCCCATGATGTGTGAGTTTCTGGCGCAACAAACGGAACGTCGTCAGCAGCGTGCACGCCTGATTGCCGAACGACTCGACAAAGCGCATATCCCCGGCGCTTGGGAAGGGGCGTTACGCCTGGCCGATGGCGGGGCGGTTACGCGGGGCCATTTTGCGCGTTTCCTGATGGAATGTGGAAAAGCCACAACCATGGCGGATGTCTTTAAAAAATATCTTGCCCGTGGGAAAACCGGTTACGTTCCGCCACAGTGGTGTACAATAGAACAAGCTATTGATGTCATTCATCATTCTGGCGGTAAGGCTGTTCTGGCTCATCCTGGGCGGTACGATCTTAGCGCTAAGTGGCTGAAAAGACTGGTTGCACATTTTGCTGAACATCGCGGCGACGCGATGGAAGTAGCACAGTGCCAGCAGTCTCCCAATGAACGCACCCATCTGGCGACGCTTGCGCGTTCGCATCAACTGTGGGCATCGCAAGGGTCTGATTTTCATCTACCCTGCCCATGGATTGAGTTGGGCCGTAAACTTTGGTTGCCCGCAGGCGTAGAAGGCGTCTGGCAACTTTGGGAGCAGCCCGAGATCACAGAGAGGAAAGTATGAGTCAGTTTTTTTATATTCATCCCGAAAACCCGCAGCAGCGACTGATCAATCAGGCCGTTGAAATCGTGCGTAAAGGTGGGGTGATCGTCTATCCAACCGATTCCGGTTATGCGTTGGGCTGCAAAATTGAAGATAAAGGCGCCATGGAGCGCATTTGCCGCATCCGTCACCTGCCGGACGGACACAACTTTACGCTGATGTGTCGTGACCTGTCCGAACTGTCGACCTATTCGTTTGTCGACAACGTGGCATTCCGTTTAATTAAAAACAACACGCCGGGTAACTACACCTTCATCCTGAAAGGGACGAAAGAAGTTCCGCGCCGTTTGTTGCAGGAAAAACGTAAGACCATCGGCCTGCGTGTGCCATCGAATCCGATTGCGCTGGCGCTGCTGGAAGCACTGGGCGAGCCGATGCTATCTACATCGCTGATGCTGCCGGGCAGTGAATTTACTGAGTCAGACCCGGAAGAGATTAAAGACCGTCTGGAAAAACTGGTGGATTTGATTATTCACGGTGGCTATCTCGGTCAGCAGCCGACCACGGTCATCGATTTAACCGACGATTCCCCGGTGGTGTTGCGTGAAGGCGTCGGCGACGTTAAACCTTTCTTATAAGGGCGCGAACCGCTATACTACGCGGCCTTAAAATGGCGCTGACTGGCGCCGTTGATTCTCCTGTTCGACGCCTGTGAAGGCGACATCTAAAGGAAGCTCTATGAGCGAAAAGTTACAAAAAGTGCTGGCGCGCGCTGGCCACGGTTCTCGCCGTGAAATCGAATCTATTATTGCCGCGGGTCGCGTGAGCGTTGATGGCAAAATTGCCACGCTCGGCGATCGCGTTGAAGTCACTCCGGGTCTGAAAATCCGTATCGACGGTCATCTGATTTCGGTTAAAGAGTCTGCAGAGCAAATCTGCCGCGTTCTGGCCTATTACAAGCCAGAAGGTGAACTGTGTACCCGCAACGACCCGGAAGGTCGTCCGACCGTGTTCGATCGTTTGCCAAAACTGCGTGATGCGCGCTGGATTGCCGTAGGGCGTCTGGACGTGAATACCTGCGGTTTACTGCTGTTTACCACCGATGGTGAACTGGCTAACCGTCTGATGCACCCAAGCCGTGAAGTCGAACGTGAATATGCGGTACGTGTGTTTGGTCAGGTTGATGATGCAAAACTGCGCGATCTGAGTCGTGGCGTACAGCTGGAAGATGGTCCGGCGGCATTTAAAACGATCAAGTTCAGCGGTGGTGAAGGGATCAACCAGTGGTATAACGTCACGCTGACCGAAGGGCGTAACCGTGAAGTCCGTCGCCTGTGGGAAGCTGTAGGTGTACAGGTAAGCCGTCTTATTCGTGTTCGTTACGGTGATATCCCGCTGCCGAAAGGCCTGCCGCGTGGTGGCTGGACAGAGCTTGACCTCGCGCAAACCAACTATCTGCGTGAACTGGTGGAACTGAAGCCGGAAACGACATCTAAAGTTGCCGTCGAGAAAGATCGTCGTCGCATGAAGGCAAATCAGATCCGTCGTGCGGTGAAGCGGCACTCACAGGTCGGTAGCAGCCGTCGTCCGGGTGGTCGTAGCAACAACGGTTAATTATGAGTGGGCCTGATAAGCAAAGCGCCATCAGGCCTTAGCGTGGAGCCGGATGCGGCGCAAGCGCCTTATCCGGCCTACTGTCAGTAATCAATCCCTATCTGGGCCTTCACGCCCGCTTCAAACGCATGCTTGACCGGGCGCAACTCGCTGACCGTATCCGCTAACTCCAGAATATCGCGATGACATCCACGGCCGGTGATAATCACCGTTTGATGGGCAGGGCGCGCGTTTAGGGCAGTGATGACCTCTTCAAGCGGCAGATAGTCGTATGCCACCATATAGGTCAGCTCGTCCAGCACCACCATATCCAGTTTATCGTCGGCCAGCATCCGCTTACCGTGTTCCCACACGGCCATACAGGCCGCGGTGTCGGACTCACGGTTTTGCGTTTCCCAGGTAAATCCTGTCGCCATAACCTGAAACTCTACGCCGTGGGGTTCAAGTAAGTTACGTTCTCCGTTTGGCCACGTACCTTTAATAAATTGTACGACGCCGACTTTTTTACCGTGGCCCACCGCGCGCGTGGCGGTACCGAATGCGGCGGTGGTTTTACCCTTACCATTTCCGGTGAATACGATGATGATCCCGCGCTCGTCCGTAGCGGCGGCAACGCGTGCGTCAACCCGATCTTTTACGCGCTGTTGACGTTGCTGATAGCGTTCTTCACTCATTGGACAATTCCTGGTTTACGGCCCGGCTGGGCGTCAAAAGTCATACCGGTTTTACGGCGGCTGTCATCGCCCATCAGCCACAGGTAGAGCGGCATAATATCGGCGGGAGTTTTCAATTTCTGTGGATCTTCCGTGGGGAATGCGCTGGCTCGCATGCCAGTTCGTGTTCCACCAGGATTGATACAGTTTACGCGCAGATGACGGTTTTGATACTCATCAGCCAGAACCTGCATCATCCCTTCGGTAGCAAATTTTGATGTGGCATACGCCCCCCAATTGGCGCGTCCCTGGCGGCCGACGCTGGAAGAGGTAAAGACCAGCGATCCGGCATCGGATTTGAGTAACAACGGCAGCAATGCCTGAGTCAGCATAAAAGTGGCATTCACATTTACCTGCATCACATCCTGCCAGACCTGCGGGTTTTGTTCACTCATTGGGCAAATATCGCCGAGTAATCCGGCGTTATGCAGTACGCCATCCAGACGTGGGAAATGTGCGGCAATGCGCTGTGCAAGCTGGTGACATTCTTCAGAGGTACAGGTCAGTAAATCCAGTGTAAACCACTGTGGTTGTGTTCCGTTTTCATCGGCGATAGTGCGGGCAACCTGACGCAGTTTTTCTTCGTTACGCCCAAGCAGGATAACGGTCGCGCCATAGCGTGCATAGGTCTGCGCGGCTTCGCGTCCGATACCATCGCTGGCACCGGTGACAAGAATAATGCGGCCCTGTAAAAGGTCTTGTTTAGGTTGGTAATGCACGGCTACTCCTCGGCGACGCCCTGGCCATCTCGTTCGCAATAACTTTTGGGCTTTATGCCTTAAACCCTGTTCTTTTTCAATCAGCCAAAGGCAATAACACCGCAAAATGAACGCTTTGTCATGCTTTTTACTGATTCAGCACTGGATGTATGAAGCAAGACGAGGTGACACGCCTGTTGTACACTGAGCGGAAGTCGCGTTGTTTAACCAAGGTGGGTCTCGTGGAATTGTTGTCTGAATATGGGCTGTTTTTGGCAAAAATTGTCACTGTCGTGGTGGCTATTGCAGTGGTGGTGATGCTGATCGTAAACGCGACACAACGCAAACGTCAGCGTGGGGAATTGCGGGTTATTAACCTCAGCGATCAATATAAAGAGATGAAGGAAGACCTGTCGCTGGCCTTATTGGATGGGCATCAGCAAAAATTCTGGCATAAGGCGCAGAAAAAGAAACAGAAGCTGGAGGCGAAGGCCGCCAAGGCAAAAGCGAAACTGGGTGACAGTACGCCATCAGATAAACCCCGTGTATGGGTGCTTGATTTTAAAGGCAGTATGGATGCCCACGAGGTCAACGCATTACGCGAAGAGGTGACGGCGGTGCTGGCGGTTGTTAAACCTCAGGATCAGGTGGTGGTTCGTCTGGAAAGCCCGGGCGGTGTGGTACATGGTTATGGCCTGGCTGCGTCCCAGTTACAACGCCTGCGCGATAAGCAGATCCCACTGACCGTCACGGTAGATAAAGTCGCTGCGAGCGGCGGATATATGATGGCCTGCGTGGCAGATAAAATAGTTTCGGCGCCGTTTGCTATCGTCGGCTCAATTGGCGTGGTGGCGCAGATCCCGAACTTTAACCGCTTCCTGAAAGGGAAAGATATTGATATCGAACTGCACACCGCCGGACAGTACAAGCGTACGTTGACGCTGCTTGGCGAGAACACGGAAGAAGGGCGGCAGAAATTCCGTGAAGATCTGAACGAAACACATCATTTGTTTAAAGATTTTGTCCATCGTATGCGCCCGACTCTGGACATTGAGCAGGTTGCCACGGGTGAACACTGGTTTGGTCAACAGGCGCTGGCAAATGGGCTGGTGGATGAGATCAATACCAGCGATGAGGTGATCCTCGGGCTGATGGAAGGTCGTGAAGTGTTGAACGTTCGCTATCTGCAGCGTAAAAAGCTGATGGATCGTTTTACCGGTAGTGCGGCGGAGAGCGCCGATCGTTTGCTGATGCGCTGGTGGCAGCGGGGGCAGAAGCCACTGATGTAAAATTGTCATTGCCGGATAGCGATGCTCACATATCCTATCCGGCCTACAAATAGGCATCAATGTAGGCTGGATAAGGCGTTGCCGCCATCCGGCAAATTATTTCTCGAGTTAATCGATCAAGTGATACTTTTCAGAAAGTACGTGCGCAAGGTGTTTAAACATATTAAACACAGCCGTACTTTTGGGCGTTGGTAGCCCTTGCTCGTCTAAAAAGTAATCTCCGCTGAAAACCAGCACGCCGTTTCGCTGCGTAACGCCGGTGGCGACAATCCCCGCCAGCGTGTCCTCATGCTCACGAATGATTTTGTTGGCTTCAATCAGCAGTGTTTCGCGATCGATGGGTTGAGTGTCTTTATGCATGATTTACTCCTTAAACAAGGACATTAGTCTACGCTGAGCCCGCCTTATGGGCAAATATTCCCTGACATAAATGAAGGTTTTACGACAGTGTTACAACTGGCGAGATTTGTTTTTGCATGCTAATAAAGTTGCGTAACGCATTTTATCAGGTACAGTGTGACGCTTTCGTCAATCTGGCAACAGATTTGCTTGACATTCGACCAATACTTCGTCGTGCTAGAGCGTTTGTGAGAAAAAAAGCCTGTTAACTCAGTTACATGAGAGTTACATTACAAGCGCGAAACAGTTTAAGGGGTTGATATCCGCCGACGCAGAGACCATATCGATGTCTCGTCGCCAGTGGAAGGTGAATCAACGTGCGACGCATTCTGGAAGAATCAAATTAGGTAAAGGTGAATATGGGTAAAGCTCTTGTCATCGTTGAGTCCCCGGCAAAAGCCAAAACGATCAACAAGTATCTGGGTAATGACTACGTGGTGAAATCCAGCGTCGGTCATATCCGTGATTTGCCGACCAGTGGCTCAGCAACTAAAAAGAGCGCCGACTCAACCTCCACCAAAACGGCTAAAAAGCCCAAAAAGGATGAACGTGGCGCTCTCGTCAACCGTATGGGTGTTGACCCGTGGCACAACTGGGATGCGCGCTATGAAGTGCTGCCTGGTAAAGAGAAAGTTGTTTCTGAACTGAAGCAACTGGCTGAAAAAGCCGACCACATCTATCTCGCAACCGACCTTGACCGCGAAGGGGAAGCCATTGCATGGCACCTGCGGGAAGTCATCGGTGGCGACGACACCCGCTACAGCCGCGTGGTGTTTAACGAAATTACCAAAAATGCTATTCGCCAGGCGTTTGAAAAACCGGGCGAGTTGAACATCGATCGTGTTAATGCGCAACAGGCGCGCCGCTTTATGGACCGTGTTGTGGGCTATATGGTGTCGCCACTGCTGTGGAAAAAAATTGCGCGTGGTCTGTCTGCCGGTCGCGTACAGTCTGTGGCTGTGCGTCTGGTGGTTGAGCGTGAACGCGAAATCAAAGCATTTGTTCCAGAAGAGTTCTGGGAAATTGATGCTAACACGACCACGCCGGGCGGTGACGCGTTGCCGCTTGAGGTGACGCATCAAAATGATAAACCGTTCCGTCCTGTAAATCGGGAACAAACGCTTGCCGCTGTTAGCCTGTTGGAAAAAGCGCGCTATAGCGTCCTGGAACGTGAAGATAAACCGACCAGCAGCAAGCCGAGCGCACCGTTCATTACCTCCACGCTACAGCAGGCTGCGAGCACGCGTCTGGGCTTTGGTGTGAAGAAAACCATGATGATGGCGCAGCGCTTGTATGAAGCGGGTTACATCACTTACATGCGTACTGACTCAACCAACCTGAGCCAGGATGCTGTCACCATGGTTCGCGATTACATCAGTGATAATTTTGGCAAAAAATATTTGCCGGAGAGCGCGAACCAGTACGCCAGCAAAGAGAACTCGCAGGAAGCACACGAAGCTATCCGTCCTTCCGATGTCGCCGTACTGGCGGAGTCGCTGAAAGATATGGAAGCCGATGCGCAAAAACTGTATCAGCTGATCTGGCGCCAGTTTGTTGCTTGTCAGATGACGCCAGCGAAATATGACTCTACCACCCTGACCGTGGGTGCGGGTGATTTCCGTCTGAAAGCGCGTGGTCGTATTCTGCGCTTCGATGGTTGGACCAAAGTGATGCCAGCGCTGCGTAAGGGCGATGAAGATCGCATCTTACCGGCGGTGGACAAAGGCGATACCTTGACGCTTATCGAGCTGACACCTGCGCAGCATTTCACCAAGCCGCCTGCGCGCTTCAGTGAAGCTTCGCTGGTTAAAGAGCTTGAAAAGCGTGGTATTGGTCGTCCATCCACCTATGCGTCGATCATTTCTACGATTCAGGATCGCGGTTATGTTCGCGTTGAAAACCGTCGCTTCTACGCTGAAAAAATGGGTGAAATCGTCACCGATCGTCTGGAAGAAAACTTCCGCGAGCTGATGAACTACGATTTTACCGCGCAGATGGAAGACAGCCTCGACCAGGTGGCGAATCACGAAGCCGAATGGAAGGGCGTACTCGACAACTTCTTCACTGATTTTACTCAGCAGTTAGATAAAGCCGAGAAAGATCCCGAAGAAGGCGGTATGCGTCCGAACCAGATGGTGCTGACCAGCATTGATTGCCCGACCTGCGGACGCAAGATGGGTATTCGTACCGCCAGTACCGGCGTTTTCCTTGGTTGCTCCGGCTACGCACTTTCCCCGAAAGAGCGTTGCAAAACCACCATTAATCTGGTGCCGGAAAACGAAGTATTGAACGTGCTGGAAGGCGATGACGCGGAAACGAACGCATTGCGCGCCAAACGCCGCTGCCAGAAGTGCGGTACGGCAATGGACAGTTATCTCATCGATCCTAAGCGTAAATTGCATGTGTGTGGTAATAACCCAACCTGCGACGGCTACGAGATCGAAGAGGGTGAATTCCGCATCAAGGGTTATGACGGTCCTATCGTAGAGTGCGAAAAATGTGGTTCTGAAATGCACCTGAAAATGGGACGTTTCGGCAAGTACATGGCGTGTACCAACGACGAGTGTAAAAACACCCGCAAGATCCTGCGTAACGGTGAAGTTGCTCCGCCGAAAGAAGATCCGGTTCCGCTGCCGGAACTGCCCTGTGAAAAATCTGACGCGTATTTCGTGTTACGTGATGGTGCTGCAGGTATCTTCCTGGCGGCCAATACGTTCCCGAAATCACGTGAGACTCGTGCGCCGTTGGTGGAAGAGTTGTACCGCTTCCGCGATCGCCTGCCGGAAAAACTGCGTTATCTGGCAGATGCGCCGCAAACTGACCCGGATGGTAACAAGTCTATGGTTCGTTTCAGCCGTAAAACCAAGCAGCAATACGTTGCCGCTGAGAAAGACGGTAAGGCGACTGGCTGGTCCGCGTTCTTCGTTGACGGTAAATGGGTAGAAGGGAAGAAATAACAGCGTTACGGCTGAATTTCTCCTCAAAGGGTCGCGTAAGCGGCCCTTTTTGTTTCTGGCATATTATTTTTTGTCATACCTATACAGCGTACATATAAATGATATAGTGGTTATAGTTAACAGACTTTTTATTATTAAATCGTATTAGCAGCGCCCACGAGCCTGCACTGAAACGATGATTTGATGGCGCGAATCGGGATGGCATAACATGAAATTACAGCAGCTTCGCTACATTGTTGAGGTGGTGAACCACAACCTTAATGTCTCCTCAACGGCGGAAGGGCTTTATACCTCTCAGCCCGGTATCAGTAAGCAAGTTCGTATGCTGGAAGATGAACTTGGCATCCAGATTTTCGCCCGTAGTGGTAAGCATCTGACCCAGGTTACGCCAGCGGGGCAGGAAGTCATCCGTATTGCGCGTGAAGTACTGTCTAAGGTAGATGCTATTAAGTCCGTTGCTGGCGAACATACCTGGCCGGATAAAGGCTCGCTATATATCGCCACCACGCACACCCAGGCACGTTACGCTTTGCCGAACGTGATTAAGGGTTTTATTGAGCGATATCCTCGTGTTTCATTGCATATGCATCAGGGATCGCCGACGCAAATTGCCGAAGCCGTCTCGAAAGGGAATGCGGATTTTGCCATCGCGACGGAAGCCCTGCATCTGTATGACGATCTGGTGATGTTACCTTGCTACCACTGGAACCGTTCGATTGTCGTCACGCCGGATCATCCGCTGGCGGGAAAATCCTCGGTTTCTATTGAGGAACTGGCACAGTATCCACTGGTGACCTACACCTTTGGATTTACCGGGCGTTCGGAGCTGGACACCGCGTTTAACCGTGCGGGTCTGGAGCCGCGTATTGTTTTTACCGCGACCGATGCCGATGTTATTAAAACCTATGTCCGTCTGGGTCTCGGCGTGGGTGTAATTGCCAGTATGGCGGTTGATCCTGTTTCCGATCCTGACCTGGTACGTGTGGATGCGCACGATATCTTCAGCCATAGCACCACCAAAATTGGTTTTCGTCGCAGCACCTTCTTACGTAGTTACATGTATGATTTCATTCAACGTTTCGCGCCGCATCTGACGCGTGATGTGGTGGACACGGCGGTGGCGCTGCGTTCCAACGATGATATTGAAGCCATGTTTAAAGATATTAAATTGCCTGAGAAATAATAACGGTTGTTACCTCGTCGGTATCTGTAAGCATAAAGTGATACCGACGGGGGAGTCTGAATTCATTATTTCTCCTCCTATATATTAACCATATATTATTTATGGAAAAAGTTCTCTAAAGTAGTTTCAAATTAGTCAGCTTGCCAAAAATCACGCTCAAATATTCATAATTGATCAAACAATTGATTTATTTATCAGATCGAGTCCGAAAATTAACTGGCTTTTTTTTGCCTTTTTTATTAGGATTCCTCCTATCTGATGATTAATTGTACCAATTGTTTGGTGCCTAAATGATAAGTGATTTCGATAGTATGAGGTTAGCGATGCCTTCAGGAAACCAGCCTGCACGCCGGGATCCCGCTATGAAACGTAAAGCCTGGTTCGCCGTGTTTCTTGGCTCTGCGATATTCTGGATTATTGTCGCACTCGTGGCCTGGAACGTGTGGGGGTAAGTATGTCCGCACCGGAGCAGCACTCTACCGTGACGCCAGCGTCTCATGACCATGAGCAAGAGAGCAAAACCGTCGCCGAGAAGGAGCCAAAGATACCCGAATCCTGGAATCTTTCTCCTGAACAACGGGCGTTTATTGATCTGTTAACCGGTGATGATGAACAGAAACAATAATTCGTACGTATTTTATAATAATAACGATTACCTCGTGGCCTTAAATATCGAATTTTTATCCCATGTATTCACCATCAGCCACCTAATCAACGTATTATCGATTGCGCTATTGCCTGCTGAATATTCATCCTATTAATCTACACGGCTAGACCTTCTTCCCTACCATTGACCTCACTTCGCGCTTTTGTATCGCGCGCTACTTTTATCAATTTGAGTTGTTATCAAAGCGTTACATTTTGTTTGTGTTATCTTTAATACTAACCCTGAGGAAATCAGGGGATCCAACCCTGTCATTTAAGGAGGAGCTATGTCGTCGACCCTACGAGAAGCCAGTAAGGACACATTGCAGGTTAAAGATAAAACCTACCGCTACTACAGTTTACCTCTGGCCGCTAAATCACTGGGTGATATCACCCGACTACCCAAATCGCTGAAAGTGTTACTGGAAAACCTGCTTCGTTGGCAGGATGGTAATTCCGTAACCGAAGATGATATTCATGCGCTCGCGCATTGGCTGAAGACTGCCCATGCCGATCGTGAAATTGCCTATCGACCCGCTCGTGTTCTGATGCAGGATTTTACCGGCGTGCCGGCGGTGGTCGATCTGGCCGCCATGCGCGAAGCGGTGAAACGTTTGGGCGGAGATACAGCAAAAGTGAATCCGCTTTCGCCAGTGGACCTTGTCATTGACCACTCGGTAACGGTGGACCGTTTTGGTGATGATGATGCTTTCGAAGAAAACGTACGCCTGGAAATGGAACGTAACCATGAGCGTTATGTGTTCCTGAAATGGGGACAGCAGGCATTTAGTCGCTTCAGCGTTGTACCACCAGGAACGGGGATTTGCCACCAGGTTAACCTTGAATACCTCGGCAAAGCCGTCTGGAGCGAGTTACAGGACGGTGAGTGGGTGGCTTACCCTGACACGTTGGTCGGAACCGATTCCCATACGACAATGATTAATGGTCTCGGTGTGCTGGGATGGGGCGTTGGAGGCATTGAGGCCGAAGCAGCAATGCTGGGCCAACCCGTCTCTATGCTTATCCCGGATGTTGTGGGCTTTAAACTGGTGGGCAAGCTGCGGGAAGGTATCACCGCGACTGACCTGGTTCTGACCGTCACCCAGATGCTGCGTAAGCACGGCGTGGTCGGTAAATTTGTTGAATTCTACGGTGATGGCCTGGACACCTTACCGCTGGCCGACCGGGCAACCATTGCGAATATGTCACCGGAATACGGCGCAACCTGCGGTTTCTTCCCGATCGATAGCATCACTCTTGAATATATGCGTCTGAGTGGGCGCAGTGAGGAGCAGGTTGAGCTGGTCAGCGCCTATGCCAAAGCGCAGGGCATGTGGCGTAATCCTGGGGATGAACCCGTATTTACCAGTTCACTGGAGCTGGATATGGGCAGTGTAGAAGCTAGCCTTGCCGGACCGAAGCGTCCGCAGGATCGGGTGGCACTGGCTGATGTCCCGAAAGCGTTTTCGGCGAGTAATGAACTCGAAGTGAATAGCTCACTGAAAGATCGCCAGCCAGTGGACTATACAATGAACGGTCACCAGTACCAGCTGCCGGATGGTGCTGTGGTTATTGCGGCGATCACTTCCTGTACCAACACCTCTAACCCAAGCGTATTGATGGCGGCGGGGCTGCTGGCGAAAAAAGCTGTGACGCTTGGTCTGAAACGTCAGCCGTGGGTGAAAGCCTCGCTGGCGCCAGGATCGAAGGTGGTGTCTGATTATCTGGCGCAGGCAGGGTTCACGCCATACCTTGATGAGCTGGGATTTAACCTTGTAGGTTATGGCTGTACCACCTGTATCGGTAACTCGGGTCCGTTACCCGATCCTATCGAGACAGCTATCAAAAAAGGCGACCTCACCGTTGGTGCTGTGCTTTCCGGCAACCGAAACTTTGAGGGGCGTATCCATCCGCTCGTGAAGACCAACTGGTTGGCGTCTCCGCCGCTGGTGGTGGCCTATGCGCTGGCGGGGAATATGAATATCAATCTGACTAAAGATCCGTTAGGGCATGACAGAAAGGGCGATCCCGTATATCTGAAAGATATCTGGCCGACGGCTCAGGAAATTGCCCGTGCCGTGGAGCAGGTCTCTACCGCCATGTTCCATAAAGAGTATGCTGAAGTGTTTGAAGGCACGCCGGAATGGAAAGCAATCCAGGTTGATCGGGCTGATACCTATGGCTGGCAGTCTGACTCAACCTATATCCGCTTGTCGCCGTTCTTCGATGGTATGCAGGCGACGCCGGATCCGGTCCAGGACATTCATGGTGCGCGTATCCTTGCAATGCTTGGAGATTCCGTCACCACTGACCATATTTCTCCTGCAGGTAGTATTAAGCCGGACAGCCCGGCGGGGCGTTATCTGCAAAGCCACGGCGTGGAGCGTAAAGATTTTAACTCCTACGGTTCACGACGCGGGAATCATGAAGTCATGATGCGTGGTACCTTTGCCAATATTCGTATTCGCAATGAGATGGTGCCCGGCGTGGAAGGTGGGATGACGCGTCATTTGCCGGGAACTGAGCTAGTGGCTATCTATGATGCGGCTATGCAATATCAACAGGAGAATATTCCCCTGGCGGTTATTGCCGGGAAAGAGTATGGCTCTGGCTCCAGTCGCGACTGGGCGGCAAAAGGCCCGCGCTTGCTGGGGGTTCGCGTGGTTATCGCTGAATCCTTTGAGCGAATTCACCGTTCTAACCTGATTGGTATGGGGATTTTGCCGCTGGAATTCCCGCAGGGCGTCACGCGTAAAACGCTGGGACTAACCGGTGAGGAAGCGATCGATATTACGGATCTGCAAAACATTAAACCGGGTGCAACAGTGCCGGTGAGTATGGTTCGCTCGGATGGACGTAAAGAGGTGGTTTTATGCCGCTGCCGTATCGATACCGCGACGGAGCTAACGTACTACCAAAACGATGGCATTCTGCACTACGTGATTCGTAATATGTTGAGCTAGAAGTAAAAAGCCTGCGAGAGCAGGCTTTTTTATCGGCGGTAACAACTATTACTTGCCCAGTAAATGTCCCATCTTGGCGGCTTTGGTGTCCAGGTAATGTTCATTGTTCGGGTTACGACCCACAATCAGCGGCACGCGTTCAACAATGTTGATTCCCGCTTCGGTCAGAATTTCCACTTTTTTCGGGTTATTGGTCAGCAAACGAACTTCGTCCACACCAAGCAGCTTGAACATATCCGCACACAGCGTGAAATCACGCTCATCTGCCGCAAAGCCCAACTGATGGTTAGCTTCAACGGTATCATACCCCTGGTCCTGCAACGCGTAGGCGCGGATTTTATTGAGCAGGCCGATATTGCGTCCTTCCTGACGATGATAAAGCAGGATACCGCGCCCTTCTTCAGCAATATGGGTGAGAGCCGCTTCGAGCTGGAAGCCGCAATCGCAACGCAGGCTAAACAATGCATCGCCAGTCAGACACTCGGAGTGGACACGCGCCAGGACAGGCGTTTGGCCTGTGATATCGCCAAAAACCAGTGCGACGTGATCGTGTCCGGTTGCCAGTTCTTCAAATCCCACCATCAGGAAATCACCCCAGGGGGTTGGCAGTTTGGCTTCTGCCACACGTTTAAGCTGCATGTAATTCTCCAGATTATGCTGGCACTGTCGTGCCGTCGCCTGTTGGCTTCTGTTCTATATTGCACTATTTTGCCATAAGGCAACGATGTTCACCTAATCGCGACAACGGATTCGCTTTTGGAATGGCACAAAATTGTCAATTTCCCCGGCATGCGCTTTTTTCAGTTATGATTGTGAGACTTATCGACGAAAGGAGAGGCAATGCTGTCAATTGCAAAGCGCACTGCGGTCGGGGCCGGGCTGCTACTTATTATGCCGGTTGCCGTATGGGTATCGGGCTGGAGCTGGCAGCCGGGACATAACGTTTGGTGGCTAAAATCTCTGTACTGGATAACGGAAACGGTGACGCAGCCGTGGGGCATTATCACTCACGTTGTTCTCTGTGCATGGTTTCTGTGGTGTCTGCGTTTTCGTCTGAAAGCTGCGGTAATGCTGTTTGCGATCCTGGCTGCGGCAATTTTAGTCGGTCAGGGCGTGAAGTCCTGGGTTAAAGACAGGGTGCAGGAACCTCGGCCCTTTGTCGTTTGGCTGGAAAAAACGCACCATATCCCTGTTGATGAGTTCTACACTTTAAAACGTAAAGATCGTGGTCACTTAGTTAAAGAGCAATTGGCCGAACAACAGGATATTCCGACGTTTCTACGTAAGCACTGGCAAAAAGAAACGGGTTTTGCCTTTCCGTCAGGGCATACGATGTTTGCCGCCAGCTGGGCTTTACTGGCCGTTGGGCTGTTATGGCCACGCCGACGTACGCTGACGATTGTGTTTTTACTTATCTGGGCTACGGGCGTTATGGGCAGCCGCTTGCTATTAGGCATGCACTGGCCCCGTGATTTGGTCGTTGCAACGCTGATTTCATGGTTGCTGGTAACACTGGCGACATGGCTTGCGCAGCGGGTATGCGGACCCTTAACGCCGCCTGTGCAGGAGGAAAAAGAAATCGCTCAGCGTGAACAAGAAAGTTAGCCATGATTGATTTTTCGAATTTTGCCCTTAAATCAGAAAGGGGAAAGCGCTTTTCCGTTTCGCACTCGTTGTGAAAATGGTAATTTAAAGGGCTCAACGCGGTAAGTTGTACACGATTTATTCGCTCAAACCACATAACGGGAAGTAATGTGAAATATTTACTCATTTTCTTACTGGTGTTGGCGATTTTTGTTATTTCGGTGACATTAGGTGCGCAAAACGATCAACAGGTTACGTTTAATTACCTGCTGGCTCAGGGTGAGTATCGTATCTCTACGCTGCTTGCTGTATTGTTTGCCGCAGGTTTCGCGATTGGTTGGTTAATTTGCGGCCTTTTCTGGCTGAAGGTTCGTGTGTCTCTTGCGCGCGCCGAACGTAAAATCAAACGACTGGAAAACCAGCTTACGCCTGCGACCGACGTTGCGGTTTCTGCCGATTCGTCGGTTGTGAAGGAATAATTATTTATGTTGGAGTTGTTGTTTCTGCTTTTGCCTGTAGCCGCTGCCTATGGGTGGTATATGGGTCGCAGAAGTGCGCAACAAACCAAGCAGGATGAAGCTAACCGTCTTTCCCGTGACTATGTCGCCGGGGTTAACTTCCTCCTGAGCAACCAACAAGACAAAGCGGTGGATCTGTTCCTCGATATGCTAAAAGAGGATACGGGCACCGTTGAGGCTCATCTCACCCTCGGAAACCTGTTTCGCTCGCGCGGTGAAGTCGACCGCGCAATCCGCATCCATCAAACGTTAATGGAAAGTGCTTCGCTAACCTACGAGCAGCGTTTGTTGGCCGTACAACAGCTGGGGCGCGACTACATGGCCGCAGGTCTGTACGACCGCGCGGAAGACATGTTTAATCAGCTTACCGATGAAACAGATTTTCGCGTCGGTGCATTACAGCAACTGCTGCAAATTTATCAGGCGACCAGCGAATGGCAGAAAGCGATTGATGTTGCAGAACGCCTGGTGAAGCTCGGTAAAGATAAACAACGTATCGAGATAGCTCACTTCTACTGCGAACTGGCCTTACAGCAGATGGGCAGCGACGATATGGATCGCGCCATGACGCTGTTGAAAAAAGGGGCTGCGGCAGACAAAAACAGTGCACGTGTTTCCATCATGATGGGCCGTGTGTACATGGTGAAAGGCGATTACGCGAAGGCCGTTGAAAGTCTGCAACGCGTGATTTCTCAGGATAAAGAACTGGTCAGCGAAACGCTGGAAATGCTGCAAAGCTGCTACCAGCATCTGGGGAAAAACGATGAGTGGGCCGAGTTTTTACGTCGGGCCGTTGAGGAGAATACTGGCGCCGCCGCAGAGCTGATGCTGGCCGATATTCTTGAAGCGCGTGAGGGGACTGATACCGCTCAGGTTTATATTACCCGCCAGCTACAACGCCATCCTACGATGCGCGTGTTCCACAAGTTGATGGATTATCATCTTAACGAAGCAGAAGAAGGGCGCGCGAAAGAGAGCCTGATGGTTCTGCGCGATATGGTCGGGGAGCAGGTGCGCAGCAAGCCTCGGTATCGTTGCCAGAAGTGCGGATTTACCGCATATACACTGTACTGGCACTGCCCATCCTGTCGCTCATGGTCAACCATTAAGCCTATTCGCGGACTTGATGGGCTGTAATTTTTAAAAAAACTTCACTTTAGTTACAACATACTAATGATGTGTAACCAATCCATCCTCAACCTCCGTTGCCAAATTCGCCTGGCAGAAATGTAATCGCGCCTGTTAATTTTCTATTGCCGCAGGTAGAATGCACGCCGTTTACCCATTTTGCGCCGCCGATGGCGCCCATCCTCAGGAAGGTCTGGTCATGACGTTTACTGCTTCATCTTTTTCTCGTGCTGTTACTGATTCTCCTGTCGTTGTCGCTCTCGATTATTCCAATCGTGATAAAGCATTAGCTTTTGTCGACAGAATTGATCCTAGTGATTGCCGTTTGAAAGTGGGCAAAGAGATGTTCACGCTTTTTGGACCTCAGTTGGTTCGCGATTTACAACAGCGTGGCTTTGACGTTTTTCTTGATTTGAAATTTCATGATATTCCCAATACTACCGCACATGCCGTTGCGGCAGCTGCCGAGCTTGGCGTGTGGATGGTTAACGTTCATGCTTCAGGTGGGGCGCGTATGATGACCGCCGCACGTGAAGCCCTGGTGCCTTTTGGCAAGGATGCGCCGCTGCTGATTGCAGTAACAGTTCTGACCAGTATGGAAGCCAGCGATCTTGCCGACCTTGGCGTGACGTTGTCACCTGCGGAGCATGCGGAAAGGCTGGCGCGTTTAACCCAACATTGTGGTTTGGATGGCGTCGTATGCTCCGCGCAGGAAGCAGTGCGATTCAAGCAGGCATTTGGCCAGGCATTTAAACTGGTTACGCCGGGTATTCGCCCTGAAGGTAGCGAGGCAGGCGACCAGCGTCGCATTATGACGCCGGAACAGGCACAGTCAGCTGGCGTGGATTATATGGTTATTGGTCGTCCGGTCACACAGTCGGCAGATCCGGCTCAGACGCTGAAGATGATCAATGCCTCCCTGAAACGAGGTGCGTAAATGAACGACTCAAATTCTCGTCTGGTCTACTCAACTGACACCGGGCGTATTGATGAACCGAAAGCCGTCCCAGAGCGTCCCAAAGGCGATGGCATTGTCCGTATCCAGCGACAGACCAGTGGCCGCAAAGGTAAGGGCGTGTGCCTGATTACTGGAATAGATCAGGACGATGCTGAACTGACCAAATTAGCTGCGGAACTGAAGAAAAAATGTGGTTGCGGCGGGGCAGTGAAGGATGGCGTGATTGAGATACAGGGTGATAAACGCGACCTGATTAAATCGCTGCTGGAAGCCAAAGGAGTGAAAGTTAAATTGGCTGGCGGTTAATAAAAAAAGCCACGGAATTTTTCCGTGGCTTTTTAATAATACAGACCTGAAAAAGTAAACGTATTATTATATCGAGCCGTTTAACCGTAAATTATTTACCCACCTGGTGGCCAATAATACCACCTACTGCAGCACCACCCAGCGTGCCCAGCGTGCTGCCGTCAGTCAGGACTGCACCACCGATTGCACCAGCACCAGCACCAATTGCGGTGTTACGGTCACGTTTGGACCAGTTAGAGCAGGCACTCAGCGACATTGCCAGAGTAATTGCCAAAATGGCAGCGGTCATTTTTTTGCTCGTTACTAACATAATACTTTCTCCTGAATTATTGATTCACGGAATCCAGTGTTCTTTAAGAGTAGCGCTAAATTTAGGCTAACGAAGATATTTCCGTGAAACCGTTTAGCGAAGGCATGACAAACACTATCCTGAGATTGGAGGTTCGTTCCTGTTATATCGCTAACATTAATTTTACGACTTAATCCTGTTAACGACAGGTAAAAAGTCTTAATTGGACTGTCAGATAACTCTCAGAGAGGGGATGATTTGCCGACTGACAAATCATCTGCTGAAGATTTTATGCGTGCGCATCAATGATATTGACGGTTAATCCTGAATGCTCGAGCTGCATTTGTACGCTGGCGCTGAGTCTGGAATCCGTGACTACGCGGCTGAATCGCTCTAATGGACCCAGCGTGTAAGGGTGAATGGCTTCGAATTTTGAGCTGTCAGTAAGTACAATAACTTCTGCACCTTTTTCCAGCACCGCGTTAACCACATCAGAACGCATCATGTCGCGTCCGGTGAAGCCGGTGTCAGCCTGCCAGCCATCAATGCCGATAAAGGCCTTGCTGAAATGTACCTGCTGGATAAACTGGCGAGTTAAGGGCCCCACCATGCTTTCGCTTTTTTTCTGATAGATGCCGCCAAGGAGAATCACTTCGCAGGGGGTTTCTTTCAGCAGATGGGCTATATAACTGCTGACGGTAATGATGGTGACATCTTTTTGCTCCGCCAGCGTTCTGGCCAAGAGCGCATTGCTGCTGCCGTTTTCAATGAATACGGACTCGCCAGGGCTTACCAAAGATGCGGCAAATTCGGCCAGTTCACGCTTCAGCGTAAAATTAGTCATCATGCGCGTTTCCACATCATCACTGTTCAATGAAACAGCAAAACCGTGCGCACGGCGTAAATAGCTCTGTTTCTCCAGTGTGTTCAGATCCTGTCGAATCGTCACTTCTGAGACACCGGTGATTTTTGCCAGTTCGGCAACGCTCATCTGACCTTTATCAGTCACCATCTGCAAAATAGATTGTTGTCGGGAATTCATAATATTAATTTTATTGCGATATCGTATCGGAAATTAAACGGAAACTGCCTCATATGCAGTTTGCTGATAGCAGCGACATTAAAGGGTTAATGTCATCAGATCTCCCAGGGAGCCTTGTGCTTTTTGGGCAAAGACTCGGCATCTTCTTTGGCCGTGTCTAGCAGCTCAGCCTTCAGAATTTCGAGATTGTGGATGGCTGAGTGGTAATCACCTGCAACGAGGATATCCAGCACGGTATCAATGCGTTCGGCCAGACGCTGAGCGTCGATATCAGACATGGTTATCATCCTAATGGCAATCGAGTTTGAATTTCATGATGCAGAATTTCATGGCAAAAGAGAAGGGAAAAATAGTATTAACTATCAATGATAGAAGAATATTATATATTCCGTGATTACATGCAGATAGGATCGTTACGTTATGTCCATTTATGGCTATTAACGACGTTTGATCCCACTGCGTTAGCGCGTTTTTTTATTCAGATGTCGTCGATACCAACGTTCAAATGCAGCCGCTGGCATTGGTTTGGCAAACAAAAAACCCTGACGTTCGTTGACGCCATTTTTGGTTAAAAAGGCATCCTCTTTCGCGCTTTCAACACCTTCGGCGATGACCTGCAGATTGAGTGCTTGTGCGACCGCAACAATGGCACGTACCAGCGACTGCGAAATAGGTTGTTTGTGTACATCCCTGACAAAGGTTTGATCCAATTTAATTGCATCAAGCGGGAAGCGGGCCAGTTGAGACAGTGACGAATATCCAGTACCAAAATCATCCAAATGGATTTGCGCCCCCAACTGGCTAAACTGCTGAATGACGGACAGTGCCAACTGCTCATTTTCAATCAAACTGCTTTCCGTTAACTCGACATCAATGGGGCAATATTCAAAGTCGAGTTCATGAAGCACCTGTTTGAGATCGGTAAATAGCGTCTGATCGGCGAGCTGGCGGGCAGAAACGTTTACCGCCACGCGCAGATTGATTCCCTTGGCGCGCCATTTTGCGACCTGACGCACAACGTCCAGAATAACCCAGCGACCCAGCGGAACAATAAGCCCTGATTCTTCGGCGTAGGAGATAAATTCCAGTGGTGGAATGAGGCCGCGTTCCGGAGACTGCCAGCGTACCAGCGCCTCCAGGCTGCGCACTTCGCCTCGCCAGGTTATCTTTGGCTGATAATGGATAACCAGTTGATCGTTTTCCAGCGCCTTGCGCAGGTTAGTATCCAGCCACAGGTATTCAAATACCCGCTGATTCATTTCCGGAGAGAAAACACAAAACTGTCCGCGGCCGCCTTCTTTCGCGGTGTACATGGCCGTATCGGCGTTACGAATGACGCTCTCGCAGTCCTGACCATGCTGTGGAGCAAGGGAAATACCAATAGAGCAGCCTGTATAGACTTCAATCAGGCCAATGCGAAAGGGCTGACGCAGGCGTGTCAGAATGCGCGATGCGGTAGCTTCCAGAGTGCTCTGGGACGTTTCGGTGGCAAGGACGATAAATTCATCACCGCCAAACCGAGCCAATAGCTGGTTGTCGTCAAGACAACTGAGGATTGCAAGCGACACACTCTGTAATAGCTGATCGCCAAACATATGCCCGTAGGCATCGTTCACCTTTTTGAAGTTATCCAGATCGAGATATACAATCCCAACCTGAGTATCACCTGCGTTCTCAATCGCATCGCTTATCAGCTCATGAATGGCGTTGCGGTTCGGTAATCCGGTGATGGAATCGGTATTAGCCAACATCCGCAGGCGTTCCTGCGCGCGACGTTCTTCAGTGATATCGGTGCCGGAACAGATCAGAAATATTTCGTTCTTGCCGCTACCGTTATGTACAAACTTATTGCGAAAAAGAAACAGGCGCTGACCTTTGCAGGTCTTCACCCAACGTTCGACTTCATATGAGTTGCCTTCGCGAAAAAAGACCTCGATGTTGCGTCTGGAGGCTGCGGCTTCACGTCGACTCATAAACAGTGTGAATACGCTTTGGCCAATGACTTCACGTTCTCTGAGTCCGGTGTACTCTTCGCACAGACGGTTAAAACGCTGAATGTTGCCCATGCGGTCAAGAATGACAATAACGGAGTTGGCTTCTGAAACTACCTGCTCGGCAAAAGAGAGACCTTGAGCCAGATCGCGTGCGACGGAAGGGGTGTCATCCCAGGCTGATGCGCTGCCGGCCCATTCGCGCTTATTGATTTTCCGCCCGACCAAATGTACCGGAATATCGTCATCTTCAATAGGTAACGTCATCAACAGGCTTGACGTAATTACCGTCATCTCGCGAATGCGGTCGGCCTGCTCGGGTGATAATTCGATGGTCTGCTCAGCGTCTGCTGTTTCGTCAATAGAGAAATGCAGGATGTTGCAATCCTCTGACAAACGCCAGTAGGGGTTATGAGTGCCCACATAGCTATACAACGTAACCAGCTCCCGGACGTCTTTCATGATGTGTACTATCCCGTTTAAAGCGCATAAAGCCTCAAAAGTAAGGGTAGCCATGATTCATTCAGGGTGATTATGGCTGAACGTATTGTTTTATTTATATATTTATATGTAATCCAGAATCCATAAAAAGCAAAGCCAGCGGAACTGAAAAATAGTAAAAAAAAATTTTGACTGGATAAGAGAAGTGTAGTGTGTGGTTGAAATTTGGCCGCTAAAAAAAGAAAACGACCTTTCAAAAAAGAGAAAGGTCGTTGGATTTGTCAGTTTACGCTGCTGGACGCGCGATAACGCTACGGGTTTCCATGCGAACTTCGGCGATAGTTACGTCAATCACATCAGTGACTTTGTAAACCACTTCACCTTTGATTTGTACGGTACCACTTTCCTGGCTGCAGACCAGTTCATCACGCACGGCGTGCAGGAAGGGTGCAGGAACAAAGACAACAGCGCCATTATCAACCAAACGTACGCGCATGCCGCCGCGGCTGACGTCGATGATCTCGGCCGCAAAGCGGGTGTCAGTTCCGGCTTTATCACTCAGGAAACGGGCGTATAGCCAGTCACCCACATCACGCTCAGCCATCCGGTTCAGGCGACGACGTTCTGCCATCTGCGCGGTGGTATCATCCTGAGGTCGGGCGACGGTTTCGCCTTTGATGACGGCCTTAAGCAGACGGTGGTTGATCATATCGCCGTACTTACGGATTGGGGAAGTCCAGGTGGCATATGCCTCCAGACCCAGCCCAAAGTGTGGACCTGGCTCAATACTAATTTCAGCGTAAGACTGGAAGCGGCGAATTCGGCTGTCGAGGAAGCCGGATGGCTGTGCATCCAGTTCGCGGCGCAGTTTGCAGAAACCTTCCAGTGTCAGTACTTCTTCGGCATCGACGTGCATACCGTGGGTTTTCAGCAGCGCGGCCAGTGCGTCGGCGTTGGCCGGGTCGAATCCCATATGGACGTTGTAAATACCGAAGCCCAGCTTGTCGCGAAGCACACGGGCGGCGCAAATATTTGCCGCAATCATGGATTCTTCCACGATACGGTTTGCGATGCGGCGTGGCTCAGCGACGATGTCCAGTACTTCACCTTTTTCACCGAGAACGAAACGGTAATCCGGGCGATCTTTAAAGACCAGCGCGTGGTTATGACGCCACTCTCCTCGGCTCAGGCAAATACGATGCAGCAGACGGATTTGTTCCGCAATCGCGTCGTTTTCTGGTTGCCACTCGCCAGTACCTTCCAGCCAGTCGGAAACATTGTCATAGGCCAGCTTCGCTTTAGACTCGATGGTTGCGGCGAAGAAGGTGATGTTGTCTTCAATCGTGCCATCGGCGGTAATGCTCATACGACAAGCTAAAACCGGGCGCACTTCGTTCGCGCGCAGAGAGCAGAGATCGTCAGACAATTCACGTGGTAACATCGGGATATTGAACCCCGGTAAATAATTGGTGAACGCGCGAATTTTAGCCGTTTTATCCAGCTTGCTGCCTTCTGCAATCCAGGCTGTTGGGTCGGCAATGGCGACGGTTAATTGTAGCGTGCCGTCAGCTTGTTCTTCAGCATACAGCGCATCGTCCATATCTTCGGTGCTGGCGCTGTCGATGGTGACGAAATTGAGGGCGGTTAAATCTTCACGAACCAGGCCTTCGTCCAGCATTTCGGTTGCTACACCGTCTGGTGCTTCTTTTTCCAGATTATGGCGTGCCAGTGTGACCCACCACGGGACAAAGTGGTCATCAGCAAAAGTGATAAATTGGGTTAACTCGGCGTAGAAGGTGCGATCGCCTTTCAGCGGATGACGGCGCATTTCTGCAACAGCCCAGTCGCCTTCTTTAAATTCATGTTCAACGCCGCGGGCTGCACGACAAGGAATAGCATCTTTCAGTAACGGATGATCCGGCACAATGGACAGACGGTCATCTTTGCCCTGAACTTTACCCACGAAGCGCGTCAGGAAGGGTTCGATCAGTTCTTCCGGCTCAGCAGACTCACGGTCTTTTTCTGTATGGATAACCGCAACAATACGGTCGCCATGCATCACTTTTTTCATCTGCGGCGGTGGAATGAAATAGCTTTTTTGTGCATCGACTTCCAGGAAGCCAAAGCCTTTTTCCGTGGCTTTTACCACCCCTTCAGCACGTGGCGTCTGGGAATGTAGTTGCTGTTTAAGCTGCGCTAGCAGCGGGTTGTCCTGAAGCATAATTGTCTATTTTCGTGGCTAAAAGAGCGGCTGACAGTTTTACGCGATTCTGCCAGTTGCAGCAAGCGCTCTTTCAGTAAGTGGATCGGTTAATCAGTGTCGCCCAGCGCGATTTTCAAGCGATTCAACCATCCGCACAATCCACTCCAGGCTAGCAGGTTAATGGCCTGCTCTGAAGAGATTCCCTGATCGAACAAAGGCGTTAACAGTGCGGTGCTAAAGCGGTCGGGCGCCCGGGTCAGCCATTGTACCGCCTGTAGGGTGACGCGCTCAACCGGATGTCGTTGTTCCCAACGTTGTAATTCACGTTCATCCTGACGAAGAACGGTAATGGCCTCGGTTAATTCATGAGCTGAATACGCATGTTCATTAAAACAGGCCACACTACCATTAATCCGCGAAGTCATCAGCGCCGCCAATGAAAATGCCTGTACCGGTATCCCGCTACGTTGCGTGCTGGAAATGAGCGCCCCGAGTAAATCCAAAATGACGGGGGAATGTATCAGTAATGGCAGTAACGCTTGCAGTTCCTCGGGGTAACGTCTGTCTATCGACTCATCATGATTAAGATGTTTTTCTATTGGGAATGGCGCAGCACGCCAGGTAGCGTTTGCTGCACTAAATGGCGAGGCGTGAGCGAATTGTTGTATATCGAGACCCGGAATTCGGCGCACCGGATGTCCACACCAGGCCTGAAACAGGGCCACGATACGGGCCTGAAAACCGACGAATCCGATAATTTGATTCATCAGAATGCTATCGCTGGTGGTTAGCCCGACAGCATCCAGATGCTGGCGATCGCGCGCGCCTATCACGGCAGGAGAGCTGGCAAGTTGACGAGCATATTGGGTGATTTGCGCCAGTCGATGGTTACTTTCCCGCGAGGAGTCCGGCCCAGGAAGCGGTGTTAGACGCGCGGCATAGTGATTACATAATCGCTGGACGCCATATACCTGAGCGACGGTTAACGCCGTACTCATCCGTTCATAGGCGCTGAATGTGTGCATCTGACTCAGGTTTACGTGGATCGGGAAGAGGATCTGTGCAAGTTTACGGGCAGGGATTAACCAGGATTGAAAAGGTAAAAGGGCGTCATCAGATATCGCCAGATCCAGTAAAAAGCAGTCGTCGACATGAGCGGCTTCCGGCACCAGCGGCAGAACATCTTGTGGATACATGCTGGATTGCGTCTCATGATACCAGTGGCTTTTGCCTTCAATTCGGCGTTGTTCCATGGGCGGTCCTTGGTCTAAAAAGTGGCGACCCGGACACGTCGTCATACCACTACGCCGGATCGTTTGCGCTGCAATATCCTGACGTAAGCAGAAGAGGGGATGAAAGATTGTTACGTGATAATAAATATCAGAAAAGCATATATGGGACAGGGTAGAGGGGAATTAAAAACGAGCATCATGGGCGACAGTGGGCCGCCCAGAAAGATTGGAAGATTATTTCAGTTCTAGTTCATTCATTGCAGCGATGCTGAAACCACCGTCAACGTGTACGACTTCACCAGAGATACCGGCAGAAAGATCGGAACACAGGAATGCCGCAGAGTTGCCCACATCTTCAATGGTAACAGTGCGGCGAATCGGCGTAACAGCTTCGCAATGGGCCAGCATTTTACGGAAATCTTTGATACCGGAAGCGGCGAGGGTGCGGATTGGACCTGCGGAAATTGCGTTTACGCGTACGCCTTCAGGCCCCATTGCGTTAGCCATATAACGGACGTTTGCTTCCAATGAGGCTTTCGCCAGGCCCATCACGTTATAGTTAGGGATTGCACGCTCTGCGCCCAGATAGGACAACGTCAATAGCGCAGAGCCAGGGTTTAGCATAGAACGACATGCTTTTGCCATCGCAACAAAGCTATAAGCGCTAATGTCATGCGCAATTTTAAATCCTTCGCGGGTAACTGCATTCACATAATCACCATCCAGTTGGTCAGCAGGTGCGAAGCCGATGGAGTGTACGAAACCGTCGAATTTCGGCCAGGCTTTGCTCAGTTCAGCAAACATGGCGTCAATGCTGGCATCTTCAGCTACATCACACTGCAAAACAATGTTGGAGCCTAATTGCGCTGCAAATTCTTCCACACGACCTTTCAGCTTGTCGTTCTGGTAGGTGAACGCCAGTTCGGCACCTTCGCGATGCATCGCCTGAGCGATTCCCCATGCGATAGACAATTTACTGGCAAGGCCTGTCACCAGAATGCGCTTACCTGATAAAAAACCCATGGCTTTAATCCTTTTGGTTAACACTTATCTTTTATCAATCAATGAGTTATGATTGACGCATCAAACACACTCGAAATTGGCCTGAAATTATATCCCACGCTTTTTCCCTGGAGAATGGTTATCCGCCTCACGTGACCTGTCACGTTATTACATGTGAGGAGTATATCATCCCCCTCCGCTTATGCTTCGTTCAGGCATCTAACGTCGGTGAATCAGAGAAAATACGAGGTTTCAAAGGCATTGAAATGGTATTATTTCATTGCTAGCTGATGTTAATAAACATAGCAAGGTAGGAACTTTCTTAAAACATAAAACATGACAATATTCAGCTTGTTATGATATATTGTTTTTATCGATCAATATCGATTCATTGATCGATATTATTGATTGATTGTGATTAGAAGTGCATTATCAGGATGTTATGATCAATTGGAGTGGTCTTATGCACTATCATTTCATCGCGGAACCGATGAGAGACACAACAGATAAATTACTGGGTGTAGAGATTAACGCCCGGTTTACTTCAGATACGGTTCACCCGTTGCATCCAGATTTCATCATTTCAGCGTGGGATAGCGAACAAAAGCGTAATTTCCTGCTCGAGCAAATTCGACTAATTGCCGAAAAGCGTGACTGGTTTGAGCGCAACAGCCTTATTTGCACCCTGAACCTCATTGACGAAATGGCACTGCTGGCGATTGGTGATCCAGCCATCAAGTCGGCCTTACATGCTCTACCATTTATTGCACTGGAACTTTCAGAACGTTTTCTGTCGAATACCGTGTGCCTGAATAATCTGCTGGTTAATTCACTTCGCGACGGCCCAAACGCATTGTGGTTGGGCGATCTTGGCTCCGGCAGCGTAGGGGCCAGTCCGCTGGTTTGCGGTCATTTTGACGTTGTGAAACTGGATCGCGGTTTCTTCCTGGAACAGGTAGAAAAACCGATGTTCCCGGTGCTGATCAAAAATATCAGGGAATATTGCGACCGTGTTGTGGTGAAGGGAGTAGAAACAGTACGACTTATTGACGAGGCCAGTACCGCAGGTGTCTGGGCAATGCAAGGTGGTGCCCTTTACCCGTCAGTCGCGTTTACCGAAGTTGATACGCTGCTCTTACCCACGTTGTGTCACTGATGACAGATTGCCCCCCGGTTGAGGAGGGCAGCCGTTTGCTAACGATCTTTTCGCCAGGCATCAGCGGTGAGCGCTTCGCCGAAATGACCTGCAATCAGGCGGCGGGTAAGCTCATGAAGCGGGGACGCCAGAACATCCGCTGTACTGCCGCGTTCTACCACTTCGCCCTGATGCATGACTAATACCTGATCGCTGATGTGCTTCATCATGCCAATATGTTGGGTCACATAGATATACGAAATCCCCTGTTTTTCCTGCAATTCCAGCATCAGATTGATGAGCTGTGAACGCATCGACATGTCCAGAGAGGCCAGGGCTTCGTCGGCGATAATGACTTTGGGGCGTAAAATGAGCGCACGGGCAAGACCCAGACGCTGTTTTTGCCCTGGGGCCAACATATGTGGGTAATAGCTTACGTGATCGGGCAGCAGCCCGACCATGCGCATGGTCTCCACGATCTGTTTACGACGCTGCTCAGGCTCGAGGTCGGTATTCAGACGTAGCGGAAAATCAAGGATCTGCGAGATACGTTGCCGCGGATTAAGCGATGTTGACGGATCCTGGAAAATCATACGGATCCGCTGACTACGAAATGAATAATCGCCATATTTTAACGGATGATCGTCAATCAGCAGCTCACCGCTGGTGGGTTCAATCATACCCGCCAACATTTTTGCCAGCGTAGATTTCCCCGAACCGTTTTCACCAATGACGGCGAGCGTCTGACGTTCACGCAGGGTGAAACTCAGGGGCTTAACGGCCTCAACGGTCTGGCGGCGAAATAAACCTGTCCGGTAGCGAAAGGTTTTGCTCAGATTACGAACTTCGAGCAGGGTTTCTACCATCTCACTCTCTCTCCATGTTCAGCGGGAAATGACAGGCGTAGAGATGATTCTTTGCTCCGGTCAGTCTTGGGGTTTCAATACATTCGCGTTGTGCATAAGGGCAGCGTGGCCCCAGACGACAGCCGATGGGTAATTGTTCCAGCAATGGAATAGCTCCTGGCATGGTATTCAGGCGGCTTTTGTGCGGCATTGCGCTACCAAAATCAGGAATAGCGCGAATCAATGCTTGAGTATAAGGATGATGAGGAATGGTCACCAAATCTTTACTTGGCGCGGTTTCGACCGTTTGTCCGCAGTACATCACGTTGATTTTGTCAGCCCACTGGCTGAGCATTTGCAGGTCATGGCTTATCAACAAAATGGTGGTATTGCTGTTTTGATTCAGACGGGTTAGCAGACGGAAAATTTGCGCCTGGGTGGTTGGCTCCATCGCGTTCGTTGGTTCATCAGCAATCAGCAAACGCGGCTGATTCGCTAATGCGATAGCGATCATGACCTTCTGGCATTCACCGTCGGTTAGCTCATATGGGAAGCTGCGCATGGCATCTTTATGGTCTTTTATCCCGACGCGGTGCAAGAGTTCAATCGCACGGCGTTTGCGCCAACCGATGCGCTGCCACCAGCGACCTTTGTAGGTCCATGCCGGAATATTTTGCATCAGTTGACGTCCGATACGCTCGGACGGATCGAGACATGACTGCGGCTCCTGAAAGATCATGGAGACGTTATGACCGACTAGTTTGCGTCGTTCACGCGCGGAAAGGCGTAGCAGATCGATATCATCAAAACGCATACGGTCTGCGGTTACGCGCCAGTTATCTTTAGCGACGCCGCAAATGGCCTTAGCGATCAGACTTTTGCCGGAGCCAGATTCGCCGACCAGCCCGCGGATTTCACCCTCATTCAAGGTCATGCTGACACGATCAACAGCCTTTACCCAGTCGTCACCGGTCCTGAATTCAATGGTCAGGTTGCGGATATCCAGTAATGGCATTACTCCACCCCCGCAATAATTGCGCGGCGCACGCCGTCACCCAGTAGGTTAACCAGCAACACGCTTATCATAATTGCCGCGCCTGGCAGCATCACCGTCCACGGTGCGACATAAATCAGCTCCAGCGCGTCGCCGAGCATGGCTCCCCATTCCGGGGACGGCAGCTGTGCGCCAAGGTCGAGAAAACCCAGCGCGGCGATATCCAGAATCGCCATCGACAGTGCGCGGGTGATTTCAGTAATAAGGCCGGCGGTAATATTGGGCAGAACGGCGAACCACAGAATATTCAGTGTGGTTGCACCGTCCAGGCGAGCGGCAATGACGTACTCTTTCTCCAGCTCGTCATGCACCATGCTGTAAACGGAGCGCACCATGCGCGGCAGCAGCGCCAGCCAGACGGCAAACATGGCGTGTGTCAGATGCGGCCCGGCAAAGGCCACCACAATAATCGCCAGCAGCAGAGAAGGGATCGACAGCAGGGTGTCCAGAATGTGGTTCAGCACCGCAGAGCGCAAGCCGTGCGTCGCACCGGCAACTACGCCCAATACCAGGCCACACAGCGTGGCGGCAAGAGTAACGACAAACGCGCCGCCAACGGTCGGGGCCGCGCCGCTGAGCAGACGACTTAAAACGTCACGTCCCAGATCGTCTGTCCCGAGGAAGAATGAGACTTCGCCATAGCGCGACCATGACGGCGGTAAAAGCTGATAGCCGAGAAATTGCTGATCGATGCCGTAAGGGGCAAACCAACCACCAAAAATACACAGAATAGCCAGTCCCGCACAGCCGTACAGGCCAATCATCGCAGTCGCATCACCATAGAAATTGCGCCATGCGGTGCGCAACGTACCTGGCGGGCGTTTTTCGCTATAGACGCTATCGTAAGGCATACCATTCCTTATGTTTCAGAGGGTTAGCCATAGCACCCAGAATATCAGAGATGACGTTAACGATGATAACCAGTGAACCAATCACCATCACGCCCGCTGAAATCGCCGCGTAATCCTGCTGGCGAATCGCGTTAATCAGCCAACGACCAAGACCTGGCCAGCTAAAGACCATCTCGGTGATCATCGCCAATGTCAGCATGGTGGAAAACTGTAAGCCCAGACGCGGGATCACCGGCGGAAGGGCATTGTGCAGGACGTGACGACGCAGAATCGTTAATCGTGACAAACCGCGCGTGGCCGCCGCTTTGACGTAGTTCTGATCAAAGACCTCAATGGTGCTGATACGCATCAGGCGGATGACTTCGGTGGTGGGCGCAACGGAGAGTGTCAGCACCGGGAGCACCATATGACGGATAGCGCTGACCAGCATTTCATCGCGCCAGGGCGAGTCGGAGATCCACGCATCAATAATGGCAAAACCGGTAACGGGTTTCACCTCGTAGAGAAGATCAAAACGCCCGGAAACGGGTAACCAGCCGAGGGTCAGCGAGAAGAGCAATGTCAGCAGCAGCGCCAGCCAAAAAACGGGGATAGAAAACCCCATCAGAGCCAATGCGCTGATGCAGCGGTCCTGCCATTTGTTCCGCGTGATACCGGCCAGCATACCAACGGGGATCCCAACCATTAGTGCAAAACCAAAGGCAAGAATGCACAGCTCCATTGTGGCCGGGAACACCTCTTTCAGCTGCTCTGAGATCAACTGACCGTTGATACTGGATACGCCGAAATCCCAGTGAATGAGACCATTGAACCAGAATACCCATGCGTTCCACAGCGATGCACCCTGTAACGGCGCATGAGGCGTGAAGTAGCTCAGGCTGAAGCCAATAAAGGTCAGGAAGAACAGGGTTACCAGTAGCAATAAAAATCGACGCAAGGTGAAGATAATCATGGTTTTTTCACCTCATCTTTCTTTTCCCTGGACACGCCGGCAAAAGAGGCATTACCGAATGGACTGAGCACCAACCCTTTGATGTCGTAGCGGTAAGCCTGTAGACGCAGTGAAGAGGCCAGTGGCAGGATCGGTAACTCTTGGGCAAGAATATTTTGCGCTTCGTCATAGGCATCAATTCGCGATGAAAGCTGCTGCGAAGAGAGAGCCTTGCGCAGAATGCTGTCAAACTGCGGATTACACCAGTGGGCAAAGTTGGTCTGTGAATTGATGGCGGCACAGCTGAGCAACGGCCGGAAAAAACTGTCAGGATCGTTACTGTCCGTCGCCCAGCCGGATAACGTCAGATCATGGTTCATATCCATTAATCTCGCCTCCTGAAAACGACCTTCTACCGGGATGATCTTCACTTTCACACCCACCTGAGCCATATCTGCCTGAATCAGCTCGGCGGTTTTCAGCGGACTGGGGTTCCAGGCCTGAGAGCTGGTAGGGACCCAAAGTTGTAACGTCAGATTCTCCAGCCCCAGCGCTTTTAGCTGCTCGCGCGATTTTGCCGGGTTGTATTCTGTAATTTTAGCTTCGTTATCATAAGCCCACGAGGCGTGAGGCAAAATAGATGCCGCGGTTTCTGCCGTCCCGTAGTAGATAGACTGCATTAAGCGCTGGTTGTTGATCGCTAGCGCCAGCGCATGCCGCACGGCAGGGTTATTCAACGGCGGTTTATTGGTGTTGAACGCCAGATAGGCAATGTTCATTCCCGGGCGCAGCGTCAAACGCAGGCGAGGGTCATCACGCAATATGCTGAGCTGGCTGGCGGCAGGCCAGGCAAGAACGTCACATTCGCCAGTGAGTAATTTCGATAAGCGTCCGGTTCCACCAGAACCGAGATCCACTACGACCTGCGGCATCAGAGGAGTGCCACGCCAGAATTTTTCATGTCGCTGCAACCGAATATATTGGCCGGCACGATTCTCCGAAAGCTGGTACGGGCCTGTGCCGACGGGTTGTCTGTCGAGCAACTCCTGGCGATCCTGTTTTGCCAGATTAGCGGCATATTCCGCCGACATTACGGAGGCATAGTGTGTGGCAAGGTGCCACATAAAGGAGGCATCCGGTTGCGTTAAGCGGAATTCAACGGTGTTGTTGTCCAGTTTGCGCACGCTTTGGACGTTATCGGCAAACTGCAGGCTGTCGAAGTAGGGGAAACTGCTGCCGTTCACATTGTGCCACGGATGGTGGCGATCAAAGATGCGCTCGAAGGTAAACACCACATCGTCTGCATTCAGTTTGCGGGTGGGGGTGAACCAGGCCGTCTTTTGAAACTGAACGTCACGACGCAGGTGGAAGCGGTAGGTTGCGCCGTTATCCAGCACCTCCCAGCTTTCAGCAAGCTCAGGCACCAGCCGATAGGTGTAGGGATCTACATCAAGCAGTCGGTCATACAATTGGGCCGCTAACGTATCGACGATGAGACCGCTGCTCGTTTTTTGTGGGTTGAACGTATTGACTTGCCCGCTGACGCAATAGACAAACCCACTGTCACGGATATCAGCGTGCGGAGCTTGCTCAGGCGCAGCAGCAGCCTGACCACTCAGAAATCCAGCCATCACGATCAGAGATGATAAAACCAGGCGCATAATTTTAATGGATTATATAAAGAGGCTATCTTACTAATACTTAATGACATTTGCCATTACCGTTTGTTTTTGGGAGTAACAGGCTCGATAAGCGCGAGTTCAACACCGCGACATGGTCAAAATTCATACCTGCTATCCACTTTGAATCTACTCTGTTAACTATCTTAGCATTTTCATGGCCCATCTGACTTGCTATAAACGTGGGGGCGTACCTGTCGTTGTTTACTGATTGATATCAGTGTGTGCTCGGAAGATGGAGTATGGCATCGATAACGAAGTGTGGAGCGAGCATTTAGAGTGTCACTATCAATGCTGAACTATAATCATTCAGGAAGAAGTACACGTTATGTGAGTTGTAATAGCTAAATTATCTATAATTATTTCAATATGTTAATTCCATTTTTTCTTCATGGCATCTTAATCTTCTCACCCATTTATGGTGATGATTTCCATTGGTTATTAAATGCATTTTGGCTTTGATCCTGGTTATGAACGGTTTTCTGTTGCCATTTAACTTCTAATGGAATGAATTGTATGAATAAATTACTGAGCCTTGTTGTTTCACTTGCCCTATTGCCTGGAGCCGTTTTTGCAGCGTCGACTCCAGACTGTGTGAAGGTGAATAAAGCGCAAATCGAAGCGCTATTTGATAAGTGGAACGAGTCATTGAAAACAGGTAACGCGCAGACGGTATCTGAAAATTATCTTAGCGATGCGGTATTGCTGCCTACTGTATCCAATAAAGCGCGTTTAACGGACGCTGAACGTGTTGATTATTTCGAGCATTTTCTTGCGAAAAAGCCGACCGGGAAAATTGACATGCGTACCATTCGCCTGGGGTGCAATAAGGCGATAGACACCGGTACCTACACATTTACCTTCGCGGACAAATCAACGGTTTCAGCCCGCTACACATTCACTTATGCATGGGACGGTAAAGAGTGGAAAATTTCCACACACCACTCTTCAGCGATGCCTGAGGGGTAAAAAGCAGTGCAGGGGGCGGAATATTCACCGCTCCCTGAAGACTAGCCAATAATCGCGATGCCAAGACGTTCCATGAGCAGCGATGCCTGGTAGTTGTCCAACTTAACGCCTTGTAAATCAACGCCCCGAATATCTAAGTCACCCAACTCCGAATTGGTCAGATCGCAATGTGTGAAGTTTGCTGCTCGCCAGTCGAAAGTCGAAAACTCGCCGCCGGAAAGATCTGAACCACTGAACGTCGCGCCCAGTACCTGGGCACCCATCCAACGGTTTTCCCACAGCTCACATTTTTCCAGCACGACTTTCGAAAAATTGGCGTAGCTTAGATTTGTGTTAGTGATATATGCGCTGCAAAACCAGGTGCGAGTAGTGATCATATTCATAAAGCTTGCGCCGCGGAAATCTGCGCCTTGCGCACGACAGTGGCGAATTTCAATGCCAAGCGCACTGGCATTGCGAAAATCCGCCATGGATAAATCACAGCTTTTAAAAATGGCATCTTTCAGCATCGCACGACTAAAATTGCACCCTTTCTGGCTTTCACGATCATAGAACTGACAGCCGATAAATTCAGTGCCGCTCAGGTCGGCACCTGAAAAATCACAGTTAAAAAATGTACTATTTTCAATTTTCTCACCGGTGAAGCGGTTTCTGTCAATTTTTTCGCCAACGAGTGCCAGAGCCATATTTGTACCTGTTTTTTTATACAGTAATGGCGTCATGGTAAACCCTGATGAGGTTATGCGTCAAATCCGCCAATATGACATCTGCAAATGTGCGTTAAATCTGGTGTTTTTTCAGCAAAGCGCGAAGCTGATGGTAAGTCAGCCCCAGTAATTCAGCGGCTTTTTTCTGGTTAAATTTTGCCTGCTGTAAGCTGGTTTGTAGAAAGTCTTTCTCTTGCTGCTGCTGGAATTCACGCAGATCCAGCGGTAAACCTACAGACATCGGTTTAGTTTCCGGCGCCTGCGGCTGAGTAGTGTGGCGGAGGAAGGGGTCAATGATTATCTCATCCAGCGGGTAATCACTGGTTCCATGCCGGTAAACGGATCGCTCCACGACGTTTTTCAGTTCACGAATATTGCCCGGCCAACGGTAGTGGAGGAGCGTTTCTCTGGCCTCGGCACTAAAACCCGGAAACAGAGGTAATCCGATCTCGCGGCACATCTGAATGGCAAAATGTTCGGCCATTAACATAATGTCACTTTGACGCTCGCGTAACGGTGGGAGTTGCACCACGTCAAAGGCCAGGCGATCCAGCAGGTCAGCGCGGAAAGTGCCTTCGCTAACCATGCGAGGTAAGTCGGCATTGGTTGCACAAACAAGTCGTACGTTAACCTGCAATGGCTGGCTGCCGCCAACGCGCTCCAGCTCGCCATATTCAATAACCCGCAGCAATTTTTCCTGTACCAACATCGGGGCAGTTGCCAGTTCATCGAGAAACAGCGTACCGCCGTCGGCGCGTTCGAAACGTCCCGGATGGCGTTTTTGCGCGCCGGTAAAGGCACCCGCTTCGTGACCAAACAGTTCGGAATCAAGCAAATTTTCGTTTAGAGCCGCGCAGTTAAGCGAAATAAACGGGCCTTGCCAGCGGGTGGAGAGGTAGTGCAGGCGGTTGGCAATAAGTTCTTTCCCGGTCCCGCGCTCACCTATAACCAGTACAGGTTTATCCAGCGGCGCGAGATGAGAAACCTGCTCCAGCACTTCAATAAAGCTGTTCGCTTCACCCAGAAGATTATCTTTGTATCCAGCCATGATGAAATTCACCATTTGTTAGTGTTATTCACCAATTTACGCTAATTAGCCTGACAGGTAAAATTATATAATTACAATAAAATCAATTATATAAAAAGTTGGCACGTCACGTGCATTACGAAAGCAGCAGGGCATAGCCCGATATCAGAACAGTAAGTGAGGATTACATTATGGGTATTTTTTCTCGTTTTGCCGACATCGTGAACGCCAACATTAATGCGTTGCTGGAAAAGGCTGAAGATCCGCAGAAACTGGTGCGGTTGATGATCCAGGAAATGGAAGACACGCTGGTTGAGGTACGTTCTAACTCAGCGCGTGCGCTGGCAGAAAAGAAACAATTATCTCGCCGTATCGAACAGGCCAGTGCCCAACAGGCAGAGTGGCAGGAAAAAGCAGAACTTGCGCTGCGTAAAGAGAAAGAAGATCTGGCGCGTTCTGCGTTAATTGAAAAGCAGAAACTGACCGATTTAATTGCCTCTCTGGAGCATGAGGTGACGCTGGTTGACGATACGCTGGCGCGTATGAAAAAAGAGATCGGTGAGCTGGAAAATAAACTCAGTGAAACCCGTGCTCGTCAGCAGGCGTTGATGTTGCGTCATCAGGCAGCGAGTTCTTCGCGTGATGTTCGTCGTCAACTGGACAGCGGTAAACTCGATGAAGCGATGGCGCGCTTTGAATCTTTCGAGCGTCGTATCGATCAGATGGAAGCTGAGGCTGAAAGCCATAACTTCGGTAAACAGAAGTCTCTGGAGCAGCAATTTGCTGACCTGAAAGCAGATGATGAAATCAGCGAGCAGCTGGCGCAACTTAAAGCCAAAATGCAGCAAGACAAGCAATAATAACATCTGGCGGCGCCCGAACGCGCCGCCGCTCATCACCTGTAAGGAGTACTCATGAGCGCGCTATTTCTGGCTATCCCGTTAACTATCTTTGTGTTGTTCGTTTTACCGATTTGGCTCTGGCTGCACTACAGCAACCGTTCCAGTCGTGGCGAACTGTCGCAAAGTGAACAGCAACGCCTGGTTGAACTCAACGATGACGCACAGCGGATGCGCGAGCGCATTCAGGCGCTGGAAGACATCCTCGATGCTGAACATCCAAACTGGAGGGACCGCTAATGGGAGGCGTTAACCTGAACAAAAAACTGTGGCGTATTCCGCAGCAGGGCATGGTGAAGGGGGTTTGCGCTGGGATTGCGCATTATCTCGATGTGCCTGTGAAGCTGGTACGGATCCTGGTGGTGTTGTCAGTCTTTTTTGGCCTGGCCTTTTTCACCTTCGTTGCCTACATCGTGCTGACCTTTGTGTTGGACCCGATGCCGGACAATGTGGTTTCCGGCGAGCAGCAGCCATCAAGCGGTGAGCTGTTGGATGCCGTCGATCGCGAGCTGGCGGCAAGTGAAAAGCGTTTACGTGAAATGGAACGTTATGTGACGTCCGATACTTTTTCCTTACGTAGTCGCTTCCGTCAATTGTGAGGACAGAAATGAACAATCGCTGGCAACGTGCCGGGCAAAGGGTTAAGCCGGGCTTTAAAATAGCAGGTAAGCTGGTGCTTCTGACCGCGCTGCGCTACGGCCCGGCGGGTGTAGCAGGGTGGGCGGTGAAGTCCGTCGCCCGACGCCCGCTAAAAATGCTGCTGGCGTTGGTTCTGGAACCGGTGTTGAGTCGGGCTGCGGCAAAATTGTCGAAACGCTATTCAGGTAATCAACCCTGATATTTGAATCAGCAAAAGCAAGCAACAATTAATCAACATTCCCTCAGTTAATTTGCGGCAGCTTACAAATATAATTTGGGGGCTGTCAGAATTCTTTTGGGTTGTTACCACGGGTATTGAGGGTGAACTAAAAAATCTATTTCGCAGGGCATTAATACCCAGGTTTTATATCAGGAAGTCGGTCAGCAATATTTTCTTAAGAACTGGCGTATAGTGTAGAGGTAAATCCAACTATCAGTCAGGAAGATATTATGTTGAAAAAAGGTGTATTAGCGTTGGCTCTGGTCATCGGCATGCCGGTTTACGCAGCCGAACACTGGATCGATGTTCGCGTTCCTGAACAGTACCAACAGCAGCATATTCAGGGGGCCGTCAATATTCCATTAAAAGAAATGAAGGCACGTATTGCAGCTGAAGTTCCTGATAAGAACGACACTGTGAAGCTGTACTGCAACTCCGGGCGTCAATCGGGACAAGCGAAGGATATGTTGACTGAAATGGGCTATACGCAGGTGACGAATGAAGGTGGCATCAACCAGATCTCGCTTCCTAAAGTAGAGAATAAATAAGCCGTACGCAGTTCTTCTGCTCCTGGCGGTAAGAATAATGCCGCCAGGTACCGCCCAGGTAGTTGATAAGTAAGAATTGACCCCTATCTTTACTTCCTGTTTGTTATAATTTCTTCGGTTCCTTCAGCAAAACGGGATGGCGATGAAGCGACTTAAAAATGAACTCAATTCGCTGGTTAATCGCGGCGTAGACCGACATTTACGCCTGGCTGTCACCGGACTTAGCCGCAGCGGTAAGACGGCGTTTATCACCGCGATGGTAAATCAGTTACTCAATATTCATGCCGGTGCGCGTCTGCCGTTGCTCAGCTGCGTGCGCGAAGAGCGTTTGCTCGGCGTGAAACGGGTTCCTCAACGCGATTTTGGCATTCCGCGCTTTACCTATGATGAGGGACTGGCGCAACTGTACGGCTCTCCGCCGACCTGGCCGACCCCTACGCGCGGCGTGAGTGAAATACGTCTGGCGCTGCGCTATAAATCCAATGACTCTTTACTGCGCCACTTTAAAGACACCTCCACGCTGTACCTGGAGATCGTCGATTATCCGGGGGAGTGGCTGCTCGATTTACCGATGCTTGCCCAGGATTATCTGAGCTGGTCGCGGCAAATGACCGGATTATTGCAGGGGCAGCGGGGCGAATGGTCGGCAAAATGGCGGCAGTTATGCCAGGGGCTGGATCCGTTGGCGCCTGCTGATGAAAACCGTCTGGCGGAAATTGCTGCCGCCTGGACGGAGTATCTGCATCAGTGTAAACAGCAGGGCCTGCATTTTATTCAACCGGGCCGTTTTGTCCTGCCCGGGGATATGGCGGGCGCGCCTGCGCTGCAATTCTTCCCGTGGCCGGATGTCGATGCCTGGGGGGAATCAAAGCTGGCGCAGGCTGACAAACACACCAACGCGGGCATGTTGCGCGAAAGATTCAATTATTACTGCGAAAAGGTCGTCAAAGGGTTTTATAAGAATCACTTCCTGCGCTTTGACCGCCAGATTGTGCTGGTCGATTGCCTGCAGCCGCTCAACAGCGGGCCACAGGCGTTCAACGACATGCGTCTGGCGCTTACCCAGTTGATGCAAAGCTTCCATTACGGGCAGCGTACGCTGTTTCGTCGGCTATTTTCTCCGGTGATCGACAAGCTGCTGTTTGCCGCCACCAAAGCCGACCACGTCACGGTGGATCAGCACGCCAATATGGTGTCGTTATTGCAGCAGCTGATCCAGGACGCATGGCAAAACGCGGCGTTCGAAGGTATCAGCATGGATTGTCTGGGGCTGGCATCGGTGCAGGCAACCACCAGCGGCTTGATCGACGTGAAAGGTGAAAAGATCCCGGCGCTGCGTGGTAATCGTCTGAGCGATGGCGAACCGCTAACCGTTTATCCGGGGGAAGTGCCCGCGCGACTGCCAGGACAGGCGTTCTGGGACAGCCAGGGATTTCAGTTTGAAGCATTTCGCCCGCAGGTTATGGATGTCGATAAACCCTTACCGCATATCCGCCTCGATGCCGCGCTGGAGTTTTTAATAGGAGATAAATTGCGATGAGCGAGCCGTTAAAACCGCGTATCGATTTCTCAGGTCCGCTGGACGTGGAACAAAACACGGCGTTTAAAGCGCAGCAAATGTTCAACGAAACGGAGGCGCAGACTTTTTCTCCGGCGAAAGTGGATGAACCCCTGGAAGACGATGGTCAGGCGGAGGCCGTCATTGATGCGGCCTTACGCCCCAAACGCAGTCTGTGGCGCAAGATGGTGATGGGCGGGCTGGCGCTGTTTGGCGTAAGCGTTGTTGCTCAGGGTGTGCAGTGGACCATGAACGCCTGGCAGACTCAGGACTGGGTCGCGCTGGGAGGATGTGCCGCAGGCGCATTGATTATCGGCGCAGGTGTCGGATCGGTGGCGACCGAGTGGCGCAGATTGTGGCGATTGCGTCAGCGCGCGCACGAACGTGATGAAGCGCGAGACTTGCTCCACAGCCATGGAACCGGAAAAGGTCGTGCATTTTGTGAAAAACTGGCGCAGCAGGCGGGTATCGATCAGTCGCATCCGGCTCTACAGCGTTGGTATGCCTCAATTCATGAAACGCAGAACGATCGCGAAGTGGTCAGCCTGTATGCCCATCTTGTGCAGCCGGTACTGGATGCGCAAGCCCGGCGTGAGATTAGCCGTTCAGCGGCAGAGTCCACGCTGATGATTGCAGTCAGTCCGTTGGCGCTGGTGGATATGGCGTTTATCGCCTGGCGAAATCTGCGGCTGATTAATCGCATTGCATCGCTGTATGGCATTGAACTTGGTTATTACAGCCGTCTGCGCCTGTTCCGCCTGGTGTTGTTGAATATCGCTTTTGCCGGGGCCAGTGAGCTGGTGCGGGAAGTAGGGATGGACTGGATGTCGCAGGATTTAGCCGCCCGCTTATCAACGCGTGCCGCACAGGGCATTGGCGCGGGGTTATTAACGGCGCGTCTGGGCATTAAAGCTATGGAGCTTTGCCGACCGCTGCCGTGGATCGATGATGATAAGCCACGACTGGGCGATTTTCGCCGTCAACTGATTGGTCAGGTGAAAGAGACCTTACAAAAGAACAAATCTCCGCGCGAAAGTTAGCTAAAAAACAGGCGCCGATCGTATAACTTTACGCCCCGGCGCCCAATTTTCCAGCGCGCTGTCAATATTTGTTGACAGAGTTCTTCCTGCGAACCAAATACTGTCTTATCATTTACTACATAATCCCTTGTCCTGATGAAGGTTCCTATGCGTTTGGAAGTCTTTTGTGAAGACCGTCTTGGTCTGACCCGCGAATTGCTCGATTTACTGGTGCTGAGAAGCATTGATTTACGCGGTATCGAGATTGACCCCATCGGGCGGATTTACCTTAATTTTGCGGAGCTGGAGTTCACCAACTTCAGCAGCCTGATGGCTGAAATTCGCCGTATTTCGGGTGTTACGGATGTGCGCACCGTGCCCTGGATGCCTTCTGAACGTGAACATCTGGCGCTAAGTGCGCTGCTTGAAGCGTTGCCAGAGCCGGTCCTTTCTCTTGATATGAAAAGCAAAGTTGAGATGGCGAACCCTGCGAGCTGTCAACTTTTTGCGCACACCCAGGAGCGGATGCGCAACCATACCGCAGCCCAGTTAATCAATGGGTTTAACTTCCAGCGCTGGCTGGAAAGCAATCCGCAGGATTCCCATAGCGAACATGTCGTGATTAACGGGCAGAATTTCCTGATGGAAATTACGCCTGTCCATTTGCAGGGCGAAAATCAGGAGCAGATGCTGACCGGCGCGGTGGTGATGTTGCGCTCCACCATTCGAATGGGACGTCAGTTGCAAAATATGACTACGCAGGATCTCAGCGCGTTTAGCCAGATTATTGCCGTCAGCGCCAAAATGAAACACGTGGTGGAACAGGCGCGCAAGCTGGCGACGCTGAGCGCGCCGCTGCTGATTACTGGTAATACCGGCACCGGCAAAGATCTCTTTGCTCACGCCTGCCATCTGGCAAGCCCACGTGCGTCGAAACCGTATCTGGCGCTGAACTGCGCGTCAATCCCTGAAGATGCGGTTGAAAGCGAGCTGTTTGGCCATGCGCCGGAAGGTAAAAAAGGGTTCTTTGAGCAGGCGAATGGCGGTTCGGTTCTGTTAGATGAAATTGGAGAAATGTCGCCGCGTATGCAGACCAAATTGCTGCGTTTTCTCAATGACGGTACGTTCCGTCGCGTGGGAGAAGATCACGAAGTTCATGTTGATGTCCGTGTGATTTGCGCGACGCAAAAGAACCTTGTGGAGCTGGTGCAGAAAGGACTTTTCCGTGAAGACCTCTATTATCGTCTGAATGTACTGACGTTAAACCTGCCGCCGCTGCGCGATTGCCCACAAGATATTATGCCGCTCACCGAACTGTTCGTGGCGCGTTTTGCCGATGAGCAGGGCGTGCCGCGTCCGAAGCTGTCCGCCGATCTCAGCACGGTGTTAACCCGTTACGGTTGGCCGGGCAACGTGCGTCAGCTTAAAAACGCTATCTACCGGGCGTTGACCCAGCTTGAAGGCTATGAGCTACGGCCGCAGGATATTTTACTGCCGGATTATGATGCGGCAACGGTTGCGGTCGGAGAAGAGGTGATGGAAGGGTCGCTGGATGAAATTACCAGCCGCTTTGAACGCTCCGTGCTGACGCAGCTGTATATGAATTATCCCAGCACGCGCAAGCTGGCCAAGCGCCTCGGCGTTTCGCATACCGCGATTGCCAATAAATTGCGCGAGTACGGCCTGAGCCAACAGAAAAAAAGCGAAGAGTAATGCCGTAAATGAAAATGCCTCCATCCGGAGGCATTTTTGTATGCAAACGCAGCTTACGCTTTCAGTACGTCCAGCGCCGCTGTGTAGTCTGGTTCGTTGGTGATTTCATTGACCAGTTGGCTGAAGACGACGTTGTCATTTTCATCGATAACAACTACGGCACGTGCGGCCAGACCTTTCAACGGGCCTTCAGCGATTTCAACACCGTAGTTTTTCAGGAATTCTGCGTTGCGCAGGGTGGACAGCGTGATAACGTTGCTCAGACCTTCCGCGCCGCAAAAACGAGAGTGGGCGAATGGCAGGTCGGCCGAAATACACAGTACGACGGTATTGTCGATTTCTGTCGCCAGTTGGTTAAACTTACGTACCGATGCCGCGCAAACGCCAGTATCGATGCTTGGGAAAATATTCAGCACTTTGCGCTTGCCTGCAAACTGGCCCAGCGTAACGTCAGACAGGTCTTTAGCCACAAGGGTAAAAGCCTGAGCTTTGCTTCCAGCCTGAGGAATGGAGCCGGCAACTGCAACCGGGTTGCCCTGGAAATGAACGGTTTGTGACATGGTTATCTTCCTGTTTACATATAGTTAACGTCGAGGCTAGTTTATGCCATCAACAGTTAACACGGCAAACGCTATTTGCGGATATCCGCTTCAGGGACTGCATTAAGGAAAACAAATGAGAACAGTTAAGGTATATGAGGAAGCCTGGCCGCTGCACACTCCCTTTGTCATCGCCCGTGGGAGCAGGACCGAAGCGCATGTGGTTGTCGTCGAATTGACAGAAAATGGCGTCACAGGTATTGGCGAGTGCACACCGTACCCACGCTACGGTGAAAGCGATGCCTCTGTTCTGGCGCAAATTATGAGCATTGCGCCACAGCTGGAAAACGGACTTACGCGTGAAGAGCTGCAAAAGCTGCTGCCAGCAGGGGCTGCGCGAAATGCCGTAGACTGCGCGTTGTGGGATCTAAGTGCGCGTCAACAGCAGAAGTCGCTGGCGGAATTGGTGGGAAGTGAACTGGCGGAAGTGGTGACGACGGCGCAAACCGTGGTGATTGGCTCGCCGGAACAAATGGCTGCGAGCGCGGCTGCGCTGTGGGGAAATGGCGCAAAACTGCTGAAAGTTAAACTGGATGCTCGCTTGATTAGTGAGCGGATGGTTGCCATTCGTGCGGCTGTTCCTGACGCTACGATTATTGTCGACGCCAATGAATCCTGGCGGGCAGAAGGCCTTGCGGCACGCTGTCAGCTGTTGGCTGATTTAGGGGTGGCAATGCTGGAGCAGCCGCTGCCGGCTCAGGATGATGCCGCGCTGGAGAATTTTGTGCATCCGCTGCCCATCTGCGCAGATGAAAGTTGCCACACTTGCAGTAGCCTGAAAGCGCTGCACGGACGCTATGAAATGGTCAATATCAAACTGGACAAAACAGGCGGTCTGACGGAAGCACTGGCGCTGGCAACGGAAGCCCGCGAGCAGGGATTTGCGCTGATGCTGGGCTGCATGCTGTGTACCTCCCGGGCTATCGGTGCGGCGTTACCGCTTACGCCGCAGGTTAACTTTGCCGATCTTGATGGCCCTACCTGGCTGGCCAGCGATGCGGAGCCAGCCCTGCATTTTACGACCGGGCAGCTCCATCTCTAGGGTGCCAGCGCAGCAGATTGGACATGGCCAGCAGGTATTTTTCGCTCGCTTCATCCGATGAAATGGGCGGAAATTCGGCGGTTATGCAGTGTAAATTCAGGTCTGCGCACCAGCTCCCAAAAGAGCCGGGCGTTTCATAACCTACGCTGGTGACCAGAGGCAATTCAAACGACTGTGCCAGCCACGAACCCAGCTCGCTGCTTCTGGGATCTTCAATACAGGCCAGTGGATCGTGAAAAGAGACTACCCAGGCGGGATGAATTCGGTGAATAAGCTGACACAACGCCTGGGTTTCTGGTTCTGAACCCGGACTTTCGCCGGTCAACAACACCACATCACGCTCTTCTGCGCTACTGTTCCAGCGATACACTGTTTCGCCCGCTCTCCAGTTTGCGGCGGGAAAATTACGGTTCAGATCGACGCCGTTCGCATTTGCGCGCAGCCCAAGCTGGCAACCGTCAGGGTTTACGGCCAGCACTACATGGTGGCGACGCAGAGAAGGGTTAAGCGTACGCAATGCGCAGGAAAGGGTAACGACCGAGGAGTTTTCGTCGCCGTGCGTTCCCGCCAGTATCAGACCGCTTTCACGATCGGCTGCCAGTGCAGGAAACCAGATTAGCGGTGCGCCTAACAATGAACGTCCGTAATGTTCGGTTCCAGGTGGGAATGCGCCGCGCTCGGCACGGGGACGGGTAACGGTCATAGTCATCTCTGAATGCTTGGATTGTTACTCGCAGTGTTGTGCAAAATGTATGGATAATCAAATCGTTTTCACACACTTATCTTTTCAGGTGTAATATCACTTTCTTGTCGGAAGTTAATTGCATTTCCTGCTGGCGATACAAATAATTACACATTCACTTAGTAGCCGGAATTGAGGGTATCTTATGCAGCATTCTGTTTCAGTAACCTGTTGTGCGTTGTTGGTTAGCAGCATTTCTTTATCCTGGGCTGCTGATGTTCCCAGCGGAACGGTACTGGCAGAGAAACAAGAACTGGTACGTCATATAAAAGACGAACCGGCGTCGCTTGATCCGGCAAAAGCCGTAGGGCTGCCTGAAATACAGGTTATTCGTGATCTATTTGAAGGGCTGGTCAACCAGAATGAGAAGGGTGAGATCGTGCCTGGCGTCGCTACCCAGTGGAAGAGTAACGATAACCGCATCTGGACGTTTACGCTGCGTGACAATGCGCAATGGGCGGATGGTACGCCGGTAACGGCGCAGGATTTTGTCTATAGCTGGCAGCGTCTGGTTGATCCAAAAACGCTGTCGCCGTTTGCCTGGTTTGCGGCGCTGGCGGGAATTAATAATGCTCAGGCTATTATCGATGGCAAAGCCACGCCTGATAAACTTGGCGTTAGTGCTGTCGATGCACGGACATTGAAAGTTCAACTGGATAAACCGCTGCCCTGGTTTGCCAATCTGACAGCGAGTTTTGCATTCTATCCGGTACAAAAAGCTAACGTTGAGAGCGGCAAAGAGTGGACCAAACCAGGCAATCTTATTGGTAACGGCGCCTATGTGCTCAAAGATCGCGTCGTGAACGAAAAACTGGAAGTGGTGCCGAACACGCATTATTGGGACAACGCCAAAACAGTGTTGCAAAAAGTCACCTTCCTGCCGATCAACCAGGAATCAGCTGCGACCAAGCGCTATCTTGCTGGTGATATTGATATCACGGAATCCTTCCCGAAAAATATGTACCAGAAACTGTTGAAGGATATCCCGGGTCAGGTTTACACCCCGCCGCAACTTGGTACTTATTATTATGCTTTCAATACCCAAAAGGGACCGACCGCCGATTCGCGCGTGCGTCTGGCGCTCAGCATGACTATCGATCGTCGTCTGATGGCAGAGAAAGTTTTGGGTACCGGTGAGAAACCGGCATGGCATTTTACGCCGGATGTAACGGCAGGATTTGTGCCGGAACCTTCACCGTTTGAGCAAATGAGTCAGGAAGAGCTGAACGCGCAGGCAAAAACGCTGCTGCGTGCGGCGGGCTATGGCCCACAGAAACCGCTTAAACTGACGCTGCTGTACAACACCTCAGAAAATCATCAGAAGATTGCTATCGCAGTGGCTTCTATGTGGAAGAAGAACCTCGGTGTTGACGTGAAACTGCAGAACCAGGAATGGAAAACGTATATCGACAGCCGTAATACCGGTAATTTTGATGTGATCCGCGCCTCATGGGTGGGTGACTACAATGAGCCATCTACGTTCTTGTCGCTATTAACATCGACCCATACGGGCAATATCTCCCGCTTTAATGATCCGGCGTACGACAAAGTGTTGACCCAGGCAACTCTGGAGAATACAGAGAAAGCGCGCAATGCCGATTATAACGCCGCGGAGAAAATTCTGATGGAACAGGCACCTATTGCACCGATTTATCAGTATACCAACGGGCGTTTAATTAAACCGTGGCTGAAAGGGTATCCGATTACTAACCCTGAAGATGTGGCCTATAGCCGCACAATGTATATCGTTAAGCACTAATCAGTACTGGCTTCCTGTTAACGCAAGGTAACATTCCAGTTTTACGTGCCATAGAAAAAGCCCGGATCCAGAATGGAGGCGGGCTTTCACTTATAAACAGACGGGTAGGGTGTTTTATGTCTGACTGCGCGCGACATGATTCACAGTATCGTGCTCAGCCACCAGGTATTGCGCAAGATAACCACCAAATCTATGACCAATGATTTCAACGGGATCATTTTGCATTGCCACCCATTTTTCCGCCTCTTCCAGCCAGCGATCCAGAGCGCATTCTGCGTTATCTCTGAACACATCAATGTTGTAGCCTTGTATATCGGGTGACCAGGTGTAAGCCTGCCAGGATAGGTTTGACAGCAGATTAACTGGCAATCTGTGGGATGGCTGCCAGTTATATCGGTGAAATTTAATTTGCACTCATTACTATCTGGAATGCAACAACCAGTCTTGAACACCTTCGAATGCGCAATCAATAGCGCCAGCAAGATACCCGGAAAATCTTGGAGACCACTCGCTAGCAATACACGTGATTTTACCTTTCCATATACCTTGTTTTGGGGCCGGGAATGGTAAGACGTGGCTGGCCTCCTGTAAAAGATCAAAATCTGTTGTTGTTAATGGGTCTGATGCCCAATCTTTGATAAATTCTGCAATAGGGTCCGAAGCCTCAGGTCCAAATAATCGTATGAGTTGATTGCGGCACAGTTGTTTAAGCTCGGTTTCGGAAACAGTCCATCGTGTTTTTGCAGGAACACCGATAAAACCAAATATTGCAGTAAATCCGGTATCAGGTTCTGATACATCGTGTATCTCTACCATTGGTCCTGTCCGGCTACTGGCATCCCCAGACAGATTCTTTCCTGTGAGAAAATCCCCTTGGTAAATAGCGGCATACTTAGCCTGGGGGGCCATCCAGGTCGGTATTTTCTCCCAGTTCGACTGGAGACCATCCGGTAATACAGGCGTAAATTTGATTCCGGCTGCGAGTGCTGGAGGCATTGCTATAAAGACATGTCCACAAGTGAAGATTGTGTTTTTTTCCTCATTAGAGCATGTTCTGACCAAAATATCCTCGCCGGAACAGGTAATTGCATCAACCTGCTCATTGAGCATGATGCGTTCTGCCGGTATAAACTGCAGCAGTTGGGTCGTGAATGCCTGCATGCCGCCTTTTAATCTGAATGATTCTGGTGCGGATGCGTAGGCAGGAAAACGTTCAGGAGCAACGTTATTTTGACGTTCAAAGAGCATATCCCCAGCTCTGGTTTGAGGAATGATCGGAATACCAAGTTGTCGAATCAGATGAGAAAGATCAGGTTGAATATCAGGCCAGAACCACGTAGCGCCCATATCAATATGTGTATTGATATGGGTACCATCTAAAATCTGGCTCGACAATACGCGACCACCAACACGCTCCCGTGCTTCAAGAAGTCGGTAATCGATCCCTGCTTTTTCGAGAAGCGTGGCAGCATAGAGTCCACTCACCCCAGCTCCGATGATAAGAACTTTACTTTTACTCATGGTATAGCTCCGGTTAAAGTCGCTGGACTCAAATGTCCTGTTTTTAAGTACAATTTAGCGCCTGATGCTGATGCTATCAGGGAGGGCATATCTCCTGGTGGTAACCTGAGCCAGCTTCCCTTTTCATAACGACCAAATGGATCTGTCAATTCGCCTTCCAGAAGAAGAATTTCGGCTCCACCATTCAGTGGTGAGCAAAAAAGACGTTCTCCAGCTTTGACTTTCAGTAATACCACGCATTCACGGACGCTCTTATACAAAGGACATACTTCTCCTTGTGCATAATAATGCCAGTTTTTGGGGTCATTAGTGTCTATCCTGACATACTGGTTTTCTTCAGCAGTCATCTGACGAAGTTTTACGAAAATGGTCGTCCCAACTTTACTGGAGGGCTGATGTGAAGAACCGTCAGGACTACGCAAATACCATCCTGCTGAATAGTCAGTGTTGTATTCAGTGAAGATGCCGCTTAATACCAGAATTTCTTCACCACCGGGATGATTATGCATTGGAAAAATTGAACCTGGCTCATATCTGACAAGACTTGTTGCTCTTGCCTGTTCATTGCCTATCCGGTCAAACATCATTCGCTTTACACCTGAACGAGGTGAGCAAACCCACTGGTAATTATTTGGCGTGACGATAGTGTGCTGTGAGAAATCAGAATTAAGTTGCATCATATGTTGCCATTAGACGGCATCCATTGGATGCCGTATGAAGGGTTATTTATTCGGCAGGTTGTCGTACACATCCAGTGCGCGCGCTGTGTAGGTGAGGGCTGCTCCAGTGTTCATTTTTATAGCCACAGACAATGCTTCAGAAATCTCTTCCCGGGTTGCGCCATGTTTAACGGCCGCATCGACGTGCACTGCCAGGCAACCATCGCAACGGGTAGTAACCGCCACGGCCAGCGCAATCAATTCCTGTGTTTTGGGGTCCAGATGCCCATTTTCTAAAGTACCCTTGTCCATTTGCTGAAAGCCTTTCATAAACTCCGGCTGTAATTTCGCAAATTTACCAATGGCAGCTAGCAGGCCACTACGATATTCATTCCAGTTTGAAAGCATATCTGCTCCTGTTTTATATTAGAGGATTGTGTATTCAGATCACATCATAAATGCGGATATCTGGTGCCTGGTTTAGAAAAGGTTTTAATTCTTCCACAACATCTTTTGTAAATAAGTCACTGGTAAGATACGCCTGCGCTTGAGCAGTAGTTTCAAAGCCATGTAAAACTTGCACATCTTCATCCCGAATAAGCAATTCTTTTGAGGTCGCTCCGGCAATGGTATTTAAAAATGGCGCTTCATATTTTTGATAAACATTTGCTGCGGCAGGGCGGTTGTGGTTGCTGATATTCAGCGTGATTTGTAAGTAAGCCATAGTATTCTCCTTCAAAAGGGACCGATATGTGCAAAGTATTCACAGTCATTGACGAATGACAGTAGGGGAATTATCAACATGACAGTCTGATCTAACAAATCACATATTCTTGTGTGGCGGAGAAGATTTTCTATGTTGTGTATTGTGCTGACGAGGACTTAATTCACCTGGGGGGCTGGAATATAGGGGCCTCATTAGAGTATTTGTTTTGAAGAAAGCCCCTTGTATAGGCAATATTAGCGGTGGAGAGGTAGGTTTTTAGTATTGATTGATAACATGGTTTGCCACTTTGCCAGTGTTAAACTCGCCAGTTTTCCCAAAGCCAGATAAAAAGGATGTCCGGCATTCTCAATGAACACCTCGAGGAAACGGGATGACCATGGGAACAGATGCCATGCCAGTAACTGTTCACATTCGCTGTGTCGACTCTGCTCTGCAAGCCAGGCCGCCATCAGTAATAAAGAACCAAAGTGATCTTCTGGCTCATTTTGCTGCATCTCGAACTGAATACTGTTCTCCCGCATCCACTGGCGCAGCGCCAGTGTGGATTCACCAAATAAAACGTTCTCACGATCCAGCCAGACGGAGCCCCATGGCGGTGACGGTAAGGCATAAGGCCCTATAAATAAACGCTGAAAGGACTCAGTAAGAGAGTCATCGCCGCCATCTTTAAACATTCTTGCCAGTTGAGGCAACTCCTCCAACGGCAGCGGCCACTGTGTTTGCCATTCATCAGATGTGAATGCTGAAACCAGCGGAGAGGCTTCAGCACTCTCTGGCGCAAAGTAAAAGAGGGCGCCCAGTACGCGTGCCGTCATGGAAAAGTTGTCACGTTGTGTGAAATCAGTCATAAAACCATTCCGTAAAGTGCGGGTTTCCCCGCACTAATTTGTTAACCTGCCACTGCCATACCGACAGTCATATGTAGCCCATAAAACAGGCCGCGGCCTAAAATTTCGCCGCCAAGCACCAGGATAAGACCCAGTAGTAACCCAACGATATGTGGCTCTTTGCGACGCACCAATGGGCAGATCCAACAGCCCAGGCCGATGACAAGAAGCGCCACACGGCAGACCTGCAATACAGCATAATCCGGTATCAGACTGCTGGCCTGCTGTACTGAGCTATGAATGCTGGCCAGAGCCATACCCTGTAATGCGATGACAGCAATACAGACCAATAGAGCAAGTAAGCTGATGCTGGCAAATATTGTGCTGCTAAAGGTGACTCTGGACGCCTGGAACAGGAGTGCGGCAAACAGTGGGCCGCCGAGGATTGCTGTCAGGAAAAACGCGAGAGTCGTATACCCAGTATACCAGGTGGGGACGGTTTCAATCTGATAAACACGGGTCATCGCCAGGATGAAGATGATACCGAGCACCATACTGAACAGCAGCCAGAGTTTACCAAGCGTTTCTGGCATTTTCCCCAGAAAGGCCACCAGCCACCAGAAACCGCCGACAGCGAAAAAGATCGACCCTGCGGCAATTTCATTACTTAATCCGGACGCGCCGACGCGGTTGAGCGAGTTGAACGCCCGCATGGGTGAACCCAGATGCATGATTGACGCCAGAAAGCCCAGCCCCATCACCACCCAAAGAAAAAACATACCGCGTACAATACGCTGCCTGGCGGGCGGATCGTTTTTTTCCGCCAGCCAACCAAGTCCGCTGACAACCAGCGCACCCGCGACACACTGTCCCAGTACCGTAAACAGTACCAGCGGCCATTCATGCCATCCATTTCCCATTTTACACCTCCTTCGGATTGGCCAGATAGCCAGTGGTATCGCCGCACGGACGTGCATTGGCATTGGGTTTAATCACTATGCTCGGTTTGGTGAAGTGCGCCCCAGGTAGAGGTGCAACAGCGGCAAGATCGCCATGTTTTTTGCGCAATTCTTCGATAGGCCCGAAGTCCAGCGCGCGCAGCGGGCAGGATTCGACGCAAATCGGCTTCTTGCCTTCCGCCACCCGGTCGTGGCAGCCGTCGCACTTGGTCATGTGACCTTTGGCGGCGTTGTACTGCGGCGCGCCGTACGGGCAGGCCATGTGGCAGTAGCGGCAGCCAATGCAGACATCCTCGTTCACCACCACAAAACCGTCTTCCCGCTTATGCATCGCTCCGCTCGGACAGACTTTGGTACAGGCCGGGTCGGCACAATGGTTGCATGAAATAGAGAGATAATAGGCAAAGACATTCTGATGCCAGACGCCGTTATTCTCCTGCCAGTCACCACCCGCATACTCATAAATGCGACGGAAGCTGACGTCCGGGGTTAAATCTTTGTAGTCCTTACAGGCCAGTTCGCAGGTTTTACAACCGGTGCAACGGCTGGAATCAATAAAAAATCCATACTGGGTTGTCATCGGTTACTCCTTATGCCTTTTCGACCTGAACGAGATTACTGTGCGAAGGATTAGCTTTTGCCAGCGGTGAAGTGCGATGTGTTGTCAGGATGTTAATTGAGCCACCGTGGTCGACTTTGTCACCAAACATATCGGCATTCAGCCACATTCCCTCGCCCATAGCAGTAACGCCAGGCATGATACGTGGTGTGACTTTTGCGGGAATCAACGTCTGGCCATACTGATTAAATACCCGAACGGTGTCTCCGTTTTTGATTCCTCGATCCCGGGCATCAATGGGGTTTATCCAAATCTCCTGTCGGCAGGCCTGTTTCAGAACATCAATATTGCCGTAGCTGGAATGTACGCGGCCTTTAAAGTGGAACCCGGTCATTTGCAATGGATACTTGCGACGGGCTGGATCTTCCCAGCCATTAAAGCCTGGAGTGTAAATGGGTAAAGGATCGATGACTTCATCAGGCTTCAATTCCCATGTTTTTGCGATATTGGCCAGTCGCTCAGAATAGATTTCTATTTTTCCCGATGGTGTTTTAAGGGGATTGGCAATAGGGTCTTTGCGAAAATCCTTATACGCGACAACATGCTCATCCGGACATTTAAGTTTATAAATACCTGCCGTTTTCATCTCTTCATAATCCGGCATATCGGGATGACGTTCTTTCGTTTTGGCGCAAAGATATTGAACCCATTCATGTTGTGTACGGCCTTCGGTAAAGGTCTGGTAAACATCAGGTCCAAGACGTTTTGCTATTTCACTCATTGTCCAGTAAATGGGCTTGCGTTCAAATTTTGGCGATGTTGATGGTTGCCCCAAAATAACATATGCCATATTACCGGCCTCTTCATGCGGGATAAGATCTTCCTGCTCAGTAGGCATCAGGTCAGGGAGTAAAATATCGCTATATTTTGCTGAGGCGGTCATGAAATGGTCAATGCAGACAATCATTTCGCACTTATTTTCATCCTGCAAAATTTCATGTGTGCGACTAATATTGCTGTTCTGATTTATCAGCGTGTTGCTGGCGTAGCACCACATGAATTTTATTGGCACATCCAGTTTGTCTTTACCTCGTACGCCATCACGAGTAGAGGTCATTTCAGTTCCACGCTCAATAGCTTCGGTCCAGGTAAAGGAGGATATTTCAGTTTTAACAGGATTTTTTAGAGGGGAAAACATTTCAACACCGAGATCAAAGGTGCCTTCTCGATCGCCAGAGTTGCCGCCAGAAATACCGACATTGCCGGTCAAAATGGCGAGCATTGCAATGGCTCTTGACGTTTGTTCTCCGTTTGATTGACGCTGTGGCCCCCATCCCTGGCAAATATAGGCTGGTTTCGCCTGGCCGATCTCACGCGCCAGCTTAATAATTTTGTCTGTCGGGATACCTGTGATTTGAGCTGCCCACTCAGGTGTTTTTGCTATACCATCCGGACCGTCGCCGAGTATATAAGCTTTATAATGACCATTTTTTGGTGCGCTTGCTGGTAACGTAACCTCGTCATAGCCTACACAATATTTATCAAGAAAGGGTTTATCTACCATATCTTCGGTGATGAGAACCCAGGCAAGTGCTGCAGCTAAGGCGGCGTCCGTTCCTGGACGAATGGGGAGCCATTCATCTTCTCGTCCGGCTGCGGTATCGTTGTAGCGAGGATCGATAACGATCATCCGCGCATTGGAGCGTTCGCGAGCTTGTTCAACATAATAGGTAACACCACCGCCGCTCATGCGTGTTTCGGCTGGATTGTTTCCGAACATTACAACCAATTTAGTATTAGCGATATCATCCGGGCTGTTTCCGCTTCTGCCACCATAGAGATAATTCATGCCCGCTGTGATTTGTGCAGTACTGTAGGTTCCGTAACGACCTAAAAAGCCACCGCAGGAATTCATCAGGCGGAAGGGCATTGATGATTTAGTAATATTTCCGCCAGCGACACCTGTGGCGTAAATAACATGTACTGCTTCATTGCCATAGTTTGCAATAATTCGTTTCAGATTATCCGCGATAGTATCCAGTGCTTCATCCCAGGATATCCGCTCAAATTTACCTTCTCCGCGCTTACCAACGCGTTTCATGGGATATTTCAATCGATCAGGATGATTCATACGACGACGAATGGAGCGTCCACGAAGGCAGGCCCGGACCTGATGGTTTCCGTACTCATCGTTGCCTGTGGTATCAGATTCTACCCAGTAAACAGAATCATCTTTTACATGCAATCGAAGCAGGCAGCGACTTCCACAGTTTACTGTGCAGGAACTCCAGACGGCCTTATCTTCGACGATAGCGGTTTTGTTCGCGGCTTGACTTGTGAAACTGAATGGTAATGATAATCCTCCCACTGCGGCCATTAGTCCTGTTGTTGCCCCAGCCTGAATTAGCTTTCTCCGGGAGACAGGAACTTCGATTAACCGTTCTTCCTCGCAACGATCCATTACGTTCACCTGTTATTATGACATTGTTTGAAAAGCATACAAAAATAGCCAGTGTTAAAATATCAATATTCATTTTTGTGTAATAATGAATGATATTAATTAACATTAGGCTGGTTTTATATAATATATTTGAGTTAAGGGCGAAGAAAGTTTGAGCTATTTACCTGACGAGTAAAATTCAAATTTTTCTCTATTCTGAAAACGAACCCTTTACTTCATTGTGGGTATTATCGAAGTGGATAATGTCACGGGCAAGGGAGATAAACTTTAGTGGCAGTAAAGATTTTCTATCTTAAGTGTATGAAAAATAGCCTTTGATGGCTTTTGTCACTAAAATTAAAAGGATGACCTCCTGAAATTCAGGAGGTTGGGCTATTTTTAATCAAAATATCATTAATTAACCAGTCATGAAAAACTTTTACTTCAGGACGCATCACTGCTTTTTGTGGTGTAACAATGTAATAGGACCATGTTAGCGGCCAGCGTATATTTGGATGAAGTTGTATCAGTTGTCCTGTGGCAATTAACTGTTCAACCAACGCACGGCGGACAATTGCCACACCCTGGCCGCTAAGCGTGGCCATAATAACCGCTGAGGTAGAGTTAATATGCAATCCTGTATAACGCGTAGCTGGAGCTTGCGTTGCTGCTAAGACTTCTTCCCATGAAGGAAAATTTGCACCAGGGTGCAGGGTATCATCATGAATGAGTTTTTGTTCTGCCAGCCATTCGCCACACGTAATTTTCTCAGGCGGTACAATGCGTGGGCTGCATACCAGAACAGCTTCCTCATCCATTAACCATGTCTTATTTACCCCCGACCAGTCTCCTTTGCCACAACGAACACCAATATCTGCCTCTCCGTGAGCCACATCCATGAGTTTTTCCGTCACATTCAGGCGTAGCTCGATATTTTGATGCGTTTCGGAAAAACGATTTAATTTTTCCATTAACCAGTTCATCACCAGAACTTGTGAGGCCGTGAGGATGACGACGGATCGAGCCTGACGACCGCGCAGTTTATTAAGTCCTGACTCAAGGCTATCGAGCCCTTGAGTGATCTCTTTAAGCGCATCCTGAGCCTCAGTCACGAGCGTGAGCCTTTCTTTACCAGAACGTGTCCGGTGCAAAAGGGGGTGGCCTACCCAGTCTTCAAGAGCCCGAACCAGTTGTCCTACGGCTGCTGGGGTGACACCTAGCTCTTTGGCTGCACCTGTGAAGCTACCATGACGCGCAGTTGCTTCGAAAGCGTGCAGCCATTTCAAGCGATTAAGCGAACGCATTTTAATCTCCATCTCATACGATGGAACTAGTATACGTGATCGAGATAGATTTTCTTCCTCAAATTAATAAAGCATATTCTTGCACATTTACTGCATAAAACAGATTGGGTGTTTTCAGCAAGGTACAAAAACTATCATGCCGATAAATTTTTTCTACTTTGTATGCGATTAAGTAAAAAATTATTATTTAGAATAGCTTTATGCTGTTATATAAAACTATTTAACGTTTATTAGTTACAGGGATGAAAATGATGACAATTCCTTTGACAATCAAGCAAATAGAAATGCTGGTTAAAGCAAGTGAAAGCAAAGGTCTCTCAGAAGCTGCTCGGTTACTTAACCTTTCGCCATCTGCTATCAGTAAAGGACTTGCTGCCTTAGAAGAAAACTTAGGTGTTGCTCTTATTAAGCGAACAACCAGAAACTTTCAGCTTACTGAAGCAGGAGAATTTTTTGTTGCGAGAGCATCAAAATTATTAGAAGAATTTGATGATGTTATAAATAGCACATGTGAATATATAAATTATCCCCATGGTCTATTGAAAGTCACAAGTTCTGTTGCTTTTGGCTACGCACATCTGGTTGAGATTTTTGATAAATACAGGGAACTGAATAAAGATGTCGAACTCATTCTTGAACTTGATGATCACATTGTTAATCTCAACGAAAATGATGTTGACGTTGCCCTAAGGATCACATCAACACCGCCACAAAATTACGCAACGCGCAAGCTGGCGGAAGTAAGTTGGATGTATTGTGCTTCACCTGCATACCTTGAGAAAATGGGGGCCCCTAAAAAATTAGACGACCTCATTAACCATCAATGTTTGGTCTATCAGGGGATTACACCTTCTCTGCGTTTTTCTACACCTGGCTCAAGTAGTAACCATAGGCCTAAAATTCCGTTATCGGTCAATAGCAGTTTACTTTTACTAAAAGCCGCTCTTGCAAGTCAGGGGATTGCCTGGCTACCTTCATATCTTGTCAGTTCTCATATTGAAGATGGCGAGTTGATTCCTTTAACCATGGATGGAAAGTGTGTTTATCCGACTCACAGTCTTTATGCACTGTACTTTCCAAGCAAGTATAAAAATCCAAAAGTAAGATCGTTTATTGATTTTCTCCTTGAAGATCACCAGCCATGGAAAAAATGGGAAGAAACAATAAATAAATTGAAGTTTTAATTATATTAAAACTTGTACTCAATCACATAATATGATGTATTTATGTGATATGGCATTTGAGATTGTTACTCCACAATGTTGGTATGTGGTTCTTAATCACCAAAGATTGTGAAAAAAAATAAAAACTGATTTTTCTAATATTCACTGGCATCGTGAATCGCACTATGGAATGCTTATTCTTATAAATTTAGTCATCGAGAATAGGCTTCTACTAAAGGAGTTAATAAAGCTCGGCGGGTAATTTTTTATATTTAAAAGATATACTTCCTTAAAAAACGCAGAAAGATTATTGCTTCATTTATATAATGGAAATAAAAATGAAAGTTATTATTAACACTGACAAAGCACCATCTGCCATAGGGCCTTACTCGCAAGGTTTCATATTTAATGGTCTCGTGTTCACTTCAGGACAATTGCCGTTAGATCCTAAAACAATGAATTTAACAGAAGGAGGAATTAAAGAACAAACATGGCAAGCATTGCTTAACTTAAAGTTTGTTCTTGAAATGGGGGGAGCTTCGCTTCAAACCGTTCTTAAAACAACTTGTTTCCTTAAGAATATGGATGATTTCAACGCGTTCAATGAAGTATACGAAACATTTTTTGGTAAAATTAACGGACCAGCTCGCTCATGCATACAGGTTGCAAAAATTCCTAAAGATGCTTTGGTAGAGATTGAAGCTATTGCTTTTGAAAATAAATAATTATCACACCATTCTTTTCTATTTATAATTTAATTGTTCGATAACGTAGTGAAAGTACTTTATAAGAATTATAGGAGATGAATTATGTCTGAATGTACCTTAACTAAAGATGATATAAAAAGAATACCATTCACGTTATATGATGCTGGGTGGGTCATTTTATGTATTGGAATGGCAATAGGTGCTGGTATTGTTTTTTTACCTATCCAGATTGGAATAAAAGGCATCTGGGTTTTTATAGTGTCTATCATAATCATTTATCCTGGTATTTATCTCCTTCAGGATATTTATTTGAAAACTTTGTCAAGGACAGAAGATGCAAAGGACTATACAAGCATTATTTCTCAATATTTAGGCCCTAACTGGGCTATTTTCATGAGTATCATATATTTTTTGATGTTATTTAAGGGGATATTTAACTATTCACTTGCTGTAACATTTGATAGCGCTTCATTTCTACAAACATTTGGTATTACCGACGGACTCATGTCAGACCATTTTTGGTGGGGATTGCTTGTTATATCAGTTCTGGTTGCCCTTGCGTCACAGGGTGAAAAATTAATTTTTAAAATTTCAACTCCTATGGTTCTGGTGAAGTTAGGTATTGTCCTGTTAATTGGTATTGCAATGATACCGCACTGGAATTTTTCAAATATATCTGCTTTACCAAATATGGGGTCCTTTATTCGTGATCTTTTTCTAACAATGCCATTTACGTTATTCTCAATCCTTTTTATGCAAATACTAAGCCCGGTGAATATTGCTTATCGTAAGATTGAGTCAAATCGACGCATTGCAACATATCGTGCTATACGAGTCAACCGTATAGCTTATGCAATTTTGGCTATAAGTATTCTCTTCTTTGCTTTTTCATTTACTTTCACCTTAAACCATGAACAGGCAATGCTGGCTTATAAGCAAAACATTACTGCGTTGGCATTGGCAGCAAAAGTTTTACCTGGTTCACTTATCAAAATCATGACTGTCCTGCTCAACATTTTTGCTATATTGACTGCCTTTTTAGGGATTTATCTTGGTTTTCAGGATGCTTTGAAAGGGATAGTTAGAAATATTGTTTCTCGGTTTATTCCAGTAGAGAAAATAAATGAACGTTTTCTTTCTGTTTTTGTTTGTGCCTTTTCAGTTATAAGTTTATGGTGTCTGGTCATGACCCGGATGTCAATTATACTTCTTAATCAACTTAGTGCTCCTCTCTATGGTATTGTTGGGTGTTTAATTCCAGGGTATTTGATATATAAAGTTTCCTTACTGCATGACCTTAAAGGGATGGCTGTATACTATATTATTGGTATTGGATTGATGCTATGTTTCTCACCATTATTTATATTATTTGATTAATATCTGATATCAACAAGGAAAAATAAATGAACAACTCTGTGAAAAAATTTAAACCTAGCACGGAAATACTCCAGTTTGGCCGCGACCCAAACAAACAGTATGGTTTTGTAAATGGTCCAATCTACCGTGGTTCTACTATTATATATAATTCCGTAAGCGATATAGAAAACAGAAATGCACGTTATGATTATGGAACAGCGGGCTCGCCAACTATTGAGAACCTTGAATCTGCATGGACGCATTTAACTGGAGCAGCAGGCACAGTTTTATCTCCATCCGGTTTAGGCGCCATCGCACTTGCGCTCTTAACGACAACGAAGAGTGGTGACCATTTATTAATGCCAGATAGTGCCTATCGGCCATCGCGTAATTTTTGTTTGAACACCTTGGCTAAATTTGGTGTTGAAACAACATATTATAATCCTCTCATAGGTTCGGATATAGAGGGGCTAATTAAATCAAACACCTCTACTATTTTTCTTGAAGCGCCAGGTTCACAGACTTTCGAAGTTCAGGATATTCCGGCAACTGTATCAGTTGCCAAAAAACATAATATCAAGACTATTTTAGATAATACTTGGGCAACGCCAATATTTTTTCAGGCACATAAGCATGGTATAGATTTATCACTTGAAGCTGGTACTAAATATCTAAGTGGCCATTCAGACCTCTTGATGGGACTGATCTCAGCAAACCAGGAGACATGGCCTGATCTCAGGAAAATGTACAGCAGTATGGCAATGCTTCCTGGACCAGAAGATTGTTTCCTAGCGCTTCGTGGATTACGTACCATGCATTTACGCTTGAAAGAAGCTGAGAGGAAAGGTATTGAAATGGCAAAGTGGCTCAAAAATAGGCCAGAAGTCCTCAGAGTGTTACATCCTGCATTTCCTGAATGTCCTGGACATGAATATTGGAAACGAGATTTTACCGGTTCATCTGGATTATTTTCCATTGTTTTAGACCCTAAATTTAATAAAAGTAATTTAGCTAATATGCTGGATCATATGTCACTTTTCTCTATGGGATTTTCCTGGGGAGGTTATGAAAGTTTGATCATACCATTTGATTGTACAGAATATCGTACTGCAACAGAATGGAATCCTGGTGGATTAACGTTAAGACTACAAATTGGTCTGGAAGATACCGAAGACCTTAAGTGTGATCTAATAGAAGGCTTTGAGCGTTTAAATCAGGTTATATGCTAATTTAAATTCATGGAGGAGATATCCACATTACTCTCCTCCGTTCTGCTTGCTTTCCGGCTAAGTCATTTATTTGTCAAAATGATAAGTCTGGGAATGATAGGTTAGCTTTGACACTCCGAAAATCGTCCCTGTTAATAAAACGCTACGAGATAGATTTTCTTTAGCGGCCAGCAAAATCTTCTGATTCGTCAGTCCTCGTCGTTGATGCCATCATTAGTTCACCAAAAGCAGTAATCAATCCTTCAAGAGGTTAACGATGAGCGCATTATTTACAGGTAAAAAATTGTTAGTAGTAGGTGGTACCAGCGGTATGGGTTTCGAAACAGCGAAACTGGTATTGAAAAACGGTGGTAGCGTGGTGCTGATTGGCAATCGCCAGGACAAAGCAGAGCAAGCCCGTCAGGCTCTGGCGGCAGAAGGTCAGGTTGCCATTATTGTTGCCGATTTGATGACCGAAGAAGGAATGAAACATGTGCTGGATACCATCAATGCAGAGCATAAAGACGTTAGCTTGTTGGTGAATGCGGCTGGCGTGTTCTTCCCGAAACCGTTTACCGAGCATGAAGCTTCCGATTACGACATGTATATGAGCATTAACCGTGCCACTTTCTTCATTACCCGTGATGTTGTGCGCAATATGGTTGAGGCAGGTATCAAGGGATCTATCGTCAATATTGGCTCTATGTGGGCACAGCAAGCTATAGGCGCTACACCGTCTTCAGCTTACTCCATGGCAAAAGCGGGTCTTCATGCGTTGACTAAAAATCTGGCGATTGAGTTGGGCAGCAACGGGATTCGTGTGAACGCAGTTTCTCCTGCGGTCGTACATACACCGATTTACGAAGGTTTTATCCCTAAAGACGATGTGAAGGATGTAATGAACAGCTTCGATAGCTTCCATCCGATTGGTCGTGTAGGGACACCGGTTGATATAGCTGAAACGGTAGCATTCCTGCTGTCTGACAAGACAGGCTGGGTTACTGGCGCGATTTGGGATATCGACGGTGGTGTGATGGCCGGTCGTAACGCCTGATAACAATGCCGCACGCGGACAACCGTGTGCGGCGCAGGAGGTTATATGGAACACGACGTTGCGAAATATGATCTTGTAACGACGTGGAAGGGGGGCAAAGCCAGCCAAACATGCTGCCGATCGTGCATTATCGGGGAACAAATTCAACCCTCTTCACATTATGTTATTGATTCAGATGAACCTGAAATGCTGGGCGGACAAGGGCTGGCTGCGAATCCTCAGCAACTCATGCTGGCTGCTTTTAATGCCTGTATGACAGCTGCTTTTACTCATGAGGCAGAGCAGGTTGGGATCATCCTTACGTATCTTGAAATTCAGACGTGCGGAGAACTCATGACAAATATATCCGCGCGTTGCCAATCATCCGTAGATAATAGCTCTGATAGGCTTCAATACGTTATTCGTGTCAGTGGAAATGGAAATATCCGCCAGTTTGAGCAGATCCATTGCCGGGTTATTAGTGCTTCTCCAAACAGATGGCTTCTGGCACAAAACATGACGATTGAAGGCGACCTAATTCTGATCTGAGGCAATGACCATTGTACTCAAAATAAAAATAGGAACACATTATGACGACCCCTCGCGTTACACCCTGGCAAGACGGAGAACCTGTAGAGCAGGCACTTCTCGAGGCGATAAAGGCGCGTCGCCCCGGCGGTAATCTAATTGGTATTGATCGTGTATTACTGAAAAGCTTTCCTCTTGCGACCGGCTGGAATGAACTGCTAGTCCGTGTCCGTCAGGCATTTTCTCTGAATCTTGAATACAGAGAGCTAATCATGCTACGCGTGGCATGGCTAAATAAAGCTGAGTTTGAATGGAATGTGCATTATCCGGCCTACCTTGATGCGGGTGGTACACCTGAAAAAGCGAATGCGTTGCAGTTAGCAGATATTTCATCTCTGTTTGATGAGACAGAGTCGCTGTTAATCAGTCTTACCGATCAATCCACCTATGATGTTGTTGTGGAAGAAGGGGTTATTGAAGGGCTCAAAAAACGGCTGGGTGAAAAAGAGACGGTAGAGGCTGTTGCAACTGTTGCCGCTTATAACATGGTGTCACGTTTTCTCGTCGCCCTCGCCATATAACAACACTGTCAGAACTGCGCGCTACAGGTAACTTTTCGTGAAAACAACTTTTCGTGCTATGCAGATCGCTTCTCCTGGGATGCTGGAGTTGGTTGAAAGGCCGATGCCAATTCCCGGTTTCAATGAAGTACTGATTAAAATTGATGTATGCGGTGTCTGTGGAGCCGATCTTCGTGACTGTGAAAAACCACAACAAGGTTTAAACCCTCCACGCATTCCAGGACATGAAATTATCGGGCATATCGCTAGTAAAGGCGAGGCCGTACCGGATCACTGGAATATTGGACAGCGCGTGGGTGTGGGGCGTCTGGGCGGCTACTGTCAGTATTGCAAACCCTGTCGTAACGGGCTTTTTCATCTGTGTGAAAACCAGGTAACACCCGGTCTCAGCTGTGATGGCGGCTATGCGGAGTATGTCGTTATTCGGCATACCGCATTGATTAACATACCTTCAGAATTGTCCTCAGTCCATGCCGCACCTGTCCTCTGCGCGGGGACTGCGACTTTTAATGCACTGCGAAAGTCGGGGGCCAGAGCAGGCGACAAAGTGGCAATTCTGGGTATTGGAGGTCTGGGGCATATGGCTATTCAGTATGCGCGAAAAATGGGGTTTGAAGTTGTTGGCATTGCCCGTGGGCATGAAAAGGAAGCTATCGCGCGAGAATTGGGTAGTCATCACTATATTGATAGCCACCGTGAGGATGTGACTGAACGACTGAAAAGCTTGGGAGGAGCAGATTTTATTGTGGCTACAGCACCTGATTCAGAAACCATTTCGTTGTTGGTTCCTGCCCTGGCACCACAAGGAAAAGTTATTCTCCTTGGTACGGGGCGAAAGCCAATGCAGATAATGCCTGGTATGTTAATTGGCGCTGAGCGCTCTCTTTCTGGATCTTTTATCAGTACTCCTGCGGAAACTGAGCGTGCATTACATTTCAGCCATCTGTTTCAGGCTCTGCCAATTACTGAGCTTATGCCTTTCGAACAGGCAAATGACGCACTTAACAGGCTAAAAGCAGGAAAGGCACGCTATCGGATTGTACTCACCATGAATCAGGGTAATTAAACTAATGACATTGGAACACACACTGCCAGTGGCTGCGCAGAATAATAATATCATTCGCTTATCTGCGGCTCAGGCGCTTGCCGGGGCTAACTCTGTGGTCTTCTACGCTACCGGCGCCATTGTTGGTAATGCCATAGCTCCCAGCGGCGCTCTGTCCACATTCCCCATCACCATGTTTGTCCTGGGCATGGCCGCCTGCATTCTTCCTTTTGGCGCACTGGCGAAAAAAAAGGGACGTAAAGCCGCATTTATGGTCGGGACGGGGGCCGGAGTGATTACTGGCTTGATTGCTGCCCTTGCGGTTTTTATTAGTTCATTTTTGCTATTCTGCCTTGCCGCTTTCCTGGGAGGGGCTTACGCTGCAGTGGCACTTAGTTTTCGCTTTGCTGCAACGGATGGAGTGACATCCGAAAGGCGAGCCCGTGCATTATCTCTGGTAATGGGGGGCGGCGTGGTAGCTGGTGTCATTGGGCCAATGCTGGTGACGGGAACAATGAATCTTCTGCCACCACACACATTTGTTATTACCTTTATAGCTCAGGCTCTGGTAGCAGCTATTTCAGCTTTCATTCTTAAGGGCGTGATTCCTGCCGAGCCAACTGTGACAGCCAAATCAGGAGGGCGTTCTCTGAAGGAAATTGTTCGGCAGCCGGGTTTCCTGAAGACCGTGTTCAGTGGCGCAGTTGCATATATGGTGATGAATTTTCTAATGACCGCCGCCCCCCTTTCAATGCATATGCATGGAATCTCTCAACAAGCCTCCAATCTGGGGATTCAATGGCACGTTATTGCTATGTATGGTCCTGGATTTTTTACCGGTAGGCTGATTAACCGTTTCGGTGCTATGCGGATTTCAGCAGCTGGATTGCTTATCACGGCTGGTTCTGTTCTAGCCGGGCTCAGCGGAACAGATATCTTCCACTACTGGCTCTCGTTGATATTACTGGGAGTTGGCTGGAATTTTGGTTTTACCGGCGCTTCAGCGAAGATCATTGATTATCATCGGCCCGAAGAGAAGACTCAGGTGCAGTCCCTGAATGATTTTGTGGTATTTGGCGTAATGATTGTCGGGTCGTTTTCATCCGGTGCGTTGCTGAATCTTTATGGCTGGAATGCCGTATTGTGGGGTTCACTTATCCCTGTTGGCATTGCATTCCTATGTATCTTAAAAGGGGGTCGTAAGACAGCTGTCGTAAAGCATGAGTGATGTTTAACTCAGTGTCGGGAAGGTAACCGGTGTAAGTTATGGGATAATGAGGGGAACGACACCCGCAATCGTAATTCGAGCTTCGGCTTTTTGGTGTTTATCCTCGGGTTGAGAGAGCAATAGGGCACCCTGGTATCATTCTTGCCTTAATTCGTGAGGACGCATTCTGTTTTTGGCCGGAACTGGAATGTATTCGTGACGCTATCTCTATGGACTAAAGCGTTTTGTTGAAAGCGTAGCTAGATCACAAAACGGAAAACTTTTTTGCCTGCGGTAAAAATGATGGTGTTGGTTTTTGCAGATAAGAAAAAACCATTATCAGACATGGTGTTACAGGACGAGTACATAATCAAACACTAACAGAGATAATGGCTGGTGTGATTTTCCACCAGCCATTTTAAGTTTCCGGGGGCTGGTGCTCCCGGCAAATCAGCAATGAATCGTCTTCACTCAATCTCTCTTTCGTCAGATTACAAAATCCCTGACCATCAATTTTTTGGTGGAACCGACAGCTATGGCAAAGACCAAAGCCAGGTACATTGTTGGTCCTCTGGATCCCACGTAACAGTTCTAACAGCAGCTCTCTGAGCACGATCGCCCGTTCACCCATTGCCAATTCACCCTCCACTAAAAACGTGGGGGGCAGCAGGGCTTCCAGTAAGGTATTGGCCGACTCACTTAAGTGTAGATGGACGCTACGTTTATCACGGTCATCCGGCTTGCGAACAATCAACCCTTTGTTTTCCAAAAGCTTCAGCGATTGTGACACGGTACCTTTGGTGAGCCCAAGGTAGTCTGTCACGCCAAGCGGCGTATTGGAATAACGGTTGCAACGGGCCAGATACATTAACGCGCTAAGTTGTACTGGCTGGAGATCCGCCAGTAAAGGATGCTGGCGAAACCACATCCTTGTCAGGCTGGAAAGCCGGTCAAGTACGTCGAAAAGTGACATGTCGGGCATAACAAATCCTCCTCGGCATATAGTATCGATTAAAAACTATATTGACAAAGGATAAAAGCAGCGTAGCATGAATTATAGTATCGAATCGATACTATAATTTAAAGGAGATGTATCATGACTAAAGCTCGTTTCTATCATGCAGGTTGCCCGGTTTGTGTTTCCGCAGAACAGACACTTCTGCAGCATTTGTCTGCAGATGTTGAAATCGATGTGGTTCATCTGGGAGAGCAACCTGATCGGGTTGCTGAGGCTGAAGTGGCTGGCGTGAAATCTGTTCCGGCGCTGGTGATTGACGGCAATGTGCTGCATATTAATTTCGGCGCTCCCATTGAAGCGTTGAAATAGCTAGATAGTTCGGGAAGTTGCGTTGGCGATTTCCCGAATATACAAGACGTTGGGGAAGGTAGCATGATGAAAACGACCGAAGAGTATCACCCGATAGATTGCGATCTTCATGATTATCTGGAAATCGCCTGCATGTACCACTATTGGTTGCGCATTGAACTAACGGATGGCACATGTTTTGATGCTAAAGCGCTGACGACGTGTACCACCGTGGAAAAAGAAGAATTTCTGGTCGTGGGGCAATCTGAAAACCAGCAAAAAATCCGTCTGGATTATCTGTCAGCGATCACCGCGTTGACGCCAGGAGCGACGTTTAGCACAGTAAATTTTCAGCGAGTCTACCGCGGTTAGACGGTATAAATTCGAATGTCGTGCGCCTGGAACGCTGTGGCGTACTCTTTGCTGATGTTGTCCTCTACAACAATCACATCGATATTGCTGCTTTCGGTAACGACATATCGGGCGACGGCTGGGATTTTTTCAGCCGTTAGCGCGACGATAGTTTCATTACATTTTTTAATCACCGCTTTTTTGAACTCACAATCCGCATAATCAAATCCCGTTAAGCCGGATTCAGGCGACATCGCGCAGCCGCCAATAAATCCCTGATCGAATAAAATGTCCTGCACTTGTGCGATGGCGGAAGCTCCCACGCACCCACCTGAAGATCTCTGCACCACGCCACCCAGCATAATGACTTCAAACAGCGGTTTTTTTAGCAAAACGGCGGCAATCTCCGGTGAATTTGTCACCACGGTTAACGCCAGTTCGGCGGGCAGAGCTTCTGCCATCGCCAGATTGGTGCTACCCGTGTCGATAAAAATACAGCTTCCAGATTTGACCAGTCGGGCACATCTCTGCGCGATGTTGCTCTTTTTGGCTACATTAATACTCTTGCGCACGTCGATGTCTTCGGATTCAGGGAGTGTAATGACCGCGCCACCATAGACTTTTTTACACACGCCATCTTTGCTCAATTCATGCAAATCACGACGAATTGTGTGTTCAGAAACACCTAATCGGTTAGCAAGTTCAGAACAAATGACTCTGCCGTTTTCTTGCAGGATCTGAAAGATAAGCGCCTGGCGCTGTTCCGGGAATGCGGCGTAATCGAGCATAGATACTCCAGGTGAAATAAACATCGAGCAATAGAGTGCATGATCGTGCATTATGATTAACGATGTCAACATCCCTTACAGGGGCCGTACTATTCTGGATACAACGGGAAGAGGTTCGCTATGAAGATTGCGCATATGGCGTTATGGACACAGGATCTCGAGCAGCAAGCTCGCTTCTGGGTCTCGTTTTTTGACGGCAAGATCAACGAGAAATACCGCAGTAAAACCAATCCTGGGTTTGAATCTTATTTTGTCAAAATTGGCGAGGAAATTGCGATTGAGTTAATGACCAAACCGGGTCTTATCGGGCAGCAACCTGACAATAATCGTTGCGGATGGGTACACCTCGCCATTTCTGTTGGCGGCAATGAAAATGTTGATGCCATTGCAATGCAAGCGCAGGAACAGGGGATATTAGTCTCAGGTCCGCGCACTACCGGCGATGGTTATTACGAAGCGGTGATAAAAGATCCTGACGGCAATTTAATCGAGATTGTGGCGTAAGTCTTCAATCAATTACCTGCAAATAAAGAGTACCTGCTGCTCATTATTGATGAGCACAGCTCATAAGTTTGTCCTTCTTTTCCTCTCTAATCACCGACACGTCGAGTCTCTATAATTTTACTGTTTTCAGCCCCCGGTGGTGCAATGTTGCCACCGTTTTGGAGAGTCGAATATGCAATACCAACTGGATGCCAGACAACAGGCAATCATCCCCATTGCGGCATTCACTGCCACAGGACAGATGGAAAAGCTGGACGTCGCGCTCAACGCCGGACTGGATGCGGGACTCACGCTCAATGAAGTAAAAGAGATCCTGCTACAGCTCTACGCATACTGCGGTTTCCCTCGCAGCCTGAACGGTCTGTCCTGCTTTATGTCGGTGGTGAAAAGTCGAAGCGAGAAAGGGCTTTCAGACGACGAAGGTAGAACGGCCACGCCGCCACCTGCAGACTGGAACAGTGTTCAGGCTGGGAGCCTAACTCAGACGCAACTGGTTGGACATCCTGTAAGCGGTCCGCTGTTTGACTTTGCACCCGCTATTGATGTCTGGCTTAAAGCACATCTGTTTGGCGATATTTTTCAGCGAGATGTACTTGACTGGCAGGACCGTGAATGGGTGACCGTTTCGGCGCTGGCCGTTCTGGGCGGCGTTAACAGCCAGTTGAAAAGCCATTTTGCGATATGCCTTAACATTGGGATCCTCCCTGAGCAACTCAGTGAGTTTATTACGATACTCGAACAGCACTGTGGAGCCGGGATTGGGGAAAATGCCCGTACGGTTCTTGATGAATGTCTGGTATGAACACCGCGGACATTATCCATACTGGAGTCACTATGAACGAACAATTTGATGGTAACAGCGTCTTTCCACGTGGAGAGAAAAATGAAGCGTATGCGAAGTATTTCACTGGCGACAGCTATCTGACCATGCTCTCCATGGAAGGCGTGGTAATTGGCAATGTCGCATTTGAACCGGGTTGTCGTAACTTCTGGCATGTTCATCATGAGGGTGGACAAATATTGCTGGTGACCGGTGGCAGAGGCTGGTATCAGGAGTGGAATAAACCGGCACGTGAGCTGAAAACCGGCGATGTCGTGCACATTCCGGCGGGAATGAAACACTGGCACGGCGCCGCGCGTGATAGTTGGTTTGCCCATATCGCCGTGGAAATCCCGGCCCCTGGCGCGTCGAACGAATGGCTGGAACCGGTTAGCGACGCTGAGTACAACCTGCTGTCCTGAACTATGCTGGTTCTGGTAACACCTAATCCCTGAGGAGATCTCAATGGTCATGAATGTGAAGGGTTATGCTGCTCTGGCGGTGAAAGAAGATTTAGTCCCCCATAATTTTGTTCGTCGCGATCCGCGTGAAGATGATGTGGTTATCGATATTTTATACAGCGGTGTATGCCACTCGGATATTCACAACGCCTACAACGATTGGGGCGGTGCTAAATATCCGATGGTACCAGGGCATGAGATCATTGGCCGCGTGGTGCATGTTGGTAAGTCGGTAACAAAATTCAAAGTGGGCGATCTCGCAGGGGTCGGCTGCATGGTTGATTCGTGTCAACACTGTAGCGCCTGCGAGCAGGGGCTAGAGCAGTATTGCGAAGAAGGTAACACGCTAACGTATAACGATATCGACCGTCATGACGGTCTGCCTACTTTCGGCGGCTATTCTGACAAAATTGTCGTTACCGAAAAGTTTGTGGTGAAGGTCCCTGAAGGGATCGATTTACGCGGTGCGGCGCCGCTGCTTTGCGCCGGGATCACAACATGGTCGCCTCTGCGCCACTGGCAGGTAGGCGAGGGCAGTAAAGTCGCGGTTGTCGGTCTGGGTGGACTCGGGCATATGGCAATCAAACTTGCTAATGCGCTGGGCGCGGAAGTTACGCTGTTTACGCGTTCACCGGGCAAAGAAGCTGATGCCAGACGTTTGGGTGCCAGTCACGTTGTGCTTTCCACTGACAGTGAACAGATGAAAGCGACAGCGAATCAGTTTGATTTGATTATCGATACTGTGCCCTACGTTCATGACCTGAACCCTTATATCCCAACCCTGGCGCTAAGCGGTACGCTGGTGCTGGTTGGTTATCTTGGTGCGTTGGATCCGTTTCTGAATACGGTTCCCCTGATCCTTGGGCGTAGGTCTGTGGCGGGTTCAGTTATCGGCGGCATTGCCGAAACGCAGGAGATGATGAATTTTTGCGGTCAGCATGGTATTACCGCCGATGTCGAAGTGATCGATATTCAGGATATTAATCGTGCCTGGCAGCGGATGTTGAAAAGCGATGTGAAATACCGCTTTGTAATTGATATTGCCTCATTGAAATAAGTACTAAAAAGACGCGGATTTCCGCGTCTTTTCTTTTGTTAGTGTGTCGATGGCGATGCTTCAGGATTGTCCATATACAGCGTCTGGCTGGGGAATGCAAAGTCGGCACCGTTTGCCTGGACTATCGTGATAATCTTTAAATAAACGTCTTGCTGTACCGCGAGCCATTCCTTCCAGACGGTGGTTTTCGTGAAGCAATACACCATGATATTCAACGATGAATCGGCAAATTCATTAAAATAGACCAACAGAGTTTGTTTCTGGTCTATTCCAGGATGGTTTTGCAGCATTTCTCTGACCGACTCGACAACGGCACCGACTTTGTCGGCATCTTCATATCGTAACCCGATCACCGTTTTAATTCGCCGGTTGGTCATGCGCCCTGGGTTTTCTACGCTGATGGAGGAGAAAATCGAGTTTGGCACATACAACGGACGATGGTCGAAGGTGTTTATTTTAGTCATTCGCCAGCCAATTTCTGCTACCGTGCCTTCAATATTGCGGTCCGGGGAGCGGATCCAATCGCCTATGCTAAACGGTCTGTCGAAATAGAGCATAATGCCTGAGAAAAAGTTGCTCAGAATATCTTTCCCCGCCATACCCACTGCGATACCGCCAATACCGCCAAAGGTTAACAGACCGGATAAGCTCATACCGAAGTGTTCGCCATACAGTAAAATGATGGCAACCACGATGGTAATCTTGATGATACGCGACAGGATCCTCGCGCTGGTGATATCTCTGCCTTTATTAATCTGCGTCTTTTCAAACTGATTAATCACCAGAAAAAGTTTGATGGTCAGGATCAACGCAATCAACGAGGTGCAGATAAAGTCGACCACGCTGGGGGAGATAAATTTCAGGCTGTAACTTTCGATAACGTTATTAGCAATGCTGCCAAACGTCCCAATGATAATGGCATAGACAAAAAATTGTGCGGAATGAAATATGAATCCTTTGCAGCGACGCTCTCCACGATGATACCAGACGCTCATCAGGACCAGCGCGGCACAGCAGCTAAGAATTACCGTCAAATTAAACGCATTATTCATAAACAGTTCAGCGATCATGATTCTTCCTGGCAACTCCGTGTTAGCTAAATATCATCTGACATCCTAATCCCAAGATATTTTACTCAGTTAAGGCGGTCAGATCATTAATCAAAAGGAGAGATAAATAATGCAATCAGCGCTATTTTCAGCGAAATAACGCTGACGTCAACACTGTATGCGGTTTATGTAGCAGACAGTCAGTTGATGTCATGGTATTGTTAGCGCAAAGTAACAAGGTTTTTCATTTGCAAAAGGACAGTACTATGATCATGGCTAAGCTGAAAACAGCGAAGGGACGGAAGTTTCTGTTGTGCCTGCTTGGGGTGTTTATTATCGCAGCGTCGGTCGTGACGCGAGCGACGATCGGTGGCGTTATTGAACAGTATGACATTCCGCTATCCGACTGGACCGCTTCAATGTACGCCATTCAATCTGCAATGATTTGTGTCTACAGCATGGTGTTTACGATTCTGTTGGCTATCCCGCTAGGTATCTATTTCCTCGGTGGTGAGGAGCAACACTAGGCGTTTAAAATGCCGGATGATATCGCCATCCGGCATGTCATGGAGTGGTTAATCGTCTTCTTCGTCGTCCAGTTCAACTGGCGTTTGATATTCATCCGGCTTGATGACCAGCAGGTCACAGCGTAGATGATCGATAACCTGTTCCGCGGTATTACCAAGAAACGCAGCAGAAATACCGGTACGTCCGACGGTCCCCAATACCACAATACCCGCCTGCAAGTGCTCGGCTAAATCAGGAATGACCTCTTCAGGTAAGCCTTTTTCAACGTGCGTCACTTTCTCATCAATACTGAATTTCTGGCGTAGCGCCTTCATGGCCAGCAGATGCTGTCCACGGATTGCGTCGTTATAAACGCTGGGATCAAATTCAGGCAGTTCAATCGCGATGTTGATTGGTGTGACAGGGTAGGCGCCAACCAGATGCACTTCGGTATGGTTAACCTGTTCTGCAAGCTGTAGCGTCTCTTTAACCAGTTTTTCATTGAGCGCGTTGTGATAAGCCTCTTCACTGGCGAGGTTTACGGCAACCAGTGCTTTACCCCCTTCAGGCCATGGCTGGTCTTTCACCATCCATACCGGACTTGGACATTTACGCAATAAATGCCAGTCGGTTGGCGTAAATATTACGGCTTCGAGGCGGTCGTGTTGGTGCGCCATCTTGAGGACCAGGTCATGCCTGGCGCTGATGACTTCCTGGATGATGGCTTCAAAGGGTCGGTTATGCCAGACCACTTTAATATCCAGAGGGATCCCTGCTTCGATATAGTATTTCGCTTGTTCACGTATCCATGCAGTTCGCTGGCTGATGACCCCCTGACGCATTGCCGTACGCTCATCAGGCGACAGCAGGGTAGTCATCTCATAGGAAAAGTCATAGATCGGCAAAAAGGCTTTAATTTTGCCACCAATCCGTTGATGCAAATAAACAGCTCGCCGTAATGCTGGTTGATCGTCCTGGTTAGGGTCGATGACGACCAGCATATTTTTATACATAGCCATACAGGGTCTCCTTACAACTGTCATCGCAGTTTGTAACTAAAAGAGTAACCCAATAATGTGGTTTGAAACAGGGAATAACCTCTAGCCAGATCAATAAATTGGGGAAATCTCCAGCTTTTATCTACATCCCGCTCAATTTAAACAATTTTTCTCAGCCTGTAGTGCACCGACTCTTCCGCTCGCTTTGGCAGTAATGCGCTGTAAATTTAAAAAAACTCATCAAGCATCAAGTGAAACTGCAATTTTTTCTCGTCAGGTTGAGGAATGCCATATTGTTGAAAAAGCCTGTTTTGCAGAGAATGTGAAAATTCACCGAGGCAGTTCCAGAGAATAGCGAGATCCTGGTATTGATCGGCGATGCCAACTCGTCCCACATCAAGACACCCCACTATTTCATCATTACAAAAAATAATGTTATCCAGTGAAAAGTCACCGTGAGTAACAACAGGAACAGATGATAAGGGCAAAAGGGTGTGCATCTTTTCCCAGACCTGTTCAACAGACCAGCCATTGCGTTCATCATCAAAATCTTCGGCATCAACAAGATTATTTTTCATCCGGTTTTGTGCCAGTGTGAGACGAAATTGGTGATTGCTGTTAAAGGGGCAGCTATTTACTGGAATGGCATGTAACCGACGCAAAAATGTCGCCAAAGCATCAACAATATCATTACTCATATCAGGGTGCTCTTCTAACATCTGGAAGGCAGTTTTCCCTGGTATTGCCGTGGTGAGTAGCAATGCTACGTCAGGCGTTCGGGAAAAATGCTTAACGTTTGGCAGAGGGATGTAATCTTTCAACCAGATGAGCCTGACCATTTCATCCGTAATATCATTGGCAACGCTACCGTTACCTTGCTTCAGATATAATTCAGGGGCATCCACTTTGTCGTAAAGTCGGTAGATGGCAGCACCAGATTGACCGACATGGTCACGTGCCCATTTATAGCCATCAAGCTCATGGTCCAGGCTTGAGTTTAATTGCAAACGCGCGCAGGTGCTTTCCCTGTGAATATGATTCATAACATTCCTTTGTCTGAGTATGGATAAACGGCGGGTGCACACATTACAAGTTGATTATTAAAACAGGGAATAACCTCCTGCCAGATCAATAAATCGGGAAAATTTAGCGATTTGACAGAAGGATAACAGAGAGGCTTGCGGAAAGATTACGCAACGTTACGCGTGTGGCCGGCAAGAACTGCCAGCGCGTCGCTGTTCTCAATAGTGATATATTTGCCTTTCACCGCCAGCATGCCGCTTTTCTGGAAACGACCCAGCAGGCGGCTGATGGTTTCAACCGTCAGACCGAGGTAGTTACCAATGTCGCCACGGGTCATGGTCAGGCGGAATTCACGAGGCGAGAACCCACGCTGGGCGAAGCGACGAGACAGATTGTAGATAAAGGCCGCCAGGCGCTCTTCAGCGTTTTTCTTCGACAGCAACAGGATCATATCCTGGTCGCCTTTGATTTCGCCACTCATCAGACGCATCATCTGCTGACGCAGGTTCGGCATCTTACCGGACAGGTCATCAAGGGTTTCGAAAGGAATTTCGCATACCATTGAGGTTTCCAACGCCTGAGCAAAGCTCGGGTGATGGCCGCTGCCAATGGCGTCAAAACCTACCAGGTCACCCGCCAGATGGAAACCGGTAATTTGCTCATCGCCTTGTTCGGTAATGGTATAGCTTTTTATCGTTCCGGAGCGGATAGCGTAGAGTGATTTAAGCTCATCACCTGCTTTAAAGAGCGTCTGCCCTTTTTGGATAGGCTTTTTGCGCTCGATGATGTTATCGAGCTGGTCAAGCTCATGCTCGTTAAGTGTGAACGGGATGCAAAGCTGGCTGATGCTGCAATCCTGGCAATGGATAGCACAACCGCCAGACTGAATGCGCCGTATAATTCGCTTTTCCGGGATCATAGGTCTGCTCAAGCCGTAATTGATATTTGTCAATTTTAACATCTTTTTGGTGAGCACGTAAGCCTGAGCTACTCCCAATAGAGAATAATTCAGGCATAACTGGAGCGAATGTTTGTATCTGCTTGATTAACCACACTTAATTTGGGGTCGCATTATGCGGAAGTGTGATGAATAAGGCATTAATTGCCTGGAATCTAGAGTAGCAAATAACCTTCGTGGCGCAATAACCACTCTTTTCGTTGTACACCGCCAGCATATCCGGTCATGGTGCCGTTACGTCCAATGACGCGATGACAGGGGACCACAATGCTTACTGGATTGGAGCCATTAGCTGCGCCGACGGCTCTTGCAGCGCCGGGGCGCCCCAACTGTTCGGCCAACTGACCATAATGCATGACCTGCCCGCAGGGGATAGTGCGTAATGCTTGCCAGACTTCACGCTGGAAAGGCGTCCCAGCGGTTGCCGTTTCCAGCGTGTCAATGATGCTGAGGTTTCCGGCAAAATACTCAGAGAGTTTGTCGCTTAATCCACCAGGATTTTTGGCGGCAATGCGCTGATAACCTTCTGTACGGTAATGAATATCAAGCAATTGTTCCATGCGATCGCTGTGCTGATCCCATTCCACTGCGCGCAGGCGAAATTGCTCATCACAAATAACCCACAGCGGGCCCAGCGGCGTGTCGATGGTGTCTTCCAGTAAGTTAAGCATCCGTTTCTCTCATTACAGCATTCAGGCGAGGCTACACATTATCACGCCAGTGACCGTCGCAGCTATACCCCTAAAAACGGATATCAACTTGTCGTGGGTAGATCGGTTCAGCGCGGAGGATCCGGTTAATTATTGGAAATATCCGTAAACCGTTACCGGTATAGTTGTCGGTATAATTGTGCGCGGTTATGATAATGCCCGTCGCAATACGCTGGAGGATGAAACATGAACCTTGATGATGCATCGCTGTTTCTTGACGCAATGGGGGATGTTCAACCGCTGAAACACCATGCCGATGTGCACTGGCAGCCCATGCGCAATCTTCGCACTCCGGCGCGTATCGATACGCTACAACTGGATAATTTTCTCTCGACGGGATTTCTCGATATTGTCCCGTTGAATGTGCCGCTCGAGTTTCGTCGCGAAGGTTTACAGAACGGCGTGACCGACAAGCTGCGAAACGGAAAATACCCGCAGCAGGCGAGCCTTAATCTTATTCGCCAACCTGTTGAAACATGTCGCCAGATGCTCTTTAGCTTTATTCTGCAGGCGCAGCAGGAAGGGTTGCGTAACGTGCTGGTGATACACGGCAAGGGACGTGACGATAACTCCCATGCCAATATTGTTCGCAGCTACGTGGCGCGCTGGTTGACCGAATTTGACGACGTGCAAGCATACTGCGCCGCACTGCCGCATCACGGCGGCAGCGGGGCATGTTATGTGGCATTGCGTAAAACCGCACAGGCAAAACAGGACAACTGGGAGCGTCACGCTAAACGTAGTCGCTGAACGACGTAAACATCAGGCGGCCAGCACTCTGTTCCTGCCTTCGTTCTTGGCTTTGTACAACGCGTCGTCAACGCGTTTGAATAACTCATCGATGCTTTCATTTGTTTCGTGCCGAGCTACGCCAATGCTGACGGTAAAGCGGGGAAGGCCAGGGAGAGTCACTTTGGCCACCGTCGCCCGTATCACTTCTGCGAGATTGAGGGCAATATCTAACGAGGTTCGCGGCAGCAGCAGCACAAATTCTTCACCTCCCCAGCGAAAAATCAGATCATCCTTTCTTGCACAGGATTCAAGTGTGCGTGCCAGAGCGCAAAGTACCTCATCACCTTTTAAATGACCAAAAAGATCGTTAATGCTTTTAAAGCGATCGGTGTCGATCAACAGCAGGCTGTAATCCTGTGTCAATGACATCGCGTGGGTCTGTTCCGGCTCGGTTACCTGATAAAAATGTCGGCGGTTAAGCAATCCCGTTAAGGCGTCACGCAGGGCCGCACGCTCAAGCTCCTGTTCCAGCCGTTTTTGCTCGGTAATATCATGAATAATGCACAGCATGAGCTTATTACCGTAGATTTCGATTGGCCCGGCGTAGGTTTGTACGTGACGGGATGTGCCGTCTGCCAGTTTATGCACAAAATGCAAAGGTTTATGGCCACCGGGAAGATGGGCGATTTCATGCATCACCGGGAGTATATGACGGCCCAGCGTATTGATTTCCCATGTATGTTTCTGGCACATCGTATCATGGCTATAGCCATAAAAATTTAGCGCACTGAGATTTGCATCAACGATAAGCCCATCACGGGACGGATCGATAAGCAACATTGGGGCCGAGTTAGTCTGGAAAAAACGCGCGTAAAATCCCTGTTTTTTTCGCTGATAATTCGCTGAACGGCTCGCTTTCAGACCTTGCGAAGTCGGTGTTTCAATGCCTTCGAAAAGAATAACGTCACCTGATTCCGGCAGAGAGCGGATGGACAGGCGACAGGCCATCGCGACGTCTTCACCTTCTCGGCAAACCGTAAGGATTTCTACAATGTCGTGATGATTTCTCAAATCGCTGAGATACATGGTTAAATCATTCTGGGCATGAGTTGAAAATATGCCCTTGCGGAGTAGAGAAAAGCAGGGGGCCTGCATCAGTTCCCGTGCAACGGTATTAGCGAACACCAGTTCTTCGGTATGCGGCGAAACAATCCACACCGGCAGGGTTAATAAATCCAGTGAATGCAGCTCGGTTGTGCTCATCGATAATCCCGTTATCTTTATCTGCTGTGTTGCCCGTTTAATGGCATCTGTTTTTTATATTACAGTCTCATAATGTTATTGATTGTTGAGGAGACAAAGACTGTACGATTCGCTGCTGCTTAATGTTGCTTTCCGTTGGAATCAATTCATGGATCTGATGCGCAGGCAACGGTTTTGCAAACAAGAAACCTTGCAGCACGCCACATCCCATCTGGGTCAGGAGTATTTCCTGCTCCTGGGTCTCTATTCCTTCAGCCACTACTTGCATATTCATGGAGTGGGCTATGTCAATAATAGTAGACACAATCTTTGTATTTTTGCTGTTCTCGCTGATATCTTTAACAAATACTCTGTCAATTTTTAATTCCCGTGCCGGAAGAGACTTCAACATCAATATATTTGAATAACCGGTACCGAAATCATCAATAGAAACGGTGATCCCTAAAGCTGAAAATGCATTTAAGACTTCAGCGCTACGTTTTAAATTTTTAAGTGCTGTACTTTCAGTCAATTCCAGCGTGAGATATGCAGGTGATAGTTGATATTGTGCAAGGGCGCTGCAAACCACATCAACGATGTCATGTTGTTCAAACTGGGAAGGGGAAAGATTAACGGCGAGGGTCCATTCCGCATGGCCTTGTAACTTCCATTGATGTAACTGCTGGCATGCCTGCTGGATAACCCATTTCCCGACCGGAATGATAAGGCCTGTCTCTTCCAGCGCAGGCAGAAACTCTGCGGGTAACAGCATGCCGCGTTCCGGGTGATGCCAGCGTAATAACGCTTCAAAACCGGTCAGGGAATGATCCCCGGCGGTGTATTTGGGTTGGTACCAAAGCTCAAATTGATCGTGTTCCAGTGCTTGTGACAGTTCCTGTAAAAATGTCGGCGGTGTATCGGCGATAGCTTCCATTTCCGGGCTATAAATAGCCCAACCGTTTCTGCCAGCCTGTTTGACATGATACATCGCCATATCAGCCTTTACTTTTAACTCATGCAACGTGGAACCATGTTCAGGATAAATACTGCTTCCCGCACTTAACGAAACCCGAATGGTGTACCCAAACAGCGTGAAAGGATCACCAATCGCAGCCGCAATCCGGGTCAGCAGAGCGGTGATATCCTCTTTATTACAGTCAGGAACCAGAAGAATAAACTCATCTCCCCCCAGCCTCGCCAGCGTCATGGTGTCATCAAGGCAGCTGTAGATTCGCTGCGTACTGGCGATCAGCAACTGATCGCCGATGTGATGTCCCCAGGTATCGTTAACGACTTTGAAGCGATCGAGATCGATGAATACCAGAGCAAATTGATGCTGATGCAGTTTGGAATGCTGCAGACAGGCCTGTAAGCAGGCATCTATCTGTGTGCGATTGGCAAGTCCAGTAAGTGCGTCGAAGTGGACCTGATGCTCAAGCTGGCAGTTAAGTTGATGTAAGTTGTCTGCCAGTCGGGAGGTACGCAGTTGCGAATCCACCATCGACACCACCAGCATGATACCCAAAATAACCAGCGTGACGGCGCAGACCCAGACAGAGAGTTCCAGTGTGCTGAGTCCATTGTGTACCGTGTGTCCAAAATGGGTGAATGTTGCCGCTCCCATCCCGGTGTAATGCATAGAGGCAATCGCCAGCGCCATAATAAGGGCGGCGACAAGCCGATTGATCAGGGCTCGACGGGTATTTTGGCGTAAATGAAACGCCAACCACAAACCCACACCAGATGCAACGATGGCAATCATCACTGAGAGCAGTATCAGCGAATGACTCCATAGGATGGCAACATGCTCAATGATGGCATACATGCCAACGTAGTGCATGGTGACGACACCGGCGCTTAATATTCCTGTGGCTACGACTAATCGTTTTGTTGAAAGCGTATTACCGGAAATGGCGATATTAATGGCGAGAGTTGCAGAAATGAGCGCAATAAAGAAAGAAAATGCCGTGAGCGAAAAATGGTAATTGATCGGCATACTCATTTTCATGGCCAGCATACCGATAAAATGCATTGACCATATCCCCATCCCTAGCGTAGCCCCGCCAGACAGGCGCCAGAAGGTTGATTCACGTCGATTGGAGATTGCCACCTTGCCCGCACTATCGAGAGCAATAAAAGAGGCAATAAACGCGACAACAAAGGAAATCCCAATCAATACAGGGTCCCACGACACGTTCAACATCATACTACCTATCGAAAAAAAGCCGTGGTAATAAATCTAGCAGGTTTTGTCCAGTTAACATGATAAAACCGGGAATGTTCTTATGTTTTTACACTGGTATTAGAGGAAACAGGAAGATAGTGAAAATAACGAGCCATTACTTATATAAACATTCACCAAATTTATAGTTCTGTGTGTTTTATGCTCTCCATGTGCTTGTCATCACAATAACCTGATGACTGGCGCCATCACAGCCATTTGACGGAATAAAACACTGAACTAACGGGAATAAAAGGTGTAATTTCTTGCCTTAAGTAAAAGGATTGCAGGCTCTCATTGAAAGTTCAGCTTTCGTCGCAGAGCAATGGCATTCTGCATTGCAGGTGCTATAAAAAATAATATCTACATAATTTCTTAGTGCACAGGACTAAAATGTTAAATGATATTAGCGTCAGAACCTTTATTATTTTATTTCTGCTCATTTCGGCGGTTGCTCTCAATATTGTTGAGATGATTTTCTCGGCCACGTCGGAAATTATAATTGGTACGAATGTGGTAAGCGTTATTTCTATATTATGCTTATGGTGGTATATGACGAAATACCTGGTCATGCCGATCAATACGGTAAAAAGGAGCATTGAGGAAGTGACGTCTGGGAATCTGGCGATCAGTATTCCTGAGTTTGGTAATAATTGTGCGGGTAGACTAATACCGGGCATCAATAGTTTATCGAGTAATATTTCAACACTCGTTAATGAGATCAGAACATCCTCACAAACGGCGATGGCGCTCTCTGAACAGCTTGCGGAACGCAGCGCCGAGCTTTCAGTGAAAACGGAACAACAATCCGGAGCATTGATGCAGACGGCTGCTAATATGGATGAAATAGCCGTTAATACGCGAAATAATGCTGACAACACGCAGATCGCCAGTGTCCAGGCAACAGTTGCCACGCAATGCGCCATTCAGGGTGGCGAATTAATGGTGCAGGTTGCGACAAATATGCGTTCAATCACCGAATGTGCACAGCAGATGACGGAAATAATTACGCTAATTGATGGTATCGCATTCCAGACAAATATTCTGGCATTGAATGCTGCCGTGGAAGCGGCGAGGGCCGGTGAACATGGCAAAGGTTTTTCCGTGGTGGCCGGTGAGGTCAGAATGCTTGCACACCGTAGTGCGGATGCTGCTAAGAATATTAAGCAGCTGATTGCGCAAACCCATCAAAATGTTCAGCAAGGTGCAGCTATTGTGCGTGAAGCAGAAAAAAATATGCATGATATTGTCGGTGGTGCCGGTCAATTAAACCAACTGATGGGCGAGATATTAACCACTACACAGGAACAGGAGAAAGGAATTATCAGAATTACTCATGCACTGGCCGAACTGGAGAATGTAACCCAAAGTAATGCCATTATGGTTGATGAGCTTTCTGATTCCTCGGGTATCCTGAAAAACCAGGTGATTGATCTCCAGTCGCGGACACATAAATTTCGCTTAAGTAACACTCTTGAGTCAGCGAGATGGCAGCGGGCTTAACCGGGTATCTCGAAGCAAGCGTCGTATTCGTCAGAGCTTTTCCTGTTATCAGAGACTTTTATGAATCATTTCAGCACAATGGGACAATGAGATATTGCTTAACATATTCTGACAGCTAGACTAACGAAAAAGGCTGAATGTTTGTGGAGGCGCTGTGGAAGCCATTAAGGGAACGGATGTTAATGTGCCGGATGCCGTGTTTGCCTGGCTGCTGGATGGTCGAGGTGGAGTAAAACCGCTGAGCGATAATGATGTAATTGATAGTCAGCATCCCTGCTGGCTACACCTTAATTACACTCATCCTGAAAGTGCCCAATGGTTGGCGACAACACCTCTTCTTCCCAACAATGTGCGTGATGCGCTGGCAGGCGAAAGTACACGCCCACGCGTCAGTAGAGTTGGGGAAGGTACCTTGATCACGTTGCGTTGCATTAACGGCAGCACCGACGAGCGTCCTGACCAACTTGTGGCGATGCGTTTATATATGGATGAACGTCTGATTGTCTCAACCCGTCAGCGCAAAGTGCTGGCGCTGGATGATGTGGTCAGCGATCTCCAGGAAGGGACGGGACCGGCTGATTGTGGCAGTTGGCTGGTGGATGTTTGTGATGCGCTAACCGACCATGCCAGCGAATTTATCGAACAGCTGCACGACAAGATTATCGATCTGGAAGATAACCTGCTCGATCAGCAGATCCCACCGCGTGGTTTTTTGGCTTTACTGCGTAAGCAGCTAATTGTGATGCGCCGTTATATGGCTCCACAGCGTGATGTCTATGCCCGTCTGGCGAGTGAACGTTTACCCTGGATGACCGACGACCATCGGAGACGGATGCAGGATATCGCTGACAGGCTGGGGAGAGGGCTGGATGAAATAGACGCCTGTATTGCCCGGACCGGTATTATGGCGGATGAAATTGCGCAAGTGATGCAGGAGTCTCTGGCTCGCCGAACGTATACAATGTCATTGATGGCAATGGTTTTTCTTCCCAGCACATTTTTAACTGGGCTTTTCGGCGTTAACCTCGGCGGTATCCCCGGCGGTGGTTGGCAGTTTGGTTTCTCACTTTTTTGTATTCTGTTAGTGGTCCTGATTGGTGGTGTTACTTTATGGTTGCACCGTAGTAAATGGTTGTAACAACAACGTTTTTTAGTGGCTTTTGCGCATGAAAACGTCCTGATTTTTGAGCGAAGTCAATAAACCATCTACCTATTCGGGGCAATATCTCTCTCGCAGGTGAATGCAACGTCAAGCGATGGGCGTTGCGCTCCATATTGTCTTACTTCCTTTTTTGAATTACTGCATAGCACAATTGATTCGTACGACGCCGACTTAGATTAGTCGGCTTTTTTTTGCCTGCAGGAAATCAGCGTCTACCCTAAAAGAGTCAACCTGAATGACTGGAGGGGTATATGACCTGTCTGATTGCCACTGCGAACACTGATTCGCTACCGACCGATCCGGTTCCCATTCCCGACCCTATACCTCGTCCGCAGCCCATGCCGGATCCGCCGCCGGATGAAGAACCGATTAAATTGTCGCATCACGGGCACAGATCTGCGAGGATACGCGCCTGCTGAATGTGAGTTTTTACCGCGAGATTAAATTGTGACCGCTTTTTCAACCCTGAATGTTTTACCTGCTGCTCAACTCGAGAATCTTAACGAGCTGGGCTATCTTGAAATGACGCCTGTTCAGGCTGCTGCGTTACCGGCAATCCTGGCGGGTAAAGATGTTCGCGTGCAGGCTAAAACCGGCAGTGGCAAAACGGCTGCTTTTGGTCTTGGGCTATTACAGCATATTGATGCCGCGCTGTTTCAGACGCAGTCTCTGGTACTGTGCCCAACGCGCGAGCTTGCCGACCAGGTGGCGGGTGAACTGCGTCGTTTAGCGCGCTTCCTGCCAAACACCAAGATCTTAACGCTGTGCGGTGGGCAACCTTTTGGCGCACAGCGTGACTCCCTGCAACATGCACCACATATTATTGTTGCCACACCGGGTCGTTTACTTGACCACCTGCAAAAAGGCACCGTTTCTCTGGATGCCCTGAATACGCTGGTTATGGATGAAGCCGACCGCATGCTGGATATGGGCTTTAGCGATGCGATTGATGATGTCATTCGCTTTGCGCCTGCGTCACGTCAGACTTTGCTGTTTTCCGCAACCTGGCCGGAAGCCATTGCTGCTATCAGTGGCCGGGTACAGCAAAATCCATTAACGATTGAAATTGATACGGTCGATGCGTTACCGGCGATTGAACAGCAGTTTTTCGAAACCTCCAGCCACGGAAAAATTCCGCTGCTGCAAAAGCTACTCAGCCAGCATCAACCCGCATCGTGCGTGGTTTTTTGTAACACCAAAAAAGATTGTCAGGCCGTTTGCGATGCACTGAATGCGGCAGGGCAAAGCGCACTGTCATTACATGGCGACCTGGAACAGCGCGATCGCGATCAGACGCTGGTTCGTTTTGCCAACGGTAGCGCGCGCGTCCTGGTCGCAACCGATGTGGCCGCACGTGGCCTGGATATCAAATCACTTGAGCTGGTAGTTAACTTCGAACTGGCGTGGGATCCGGAAGTCCACGTCCATCGTATCGGACGTACCGCGCGTGCCGGCAACAGCGGTCTGGCGATTAGCTTCTGTGCGCCGGAAGAAGCGCAGCGTGCCAACATTCTTTCTGAAATGCTGCAACTGAAGCTGAACTGGCTAACTGCGCCAGCTAACGCCTCAATCCTGCCGCTGGAAGCAGAGATGGCGACGTTATGCATTGATGGTGGTAAAAAAGCGAAAATGCGTCCTGGTGATGTTCTGGGGGCTCTGACCGGTGATATTGGTCTGGATGGCGCTGATATCGGCAAAATTGCCGTTCATCCGGCACACGTCTATGTCGCCGTTCGCCAGAACATAGCGCACAAGGCGTGGAAACAATTGCAAAACGGTAAGATCAAAGGCAAGACTTGCCGGGTCCGGTTATTGAAATAACTACCCGTTGGGGCGCCTGATGGCGCTCCGCTTATCAGGCCTACAGGCGCTTATGCACGTTGTAGGCCTGACAGACGCTTACTTCACTTCCACCACGTTCAGGCGTAACTCATCCAGTTGAGCATCATCTTCTTCTGGCTGCCAGCCCGCAGGTTGCAGCGGGATCTCTTCACGATCGAACGCTAAATCCCCGCCGTCCACAACCTCTGAACCGTGCTTAATGCCTTTAAAATCGAACAGATTGATATCGCTCAGATGTGAAGGTACAACGTTTTGCATCGCACTGAACATGGTTTCAATGCGGCCTGGATAGCGTTTGTCCCAGTCACGCAGCATGTCGGCAATGACCTGACGCTGCAGGTTAGGCTGTGAGCCGCACAGATTGCACGGAATAATCGGGAAACCTTTCGCCTCGGAGAAACGCTCGATATCTTTCTCACGGCAGTAAGCCAGCGGGCGGATCACGATGTGCTTACCGTCATCACTCATCAGCTTCGGCGGCATGCCTTTCATTTTCCCGCCGTAGAACATGTTTAAAAACAGCGTTTGCAGGATGTCGTCGCGATGGTGGCCGAGCGCAATCTTGGTGGCTCCTAATTCGGTTGCCGTACGGTACAGAATGCCGCGACGCAGGCGAGAGCAGAGCGAGCAGGTCGTTTTGCCTTCTGGGATTTTGTCTTTGACGATCCCGTAGGTGTTTTCTTCGACAATCTTGTACTCAACGCCCAGCTGTTCCAGATACTCTGGCAGAATGTGCTCCGGGAAACCGGGTTGTTTTTGATCGAGGTTAACCGCAACTAAGGAAAAACTGATCGGGGCGCTTTGCTGCAAATTACGCAGGATCTCCAGCATGGTATAGCTGTCTTTCCCGCCGGAAAGGCACACCATAATGCGATCGCCGTCTTCGATCATATTGAAGTCGGCAATGGCTTCGCCCACGTTACGACGCAGACGTTTTTGCAGTTTGTTCAGGTTGTATTGTTCTTTCTTTGTAACTTGTTGATTATCTTGCATTCTTACCGTTCTCAAAAACCAAAAGGGGCATGTAATGGGCAAACTTCAATCACAGGGCTAGTTGGTTATTCAACATTGCAACCCGATCGTCATTCATTTCTTCAATCCATGTACTGTAGACGTCGTACACTATTTGCGCGTTTTCATGCCCCATCTGATTAGCTATAAATGATGGGTTCGCTCCAGCCGATTACAGCCAGCAGGCAAAAGTATGCCGCGTATGGTACGGATTACGGCGACGAATACCAGCACGTTTTACAGCTGAGTTCTATCTGGCACCTATGCTACTCATAGAGTAGTAAGATTTTTGCTCTTCGTGACCAGACCAGAATAAACAGCGAACAGCATGATTGGATAAAGGTACATAGCCCCGGACAGGAAGCAATTAATCAGTTGAAAGCAGATATTGAAGCGCTGAAGAAAATTGTGGAGCAACTTACCGACAGATAATTCAGTTCTGAACTATCAACGAGCAATGTCAGGGAGCGAAAAACGCAGGGTGTGGCAAACTGCCGCAACCATGCCGTATGCAAGAGCATGGCTGCGGCCGACCGGCAAACGTCCGATAGTGCGAGTATTGAATGATTGCCAGTCACAGCGGATGGTACTTAAGCAATATGACGATTCAAGGTGCTTAATCTGAAACCAGCCACATATCAGCCTCTTCAAACATTTCTTGAACCGTTCGGCTTATCTGTTCTTTTTCATGCTTGCTGGCGTCAGTGTTGATCGCCGGAAGTGTCATCATCGGTTTAACCCGAACTTCAGCATCGGGGAAGATCCGATGAACCCTCTTGATCAATTCGCCGAGAATAATATCTTTTGCGCCGGGCAGACCATCAAAATTCCTTTTGTCATAAACGAGTTCCACGAACATTGCTTATTGCTCTTTCACTGGATTTATATACAGTATTTATACTCTGTTTTTACCTGGGTTTCAAGAGGGGACGTAATGTTGTCGTGACGTAGCGATACATCAACGCAGGAAAGCGGGAACCTTACCATCGATATTATCTGTGCATCGAACTGTCATTTAGGGTAGTCATGTAGGATAGATGCGTAGAAACATAGGGTCCATTATGTAATATATTTTTTGCGGGCCGATTTATTCTTTTTGAATGTCCTCATTTAAAAAATAGTAATGATGCCCTCATCGCTTAACGAGTTGTTTAAATGGCTCTTTGCCAGGATTTTTCCTTATTGGCTAAATATTCCCCTATCTCTCGCCTGTTGGCAGGAGATATAGCCAAAATGTTTTTTATTCCCATTCTTATCGAATGCCACATAAAAAGGCATTGTCTCTGCATCTTTTCTTAAGGTGTAGTTGATGCAAGTCCCATTGATTTCCGGAATATTTATCTCACTATCTGGTTTTCCACCTGCGGCATAAACTGTAGATTTTGTCGCATTAGGGGCGTAGGTTGCTGGCACAAGTGGATCATTATCAAATTTCATAAAACTGAAACTACAGGCGCTTAATAAAGGAACAAGTAAGTTTGCCTTTTGCGGCAACGTGCTGAATGTTCTGGCGGGAAAAATGTCAGCACATTTAAGACAGGAATCGTGGGGGGATAAGGCGTAGAAGCAATAAGCCCGCAACGATGTGCGGGCCAGAAAGTTTAGCGGACTACCAGTACCGAACACTCCGCGTGACGCACTACAGCCGCAGCGTTAGAGCCCAGCAGGTAGGTGGTGATGTCAGGTCGGTGTGAGGCAATAATGACCATATCGGCCGGTAATTTTTTGGCGATCTCCAGAATCTTGTCTTTCGGCGCACCTTCTGCGACATGAACGTGCACTCTGTCCGTTGGGATATTGAACTTCTTGATAATCTCTTCCAGTTGAGATTTCGCTTCGGCTTTCAGATCGTCCATGGCCGGTAACTCTGCCGAGTAGGCCAGTCCCAGGGAAGCGTAATAGGGCAATGACGGAATGACGGTCAAAAAATGAACCTGTGCATCGTCGATCTTTGCTTCTGCTTCAACATGGGCAATAACGCGTTGAGTTAATTCTGAGTCTGAAATATCGATGGGTACAAGAATCGTTCTGTTCATAAAACCTCCTGTTTAAGTATCCACCTAAAGCTTACCGCGTAATGGCACTTTATGTACAATGACAACGATCACATTTTGGCATCACTTTATTTTGATTTCAGGAAATTTGCCTTTTATTACCCCATCGTAAAATCGGCCTTTAGAGACCACGATCAGGAAATCACGAAAAATACGGGCAGGGACCTGCTGATATTGCAGCGTAGCCAACTGGTGAAAGCGAATTTCTAGCGTGCAAGAGGATTCGTCATAGCCGACGGATGCAATACGGGATGATTTTACAGGATGATGATTCATTGCAGGTATCCTCTACTACAGACCTTAATGCAAGATATCATCTATCAGAGATGTGTTTTAACGCAACAGATATAATGTTTTGAATGAGATAAAACAGAGTTACACAGAAAATAAGGATAGCCCGCCGTTGCCAGCGGGCTGACGGATTAGAACTGGTAAACCAGGCCTACAGCAACTACGTCATCAGTAGAGATGTTTTTGCTGGTGTAGAAGCTATCGTCTTCATCCAGCAGGTTGATTTTGTAATCAACGTAGGTAGACATGTTTTTGTTGAAGTAGTAAGTCGCACCGATGTCTGCGTATTTAACCAGATCTTTGTCGCCGTCAGATCCGTTGGCGCCCAGGTCCTGACCTTTAGACATCAGGAAGGAAACGGACGGACGCAGACCAAAGTCGAACTGGTACTGTGCAGTTACTTCGAAGTTCTGAGTTTTGTTGGCTACGCCGCTATCACCGTATGGAGTCATGTTGCGAGTTTCTGCATACATGGTTGCCAGGTAGATGTTGTTCGCGTCGTATTTCATACCGACAGTCCAGGAATCAGCTTTGTCACCGCCAGCAACGTCGCCACCCGCAGTGGTCTGCTCGTTAGTACGGTCAGACGTGGTGTAAGCCGCACCGAAGCTTACGCCCATACCCAGATCGTAGGTAGAGGAGAGACCGAAGCCGTCACCGTTAGAGTTCTGAACGTTACGGCCAGTACCATTGCCGGTACCTTCCTGGTTGTACTCGTCGCTTTTCTGCTCGTTCGCACCCTGGTACTGCAGCGCGAAGTTCAGACCGTTCACCATACCGAAGAAGTCGGTGTTGCGGTAAGTTGCCACGCCGTTCGCACGACCGGTCATGAAGTTGTCGGCTTTGGTGTAAGAGTCGCCACCGAATTCTGGCAGCATATCGGTCCAACCTTCTACGTCGTACATAACGCCGTAGTTACGACCATAGTCGAATGAACCGTAGTCGCCGAATTTCAGACCTGCAAAGGCCAGACGAGTAAAGTTGTTGCTGCGGTTGCTTTCAGTAGTGTTGGCATTTACCTGATATTCCCACTGGCCATAGCCGGTGAGCATATCGTTAATCTGAGTTTCGCCTTTGAAGCCGCCACGGAAATAAGTCTGATCGCCATCATTGCTGGCATCGTCAGAGAAGTAACGCAGACCATCAATTTTTCCGTAGAGATCTAATTTGTTACCGTCTTTATTATAAACTTCAGCAGCGTGAGCAGCGCCTGCAGCTAACAGGGCAGGAATAACAAGAGCCAATACTTTTCTGTTCATTGAAATAATCCTTTAGTTTTTTTATTAACCTGTGACCACCCATGTAGGGAGTAAAAGCATGCTAAAGGAGAAGTTCCGTAAAGAGATAAATATGAATTGTTACGTCTTAAGTAAAACCTTAAACAAATAATTCTACGGAAATAGTGATAGTTGACATGAATGAGTTAATGAAAATATATATAAAATAAAAATTATACAATTGAATTTTGTTGGGCTATTCTGCGCGTGTTATATGCCTTTATTGTCACGTTTTATTTTTTTGTTGGTATATTGATGACACTTATTAATTAGCCAGCGAATAAATTGACAAGCCCGAACAACTGTTCGGGCTTTTTTTTTTGGTTCCGGGCTAATACTGAGAAAAACGTATTATTCGGTACCGCTCTTTTCCGCTTTGCCTGCCAGTTGGGCCAGGAAGTCGTAGCGTTTTTGCAAATCAGCCGTCGCATCCTTCCACAGCTGTTCTGCAACTTCTGGCTGTTGGGCGTTCAGGCGGCGGAAACGCTGCTCGTTAAGCAATGTTTCGGCCAGCGCATCTGACGGTGGGCGCGAGTCGAGCGCCAGCGGCAGCTTACCTTCGTCTGCTCGGCGTGGGTCAAAGCGGTACAGCGGCCAGAATCCGGTAGCCGTGAGTTGACGCATCTGATCGTGGCTTAGCGCGAGATCATAGCCATGCTCCTCACATGGGCTATACGCGATAATCAGCGACGGGCCGGGGTAGGATTCAGCTTCCTGGATAGCTTTGACCGTCTGATTCAACTGGGCGCCCAGAGAAATCTGTGCGACATAAACATGCCCGTACATCATCATGCTGACGCCAAGATCTTTGCGAGCCTTGCGCTTGCCATGCTCACCAAACTTGGTAACCGCCCCAAGCGGTGTGGCTTTCGACGCTTGTCCACCCGTGTTGGAGTAACACTGGGTATCCAGCACCAGAATATTGACGTTCTCGGTCAGACTCAGGACGTGATCCAGTCCGCCAAAACCAATATCGTAAGCCCAGCCGTCGCCGCCAATCAGCCAGATGGACTTCTCGACCAGCGCGTCGGCATCGGTTAACAGTTGCTGTGCACCTTCGACATCTTTCAGATGCTGGCGCAGCGCAGCAACTTGCTCACGGCGTACTTCTGGCGTCGCTTCAGCATGCAGGGCGTCATTCAGTTCAGACGGAATATTATCCGCAAACTGCTCCAGCAAACGCATGACGCGCACACGGTGTTGATCCACCGTCAGGCGGAAGCCCAGACCAAACTCGGCGTTATCTTCGAACAGAGAGTTTGCCCACGCAGGTCCACGACCACTGGCATCGGTCGTATACGGCGTTGAAGGGAGGTTACCGCCATAAATCGATGAACAGCCGGTCGCGTTAGCGATCAGCATGCGGTCGCCATACAGCTGCGTAAGCAGTTTGATATACGGTGTTTCACCACAACCAGAACAGGCGCCGGAATATTCAAACAGCGGAGTGATTAACTGCGAGGTACGGATATCAATGCGTTCAAGCTTGCTGCGGTCGATCTCCGGCAGATTGAGGAAGAAGTCATAGTTAACTTTTTCTTCTTCAACATGCTCAAGGCGCGACATCATATTGATGGCCTTGATTTCCGGGTTTTGGCGATCTTTTGCCGGGCAAACTTCGACACACAGATTACAGCCAGTGCAATCCTCTGGTGCAACCTGCAGGACATACTTCTGACCGCGCATATCGCGTGATTTCACATCCAAAGAATGCAGACTGGCAGGGGCGTTTTCCATCGCTTCAGGTGAAACCACTTTGGCGCGGATTGCCGAGTGCGGGCACGCGGCAACGCAGTGGTTACACTGGGTACACAATTCTTCCTTCCAGATGGGGATCTCTTCGGCGATATTACGTTTTTCCCAACGCGTGGTGCCCATTGGCCAGGTGCCGTCTGGCGGCAACGCTGATACGGGGAGGGCATCACCCAGACCGGCGAGCATTGCCGCGGTGACGGTTTTCACGAAATCAGGTGCGGCATCAGAAACCACCGGTGGGCGGTTTGCGCTGTGCGGATCAACCGGCTGGAGTGCTACTTCGGCGACGGATTCGCGCGCCAGGGCCAGAGCCTGCCAGTTACGCTCAACCAGGTCCTGTCCTTTACTGCTGTAACTTTTTGCAATCGCCCCCTGCAATTCAGCCAACGCGCTGTCGCCGGGTAAGATTTGCGTCAAATGGAAGAAGGCCATTTGCATAACGGTGTTAATACGCGCTGCCAGACCGCATTCGCGGGCGATTTTGGCCGCATTAATCACGTAGAATCGGGCTTTCTTCTGATTCAGTACCGCCTGAACTTCCTGTGGTAGACGACCCCAGACTTCATCCACACTGTATGGCGTATTAAGCAGGAAGATACCGCCTGGTTTCAGGCGCTCGGCCATCTGATACTTATCGATAAATTGCAGCTGGTGACAGCCAACAAAATCGGCTTGTGAAACCAGATACGCTGATCGAATAGGCTGCTCGCTAACGCGCAGGTGGGAAACCGTCAGACCGCCTGCTTTTTTCGAGTCGTAGACGAAATAACCCTGCGCATACCATGGCGTCGAGTTACCAATAATTTTGATATTGTTTTTGGTGGCTGACACGCTACCGTCGCTGCCCAGCCCGTAAAACAGCGCTTCGAGCTTAGCCGTACCGGGCAGGGTGTTTTCCGGTAACGGTAGCGACAAGTTGGTGACATCATCATAGATGCCGACCGTAAAGCGAGGTTTCGGCTTCGCGCTGCTCAGCTCATTAAAGACCGCCATCACGCAGTCTGGACCAAACTCTTTGGAAGAAAGGCCATAACGTCCGCCAATCACGCGCGGCAGCGTTTCTCGCTCGCCACAGTTGAAGGCTTCTGCTAACGCGGTCATCACGTCCAGATACAATGGTTCGGCCTGTGCGCCGGGCTCTTTGGTGCGATCCAGGACGGCGATGCTGCGTACGGTTTCCGGAAGCGCGCGCAGTAAATGTCTGGCAGAGAATGGACGGAACAGACGCACTTTCAGAACGCCGACTTTCTCGCCATGCGCCAGCAGTTCTTCAACGACTTCTTCGCAGGTTCCAATCGCCGATCCCATTAAGATAATGACGCGCTCAGCCTGAGGATGGCCGTAATATTCAAATGGCTGGTACTGGCGACCTGTCGCTGCGGCGAAATCGTTCATCGCCTGTTCTACATGATCGTAAACCGCGTTGTACCACGGGTTTGTTGCCTCGCGTGACTGAAAATAGGTGTCCGGGTTCGCAGATGTACCGCGAATAACCGGATGCTCAGGATTAAGCGCCCGAGCGCGATGAGCATCGATTTCCGCCTGCGGCATCAGTCCGAGGATCGTGTCGTCGGCCAGTGGCACAATTTTATTGATTTCATGGGACGTACGGAAACCATCAAAGAAATGAATAAACGGAACCCGGCTTTTCAGGGTGGCTATTTGCGAAATCAGCGCAAAGTCCTGTGCCTCCTGAACGCTGCTGGCACACAGCATCGCACATCCTGTCTGGCGCACCGCCATCACGTCGGAATGATCGCCAAAGATCGATAATGCGTGAGTTGCAATTGTACGAGCCGCAACGTGCAGTACAAACGGGGTCAACTGACCGGCCAGTTTGTACAGCGTTGGGATCATCAGCAACAGGCCCTGCGATGAGGTAAACGACGTAGAGAGCGCACCGGTCTGCAACGCGCCATGAACGGTTGCGATCGCGCCGCCTTCTGACTGCATTTCTACGACGCGAGGGGTATCCCCCCACACGTTCTTAAGCCCGTTCCCGGCCCAGGCATCTGCCTGTTCAGCCATCGTCGAACTGGGCGTAATCGGGTAGATGGCGATAACCTCGCTGGTACGAAATGCGACTGAAGCAACCGCACCATTACCGTCAATTGTGATCATACTGACACCCTTACATTGCGCAAAAAGAGGGACACGCGTAACAGCGGCGAATCCTGTAGTTATCTTTCTATTTTAGCAAAAGCGCTAAAGACAGATTTTCGCTTTTGTGTCCCTGGAATAAACAGAATGAATGGTTTGATCAAAGGAGCAGGCAAAAAATTGCCAGAAAATGTAAACAGTACGCATAAATGCGTATTTTGCCTCTCGACGGCGGTGTTTCCGCTGCCTATTATTTATGGCTGTGTCGTTTGGTTAATATTCAGAGGGGAGTAAGATGCGCGCAGCGTTTTGGGTAGGATGTGCCGCGTTATTATTATCGGCTTGTAGCAGCGAACCTGTTCAGCAGGCAACCGCCGCGCATGTCGCACCGGGCATGAAGGCAGCAATGTCCAGTTCAGGAGAAGCTAATTGCGCCATGATTGGCGGTTCGCTCTCTGTTGCTCGTCAACTGGATGGTTCTGCTATCGGGATGTGTGCGCTACCCAACGGCAAACGCTGTAGTGAGCAGTCGCTTGCCGCCGGAAGTTGTGGGAGCTATTAAGCCACCACGTTTCCTACATTAAATCCGCGAGTTTATACGTCAGCGTTTGTTCTGCTGTCGCCAGCGTTAACTGGTCAGCAGTCAGATCGACCTGTGCGCCTTGCTTAAACATTTCGCTGACGATCCCGTCGAGCGCGTTAAGCTGTGGATCGGCGCACATCATACGTGTCATCGCCATATCTTTTACCTTCAACTCACCGTCGGACAGCTTGCCCTGACCGTGGAATTGATTACACATCTTTCCTGATACCGTCATGTTTTCGCCAAAACTTAACTCAGGTGGGTTGGTGGCGGTGACGGCTTTACCATTCACGCTTTGCAAAACGAAGCGGTGATGCTGCAACTGTTCGCGATTGACGGAAACTTTTCCATTGCTCACACAGCCAGCCATCAGCATGCTGAGCGCAATCAACGTGACAACTTTCTTCATTAAATTTCTCTACGTTTGTGACGGGAATACATTCAATATAATAATGATACTGAATGTTTTATCATCGGTGATTGTCTGAAAATGCTCCCCTGACGCCAGGGGAGCACAGGTATTAGAAGAGGGCGTTTGGACAGGTCTCGCCTTTAGAGATTTGGGCCAGATTCTGCAGCGTGGTCTCAGAAATGCTGGTTAACGCTTCGGCGGTCAGGAATGCCTGATGACCGGTAAACAGCACGTTATGGCAGGCTGACAGACGACGGAATACATCATCCTGAATGACGTCATTGGATTTATCTTCAAAGAACAGATCGCGTTCGTTCTCGTACACGTCCATACCCAGAGAACCAATTTTCTGGTTTTTCAGCGCATCGATAGCGGCTTGTGAGTCGATCAATGCACCACGACTGGTGTTAATGACCATCACGCCGTTTTTCATCTGTTCAAAGGCTTCGTGATTGAGCAGATGATAATTCTCCGGTGTTAACGGGCAGTGCAGAGAGATGACATCTGACTCTGCAAACAGCGTTTTAAGATCGACATATTCAACGCCTAACTCCAGAGCAGCAGCGCTCGGATAAGGATCGAACGCCAGCAGACGCATACCAAAACCTTTCAGGATCCGCAGCGCAGCGATACCGATTTTACCGGTACCGATCACCCCAGCGGTTTTGCCATACATAGTAAAACCGGTCAGCCCCTCAAGAGAGAAGTTGGCATCACGGGTACGCTGATAGGCGCGGTGAATACGGCGATTCAGCGTCATCATCATGCCAATCGCATGCTCAGCGACAGCCTCTGGTGAATAAGCTGGAACACGAACCACCTGCAGACCCAGCTCTTTTGCTGCGTCGAGATCGACGTTATTGAACCCGGCACAACGCAGCGCAATGTATTTCACGCCATGCTTTTTCAGTTCTTCCAGAACGGGGCGGCTGCCATCGTCGTTGACGAAAATGCACACAGCTTCACAGCCATGGGCGGTTTTCGCTGTTTTTTCCGTCAACAGAAAGTCAAAGAATTCAAGTTCAAAACAAAAAGCCTCGTTAACCTGCTGCAGATACTTCTTGTCGTACTGTTTTGTACTATAGATGGCGAGTTTCATAAGACTTTCTCCAGTGATTTTGACGTCACATTAATCCAATTCAAATTATTTTACAAAATCTAAAAAGTTATTGATAGTCATAGGCGTAATGAATAATGTCAGCGCATCTGTTGTTAGTGTGGGCAGGTTACACAATTTCAACAACTGTATATTTTTCTATCCAACTCACCCCCCGAATATCGCGGCAGGTAAAAAGCCAGCCGAATCACATCCGGACAGCTACGCTTATACAGGTAGCAATTATCGGGAGGGGTTATGCTGACTCACTCTGAAGCAAAACGATGGGCCACCCTAATGCTCAAGGCGGCATTATGCGATGGCATGAAACCTGATGAGATTTCCCGGCAGGTACATCTGGTCTGCGATCATCATGGTAGGGAGTGCCTCGAAGAACTCATTGAGGAAATTCTGATAGAAGCAGGTCGTATCGGACCTAAACATAGCGATGGACAACTGAGGCCTCATTGAGTCTGAATCTTAATATCCCCGACGGCACGTGTAACAGCGTGCCTGGAAATCGGTTATCTATCCTTAATGTGGGCATATCCAGTTAAACATGCCACAATACAGGCCTAAACCGGCTTAAATTTTTGCTAAATCAGGATATTAACTACCCATGAAGGGTAAATATAAAGCCGTTCTGGCACTCCTCTTATTATTGATTCTCGTGCCGCTGACGCTAGTGATGACGCTTGGCCTGTGGGTGCCTACGTTGGTGGGTATCTGGTTACCCGTTGGAACACGCATCGCGCTGGATGAGAGCCCGCGGCTGACACGGCATGGGTTGCATATACCTGAACTCCGCTATCTGGTTGAAGATTGCCCGCTAGCACGCATCACTCAGGTGGATCTGTCTCACCCCAGCCGCTGGGCGCTGAATGTCGGGACCATTGAGTTGGATTCAGCTTGCCTGGCCAAATTGCCGCAGGCAGAGCCGTCGCCAGCAGCGCCTAAAACGCTGACTGAATGGCAGTCAATGCTGCCCAATACCTGGATTAACATCGACAAACTTATTCTTTCTCCATGGCAGGAATGGCAGGGAAAACTGTCACTCTCGCTCACTCCCGCTACTCAACAGCTGCGTTACCAGGGTGAAAAAGTTAAATTTCAGGGGCGTTTGCACGGGCAAAACCTCACGGTAACGGAGCTGGATGTTGCGGCATTTGAAGGCCAGCCGCCGGTAAAACTAGTCGGTGAATTTACTATGCCACTGGTGCCCGATGGACTACCGGTAAGCGGTCATGCGGTTGCGACGTTAAGTCTGCCGCAAGAGCCCACGCTTGTGGACGCCGAACTGGAGTGGCAAGAAAACAGCGGACAACTGATCGTCATGGCGCGTGATAATGCCGATCCGCTGCTTGACCTTCCGTGGGAAATAACACGCCAGCAACTGACCATCAGCGACGGACGCTGGAACTGGCCTTATCAGGGATTCCCGTTAAGCGGGCGGTTGGGCATAAAAGTTGAAAACTGGCAGGCCGGACTGGAAAACGCGGTGGTGAGCGGGCGTCTGAACGTTCTGACGCATGGCGACGCCGGTAAAGGAAATGCCGTATTAACGCTGGGGCCGGGTAAGCTTGGCATGGATAGTAGCGAGATGCCGCTACTGTTGACCGGTGAAGCGAAACAGGGCGATCTGATCTTCTACGCGAAATTGCCCGCCAGACTTAGCGGAAGTCTGAACGATCCACAATTGGCTTTTGAGCCAGGAGCGCTGCTGCGCTCACGTGGGCGGGTGATTGATTCGCTGGATATTGACGAGATTCGCTGGCCGCTGGCAGGCGTAAAAGTCACGCAACGTGGTGTGGATGGGCGTCTGCAGGCTATTTTACGTGCGCATGAAAACCAGATGGGGGGCTTTGAACTGCATCTGGATGGCCTGGCAAATGATTTTCTTCCTGATGCCGGTCGTTGGCAGTGGCGATATTGGGGGGAAGGCAGCTTTACGCCGATGCATGCCCGTTGGGACGTAGCGGGTAAGGGAGAATGGCATGACAACACCCTGAAGCTATTTGATCTTTCTACCGGATTTGATCATCTGCAATACGGCACGATGAAGGTGGAAAATCCGCGTCTGGTGATGGACGAACCGATAGTTTGGGTGCGGGATGCAACCAAACCGACATTTAGCGGCGCGCTGTCGCTGGACGCAGGGAACACCACCTTCACCGGGGGAAGCGTGTTACCACCATCGACGCTGAAGTTCAGCGTGGAAGGTAGCGATCCGACAATTTTCCAGTTCAAAGGCCAGCTTCACGCAGGGGCGATTGGGCCCGTACAGCTGAATGGTCGTTGGGACGGTATCCGCCTGCGCGGACAGGCATGGTGGCCAAAACAATCGCTCACCGTATTCCAACCTCTGGTTCCACCTGACTGGAAAATGAAGCTACGTGAAGGTGATCTGTATGCGCAGGTCGCGTTTTCGGCAGCCCCGGAGCAGGGCTTTGAAGCAGGCGGTCATGGGGTGTTAAAAGGCGGTAGCGCCTGGATGCCCGATAACCAAATCAACGGTGTCGATTTTGTATTGCCTTTCCGGTTCAGTGAAGGCGCATGGCAACTGGGTACGCGTGGACCTATTTCACTGCGTATTGCGGAAGTGGTGAATCAGGTGACGGTGAAGAATATCGCCGCCGATTTGCAGGGGGCGTACCCCTGGAGTGAAAACAACCCGTTACTGTTGAGCGATGTCAGTGCCGACCTGCTGGGTGGCAAAATCATCATGCAGCAACTGCGGATGCCGCAGCACGACCCGGCCTTATTGCGGGTGCAGAATATCTCTTCCAGCGAGCTTATCAGTGCGGTTAACCCCAAACAGTTCGCCATGTCTGGCCCGGTCAGTGGCGCGTTGCCATTATGGCTGGATAACGAAAAATGGATCATAAAAGACGGCTGGTTGACTAATCCAGGACCGATGACGTTGCGTATTGATAAGGACACAGCGGATGCGGTCGTCAAAGATAACATGGCGGCGGGGGCAGCCATTAACTGGCTGCGTTATATGGAAATAAGCCATTCGTGGACGAAAATAAATCTGGATAACCTCGGTGTCTTAACCATGCAGTCAACCGTGACTGGCAATAGTCGGGTAGATGGCAAAGTAGGTACGGTTAATTTGAATTATACCCACGAGGAAAACGTCTTTACGCTATGGCGCAGTTTGCGTTTTGGCGACAATTTACAGGCATGGCTTGAACAAAATGCAGCGCTGCCGGAAACCCATTGCCCGGAAGGCAAGGAATGTGAGGAACAACAATGAAAACGATAGCTGCCATGCTGGGTCTGCTGACTTCATCTCTGCTGGTAGGGTGTACTCCCAGAATCGAAGTGGCTGCGCCAAAAGAGCCCATCACCATTAATATGAACGTCAAAATCGAGCATGAGATCCATATCAAAGTTGATAAAGACGTCGAAAGTTTATTGAAATCGCGCAGCGATTTGTTCTGAGGTCATGATGAGAAAACAGTTTGCAGTGGCGCTGGTCGTCCTGAGTTTACTCTGCAGCAATGCGTGGGCATTGACCCTGAATGAAGCCAGAACTCAGGGGCGAGTAGGGGAAACGCTCAATGGCTATCTGGTTGCATTGAAAACCGATGCCGAAACGCAGGCGCTGGTGAGTGAGATTAATAAAGCGCGCCACGCCAGCTATCAGCAACTGGCTGAGAGCAATAATATTCCGCCAGATGAAGTGGCAAAAATGGCCGGGCAAAAACTGGTTGCTCGCGCTAAACCGGGAGAGTACGTCCAGGGTATAAATGGTAAGTGGCTGAAAAAAGAGTAAATCGCTTTTTCACACAGCCAGAGGGACACGACGCTGGATTATTCATCGACATCGCAATAGTTGCCACACGGCATAAAATGGATGCTGGTATAGTCCAACACCGGTCGCGTCGTGGGGTGAAATCATGTGGCTTCTCAAGTGGTATGTCTGGAATCGTTGGGTATTCAAACTGTTAAGCCGGGATGTCGCAGAGCCTGAACAGTTTTTGCTTCATTGTTGGGAAGAGAATCTGGCGAAATGCAGGGATTATGCAACCATCTGGCGTGATATCAATCGCATTCACGGCAAACAGATACAAATGCAGGGAAAGAAGTAAGTGTCGGAGAAACCCTCCCACCGGATGGTGAGAGGGGGAATTATCAGGCAGCTACCACGCTGTCGATAGCGGCTTTCGCATCGGACTGTGCTTTAGACGCCACTTCCGGGCCGTAAGCAATACCTTCAGCAAAGACGACATTCACGTCGGTGATGCCGATAAAGCCCAGGAATACGTTCAGGTACGGCGTGATCAGGTCGGTTGGTGTGTCTTTATGGATACCACCACGGCTGGTCAGCACCACCGCGCGTTTACCTGTCACCAGACCTTCCGGGCCTTTCTCGGTATAACGGAAAGTCACACCTGCACGGGCAATCAGGTCAAAGTAGTTTTTCAGCTGCGTTGGGATGTTGAAGTTGTACATCGGCGCGGCGATAACAATCACATCATGCGCTTTCAGCTCAGCAATCAGCTCATCGGACAGCGCCAGCGCTTCTTGCTGACGCGGCGTCAGCGGTGTATCGCTCGGGCGCATCGCACCCACCAGTTCGCCATCCAGTACCGGTACAGGATTTGCAGCCAGGTCACGGACAGTGATTTCATCAGCAGAGTGCTTTTCACGCCACTGTTCAACAAAATAATCAGACAACTGACCAGACTGAGAGTACCCTGCCAGAATACTGGATTTAAGAACTAATACCTTGCTCATGGGTGTTTCCTTTTATGTGTTTGAAGGGGTAGTGCCCCGTTGCTTGTTGACACTTTATTCACAATCCTGTCGCAGTGATAGCGCAATATATCGAATCCTATGTTCGAAATTATTGAACAACACATGAAAAGCGCCGATGTGGTACTCTATACCCATCATCTAAAAGAGATTTAACCCGGCAGAGCACTGCCTTTTAACGCTATGACAGAACAACAAAAATTAACCTTCAACATGTTGCAGCAACAGCTGGACTCACTGATGCTGCGTGACAGACAGCGTTTTGCCCGCCGCCTGCACGGTGTGAAGAAGGTTAAAAATCCTGATGCACAACAGGCCATTTACCAGGAGATGGCGAAAGAAATTGAACTGGCAGCCGGTAAAGTTGTGCTGCGTGAAGCGGCGCGTCCGGAAATTAGCTACCCGGAAAACCTGCCCGTCAGCCAGAAAAAACAGGATATTCTGGAGGCTATTCGCGACCATCAGGTGGTGATTGTCGCCGGTGAGACCGGTTCGGGGAAAACCACCCAGTTACCCAAAATATGTATGGAACTGGGGCGCGGGGTAAAAGGGCTGATAGGCCATACCCAGCCGCGTCGTCTGGCGGCGCGCACCGTGGCGAACCGTATTGCGGAAGAGCTGCAGACCGAGCCGGGCGGCTGTATCGGTTATAAGGTTCGTTTCAGCGATCATGTCAGTGATAACACCATGGTCAAGCTGATGACGGACGGTATCCTGCTGGCAGAAATCCAACAGGATCGGCTGCTAATGCAGTACGACACCATCATCATCGATGAAGCGCATGAACGCAGTCTGAATATCGATTTTCTGCTCGGCTATCTGAAAGAACTTCTACCGCGTCGCCCGGATCTAAAAATTATCATCACTTCGGCGACCATCGATCCTGAACGTTTTTCAAAGCATTTCAATAACGCGCCGATTATCGAAGTCTCCGGCCGAACGTATCCGGTGGAAGTGCGCTATCGTCCAATTGTTGAAGATGCAGATGACACTGAGCGTGACCAGCTGCAGGCAATTTTTGATGCCGTAGATGAACTGGGGCGTGAAGGGCCTGGCGACATTCTGATCTTCATGAGCGGCGAACGTGAAATTCGCGATACCGCCGATGCGCTGAATAAGCTGGATTTGCGCCATACCGAAGTACTACCGCTGTATGCGCGTCTTTCAAACAGCGAACAGAACCGCGTGTTTCAGTCGCACAGCGGTCGCCGTATCGTGCTGGCGACCAACGTGGCGGAAACATCGCTGACCGTTCCGGGAATCAAATACGTAATTGACCCGGGCACCGCGCGTATCAGCCGTTACAGTTATCGCACTAAAGTTCAGCGCTTGCCGATTGAACCGGTGTCGCAGGCCTCTGCTAACCAGCGTAAAGGTCGCTGCGGTCGTGTTTCGGAAGGGATCTGTATTCGTCTGTATTCCGAAGACGATTTCCTGTCGCGCCCGGAGTTTACCGACCCGGAGATCCTGCGTACCAACCTGGCATCCGTTATTTTGCAGATGACCGCGTTGGGGCTGGGCGATATCGCGGCGTTCCCGTTTGTTGAAGCGCCGGATAAGCGCAATATTCAGGACGGTGTACGCCTGCTCGAAGAGTTGGGGGCGATAACCACCGACGAACAGGCAACTGCATACAAGTTAACGCCGTTGGGCCGTCAGCTGTCGCAACTTCCGGTAGACCCACGGCTGGCGCGAATGGTGCTGGAAGCACAAAAACATGGTTGTGTGCGCGAAGCGATGATCATCACCTCAGCGCTGTCCATTCAGGATCCGCGCGAGCGCCCGATGGACAAGCAGCAAGCTTCCGACGAGAAGCACCGCCGCTTCCATGACAAAGAGTCTGATTTTCTTGCATTTGTGAACCTGTGGAACTATCTCGGCGAGCAGCAAAAAGCGCTGTCGTCAAACCAGTTCCGTCGCCAGTGCAAACTTGATTTTCTGAACTACCTGCGCGTGCGTGAGTGGCAGGATATCTACACGCAACTGCGCCAGGTGGTGAAAGAGCTGGGTATTCCGGTCAACAGCGAACCCGCTGAATATCGGGAGATCCACGTCGCGTTGCTGACCGGTTTACTGTCGCACATCGGGATGAAAGATACCGATAAGCAGGAGTTTACCGGGGCGCGTAACGCTCGCTTCTCGATCTTCCCGGGTTCAGGTTTATTCAAAAAACCGCCGAAGTGGACGATGGTCGCGGAGCTGGTGGAAACCAGCCGCCTGTGGGGACGTATTGCCGCGCGTATCGATCCCGAATGGGTGGAGCCGGTAGCCCAGCATCTGATCAAACGTTCATACAGTGAACCGCACTGGGAACGCGCGCAGGGTGCTGTGATGGCGACAGAAAAAGTCACTGTCTACGGCTTACCGATTGTTGCGGCCCGTAAGGTGAATTACAGCCAGATCGATCCCGCGTTGTCGCGTGAACTGTTCATTCGTCATGCGCTGGTGGAAGGCGACTGGCAAACGCGCCATGCGTTTTTCCGTGACAATCTGAAGTTACGGGCTGAAGTGGAAGAGTTAGAGCACAAATCACGCCGTCGCGACATTCTGGTCGATGATGAGACGCTGTTTGAGTTTTACGACCAACGCATCAGCCATGACGTGGTTTCTGCTCGTCACTTTGATAGCTGGTGGAAAAAGGTCAGCCGTGAAACACCGGATCTGCTCAACTTTGAAAAGAGCATGCTCATCAAAGAGGGTGCGGAGAAAATCAGTAAGCTGGATTATCCGAACTTCTGGCATCAGGGTAACCTTAAGCTGCGCCTGAGCTACCAGTTCGAACCTGGAGCCGATGCGGACGGTGTGACCGTACATATTCCACTCCCGCTGCTTAATCAGATCGAAGAGAGCGGTTTTGAATGGCAAATCCCGGGGCTGCGCCGCGAACTGGTGATTGCCCTGATTAAGTCGTTACCAAAACCGGTACGACGCAACTTTGTGCCCGCGCCGAACTATGCGGAAGCGTTTTTAGGCCGCGTCACACCGCTGGAACTGCCGCTGCTGGACTCGCTGGAGCGTGAACTGCGCCGCATGACCGGCGTTACCGTTGACCGTGAAGACTGGCACTGGGATCAGGTGCCCGATCACCTAAAAATCACCTTCCGGGTGGTGGATGATAAAAATAAGAAGCTACAGGAAGGGCGTTCGCTGCAAGATTTGAAGGATGCGCTGAAGGGTAAAGTTCAGGAAACATTGTCTGCGGTGGCCGATGACGGCATCGAACAGAGCGGGTTGCACATCTGGAGCTTCGGTCAGCTTCCGGAAAGTTACGAACAAAAACGCGGTAACTATAAGGTGAAAGCGTGGCCGGCGCTGGTCGATGAGCGTGACAGCGTTGCCATCAAACTGTTTGATAATCCGTTGGAACAACAGCAGGCGATGTGGTGCGGTTTACGCCGCCTGTTGCTGCTGAATATTCCTTCGCCAATCAAATATTTGCACGAGAAGCTGCCCAATAAAGCCAAGCTGGGGCTGTACTTTAACCCATACGGTAAAGTTCTGGATTTGATTGACGACTGTATCTCCTGCGGTGTGGATCAGTTAATTGACGCCAACGGTGGCCCGGTGTGGACTGAAGAAGGCTTTACCGCGCTGCATGAGAAAGTGCGGGCTGAACTGAACGATACGGTGGTGGAGATTGCGAAGCAGGTCGAACAGATCCTGACCGCAGTGTTTAATATCAACAAACGTCTGAAAGGGCGCGTGGATATGACCATGGCGCTGGGTCTTGCGGATATCAAATCGCAAATGGGCGGACTGGTGTATCGCGGGTTTGTTACCGGCAATGGTTTCAAACGCTTGGGCGATACGTTGCGTTATTTGCAGGCTATTGAAAAACGTCTGGAAAAACTGGCTATCGATCCGCACCGTGACCGTGCACAAATGCTGAAAGTGGACAGTGTGCAGCAGGCCTGGCAGCAGTGGTTCAATAAACTGCCTCCCGCGCGCCGTCAAGATGCCGATGTCAAAGAGATCCGCTGGATGATAGAAGAGCTGCGCGTCAGCTATTTTGCCCAGCAGCTTGGTACGCCGTATCCGATCTCCGATAAACGTATTCTGCAGGCGATGGAGCAGATTTCGGGATAAATCGGTGCAGGACCGTAGGCCGGATGAGGCGTAGCCGCCATCCGGCATCTGTACCCGGTAAAGATAAACACCAGGAGTCATCAATATGAGTCAGTTTCCGACACTTTCCGCAACCACCCTTGCGGCTATCAATACCGTAGGGCGATGGCTGGCGCAGAATGATTTTACGGGGAATATCACCGTTCAGTCAGATTGCGTGATTCTGGCAGGAAACGCGGTTATTCCTACCATCGACGCCGCCTGTCGGATCGCGAAAGAGCAACAGGTTCCCTTGCTGATTAGCGGTGGTATCGGTCATTCCACGCGCTTTCTGTATGATGCGATTGCCCAGCATCCGCGTTATAGCATCATTCGTACTACCGGACGCGCGGAAGCGGCGATCCTTGCCGATATTGCTCACCAGTTCTGGCAAATTCCGGGTGAGAAAATTTGGGTGGAAGATCAGTCGACAAACTGCGGTGAGAATGCCCGGTTTAGCTGTGCATTACTGAATCAGGCGGCAGAAAGTATTCATACCGTCATTGTGGTGCAGGATCCCACTATGCAACGCCGCACAATGGCCACGTTTCAGCGCGTCACCCGCGATGAACCGCATGCGCCGCGCTGGTTGAGTTTCCCTGGTTTCATCCCTGAACTGGCCCAACAGCACAACGGCGTGGATTTTGTGCCCGCCGCAGAAGGTCTGTGGTCGGTAGAACGCTATCTTTCTCTCATTACCGGTGAACTTCCGCGTCTGCGTGATGATGCAACTGGCTACGGGCCCTGTGGACACGATTTTATCGTACATGTTGATATACCCCAGGACGTCGAGCAAGCCTGGCAGCAGCTAAAAAATGATACCGCGTTGACCGACTTACTGGAGAGCCGTTCTCTGTAATTCTTGCTGCCCGTTTGTCGGCGTTTTACGGTAAACGGGCAGAAATCCTACCTGGTTTTTCTCTTTATTCTTACTTTTCCAGACGCTTTTATGAAGCAGTTCACAGAACCGCCACTCCAGCGATAATGCGTCATGCATGATTGATATTAATTAACAATAGTTTTACTTGTTAAAAACAAATCAGTCACAGGAGAGCCGCATGTCAGTACCCGTACAACATCCTATGTATATCGATGGGCAGTTTGTGACCTGGCACGATGACGCCTGGATTGATGTCGTCAATCCGGCCACGGAAGAGGTTATCTCGCGTATTCCCGATGGGCGTGCCGAAGATGCGCGTAAAGCGATCGATGCCGCGGATCGCGCTCAGCCGCAATGGGAAGCGTTGCCTGCCATTGAACGGGCAAACTGGTTACGCAAAATTTCTGCAGGTATCCGCCAGCGAGCCGATGAAATCAGCGCGTTGATTGTGGCGGAAGGTGGAAAAATTCAACAACTGGCTGACGTTGAAGTCGCGTTTACCGCCGACTATATCGATTACATGGCGGAGTGGGCGCGTCGCTATGAAGGCGAGATCCTGCAAAGCGATCGTCCGGGTGAGAATATCCTGCTGTTTAAGCGTGCACTGGGCGTGACGACGGGCATTCTGCCGTGGAACTTCCCGTTTTTCCTGATTGCCCGCAAACTGGCTCCCGCCTTGCTGACGGGAAATACCATCGTCGTTAAGCCGAGTGAATTCACACCGAATAACGCCATCGCCTTTGCCAAAATTGTTGATGACATTGGTTTACCGCGCGGGGTCTTTAACCTGGTGCTGGGACGCGGTGAAACGGTCGGGCAGGAGCTGGCCGGAAACCCGAAGGTCGCCATGGTGAGCATGACCGGTAGCGTCGGTGCGGGTGAGAAAATTATGGCCGCAGCGGCCAAAAACATCACCAAAGTTTGTCTGGAGTTGGGTGGCAAGGCCCCGGCTATCGTGATGGACGATGCTGACCTTGAGCTGGCGGTGAAGGCTATTGTTGACTCGCGGGTGATCAATACCGGACAGGTATGCAACTGTGCCGAGCGCGTATACGTTCAGAAAGGTATCTATGACCAGTTCGTTAATCGTCTGGGTGAGGCGATGAAAGCCGTGCAGTTTGGCAATCCGGCCGAACGCAATGACATTGCGATGGGGCCGCTGATTAATGCCGCTGCGCTGGCGCGTGTAGAGCAAAAAGTCGAGCGAGCGGTGCAGGAAGGCGCCCGTGTGGTGCTGGGTGGTAAAGCCGTTGCTGGTAAAGGTTATTACTATCCGCCGACGTTACTGTTAGACGTGCGCCAGGATATGGCGATTATGCACGAGGAGACGTTTGGTCCGGTGCTGCCGGTGGTGGCATTTGATACGCTGGAACAGGCGCTGACAATGGCCAATGACAGCGACTACGGACTGACCTCATCGATCTATACGCAGAATCTGAATACGGCAATGAAGGCGATTAAGGGGCTGAAGTTTGGCGAAACCTATATTAATCGCGAAAACTTCGAGGCGATGCAGGGCTTCCACGCTGGCTGGCGCAAGTCCGGGATTGGCGGGGCAGATGGTAAACACGGTCTGAATGAATACCTGCAAACACAGGTAGTGTATTTGCAGTCTTAAGTTTTTCGCCGGGTGAGCCTGTACGCCACCCGGCGCAATTCTCACATTTTGGTGGCGATCCAGTTCATCATCATTTCCGGCCAGATGGCCAGCGGTAACCCTTGCGCATCGCGAATACCAAATCCGTGCTTACCGCGTTCAAACAGATGCATTTCGACCGGAACGCCCAGCCCACGTAGCGCATTAAAGAAAACCAGGCTGTTTTCTACTTTCACCGCCGGATCGTCGATGGCGTGTAGCAGGAATGTCGGCGGTGTCGTGTTATCCACTCGCTCCTCCAGAGAATAGTGGCGCAGATCTTCCTTTTCTGGCGTAGCGCCAACCAGCTCAAGACGAGAGCCCGGGTGACCGATGTCTTCGCGCAGAGTAATCACTGGGTAGACCAACGCCATGAACGCAGGACGCGCATGTTGCTCGTCTATGCTATCAATCGGTGTATAAACCGGTTCGGCAAACCGGGTTCCCAGGCTGGCGGCCACGTGACCACCGGAAGAAAAGCCCAACACACCGATACGATCAGGGTTAATTTTCCATTCATGGGCGTTGGCGCGAATGTAGCGCATGGCGCGCTGGGCATCGGCCAGCGGCGCGTTTGCACCTTCCTCATGGCCATCACCCGGCATGCGGTAGGTCATCACAAACAGGGTATAACCGCGGTCGTTAAAGAATGGTGCCAGTACGCTGCCTTCTTTATCCATCACCACGCGACGGTAAGAACCTCCCGGTGTAACAAGGATCCCTACGCCGTTAGGTTTTTCGGGGGCATAAACGGTAATTTCCGGGGCGCGAATACCGGTGACAGCACGATCATACTGAGATGTTCCTGTATGTCGGGGTTCTGGCGTAAAGACCGCATCGCTGTTTTTTGCTCCGGGGGCTTCACTCTGCGGCCAGAATGAGACGGTGGTTGCGTGGGCAACGGCTTGCTCCATCATGTTTTCTAACGTTTCACGACTCAGTGCTTCCATTACTATGCTCCCTCAGTGGCAAAGGTTAGCTATAGCACAGTCAGTGAATTGAAAACGGGGAGAGACTCACAACGTATTGAATTCGCGGGAAATGAAAGAGGGCGGAGGCAGGTCTCCGCCAGAACATTAGAGCTTGATAAATTTATCCAGCGTACGAATAAGCTGGGTGACAAAACCGTATTCGTTATCGTACCAGGCGACGGTTTTTACCAGTTGCAGATCGCCCACTTCGGTAATCTCGGTTTGTGTTGCATCAAATACCGAACCGAAATGCGAGCCAATGACATCTGACGAGACGATTTCCTCGTCGGTATAACCAAACGACTCATTATTTTGCGTGGCTTTTTTCAGCGCGTTGTTGACCTCTTCAGCAGTGACTTTTTTCCCCAATATCGATACCAGTTCCGTGACAGATCCTGTTTTCACCGGAACACGCTGGGCATGGCCTTTTAATTTTCCGCTCAACGCCGGAATAACCAGACCAATGGCCTTGGCGGCACCAGTGGTATGGGGAATGATGTTCTCTGCTGCTGCCCGCGAGGCGCGCAGATCTTTCCCGCGTGGACCATCAACCAGCGACTGCGTTCCCGTGTAGGCGTGGATGGTGGTCATAGTACCAAGCTGAATACCGAAGCTATCGTGCAGCGCTTTCGCCATCGGTGCCAGGCAGTTGGTGGTGCACGATGCGACCGAGATAATCCGATCGTTCGCATCCATTGTGTCGTCGTTGACGTTAAAGACAATGGTCTTCATGTCGCCAGCCGGGGCGGATATCAGCACTTTTTTGGCACCTGCATCCAGGTGTGCGTTGGCTTTTTCTGTCGAGGTATAAAAACCGGTGCATTCGATGATTATCTCAGCGCCAGTGGTTTTCCACGGGATATTTTTGGCCTCTTTTTCTGCGTAGACTGCGATTTTTTTACCGTCGACAATCAGCGCGTCTTCGGTAAAGTCGATGCTCCAGGGAAACGGGCCGTAGTTTGAATCGTGCTTTAACAGATAGGCGAGAATTTTGGGCGAGGTGAGGTCATTAATGGCCACAACCTCCACGTTGCTTTTGACTTCCAGTAGCCGACGCAATACCAGACGACCGATACGACCAAAACCGTTAATGCCAATTTTACTCATGGTTTTCTCCTGTCAGGATGAGGCGGTACGACATATTTTCCTTACCAGGCTTAGTCCAGACAGGCATCCTCGGCAATAGCGGTTCTTGCTGTTAAGCGTAAGCGACTGAAAATGGGTGAACAAAAGTTAATGAATTTTTAACAAAAGCCCGTTATGTTGACGCATTATTGTTTTTATTCAGGAAGTGTTATGGGGAATAAGTATTCTGGCCTGCAAATCGGTATTCACTGGCTGGTCTTTTTGTTAGTTATTGTGGCCTATAGCGCCATGGAGTTTCGCGGATTTTTCCCGCGCAGCTATCGTCCCTTATTCAACATGGTGCACGTATCCTGTGGTATCACGATATTAACGCTGATGGTGGCGCGTCTGCTGGTCAGGCTGAAATATCCGGCACCGCCGATTGTGCCAAAACCAAAGCCAATGATGACCGGCATGGCGCATCTGGGGCATCTGGTTATCTATCTGTTGTTTATTGTGCTGCCTATTATTGGGCTGGTGATGATGTACAACCGGGGTAATCCGTGGATTGCATTCGGCATCGTTATGCCGCATGCGGCAGAGGCTAACTTTGATTTAGTGGATATGCTGAAGTCCTGGCACGTGACGCTGGCAAACCTGGGTTATTTTGTTATTGGTCTGCATGCCGTTGCCGCCCTGATGCATCACTATTTCTGGAAGGATAATACGCTATTGCGCATGATGCCGCGTAAACGCTCCTGAGGTAACGCCCCGCAAATGCGGGGCATTTTTTTAGCCGATTAATTTTCGCAGGATGGTGCTTTTCGTACGCTTTGAACCTGGGAGACGCGTTTTTTCAGGCTGACGATAGCCAGCGCAACAACAATCAGCACAATACCGCAACCTTCAACAACGCCAGGCTCTTCACCCAGCAACCACCAGGAAAACAGAACGCCACAGACAGGTACCGCCAGCGTACTTAAGCTGGCAATACTGGCTGGTAAGTTACGCAACACAAACAGCCATAAACTCCATGCCAGCGCCGTCGCCAGCACGGCGCTATAAGCTAATGCCCAGAAAACGACAGGTTGCCAGTCTGGAGCTCGCTGTGGAACCAGCCAGGCCACCAGGCTCATCACCAGCGCGGCATACAGCATCTGCCATGCGGTCAACGCTAACAGATCGATATTCGGATGGCGGGTATACATTCGCTTGGCGACAATCGCGCTGGCCCCCCAACTGATCCCAGAAAGGATCGCCAGTAGCGCGCTCTGCATTGAGGCAAAGTTCAGTTGCCATGGCTGTAAAACCAGCAATAATCCCGCAGCTGCCACGGCAATGGCGAAATACTGTAAACGCCGCATGCGTTCACCGAGGAAAATGGCGGCCATAATCACCACCCAGAATGGCATGGTATAACTCAGTATGGCTACTTTACCTGCACCGCCGCTGACTAGCGCCCATTGTGATAATCCAACCATGCCGCATGTTTGTAGCAAGGCGATCGCTAACGTATAGCCGAAAGGTGTCGGGCGCATTCCTCGGCCACGCAGTAACAGAACGATGAATAACAATAATGCGCCAAAAGAACAGCGTAGTGCGGTGAAGTCGAACGCGCCGATGTAGTGCGTGACCTGTTTCATCGCGATCCAGCTGTAGCTCCAGATGAGCGTTAAGGTGATGAGGCCGCCAATGGCCAGCGGATGACTTTTCCCTGCGGTGGTCATAATGTGTCCGTTTTAATGATTTTAGTACGCCACTATACGCGCTTTCAGGGCGCCGTAGTCGTTATCATTCCGGCTGAGTACATGTCGCGAAAATTTGTACTTTCTTCTGTGGAATAAAACCGAAAATTATTTTTCCAGATAGCATAAACGCTTACCGGCAAGATGATTAAACAACGCTCAGTTCGCCACGTCTGTCACTTGATCACTGTCCTCATTAAAACTACTGTATATAAATACAGTTACATGAGGGGCAGATTATTATGTTGTTTTTCCAGCCAGTAGAACATCGCGAAATCAAACAATTCCCGCTATTTAGCGATCTCGTGCCCTGCGGTTTTCCTTCTCCGGCGCAGGATTACGTTGAGAAACGTATCGATCTTAACGACCTGTTGGTGCAGCATCCCAGCGCAACCTATTTTGTTAAATCGTCTGGCGACTCCATGATGGGGGCAGGGATCGGTGCTGGCGACTTGTTGGTAGTCGACAGTGCCAGAAAAGCGGCCCACGGAGACATTGTGATTGCTGCTATTGAAGGCGAATTCACCGTTAAGCGCCTGCAATTGCATCCGGTGGTGATGTTGAAGCCAGAGAACAGCGCCTACGCACCGATCATGATCGGCAGCGAGGACACGCTGGATATATTTGGCGTGGTGACATTTATCATTAAATCCGCGGGCTGATCATGTTTGCGCTGGTGGATGTTAATTCGTTTTATGCCAGTTGTGAATCGGCATTCCGACCGGACCTGAAAGGTAAACCCGTTGTTGTTCTTTCAAATAATGATGGCTGCGTCATTGCCAGCAGCGCGGAAGCGAAGGCGCTTGGCGTCAATATGGGAGCTCCATACTTCAAACAGAAAGATCTGTTCAGGCGCTGCGGCGTGTTCTGCTTTAGTTCGAACTACGAGCTGTATGCGGATATGAGCAGCAGGGTAATGTCGATTCTGGAGGAGCTGTCTCCGCGCGTGGAAATGTACAGTATCGATGAAGCCTTTTGTGATTTAACCGGCGTGCGAAACTGCAGGGATCTTACAGATTTTGGTCGTGAAATCAGAGAAACCATTTTACAGAAAACACGCCTCACGGTTGGGGTCGGTATCGCCCAGACCAAAACCCTGGCCAAGCTGGCGAACCATGCTGCCAAAAAGTGGCAGGAACAGACTGGCGGGGTGGTGGATCTCTCGAATATTGAGCGTCAGCGTAAGCTGATGGCTGCGCTCCCGGTTGATGAAGTCTGGGGTGTCGGACGCCGTATCAGTAAAAAACTGGACGCCATGGGTATTAAAACGGTCTGCGACCTGGCGGATACCGATATTCGCTTTATCCGCAAACATTTCAACGTCGTGCTTGAGCGCACTGTGCGGGAATTGCGCGGTGAACCGTGCCTGGCGTTGGAAGAGTTTGCGCCAGTTAAGCAGGAGATCATTTGTTCAAGATCGTTTGGTGAAAAACTCACGGATTACAATGCGATGAGAGAGGCTATTTGTACCTATGCTGCACGTGCTGCGGAAAAATTACGCAGAGAGCACCAGTTCTGCCGGTTTATCTCTACGTTTATCAAAACCAGCCCATTTTCCCTGAATGAACCGTATTACGGTAACAGCGCATCGATAAAACTGCTGACACCAACCCAGGATAGTCGGGAAATTATAAGGGCGGCCACACGTAGCCTGGACGCAATATGGCGGGAGGGGCTGCGTTATCAAAAAGCAGGGGTCATGCTGGGCGATTTTTTTAGTTCTGGCGTTGCGCAGTTGAATCTGTTTGATGACAACGCCCCACGGCATAACAGCGATAAGCTGATGGCCGTTCTGGATACACTCAATGCTGAAAAGGGTAAAGGAACACTCTATTTTGCCGGACAAGGTATACAACAACCGTGGGCAATGAAGCGAGATATGCTTTCACCGCGTTATACAACGAGATATAGCGATTTACTGCGGGTGGGATAGCCATTGTTATCGTAAATAAGCGTCCAGAGCGATTCTAAAACTGTCCAGAAATAAATAAAAAAACGATTATCAGCCTTCATTAAAAATCTTATTGTAGCGCCGACTAACAGATAACTAACTGACAAACGGCAAGTCTATAATAGGAAATTTATGAAAAAGACGCTTATTACACTCATTATTGCAAATGCGCTGACCGCGACTACGGCATTTGCCGCAGCGGATGCGGGAACCTGGTATGCTGGTGGGAAATTTGGTTGGTCACATTACTTTGATACCAGCGCAAGCCAGCAAACGGGGGCCAATGGTAATAAATATGGTGATGTTGGTTTTGATAGCGATAACGTCGGTGGCGGGGTATTTACAGGCTACCAGATTACTCCATGGCTGGCAGTTGAAGGCGGCTATGATTATTTAGGTAATATGCAATTCAACGGTAAAAATGGTTCTTCTGGTTCTCAAATGAAAAGCCAGGGTCTGCAATTATCGCTGAAAGCAAGTTATGGTTTGACTGATGATTGGGATCTCTACGGTCGTGCAGGGGCAATGGGATATCGCGCAGAGTCAGATATTAAAGGCAATAACCGCTTTGATACTGGTGTGCGTCCGGTTGTGGCTGTTGGTACGGAATATGCCTTTAACAAGAACTGGGCTGGCCGCGTGGAATATCAATGGGTGAGCAATGTGGGTAATGAAAACCAGATTGGCGTATCAAGTGATGTTAGTTCCGTTACCGCTGGGTTGTCATATCGCTTTGGCCAGCATGACGACGCGGAGGTTACGCCTGCACCGGCTGTTGCCGCAACTCCTGCGCCTGAACCTCAGCGTTTTAACTTAAAATCTGATGTGATGTTTGGTTATGATTCAGCAGCATTAACCCCAGAAGGGAAAGCGGCGATTGCGCAGTTATACCGAAATCCCGGTCTGCAACCGGCCAAAGACAAAGCGACCGTTGTTATTGGCTATAGCGATCGCACCGGAGCCGCAGATTATAACCAGCAACTGTCAGCCCAGCGCGCGCAGGCTGTTGCCGATGAATTAGTCGCGTTAGGCATGCCAGCTGCAAATATTACTGCACAAGGACATGGTTCGAGTGATTCTGTCACGGGATCCAGTTGTGATGGGCAGACCGGACAGCAGCTGATTAATTGCCTTGCTCCAGATCGCCATGTCGTTGTTGAGATCACTGATAAGTACTAAATCGGTGTACAAAAGCCCTCCACATTATCGAATGGGGAGGGCTTTTTTATTCGCACAGTGGACTATCATTAACTGTGACAAATTAAAGATGTTAGAGCGTAATTATGTTCATAGAATCCTTAGTTTCGAGAGCTAAAGGTAGATTATGGCGTTATTTTCTGCCACGGTTTACTCTGAAAAATCATGTGGATGATCAAGTATATAATTACTATGGTGTTTATTTTTCGGATGTAAAACAAGAAAAATATCAGCTTGTGAGCCTAAGAGGCAAAAATGTTGTGCTTGAAAAATGGCATGCTGAGCAGCACGCCTATATGGAGAAAATAAACCTTCCACTCAATGATATTGAAAAAATGAATGTTGAGATTATTCATTGGAGAAAGCAAGGTCCATTAAGGTTTGATTCGATTTTTCTTTTTGCAATAAATTATTTTACACGTATTGCTTATGCAAAAAATGCGCTGACGAGAGCAAAAAGCAATCTCTTTTCTTCATTCACCAGTAACAAGGCGTTGAGTGGACTTGATCGTATAATGTTGCTACAGATGCTGGTGAACGAATATGTACATCAATCGCCAGAGAAAACTCACACTGGAGTAACATGTGATGAGGTTATTGATCTATTGTACGGGACGCTTTGGTATAAACATATCAAGAATGAAGATTTCAGGAGGAAGGTCTTTCTGCTTCTCCAGTCACTTGTAATTACAGAAGATGTCAGATTTAGTGATGAAAAATATTATATACAAGGCAAGGCTATTTCAACAATTGTTTCATGGGAATCTGAGGAGAGAAGGGACAAGCAACATTTCAGGATCCAACGAAACATTAACCGCTTAATGCTTGTAATTACTGCATCCACATTGATGATCACGATAGCAATATTAGCTCAGGCAGGTCTTATTAATTTACATAATCTTTGGGAGCATCTTACACAATTAAAACCCATCCGTGTATTGTTCAAACTAATATAATAATCATCAATAGTCGTTTTGTTTCTGGCGATCCGACAGGGGCTTCACGAGATGCTACGCCACCGTGTTTCTGTCAGATCGCCGAACCGCACATTCAAATTGTCACTTTATTATTTTTTAAACATGAATTTTAATTGCTGAAGAAATACTACCAGTACGGCTACGGACCAGCCTACCATGAGGGCACCAACAAGCCCTTCAGCTGCGCCAATCAATCGCCATTCTGCCGGTAATGTCACATCACCATAGCCAAGAGTTGCATAGCTTACGAGAGAGAAGTAACTGGCCGACTCCCAGTTTTCCAGCGCACCAGAAATTATGTAAAAAATTGCAAAAACGCCTGCTTCTGCGAGGTGTGCCATAAGAGCAGTTGCAACAACAATTACATTTCTGAATATGAAGTGAAATGTTGACGTTTTGTTTATACGTAGTTTTTCCATTACCCATAACATCCAAAACGTATGAATTATAACGGTAATAGTTAATAGTGCGAAAACAAATAAAATTATCATGCTGGCTCTTTGGGCGGTTAAGGTTATAGGGTTGAGTTGATATTTCTGGAATGTACACGGAAGGAAATATAAAGCCAAATACTATTCATGCAGACAATTATTAATGAATATTGTTATTTAATTATTTATTGTATAAAAAATTAAATTGGCTAGTTAAACATGTTAAGAATCTGATGGTGATACTTTCATTGCAGAAAAAATAAAGCAATGCCATTTTTAAATCCTGTCTCGTCTTGCACATAAGTTGGTATCGGCTTTGAAAATGCTGGAATAAAAAGAGCATTGTATTCATCAAGCAGCACCCTTGAGGGCACGTATGGGGCACCGAAAGGCTGCATATGTTCACACATGGCTGAAAGTGACTTAACCTAATTTACTGATATTAAATAAGTCTTATATTTTACAATGAAATAACAAATCTGATAGTATACCCCCCTATAGTATTTGGAGGGCGTATGCCGCATTCACCTGAAGACAAGAAACGCATTCTCACCCGTGTACGCCGTATTCGCGGTCAAGTTGATGCGCTTGAGCGTGCACTGGAATCTGGCGAACCGTGTCTGGCAATCCTGCAGCAAATTGCCGCCGTGCGCGGTGCATCCAATGGCCTGATGGGCGAAATGGTTGAGATCCATCTGAAAGACGAGCTGGTCAGCGGAGAAACAACGCCAGACCAGCGTGCCGTGCGCATGGCTGAAATCGGCCATCTTCTGCGTGCTTATCTAAAATAACATCATCACCTCGCAATAATGGGAAGAGACAAATGAAATCACGTGCAGCAGTTGCATTCGGCCCCGGCCAACCGTTAAAAATTGTCGAAATCGACGTCGCACCGCCAAAGAAAGGTGAAGTGCTGGTTAAAATTACCCATACCGGCGTGTGCCACACCGACGCCTTTACGCTCTCTGGCGACGATCCGGAAGGCGTATTCCCGGCGGTACTTGGCCATGAAGGTGGCGGCATTGTGGTTGAAGTAGGCGAAGGTGTCACCAGTCTGAAACCGGGCGATCATGTGATCCCGCTGTACACCGCAGAGTGCGGCGAGTGTAAGTTCTGTAAATCGGGTAAAACCAACTTGTGTCAGGCCGTACGTGCGACCCAGGGCAAAGGTCTGATGCCGGATGGCACAACGCGCTTCTCGTATAACGGTGAGCCGATTTATCACTATATGGGCACCAGCACCTTCAGCGAATACACCGTTTGCGCGGAGGTCTCTCTGGCGAAGGTTAACCCGCAGGCCCCGCTGGACAAAGTGTGTCTGCTGGGTTGTGGCGTGACCACCGGTATCGGAGCAGTCCATAACACCGCAAAAGTGAAAGAAGGCGACACCGTCGCCGTATTTGGTCTGGGCGGTATTGGTCTGGCGGTAATTCAGGGCGCGGTGCAGGCGAAAGCCGGGCGTATTCTGGCCGTTGATACCAATCCGGAAAAATTTAAGCTGGCAGGTGAAATGGGCGCGACCGATTTCATCAACCCAAAGGATTACGACAAACCGATTCAGGATGTGATCGTTGAGCTGACCGACGGCGGCGTGGATTTTAGCTTTGAATGTATCGGCAACGTTAACGTGATGCGCGCGGCACTGGAATGTTGCCATAAAGGATGGGGCGAAAGCATCATCATTGGCGTGGCGGGAGCAGGGCAAGAGATCAAAACTCGTCCGTTCCAGTTGGTTACCGGGCGTGTCTGGCGCGGTTCCGCGTTTGGCGGTGTGAAAGGGCGTACTCAGCTTCCTGGCATGGTTGAAGAAGCAATGAGCGGGAAAATTCAGTTGGATCCCTTTATTACCCACCGTTTACCGCTGGAGCAGATTAACGAAGCGTTCGATTTAATGCACCAGGGTAAGTCCATCCGTACCGTTATCCACTTTGGCGATAACTGATTCATTGGCCAGCGGATTTAACCGCTGGCACTTTCCTGAATTTTTTAGAATTATGTTGTGAAAGTGTGACGAATCCGGCGCTTTTCACGGTAAGTAAACTTCCCGGATTGCCGATGACTATCTAACGGGCGTGTTTTCACGCATAAACCCTACAAGAGAGTCGACGGTCATGGACAACACTACATCGATGCAAGCCCAGCATAAACTGGGCTTTCTGCATCAAATCCGGCTGGTTCCGCTGTTTTCCTCCATTCTCGGTGGCATTCTCCTGCTGTTCGCCCTAAGTTCTGGGCTGGCAAGCTATTTTCTTATGCAGGCCGATCGCGATCAGCGCGACGTGACCGATGAGATTCAGGTCAGGATGGGGTTATCTAACAGCTCTAACCACTTACGCACCGCGCGTATCAACATGATCCACGCAGGCGCGGCGAGCCGTATTGCCGAAATGGATGACATGAAGGCCAATATTGCCGAGGCAGAAAAACGTATTAAGCAGTCGCAGGACGGTTTTAACGCGTATATGTCACGCGCGGTAAAAACGTCTGCCGATGAAGCGTTAGATGCTGAACTGAGCGCCAGCTTCAAAGCCTATATCGACGGCTTACAGCCTATGTTGAAGTACGCTAAAAACGGCATGTTTGAAGCGATCATCAACCATGAAAATGAACAGGCCAGACCGCTGGACTCTGCTTACAACAAGGTGTTGTTAAAAGCGATCGACATTCGTACCGCAAGGGCGAACCAGTTAAGCGAACAGGCGCACCAGCGTACACAGCTCGGCATGGCTTTTATGCTGGGTGCATTCGTTCTTGCGCTGGCGCTGACCGTAATGACGTTCATTGTTCTGCGCCGCACGGTCATTCATCCTCTGTTACGCGCGGCCAAGCGTATTGAGCAAATTTCCGCGGGCGATCTGACCATGCAAGATGAACCGACCGGGCGCAGCGAAATTGGCCGTCTGAGCCGTCACCTACAGACAATGCAACGATCGTTGGGGAAAACGGTGGGTACGGTACGTCAGGGTGCGGAAGAAATATACCGTGGTACCAGTGAGATTTCGGCGGGTAATACCGATTTGTCTTCACGTACTGAACAACAGGCCGCAGCGATTGAACAAACGGCAGCCAGCATGGAAGAGCTGACCGCCACGGTGAAGCAAAACGCCGACAATGCGCATCACGCAAGCAAACTGGCGGAAGATGCTTCCGGTAAGGCCAGCCGGGGCGGTCAGATGGTTTCTGGCGTGGTGAAAACCATGGGTAATATCTCAACGAGTTCGAAGAAAATCTCCGAAATCACAGCCGTGATTAATAGCATTGCTTTCCAGACCAATATCCTGGCGCTGAACGCGGCGGTTGAGGCGGCGCGGGCAGGAGAGCAGGGGCGTGGATTTGCCGTGGTCGCCAGTGAAGTCCGTACGTTGGCAAGCCGCAGCGCTCAGGCGGCAAAAGAGATTGAAGGATTGATCAGCGAATCGGTCCGACTGATTGACCAGGGCTCCGGAGAAGTCGTCGCGGCGGGCAATACGATGACGGATATTGTCGACGCGGTAAAACGCGTGACCGATATCATGCTGGAAATTGCGGCGGCCTCTGATGAGCAGAGCCGGGGTATCGTACAGGTGAGCCAGGCGATATCAGAAATGGATAAGGTTACGCAGCAAAATGCCTCGCTGGTTGAAGAAGCATCGGCTGCGGCGGCCTCTCTCGAAGAGCAGGCGGCGCGCTTAACGGAAGCCGTAGGTACATTTCGCTTAACGGGAACGAGTGCAATTAAACGCCCTCCCGTAAGCACTACGCCTGACCAATCGCGTCCGCAGACGGCAACGGCCAGTGGCGATAACTGGGAAACGTTTTAACAATAAATTAAGGGACCTGATGGTCCCTTAATATTTGGCATCAAAACGGTACGGTTTTGCGTATTGCGGCGATAAGGATCTGCGCGGCCTGAGAGAGTTGTACATCGACACGGGTAAGAATACCGATGGGTTCACCCGCACCGTGGGTAGGTATCGGCAACGACACCAGCGTCGCCTGGCGTAAATCCTCTCTAACCGCACCTGAAGGGACAAACCACACATAGTCGTAATCAACCGTCAGCTGGCGGGAAAGCGATGCTGACAGCGTTTCAATGCAGCCTGGCGGCATTTTACAACCCTGACTTTGCAACAATGCTTCTGCGTGCTGGCGAGGCGCGGTTCCTTTTGGCGAAACCACCACCGGCCACTCCATTACCCGACTTAACGTGATGGTTTCCTGCAACAGCGGATGGTTAGGGCGCACGACCAGTTTAAGTGATTCCAGAAACAACAATTCATAATTCAGACCGACCATCAATTCCGGATCGGCCATGCGACCAATGCCAAGATCGATTTCCCCGGATTTTAAACCTGCCAGAATCATCGGATTGCTCATGGTGGCGACCTGTAGCGTGGTCTCCATTTGCTGCTTGTGGAAAGGACCAATTACCGCAGGCAGAATGCCCAGTGCCGCGGTGGGTAAGGCCCCGATCCGTACGACATCAGTCTGCGACTCTTCGCGCTGATTTAACGCTTGTCCGGCGGTGTTGAGCGCATCCAGCACTCTTACCGCGTGGGTAAGAAACTGTTCTCCGGGCAGCGTTAACTGCGCGCCAAGGCGGCCACGCTCAAAGAGCCGGGTACCGGTCAGTTGCTCCAGTTCATTTAGCGTTTTGGAGAGAGCCGGTTGGCTCAGGTTAAGGGTCTCAGCCGCGCGCCCCAACGTTCCCTGCTGTGCAACGGCGACAAAAGTATGAAGGTGGCGCAAGCGAATGCGCTGATTGAACAGAACATTTTTTTCCATAAGCGATGTTAAAAACAGAGCCGTATCGGTGACAAGTAAAGTTGTTTGTTTTTGATAACCTGATAGCAAAATATTATTAACATTTATCATGTTTTACTTACAACTGATTTATTTTGCTTATGTTTTGTACAGCGTTGCTGGGTGGCGGGATCATGGAAGGGAGTATGTTCAGTCGTTATACTTTGGTTATTGTTTACTTTTGAACGATTTCTCTTCACAAGGCACTGATGAATGATACATGTAATAGGGCACCTTAATCCCGATAGCGATGCCATCTGCACCGCAGCAATGACGGCGCGTTGGCTTAGTTTACGTGGTCAGCAGGCGACGGCATGGCGTTTGGGCGAGCCTAACCGCGAAACGCAGTTTATCTTTGAGCATGCGGGGCTGACGATGCCTGAACGGTTGACGTTTGAACTGACCGATCGTGATGTCTGGCTGGTCGATTTCACCGAGCCGGCCCAGGGACCGGAATCGTTAACAGAAGGTAACGTGGTGGGAATTATCGATCATCACCGACTTGGTGGGTTAGTCACCCGTCTGCCACCGGAAGTGTGGGTGAAGCCTGTCGGCAGTAGCGCAACCCTGCTGTGGCAACTGATGACGGAGGATGAACGCAATCAACTATCTTCAGCTGAGGCTGTTTTACTGCTCGGCGCCGTATTGAGTGACACTGTCACGCTTCGTTCACCAACGACGACCACTGACGATCGCCTGGCGGTTGATGCGCTGGCCCAAAAAACCGGAGTGGGTCTTGACGCTTTCAGTCGCGACCTGCTGTCAGCTAAAACAAGTGTGGAAGGGATGAGCGCCCGGGAACTTTTGCAGAAAGACATTAAAACCTTCACCATCCATGGACATTCAGTCTGTGTAGCGCAGCTCGAACTGTATGCGCTGCAACAGGTGGATGCGGTGCTGGACGATCTCCGTCAGGAAATGGCGCGCTATGCAGAAGAAAAGAACGCTGCGTTAGTCGTGCTGATGCTCACTGACATCAATCTGGGTGATACCAGCTTATGGTTTGCTGGATCAGAACTTTCAGACATCCCGCAGCCTTGCAAGGTCGAAGGTATGCTTAGCCGTAAAAAACAGATGCTGCCCTGGCTGGAAAGTCATTTGAAACCACGCCAGTAGGTACTGTTCATCTTTTGTATGGGTGGGAAGTTTACGCGGGGTCACACTTTGTAAATTCTTCCCACCGGAGTCAGCGGCGTTTTCTACACTCCAGGTAATATTCACTGGAGGCATGACATTATGGCGAACACCATCACGGCAGATGAGATTCGGGAACAATTTTCGCAGGCAATGTCAGCAATGTACCAGCAGGAAGTCCCGCAGTACGGCACGTTGCTGGAACTTGTCGCTGATGTGAATCTGGCGGTACTGGAAAATAATCCGACGCTGCATGAAAAACTGGCGAATGCGGATGAACTGGCCCGGCTAAACGTTGAGCGTCATGGTGCCATTCGAGTGGGTACCGCGCAGGAGCTTTCTACGCTGCGCCGGATGTTTGCCGTTATGGGCATGTATCCGGTGAGTTATTACGATCTCTCCCAGGCGGGCGTCCCTGTACATTCCACAGCCTTTCGTCCCATCGACGATGCCTCGTTATCGCGCAACCCGTTTCGGGTATTCACCTCGTTATTACGGCTCGAACTAATCGAAAACGCCGCGCTGCGGCAAAAAGCCGCTGAGATCCTCGCGAAACGCGATATTTTCACTCGCCGTTGCCACGAACTGCTGGATGAATTTGATGCGCAGGGCAGTTTTACATCTGAACAGGCGCAAGAATTTGTGCATGAAGCGCTGGAAACATTCCGCTGGCATCAGCATGCCACGGTCGATGAAGCGACCTATCACGCATTACACAACGAACACCGGCTGATTGCCGATGTGGTGTGCTTCCCCGGTTGTCATATCAACCATCTGACACCGCGAACGCTGGATATTGACCGGGTGCAGTCGATGATGCCGGAATGCGGCATTGAACCGAAAATACTGATTGAAGGGCCGCCGCGCCGCGAGGTGCCCATTTTATTGCGTCAGACCAGTTTCAAAGCGCTGGAAGAACCGGTGTTGTTTGCCGGTGAAATGCGCGGCACTCACACGGCACGTTTTGGTGAGATCGAACAGCGCGGCGTGGCCCTGACGCCGAAAGGTAGGGCGTTGTACGACGAATTGCTGAATAAAGCGGGAACGGGGAAAGACAATCTGACGCACCAGCTACATCTTCAGGAGGTGTTTAAAGCCTTCCCGGACAGCGAATTCCTGCTGCGCCAGCAGGGGCTAGCCTGGTTCCGCTATCGTCTGACGCCATCGGGTGAAGCGCATCGGCAGGCGATTCGCCCTGATGACGATCCGCAGCCGCTTATTGAACGGGGCTGGCTGGTTGCGCAACCCATCACCTACGAAGATTTTTTACCGGTGAGCGCCGCAGGAATTTTCCAGTCCAATTTGGGCAATGAAACACAGGCTCGCAGCCACGGAAATTCCAGCCGCGACGCGTTTGAACAGGCGCTGGGTTGCGCGGTTTATGATGAGTTTGCGCTGTATCAGGAGGCTCAAGAGCGAAGTAAACGTCGGTGTGGTTTACTTTAATGGAATTTACATGGGATTCGGTCTGTTCCCATCGACATAAAATATTTTCGATTTTGTACAGATAATCGGCGACCAACAATTGGATTATTAATGAATTTTGTCTAGAGTGAGCGGTCAGAAATGTGCACTCTCATGCCGCAGATTTTGACCGGCGCGGGACCATTTACACGACCAGAAGGACTCACTTTCAGGCATGAATCGCAGACGATTTATTAAAGGTTCAATGGCAATGGCCGCCGTGTGCGGAACCAGTGGTATTGCATCACTCTTTTCCCGCGCCGCCTTTGCGGCAGAGTCTGACATTGCAGACGGAAAAACCGTACGTTTTGATTTTTCCGTTCTGCAATCGATGGCCCATGACTTAGCACAGAAACCCTGGGGCGGTGCACCACGCGCGTTACCGGACACGCTGGCGAAACTGACGCCGCAGGCCTACAACAGCATTCAATATGACGCAGAGCAGTCTCTGTGGAACAATGTTGAAAATCGTCAGCTTGATGCGCAGTTCTTCCACGTGGGAATGGGCTTCCGTCGTCGTGTACGCATGTTCTCGGTTGATGGTAGTACGCATATGGCGCGTGAAATTCACTTCCGTCCGGAACTGTTTAAATACAACGACGCGGGTGTGGATACCAAACAATTGGAAGGGCAGACTGACCTCGGATTCGCTGGATTCCGCGTGTTTAAAGCGCCAGAACTGGCCCGCCGCGATGTCGTTTCTTTCCTGGGCGCCAGCTATTTCCGCGCCGTGGATGACACCTATCAGTACGGTTTATCGGCCCGTGGTCTGGCGGTGGATACCTACACCGACAGCAAAGAAGAGTTTCCTGATTTCACCTCTTTCTGGTTCGAAACGGTTAAACCGGGCGCAACCTCCTTTACCGTGTATGCGCTTCTCGACAGCCCAAGCGTAACCGGCGCATTCAAGTTCGTGATCCACTGCGAGAAAACGCAGGTGATTATGGATGTACAAAACCACATCTATGCGCGCAAAGACATCAAGCAGCTCGGCATTGCGCCGATGACCAGCATGTTCAGCTGTGGCAACAACGAGCGTCGGATGTGCGACACTATTCACCCGCAAATCCATGACTCCGATCGTCTGGCGATGTGGCGGGGCAATGGCGAGTGGATCTGCCGTCCGCTGAATAACCCGCAAAAGCTGCAGTTCAACGCCTATACCGATAACAACCCGAAAGGGTTTGGCTTGCTGCAACTCGATCGCGACTTCTCCCATTATCAGGACATCATGGGCTGGTATAACAAGCGTCCAAGCCTGTGGGTCGAACCGCGCAACCAGTGGGGCAAGGGGACCATTGGTCTGATGGAGATCCCGACGACCGGCGAAACGCTGGATAACGTTGTCTGCTTCTGGCAGCCGGACAAGAAGATCAAAGCTGGCGATGAGCTGGAATTCAAATATCGCCTGTACTGGAGCGCTCAGCCGCCGGTGCGTTCACCGCTGGCTCGCGTGATGGCGACCCGGACAGGCATGGGCGGTTTCCCGGAAGGATGGGCACCGGGCGAGCATTACCCAGAAAAATGGGCGCGTCGTTTTGCCGTTGACTTCGTTGGTGGCGATCTAAAAGCGGCTGCGCCGAAAGGCATTGAACCGGTGATTACGCTCTCCAGCGGCGAAGCGAAACAGATTGAGATCCTCTACGTGGAGCCTATCGACGGTTATCGCATTCAGTTTGACTGGTATCCGACCTCTGACTCAACCGATCCGGTAGATATGCGTATGTTCCTGCGTTGTCAGGGTGACGCCATCAGCGAAACCTGGCTGTATCAGTACTTCCCGCCAGCGCCGGATAAACGTCAGTACGTTGACGACCGCGAGATGCGTTAATCATGCCCTTTACGGCTCTCCTGATGGGGAGCCGTATCTGCAATCATCCTCATAACGACTCTGTACACTATTTACTCGATCCTGTTCGCATTTTTCTGTATGGCAAATGGGTACTCTGTGGGTGTGTATTTCTTATACACGTTCTTGTCCACTAACAGGGAGAAAGTATGTTTCCAGAATACAGAGACCTTATTTCCCGACTGAAATCCGAGAACCCTCGCTTTCTGTCCTTATTCGAAAAACACAACAGCCTTGATCATGAGATCTCCAGACTGGAAGGTTCGGATGGTCGGGGGTATAGTTTGGACATTGTTCGTCTTAAGAAACAGAAACTCCACCTGAAGGAAGATCTGCTCAAAATATTGCAAAAAGAGAGTGTCAGTGAGAGCTAAGTAGAACGGCGCTTGCTGTGTAAAAGGGCTTCCTGCGAGAAACGGAAGCCCTTCCTGTTTTTAGGTGTTAATCGACCATCACGCGTTTGTTCGTCGCCCCCCAGAGGATCGACATTTCAGTGAACAACGCGCCGCTAATTTCTTCGACTTCTTCTGCACTAACCTGCGCATTTCCCTGTTTACCGAACAGCACCACTTCATCACCGGATGCAACATGCGGCAAATCGGTTACATCGACGATCACGGTATTCATGGATGTTTTACCCAGTACCGGAACCCGCTGGCCGCGGATCAGCACGTGCCCCGCATTACTGAACACACGGCGATAACCATCGGCATAACCTGTCGGGATATTGGCCAGAACGGAATCACGTTTAAGGGTATAGGTTCTGTCATAGCCGACGGTGTTTCCTTTGGGGTAATGGTTTACCGACGCGATGGCAGATTTAAACGTCATGACGCGTTTGTATTCGGTGCTGGCGATGGTATCGCCATAGAAAATACCGCCAACACGCACCATGTCGAGCCAGGATTCTGGAACGGTCAGGGTAGCGAACGTATTCGCGACATGCAGGGTGACATCTTCGCGCTTAAGCCCGGTAATTTTCAGTACCTGGGCTGATTGCGTATTGAAACGGGCCAGATCGCGTTTTACCACCGCCGCATCCTCTTCCGGGAAATGCGACATGATGCCGACAATTTTCAGGCCAGGTAATGCGGAAATAGCGCGTGCTTCTTCCAGACCTGCAGCGGTACTGACTTCCAGACCGTTACGCGACATACCGCCAGAGTTCAGCGCCAGATGGATACGAATAGTTTTACCTTTCTCCTGAGCGATTGCACTTAGACGCTTAGCCATATCCAGATTACCGATAAGCTCTTCGGTATCGAAATCCGCCGCCTGGCGCATCTCTTTTTCCGTCGCGTTACGCACGCGCATGAGCTGCGATGTATAGCCTGACTGGCGAACGGTACTAATCTCCTCGTTGCTGGCGATGCCAATACATTGCACGCCGTTTTGCATCATCACTGGCGTTACCAGTGAGAGATCGTGGCCATACGCGTCGCCTTTAAGAATGGCGCACATCCGGGTTTTATCTCCCAGCAGTTGCTGAACTTTATGAATGTTATATTCCAGCGCGCTACGGGAAATTTCCAGCGTGGTATTATCCACGACCTGTTGCTTATTGACGGCAAAGGGAACGGGGCCCGCTTGCGTGGTGGAAACAGGTTGGTGACAGGCGGTAATCAGTAAAAGCGGAATAAGTGCTAAACGACCCAAAGGTGCTGCCATGCTTGCTCCTTAGCAATAGAATGAAAGTGTTATTGTCATCATTACGGTCTATCCATCAGGGGATACCCGGATCACCAGAGTAACGGGTTCCACGCCAGAGATTCTTTCTAAGTGATTGCTGTTACAGCATAAAAATAAGACATCCTCGGTGCTAAACAGAGTAATATCGGCTACTGCCAGTCAGAAATGCCCCGTTTACGATCGCAAAGGAGATAAACATGTCAGAAATAATTATCGTTAGTGACGCGCTGGAACTGCGGGCGGTAGAAGAACACCACGTCACCCCTCTGCATCAGTTGGTGCTTAAAAATAAAACCTGGCTCCAACAGTCACTGAACTGGCCGCAGTTTGTCGAATCTGAGGACGACACGCGTAAGAACGTGCAGGGGAATATGATGTTGCATCAGCGCGGCTACGCCAAAATGTTCCTTATTTTCGAACAAGGGGAGGTGGCTGGCGTTATCTCGTTTAACCAGATAGAGCCGCTGAACAAAGCAGCTTATATTGGTTATTGGCTGGATGAAAAGCACCAGGGCAAAGGCATTCTGTCTCAGGCGCTACAGGCGATGATTCATCATTATGCGCAGCGCCAGGAGATTCGCCGCTTCGTGATTAAATGTCGTGTAGATAACGTTGAGAGCAACCAGGTGGCGCTGCGCAATGGCTTCCGACTGGAAGGATGTATGCAACAGGCGGAGTTCCTTAATGACGATTACCATGACGTGAATCTCTACGCCCGCATCATTGATGGCTCTTCAGAATAAACCGGCGATAGGGGTGCGCGTGATACGTTGTTCGCCGTTGATCACTTTTGGCCCGCGCAGATGGATTGCATCGCCATCAAAGGCTTCAACTTGGGCCTGATCGGTTATCTCAATATGATGCTCGATCAGCACTTCACCCAGAATACAGGCATAGCCTTCAATCAGGATGTGACCGTCAAGCTGGAGCGGTCCGCCACGTAATTGCGCATGCCCCCCAACCAGCACGTGGTGTTTCAGCACGCAGTTACCTTCGACCACCGCGTGTTCCGCCACCTGCGAGCTGTAGCGCAGGGTAGGAATGGCGTCTTCATCCGTTCCGGCGATGACGCGTGCATGCCCATAGACTTTGGCGCAATCGCAGATCCAGACATTATTCTCTTCGTTGCCTTCTATCCGTGCAAAATCAAAAACTTCAGCCCGATGTTCTATAAAGGCATAATTGATCATCGCATCGCCATAGATTTGCGCCTGATGCACCACGCGTGAATTGCTGACTGCCGCCCGCTCGTAAATTTGCAGGAGCTGGTCGCTTTCACGGGTTAACCCTCTGGCTGCAATGATTTCAGAGTCACACACAATGCGTGCATCACCGCAGATGAGGCACTCACCACGAACAACAGAATCCTGAATAGTGACGTTGTCACGTATTTGCGCGTTATGGCTGATTTCTGCTCGGTCAATCCAGACGGCATCACCAATCTGCGCGCCATCTCTGACCACGCTTGCCTGTGTAATACGGGCGTCTCCGGTTATCGTCGCGCCGGAAAACGCGAGCGCATTCTCATCGTATATCCAGCAATTACCGCTTTGCGACAGAACGCTTTCATCATCAATCCAGCCACCGAGCGTACCGGATCTAACATCATTAAAATCAATGAGTGCGATGATTTGGCGTAGTAATACACTTTTTTTATTGCCATTATCCTGGTAACTAAAGGAGCGAGATTCATCGCTTAGACGGTATTTGGTCATAGCTCATTTCCATGTTGCGCACCTTAGTTAAACGTAGCAAAGTTTTCTGCACTGGCTAAACCGACAGATATTCCATAAAATGCATCTCAAATATACTTTAAAAAATAAACAAAATGAGTAAGAACAAACAGAGTGAACGGGTCCTCAATCTTCCGGCCGGTTATTTTGGCATGGTACTGGGTACAATTGGGATGGGATTTGCGTGGCGTTACGCCAGCCAGGTGTGGCCGGTGAGCCACTGGATTGGTGATGGCTTAGTCATCCTTGCGATGGTCATCTGGGGATTGCTGACGCTGGCCTTTCTGAGCCGTTTACTGCGTTTTCCGCATAGCGTACTGGCGGAAATTCGTCATCCGGTGATGAGTAGCTTTGTCAGTCTGTTTCCGGCCACCACGATGCTGGTCGCGATTGGATTTGTTCCGTGGTATCGACCGCTGGCGATTGGGTTATTCAGTATTGGCGTGGTCATACAGCTGGCATACGCAGCCTGGCAAACGGCAGGGCTGTGGCGTGGGGAGCATCCGGAAGAGGCCACCACGCCGGGTCTGTATCTGCCAACCGTTGCCAATAACTTTATCAGCGCCATGGCCTGTGGTGCACTTGGGTTCAACGATGCCGGATTGGTGTTTTTGGGCGCCGGGGTATTTTCATGGCTCAGCCTGGAGCCAGTGATTCTGCAACGTCTACGAAGCTGCGGCGAGCTGCCGACGGTTTTACGGACTTCACTTGGTATTCAGTTGGCACCCGCGCTGGTCGCCTGTAGCGCCTGGCTTAGCGTCAACGGTGGCGAGGGGGATACGTTAGCCAAAATGTTGTTCGGCTATGGTTTGCTGCAACTTCTGTTCATGCTACGCCTTATGCCGTGGTATTTGTCACAGCCATTTAATGCGTCTTTCTGGAGCTTCTCGTTTGGCGTGTCGGCCCTGGCGACAACGGGATTGCATCTTGGGCACGGCAGTGAATCAGGATTTTTTCATACTCTGTCTATCCCACTGTTTATTTTTACCAATTTTATCATTGCATTATTACTGATACGTACGTTTGCATTGCTGATGCAGGGGAAACTGCTCATCCGCACGGAGCGTGCTGCATTACTGAAATCTGAGGATAAATAATGACCCTTTGCGACGAAAACTACTTTACTGAAAAATATGATTTAACCCGTACGCATTCCGATGTCGTTGAAGCGGCAAAAGTGGTTGCACCAGGTAAAACGTTAGATCTGGGCTGCGGTAACGGCCGAAACAGCCTGTACCTGGCGGCAAACGGCTATGACGTTACTGCATGGGATAAAAACCCCATGAGCATCGCTAACCTTGAGCGCATCAAAGCGGCTGAGGGGCTGACCAACCTGAACGCGAAGGTCGCTGACCTTAATGCGTTACGTTTTGAGGGGGAATACGATTTTATTCTATCTACCGTTGTGTTGATGTTCCTTGAAGCCAAAACAATCCCTGGCCTTATTGAGAATATGCAACGTTGTACTAAACCGGGTGGATACAACTTAATCGTCGCGGCGATGGATACCGAAGATTTTCCGTGCACCGTTGGTTTTCCGTTTGCGTTTAAATCTGGAGAATTACGTCGTTATTACAGCGGGTGGGATCTGCTGAAATATAACGAAGATGTAGGTGAACTTCATCGTACAGATGAAAACGGTAATCGAATTAAACTGCGCTTTGCCACAATGCTGGCACGTAAAACTGTTTGATTCTCCCGTCTGGGTTAACTCTTTCTGCGTTCAGCGTTTTTTCGTGCTGAACGTAGAAATAAAAATGTGCGTTACTTTCCAATTTTAATGTATCTGAACATTTTTAGTGCATCCAAAATGATTCTGTTTTGCTATTCTTTTTTTTGCATCATTGCGAAAACTAAAGGGATCGTTTCATGCGTACTCAAACTTTATTTAAAGTTGCAGTGCTTACTGGCTTGTTGGCATTATCCGGCTGTGCGTCAAAAGTGACCGAACCGGAGAAATATTCTGGGTTTTTAAAAAATTATTCTGATCTGAAGGAAACAAAATCAGCATCGGGACAAACGGTACTCCGTTGGGTTGATCCGAGCTACAACGAATCCAAATATGACAACATCGTGTATAACCCGGTAACGTATTATCCGGTTCCTAAACCTACTACACAGGTAGGGCAGCAGGTTCTTGATCAATTACTGACCTATACCAATACGAAGTTGAAAACGGCGATCGGTCAGCGTAAACCTCTGGTTACAACCCCAGGGCCACGTAGCCTGATTTTCCGCGGAGCGATTACTGGTGTTGCGACCAGCAAAGAAGGGCTGCAGTTCTATGAAGTGGTCCCGGTTGCACTGCTGGTTGCGGGAACGCAAATGGCGACGGGTCACCGTACCATGGATACCAACCTCTATTTCGAGGGTGAGTTGATTGATGCAGCGACCAATAAACCGGTGATTAAAGTTGTACGTAAGGGTGAAGGTAAAGACCTGAACAACGAAAGCACGCCGATGGCGTTCGAAACATTGAAGAAAGTTGTTGATGACATGGCGACCGATGCCTCCATGTTTGATGTGAACAAAAAACCACAATAAAAATGATGAACGCACCATCTCAGGATGGTGCGTTTTTTTATGCCACACGACGACGATAGAGTAGTTTACCCATCAGCGCTTCTGGTCGGGCAAACATCACCAGATTTCCCAGTAAGATCAACACCAATCCGGCAATCGCATTAACTTGCCAGATGTATCCTTCATACAATGTTGACAGCGTCAGCGCCACCAGAGGGAACAGCAGCGTGCTGTATGCCGCCTTACTGGGACCAATGCGACCTACCAGCGTGAAATAAGCGCCAAAGGCAATCACTGAGCCGAAAATAGCCAGATATAACAGCGCGCTAAGATAGCTGAATGTCCACTGTGGCGTGAAGTTGTCGCCGCGCACCAGCGCAATGGCCGCGATCAGCAATGTGCCGTACAGCATGGCCCAGCTGTTGGTCGTTAACACTTCTAACCCTTTTTTCTGGTGACGCAGACTGATCATATTTCCCAGTGAGAAGCCGAAGGTTCCCAGAGCGCTCAAGCCGATGCCCAGCAGCAGTGAATGATTAAACCCGCTGTTGAGCAAATCCTGCCAGAACAGAGTCACGATGCCCGTCAGTCCCAAACCCGCTGCAATATAGAAGCGCAGCGGTGGTTTTTGCCCAAAAAAGATGAAGCTATTGACTGCATTGAACAGGACGGCCATCGAGAAAATCACCGACTCCAGGCCGGTATTAATCCACGCCGCAGCCGTATAAAAACACCAGAAGTTAAAGCAAAAAACGCATCCGCCCTGTAACAGACAAAACAGATGATCGCGGCCAGACAGTTTGCGTAATTTACCGCTTAGCAACAGGATCACTATCATCACCGAGCTGGCAACGGCGAAGCGCCAAAAGATAGAAACCGGTGCAGAAACCGGACCTTGCTGCAAATAAATCGCAATCCATGTCGTTCCCCAAATAACCACTACCAGGCAGTACAACAGTGCGTTCATACGACTCTCTCTTTATTCATTCAGACTTACACTGTGTCACGACGGAATGCAGGAGGCTTTCATCGGCTTGCGGTGGACTTGCAAAATCTTGCGCTTTTTTTAGCGTAATAGTGAAAAGGCAGCTGTTAACGATATGTAGCTGATATAGACTGAAAGCCTGCTAACTTATTTTGAATGTGATGGTATGTCTCAGCCCTACGGTGCCTTTGAAAACTTGCGCAAACATAATGCCGTGTTGCATGAATCGGTTGCGTTACATTCAGGGATCCAACTGGCGGCCTGGTCGAACAAACGCGATACCATCACCCAATATTGCGATCACCATACGCTCAGTTTATACATCGCAGATGGTTACGAGAGTTACCACAAGACGGCGGGAGGCTGGAAGAATGGCGGGGGACCAGACCGTTTTTGCCTGATGCCGAAAGAGAGTGAGTCCAGTTGGGATATTCGTGACGATCTTTCCTTTGTTCATCTCTATTGTACGGACGCGCATTTGCGCGAAGTGGGTGAAAAAGTCTGGGACAAAAGCCCCTATAGCTTCACGCTGGACGAGCATACGTTTGGCAGTGACCCGGGGATCACGGCGGTTTACCGTCAGTTTTTGCTTGGTAATGACTGGCAGCAACCGGCCAATGACCTCACGCTTAGCGCGGCATCTTCACTACTGTTAACGCATCTGATCCAGCATTACAGCAATGTGCAATGGCGACTTCCCGTCGTCACCGGAGGGCTTGCGCCTGCCACATTGCGCAACGTGCTGGCCTATATTGAAGCACATCTGGCGTATCCCATAACGTTGAGCGATCTGGCAAGCGAGGCAGCGCTAAGTGAATTCCATTTTGCCAGAATGTTTCGCCAGTCGATGAATATGGCGCCTCATCAGTACGTCATGCAACGCCGTATGGCGCTGGCGCAGCAACTGGTCTGTTGTTCATCACGCAGCCTGTCGGATATTGCAATGGCCTGCGGGTTCAGTTCGGCGAGCCATTTCAGTAACCGGTTTAAACAAGTGACGGGTAAAACGCCAACGCAGCTACGCGCGGCGAAATAATGTCAACACTGAGTAGCAGATACCGCCGACGACCAGCCCCCAGAATGCAGACCCAATGCCAAATACCGTCAGGCCACTGGCCGTAACCAGAAAAGTCACAATGGCCGCGTCGCGTTCTGCTTCATTATGTAAGGCTTGAAATAAACTACCGCTAATCGTGCCGAGTAATGCCAGACCAGCAAGCATCTGGATCCAGCTTACGGGCAGGGCTGCCATCAGTCCTGTGACTGAACCGCCAAACACCCCAGCCAGAATGTAAAAGACACCCGCTGCCGCTGCGGCGAGCCAGCGTCGATTTGCATCTGGATGGGCTTCGGGGCTTTGGCAAATTGCTGCGGTTATGGCGGCGATGCAGATAGAATAGACGCCAAACGGCGAAAATAGCAGTGCCAACAGACCCGTAAAAACAATCAGGGGTGAAACGGGTAACGAATATCCCGATGCTTTCATGGTCGCAATACCGGGGGCATTTTGCGAAGCCATAGTAACCAGAAACAGCGGTAGCGCAATGCTGATACAGTGGGCTAATGAAAAGTGTGGGGCAATAAACGCTGGCAATACCGGTGACAGATTAACACTATCGGTGACAATGTCACCTTTAACCAGGGCGATGGCTATACCTACCAACATTGCGGCGATTACGGCATACCTTGGGGCAATCACTTTTAGTACCAACCACGCCAGCAGCATGCTGCCGCACAAGATAAGCTCACTGTTCAGACTATTGAACGCCTGCAAACCAAAACGCAGCAAGATTCCGGCCAGCATGGCTGATGCCAGCGAGTGGGGAATAATTTTCATCAGGCGGGCAAACAGCCCGGTTATACCGCACAGCACAATCAATGCATTAGCCACGATAAAAACACCGATAGCATCCTGAATCGATACCCCTTGCAGGCCCGTCACCAGCAGCGCGGCACCGGGCGTTGACCATGCGGTGAGTACAGGGGCGCGATACCACAATGTCAGCGCCAGCGTACTGACCCCCATTGCTAGCCCCAGTGCGGTCATCCAGCCTGCGATTTGTCCGGTCGTCGCACCTGCTGCGAGCGCCGCTTGCCAGATAATGGCCGCTGAACTGGCGTAGCCGACCAGGACTGCCACAAAACCCGACAAAACTGTAGGCAGGGGGATGGAAAATGTGCGCATAGCAACTCCGCGTGCGTTATAACGGTCAGTCACTGTAACACTGTGCGTTATAGCGTACAAGTGCTAAGCTGTAGCCCTGAGAAAGGAGAGCGACGAAGGAGAAAAATGGACAACTTAACCCACTATTTGGCCACAACGCTCAAGACGCTACGTCACCAGCGTGAATGGAGCCTTTCGCGTCTGGCGGAGGAAACTGGCGTGTCAAAAGCGATGCTGGGGCAGATTGAGCGCAACGAATCCAGTCCAACGGTGGCAACATTGTGGAAAATAGCCACCGGACTGAACGTCCCGTTTTCAACGTTTATTTCACCACCAGAGTCAGAAGGCTCGCTAACATTCGATCCCCAGCAGCAGGCGATGGTCGTCACGCCGTTGTTCCCGTGGGATCCGCAACTGTGCTTCGATCATTTTTCGATACTGCTGGCACCCGGCGCGCTCAGTGAATCTACTCCGCATGAAACCGGCGTAATTGAGCACGTGGTGGTGATTAGTGGTCTGCTGGATATGTGTATTGAGGGGCAGTGGCGCACCTTTAAATCCGGTGAGGGTGTCCGTTTCGCCGGAGATACGGCACATAGTTACCGTAACAGTAGCGAGCAAACGGTTCATTTTCATTCGCTGATCCATTACCCACGCGGTTAATCGGGAAAACTATTCCGAAACGCCGCGCTTGTGACTACAATAACCGCCATTTTTACCGCTTGTGGATGGTAACAACTGTATGCGCCAGCAGCCTCATCACCTTGAATTGTTAAGCCCGGCTCGGGATACCGCCATTGCGCGCGAAGCCATTTTGCACGGCGCAGACGCCGTTTACATTGGTGGACCAGGTTTTGGCGCGCGTCATAACGCCAGTAATAGCCTGAAAGATATAGCCGAATTAGTGCCTTTTGCCCATCGTTACGGGGCAAAAATCTTTGTGACGCTAAACACGATCTTGCATGATGATGAGCTGGAGCCCGCACAACGGTTAATTACCGATCTGTATCAGACCGGCGTTGATGCCCTGATCGTGCAGGATATGGGGATTCTGGAACTGGATATTCCCCCGATTGAACTGCACGCCAGCACCCAGTGCGATATTCGCAGCGTTGAGAAGGCGAAATTTCTATCCGATGTGGGATTCACCCAGATTGTGCTGGCGCGCGAACTGAGCCTTGAGCAGATTAACGCTATCCATCAGGCTACCGATGCGACCATTGAGTTTTTCATTCACGGTGCGCTGTGCGTTGCCTATTCAGGGCAGTGTTATATTTCACATGCACAAACCGGACGCAGCGCTAACCGCGGCGACTGTTCCCAGGCTTGCCGTCTGCCGTATACCCTGAAAGACGATCAGGGGCGCGTGGTATCCTATGAAAAACATCTGCTGTCGATGAAAGATAACGATCAGACCGCCAACCTGGGTGCGTTGATTGACGCAGGTGTGCGTTCCTTCAAAATTGAAGGGCGCTATAAGGACATGAGTTATGTGAAGAATATTACCGCGCATTATCGCCAGATGCTCGACGCCATCATTGAAGAACGCGGCGATCTGGCCCGTTCATCAGCGGGACGCACCGAACATTTCTTTACCCCATCCACAGAGAAAACCTTCCATCGCGGCAGTACCGATTATTTTGTGAATGCCCGTAAAGGGGATATCGGCGCATTCGACTCACCAAAGTTTATCGGTTTGCCGGTCGGCGAAGTCCTGAAGGTGGCGAAAGATCATCTCGATGTTGAGGTGACTGAACCGCTGGCAAACGGGGATGGCCTGAACGTGTTAATCAAACGTGAGGTTGTTGGATTTCGCGCCAACACCGTGGAAAAAACGGGGAACAATCGTTATCGGGTATGGCCGAATGAAATGCCTGCCGACCTGCACAAAGTGCGTCCGCATCATCCGCTGAATCGCAACCTCGATCATAACTGGCAGCAAGCGTTAACAAAAACTTCCAGCGAACGCCGTGTTGCGATCGATATTGAGCTCGGCGGCTGGCAGGAGCAGCTGATTCTGACGCTCACCAGTGAAGAGGGCGTGAGTATCACCCATACGTTGGACGGCCAGTTTGAGGAAGCGAACAATGCGGAAAAAGCGTTGAGTAACCTACAGGACGGACTGGCAAAACTTGGTCAGACTATGTACTACGCCCGTAATATTCAGGTGAATCTGCCGGGCGCGCTGTTTGTGCCAAACGGTCAACTAAATCAGTTCCGGCGTGAAGCCGTTGATATGCTGGATGCAGCGCGCCTGCAAAGCTATCAGCGCGGTAGCCGCAAACCGGTATCTCAGCCAGCGCCGGTTTATCCACAAACGCACTTGAGTTTCCTGGCTAACGTCTACAACCAAAAAGCGCGTGAGTTTTATCACCGTTATGGCGTTCAGTTGATTGATGCAGCCTATGAAGCACATGAAGAAAAGGGCGAAGTGCCGGTGATGATCACCAAACATTGCCTGCGTTTCGCCTTTAACCTGTGTCCGAAACAGGCGAAAGGTAACATCAAAAGCTGGAAAGCAACACCGATGCAACTGGTTAACGGCGATGAAGTCCTGACGCTGAAATTTGATTGCCGACCGTGCGAAATGCACGTAATCGGCAAGATGAAGCATCACATTCTGAAGATGCCGTTGCCGGGCAGCGTCGTGGCTTCGGTCAGTCCAGAAGAACTGATGAAGACACTGCCGAAGCGCAAAGGTTAATCGTTAGCTCAGATGTGTATCGGGTTTGCGTGATTTTTGCCAGTGATGGTGCTCACGAAGATCGGCGGCGGATTCTTCCGCCGTCACTCGAAGTTCATCGCTGTCGGCCGTGTGTCGTAGTAAATGATCGGCATCCTGCACCTGAAGATATTCATGTCCCTGATTAGTAGCGAAAAGTTGACCGGAAAAAAGCGCGCTGGCCAGCAATAACACCGTTAACCCTTTCTTAAACATCATGCACCCTCTGGTACGTTAGCTGCGGAATTGGCGATAATTTCGCCCGGTGACTATTCAATATTTTAATCGGGTTAATGACAATCTCTGTTTTGCCATTTCGATGTTTTTTACATTTTTGTTTAGTCGATGTTGGGATTTGTAACACCCGGGCAGTGCAGCGCGCTGACCGGGTGTTATCAGGGCGAGATTCAGGACTTAAATCCGGCGGCCGTCATCAGGAGACGAAAGAACATGCCAACGGCGGCCAGGGTCAGCACGCTGCCGCCCCAGAGGATCACCAGCCAGATCAGGCGTTTCCAGATTGTTTGTTGCATCAATGATACCCCTCACCATGTTGAACTTTGCCGCGGAAAACGTAGTAGCTCCAGAAGGTGTACACCAGGATTATCGGGATAATCAGCAGTGCGCCAACCAACATAAAGCCCTGACTTTGTGCCGGAGCCGCCGCCTGCCAGAGCGTAATAGACGGTGGAATGATATGTGGCCAGATACTGATCCCCAGCCCGCTAAACCCGAGAAAAATCAGCCCCAGCGTTAATACAAAAGGCAGCGTATGGCAGTTATGTTGCCCCAGCGAACGCCACAGCCAGAGACTGATAAGCGCAACCAGCAGCGGAACCGGCATCAGGAACCAAAGGTTGGGCAGGCTAAACCAACGCTCGGCAATCGCGCTATGTGCCAGTGGTGTCCACAGGCTGATAATGGCAATCACAACCAACATTGCCAGCAGCAGTTTTTTGGCCACACTGCGCATTTTATCCTGCAACGGATTTTCGCTTTTCATCACCAGCCATGTCGCCCCCAGCAGGGCGTAAGCCACGACAAGACCAATGCCGCAGAACAACGTGAACGGGGTCAACCAGTCGAAAGGACCGCCGCTGTAGCTGCGTCCGGTAACGGAAAATCCGTTGAGTACGGCACCCACCACGACACCTTGCGTGAATGTCGCGAGGATTGAACCGCCGATAAAGGCTTTATCCCAGAATGGTCGGTGAGCCGGTGTGGCTTTGAAGCGAAACTCGAACGCGACGCCGCGAAAAATTAGGCCGATTAGCATCAGGGTCAACGGGATGGTCAGCGCATCGACGATCACCGCATAGGCCAGGGGGAAAGCGCCGAATAATCCTGCGCCGCCCAATACCAGCCAGGTTTCATTGCCGTCCCATACCGGGGCTACGCTGTTGACCATAACATCGCGGTCGTCAGCGTCCTGAATCGCTGGGAATAAAATGCCAATCCCGAGATCAAAACCGTCCATCACGATATACATCAGCGTGGCGAAGACGATAATTACAAACCAGATAACTGATAAATCGATACCCATTAGCGATGTGCCTCCGGTTGAGAATCGAGGACGGCGGCTGAAAGCGGCCGGGCAGGCGTGCCTGTTGGCGGAATGGTCGGGTCATCTTCCTGTGGCCCTTTACGGATCAGGCGGATCATGTAGCTGTAACCCACGCCAAACACTGAGCTGTACACCACAAAGAAGGACAGCAGGCTGATGCTCATATGTAAATCGCCATGTGCAGAAACCGCATCCGCCGTACGTTGCAGACCGTAAACCACCCACGGCTGACGGCCAACTTCAGTGGTCACCCAACCGGCAAGGATGGCAATCAGACCGGAAGGACCCATCCATAAGGCAAAGCGCAGAAAAGGGCGCGAGGTGTATAAACGCTGCTTATAGCGCAGCCACAGGGCAAACGCGCCCAACAGGATCATCAGCATGCCTAGCCCGGCCATTATGCGAAACGACCAGAACACCATAGTGGAGTTGGGCCTGTCTTCTTTAGGAAACTCTTTTAGGGCCGGGACCTGTTTGTCCAGACTATGGGTCAGGATCAGACTGCCCAGCGCCGGGATTTCCAGCCCATAGCGGGTGCATTCCTGCTCCATATCCGGCCAGCCGAACAGCAGCAGCGGAGTCGGTTCACCGGGGCGATTTTCCCAGTGTCCTTCAATCGCAGCAATTTTTGCCGGCTGATGCTTCAGCGTATTCAAACCGTGCATATCGCCAATCAAGGCCTGCAGTGGAGCGACGATTAATGTCATCCACAGCGCCATCGAAAACATCGCTCGAATTGCTGGTGTGTTATTCCCGCGCAGCAAATGCCATGCCCCCGAGGCAGCAACAAACAACGCGCTGCTCAGGAAGGCGGCAACCGACATATGCAGCAGACGATAGGGGAATGAGGGATTGAAAATAACGGCGAACCAGTCGACGGGAACGACCTGGCCGTTAACTATTTCATAGCCTTGCGGTGTCTGCATCCAGCTGTTGGAGGCGAGGATCCAGAAGGTTGAAATAATGGTACCCAGTGCGACCATGCAGGTGGCAAAGAAATGAAGTCCTGGACCAACCCGATTCCAGCCAAACAACATCACCCCAAGGAAACCAGCTTCGAGGAAGAAGGCGGTTAATACTTCATAGGTCAGTAACGGCCCAGTGATACTCCCGGCGAACTCGGAAAAACCACTCCAGTTGGTGCCGAACTGATAAGCCATCACCAGCCCGGAAACTACACCCATACCAAAATTTACGGCGAATATTTTCGACCAGAAATGGTAAAGCGATCGCCAGGTGGGATTTTTCGTTTTTAGCCATAGCCCTTCCAGCACAGCCAGATAACTGGCGAGCCCGATAGTAATAGCCGGAAAGATGATGTGAAAGGATACCGTAAACGCGAACTGGATCCTTGCCAGGTGAAACGCGTCAAGACCGAACATGCTTAACTCCGCAGGCAAAATTGATTTAGCGCAATTCTAAGTCTGAGGAGCAATGGAAGGCAGAAACAGAACAGTTCTTTTTAACCATAACAGTTACCCGACTGTTATGGGCCTTCCCCAAAACTCCTCCCCAATAATGGCTAAAATTAAATTGCCAGAATCACCCAACTGTCATTCCTTTCATCGTGATATTTCTCGGTCATTTTGGCCGATTTATGACCCAGCAGTCCTGCGTGCCGCGTTGTCCTTGCATTACCGCCAGCTAGCTGGCATAGCGACGACGGCATTCATACGGTTGAGTTCTCATGACGGTGTAGTGAGGGAAAGAGGGCGAATGGCATCACTGAGCTTCGGGTGACATCCGGTTATCGTGTCAATCAGACTGAAATGAACATGGTGATCCGCGACCAACAGCGGAACCGCCGGTACCTGCCTGGAATTTTTATCTCTGGTGAGCATTATTCTTAAAATGGACAGTTACGAGCTGTCTAATTATGGAATATACATAAGATGATCTCTATGATTGTGTTTAAAATAATACCACATGGACCTTAAGGGATGGGATACGCAAAAGATTTGGCAAAGGAAATGCTCTCAGCTCTGAATTTAGAAAATGAAGGGATGCTGGTTGCATACATTAAAGGCTTGATTCACTTTCCTGTAGACTTGTATTCTCTCGCATCCGATTTTATCCATACCGATGACAGGCGGCAAAATATGGATGATAATATGAGGATTGCGGGACTAGTGAAGCGGGCAACATCAACGAAAAATATTAACATTGTGGAAAAAGCGGTCAATGTATTCATTGATGGTTTCATGCAGCACGTTAATTTATCTGATATCGTAACAAATGTAGCAAAAGACACTGTAGCTTCTACATTGGGTAGTTATACTTTCGGTGAACTTTCTGGTTTAAAAATTGGAGCCTTAATCTCTTCACGGATCACCGTGTCTATTGCTTTTAGTATGTCGGTCAGCACATTGTTAATGATTGGTGGTGGAGTATCAAGTGCTATACATGCTTCGAGATACCTAACAATATCAAACTATGAAGTTTACCGGAAGCTTAAGGACTTGGGAGATTTAGACCTTCTCTATTTTGCTATTCAGGAGCGGGTTGAGCCATTTGAGAAAGCAACCAGATTATCAAAAGAAAATCCGGCTTTGTTCAAACAGGCGGTAGAGTATTTTTTCAAGGGGGTGTAGCTCATCAATTTTTTGACAGGCGATAAAGCAACCAGCAAGTAAGAATCATTGCCACAGTAAATGTCCAACGTCCAAATATAAACATGTAAGCATATTTATCCCCGATAGAATCAGGATAAGCACTAAACATTAGTATTACATTTGATAATGTTGATGTTATTGCTAAGAATGCTGCTAAAGCGAGCCCAACCCAGATTAAGAAAGATAATACTTGTTTCATTTACTAATCTCTTATCGGTTGCCAGACATTTTCATCTGGCAGTGTACTGAATCGAAACTAATGAGTAAATAATTAGATGTAACAAATTCATTTAGCCTAATTAATTGAATTTTCATGCTGGTAACTCTCTGGTTATCTGTGGATATTTTTCCGCAAACTCCATCGGCAACCTCTCACTTTCGGTGTGTCGTTAAATACTCCCTGTGGGATTTGAAGAAATTGCAGTTGCTTTGTTCCGGTTACTGCGGAAACCACAAAAGCGAAAGCAGGTTACGTTATAGAAAGCAAAAACTCCGGTAGGAATCCCTATGGTGTCAAATGTCGCAGGCTGCGCAAGCCGCATTGGTCACTTCGACGATAACGAACCGATTCCTTTACCTTCTGCAGTAGGTACTGAAACTGACTATGTGGAAATACCACTGAGCGTTGCGTCTAAGGTTCTGTTGTTAAATGCCTTTCTTGAATCCAATATCATCCAGCAGGAGTTGGCAAACAGGATCGGCAGGTCTAAGCAGGAAATTACTCGCTTATTCGATTTAAATCTCGCGACAAAAATTGATGCAGTGCAGATAGCTGTGCGCGCCGTAGGCAAAGAACTGTCATTAACGATGTTGTAAAACTGTTAACTATAACAGTTAAATAAAATACCTTGATTATGTAAACTGATATACACAGTGGTTGTCACCGACACCGGTAATCAGGACGAAAAATGAAAAAGTACCAGCGACTGGCAGAGCAAATTCGCGATCAAATTGCGTCTGGCGTATGGCAGCCAGGCGATCGCTTGCCATCCTTGCGTGAGCAGGTGGTCAGCAGCGGAATGAGTTTTATGACCGTCGGACACGCATACCAGTTGCTGGAAAGCCAGGGGCGGATTATTGCCCGACCGCAGTCTGGTTATTATGTCGCCGCGCGCCCCGAACGTGAACTTGCTGCACCGCAGGTGCAGGTCATGCGCGATGAAGCGGTGGATATCAATACCTACATTTTTGATATGTTGCAGGCCAGCCGGGATGCGTCAGTGATGCCCTTTGCCTCCGCATTCCCCGACCCGCGTCTGTTTCCACTTCAGCAGTTGAACCGCTCGTTGGCGCAGGTGAGTAAAACTGCCACCGCCATGAGCGTGATTGAAAACCTGCCGCCGGGGAATGCTGAGCTGCGTCATGCCATTGCCCGTCGCTATGCTCAACAGGGGATGACCATTTCACCGGACGAAATCGTCATCACCACCGGCGCGATGGAAGCCCTCAACCTGAGCCTGCAAGCAGTCACCGAACCGGGTGATTGGGTAATTGTCGAAAACCCCTGTTTTTACGGGGCGTTGCAGGCCCTGGAGCGATTACGTCTGAAGGCGCTTTCGATTGCCACCGACGTAAAAGAGGGGATCGATCTCACCGCGCTGGAGCAGGCGTTGCAGGAGTACCCGGTAAAAGCTTGCTGGCTAATGACAAACAGCCAAAATCCACTGGGTTTTACGCTCAGCGCAGAGAAAAAGGCGCGTCTGGTTGCCTTGCTGGAAAAATACCACGTAATACTGATTGAAGATGATGTTTACAGCGAGCTGTACTTTGGCCGCGAAAAACCGTTGCCCGCCAAAGCCTGGGATCGCGCCGACAGCGTTCTGCATTGTTCGTCTTTCTCCAAGTGCCTGGTGCCAGGATTTCGTATTGGCTGGGTAGCAGCAGGGAAACATGCCCGGCGTATTCAGCGACTCCAGCTAATGAGCACCTTATCTACCAGTTCGCCTATGCAGCTTGCCCTTGTTGATTATCTTTCAACCCGGCGCTATGACGCGCATCTGCGGCGCTTGCGTCGGCAACTGGCGGAACGTAAACAACAGGCCTGGCAAACGCTGCTGCGTCATCTTCCGGCGGAAGTCAAAATTCACCACAACGACAGTGGTTATTTTCTGTGGCTGGAGCTGCCGGAACCGCTTGATGCCGGTGTGCTCAGTACCCATGCGCTGGCACACCACATCAGTATTGCGCCGGGGAAAATGTTCTCGACCTCGGGAAGCTGGACACGTTTTTTTCGTTTTAATACTGCATGGCACTGGGGAGATCGCGAAGAGCAGGCCGTAAAACAGCTTGGTAAATTAATTCGTGAAATGATGAAATAAACCATAACGCGCTATTCAATATAAATGAATAGCGTGTTCTTATTTTCGAAATAGTGAATGCTGAACCACGGTATTATTTATATCGGGTGCGTCCATACAAAATATCAATAGTTATTACTATTGCCACCTCTGCGTCTAACTCCTTGTCTATACTCCAGAAGATTACCCCCAGGTCAGAGTCTGTAGCGTAATGAGCGTTAGCTCACAACCTGATTAAATTTCCTTGCGCCAGCAGGAACGCTTACAACACCCCGACTATTTTTAGAAAAGGACATATATTTACGGCAAGGCTGCCGCTCAATATTTTTTAGACAGGAGTAAGACGTTATGAGCAAGCAGTTTGCCCTCAGTAGCCTGTGCGCACTCAGTATGACGCTGATGACTGCGCAGGCAGCCGAACCCCCCACATCATTAGATAAACCGGAAGGCCGCCTGGATATTATTGCCTGGCCGGGTTATATCGAACGTGGGCAAACCGATAAGCAATATGACTGGGTCTCACAGTTTGAGAAAGATACCGGCTGCGCGGTTAATGTAAAAACGGCAGCCACATCTGATGAAATGGTCAGCCTGATGGCAAAAGGCGGCTACGACCTGGTTACCGCTTCTGGTGATGCCTCACTGCGCCTGATTATGGGAAAACGCGTTCAGCCAATTAATACCGCGTTGATCCCTAACTGGAAAACCATCGATCCACGCGTGGTAAAAGGCGAATGGTTTAACGTTGGCGGAAAAGTTTACGGCACACCGTACCAGTGGGGACCAAACCTGCTGATGTATAACACCAAAATTTTCCCAACGCCGCCGGATAGCTGGAGCGTGGTGTTTGTTGAGCAAAAACTTGAGGATGGGAAAAGCAATAAAGGGCGCGTTCAGGCCTACGATGGCCCGATCTATATTGCCGATGCCGCGTTATTCGTTAAAGCCACTCAGCCGCAGTTGGGTATTACCGATCCCTATCAGCTCACTGAAAAACAGTATCAGGCGGTGATCAAAGTCCTGAGCGATCAGCACGCGCTGATCCATCGCTATTGGCACGATACCACCGTGCAAATGAGCGATTTCAAAAACGAAGGCGTGGTGGCGTCAAGCGCCTGGCCTTATCAGGCTAACGCCTTGAAAGGCGAAGGTCAGCCAATTGCCACGGTTTTCCCAAAAGAAGGGGTTACCGGATGGGCTGATACCACCATGCTGCACAGTGAAGCGAAACACCCGGTTTGTGCTTACAAATGGATGAACTGGTCATTAACCCCGAAAGTACAGGGCGACGTAGCGGCCTGGTTTGGTTCTCTGCCAGTGGTGCCTGAAGGTTGTAAAGCCAGCCCTCTGTTGGGTGAAAAGGGTTGTGAAACCAACGGCTATAGCTACTTTGACAAAATTGCCTTCTGGAAAACGCCGATTGCCGAAGGTGGAAAATTCGTTCCTTACAGTCGCTGGACGCAGGATTACATCGCCATTATGGGCGGTCGTTAATTCCACTGGGGGTTTTATGACGTACGCAGTGGAGTTTCATAACGTCTCGCGTTTGTATGGGGATGTTCGTGCAGTTGATGGGGTAAGTATTGCGATTAACGACGGTGAGTTTTTCTCTATGCTGGGGCCATCCGGCTCCGGCAAGACCACTTGTCTGCGCCTGATTGCCGGGTTTGAGCAGTTGTCAGGCGGCGCAATTACCATTTTTGGTAAGCAGGCCAGCGAATTGCCGCCCTGGGAACGGGACGTCAATACGGTATTTCAGGATTACGCGTTGTTCCCGCACATGTCGATTCTCGACAACGTCGCCTACGGGCTGATGGTCAAAGGCATCGATAAAAAACAGCGCCACGCGAAAGCACGTGAAGCGCTGGATAAGGTCGCACTCGGTTTTGTGCATGAGCGTAAACCGTCGCAGCTTTCCGGTGGGCAACGTCAGCGCGTGGCGATTGCCAGGGCGCTGGTCAATGAGCCGCGCGTCCTGCTGTTGGATGAGCCGCTCGGGGCATTGGATCTTAAATTGCGTGAACAGATGCAGCTGGAACTGAAAAAATTACAGCAATCTCTTGGCATCACGTTCATTTTTGTTACCCACGATCAGGGAGAAGCCCTGTCGATGTCCGATCGTGTGGCGGTGTTTAATAACGGTCGCATTGAACAGGTAGATTCTCCGCGTGAACTGTATATGCGTCCACGTACGCCGTTTGTGGCAAGTTTCGTCGGGACGTCCAATGTCTTCGATGCGACGATGTCGGCGAACGTTTGTGGGCTACAGGGGATGTTCTCCCTGCGTCCGGAACACATTCGCTTGAATGATACCGGAGGAGAAGTTCAGGCCCGGGGGGTTATTCAGGCGGTGCAGTATCAGGGGGCGGCGACGCGGTTTGAGCTAAAACTCGCCGGAGGGGAAAAATTGCTGGTTAGCCAGGCGAACCTGACGGGAGAAATGCTACCGTCAACGTTGGCGCCAGGTCAGCAGGTGATGGCATCCTGGTCACGCGACGTGATGGTACCGCTGGTTGAGGAGAGGTGAATGGCTATGAACGTCTTACATTCGCCTACACAGTCGACCAACCTGAACCGGATCTCAGGTTACTTCTGGCGTAATCCGGGGCTGGGGTTATTTTTGCTGCTCCTCGGACCGCTGATGTGGTTTGGCATCGTCTACTTTGGCTCATTACTGACGCTGTTGTGGCAAGGTTTTTATACCTTCGACGATTTCACCATGTCGGTCACACCAGACCTGACGCTGGCGAATTTGCAGGCGCTGTTTAATCCCGCTAACTACGACATCATTTTGCGCACTCTGACGATGGCGGTAGCAGTCACCATCGCCAGCGCGATTCTGGCGTTTCCGATGGCGTGGTATATGGCTCGCTATACCAGCGGCAAAATGAAGGCTTTTTTTTACATTGCCGTAATGTTGCCAATGTGGGCCAGCTACATCGTTAAAGCCTATGCGTGGACGCTGCTGTTGGCTAAAGACGGCGTGGCGCAGTGGTTTTTAACCCACCTTGGGCTGGAGCCGTTGCTGCTTTCGTTCCTGACATTGCCTGCGGTAGGCGGCAATACGCTGTCGACCTCAGGGTTAGGGCGTTTCCTGGTGTTCGTCTATATCTGGCTGCCGTTTATGATCCTGCCGGTACAGGCCGCGCTGGAGAGACTTCCGCCGTCGCTGTTACAGGCTTCTGCTGATTTGGGCGCGCGTCCGCGTCAAACCTTCCGCTATGTGGTGCTTCCATTGGCGATACCGGGCATTGCAGCGGGTTCAATCTTTACCTTCTCTCTGACGTTGGGTGACTTTATTGTGCCGCAACTGGTGGGACCGCCGGGCTATTTCATCGGCAACATGGTGTATTCGCAACAAGGGGCGATCGGCAATATGCCGATGGCGGCGGCATTTACTCTGGTGCCGATTGTGTTAATCGCACTGTATCTGGCGTTCGTGAAGCGTCTGGGAGCTTTCGATGCACTCTGAACGCGCACCCTGGCTACTCAAACTGGCGGCATGGGGCGGGGTTATTTTCCTGCACTTTCCCATCCTCATCATCGCCACCTATGCTTTTAATACTGAGGAGGCTGCTTTTAGTTTTCCACCCCAGGGATTAACGCTGAAGTGGTTTAGCGTTGCTGCGCAGCGTAGCGATATCCTGGAATCTGTGACGTTGTCACTTAAGATCGCTGCGTTGTCGACAGCTATTGCCCTTGTTCTGGGGACGCTGGCCGCGGCCGCGCTGTGGCGTAGGGACTTTTTTGGCAAAAGTGCAATATCGCTGTTGCTACTGTTGCCGATCGCGCTGCCGGGCATTATTACCGGCCTTGCGCTGTTGACGGCGTTTAAAACCATCAACCTGGAACCGGGTTTTCTCACGATCGTAGTGGGCCATGCGACGTTTTGCGTGGTGGTGGTGTTTAACAACGTTGTGGCGCGTTTTCGCCGTACCTCATGGAGTCTGGTCGAAGCGTCTATGGATCTTGGCGCCAATGGCTGGCAAACCTTTCGTTATGTCGTGCTGCCAAATCTGGCATCGGCACTTCTGGCGGGGGGGATGCTGGCGTTTGCCTTGTCGTTTGATGAAATCATCGTGACAACGTTCACCGCCGGACATGAAAGAACACTTCCTCTGTGGCTGCTCAATCAATTGGGCCGTCCACGGGATGTGCCTGTCACCAACGTTGTGGCATTGCTGGTAATGCTGGTGACAACACTGCCAATTTTAGGGGCCTGGTGGCTAACGCGTGAAGGCGACACTCTCGCCGGAAACGGTAAATAAACGACGATATGGGAAATTGCTATGCAACATCAATTACTGATTAATGGCGAGCTGGTCAACGGTGAAGGTGAAAAGCAGCCAGTCTATAACCCTGCCACTGGTGAACTCATTCTGGAGATTGCTGAGGCGTCAGCCATGCAGGTTGATGCCGCTGTACGTGCGGCAGACGCCGCGTTTGCCACCTGGGGGCAAACCACGCCGAAAGTCCGCTCTGAACTGCTGCTGAAACTGGCGGATGCTATTGCTGATAACGCGCAAACCTTCGCTGAGCTGGAATCACTTAACTGTGGTAAACCGCTGCACTGTGTTCTCAACGATGAAATTCCCGCTATTGTCGATGTTTTCCGCTTCTTTGCCGGTGCGGCGCGTACCCTGCAAGGACAGGCGGCCGGTGAATATCTGGAAGGGCATACCTCGATGATTCGCCGTGATCCGCTGGGTGTGGTGGCTTCTATTGCGCCGTGGAACTATCCGCTGATGATGGCGGCGTGGAAGCTGGCTCCAGCGTTGGCGGCGGGGAACTGCGTGGTGATTAAACCGTCAGAAATTACTCCGCTGACGGCGCTTAAATTAGCCGAATTCGCCAAAGACATTTATCCGGCTGGCGTGATTAACGTGCTGTTTGGTCGCGGTAAAACGGTGGGCGATCCGCTGACCGGTCATGAAAAAGTGCGTATGGTTTCGCTGACCGGCTCCATTGCAACCGGCGAACACATTATTCAGCACACCGCGCCGTCAATTAAGCGTACGCATATGGAACTGGGCGGAAAAGCTCCGGTGATCATTTTTGATGATGCCGATCTGGATGCAGTGGTGAGCGGCGTGCGGACCTTTGGTTATTACAACGCCGGGCAAGACTGTACCGCCGCTTGCCGAATTTATGCCCAGAAAGGTATTTATGATGCACTGGTCGAAAAACTTGGCGCCGCCGTTGCCAGCCTGAAAATCGGTCCGCCGAATGATGAATCGACCGAGCTGGGACCAGTGAGCTCGCAGGCACATCTCGATCGCGTGACTAAAGCGGTCGATGAGGCTAAAGCGTTGGGCCATATTAAGGTCATCACCGGCGGTAAAAAAGTGGATGGTTCAGGCTACTATTTTGCCCCGACGCTGCTTGCTGGGGCGAAGCAGGACGATGCCATCGTACAGCGGGAAGTTTTCGGTCCGGTGGTCAGCGTGACCGTATTTGATGATGAAGATCAGGTGCTGGCATGGGCCAACGATTCGAAATACGGCCTGGCATCCTCCGTCTGGACCCGGGATGTTGGGCGAGCGCATCGCTTTAGCGCTCGCCTGCAATATGGTTGCACCTGGGTCAATACCCATTTCACGCTGGTTAGCGAGATGCCGCACGGTGGGCAAAAACAGTCCGGCTATGGAAAGGATATGTCGGTTTATGGGCTGGAGGATTACACGGTTATTCGCCATGTTATGATCAAGCATGAGTAATATCTTAAGCGCGATCGGCGAATGGGGCACGGATAGCTAAATATTGGCATACGTGTGTCTATACTATTCGCGCCACTGGCCTCGTCGCCATCGGACGGCGGTAAGTTGGAAATATCCGCGAGGTCAGGCTAATTGATACAACAAAGCCCCAGCATATAGCCGGGGCTTTGTGCTTTCAGGATCGCCATCGGGTTTATCTGCGGCCCAGGCTGCAAAGCCAGGCAAGTAGGGCACAGACGCTCAGAACCAGCCCCAGTTGCTGCACCATGCCTGCTAAACCCAGCATCATCCCAAGTAACAGGTAATAGCTTAATCCGAACAAAGCACCTGCGGCACCGGCCTGTTCACGGTAGTGACGCAGCGCCTGACTCAGCACATTGGGAATGGCGATACCATAGGCAATCACCACGCCGAACACCGGAATCAGGATCCACGCGGAGTGCTGTAAACACCACGCGACGAGACCTGACAACGCTGCCAGCACACAGGCATAACGTACAAGTCGCTCCGGCGTCAGACCTGTCGTTAACAGTCCTCGGTTCAGCAGGCTACCTGACAGAGAAGCAAACGCAAGTAGCAACCCCGTCCAGCCAAAGGCTCTGGAGCTCCATCCTAATTGCCCAAAAAGAAACGGTGCCAGGCTGTAATAGCTAAACAGCATGGTGTTCAGTAGGGCAACCAGCAAGGCGTTTTTCCGCAACTCACTGTCCCGCATCATGCGGGAAAACAGCGCGGCAAGCTTCGGGCTGAGCGTATGTTCGGGCCGGGTTTCTGGCAGCATGGTCGCTGTCAGTATTAGCAGTAACAACGCCAACAGCACAAGGGCAACAAAGACACCGGTATGGCCATACAGACTCACTAACCAACCTCCGCTTAGCAGGCCAAAAACCGGACTCAATGCCAGCGCGGCCCCCATCACGGAAAAGACGCGGGATAGCGCAGTTGATTCATAACTGTCCCTTAGCATGGTCTGTACCACGACCGACCCCGCAGCCGCACCGACGGCGGAGATCATCCGCGCCAGCAGCAAAACGCTGAAGTCGGTGGCAACAACGGCCAATGCGCAACCTGTTCCATAGCAGATAAGCCCTGCCAGCATCGCCCAACGTCGTCCGATGCAGTCACTTAGCCAACCCCACATCGCTACGCCGACGGCAAAGGCAACAAAATAAACGGAGAGTGTTTGAGCCGCGCGCTCACTGCTTACGTGAAAAGAGGTAGCGATACCCGGCAATGCCGGGCTGTAAATGGTTTCCACCAGTTGTGGAAACATAATCAGTAGCGTAAGAAGCCACAGCGGTGGGCGACGAAGTGTGTTCATAGCAATATCCAAAGAGACAGAAAACAGGCGGGCATTATTGCTGAAAGGAATATGTCGTATTACCATTATCAGGACTTTAAATATCAAATATCAGACAGATAATGAAAATTGCCCCTGATGATGCTTTTGATGCGGATAGTTTTGATAAACCGGTAATCGGTATTGCTGCCGATATGGGCGTACATGATTCCGGGCGGCATAGTCATCTTCGTCATCAGCTACTTTTTTCGGCAGCGGGAAGTATTACGATTGAACTGGAGCAGGCCCTGTGTCTGCTACCGCCACGCCGTGCGGTTTGGATCCCGGCAGGCACGGTACATCGCGCCATAATGCGTGGTGTGATGGCTTATCGCTCTTTGTACTTTTCAACCACATTGCCGTTATCTGAGTTACCGCTGCAGATAGTCGAAGTTAATCCGCTGTTTTTTGAAGTGATAGAACGTATGGCCTTCTGGCCATGGGAAATGCCTGCCGCACAGCAGTCCAGCCTCATTGCCGTTTTTTGTGAGGAAATGCGTGCCGCCCGCAGTGAAAACTGGACATTGCAGTACCCCTCAGATCCACGGCTCAACGTGTGGCTCAAGGGATTACGCATGGGTGAATTGCCACCACGACTGAATCAATTGTCCCGACAGGTTGGGGCATGCGAGAGGACGATCAGCCGAATATTTATCAGGGATACCGGGATGAATTATCAGGACTGGCGGCAGCAATTTAGGTTGTTAAAAGCCATGGAAATGTTGGCTGATGGATGCCATATCAGCCAGGTCGCGCAATATCTGGAGTTTGTCAGCGACAGTGCTTTTATTGCTTTCTTCCATCAACATACCGGCACAACACCTGGCCGTTATTCGGGCAATATAATGCCGCAGAAGGATTAGGGGTATTACATATTAAGGATAATTTACCCAGTGATAGCAGAGTGGGAAGATTGTTTACTGATGGCAGAGAGAAGATCCTCTCTGCCAGCGGACGCTGCAATTAATCAAGAAGCGTTACATCAAGCAAACCAGCCGAACCTTGCGGATATCAGACTGAAAAGTCCTACAGCAGCAAATATATTTATCAGCACCACAGTTTTACTGGAAACATTCATTTTTGCCACCTTTCGTTTTAACCCTTATGGGTATAGTACGGCTTATAACTATCCGCAATAGTACGAATTCTGAACATAATGAAAATGGGTTGTTTTACAGCCGTTTTTCTTAAATTAATTAATAAAACTTGATGTGAGTCATGAAAAATAGCATATTGCGCGCGATTTTCTCTTCTGGCCAGGATGCCTTAAATGTCCCTATACCAAAAAATGTTGGTTTTTTATGCGGTGATGGCCGTCATCACGGCAATCATCACCTGGTTTCTTTCCCGCGATAAAAAGCGGATCCGCTTTCTTAGCGCGGTATTAGTCGGGGCGACCTGGCCGATGAGTTTTCCCGTTGCGCTGATGTTTTCTCTTTTCTGATGACGGCGTATACGCCGTTTCAGGAGAAAAGCAGGGCATCTAATCGTTTTTTGTCGGTTTCAGAGACATCCTGTGGGTGCTGATATCCCGCATTCTCATTCGCACGGGTGTACAAGGCAACCAGCCAGTCGTAAACGTAACGGCTTGCACCATGCGAGGGTTGTTCATCCAGCTTCGTCAGGCGTAGCATCGGCGATTGCTTCGGCGCGCTAAAAATAGCCGATCCTTTTTGGATCCTGCTGGCAGGGCGCTGTTCCTCAGCAACGTCGGCAAATCCAAGCCAGGTAATAAAATCACCAATATCGGCGTGTAACTGCGCGGCACAGACGTTTTCTCGCTGCATAATGCGCTGTAAGCGTTGTGGCATCTCCAGGCGATAACTGGTGGTGACGAGAATGTCGGCAACCTGCCTTAACGTACGGGGATCGAGTCGTAAACGGCGGGCATTATTTTCATCGCGACACCACTGGCGCACGTGGTTAATCCACATTTTGTGTGCCTGATATCCGGTCTCCTGACTTTCCGGCGAGTGTAGTGTGTCACGCACCTCGGCAAACAGGTCAATCTCTTCATTAAATAAACCGCTTACCTGCTCCTCGCGTGGTTGCTGAATACGCAGCAGCGACTCAAAAATGCGCATCGGCGGGAGCAAACCATCCAGCAGTTCGCCATGTTTTGCCGCTTGCGCCTGTAACTGGCGGATCACCGACTCGTGGCTATCCGATTCAGCTTGAGCGGGATTAATCCAGCTTATCAGCGTTTCGCGGATGCGCTGTTGATGCTGCTCGCGTAGAGAAGTCAGCCTGGCCTGGCGCTGCTGTGGTGAGGTTGCCTGAGTCAGCCATTCGACAAGACGTTGTAAGCTATGTTTATCCAGCGCCTGCAACGTACCCCAATGCAGCCCGGGCTTGCCCATCAATTGCTGCACGGATTCATCAAGGTTTTGCTGGGTACTAAAACGCGCATCCTGCGGGGTAATGGCCCAAACCACGCCCGGTAATGCAGCATCATGAACAGGTTGGGTATCGTTGACCCAGCCCAACAGCTTGCGGGTGATGACGGGCGTCTGGGCGCGGGCAGAGACCGCGTTGCAGATTAAGAGCACATCCGGTTGCAGGTGCTGGCGATAATGTTCCAGCATCCAGCCTAATTTTGCCTGCCACAGTGGATGAGGATGAGCATCCGGGGCGAGGGGAATATCGAGCAGATCGACATTCTCCAGCACCGAGTCTTCAACCGTCAGGACCAGCTCGCGCGTGAGTAACGCCAGTGACGACAAAGAAAGACTGACCGCATTGAGCAACTGATGATTCTCAATCGGATGAACCACCACATCGCTTTGCGTCTCATTATTGCCGGTCAATGCCACCTGGGTCAGGAAACTTTCGGCCGGTAAACCAAAATGATCAACCAGCAGGCTCAGCGGGGCCGCTAATTCTTGCGCGTGTCCGGTTTGTTGCAACGTGTGCGCCAGCGCCAGCCACTGCTGCGTCAGCTCTGGTTGTTCTCCCCACAGTAACGCCCAGGCGTTTGCCCGGGTAGTCAGGTCCAGTGCGGGCAGCAACGTGGCAAACTGATACCATAGTGCATCGTCAATTTGCTGCTGGTTTGCCGGTACGCAGGAGCGCCAGAAACGACCAATTGCCGCAACATCATGTGCGGTAATGCCCGGCACCGGGTGACGCTGACGCAGCGTTTGCCATTTTTCCAGGCGCGCCTCAATAATCGATTTCTCGACCTGTCGGTTGCCCGGGAGCGCGCTGAACTGGGCGATAAATAGCTGTACCAGTTCGGCTTCACTGAGTAATCGCAGACGCAACGGCCATTCGCTATCATGCGGATTTTCATCGCGCGTAAAGCGGATCGCCATATTGGTTGGTGCATGGCCCGGATTAATATGCGAGAAATAATCAAAGCTGCGATCCGGGGTAACAATATTCACTTTGCCAGTGGCATTGCAGCACAATGCCGCCAGCATATGTGCTTTTGCCGATTGTGAGTGTCCGTATAACCCTATACATCCTTGCGATGAAAAGGTCGTCTTCAGCGCAGATTCACTCACTGCGGCTAGCGTAAGCTGTGCCAGCAGGGCATCCGCTTCATCATCAAGACGCGCCGCACGTTGACGGGTATCTACCACCCACTCGATGGCGGCCTGCGCGGTATTTAACATCTTACTCATTTCAGGTACACGCTCCCGCTATCAATCCAGTAATGGCTTCCGCTATGGCGACGGTCTGCCAGCGTATTCAGTTTTAACGTTAAGGCATTGGCGGCAACGGGGGTGCCATCCTGTAACCAGGCATCACTCAGGATGAAGAATTCCGGGCCACTTTCTTTGCTGCCGCCGCGTAGCTGCAGCCGAACATTCAACACGCCATCTCCGGCGATAGTTTTTGCCAGTTCGGCAGAGTTTATGCTGAGCGTATACAGCGGCGTGGCAGGCCAGCGGCTGTTTGCCAGTTGCCGAAATCCTAACGTCACGTTGCCACGTAACGGGAAATGCAACCGGGTATCCAGCTTCGCCCCAGGTTTATCCAGATCAATATCGTGATACCAGATGTTCTCATCGCGCAGGGTATTGACCGTATTATCCAGCACACCGAGAAAGCGTACGGTCGAGTAAGCGCCGATATCGGCAGCTTTAAAGTTAAAACGTGGCAAACGCAAATCCAGCGCCAGGCTGCACAGCATAGCGCCTACAGCAGCGGTGGATTTAGGGTTACCAATCCGCCCCTGTTGGCTGAACGGATACCACTCATGCACGCGGTAGTTATCCATCCAGATCATACGGTTAACCGGAACAGGTTGCAGATGGCGGATCAACGCCTGTACACCCGGTAAACAGGCGGGCCTGCCGGTCACTAATAAGATATCGCAGCGATAATGTGAAATGGCCTCACAAACCGCGTGCAGTGGGGAAGTCAGGGTAAATTGCCCCGCCAATAGTGCTTCTTGTAACTGCCTGAACTGTACCTGTAACGGCACGCTCAGAACATCAAACGCTGGCGACCCTGCTGGCAACGCATGATCGATAGCCTGTTGGATGTAGTTCATCACGTTGCGCGTGGGGTGTTGACTCAGGAGTTCCCCAAAGGTGGCATGTAGTCCGGCGACCGGATCGTTAATATCGCTTTGTTCCCAGGCAGAGAGGACCGCATGACCAAGCGGCATAAAGAGCTGCAATGCCGTTTGTTGACGCAGAATTGCTTGAGTATCGATGCGCCCGGAATCGCCAAATAGCGTGGCCAGCAATGCGGCGGCGTCGGTCACGCCAGCCTGTTGTAAGCGGGTTTGCAGTGCAGGCAACACGCAGCGCTGAATCACGTCCAGCAGCATGTCATCGCCCGCAACTTTAAAACCTTCACGGAACAGCAGGTGCGGGGTAATTTTGACGTTCGCGCCAACGCCGTCATCAAGCTGGTAATGAACGACGGCCATATCCGTTGTCCCGCCGCCAATGTCGATCGATGCCACGCGCAGTGCACGGCCTTTAGTCTCACCAGGCTCCGGCAAACGGTCCGGGCGGGCAAGGGCGTTAAAGAACGATTCGGTGTGGCCATCGTAGTGTGAGATAGCCTCGTTATACAGCCACACCAGTTGCCCGCAACTGGCTTCATCCCATTCCATCTGAATTTCAGGTACGGGAACCACACTCTTTTCCTGCTGCTTACGGGTGGTGAAGTCTTCATCCTGCGGGTGCCAGCCCATTGCTTTCCAGACCAGGGCAATAGCTTCAAACATGCGCAGGCGGAAAATCTCGCGCTCCTGTTTGGGCATCGCCGACGGTAGGGTCAGGATCAGCGTCCGCAACTGACGAGGAGACGCCGGGAATCCGAGGCGCAAACGCGTCGCTACGCTGTTAATTTGCCCCAGCGCCTGGGCCAGTATTTCGCACAGCATATGCGTCATCAGCGTGCTGCGGCTGTATTGTGGTGAGAACACTGGCAGACGATCGTCCTGCGGCAGGCTGAACAGCGGTTGCCCGTCATCGTTCATCAGGTTCATCAGCGGGAAGGCGGTAGCCAGCGGTTCGCGCTGGGTTTTGCCATTCATCTGGCTAAAGCGCCAGTCATGCAGCACCGGCGTTTCATCCCACAGATAGCGGCGCGGGCTTGAGATCCCACTGTTGCCCTCGGTGCCCATACGCTGCATCGCCAGCTTACGGGCTTCATCACCCACACGCACAATCGACGGCCAGATAAAGGCGTCATCACGTCCGCTCTCAACGGAAAAGTGCTGCTTACCAAAGCGTGCTTCGGAAAACTCCAGCCGACTGGTGAATAGCGGATCGTTGAGGAACTGCGGCTCGCTTAACGAACGGACCTGCAATTCAGCGGTCTGACGCAGCCCGTCATTGGCATCCCCGTGATCTTCAATCAGGACACCACAGGTATGGGTATTACCGATATCCAAAATAAGATCGACGGGAATGGCGGGTGTGCTAAGGGTGTGCGTAACCAGTTTCACTTCCGGGACGGAAAGCTGCTCACCTAACAGGGTCAGCACATTCAGCCAGTGCGCCTGGTATTCAAAGTTACGCAGCGCCTGCTGGATCTCTTGTTCTGAGCGGTTCTCATGTTGGGTGACATGGTGCATAAAAGATTCGCGCAACCAGCCGTCAATCCAGGTCTGGTCAAGGAAATCAGCAATTTCGTTGTCATGCCAGGCCAGCGCAAACCGTGTACCGTTAAGCAGATCATTTTCGTTGGGGGTTAACGCCGCAGGGGCATTTTCAGTAAGCTGGCTGTCCAGCGCTACGGTAACACGGTGGGTGTTGCCCGCGCTGTCCGGCTGCGGCAGCTTTCGCACCTGCACGCGTGCCCAGTTATCCGGACCTTCAACAAACGTACGCGGCGGGTTAAAGCGCAAAAACGGCAGCGGCAGCCAGACGCCGTCGAGCACGTCCAGCGAATAGTGCAGCGTCTGAGTACTTTCCGGCTTCACCACTTCGGGTTGCGCGCCGGTGCTGCCCGGTAGGGTATAGCGTCCTGACGTCAGATCGAAGTCTAGTCTCAGTAGCGGACCGTTTGCCGTTTTGCGCACAAAGCGTCCATGGTGCGCAGATTCCTGCGGCGTGAGGCCGAAATCCAGAAATTGCACACCGCTATTGGCGATGAGCGTCACGCTCTGTTTGTAATCACACAGATTCACCAACATAAAATCAGGCACCTATCTTTTTGATCATCAGAGGGATTTCCGCGTGATCGTCATAACGCGCGGTACAGGCGGCGACGTCATTGGTTCCCGCTTTGCAGGTAATTTCAGGCATCGGATAACGTGAACCGTCGGTACAACGGGCATTGCCGCGACTCTTAATCATTAATTCACCCGACTGGTGCAAACCAGAGAAAATCTCGGCACGACAAACAATGTTGTCACCATGAACCACGCGCGCAGTGCCTTTATTGGCCTGGATCTGATAGCGCAGCGACGGCGCTTTGCCGCTCACCGGATCTTTAACATCGACCATGACGCGCCAGTTACCGTTGAGAAAACGCGTCGTTCCTGCCTTCATCTGGTTGGCATCCATCACCAGCGCATCTTTTGGAATCGCGGCGATCACCACCGGTCCTTCGACAGGTTTCTCTTTCTTCGCAGCGGGAGTCACTTCAGCACGATGCAGGGGCAGTACAGATGTCAGTGCTGGCAGCGATGCCATATCAACCTTAGCGACTTCAATAGCGGCTACTGCGGGTACGGGTTGGGTGGTCTGTTGCTTCCACAACAGCGGCCCAACGATGGCTGCAATAATCACTGCGGCAACGGGTAGGCTCCACAGCGGTATGCGGCGTATGGGCTTTTCATGTACCGGCGGGGCAGTGACTTCAGGTTCGTTAACAATAACCGGGGGTTGAGGTTCAGGTTCAGCCGGTTTTGGCAGATCAACGACCGGCGTCAGTAAGGGGACATCGGCCTCGGCAAAGGTAATTTCCGGTGCGATTTCATCTTCCTGTTCTGGCTCTGCTACGGTAACCACAGGAGGAACATCGGCAATGCGCAGGCAGTCGAGCACATCGTCGCGGGGATTTTCATTCAGATTGACAAAGCCCCAGAACGTAATAACGGGTTTGCCATCAACCAGAAACACGTGATTTTCACCGGGAAATTGGATGGCTTTTTCGAGCAGCGAGCCAAACAGCTGTAGGGAGGTTTTCCCCGATTGCAGACTTTTACGGCTCAGGGGCGCCGCATTTTCCAGCGTGCTCCCCAGATAGCGCAGCGCACGAAAACGTGCCTCTTCATCAGCGGCTTTCCACGCCACGGCTTTCCCTTCTATCGGGGAATACCAGTCAACCCGATCGCCGTTGTCGTTAATTTGTGGGATCGCCAGACAATCCACCATCGCCTGCTGTTTACGCAGACGAAGCGTTTCACGAATTTGCAATGCTGAATCAAACACGGCCTGACCACCGCCGCCCACGGCCTGATAGTCATCCAAATTGCCGCTGCGCAATAGAGTTTTTGCCACGTTGTTACCCCTTAGACTTCTTCACGTATCTACTTTACGTTTTATAAAAACGAGCAAACGGCGAAAGAGAGGCAAAAAGGGGCTAATTTTCATGGCATAGAGTGCCGGGAAAAATCTTGACGTTTTGAAAAAGACTTAAGGGAAATTAATTCGCTTGGAGTGATGAATTATTCAGCGAAATACACCGGATTAGAATAACCTGATAGTGATTTGTTATTGGTCAGTTTTTGTCAGCTATGCTCTGATATCCCTGTTAATAATAAAATAAGAAGGCTTATAACCATGATTGCAAGGAAAACGTTACTCGCGATGGCTCTCAGCGCTGTCTTACCGTCAGGCGCTGCGTTCGCGGCCAATACTGACACCATCATCTATTGCTCTGAAGCATCTCCGGAGTCATTTAACCCGCAAATCGCCAGTTCAGGTCCTTCATTTGTGGCCAGTTCACAGGTGCTCTACAACCGACTCATCAACTTTGATCCGGTAAAGAATACCCCGATACCGTCTCTGGCAACGGACTGGACGATTTCCCCGGACGGTAAAACTTACACGTTTACCCTGCGTCAGGGCGTGAAATTCAACAGTAATAAATTCTTTAAACCGACCCGCGACTTCAACGCTGATGACGTGATTTTCTCGGTATTACGGCAGAAAGATGCTGATCATCCGTATCACAAGGTTTCTCAGGGAAGCTACGAATACTTTAACGATGTTGGTCTGGATAAACTGATTAAAGAAGTGAAGAAGGTCGATGATTATCACGTTCAGTTTGTCCTCAATGAACCTAATGCCGCGTTTCTTGCCGACTGGGGTATGGATTTTGCCTCTATCCTTTCTGCGGAATATGCCGACGCGATGCTGAAAAAAGGCACCCCGGAAAACGTCGATAACTGGCCGATTGGCACCGGGCCTTACGTGTTGCAACAGTACAAGCAGGACTCGCAAATCCGCTATCTTGCCAACCCGAACTACTGGGATGGCGCCGTTCCAACGAAGCACCTGATCTTCTCAATCACGCCAAACGTCCAGACGCGGCTGGCAAAACTGCAAACCAATGAGTGCCAGATAATCCCGGCACCAGCCCCCGTACAGTTTGACGAGATTAAAAAGAATAAAGATTTGACGCTGCATTCGGTTGAAGCGCTGAACGTCGGATATCTGGCGTTTAATACCGAGAAAAAACCGTTTGATAACGTACTGGTGCGTCAGGCGCTAAACTACGCGACCGACAAAAAGGCCATTATTAACGCCGTCTTTTTAGGTTCCGGTACGGTGGCAAAATCGCCGATTCCGCCGAATATGATGGGCTTCAATAAAGATCTGCAGGATTACACTTACGACCCGCAAAAGGCGAAAGATCTGCTGAAGCAGGCGGGGCTGGAAAACGGCTTTGAAGCGACGCTGTGGTCAATGCCGGTTCAGCGCCCTTACAACCCGAACTCCCGACGGATTGCTGAGATGATCCAGAGCGACTGGGCAAAGGTGGGCGTGAAGGCGAAAATTGTGTCGTACGAGTGGGGGGAATATCTCTCCGGAATGCGTAAAGGTGAGCATGACACCGCATTGTTTGGCTGGATGTCAGACAACGGCGATCCGGATAACTTCGCCGATGTGCTGCTGGGCTGCGACAGCATAAAAACCGGATCTAACGCCGCGCGCTGGTGCGATAAAGAGTATAATTCGTTGGTTCAAAAGGCGAAGCTGGTGAGTAAACCGGAAGAGCGCGCCGCGCTTTACCAGCAATCGCAAGAGATTTTCTACCAGCAGGCTCCGTGGATAGCCTTGGCAAACGGTAAAACGTTCTATGCTACGCGCAGCAACGTTAGCGGATACAGCGTCAGCCTGATGGGCAGTGATTTTTCAAAAGCAAAATTAAATTAATGAGTTAAGGAGAGGTTATGTCGCATCTGGATGAGGTCAGCGCACGTGTTGATGCCGCCATTGAAGAGAGCGTCATTACGCATATGAATGAATTGCTGATTGAGCTCAGCGATGATGTCGCGTTGAGCCGGGAAGACCGCTATACCCAGCAACAGCGTTTGCGTACGGCTATCGCACATCATGGCCGTCAGCATAAAGAAGATATGGAAGCCCGTCGCGAACAGTTGACCAAAGGCGGCACAATCCTCTGATATTTCCCTTATCCGACCTACAGGCACGTTCTGTAGGTCTGATAAGCGAAGCGCCGTCAGGCAATTAAAATGAACGTCTCGCCACCAGCCACGCCCCGATGACCAACAGCACCGCGCCACAGACCGGACCTACCAGCGCCCGCAGCGGCACGCCGTGACTACGTAGAATATCCAGCACCAGCCCGCCGATTAACTGGCTAGCCACCAGCACCGCGATAGTGGTAGCGGCCCCCACATTTTGGTACCCACTGATGCTGGCAAAAACAAAGAACGATCCCAGCAATCCGGGGATGAGTGTCCACCAGCGCACGCTGGATACCAGTTCTCCAAATCCCGCAGCTCCTTGCTTAAACCACAGTATGCTGACAAACAGCACGATCCCGACCAGCGAGTTAAGCAACATGGCGATGAGGATCGTCGAGGATGTCTGGGTGATGCGTACCATCAAGGTATTTTGCACCACCAGACCAATACCTGCGGCAATCAGAAAGGAGAGGGTCAGCGTCTGGTTCATCTACGGGCATCCGGATCGCGGCGATCGTCTAGCTGTAACTGCATGAAGGTCAGATCCAGCCAACGGCCAAATTTGGTTCCAACCTGCGGCATTTGCGCGGTGGTTTTAAAACCCAGCAAGCTGTGCAGATGCAGTGATGCCTGATTCTGAGACTCAATACCTGCCACCATCACATGCTTGCCGCATGCGCGGGCTTCGTCTATCAGTCTGCTGAGCAGTGCCCGTCCTAGCCCTTTTCCCTGATGTTCAGGATGAACATACACCGAATGTTCAACGGTATGACGGAAGCCATCAAAGTTACGCCAGTCGCCAAAGGAGGCGTATCCTGTAACCACGCCATTCTCTTCACTCACCAGCACCGGATACCCCATCAATTGGCGGGCTTCATACCAGGAAATACGGTTTTCGGCATCGACCGTTTGATCGTTCCAGATAGCCGCCGTATGCAGTACCGCATGGTTGTAGATTTCTGCAATGGCGGCGCAGTCTTCTTTGCTGGCAAATCGAATTGACATGTTGAACCTCAGGGGTTGTTCACTATAGTATTACAATATGAATACTATTGAAGACAACATAAATCAACGGATCAGTGCAAGAATTCGCATTGAGCGGGAATCTCGCGGTTGGTCACTCACGGAACTTGCCGAGCGCGCGGGTGTGTCGCGGGCCATGATCCATAAAATAGAGCGCGGCGAGAGTAGTCCAACGGCTATGCTGCTGGGCAGGCTTTCCGGCGCGTTTGGCATCAGCATGTCTACCCTGATTGCGCGGGCTGAAATGCAGGAGGGCAAGCTATTGCGCTTCGTCGATCAGCCTGTTTGGCACGATCCACAAAGCCACTATCTGCGCCGCCATGTTTCACCGCGCAGCGATCTGCCTATCGATCTGGTGCAGATCGAATTACCTGCCGGAAGTGATATCCCGATGCCAGCCTCTTCCTATGTGCAGGCCAGACAACTTATCTGGTTACAGCAGGGGGAATTAGTCTTTGTCGAAGGGGACGTACGCCATGAAATGCAGGCAGGTGATTGCCTGGAACTTGGCCCGCCGAATGACTGTCGGTTTATCAATGAAACCGCGCAACCTTGCGTTTACCTGGTTGTGCGGTTAAATCACGTCGTCAGCTAAATAGCAGGAACGGGCTGCTACTATTGATGGATTCATGCCAAAAGCAGAGGAGCACATCATGGGTCAACAGACTAATCGTAACCGTCGTTGGGTACTGGCTTCCCGTCCACATGGCGCGCCAGTCCCAGAGAACTTCCGTCTTGAAGAAGATGAAGTCGCAACACCGGGCGAAGGCCAGATGTTGTTGCGCACCGTTTATCTTTCCCTTGATCCCTACATGCGTGGCCGCATGAGCGATGAGCCATCTTACTCACCACCAGTAGAGATTGGTGGTGTCATGGTGGGGGGTACCGTAAGTCGCGTGGTGTCATCCCACCATCCGGACTACCAGCCAGGCGAATGGGTATTGAGCTACAGCGGTTGGCAGGACTATGACATCTCCGACGGTAACGGGCTGGTGAAGCTTGGCGATCATCCCGAGCATCCCTCCTGGGCGCTGGGAGTTATGGGTATGCCGGGGTTTACCGCTTATATGGGTCTGCTGGATATCGGTCAGCCAAAAGCGGGGGAAACGCTGGTGGTAGCTGCCGCAACCGGGCCGGTTGGCGCAACGGTCGGGCAGATCGGTAAGCTTAAGGGTTGTCGGGTGATCGGTGTGGCGGGTGGGGCAGAGAAATGCCGACATGCCACCGAGGTATTGGGTTTTGATGTTTGTCTCGATCACCACGCACAAGATTTTGCGCAACAACTGGCAAAAGCCTGTCCGCAGGGTATTGATATTTATTACGAAAACGTCGGTGGAAAAGTATTTGATGCTGTCCTGCCGTTACTCAACACCTCAGCGCGCATCCCGCTTTGTGGCCTGGTCAGCGGTTATAACGCAACGTCGCTTCCGGCCGGACCTGACAGATTACCGCTGTTAATGGCAACGCTGCTGAAAAAGCGTATCCGCATGCAGGGTTTTATCATTGGTCAGGATTATGGACACCGTATTCATGAGTTTCAGCGGGAGATGGGGCGCTGGGTTAAAGAGGGCAAAATCCACTACCGCGAGCAGGTGACCGACGGTCTGGAAAATGCGCCACAAACCTTTATCGGTCTGCTGACCGGCAAAAACTTCGGCAAGGTAGTGATTCGTCTTGCTGAGGATTGATGCGTAAAGGTGGAAGACGGTGAATGCCTGTAACCAGGCCTGCTTCGTACAAAATGTAGGCCTGGTAAAATGCCAATGTCGTTATCTGGTATTCATGGAGAAAATAAGAAGGTTACTACCCGAAAGCGAATAAACACTCCACATTGAGATAAATAATGATTACTATTCTCATTCTTAAAATGGCAAAACCATGATTTTGCTCATTGAAGCTATGTGAAGCAGTAACAAACGAATTTATCAAAGGGAGTCGTCATGTCTTTACGTCATCTGTTTTCGCCGCGTCTGCGTGGTTCTTTACTGTTAGGTTCACTGCTCGTTGCATCATCTTTTACTACGCAGGCTGCAGAAGAACTGCTGCGCAAAGCCGTCGGCAAAGGCGCCTATGAAATGGCGTACAGCCAGCAAGAGAACGCGCTGTGGCTGGCGACCTCACAGAGCCGCAAACTGGATACCGGCGGGGTGGTTTATCGTCTTGACCCGGTCACCCTCGAAGTGACCCAGGTGATTCATAACGATCTCAAACCATTTGGTGCCACCATCAACAACGCCACGCAAACGCTGTGGTTCGGCAACACGGTAAACAGCGCGGTTACGGCGATGGATGCCAAAACCGGTGCGGTGAAAGGACGTCTGGTGCTGGATGCGCGTAAGCGTTCTGAAGACGTTCGCCCACTGCAGCCGCGTGAGCTTGTCGCCGATGATGCCACCAACACGGTATACATTAGCGGTATTGGTAAAGAGAGCGTGATTTGGGTGGTGGACGGTGAGACGATCAAGCTGAAGGACACCATCCAGAATACCGGCAAAATGAGCACCGCTCTGGCTGTCGACAGCAAGGCTAAACGCCTGTACACCGCCAATGCCGACGGTGAATTCATTACCATTGACACCGCCACTAACAAAATTCTCAGCCGCAAAAAACTGCTGGATGACGGGAAAGAGCATTTCTTTATCAACCTGAGCCTGGACACAGCGGGCAACCGCGCATTTGTCACCGACTCTAAAGCGGCGGAAGTGCTGGTAATCGATACCCGTAATGGCAATGTACTGGCAAAAGTAGCCGCGCCGGAATCCCTGGCCGTGTTGTTCAACCCAACGCGTAATGAAGCCTACGTGACTCATCGCCAGGCCGGTAAAGTGAGTGTGATCGACGCGAAAAGCTATAAAGTCGTCAAAACATTCGAGACCCCAACGTTCCCGAATAGCCTGGCGCTCTCCGCCGATGGTAAAACCCTGTACGTCAGCGTGAAACAGAAATCTACCCGTGAGCAGGAAGCCACCCAGCCGGACGATGTTATTCGTATTGCGCTATAAAACATCCGGAGGGGGAAACCCCTCCTGTCATTTCTCTAAACCCCACGATACGCCTCGTTACACCCCGCCAGTAGCCCGAGCCACTTCAGGGACTTACACTACGCCCTCAACGGCTAACTGAATAACACGGGAATACCATGAAAAAGCCATTTATCTGTCTTTGTGCAGGCGTAATGCTGTTTACCCTTGCAGGATGTACCACCGATTACGTCATGACGACCAAAAGCGGACAAACCATCACCACCCAGGGTAAGCCAAAACTGGATAAAGATACGGGAATGACCAGCTATACCGATCAGGATGGAAATGCGCGGGAAATTAACAGCAACGATGTAGCGCAGTTGATTGAAGCGAACTAAAAATGAAGGCCTGAAGGGTTAACCAGTCAGGCCTTCAGCCATTACGGCGCGGTGCGGTGGATTTCCGCGACGCGTTTACGTACGCCGAACCAGCCTGCAACCAGCAGGATGGCAATCAACGGTAATGACGCAATGGTGTAGGTGCCGTTTGGATAGTCAAACGCCATCAGCACCAGCACGCTCAGCAGGAACAGTAGGGTTAGCCACGAGGTAAACGGAGCGCCCGGCAGTTTAAAGCTGACGTCTGCCGTTTTACCTTCTTTTATGGCCCGGCGCAGACGCATCTGACAGACCATGATAAAACCCCACGACGCAATAATGCCCAACGACGCGAAGTTCAACACGATCTCAAACACCTGCGACGGTACCAGATAGTTCAGAAATACCCCGACGACATAGACGACCAACGTGGCGAGGATCCCAGCCCAGGGTACCTGTTGACGGCTCATTTTAGCCATGAATTTAGGCGCCGATCCGCCCATCGACATGGAACGTAAAATACGCCCGGTGCAGTACAGCCCAGAGTTAAGGCTGGAAAGCGCCGCGGTGAGCACCACAATATTCATGATACTGCCGATATACGGCACGCCCAGTTTGGAGAAGAAGGTAACAAACGGGCTTTGCCCCGCCTGATAGGCATTCCACGGTAGTAACAGAACCAGCAGCACGACAGAACCCACATAGAACAGACCAATACGCCAGATAACGCTATTGATCGCTTTTGGCACCATGGTTTGCGGATCTTTGCATTCTCCAGCAGCGGTTCCCACCAGTTCAATGGAGGCAAACGCGAAAACCACCCCCTGGACCAGTACCAGCGCCGGCAGCAGGCCATGTGGGAAGAATCCACCGTTGTCGGTGATCAGGTGAAAACCGGTGGTGTTACCATCCAGCGGCTTTCCAGTGCCTAAAAAGACGGTACCCACCACCAGGAAAATCACAATCGCCAGCACTTTGACCAGCGCAAACCAAAACTCCATCTCCGCGAACCACTTCACGCCGATCATGTTCATGGTGCCGACAATGGCCAGCGCGCCGAGGGCGAACACCCACTGCGGTACATCACCAAATGCGCCCCAGTAATGCATATACAACGCCACCGCGGTGATATCGACAATGCCGGTCATCGCCCAGTTGATGAAGTACATCCAGCCAGCCACATAGGCGGCTTTCTCACCTAAAAATTCGCGAGCATAGGAGACAAAGCTGCCGCTGGAAGGGCGATGTAAAACCAGTTCACCAAGCGCACGCAGTATAAAGAACGAAAAAATACCGCACACCAGATAAACCAGCGCCAAAGCAGGACCCGCCATTTGCAAGCGTGCGCCAGCCCCTAAAAACAACCCGGTACCGATTGCGCCGCCAATGGCGATCATTTGTACCTGTCGATTACCCATCGCTTTGTGATACCCCTCTTCGTGGGCATTCAACCAGCGTCGTTTCGCCGCATGTTGTTCCGCGGCTTGCGTGTTGTTTGTGTTCATTACTTTTCCTGTTGACCTGACAAAAATACAAAATCCTTTTTGCCGCACCTGCTGCGGCGAAAAACAGCCTTAACCTTCATTGTGTTATGGGGGAAAACTGCCGGCCGAGCATCCTACATTCAATTGTTCGGTTCCGCAAAGCCCCGATAACAAGAATTCAGCATTTTTGTACAGCCAGCACTGGCGCGGTGTGGCCTCGATTCAGCCAATAAAAGAGAAGGGCGTAAATACGTGGAGAGGTGTGCGCTTATCGAGACATTCACCCGATAAGCGCCGTAAGGTTATGCTGATACGCCAAAGACCTGAACGGCCTGCTGTAAGCGCGATGAACGTTGAGTCAGATCGGCGGTAGCATCGGTGACACGCTCCACCATCTCGGCGTTATTGTGTGTCATGGTGCCAACGCGTGAAATCGAATCGTTAATCAGATCCAGCGCCTGGGTTTGCTCACGCGTCGCCAGACTAATATCTTTGATCATCATCGACATCTGCAGGACATCGCCAATCATCCCAGTGAGATGCGTTTCCGTTTGCTCCACCATTTTGACGCCGCTGTTAACGTTGGCGACGTTCTTCTCAATCAGCTGTTTGATCTCTTTTGCTGCCGACGCCGAATGCTGCGCCAGATTACGGACCTCTGCCGCCACAACGGCAAAACCACGCCCGGACTCCCCGGCCCGCGCGGCTTCAACCGCGGCATTGAGCGCCAGAATATTAGTCTGGAAAGCAATACTGTCGATAACGCCGATGATGTCGACTATCTGCCCGTTGTCACGCGATATCGCCTGCATCATGGCGATAGTTTGTTTCATAATATCGCCGCCTTCTGCCGCATTGGCGCTGGTTTTATCGGCCATGGTCATAGTATGAGCCGCAGTCTCAGCAGTTTGCTGTACCGCGCTACCAATTTCTTCAATGGCGGCAGCGGTTTGTTGCAGGTCGGCGGAGGTTTCTTCTGAACGCTTGTGCAGCGCCGTACCTTCTTTTGATACCCGCTGACTGATGGCGCGAATACCGGATATTTGCGTACTGACATCATCGACCAGGGAATTCAGATTAAGCCCGGACTGATTAACCAGACGCATCAGCATTCCGATCTCATCCACCCGATTTAAATGACAGTTATCAGGTTTTCTCCCGGATACCACTTTCTTCATTTGCGTCAGTAGCGTATTAACTGGCTGACAAATTTGATACTTAAGGTAAATAGCAAGCATCAGAAATAAGAACAATAACCCTCCCGCCTGAATAAATGGATTAACAGGAGCGAAGAGAAATAGCACAGCGAGCAGGGCGATTACCCCTAAAGAATAATTGACGCGCTGGCTAATACTCAGCCATTTAAACATTGATGCCCATGACAATATTCCGCGACGAATGATAATGCCTTTAAAAAGACGAAACCCTTTAAGCTGCTGATTATTAATTTTTTGATATAAGCTTTCGCTTTGAGTTATTTCATCGCGCGAAGGAACGGTACGCACCGAGATGTAGCCGGTGAGTTTTTCATTGTGCCAGACTGGCGTAACGTTGGCGCGAACCCAGTAATGGTCGCCATTCTGTCGACGGTTTTTCACCATCCCCGTCCAGCTGTCTCCCTGCTGTAGCGTGTACCACATATCGGCGAACGCCGCGGGAGGCATATCGGGATGGCGAATAATATTATGCGGTTCGCCCATTAACTGGTGTTCGTTAAATCCGCTGGCATCAATAAACGCGGAGTTGGCGTAGGTAATATGACTTTCTTTATCCGTCGTAGAAAGCAGCGTCGCTTTATCGTTAAGTGCGTGCTCAATTTGTGTAACGGGCATGTTACTTTTCATAGAGGTCCCATGGTGCTATGTATAATCCATACAAAAATCCCCGCAATAAAATCGGGGGATATTAAAATCTGTTTTAAACCGTTTTAATAAGAAACGTTGCATTCTCTACTAATCATCAATTCTGTGGAAGTAGTTAAAATAAAAATTCCTATGTAAATCATTCATCCTGTGTCATAAAAGTGAAACAATTAATACAAGCGCATAACGTGACAAGTCGTTTAAACTGACTTAACGTAAATCGCGTTAAAAAACCTTTTCGTAAAAAGAAAACTGGCATGAAATGATTTTGATGTTATTACCGTGATGCCAACGACCCTATTATATTTTGTAGGCTATTAATTGCGGGTGTTTTTCTGTTTAGCGTTACAACCAGTACTGGGCGATCCAAATTTTAACCCTGGCAGCGACAGGGGCTGTTATCTACTTTTTAGCTGAGTAAATGTGAATTAAATGTTTCAGTATGGCTATTTGATAAATTAATAATAAAGACATGTTAACAAACATAGGCTCGTAACATGTCATATCGCCTGAGTATTCTGGATAAAAGCCCCATCGGTGAAGGTGAAACTGCCGCGACCGCGCTTTCCCGGACGTTGCGCCTGGCGCAACTGGCAGAAGAGTGGGGGTACCATCGTTTCTGGATCGCGGAACACCATAATACGGCACAGCTGGCCAGCCCATCGCCGGAGCTGGTGATCGCCTGGATACTCGGGCAAACCCAGCATATCCGCGTAGGTTCCGGCGGCGTAATGCTGCAACATTACAGCCCGTACAAAGTGGCGGAAAACTTCAATCTTCTGGCATCGCTGGCTCCTGGACGTGTTGATCTCGGCGTAGGGAAAGCCCCTGGCGGCTTACCGCTGTCGACCCAGGCGTTACAGCATGGGCTGCATCAGGAAGAAAAAGGCAGTTTTGCCGACCAGCTTTCTTTGCTTAACGATTGGCTGGCGCTGAGCGGAACGGAAAGCGGGGAAACGGTATTCCCGACGCCAATTCCACCGATACCACCGGAAAAGTTTGTACTGGGAGCCAGTGTACAAAGCGCGCAGTTAGCAGCGCAATCCGACTGGAATTTCATCTTCGCAGCGCACCTCAATGGTGACAAAGCGTTATTGCATGACGTTTTGTCCTTCTGGCAGACCCACTGTGCACGCCCGACGATAGTCGCCGTCCAGGTGATTGTGGCTGACAGTTACGACACCGCTGCGCAACTGGCGGAAAACGTACAAATCTGGGGCGTGGAGCTGGAAGATGGTCAACGTGTCACGGTAGCCAGCGAAGAACAGGCGCTGGCGTTTGCCGCTCAGTCTGGCAGCCCACCACGCAAAATCGCGCGTCGTGAGCAGGCGTTGCTACACGGCACCGCTCAGGAGGTGATGGCAAAGCTGAATGCTCTGCATACGCAATTTGGCATTGACGAGTTCATTATCGACACGCCAGTGGCGCAAGGGCATGCGCGTCTGACATCGCTGCGTTTGTTAGCGCAAGCCCATAACGCCGTGGAGGTGCTCTGATGACTCTCGGCTCAACGCTTATCGACTGGCGTCGTGAACTACATCAGCATCCGGAGCTTTCCCTGCAGGAGGAAGCAACCACGGCGCGCATTCACGCCTGGTTGCACGCTGCGGACGTCGACATTCTGCCGTTCGAGCTGAAAACCGGTCTGGTCGTGGAAATTGGTCAGGGAGAAGATGTCATCGCGCTGCGGGCGGATATCGACGCGCTACCGATAGAAGAAAGCGCCGATGTTCCGTTTCGTTCACTCACGCCGGGCGTGATGCATGCCTGCGGGCATGACGTCCATACCAGCGTCATGCTTGGTGCAGCACTGCTGCTAAAACAGCAGGAAATAACCTTACCGGGGCGAGTACGTATTTTGTTTCAGCCAGCTGAAGAGAGTTTCGGCGGCGCAAAAACGTTGATCCGCGCCGGTGCGCTGCAAAACGTAGCGGCTATTTTCGGTATGCACAATGAGCCCGGTTTGCCGGTGGGCGAATTTGCCACACGCGGCGGCGCATTTTATGCCAATGTCGACCGCTTCGTACTGCGCATTAATGGCAAGGGCGCACATGCGGCGCGTCCGCATGAAGGTAAAGATGCCATCCTGCTCGCCAGCCAGTTGGTAACGGTGCTGCAAAGCGTTGCCAGCCGCGACATAAACACGCTGGATTCGGTGGTGCTCAGCGTGACCCGTATTCAGGGGGGAAACACATGGAACGTACTGCCGGAGTCCGTTGAGCTGGAAGGGACACTCAGAACGCACCGAACCCAGGTGCAGCAGCAGGTTAAGGCCCGCGTTAATGACATCGCCGCCGGATTTGCCCACGCCTTTGGCGCACAAATCGACGTAATCTGGCATGCGGGACCAACCGCATTGGTAAATGATGATCGTTGGGCCGATATTGCCACCGCGGTGGCGAAACAGTCAGGCTATACCACCCACCATGCCGACCTGCATATGGGCGGGGAGGATTTTGCCGTCTACCTGCAAAATACACCTGGCGCATTTGTCAGTATTGGCAGCGCCAGTGAATACGGATTACATCACCCGGGATTTAATCCGGACGAGCGTTTAATTGAACCTGCCGCGCACTACTTTGCGCAGTTAGCAAAAACGGCATTCGCACACCTTTAAGTTTACCTGTTGGGTAGGGGTTATTATGGCTGAAAATCGGCAACTACGGCTCGGCACTATTCTACATGGCGCATCGGGAAATATGTCCGCGTGGCGCCATCCGGCGGCTCAGGCTGATGCCAGTATTAATTTTGATTTTGTCAAAGAGACAGCGCTTATTGCGGAAAAAGGGAAGCTGGATTTTATTTTTGTCGCCGATGGTCTGTATATTAATGAAAAATCAATCCCACACTTTTTAAATCGTTTTGAGCCGCTGACAGTATTATCCGCTTTGGCCAGTATCACCACGAATCTGGGGCTGGTTGGCACGGTGTCCACATCATACAGCGAGCCGTTTACGACCGCACGGCAGTTCGCTAGCCTGGACCATCTCAGCAAGGGGCGCGCGGGTTGGAACGTGGTGACGTCGCCTCTGGAAGGATCGGCAAAAAACTATTCTCGCGCCCAGCATCCAGAGCATGCCCAGCGTTATCGTATTGCCGATGAATATTTACAGGTAGTGAAAGGGCTGTGGGATTCCTGGGAAGATGATGCTTTTACCCGTAATAAAACAAGTGGGGAATTTTTTAATCCGCAAAAACTGCATACGCTTAATCATCATGGAGATTATTTCCAGGTTGCCGGGCCCTTAAATATTGGGCGTACACCACAAGGTCGTCCGATTATATTTCAGGCGGGAGCTTCAGCAGATGGCAAGAAATTAGCGGCGCAGCATGCTGATGCCATTTTTACCCATCAGGAGTCGCTGGCAGAGGCTAAAGCGTTCTATCAGGATGTAAAAAGCCAGCTGGAAGTCGCCGGACGACATCCCGATCAACTGCATATATTCCAGGGCGTCAGCGTTATTGTTGGCGACAGCGCAGAAGACGTTGAGCAGCAGTATCAGACTACCGCTGCGCTGGTCTCCGTTACTGACGCGCTGAACTATCTTGGCCGCTACTTTGAACATCATGATTTTGCCCAATATCCGCTGGACGCACCGTTCCCGGATCTGGGCTCTCTCGGACAAAACAGCTTTCGCAGTACGACTGATGAGATCAAACGCAACGCACGCGAGCGTGGTTTAACACTTCGTCAGGTTGCTCTGGAAGCGGCCAGTCCACGTCCGCGTTTCAGCGGCACGCCACAACAGGTTGCCGACGGCTTGCAGCAGTGGTTCGACGAAAAAGCCGCAGACGGTTTTATCATCCAGGGCGGAACGCCGGATACCTTCCCGCGTTTTGTCGAACAGGTTGTCCCCGTGCTTCAGGCGCGCGGCCTGTTCCGCCATGAATATCCCGGTACGACCCTGCGCGCAAGCCTGGGATTAGCGACACCTGCAAATCAATTCACACAATAAGAGAAAAACGCTATGCAGAAAAAATCAGTATTTCTCACGCTGTCACTGGCTTTAAGCGCGACCGTTTGGGCAAATGAGGTGACGATTAACGGCACCGGCGTAAGCCTGGAAGCCAATAAAGCGCCGATCAATACAGCTAAGAATCCGCAGGCGATTGCGCAGTTGCCCGCAAACCTGCACCTGGCCGTACCGGGTAAATTCACCGTGGCGATTGCCGGGCTCAGCCAGCCGCCGCTGACCGTCTTTGCCGATGACAATAAAACGCTGATCGGCAGCGAGGCGGATATCGCGCGTCTGGTGGCTGACAGTTTGGGGCTGGAACTTAACGTTGTACCTACGTCATGGGAAGACTGGCCGCTGGGCGTCACTTCCGGCAAATACGATGCCGCGATCAGCAATATTACCGTCACCAAAGCACGCAAAGAAAAATTCGATTTCGCGACGTATCGGAAGGACTCTCTTGGCTTTTATGTCAGAACCGGTAGCAAGCTGAAGAAAATCGAGCAGGCGGAAGATATCGCAGGACTACGCATTATCGTCGGTTCGGGGACTAATCAGGAAGCCATTCTGTTGGCCTGGAACGATGAGAACGTGAAGAAAGGGTTACAGCCGTTTACGCCGGTGTATACCAAAGATGATGCCGCGCAAACCCTGGCCCTACAGTCGGGCCGCGCCGATGCCTACTTCGGTCCTAATGTAATCGGCGCGTGGAAAGCTGCACTCAACGGTAAAACGCAATTAGTGGGTAGCGTTGATGGCGGTTGGCCAAATGCGGCACATATCGCTGTGACGCTGAAAAAAGACAGCGGTCTGGTTCTGCCGGTACAAACCGCCCTCAACGGCGTGATTGGCAACGGCGACTATGACAAGGTGCTGAATCGCTGGGGAGAAGGGGTGGAACGCATTCCACAATCTGAAATCAACCCGGCCGGTTTAGGCGACTAAGGAGGTCATCGTGAGCGATCAATTTCGCGTGCTCTCACCGGAAGCCAGCGAGCTGCAGCCCATTTTGAACGGTCTGTTCGGTGAATATGCCGCCCGCTATGGCGATTACTTTTCTCGCGACGCTGAAGTGGAACTGACCGAATGGTATCTGGCGCCGCAGGGACTTTTTGTGGTACTGGAGCGCCGCGGCGAAATTATCGCCACCGGGGCTTACAAACCTTACGACAAGGACACCGCCGAGATTAAGCGTATCTGGACAAAAAGCAGCCTGCGTCAGCAGGGGCTGGCGGCGCGCGTGGTGCAGGAACTGGAACGTAGAGCGCTGCTCGCAGGCTACAGCCGGATTTATCTGACCACGGGATTTCGCCAGCCGGAGGCCGTCAGACTTTATTTAAGCCAGGGCTACGATCCGCAATTTGATACGACGCGCGATCCCGAAGATTACAGCCTGCCGCCGTTTGATGGACGGCTGCGCTTTACCAAACTGCTGACTATTGCCGGTCAGGCCAGAATCGCCTGAGGAGAGAAAATGAAAACGACAGATAGCATTAGAGTCGTACCGGCACGTTATCCCATGCGTACCGTAGGCGCGGTCATTGCCTTTTTTGCCCTTGCGGTAATTCTCCAGTCCGTGGCGTTTAATCCGCGCTGGGAATGGAGCGTGTTTGCCCGCTGGTTCTTTGATCCGGTTATCTTGTCCGGCCTCGGGCAAACGCTGTTACTGACGCTGATCGGGACGCTGTTGAGTATTGTCATCGGCGGTCTGCTGGCGTTGGCACGGCTTTCATCTTCCTGGCTGTTGAACGGTCTGGCATGGGGGTACATCTGGCTGTTTCGTTCGTTACCGCTGATTGTGGTGCTGATCGTTTTGTACAACTTCTCCTATCTGTACGACACGTTGACGATTGGTATTCCGTTCACTCCCATTCAGTGGGGAAGTTTTGAGACCATCAATGTACTCGGTCAGTTTTCCACTGCGGTGGTTGGCCTGACGCTGGTGCAAAGCGCCTATACCGCTGAAATTATTCGGGGTGGATTTTTAGGGGTCGATCACGGTCAGTACGAGGCAGCGGCAGCACTGGGCTTACCAGCAGGGCGACGTACGCTGCGGATTATTCTGCCGCAGGCGCTGCGCACTATTTTGCCTGCTGGATTCAATGAAATCATCAGCCTGGCGAAAGGGACGGCGATGGTATATGTGCTGGCAATGCCGGAGCTGTTCTACACCATCCAGATGATATATAACCGCACGCAGGAAGTGATCCCGCTGCTGATGGTGGGTGCGGTGTGGTATCTGGTGATCACCAGCGTCCTGTCGTTAATTCAGCACCTGGTTGAACGTGCGTTGGCACGCAGCGAACGACGTTCAGCGATCAACACAGCCCGGGTGAGTCGTGCAGAAAAACGCAGTCGTCAACGTCCACAGCAGGAGGCCATCCATGTCCCGCTCGCCTGAAGGCCATATTTCTATTACCGGCGTTAGCAAATACTTTGGTCGCCACAAAGCGCTGGATAATGTGTCGCTGGAGATCCCTCCCGGTACGGTAACGGTTATTCTTGGCCCGTCCGGTTCAGGGAAATCCACACTCCTGCGGGCCATCAACCATCTGGAACGCGTCGATGAGGGGTTTATTCAAATCGATGGCGATTACATTGGCTATCGTCGGCAGGGAGACAAGCTGTATGAGCTGAAAGAGGCGGAAATTTTGCGCCAGCGCGTTAACGTCGGCTATGTGTTCCAGAACTTTAATCTGTTCCCGCACTTAACGGTTCTGGAGAATCTGATTGAAGCGCCCATTGCGCACGGACTGGCAACGCGTAAAGCCGCCACCGAGCGGGCATTAACTCTGCTTGATGCGGTAGGGTTACGGAATAAAGCCGATGCCTGGTCGCGCCACTTATCCGGAGGTCAGCAGCAGCGTATCGCTATTGCCCGTGCGCTGGCGTTAAATCCGCGCGTCATGCTGTTTGATGAGCCTACATCTGCACTGGATCCTGAACTGGTCGGTGAAGTACTGGATGTCATTAAAGCGCTGGCGAAGTCGGGAACCACGCTGGTTGTGGTAACGCATGAGATTGGCTTCGCCCGGGAAGTGGCGGATCAGGTGGTGTTTATGGTCGATGGCAAAATCATCGAGCAGGGCAGCAGCGAGCAAGTGCTGAATCATCCACGCCACACGCGCACTCAGCAGTTTTTGTCGAAAGTGCTTTGAGACAAGGCTGTGCCGCACAGAGATTACAGAGTGACGACGATTTTGCCTACCTGGCCGTTGGCTTCCATGTATTGATGTGCTTCGACGATATCATCAAAGGCAAAGGTTTTATCAATCAGCGGTTTGAGCTGGCCAGACTGCAATCCTTCAAAGATAAACCGTTTCGCCCGCGCAAGTTTTTCTGCGTCCGTGGTGATTTCGAAAATCTCATAGCCGCGGAAGGTCAGATGACGACCGAGTATCTCAATGACCGGGATAGAAAGGTCACGTGAATCAAGCGAACCATACTGGAAAAAGAGCCCACCGGCTGGCATCACTTGGGCAATTTTTGCCACCGCTGGGCCACCGACCGGATCGAACACCACGCGGGTTCCTTTACCCTCAGTAATCCGCTGAATCTCGGCCACCAGATCCTGCTCCTGGCTTGCAATAACCTCTGCCGCGCCCAGTTGCAGCAACTGATCACGTTTCTCACTGGTCCGTGTCATCGCAATCGGTTTTGCTCCCCGCATGTTAGCAATCTGAATTGCCGCCAGTCCGACGCTGCTGGAAGCAGCATTGATCAGCACGTTATCACCGGGCTTAATATCCGCATATTCAACCAGCGCACCGAAAGCGGTCACATACATCATCCAGCTGGCAGCAGCCTCGATAAAGCTTAGGTTTTGTGGATGCTTTACGACCGCGTGAGCGGGGGCATTAACGACTTCACCATACATTCCATATTGATGAAAGCTGAATGCCGGGATGACGCTAACGTAATCGCCAGGTGCAAACTCACGTACGTTGTCTCCCACTGATTCAATGACTCCGGCAGCTTCATAACCCAGTCGCGCCGGGAAATTAGGTTGGTAAATATACTGTCCGGTGCGGTACATAACTTCCGCACGGTTGATACCAATAGCCCGCACGCGGATCTGAACCTCATTTGCATCAGGCGCGGGAACCTGCATCTCCTGAATCTTCAGGACTTCAGCGCCACCAATTTGATTAAAAACTACGACCTTAGACATAGCAGACCTCAGTAAATTGTTCTGTATTGGGTCTGCACAATTTAACGAGTCAGATGAGAGTGAAAAACCGTTGTTGCGGAACTTCACTATTACTTATTTTGTAATAATCCCTGAAGCCGCGGTTTTTGTTGACTAAAAAGTTCGCATAACCAGTCAATGAATACCCGAACCCGAGGGGCGAGATGACGTCTGTCCGGGTAAAGCACCGAAACTGGTTTTGATTCTCCGGTATAATCGGCCAGCACCTCAACAAGCTGGCCTGACTGAAGATAGGGCGCAAGGACAGCATGAACGCCACGTATAATGCCGAGTCCAGATAAGCAGCCGGTCAACAGAATATCGGAGTTATCAACGCTTATCCGCCCTGCGGGGGTGAACGATTCGGTTTTACCTCTATTGACGAAGGTCCATTCCAGCGCTTCGCGATGACGCTCGCTAAAAAAGTTAAGCGCCTGGTGTCGGGATAAATCCTCTGGCACCTGCGGCACCCCCTGTTTTTGCAGATAATCCGGTGAAGCACAGGTCACCATTTTGACCTCACCAAGCCGCCTGGAGATCAAGGTCGAATCTTGTAGCTCGCCAATACGGATCATGCAGTCGATGCCTTCGGCAAGCATATCGATTCTACGGTCGGTGGAGGTGAGTACCATCTCGATGTCAGGATATCGCGACTGGAAATCTTTCAGCGCAGGAACTAACACGGAGTGCGCCAGCGACAGAGGTGCATTAACCCTGAGTTTTCCGCGCGGCGGGCGGGCAGGTGAAAAAGAAGCCATGATGTCATCAACGTCACTGAGCAGGATTTTTGTGCGTTGGTAAAAGGCATCACCTTCTTCTGTCAGACTCACTTTACGAGTCGTGCGGTTAAGCAACTTTGCCCCCAGATCGTCTTCAAGATGTTGGATAGCTTTGGTCACCGCAGGGCGGTGCAGGTGTAACACATCTGCGGCTCTGGCAAATCCACCTTGCTCAACAACCTGTACAAAAATGTTCATGTATTCAAACATACTGGAACGCATTGCTTATTCTCCCCCGGTATTCGACCATTGTTATTATGAAAGTAATAATCATGTCTGCATAGGTTGCCGAATGCTGCTCTACACTTAGGGTTTTAACGTTGGGGGTTGCAGCATGATTAAGGTCTATGGGGTACCGGGCTGGGGATCGGCCATCAGTGAAGTGATGCTCACACTGGCGGAGATCCCTTACAGCTTTATTGATGTGGACGGTTTTGACAGCGATGGTCCTTCGCGGGAGTTGCTTAATACAATGAATCCACTATGCCAGGTGCCCACGCTGGTACTGGAAAATGGCAGCGTAATGACGGAAACGGCGGCGATCGCGCTGATGATCCTCGATCGTCGCCCCGAACTTTCACCACCCGTTGGACACGCCGAACGCCAGCAGTTTCAGCGTCTGCTGATATGGTTGGTGGCAAATGTCTATCCCACGTTTACCTATGCCGATTATCCTGACCGATGGGTACCGGACGCCCCGGCGCAGTTGAAAAAGAGCTGCATTGAGTACCGTAAATCCCTCTATATGTGGCTGAACAACCAGCTAAGCGCCGAGCCGTACGCATTTGGGGATCAGCTAACACTGCTGGACATTTACATTGCCGTTATGCGCACCTGGGGACCAGGGCATGACTGGTTTCAGGACAACACGCCGAATATTAGCGCCATCGCCGATGCGGTTTGTCAGCATCCGAGGCTGCGTACCGTACTGAAAAGCAATAAGATTATTTGAGTAAAAAACGCTGTTCCGCAGGAGTGCAAATCCCGGAACAGCGGGCGAACTATCGCCATAAGTTTTAAATTACGCGACAGAAGGGGTCAGCGTAATACGATCCAATGGACCCACGATAAACAGATAAGAAATCAGACCAATCAGCCCCATCGAACCGACGTACAGAATGGCGTAATCAAAAGACTGGGTATTCGCCAGAATGATGCCGATCACCAGTGGCGTGATGATACTGGCCATATTGCCGCACATATTGAAAACGCCACCTGCAATACCGAGCACTTCTTTTGGCGAGGTATCGCTAAGTACGCACCATCCCAGATTGCCAAAACCTTTGGCGAAAAACGCCAGACTCATCGCCGCGATCACCACAAATTCTGACGAGGTGTAGTTGGCGATAACGATGACGCAGGAAAGCAGCATTCCGCAGATAACCGGCAGCTTACGGGCAATCGTCAGGCTGTAGCCGCGCTTTAAAAGCCAGTCGGAGAAAACACCGCCTAATAATCCACCGATAAAACCGGCAATGGCAGGGATACTGGCGACAAACCCCACTTTGAGGATCGACATGCCTTTCGCCTGATACAGATAAGTAGGGAACCAGGTCAGGAAGAACCAGGTAATGGATGTCACGCAGAACTGTCCGATATATACGCCAATCATCATGCGGTTGACGCAGACGCTTTTAATTTGCGCAAAGGTAATCTTCTGTGGTTCTTTTTTATTACCCAGCGACGGTTCACCACCGCCTTCCCGAATATAGTCAATTTCCTGCTGGTTCACCTTTGGATGATGCATAGGGTCTCTGACTTTGACCAACCAGAAGATGCCAAGAATAACGCCTATTGCCCCAATGTAATAAAACACAAAGTGCCAACTGAGATTATGCAAAATAATCGTCATTAGCGGCGTAATAATCCCTAACGAGATATATTGCGCGGCCTGATAGACAGAGGTAACAAAGCCCCGTTCGTTATTAGGAAACCACTGCACGCTTAATCGGCTGTTGGCCGGAAAGGCCGGAGCTTCAATCGCACCCATCAGTAATCGTAAGATAATCAATACGACAAGCGGGCTGGCGTACAGATAAATGGTGCCCTGAAACATAGTCACCAGCGACCAGCCAATCAGTGCGCAGCCGTATACCAGACGTGAGCCATAGCGATCCAGCAGCCAGCCGCCGGGGAGTTGCATAATGACATAAGAAATACCGAAGGCAGAAAAGGCCAGCCCCATTGCTTCAGGATCAAAACCTAATTCTTTGCTCATAATCGGCGCCACGACGGATAACGTCGCGCGATCGGCGTAATTAAATACGGTCGCAAGAAACAGAAATATCAGAATGCCGTAACGCACTTTTGTACGCTTTATTATTGTGTTCATCACCCACTCCTTTCATAAGGTTGAGAGCGTTTTTGTAGGGGAGGAGGGCGGGTATTGCTTACCCGCCAAATTAATTAAGGACGTTTGCCAAACTCGCAGGTTAATTGCGTCCAGCGGCGCGCCTGCTCGCTGATGCTGAAGCCCAGACCGTGACGATCGGAAACCCACATCCGGCCATCGCGCAGCTCAAGTTGTTCGTTAAATAACGGGTTCAGCCATTCGAAATGCTCCAGCCATGGCTCAAGCGGATAAGCAGCGGACAGATGCAGGTGAACTTCCATAGCGAAGTGCGGAGCCAACTTGCGACCATGTTTAGCCGCCAGGTCCATAATTTTCAGGAACGGTGAAATCCCTCCCACACGCGGTGCATCGGGCTGCACAAAATCGCTGGCATTGCCGAGGATCAGCTGTTCATGTTCGCGGAAGCTGGTCAGCATTTCACCTGTGGCAATCGGGGTATCAAGCGCGGCGGCCAGTTGGGCGTGACCTTCAACATCGTAGGCGTCCAGCGGCTCTTCAATCCAGATTAGATTGAACTGCTCCATTTTACGTCCCATACGGATGGCGGTTTCCCGATCCCACTGCTGATTGGCATCGACCATCAGCGGGAAGTCATCCCCCAGCGCTTCACGCACCGCGGTTAAGCGGCGAATATCCTCGGCGCAGTTTGGCTGACCAACCTTGAGTTTGATACCACCAATGCCGTTTTCACGGGAAATAACCACGTTTTTTAGCACCTGATCCAGCGGCGTATGCAGGAATCCGCCGGAGGTGTTGTAGCACTGCACGGAGTCCCGATGCGCGCCAAGCAGTTTTGCCAGCGGCAATCCTGCACGCTTGGCTTTCATATCCCATAATGCGATATCGATAGGGGAGATGGCTTGTACCGCCATGCCGCTGCGCCCCACGGAAGCGCCAGCCCACAGCAGCTTGGTGTAGATCTTGTCAATATCGTTTGGATCTTCGCCTAACAGGTTATCGGCAATTTCTTTGGCATGCGCATAGATTCCCTGGCCGCCAGCCCGCTTGGAGTAACTAAATCCCACGCCTTCAAACCCGTCGCGGCTGCGGATCTCGGCGATGATTATGGCGACTTCAGTTAGCGGTTTCTGGCGACCGGTGAGCACTTTGGCATCGCTCACGGGTGTTGCCAGAGGAAGGAAAGCCAGAGACAGTTTTACCCATTCAATACGGTCACCGGTTTCTGCTGCGGTTTTAGCGTTAGTCGATTTGGCATAGGTCACGGCATCGGAATTGGCACTTAAAGACATATTGTTCTCTCCTGGTGATAACAAATGATTGCGCTATCATTTTTAATGTTAGCGCAATCACTGTGCCAGCGAATTGACTGCGATTTGAACAATTGCTCACAAATTCAGAGAGAGAAGGGTGGTAAATTATAAACGACGTCACATTCCAGTACTTTATGGAGAAATGCACAAATCATTGTGATTGCGCTATCATTTTGAGTGGCGATAATTAACTAAGCTGCTGTTTTCCCTGCGTTATCACTGAGCGACGCTGGCAATAGCCAAAATCATGATGAATAATGCCAGCATAAATCGGCAATTTTTGACAAGGGCATCGACAGTGAAAAACTCCAGACCTCCGCGCGCACCCACGCTGGAAGATGTTGCCCGTACCGCGGGATTGTCACCCATGACGGTGAGCAGGGCGTTGAATACCCCGCAGCTGGTGCGCCCGAAAACGGTTGAAAAAGTGATGCAGGCGGTGCGCGCCACCGGCTATATTCCCAACGCACTGGCTGGGGGACTGGCGTCGCGTCGCAGCAAGCTTATCGCCGTGGTTATTCCGCAAATTAACAACAATATGTTTGTCGATACCATCCAGTCATTAAGTGATGAACTGGCAGAACGCGGATACCACATTTTGCTCTGCGTGTCGGGTTATACGCCGCAAACAGAGGCGGAGCTGGTGGCGACGCTGCTTTCTCGTCGCCCGGATGGTGTAGTACTCACCGGTATTCATCATACCTCCGAGCTTAAAAAAGTGATTCTTAATGCGGCCATCCCGGTCGTGGAAATCTGGGATTTAACCCCAACACCCATCGATATGCTGGTCGGTTTTTCGCATGAAAAGGTCGGGCAAGCGGTGGCAGACTATCTGCTGAATAAAGGCTATCGACGTCCGGGGTTGTTATGGACTGCCGATCGCCGGGCAGGCCAGCGTAAACAAGGACTGTGCGATGCGTTGAGTCGTCATGGTATTGCTGCTGACGCACAGGTGGACGTCCCACTTCCGGCCTCTCTGGCATTGGGACGCTCTGGATTAACGCAGCTATTGGCGGATCGCGAGTTTGATGTCATTGTCTGTAGCTCTGATACGCTAGCCCAGGGGGCGATCATGGAGGCCGAAAGTCGCGGTATACGCGTGCCGCAAGAGTTGGCGGTAATCGGTTTTGGCGATCTGGATTTTGCTGCCAGCAATCGGCCCGCCATCACCACCGTCAGCGTCGACAGACGGGCCATCGGGCAACGTGCTGCCTCACTGCTTGCCGATCGTATCGAACAAATTCCGCGTGAAGACGATATTATTGATGTCGGTTTTCATCTGGTAGAACGAGAGTCCGCATAAGTTACCTGCAACCCAAAACAATAAGGAATCTGCTATGCCGCACGTTGATATTAAATGTTTTCCTCGCTCTCTTACCGACGAACAGAAAACCGCCCTGGCGGCGGATATTACCGAGGTTATTATTCGTCATTTGCAAAGCAAAGACAGTTCAGTCAGCGTGGCGCTCAATGAAGTTGAGCCAGAGGCGTGGCAGGCCGTGTGGGATAAGGAAATTGTGCCGCAGATGGCGAGATTAATTAAAAAACCTGGCTACAGTATGTAAGAAAAAACGGGCGGATTTCCGCCCGTTTTCGTTGTGCTTATGGCGTAACGATGTTGAACCAGAATTCGAATTTATCCATATAGCCGAGCATGGCATCAAGCTTGGCGCCGTCACCGGTTATCTTCACGTCACCGCTGTCTTGTGCCTGTTTCAGCGTCACTTCCTTGAGGATGATTTTGTTCAGCGTATCGCGATTAAGCGTGATCGTAGCATCGGCATCTTTCGCTTCGGCATTGGCGGTATGGTTCAGGACGCCATTCTCCAGCTCAAGCTTATATTTACCGCCATCACTGCCAAGATCGATGTTAAACACCGACTTCGCATCACCCGCTTTTTGTCCGTTAATATGCACTGCCAGATAATCGAAGAACATTTCCGGCGTCATAGCACGAACGGTATCCGGGCTGGCGGTATTCGGGGTTGGGCCTTTGACCACGCCGTTACGCAGCTCTTGCGCGCCGGTCAGGTAGAAGTTACGCCACGGGCCGGATTCAGCCTGATAACCCAGTTGCTCAAGCGCATCTGCTTCCAGATTACGTGCGGCCTGGTTATTTGGATCGGCAAACACGACTTTGCTTACCACCTGTGCCACCCAGCGGTAGTTACCCTGGTCATAGTCTGCTTTTGCTTTCTGCAAAATGGCGTCCGCACCACCCATGTAGTCGACAAATTTCTTCGCAGACTCTTCCGGCGGCAGCTCATCCAGCGTTGCCGGGTTGCCGTCAAACCAGCCGAGATAGAGCACATAGGTCGCTTTTACGTCATGGCTCACGGAGCCATAGTAACCGCGGTTAGCCCAGGTATGTGCCAGTGAGTCCGGCAGCTTAAAGTTGGCAGCGATTTCATCGCGGGTCAGACCTTCGTTAGCCATGCGTAGCGTCTGGTCGTTGATGTAACGATACAGATCGCGCTGACTTTTCAGCAGGCTGACCACCTTGTCATTACCCCAGGTTGGCCAGTGGTGCTGCGCCATCAGCACTTCGGCTTTATCACCCCAGCGCACAATCGCTTCGTTGATGTATTTGGACCACGGCAGCGGCTCACGAATTTTGGCTCCGCGCAGGGAGTAGGTGTTGTGCAGGGTGTGGGTAACATCTTCTGCGGATTCAATAAGTTTCTTCTCTTCGATGTACCACAGCATTTCCGATGGTGCTTCGGAACCCGGAGCCAGCATGAAGTCATAGGTCAGGCCGTCGATGACCTCTTTTTGTCCATCTTTCTCAATGATATTTGTTGGCGCAATCAGGGTAACGGTTCCCGCGGAGGTCGTGGTTCCCAGTCCCGCGCCGACCTGGCCTTTGGCATCAGGTTTTAACAGGTTGCCGTACATGTAGCTCGCGCGGCGGCTCATGACGTTACCGGCCATGATATTCTCAGCGACCGCGGCTTCCATAAAGCCGGCTGGCGCATAAACTTTCACTTTGCCCGCTTTAACGTCGGCTTCATCGACAACGCCGCGTACGCCGCCGTAATGGTCAACGTGGCTGTGGGTATAAATCACTGCAACAACCGGTTTTTTACCGCGGTTTTTAAAGTAAAGATCCATCCCGACTTTGGCCGTTTCTGCCGAGACCAGCGGGTCAACAACGGTGATGCCTTCTTTACCTTCAATAATGGTCATGTTTGACAGATCGAGGTTACGAATCTGGTAAACGCCATCCGTTACTTCAAACAGCCCGCTGATGTTGATCAACTGAGATTGACGCCACAGGCTCGGGTTTACCGTATCCGGGGCTTTATCGCCTTCTTTGATGAACGCGTACTGCTGCGGATTCCAGATAACATTTCCCTGCTCGCCCTTGATCACGTCCTGCGGGAGTGGGGCGATAAAGCCTTTGTGGGCGTCGGTAAAGTCGGTGTTATCGGAGAAGGGCAGTTGATTGTAAAGCGCGTTGTTGGCTTGTTGCGTGGCGGCTGTAGCGTCTTTGGGGGCTTCAGCGGCCATAAGGGGAACAGAAAACGATGTGAGTAACCCAGCAAGTATAAAACTTTGTGCGATTCTATTAAGTTGCATCGTAAAACCTCTCTGACACTTCAAAAGTACAGTTGGGGATGCTGCTTTGACGGATAGCGTTTTGATTAGGTATTTGAGTTAGTGCAAGATTAACTATAATTCACATGAATGATTAGGCAAGGAAGGCAGAGTAATTTATCTAACTGGTTTTTCAGAAGTTTTAAGAAAACAGTTGCGGATGACAGAGCAGAACTGCCATCCGTTAGCATACTATCATTCACCTGCGATAATGCGTTTCCCGCTGGAGATAAACGTTCCTGCCCCAAGGTGATGCAGAGTATTGAGCTTGCCATCATCAAATTGCCAGCGTCCTTCCACGAAGGCTCGCTCATCAGCGGCAGCGGAGACCACTTCCCCAAACAGAGCGTCATATTTTTCCTGTGCCGCCGTGGCTGGCAACAGGCGACACTCCATCCAGGCCAGACATTTCGCTTCTATCAGCGGTAAACCTAGCACGGGTCCTTGCACCACGGGAATGCCGTAACAGTTGAATTTATCTTCCACGCGACCGGAAACGCTGCCTACGGCCCAGGTCCAGTTGACGGCGGCGATACCCGGAATAACGATGCCGAATTTACCGCTACGTTCAATGAGATCCCGCGACCAGGCGGTCTTATCAACAACAATTGCTACCCGCGGCGGCTCAAATTCCACGGGCATTGACCATGCCGCAGCCATCACATTTCGCCGCTCGGTATGCTCATCCCGGCTGGTTATCAATATCGTTGGGCCATGATTGAGTAGCCGGCTGGCATGTTTTAATTCGATCGGACGAAAATGGCTCATGGATGCTCCTTGGCTGAGAGATAACACACCACAATAAACATAGATATTAACGGTATTAGCGATTTTGTCGCCTCACAGGAATTAACAACGCACAAAATCGACAGCGTAAAACGAAAAATACGTTATAAGTACTGCATTAATCGAACAGGAACTCCGTATGACGCCTTTTTTAACCGCTTATTTTGCCCGTATTGGCTGGTCAGGTTCGGCCAACGTCAACCTTGAAACCTTGCAAGCGCTACATCTACTGCACAACAGCGCAATTCCCTTTGAAAACCTGGATGTATTACTGCCAAGAGAGATGCAGCTTGACGATTTGTCGCTGGAAGAGAAGCTGGTAACGGCGCGTCGTGGCGGTTATTGCTTTGAACAGAACGGCGTGTTTGAGCGCGCGTTACGCGAAATCGGTTTTAACGTACGTAGCCTTCTCGGTCGCGTGGTACTGGCAAATCCGTCAAGTCTGCCGCCGCGCACGCATCGTTTGTTGCTGGTTGAATTGCAGGGTGAACAGTGGATTGCCGACGTTGGCTTCGGCGGGCAAACGCTGACAGCACCAATTCGTCTGCAGGCCAACACTGAGCAGAAGACGCCACACGGCGAATATCGGCTGATTCAGGAAGGTGAAGATTGGATCCTCCAGTTCCGTCATCACGAACACTGGCAGTCAATGTATCGTTTCGATCTGGTCGTGCAGCATCAGAGCGATTATCTGATGGGCAACTTCTGGTCCGCACACTGGCCGCAATCACATTTTCGCCATCATCTGCTGATGTGCCGTCATCTGCCCGACGGCGGGAAATTAACGTTAACCAATTTTCACTTTACCCATTATCAGGATGGACATGCGGTAGAGCAGATTAATTTGCCTGACGTCGCCAGTTTGTATGCGTTGTTGCAAGAACGATTTGGACTGGGTGTGGATGACGTGAAGCATGGATTTACCGAAGATGAGCTGGCGACGGTCATGGCGGCGTTTGATACGCATCCGGAGGCGGGGAAATAGGGGCATCGGAATTAATGCCGGATGCGGCGTCATCGCCTTATCCGGCCTTCGGGAACAATTAAAAATCTATCGCCCATTCTGCGTGAAACAGGATCACCGCCGAACCGGTAATGGTGACTTTTTCCGGCTGGTTTTCACGGATAGTCACCGTCACATCAACAATCCCGTCGCGCCCGAGCGCACGGCCCTGATGCCCCTGAACACGTAACGTTTTCCCATCATGCGCCATAAGCCCATGGTGGACCAACCATGCGCCCATTGGACCGTTGGCATTGCCGGTAACCGGGTCTTCCACAATACCAATAGCAGGTGAAAACATGCGGCCATCAGTGGCGTTTTCGCCCTCGCGGATTTGAAAAGGGAAGAAACCGTTACAGCCAATTTGCTGGCTGATAGCGGTCAAAGCCGGTAAATCAGGGGAAAGGGCGTCGAGATCCACCTCGGGTTTCAGTGGAATCATCACTTTCGAATGCCCGGTCGTGGCAACCTGAATGGGTAAGTCTGCCAGCATATCGTCTTCGCTCAGGTGCAGCGCATCGAGAATCGCAGTACGAACAGCGCCCTCCAGCGGAGGTTCAAAACCCGGTTCACCTTGCTCAAGGCTAATGCGATAGTCGTTCCCGGTAGCGTCAATATCCACCCGATGACGTCCGGCCAGCGAGGTTTGCCAGACCGTGCAGTTGCCCAGACCCAGCACCTTGGCCCGCACATAATGCGCTGCGACGGTAGCATGCCCACAGATAGGAACTTCGACCGTCGGGGTGAAATAGCGGATGCGAACATCGCTGTCGTCACTGGTCAGCAGAAATGCGGTTTCTGAATGACGCAGCTCGCGAGCGATGAGCTGCATCTGCGCGTCACTCAGTCCATCAGCATGTAAAACCACACCTGCTGAGTTGCCGCGAAAAGGGACCGAGGTAAAGGCATCGACGTGGTAAACCTGTGGTTTCATTAGTGTTCTCCCTGAAATGGAGAAGCATCATAACGTACAAAAAGCGGGATAGCGATGCAGGCCCGGTAAGCGCAAGCGCTACCGGGCATCAGAGTTCAATTATCGGCGGGAACGCACTATCTGATAGCGGCGAGTGAAGTACTCAAACGGCGCACTCCATACGTGGACCAGACGGGTGAACGGGAATAGCAGGAAGATAGTCATCCCCAGAACCAGGTGCACACGGAAAATCAACGCCACGCCATCCAGATGTGCAGATGCACCGCCCTGGAAGGTCACCACTGACTGCGCCCAACCAACCAGTTTCAGCATTTCACTGCCGTCAGGATGCTGTGCGGAGAACGGGATGGTGGTTAAGCCGAGGATACACTGAATCAGCAGAACGCAAAGGATCAGAATATCAGCGGTGGAAGACGTTGCACGAATGCGCGGGTTGGTCAGACGCCGCACCAGCAAGCCTGCGCCACCAACCAGCGTCAGTACGCCACAAAGCCCACCGGCAATCATCGCCATCTGTTGTTTCACCGCAATCGGCAGGAACCAGGCATACATCCAGTGCGGCGTTAGCATGCCGAACAGGTGACCGAAAAAGATCCCCAGAATGCCGATGTGGAACAGGTTTGACCACAGCACCATGCCGCGTTTGTCCAGCATCTGGCTGGAAGAGGCGCGCCAGGTGTATTGCCCGTAGTCATAGCGTAGCCAACTGCCGAGGATAAACACCGTACCGCACAGGTACGGGTAGATATCGTAAAAAAAGACGTTCAGGTACTGTATCATTTCGGACCTCCCGCGCTGACGTCGACATACTGCGGCGCCACGTCCTGGCTAAAGCGTCGTTGATAGTTTTGTAACGGTGAACTGTCGCAGGTGGTGGCGTTATCCTCGATAAACTTCACCTGTTCCTCTTCCCACACCGCATCCAGCGCCTGACGGGTATCATCGCGGGTTTCAGCACCAACCTGTTTGGTGACACTGTCACTTGAAAGAGGGCTTCCGGCAAGCAGCAGCAGGGCGTCAAACAGTTGATACCATGGCGTATCGCGCTGTTTTAAGCGCCCGCCCAACAGAGCCAGAATCGGAGCAACGTTCTGCAGTCCTTCTTTGGCCTGGTCCTCCGGCAACACGCTCAAATACTCCAGATACAACGGCAGGTGATCCGGTAGTTCGCGGCAGTTGAGCTGTAGCCCGACCTTTTCATACTGCGCCAGCAGATCAACCATCGCCTGACCCCGGTCACGGGACTCGGCGTGCACGTGCTCAAACAGCAGCAGAGAGGTGGCCCGGCCCCGGTCAAAGATTTCGCACCATTCCGCTTGTTTATCCAGCAGTGGCGCATTGAGCAATCCCTGGCTAAATTCGGTAAGCATGGGGGCATCGCTGGCCACAAGCGCCAGCGCGTCGTCTTTATACTCCCACAACAGCTCGTCGGGATATTCCATCAGCAGGCCGATAACCTTCAGGATTTGCATTATTCACCCTCCGCTTTATCGCGCACTTCGGTGATGTCGATTGCATCGATACGGCTACTGTTAAACAGGTTGAATTTGGTATCTGAGCCATGGCAGCCGTCACCGAAGGTAAATCCGCAGCCGTTTTTCTCCGGGAAGGCATCGCGCGCCATTTCACGGTGGCTGGTCGGGATCACAAAGCGGTCCTCATAGTTGGCGATGGCCAGATAGCGATACATCTCTTCAACCTGCTCAACGGTCAAACCTACTTCCTCAATCGCGCGGGTGTCCGTCACGCCTTCCACTGTTTGCGCACGCATATAGTGGCGCATGGCCATCATACGTTTCAGCGCGCGCAGCACCGGACCGGTATCACCCGCACTGAGCATGTTGGCGAGGTACTGAACCGGAATTCGCAGCGACTCAACCGCCGGCAAAATGTTGCCATTGTGCGGCAGTCCGCCCGCGTCGGCGACCGACTGAATCGGTGACAATGGCGGTACATACCAGACCATCGGCAGGGTGCGATATTCCGGGTGCAGCGGCAGCGCCAGTTTCCAGTCCATCGCCATTTTGTAGACTGGCGAACGTTGGGCCGCTTCGATGACGTTGTGCGGAATACCTTGTTTTAACGCCTCTTCAATGACCGCCGGATCGTGCGGATTGAGGAATACATCGCACTGACGCTCATAGAGATCGGTCTCATGCTCGGTGCTGGCCGCTTCTTCGATGCGGTCGGCGTCGTACAGCAATACGCCGAGATAACGAATACGTCCAACGCAGGTTTCCGAACATACCGTCGGCTGGCCGGACTCAATACGTGGGTAGCAGAAAATGCACTTCTCTGACTTACCGCTCTTCCAGTTAAAGTAGATTTTTTTGTACGGACAGCCGCTGATGCACAAGCGCCAGCCGCGACATTTGTCCTGGTCGATCAGCACAATGCCGTCTTCTTCACGCTTATAGATAGCACCGCTTGGGCAGGTGGCGACACAGCTTGGATTCAGGCAGTGCTCGCACAGGCGCGGTAAATACATCATGAAGGTGTTTTCGAACTGGCCGTACATCTCCTTTTGCATCTTCTCGAAGTTACGGTCGCGGGCTCGTTTTGAAAATTCGCCGCCAAGCAGTTCTTCCCAGTTTGGACCCCAGATAATCTTGTCCATCCGCTTACCATCGATCAGCGAACGTGGGCGTGCGGTGGGCTGATTCTTGCTTTCCGGCGCGCTATGCAGATGCTGATAATCGTAGGTAAACGGTTCATAGTAGTCGTCAATTTGCGGGATCACCGGGTTGGCGAAAATTTTGGTGATTACGCCCATCTTGCCGCCCAGACGCGGTCTTATTTTGCCGTTAACATCGCGAACCCAGCCGCCTTGCCACTCTTCCTGATCTTCCCAGTTCTTCGGATAACCAATACCCGGTTTGGTCTCGACGTTGTTAAACCACGCGTATTCCATCCCTTCACGTCCGGTCCAGACGTTTTTGCAGGTAACGGAGCAGGTGTGGCAGCCGATGCACTTATCCAGATTAAGAACCATGCCTACCTGTGAGCGTATTTTCATTTTTTCGCCTCCTGTACCTGATCGCGACCTTCATCATCCAGCCAGTTAATATTTTTCATTTTTCTAATCATGATGAACTCATCGCGGTTAGAGCCGACCGTACCGTAATAGTTGAAGCTGTATGCCAGCTGCGCATAGCCACCTATCATGTGCGTGGGTTTCGGGCAGACGCGGGTCACCGAGTTATGGATCCCGCCGCGCATCCCGGTCACTTCTGAGCCAGGGATATTCATGATTCGCTCCTGAGCGTGATACATCATGGTCATTCCCGGTGGCACGCGTTGACTCACCACTGCACGCGCGGTGAGCGCACCGTTGGCGTTGAAGGCTTCAATCCAGTCGTTATCCTCAATGCCCAGCTCTTTGGCATCGGTTTCACTGATCCAGACAATCGGTCCGCCGCGCGACAGCGTCAGCATCAGCAGGTTTTCGCTATAGGTGGAGTGGATCCCCCATTTCTGGTGCGGCGTCAGGAAGTTGAGCGCTTTTTCCGGGAAGCCGTTAGGCGGAACCTCGCGCATTTCACTGACGCTGCGGGTATCGATAGGTGGACGATACGCCACCAGACTTTCACCGAACGCTCGCATCCACGCATGATCCTGATACAGCTGCTGGCGACCGGACAGAGTACGCCATGGGATCAGCTCGTGGACGTTGGTATAGCCTGCGTTATAGGAAACATGTTCACTTTCCAACCCGGACCAGGTGGGGCTGGAGATGATTTTGCGCGGCTGCGCCTGGATATCGCGAAAACGGATCTTCTCGTCTTCTTTGTTCAACGCCAGATGCGTATGGTCGCGTCCGGTCATCGCCCCCAGCGCTTCCCAGGCTTTCACCGCCACCTGACCATTTGTTTCCGGTGCCAGGGCGAGGATCACCTCAGAGGCATCCAGCGCGGTGTCAATCAGCGGGCGTCCTTTTGCCGGGCCTTCGCGCTTGGTGTAGTTCAGCTTGCCGAGGAAATCGACTTCCGCCTGGGTATTCCACGCAATGCCTTTCCCGCCGTTACCGAGTTTGTCCATGAGCGGGCCAAGTGAAGTAAAGCGTTCGTAGGTGGCGGGGTAGTCACGCTCCACAACGGCGATATTCGGTGCCGTTTTGCCCGGGAGGAGATCGCATTCGCCTTTGCGCCAGTCCTGAATGTCAAACGGCTGCGCCAGCTCTGCCGGAGAGTCGTGTTGCAGCGGTTGCAATACCACATCCGTTTCTTGTCCAAGGTGTCCGACGCAAACCTCAGAAAATACTTTGGCGATGCCTTTATAAATTTCCCAGTCGCTCTTCGATTCCCATGCCGGGTCGACCGCCGCAGACAACGGGTGAATAAACGGATGCATATCCGAGGTATTCATATCGTCTTTTTCATACCAGGTAGCGGTTGGCAGAACGATATCGGAGAACAAACAGGTACTGGACATACGGAAATCGAGCGTGACCAGCAGATCGAGCTTGCCCTCTATCGCCGCCGACTGCCATTCAACCTCTTCAGGTTTAATACCCTCGCTTGAACCGAGCGCTTCCCCCTGGATCCCGCTTTCGGTACCCAGCAAATATTTGAGCATGTATTCATGCCCTTTACCGGAGGAGCCGAGCAGGTTAGAGCGCCAGACGAAGAGGTTGCGCGGATGGTTTTTGCCGTTATCTGGCTGTTCGCAGGCAAAACGAATATCACCTGACTTCAGCGCCTGTGCGGTGTATTGCGCAGGAGATAGCCCTGCTTGTTCGGCTTTTGCTTTAACAGTCAAAGGGTTGAGGTTAAGCTGCGGCGCAGACGGCAGCCAGCCCATCCTTTCAGCCCGCACGTTAAAGTCAATCAAATGTCCGCTAAACTTCGACGCATCGGCCAGTGGAGAGAGGAGTTCCTGCGCGGTAAGTTTTTCATAACGCCACTGGCTGGAATGGTTGTAGAAAAACGAAGTGCTGTTCATCTGACGCGGTGGTCGGTTCCAGTCCAGCGCAAAGGCCAGCGGCAACCAACCGGTTTGCGGTCGCAGTTTCTCCTGACCCACATAGTGCGCCCAGCCGCCGCCGCTTTGTCCCACGCAGCCACAGAACACGAGGATGTTAATCATGCCACGGTAGTTCATATCCATGTGATACCAGTGGTTCACGCCAGCCCCGAGAATGATCATCGAACGGCCATGCGTTTTGTGCGCCGTATCAGCAAACTCACGGGCGATTTGTTCGATATGACGGCGTGGCACACCGGTAATTTGCTCGCCCCAGGCCGGGGTGTAGGCTTTCACTTCGCTGTAATCTTGCGCGCTATGAACGTCATCCAGACCACGATCGAGGCCATAATTCGCCAGCACCAGATCATAGACGCTCACCACCGGGCAACGGCTACCGTCAGCGAGGGTAAGATGTTTTACCGGCAGTTGACGGATCAGCACCGGTTCTTGTTTTACACTGCGAAAATGTGGGTTTTCGTTGCCGCCAAAATAGGGGAATGCCACGCCGGTCACTTCATCATGCTGACCAAGCAGCGAAAGAGAAAGTTCAGTTTCAGCGCCAGCCGCCAGTGGTTCCAGGTTCCATTTGCCTTTTTCCCCCCAGCGAAAACCGATAGATCCGTTCGGGACAACCAGTTCACCTGCACTGTTAAAGGCTACCGTTTTCCACTCTGGATTGTTGCTTTCGCCCAGACCATCGACAAGGTCTGAAGCACGCATCATGCGTCCAGGCACGTAGCTGCCATCTTCGCGGGTATCCAGTAAAACCAGCATCGGCATGTCGGTATAGCGACGACAGTAATTGAGGAAATAATCGCTGGGATTGTCGAGGTGGAACTCTTTCAGGATGACGTGGCCCATCGCCATTGCCAGCGCGCTGTCTGTCCCTTGTTTGGGTGCCAGCCACTGATCGCACAGTTTGGCGACTTCCGAGTAATCCGGCGTAATGGCAATCGTCTTGGTGCCTTTGTAGCGTACTTCTGTGAAAAAGTGCGCATCCGGGGTACGAGTCTGCGGCACGTTAGAACCCCAGGCGATGATATAGCTGGAGTTATACCAGTCGGCGGATTCAGGAACGTCGGTCTGCTCGCCCCAGGTCATCGGTGACGCGGGCGGTAAGTCGCAGTACCAGTCATAGAAACTCAGACAGGTTCCGCCGATTAGCGAGAGATAGCGTGTGCCGGCGGCATAGGAAACCATCGACATCGCCGGGATCGGGGAGAAGCCGACCACGCGATCCGGGCCGTAGGTTTTCACCGTCCAGACGTTGGCGGCAGCAATCAGCTGATTAAGCTCTTTCCAGTTCGAACGGATAAATCCACCGCGCCCGCGTACCTGCTTGTAGCTCTGGCATTTTTGCGGGTCGTTCATAATGGATTCCCAGGCCAGCACCGGATCGGGCTGGCGGGAGAGGGCGTCGCGCCACAATTCGATTAAGCGTTTACGCACCAGGGGATATTTCAGGCGGTTAGCGCTATAGAGATACCATGAGTAGCTGGCGCCGCGTGGACAGCCACGGGGCTCATGATTTGGCAGGTCAGGACGAGTACGCGGGTAGTCGGTTTGCTGCGTTTCCCAGGTCACCAGCCCGTTTTTAACGTAGATCTTCCAACTGCATGAGCCGGTACAGTTAACGCCGTGGGTAGAACGCACAATTTTGTCGAACTGCCAGCGCTGACGATAGCTGTCTTCCCAGTCCCGGTTGGTGTGCATCACTTGCCCGTGCCCCTCGGCAAACGTATCGCCCTTTTGTTTAAAGTAGCGAAAGCGGTCTAACAGTTTACTCATGACATAACTCCTGCTTCGATAATATTGCCGACGGTGAATCGAACTCCAGGCCTGATCCGACCTACCTAAATGTCCGATCCTGCGGTATCCATTTTGTTATTTTTTTTGTGATTTACGGCCATAGACCAACCAGGTCACCAGCACGCAGACGATGTAAAACACGAGGAATATTTTCATGGCACCCACCGGAGAGCCGGTCAACGCCAGCGATGAGCCAAACGCTTTAGGAATGAAGAAGCCCCCCACTGCGCCAATAGCGGAAATAAATCCCAGGGCGGCGGCGGTATCGGTTACCGCTTCCCGCTGAGCCTGTTCTTCGGTACCACCATGCAGCTTCACCCGATAAATTGTGATTTTGCGAAAGATCACCGCAATCATCTGGAAGGTTGAACCGCTGCCCAGACCCGCGGTCAGAAACAAGCCCATAAACACCAGGTAAAACGCGATAAAGCTACCTTCGCCCGAGCCGGGCAAAGTGAGAAACAGCAGGGCGCTGAACAGTGCCATAAAGATGAAGTTAATTAAGGTGACACGCACACCACCAAACTTGTCAGAGATAACACCACCTGCCGATCGTGCAAGCGCGCCGATGAAGGGGCCGAAGAACGCCAGTTGCAGGATATTCACGTCGGGGAACTGGGTTTTCGCCAGCATGGCAAAGCCTGCCGAAAAACCGATAAATGAACCGAAGGTGGCGAGATACAGCAGACTTAATAACCACAGATGAAAACGCTTGAGGACCGGTAACTGAGAGGCAATTGAGGCCTTCGAGCTGGCAATGTCGTTCATTCCCATGCCCGCTGCCACGGTGGCTATCAGCAGTAACGGCACCCATATCCATGCTGCATTGGCCAGCGACAATAACGAGCCGTCAGCTTGCGGTACGCCCTGTACGCCCAAAAAGGTAAATATGGGCAGAAAGATCACCAGTGGCGCGATCAACTGCATCACGCTGACGCCGAGGTTGCCGAGACCACCGTTAACGCCTAATGCGCTACCTTGCTTCGCTTTGGGGAAGAAAAAGCTGATATTGCCCATGCTGGAGGCAAAGTTAGCGCCAGCAAAACCACACATCAGCGCAATGATTATAAATACTCCAAACGGAGTAGCGGTATTTTGCACGGCAAATCCGAGCCAGACGCAGGGAATAACCAGAATAATCGTGCTAAAAATGGTCCAGCGACGACCACCAAATATAGGTACCATAAAGGAGTAGGGCACGCGTAATATTGCACCAGAAAGAGATGGCAATGCCGTTAATAAAAACAGTTGGTCGGTGGTGAAATTAAAACCAATTTTATTCAGATTGACGGCTACGGCGCTAAACAACATCCAGACGCAGAACGCAAGCAGCAGACAACTTACTGATATCCAGAGGTTTCTGCGCGCAATGTGCTTGCCTTTATTTTCCCAAAAGCCGGGGTTCTCTGGTTTCCAGTCAGTTAAAAGATAACGATTATTTTTCTCATTTGATGATGACATATTATTCTCCATGCACATGCCGTTCATGAAAAAGAAATAAACGCATGCAGCGCCGCGCGGCTTCTTTTTAGAAACTATTGAAAAGTTTTAGGAATATTGACTGAAAGAATAGATAAAAAAGCGCAATAACGCGGCGTGATGGGAGAATTACACGTTGCTTAAGTGTTACTAATTGTAAACATAAAAGATGTATTGTTAATCCATCTATTACATCAAATAAATAACTCCTGCGTTATCATACGATCAAGGTGACGATCGAATGCAGGATCGGCCATTTCCTCAATACCTAATATGTACATACCATCCAGGCCGCAGACTAATGCGATTAAGCGCCATGCGACGTCGGCGGCATCAGGCGCGGATGAGAACTCACCGGCTTTCTGTCCTTGTGTAATGATGTTGGCGGTTTCTTCGTGCCACATTCGCATGGTCAACAGGTAGGCGCTTTTAATTTCCGGATCTTTACCCGCAACAACCTGTGCTTCACGCCATAGCTTAATATAGGGTTCCAGACCACCATCTTCACTGCCTAGCATCGCATGCAGTCGCTCACGGAAACTGGCGTCTTCGCTGACCAGTTCGGCATCAAGTAGGGTGCGGATAAGGCGCACAAATGCCTGGGATTTGAGTTCGCCGGCAGAGGCGAAATGGTGATGTACCTGGCCCGTCGCGACGTGAGCTTCTGCAGCAATGCGTCGAACCGTCATGGCGGAAAATCCTTCTTCAAGTGCGACACGCATTGCTGCTTGCAGAATCACTTCCCGACGTTCATCCCGATTTAGATAGCTCATCATTCCTCCTGTACCAGTATAGATCGCAGTCTAACAAAAAGTTGGACATATGTTCAATTTTCCGTAGGATCGCTAAAGCTGGACATGTGTCCAGTTTTGGTTTCGTTAGGGAGTTTTATGTTTCGTCAGTGGTTAACGTTAGTCATTATTGTGCTGGTCTACATCCCTGTTGCGATTGATGCAACGGTGCTGCACGTTGCCGCGCCCACGCTGAGTATGACGCTGGGTGCCAGTGGTAACGAGCTGCTGTGGATCATTGATATTTATTCCCTGGTAATGGCCGGAATGGTATTGCCAATGGGTGCGCTGGGGGATCGCATCGGCTTTAAACGTCTGCTGCTGTTAGGCGGTGGATTATTTGGTCTCGCATCGCTGGCGGCCGCTTTTGCTCATAGCGCAAGCTGGCTGATTGCCACCCGGGCGGTATTGGCGATTGGCGCGGCGATGATTGTTCCGGCAACGCTGGCGGGTATTCGCGCCACGTTCTCTGAGCAACGGCATCGAAATATGGCGCTCGGCGTCTGGGCGGCGGTCGGTTCCGGCGGTGCGGCGTTTGGCCCACTGGTTGGCGGGATGCTGCTGGAGCACTTCTACTGGGGGTCCGTATTCTTAATTAATGTGCCAATTGTCCTGGTGGTAATGGCCTTAACCGCACGCTTAGTGCCACGCCAGGCCGGACGTCGCGATCAATCGTTAAATTTTGGTCATGCGATCATGCTGATTGTTGCCATTCTGCTGTTGGTTTACAGCGCTAAAACTGCGCTGAAAGGGCATACGGCGACCGTTGCCATCGCCCTGACGCTGTTAACCGGCGCTTTACTGTTGTGGCAGTTTGTCCGTATCCAGCTTGCGGCAGCTCGCCCGATGATTGATATGCGTCTGTTCACGCATCGCATTATCTTGAGCGGTGTAGTGATGGCGATGACCGCGATGATAACGCTGGTGGGTTTTGAGTTGCTGATGGCTCAGGAACTACAGTTTGTTCACGGTTTAACACCGTATCAGGCTGGATTGTTCATGCTGCCTGTGATGCTGGCAAGTGGTTTCAGCGGACCGATCGCCGGTATGTTGGTTTCACGCCTGGGATTACGTTGTGTCGCAACGGCGGGCATGGCGCTGAGCGCCGTCAGTTTTTACGGCCTGGCGATGACGGATTTCAGTAGCCAACAGATACAAGCCTGGATTTTGATGGCTTTGCTCGGCTTCAGCGCCGCCAGTGCGCTCCTGGCTTCAACGGCGGCTATCATGGCAGCAGCGCCGGCGGAAAAAGCCGCGGCCGCTGGCGCCATCGAGACAATGGCTTATGAACTGGGGGCAGGACTTGGGATCGCTATCTTTGGCTTACTGCTGAGCCGTAGCTTTTCTGCATCGATTCTGCCGCCAGCCGGACTTAATCCGCAGGAAGTAGAACGAGCCACATCGTCAATGGGGGAGGCGGTACAACTGGCGCACTCGCTCCCGTCGTCACTGAGTGAGGCATTGCTGACGGCTGCCAGAGAAGCGTTCACCTGGTCACATAGCGTGGCCTTAAGCAGCGCCGGCAGCATGCTTATCATATTAGCGATAGGAATGTGGTTCAGTCTGGCAAAGGTACAACGTTAATAACTAGTGAGCTAAATGACAGGGGTAATCCATCTCTTCGACTTCTTTCCCACTCAGTCGAGCGTATTGCCCCGTCAGTCTCCAGAACGCAGGTTGCGTTTCCGTATAGATCTCTGCCGCTAATATCAGGCGGCGGCGATCTACCTCATTAAGTTCCAGAAGTGTCCATGGAATAAAGTAGCGATCGCTGTCCGTCAACGTAAACCACAGTGGGCATCCGCAGCCGGAACAGAAGAACCGTTCACCACGATTTGAAGAAGGAAAGTGCGAAGGTTCTGCCGATTCTGGCGACATCAGCGGGTGAGCGCTGGCTTCCAGATACATGGCGATGCCGCCTGACCATTTCTGACACAGCGTACAGTGGCAGGCATAGACATCCAGCATTTCGACGTCAACGGTAAAATGACTCTGTCCGCAAAGACAACGACCAGTGAATGTCTGCACGGCATACTCCTTATGACCGAGTCTACATTAAGAGAAAAAGCCAGCCCTTGGAGGACTGGCTTTGTATTCAGACTAAAACAAAATTAGAACTGGTAGTTCAGACCAACAGCCACGATGTTGTCAGTGCTTACACCGGCAGCATTGGTGAATGCATTGTCATCCAGCAGGTTGATTTTGTAATCAACGAAGGTAGACATGTTTTTGTTGAAGTAGTAGGTAGCACCCAGGTCTACGTATTCAACCAGATCCTGGTCGCCGTAATTGTTGATGTCTTTACCTTTGGATTTCAGGTAAGCAACGGACGGACGCAGACCGAAGTCGAACTGGTACTGTGCAACAACTTCAAAGTTCTGTGCTTTATCAGCGATACCGTTAACTTTAGAACCATAGGTGGTCATGTTGCGGGTTTCGGAGTAGGTGGTTGCCAGGTAGATGTTGTTCGCATCATATTTCAGACCAGCAGCCCATACTTCAGCGTTTTTACCGTCAGCTTTGAACGCGCTGCCAGCATTGCTCTGAGAGTCAGTACGGTCAGATTTCGCATAGGTAGCACCTACGCCGAAGCCTTCATACTCGTAAGTAGAAGACAGACCGAAACCGTCGCCATTAGCTTCTTTGTCGTTGCTACGGTCATTTTTGCCCTGGTACTGAGCAGCAAAGTTCAGACCTTCAACCAGACCGAAGAAGTCGGTGTTACGGTAGGTTGCAACGCCAGTCGTACGGCCAGTCATGAATACGTCAGTCTGGGTCCAGGTATCACCACCGAACTCAGGCAGGACGTCGGTCCATGCGCCGATGTCGTATGCTACGCCGTAGTTACGACCGTAGTCGAAAGAACCGTATTCAGCGAATTTCAGACCAGCGAATGCCAGACGAGTTTTGTCGCTGTTGGAACCACCGGTGGATTCAGTGCGGTTACCTTTGAATTCATATTCCCACTGACCAAAACCAACCAGTTGGTCATTGATCTGAGTTTCGCCTTTGAAGCCCAGACGCGCGTAGGTTTTGTCGCCATCGCTGCCGTTGTCGTCAGAGAAGTAATGCTGAGCGTGAACTTTACCGTAGATATCCAGTTTGTTTGCGTCTTTGTTATATACCTCAGCTGCGTTTACCGCACCTGCCGCCAACAGGCTAGTCACTGCCACTGCAACTAATTTAAGTTTCATTCTAAATAATCCTTATAATTTTTTCTTGGTGTGTTTCCTAAACCATTGCTAAACGAAGGGGTTCGTCAATGGCAAACTATTTTTAAATGACGCAGTGGTATAAGTTCAATAATAAGTTTCATAATATTGCGAAATATTTGAATTTGTGTGATCCAGATCTACATAATATAGCTGATTGTATTAATCCTTATATGTGACAAATCTGAATGGGTATATTTACGTAGGGGACTATTGTGCCGTCTATGGTTTAAATGGAGTTAGTCACGCAGGTATAATATATACATGCTGAGGAATATAGATAAGCATGCAATATTTCCGGGAGTTAATTAATTACCAATTATTTAACATTAAATTAAACAAAAATAAACATAAACCACAAGTGGAATGAACATTTATTATTCATTAATTTGATTACAGTGTAGCCGGGTTTTAGATTTGCGCGATAAAACCCGGATTTTTTTCAGGCGCGGCGTGTTGCCAACCAGCAAAGTAGCGAACCCGCACAAACCATCAATGCACCCTGCCAGAAAGATAGCGACAACGGGGCGCTGAGTAACACAGCAGCCAGAGCAGAGGATAGCACTGGGGTAAAATAGGAACCTACGGCCATGATGGTCACGTTGCCATGCAAAATGCCAATATTCCACGCTGCATAGGCAAATCCTAACGTTAATGCCGCTGAGAACATTTTAATAGTCACCGAAGTGCTGAAATTCATTTCTGGTTGCGGAGTCATAAAATAGTAAACCCACAAACTTGCAGCCGTTAGTAAAACGAATACGGTAATACCGTTAAAGCCTTTTGCGTATTTATTGGTCACCGTGCAATACGTTGCCCAGATAAATGCGCCAAGAAAGGCGAGGAAATAGCTCAGCGGGCTGCTGGCAACGTTGTTTATAATTTCACCAGGATTAAGGCCATTTTCGCCACCCAATACCCAACAAACCCCGGTCAATGCGATAATTAATCCAGGGATCACCAGCCAGGTTGTTTTTTGACCATTAAATAAAATAGCAAACAATATCGTCAGACTCGGCCAGAGATAATTGACCATACCGACTTCAATAGCCTGGTGACGAGTAGCCGCATAACCGAGAGCCAGCGCTAAACATATTTCATAGGTAACAAAAAGCACGCTACCCGCGATTAAATAACGCACAGGAATTTTTCTGATATTCGGAAAGCCGACGGTAAAAATCAGCAACAGGCCACTTAACGAAAAAATCATTGCTGCGCCACCCGCAGGACCCAGTCCTTCACTCACCCCACGCATTAGCCCGACCATCGTGCTCCAGAGCACGATGGCAATGAGCCCAATTAACGTCGCTTTTTGTTTTGTCATTCTGATTGTCTGTCCATGGTGCTGGCAAAAATTTAAGCTGAAATTTATAGCACTTTTACACTGTAGCGCGCTAACTAATTACCTTTCACATACCCCCTTATGGGTACAAAGGTTAAACAAAGTGCACTATTTAGTAGCGGAACCGTTTCGTTATTGATTTGACGCAAAAAAAATATGGATATAGCTGATAGTTTCGTCGCGAAGTTGTACATGTCATCTTTCAATTATGCCGCGCTGGCGCGATCTGAGAGATGTCCTGTACGAATCCCTGCAAAAAAGAGGAAAGCAATGGACGTCAGCCGCAGACAATTTTTTAAAATCTGCGCGGGCGGTATGGCGGGAACAACAGTAGCTGCTCTGGGTTTTGCACCCAAAATGGCACTGGCTCAGGCGCGAAACTATAAGCTGTTACGCGCCAAAGAGATCCGAAACACCTGCACATACTGTTCCGTAGGTTGCGGGCTATTAATGTATAGCCTGGGAGATGGAGCAAAAAACGCCAAAGAGTCGATTTACCATATTGAAGGGGATCCGGATCATCCGGTGAGCCGTGGGGCATTATGTCCTAAGGGCGCAGGATTACTGGATTACGTGCACAGTGAAAACCGTCTGCGTTACCCGGAATACCGTGCACCAGGTTCCGACAAATGGCAGCGTATCAGCTGGGATGAAGCATTCACCCGTATCGCGAAGCTGATGAAAACTGACCGTGACGCCAACTTTATTGAGAAGAATGAGCAGGGCGTAACGGTAAACCGCTGGCTTTCAACCGGGATGCTGTGTGCATCTGCGGCAAGTAATGAAACCGGTATGCTGACGCAAAAATTTGTGCGCTCACTCGGCATGCTGGCAGTAGACAACCAGGCGCGCGTCTGACACGGACCAACGGTAGCAAGTCTTGCTCCAACATTTGGTCGCGGTGCGATGACCAACCACTGGGTTGATATTAAAAACGCTAACGTCGTGATGGTGATGGGCGGTAACGCCGCTGAAGCACATCCGGTGGGATTCCGCTGGGCGATGGAAGCCAAAAACAACAATGATGCCACGCTGATTGTTGTTGACCCTCGTTTTACACGTACAGCTTCGGTGGCGGATATCTATGCGCCAATTCGTTCCGGCACGGACATTACGTTCCTGTCCGGCGTCTTGCTGTACCTGATTGAAAACAACAAAATTAACGCTGAATACGTTAAGCATTACACCAACGCCAGCCTGCTGGTGCGGGATGACTATGCTTTTGAAGACGGTCTGTTCAGCGGGTATGACGCGAAAAAACGCCAATACGATAAATCGTCCTGGAACTACCAGTTCGATGAAAACGGCTACGCGAAACGCGATGAAACGTTAAGCCATCCTCGCTGTGTCTGGAACCTGCTAAAACAGCACGTTTCCCGCTACACGCCGGATGTGGTGGAAAACATTTGTGGTACGCCGAAAGAAGACTTCCTGAAAGTCTGCGAAGTGCTGGCTTCCACCAGCGCAGCCGATCGCACCACCACGTTCCTGTATGCGCTGGGTTGGACTCAGCATACCGTCGGGGCGCAGAACATTCGCACCATGGCGATGATCCAGTTGCTGCTCGGCAACATGGGGATGGCAGGTGGCGGTGTCAACGCCTTGCGCGGCCACTCCAACATTCAAGGGTTAACCGACTTAGGTCTGCTCTCTACCAGCCTGCCGGGCTACCTGACGCTGCCGTCAGAGAAACAGACAGACCTGCAAACCTATCTGGCCGCAAACACGCCAAAAGCGACATTGGCCGATCAGGTTAACTACTGGGGCAACTATCCGAAGTTCTTCGTTAGCCTGATGAAATCTTTCTACGGCAATGCAGCGCAGAAAGAAAATGACTGGGGCTTTGAGTGGCTGCCGAAGTGGGATCAGTCCTACGACGTCATTAAATACTTCAACATGATGGATAGCGGGAAAGTCACCGGCTACATCTGTCAGGGCTTTAACCCTGTTGCGTCCTTCCCGGACAAAAACAAAGTGGTGCAGAGCCTCAGCAAACTGAAGTATCTGGTGGTTATCGATCCGCTGGTGACCGAAACCTCAACGTTCTGGCAGAACCACGGTGAATCAAACGACGTTGATCCGGCGTCGATTCAGACCGAAGTTTTCCGTTTGCCTTCTACCTGCTTTGCGGAAGAAGACGGCTCCATCGCCAACTCCGGCCGCTGGCTGCAGTGGCACTGGAAAGGTCAGGACGCACCGGGTGAAGCCCGCAACGACGGCGAGATCCTTGCCGGTATTTACCACCGCTTGCGCGACATGTATCGCACTGAAGGCGGTAAAGCTGTAGAACCCGTTCTGAAAATGAGCTGGAACTATAAGCAGCCGGACGAACCGCACTCCGAAGAAGTGGCGAAAGAGAACAACGGCTATGCGCTGGAAGATCTCTATGATGCCAACGGCGTGCTGGTTGCGAAGAAAGGTCAGTTGCTCAACAGCTTTGCGCTGCTGCGCGATGATGGTTCTACGTCATCATCCTGCTGGATTTATACCGGCAGCTGGACCGAGCAGGGCAACCAGATGGCCAATCGCGATAACGCCGACCCGTCAGGCCTCGGTAATACGTTGGGCTGGGCCTGGGCATGGCCGCTGAACCGTCGCGTGCTGTATAACCGCGCTTCGGCGGATCCGCAGGGTAAACCGTGGGATCCAAAACGCATGCTTATCCAGTGGAACGGTACGAAGTGGACGGGGAACGATATCCCTGACTTCAATACCGCAGCACCGGGCAGTGGCACCAATCCGTTTATCATGCAGCCGGAAGGGCTGGGGCGTCTGTTTGCTATCGATAAGATGGCGGAAGGTCCGTTCCCGGAACACTACGAGCCGATGGAAACGCCGCTTGGCACTAACCCGCTGCACCCGAATGTGATCTCCAACCCGGCAGCGCGTCTGTACGAAGCGGATAAACTCCGTATGGGCACGAAACAGGACTTCCCGTACGTCGGGACGACCTATCGTCTGACCGAACATTTCCATACCTGGACCAAGCACGCATTGTTGAATGCGATTGCCCAGCCGGAGCAGTTTGTGGAAATCAGCGAAACGCTGGCGGCAGCGAAGGGGATCAACAACGGCGATCACGTGAAAGTCAGCAGCAAACGTGGATTTATTCGCGCAGTTGCCGTAGTCACTCGTCGTCTGCGTACCCTGAACGTCAACGGTCAGCAGGTAGAAACGGTTGGGATCCCAATCCACTGGGGCTTTGAAGGAGTCGCGCGTAAAGGCTTTATCGCCAACACCCTGACGCCGAATGTCGGTGATGCAAACTCGCAAACGCCGGAATACAAAGCGTTTTTAGTTAACATCGAGAAGGCGTAAGGGAGGCGAACATATGTCTATGGAAACGCAGGACATCATCAAACGGTCCGCAACAAACTCCATCACGCCGCCGCCTCAGGCCCGTGATTACAAAGCAGAAGTCGCGAAGCTGATCGACGTTTCCACCTGTATAGGCTGTAAGGCCTGTCAGGTGGCATGCTCAGAGTGGAACGATATCCGCGATGAAGTTGGCCACTGCGTCGGGGTTTATGACAACCCCGCCGATCTCAGCGCCAAATCCTGGACGGTGATGCGATTTACCGAAACCGAACAGAACGGCAAGCTGGAGTGGTTGATTCGTAAAGACGGCTGTATGCACTGTGAAGATCCGGGCTGCCTGAAGGCGTGCCCGTCTGCCGGGGCCATCATCCAGTACGCCAACGGGATTGTCGATTTCCAGTCAGAGCACTGCATTGGCTGCGGCTACTGTATTGCCGGGTGTCCATTTAATATTCCGCGCCTCAATAAAGAGGATAACCGCGTGTATAAATGTACGCTGTGTGTGGACCGTGTCAGCGTCGGGCAGGAACCTGCCTGCGTGAAAACGTGTCCGACCGGGGCAATACATTTCGGCACCAAGCAGGAAATGCTGGAAATGGGTGAACAGCGTGTGGCCAAACTGAAAGCTCGCGGTTTTGAACATGCCGGTCTCTACAACCCGGAAGGTGTGGGCGGCACGCACGTCATGTACGTTCTGCATCATGCCAACCAGCCTGAACTGTATCACGGCCTGCCAAAAGACCCGCAGATAGATACCTCTATCAATCTGTGGAAAGGGGCGCTGAAGCCGCTGGCCGCTGCCGGATTTATCGCCACCTTCGCCGGACTGATTTACCACTACATTGGTATTGGTCCGAATAAGGAAGTGGACGACGACGAGGAGGATCATCATGAGTAAGTCGAAAATGATTGTGCGCACGAAATTTATCGACCGCGCCTGTCACTGGACGGTGGTGATCTGCTTCTTCCTGGTAGCGCTGTCGGGGATTTCATTTTTCTTCCCGACTCTGCAATGGCTGACGCAAACCTTCGGTACGCCGCAGATGGGACGCATTTTGCACCCGTTCTTCGGCATACTGATCTTCGTGGCACTGATGTTCATGTTTGTACGCTTTGTGCACCACAACATCCCGGATAAGAAAGATATTCCGTGGCTGAAAAACATTGTGGAAGTACTGAAAGGCAATGAACACAAAGTGGCGGATGTGGGCAAATACAACGCCGGGCAGAAAATGATGTTCTGGTCGATTATGAGCATGATTTTCGTGCTGCTGATTACCGGTATCATTATCTGGCGTCCGTACTTTGCGCAGTTCTTCCCGATGCAGGTCGTGCGCTATAGCCTGCTGATCCATGCGGCTGCGGGGATTATCCTGATGCACGCCATCCTTATCCATATGTATATGGCGTTCTGGGTGAAAGGATCGATTAAAGGCATGGTCGAAGGGAAAGTGAGCCGTCGTTGGGCGAAGAAACATCACCCACGTTGGTATCGCGAAGTTGAAAGACAAGAAGCGAAAAAAGAGAGCGAGGAGGGGGTTAACTAATCCCTGATGTTCCCTCTACGCAATGGCGCTACATCGGTAGCGCCATTTTTTTGCCAAAAAAACGTCATGTTTCTGTCATCTGCTGAACGTAAGGTGTTGTCTTTCCGATAATAGAAGAGTTAAAAGACAATGCATCTGGTGAAAAAATTACTCGCAGTCAGCGTGTTTCTTTGTGCTTCAGCTCAGGCGCAGAACATCCTCGAATTTCCTCAGCCGGAGAACAACCCGGAAGAGTTTTATGCCGTAACCGAAATTCCGGCCGGTGGAATGATTAAATATGAAACCGACGCCAAAACCGGTTTTATCGTTGCCGATCGCTTCCAGTCAATGCCGGTTGCCTATCCCGCCAACTACGGTTCACTCACCCAGTCTTTAGCCGGTGACGGTGACCCGCTGGACGTCATTTTTTATACCCGTGCGCCGCTTGCTCCGGGAACGTTGATTAAGCTGCGAGCTATTGGCGTCCTGAAGATGATCGACGGCGGTGAAAAGGACGACAAAATTGTAGCCGTTCCGGCCAGTAAAATTGACCCCACTTATGACGACATCAAAGAGTTAAGCGATCTGCCCAAGATTGAAGTTCAACGTCTGGAATCTTTCTTCCGCGTGTACAAAGATCTGCCGGAAGGGCGCAAGAAGGTCGAATTAAACGGTTTCAATGACGCCGCTACGGCAAAGCAAGAGATCAAACAGGCCTGGGATGCCTGGAAAGAGAAAAAACCGCAGCAATAAATGGTATGCCGGATGACAAAAGTATATCCGGCATTTATATCACTGTACCGCCAGCTTACGCAGACGTGAAATATCCACGCTTTTTTGGGCCTCTGCCAGACTCCAGGTATTTTGCAGGTTTAACCACATTTCGGGTGAACTGCCAATCACTACGGAGAGTTTAATCGCCATCTCAGGCGTCAGAGCCGCTTTCCCGGTTAATAGTCGACTTGCCGTTGACGGTGCAATCTCCATAGCTCTGGCAAACTCGCGCAGGCTGACATTGAGTTCTTCCAGCGCTTCCTGAATGATATCCCCAGGACGGGGATGATTTGCCATCTTCATCAATGATAGTCCTCGTAATCCAGTATGTACGCGTCGCCATTGACGAATTCAAACGTAATACGCCAGTTACCTGAAACAGAAATTGCCCATATGCCGTCGCGTTCACCCACCAGAGGATGTAGCTTATAACCGGGCATATTGATATCTGTAACCTTGCTTGCCGCATCAATAACGGCAAGTCTGTGTCGTAATCGTCGGACATGTTTCGCCATAACGCCTGATGTTCGTCCATGAAGAAACAAATCGCGCAATCCCTTGTGCCTGAAGTTCATGATCATCCGTATCATCCTTGTTCCTTCAAGAGGAACACTACCATCAATGTTCCGTTAAACGCAACACCAAGATTGCGATATTTAAAATTGTGCGGCGAATGTGCAAAAAGAAAAAGGGAGAAGGGGAATAACTGGAAAGCGTCACGCAAGAATTGCCGGATGGCTGGCCTACACGCGCATTTTGCTGATGTAGGCCGGATAAGCTTGCGCCATCCGGCAATAAAGATTACTCCAGTTGTGCGTTCAGACGTTCAATCTCCTTGCGCCATTGCGCCTGTAACAACGGTTTTTGATGTTTCGGCTTGCGGGCGAGATCGTCGGCCAGACGCTGCTCAAGATCGAGAAGTTGTTCCAGCAATCTATCGCTGTCACCGCTTATTTCAGTTTTCGCTTCGACCGCCGTTTTGGGAACGGTTATCTCCACGGACGTTTCCCGAATACGCGCATTGACCGCCTCCAGATCGTGCCATTCACTGAGTTCGCCATTGTCGATTAGCCAGAACCGGTTGCAGCTTTGGCTGATAAGCTGCCGGTCGTGACTGACCAGCAACACGCCGCCGTTATAGCTTTGTAGCGTTTCTGCCAGCGCCTCTTTGCCTTCCATATCCAGATGGTTGGTCGGTTCATCGAGCATCAGCAGACTGTAGCGCGCAAGCGTCAGCCCGACAAATAGTAACCGGGAGCGCTCACCGCCGCTTAACGTGCTGACTCGCTGCGCATGACGAACCCACGGAAATCCCGCGCTAATCAGCGCCATCTTGCGAATCTCTGGCTGCGGGGCAAACGCTTCCAGCGCATCAAACAATGAATCGTTATCGGCAAGCTGATGCAGCGTCTGGTCGTAATAACCCAGGGTAACGCGCGGGTGTAACACCAGTGAAGGCGATGCCAGCTGTGACTGAAACTGTTGCCAGATAAGCCTTAATAGCGATGATTTCCCGCAACCGTTACGCCCGACAATCGCCACGCGATCGCCGCTTTTTAACCGGATACCGGCAATGGAAAACAGTGTATCTGCACCGGGAGCAGGGACTACAGACAGATTGGTCATCTCCAGCAAACGATCTGCACGCAGGGCATCACCCTGCAATGTTAGTGTCCACTGACTTCCTGACGTCACTTCTGTTTGCACCTCTTTCAGGCGCTGTACCTGTTTTTCCATCTGCTTGGCCTTGCGGGAGAGATCTTCGTTGTCGTAGACCCGCCCCCAGGTTGCCAGCCGTTTGGCGCTGGCAGTCACCCGGTCTATCTCTTTTTGCTCAGCCTTGTGGCGCAGAGCATCGCTGACATCTCTTTCTGCCAGAGCCTGACGCGCCGCGCTACAGGGTAGATCGAAGGCATGCAGGGTGCGATCGCGCAAGATCCAGGTTCCGTGAGTCACCGCGTCCAGCAGCTGCGGGTCGTGGGAAACCACCACAAAACTACCAGACCAGTTCTGTAAGAACTGCTCAAGCCACAGTAATGTAGGCAAATCCAGGTGGTTACCCGGTTCATCCAGCAGTAGCAGGTCAGGATTACGCATCAGTGCCCGCGCTAATAGCAAGCGCGTGTGCTGGCCACCGCTCAACGTTTGCGCTGTAAGAGATAAATTCTCTGGCGTAAAACCCATTTCGGCAAGCAGTGCTTCAACCCGCCACTGCTGAGCTGCGCGTTCATGCTCGGGAAGTTGAGCAAGAACGGCTTCCTGCAGCGTAAGAGGCAGTATATCGTCAGGTAGATGTTGTTCTACACGCGCGAGATGGCAGTGATTCGCCTGCGCGATTGCCCCACTGGTGGGCGAGATCGTGCCATCGAGCAGTTTTAACAGTGTGCTTTTGCCGCAGCCGTTGTAACCGATAAGCCCGATGCGGTCGCCTTTTTTCAGGGTAAAGGAAAGATCGTCGAATAGCGTGCCGAATGCCGTATCAACGTGTAAGGATTGTGCGGTTAGTAATGTGCTCATTGTTGCTTACTCAAGAGTTACAGGCGTGAAAACGCCTCGTCAAACATCGCTGACGATAACCCGGTAAGCCCGAGAGAAGGGGATTTAGAAGTTAGCTTCGCTCAAGCAGAAGTTATCGCAGCACGATACCGATAACGCTTGAGCACTGGCGATCGCCAAAAGCATGTGAAACGATAAAACGTTCACAGTACAGCATAAGTATCCTCCTTTTGTTTTTCAGAATGTTAATCGGTGGTGAAAGTGTAATCGTAAGTTACGCAAAAGCGCAAGTGTTGAACGCCCGGCAGCAGTGTGCCGCCGGGCAAACCGTCAAATAGAGGTACGACGGTAGTCGCGATATTCTGCCTGCCAGAAATTATCGTCAATCGCCTGTTGCAGCGCTTCGGCGGAGGTTTTCACTGCCACACCTTGCTGCTGAGCCATTTTACCGACGGCAAAAGCAATGGCGCGAGAAACGGTCTGAATATCTTTCAGTTCCGGTAGCACCAGACCTTCACCGTTGAGCACCAGCGGTGAATACTGCGCCAGCGTTTCACTCGCCGACATCAGCATTTCATCAGTGATGCGCGACGCGCCAGACGCAATCACACCCAAGCCGATACCCGGGAAGATATAGGCGTTGTTACACTGGGCGATTGGGTAAATTTTATCTTTCCACAGTACCGGTGCGAATGGACTACCGGTCGCAACCAGCGCGTTACCTTCGGTCCAGGCGATAATATCCTGTGGTGTAGCTTCAACACGGGAAGTGGGGTTGGACAACGGCATGACGATCGGACGCGGACAATGCTTGTGCATTTCGCGGATGATCTCTTCGGTAAACAGGCCGGTTTGTCCGGAAACGCCGATCAGGATATCCGGCTTAACGTTGCGGACCACATCGAGCAACGACAGCACATCTTCTTGGGTATCCCAATGCTGGAGATTTTCGCGTTTTTGCACCAGTTTGGTCTGGAAGGAGAGCAGGTTCGGCATTTTGTCTGTTAACAGGCCGAAGCGGTCGACCATGAATACGCGTTGACGCGCCGCTTCTTCGCTTAAACCTTCACGCTGGATCTGCGCAATGATCTGCTCGGCAATCCCGCAACCGGCGGAACCCGCACCGAGGAAGACGATGTTCTGTTCGCTCAACTGGCTACCGGCCGCGCGGCTAGCCGCAATCAGCGTACCGACAGTAACCGCCGCGGTGCCCTGAATATCGTCGTTAAACGAGCAAATTTCATCACGATAACGGGTCAGCAGTGGCATAGCGTTTTTCTGGGCGAAATCTTCAAACTGCAACAGCACGTCCGGCCAGCGATGCTTCACGGCCTGGATGAATTCATCAACGAATTCGTAGTATTCATCATCAGTGATACGCGGATTGCGCCAGCCCATATACAGCGGATCGTTCAGCAGTTGCTGGTTGTTGGTCCCCACGTCCAGTACCACCGGAAGAGTATAGGCCGGGCTAATTCCGCCACATGCGGTATACAGCGACAGTTTACCGATTGGAATACCCATCCCGCCGATCCCCTGATCGCCAAGACCTAAAATACGTTCGCCATCGGTGACAACGATGACCTTGATATTGTGGTTAGGGACGTTTTGCAGGATATCGTCCATATTGTGGCGATTCTGATAAGAGATAAACACGCCGCGTGCGCGACGATAAATCTCAGAGAAACGCTCACAGGCCGCGCCGACCGTTGGGGTATAGATAACTGGCATCATCTCATCCAGGTGATTATGCACCAGTCGGTAAAACAGGGTTTCGTTGGTGTCCTGGATGTTGCGCAGGTAAATATGTTTGTCGATTTCGGTTTTGAATCCCTGATATTGGATCCAGGCGCGTTCAGCCTGTTCCTCAATCGTCTCGACCACTTCCGGCAGTAACCCCAGCAGGTTGAAGTTACGGCGTTCTTCCACACTGAAGGCGCTCCCTTTATTCAGTAAAGGGAATTCCAGCAGTACCGGGCCAGCGTAGGGGATGTAAAGGGAACGCAATTTTTTGGTTTCGTTTTCCATGTCACTCACTCTTTTTTGAATAACCGTCCCTGGCGCTCTTTATGATCGTATGTAGCCTGTCCGCCAGGGAAACGGGCGAAGTATAAAGCATTGTGAATGGGTTAAGGGGTTTTATAAGCAAAAACACCACTGCGGTTGCAATGGTGTTTATCTCGTTACTCAGTCAGACGTGCGAAAGGCTACTTGCCGTCAGTGCGGCGCTTTCTTCCAGTAGGATTATTGACCACGTTGGTTTTGTCACCTTCGGTCACGATTTTACGTTGATTTGAGATTTTGTGGTCCAGTCCGAGAATATGACGGGCCTGACGGTTCGATTTCATTCTAACTCCTTAATCCTGTTACTGGTTTCAAGGGCGAGCCCGTATGAGAACGGACGAAATACAACCTGATATAAAGCCGATGTTCAACATAGCGGCTTACTGGATGGTCGGTCATTTAATCTGAAAGGTCAATGCTTAAGCGGCAAATGAGAACTATCCCGTATGTAACATGCTTTTTCTCAGCCGTCCTATACTAGTAACTCCGACGACAACACAGGAGAGCGGTAATGACTATCCATAAGAAAGGTCAGGCACACTGGGAAGGTGACATTAAGCGCGGCAAAGGCACTGTGTCGACCGAAAGTGGCGTGTTGAATCAGCAACCGTATGGGTTTAATACACGATTTGAAGGTGTGAAAGGCACCAATCCTGAAGAATTGATTGGCGCGGCCCATGCTGCCTGCTTCTCGATGGCACTTTCGCTGATGCTGGGCGAAGCAGGGTTTACACCAGATGCCATTGATACCACTGCCGATGTTTCTCTGGATAAAGTAGATGCCGGGTTTGCGATCACTAAAGTCGCGTTGCATAGCCAGGTGAGCGTGCCGGGGATAGACGCCGCCACGTTTGACGGCATCATCCAGAAAGCAAAAGCCGGATGCCCGGTATCGCAGGTACTGAACGCGGAAATTACGCTGGATTATCAGCTGAAGTCTTAATCGTGGCGTGCCGGATGCGACTGCGTCTTATCCGGCCTACGATTGCCCCGGATGTAAGTCAGTCTTATCCGGCACCTGATGATGTTATTGCGCTACCCAACCGCCATCCATATTCCACGCCACGCCGCGCACCTGCGCCGCACCGTCTGAACACAGAAATAGTGCCAGCTCACCTAACTGTTCCGGCGTGACGAATTCGCGCGACGGCTGCTTTTCCGCCAGCAGGGCGTCACGCGCAGCCTCAGGCTCTGCGCCTTCGGCAATACGCTTATCGATCTGCTGCTGAACCAACGGCGTGAGCACCCAACCGGGACACAGCGCATTGCTGGTGACACCCGTCTGCGCGGTTTCCAGTGCGATGGTCTTGGTGAATCCCACCACGCCGTGCTTCGCCGCTACGTAGGCAGATTTCTCTTTTGAAGCCACCAGGCCGTGAACAGAAGCGATATTAATGATGCGCCCCCAGTTTCGCGCGCGCATACCAGGAAGCGCCAGACGCGTGGTGTGAAAAACGGAAGAGAGATTAATGGCGATAATCGCGTTCCATTTATCAACCGGGAAGGTTTCCACCGGGGATACATGCTGGATCCCCGCATTGTTGACCAGAATATCAACGCCGCCGAATTCGCTCTCGGCATAGCGCATCATGTCGGCAATTTGCGCTTCGTCGCTCAGATCTGCGCCATGATAGCCTGGCGTTTTGCCATATTGGGCAACAGCGTCTTTGGCGGCATCCACATCACCAAACCCGTTGAGGATCAGGGTGGCGCCCGCTTGCGCCAGCACCTGTGCGATACCTAATCCGATACCGCTGGTCGAGCCGGTAACCAGGGCGGTTTTTCCCGTTAAGTTCATGATGATTCTCCTTAAACAATTCCGGTGGTGTAGAAGACGCCGATGACAAACAGTACGGCCAGACTTTTAATGACGGTAATAGCAAAAATTCCGCCATACGCCTGACGATGGCTGAGACCGGTGATAGCTAATAAGGTAATGACTGCGCCGTTATGCGGCAGGGTGTCCATACCGCCGCTGGCCATAGACGCCACGCGGTGAAAGACTTCAAGTGGGATATTGGCAGCGTGAGCGGCCGCGATAAAGGTGTCAGACATGGCGGCAAGGGCAATACTCATCCCGCCAGACGCCGAACCGGTGATCCCGGCGAGCGTAGTGATACTGATAGCTTCATTGAGCAGCGGGTCAGGAATAGCCGCCAGTGCTTTTGACAGTACAAGGAAACCTGGCAGGGCGGCGATCACTGCGCCAAAACCATACTCTGACGCGGTGTTCATCGCCGCGAGGATCGCGCCGCCAACCGCCGTTCTGCTGCCTTCCGCCAGGCGACCTTTTATGTTGCGGTAGCCGAAGAGCACCACCAGCAGGATCCCAGAAATCAGCGCCGCTTCCACTGCCCAGATAGCGGTGATTTTACCGACTTCGGTGGTAATCGGCTTGGCAAGGCCCGGAAGTTCAAGCTGATGCGTGGCGCCATACCATTGTGGGATCCAGCGGGTAAACAGCAGGTTAAATACCCCAACCAGGATCAGCGGAGAGATCGCGATGATCGGGTTCGGCAGATTAATGTTATCCGGCGTTTCCGGCTCGTTTAACAGTTCAGTCCCATAACCCTCATTCTTAGCCTGTGCTTTACGACGCTGACGTTCGAGATAAACCAGACCAACAACGATGATAAATACGGAACCTATCAAACCCAGCCACGGCGCGGCCCAGGCGTTGGTACCGAAGAAACTGGTCGGAATAATGTTCTGGATCTGCGGTGTGCCTGGCAGGGCATCCATGGTGAAGGAGAAGGCACCCAGCGCAACGGTTGCCGGGATCAGGCGTTTAGGAATATTGCTCTGACGGAACAGTTCAGCCGCGAACGGATACACCGCAAAGGCCACCACAAACAGCGATACGCCGCCGTAGGTCAACAGCGCACATACCAGCACAATCACCGGGATGGCATGACGACGACCGAGGATGTTGATAGCGGCGGCAACAATGGAACGTGAAAATCCAGATAACTCGATTAACTTGCCAAACACTGCCCCCAGCAAGAACACCGGGAAGTACAGCTTCACAAAACCGACCATTTTTTCCATAAACAGGCCGGTGAAGGCAGGGCCGACGGCGCTGGGTTCGGTAAGCAATACAGCACCTAATGCTGCGATGGGGGCAAACAGAATGACGCTGTATCCGCGATAGGCTGCCAGCATCAGCAGGCCCAGCGCTGCCAGGGCGATTAATACACTCATCATGACTCCTTATTATTATATTGGGATACAGAAAGAGACGTTATGGCTTCAGGGCAAATCGCAGCTGATGCTCTCTGCGTTGCTGGATGTATTCCTTGCGCGAATCATCCCAATGATAAAAACCCTGACCACTGCGTACACCGGTATTACCGTTGGCGACCTTGTCAGCGACCAGCGTCATCATGTCGCTGCCGGTTGCCAGTTCCGGAAGCAGATGCCGACAAATGTCCTGCACCGTAGAAAGTCCGGTCATATCAGCAGCCTCCAGCGGACCGACCATTGCATAGCGACGTCCGAGCGAGGCGCGCATCACCTGATCAACCACTTCTGCGCTGGCGATGCCGCTTTTAACGATATGTAGCGCTTCACGCAGCAGGGCAAACTGCAGTCGATTGCCAACAAACCCTGGAGCGGCGCGGTCGAGCACCACCGCCTCAAGTTGCATCGCGATCAGTTGTTGTTGCAATTCATGGAGATATTCCGGCTTCGTTGCGGTGCCAGGTACAATTTCGACCAGCGGAATAAAATGTGGCGGGTGCCAGAAATGGGCGATCAGCAACCGTTCGGGATGGGCGAGTTTTTCTGCCAGCGCATCCGGCGGCAGGCCGCTGGTATTACTGGCAATAACGGCCTCCGGCGCGATCAGCTCTTCCAGTTGCGCATACAGTGCGTGTTTGAGTTCGAGCCGCTCCGGGATCGCTTCAATCAGTAACCGGCATGCGGCAATATCCTGTAGTGAGGTTGTGCCGTGCAGGCGAGCCACGACCGACGTTTTTTCACCAATTGCAAATTGATCGGTGACAATCAACTCATCCAGAATACCGCCGGCTACGGCGCTTATTTCTGCAATTCGGCTGCTATCGGTATCGTATAACCAGACATCGTAACCAAAACGGGCGAAGTGGGTAGCAATGCCGACACCCATTAACCCCGCGCCCAGAACGCAGATAGGCTTACTTTGCATGAGCTCCCCCCTGCGGACGTTCTACCGCCAGCGCCACACCCTGACCACCACCTACGCACAGCGTGGCCAATCCTTTGGCTGCGTTGCTACGCGCCATTTCATGCAGCAGCGTTACCAGAATTCGGCAACCTGATGTGCCAATCGGGTGCCCCAGCGCAATCGCACCGCCGTTCACGTTTACTCGGTTGCTGTCCCAGTTCAGGGATTCACCAACCGCCAGCGCTTGCGCGGCAAAGGCTTCGTTGGCTTCGATAAGATCCACGTCATTTAGCGTCCAGCCAGCACGCTTCAGGCACTGGAGTGACGCTTCTACCGGCCCAATCCCCATAATTGCGGGATCGACGCCAGAAACCGCGTAGCCTGCCACCCGGGCAAGTACTGGCAGATTGAGTTCCGCCGCTTTGGCGACGCTCATCAACATCACCGCGGCGGCACCATCATTGATGGATGATGCATTTCCGGCGGTCACCGTGCCGTTACCCGGACGAAACGCCGGTTTAAGTTGCGCCAGCTTGTCGGCCTGAGTATCCGGGCGAGGTTGTTCGTCACGATCCACCACACGTGGCGGCTTTTTGCCCTGCGGGACGCTAACCGGCGTGATTTCAGCGTTAAAACGACCCGCTTCAATGGCGGCGGCGGCTTTTTGCTGGGAGTGCAGGGCAAAAGCATCCTGCTGCTCACGACTGATTACGAACTTATCCGCCAGATTTTCGGCAGTAATACCCATGTGATAGTCGTTGAACGCATCCCACAGGCCGTCATGCACCACGCTGTCTTTCATACTGGCATGACCCAACCGCAAACCGGCCCGCGCGCCGTCGAGAAAATAGGGCGCATTGCTCATGCTCTCCTGGCCTCCGGCGATCACGATTTGCGCATCGCCACAGCGAATCGCCTGTACAGCCTGATGCACCGCCTTCAAACCTGAGCCACACAGCAGGTTGATGGTTAACGCGGGCGTGGTGACCGGCAGTCCTGCCCGTAACGCCGTTTGTCTGGCTGGATTCTGGCCGCAGCCCGCAGTCAAAACCTGACCTAAGATCACCTCATCGATTTGCTCAGGTGCCACAGCCGTTTTTTCCAGCAGCGAACGGACTACCGCCGTGCCTAACTCCACGGCGGAAAGTGGTGCCAGCACGCCATGAAAACTGCCAATCGGGGTGCGCGTTGCCGCGACAATTACAACATCCTGCATGGTCAGCTCCTCAGTTAAAGTGCATTTCGGGGACAGCTTCGGGAACGATCAGCTTGCCGGCGGTTCTGGCGACAATTTCATCCACGCTGATGCCCGGTGCACGCTCACGCAGAATGAACGCACCGTCGGCAATTTCCAGCAGAGCCAGGTCGGTAAGCACGCGTTTGATGCAGGCCACGCCGGTCAGCGGCAAGGTGCAGGCGGGAAGCAGTTTGGACTCACCGTTTTTGGAAGCATGGGTCATTACCACAATGATATTGTCAGCTCCGGCAACCAGGTCCATCGCGCCGCCCATGCCTTTCACCATTTTTCCGGGGATCATCCATGAGGCGATATTGCCGTTAACATCGACTTCAAACGCACCGAGCACCGTCAGATCAACGTGGCCGCCGCGGATCATGGCGAAGGATTGCGCCGAGTCGAAAATCGCCGCGCCTTTGCGCGCCGTCACTGTCTGTTTCCCGGCGTTGATCATGTCGGCATCAATTTCGTCTTCTGTGGGAAACGGGCCCATACCCAGCAAACCGTTTTCTGATTGCAGCATCACGTCCATGCCATCAGGGATGTAATTTGCCACCAGCGTGGGAATGCCGATCCCAAGGTTGACGTAATATCCGTCGCGCAGCTCGCGGGCGACGCGCATCGCCATTTGTTCACGCGTTAACATGTCAGGCTCCTTTCTGGCGCAGGGTGCGTTGTTCAATACGTTTTTCAAACTGCCCCTGAATAATGCGGTTAACGAAAATTCCGGGAGTGTGAATCGCAGCAGGGTCCAGTTCTCCGGGAGGGACAATTTCTTCGACTTCCACGACGGTAATGCGCCCGGCGGCGGCCATCAGCGGATTAAAATTCTGTGCGGTGTGGCGATAGATGACGTTGCCGTACCAGTCGGCTTTCCAGCCTTTAACCAACGCAAAATCACCGGTTATCGCCTGCTCAAGGATGTAAGGGCGTCCGGCAAACTCGCGAACCTCTTTCCCTTCCGCCACGGGGGTTCCATATCCGGTCGCGGTAAAAAATGCCGGGATCCCCGCGCCGCCCGCGCGCAACTGCTCTGCCAGCGTACCCTGTGGCGTCAGGATGGCTTCCAGTTCGCCGCTAAGCACCTGTTTCTCAAACAGGGCGTTTTCCCCCACATAGGACGCGACCACTTTGCGCACCTGACGCGTTTCCAGCAGCACGCCAAGGCCAAAGCCATCCACGCCGCAGTTGTTTGATACAACGGTAAGTCCCTGAACCTCCCGACGGCGTACTTCGGTAATCAGGTTTTCAGGGATCCCACATAGACCAAAACCACCTGCCAGCAGCGTCATGTTGTCGGTCAGTCCTTCCAGCGCCTCTTGATAAGTGGCAACACGTTTATCCAGTCCAGCCATACACTTGCCTCCCCAGTTGTCCTTGCCGACATCATTGGGGGTGAAAAATGATTTGTTAATTTTAAATTTGTGACTCACTCATTGGGTTTTTTTATCAATTTAATGTTAATTAAAGGTATTCAACAAGTTAAAGGAATGCGAAATGGGAATGAGCATCAAACAGTTACGCGCGTTTTTAGCGGTAGCTCACACTCTGAATTTTGCTCATGCCAGCGAAAGACTGAATATGTCGCAACCCGCGTTAAGCCTGGCGATTAAAGGACTGGAAGATTCGCTGGGCGGGGCGTTACTGTTAAGAACGACCCGCAAAGTGACCCTGACGCAGGAGGGAGAAACGCTGCTGAATATGGGGCGACAGCTGCTGGCGGACTGGGAGAATACGGAAGAAGCCATGCGCCAGCGCTTTACGCTGCAGCGCGGTAAAATATCGATCGCCGCCATGCCCTCATTTGCCGCTAACGTCCTGCCATCGGTACTGAAAACATTTCGTGATTCTTATTCCGGTATCAACGTAACGGTTCACGATGTAATTAATGAACACGTGATTGAAATGGTCAGTGAAGGGCGGGTCGAGATGGGCATAGCCTTCGAGCCGGACTATTCGGGACATCTGCATTTCACGCCGCTCGGCGTGGATCGTTTTATCGCGATTGTGCCGCCAACCTGTCGACTGGCAGACAGGGATCGTATTGCGTGGCGCGAACTGCTGACGCTGGATTTTATCACCCTGCAACGCCCGTCCGCCGTGCGGCTGATGCTGGAAGAACAACTGGTGCAAAGCGGACATACGCTGGAAGTAGCGCTGGAGAGCCATCAGCTGGTAACCGTTGGCCGTCTGGTGGCTAACGGTCTGGGCGGTAGCGCCGTACCTGCACTATGCCGCACGCAAATGACAGAGTTAGGCGCAACCTGTATCGATCTGGATACGCCGGTGATCCAGCATCGGATCGGGGTTTTGCGTTCGGCGCATCATAAATTATCTACCGCTTCCGAGGTGCTGGTGGATTCACTGAAAAAGGCGTATCGCACCTGACTTTTCTCAACGGCTCAGGTCATGTAACCGCCCGCCAGCAGCGAACGTCACAGCCGGTATCACTCTTCAGCAATGCCTGTTTTTTCTCACAACCGTGGGTTGCCAATGGACATCTGTCACGGAAAAAGCAGCCCTGGGGCAACGTTCGGTTTCCCGGTAGCTCGGTTTTACGTAACACCAAATCTTCCGCCAGCGGTGCGCCCGTTTTAGGGACCGAGTCCAGCAATAATCGTGTGTACGGGTGGGCGGGGTGAGTGAGAACCTGTTGGGCATCGCCCAGCTCAACAATTTGCCCGAGGTACATCACCGCCACACGGTCGCTCATATGGCGGACCACCGACACGTTATGCGATATCAATACGTAGGTCAGGTTTCTGCGCGCCTGTAGCGACACCAGCAGGTTGAGAATTTGCGCCTGCACGGAGATATCCAGCGCTGAAGTGGGCTCATCGAGGACGATAACATCCGGCTCTGACGATAGCGCCCGGGCAATAGCAATACGTTGGCGCTGTCCACCGGAAAACGCGTGCGGCAATCGGTCGAGATATTCAGGACGAATGCCCACCTGCCGTGCCAAATCCTCGGCAAGCATGCGTCGTTCACGTTCCGGGCTCCGTTTTTGGATCCACACCGGCTCGGTAATTATCCGCCACACCGGTAAGCGCGGATCGAGCGATGAAAGAGGGTCCTGAAAGACCATTTGCATACCGTTATGCTGCTTATCACCACGGCGAGAATAGCTTCCCTGGCTGGGTTTCAACATGCCCATCAACAGTTGCGCCAGCGTACTTTTTCCACAGCCGGATTCGCCAACAATCCCCAGCGTTTCACCCTGGCGAATCTGTAAATCCAGACCGTTGAGCGCATGCACCCGTTCCGTAACCTTGCCAAGCCAGTTTTTACGCGCAGGAAAGTTGACATGAACATCCTGCAGCGCCAGTAAAAAATCAGACATGTGTTGTCTCCAGTTGCGGATACCAGCAGGCAGATTGTTGATCTGCACCTCCCTGACTACTTAACGCCGGCGTTTCTTCACAACGAGGACCAGCTGCAAAGCAGCGCTCGCGAAACGCGCATCCGGCAGGTAAGCAGGTTAGGTTCGGCACGGTGCCGGGAATGGCGGGCAGCAATGCGCGCGGTTCGCCGTGTTCCGGCGCACATTTCAGCAAGCCGATGGAATAGGGGTGCGTCGGGCGTTGAATAACGGTTTGCGTCGGGCCACTCTCAATCACGCTCCCGGCATACATGACGTACAACCGGTCGCATAACTGTGAAACCACCGCCATATCATGGCTGATAAATAACACGGCTGTTCCACTGGCGCGCGCTTTTAACTTCAGCAAACGCAGCACCTGCAGTTGCACCGTGACGTCCAGAGCAGTGGTCGGTTCATCGGCAATGATAAGCTCCGGCTCGCACGAAAAGGCCAGCGCAATCATCACGCGTTGGCGCATACCGCCGGAAAGCTCAAACGGAAATCGTTTCATGACCTCCGGCGCGTCCGGGATTTGCATCTCTTCGAGTAGAGCGACGGCTTTCTGGCGGGCATCCGTGCGGCTTAACGCCTGATGATGGCGGATCACCTCCACCATTTGCTGGCCGATACGGCGGGTCGGATTCAGTGCCGTCATGGGCTCCTGAAAGATCATCGCGACGCGTGCGCCGCGCCATTGGCGCATTTGTTTCTCACTGGCGTTGAGCACATCTTCACCCAGCAGCGAAACGCGTCCCTGGTGAATACGATAGCTTCCCTCCGGTAGCAGACGCATGGTGAGCATGGCGGTCACGGACTTACCGGAACCGGATTCACCCACCACACCAACGATTTCTCCGCGGTTGATGTGCAGTGATACATGGTTCAGCGCATGCACGTCAGCTTTATAGCCGGGGAAACTCAGATGCAAATCTTCGATTTCCAGTACGGGTTGTGTCATGACTGTTTTCCTCCGGCTTTCGGATCCAGCAGATCGCGAATACCATCGCCAAAGAGATTAAAGCCCACGGCGGTAATCAGAATGGCGGCGCCGGGAAAAGCACAATACCACCACTGATCAAGCACGTAATTGCGGCCAATTGCGACCATCGCCCCCCATTCAGCGCTGGGCTGCTGGGCGCCCAGACCGATAAACCCGAGCGTGGCGGCCATCAGGATCGCGCTGCCGATATCCAGTGATGCCTGCACAATGAGCGGCGGCAGAGAATTGCGTAAAATGTGCCAGCTAATCAGATGCCAGCGTGAAGCGCCGTAGGTCCGGGCAGCCTGTACAAAAGTAAACTGGCGTACCACTAACGTCTGACCACGGGCGAGGCGTACATAGAAAGGGATACGGACGATTGCAATCGCCAGCATGGCGTTAAACAGGCTGGGGCCCAGCGCGGCGGCTAACGCCATCGTCAACACCAGCGAAGGAATGGACAGCATAATGTCCATCATCCGCATAATTATCGCGTCGGCACGCCCACCCATGACACCCGACAAGCAACCCAGCAGTGAGCCCAATCCCCCGGCGATACCCACTACCACCAGACCCGCAACGACAGATTGCTGACTTCCTACCAGAACGCGGCTGAACAGATCGCGACCGACTTCATCGGTTCCAAACCAGTGAGCGGCTGAAGGGGGCAGCAGGCGCGCACTCAAATTGATGGCATTCGGATCGTGGGGTGTTATCCACGGCGACAGCACCATCAGCAGCAGTATCAATACGATGATGACCCCGCCAACCAGCGTCAGCGGGCTACTTTTCATCATCCAGAACAGTTTGGCCCAGTCCGTGCGGCGGCGTGCAGTCTGAGGGGCGGTCGGCGTTTCTTGTGTGAGCATCATTCAGCACCTCCACGTCCAATTCGAGGGTCTACCCACAGATAGAGTAAATCCACCACCAGGTTGACCAGCACATAGGCGAACGAGACCACCACCGCAAATCCCATTACCGCCGGGAAGTCGAGTGCCTGAATTGAGGTCACCACCCAGGCGCCCATGCCAGGCCAGGCAAAGACCGTTTCGGTCAATACCGCACCGTATAGCAGATCGCCCAGCGCCAGGCCCAGGACGGTGATTGATGGGATAAGTGCGTTAGGCAATGCATAGCACAGCACGATGTACCAGCCCGGGAGCCCGCTGGCGCGGGCGGTACGTATGTAATCTTCACTCAGTTGCTCCAGCATGGCGGAACGAATCTGACGGGCAACGATCCCAAGATGTACAAAAGCCAATGTCAGCGATGGCAAAATCAGGTGCTGAAGCGCATTGAAAAAGACTTCGCCGTTGCCTTCCAGCAGAGCATCAATCAGGTAGAAACCGGTGACGTGAGCAGGTGGATCCAGCCAGTCGTCTAAACGCCCACCGCCGGGTAAAATTTGCAGATGACCGTAAAACAGCACGATAACCCCCAGCCCCAGCCAGAATGCAGGCGTGGAGATACCGGTAATTGCCATTAGCCGAACAAGGTGATCAAGCCAGCGGTTACGCCAGACCGCAGACAAAATACCCAGCGGGATACCTATCACCAGCGCCAGCAACAAAGAGCAGAAAGCCAATTCAAGGGTCGCGGGGAAGAAAATGCGCAGCTCATCCAGTACCGGACGTCCGGTGCGAATGGATATGCCTAAATCGCCGTGAAAAATATCGCTGACATAGCGAAAAAACTGGACATACAGCGGTTGATTCAGCCCCAGCTGTTGGCGAATATTTTCGACGATTTCATCGCTGGCGCGATCGCCCGCCAGCAGCCGCGCGGGGTCGCCAGGTATCAGGTGTGAAATAATAAAGGTGATTACGCAAACACCGATAACCACCAGAATAAGTCCCCAGCATCGCTGGCGTAAAATACTCCAGAACGTCATTAGCTTCCCCTTGCGGAGCCAGAGCGGCTCCGCATAAACGTGGCTTATTTACTCATGGTGGAGATATTGAAGACCTGTTCCAGCATGGGGTTGAATACAAATCCTTTGACGTCTTTGTTCATCGCCAGCTGATAGTTTTTCTGGAATAAATAGACGTAGGCCGCTTCATCAATCACGATGGTTTGCGCCTGCTGGTAGTCATTGGTTCTGGCCACCTGATCGGTCGTGGCCAGCGCGCTGCGCAGCAGTTTATCGACCTCACCGTTTTCATAGAACGAACGGTTACCCGGCAAGCCTTTCTTATCTGACTCAAACCAGTAGTTCATAAACATGTACGGGTCGGCAAAATCCGGACTCCAGTTGCCAATGGCAATGTCGTAATCGCCTTTGCCCACGCGGTCGCGCATGGTGGCGTTTGCCAGTTTTTCCAGTTTCACCTTAATGCCCAGTTTGCCAAGGCTTGCCTGGGTGGCGAGCGCGATAGGTTCCCAGTTAGGGTCATTATCGGAGTACAGGAAGCTCAGGCTTTCAGGTTTGGTGGCAACTTTGTCCCACGCTGCTTTGGCTTTGGCTTCATCAAAGCTGTACTGCATGGCCTTGTCGTCAAAACCCCACATGCCTTCAGGGATCGGGCCACGCATTTGCTTCCCGTTGCCGCTCAGGATCCCGTTGACCATGCCTTTATAATCGGTGGCCCACGAGATGGCGCGGCGTAAATCCACCTGATTGAGCGGCGCTTTACTGTTGTTGAGATACAGATAGGTCACGCGCAATGAGGGATAATCCGCCACGTTCACTTTGCCTTCCTGTTTTAAAGCGGCAAGCTGGTCAACAGGAAGCGCATCGGCAATGTCGATATCACCACGCGACAGTTGCAGGCGACGAGAGGCGCTTTCACCAATGATTTTGACTGAGACACGCTTAAATGTCGGTTTCGCCCCGGCATAATGCGGGTTCGGCACCAGCACCAGTTGTTGTCCCTTTTGCCAGCTCTTCAGCATGAAGGGACCAGATCCTGCCGTGTTCTGCGCGAGGAATCCGCGGGCATCGTCTGCGGCATGCTCTTTTAAGATGGCCGGGTTAATGATTGAGGCACCGTCATTTGCCAGCGTATACAGAAACGGGGCAAACGGCTGGCTGAGGGTAAATTTCACCGTGTTGTTATCAATGACGTCGACCTTCAGATCTTTTGGGAAAGCTTCCGCAGGTCCCTGACCAATCTTGAGCAAACGTTCAAAGGATTGCTTTACCGCATCTGCCGTTACCGGCGTTCCGTCGGCGAATTTGGCATCGTTTTTCAGGGTAAACGTCCACTCTTTCTGATCGTCAGAGGCTTTCCAGCCGCTGGCTAAATCACCTTCAACTTCCGTGGATCCTTTACCTCCGTCGGTTTTGTATTGAACCAACCGCTGGTAAGAGGGATAGGTAACCGTCCAGTCATTGTTATCGATGGTCACGGCGGGGTCGAGCGTCTGCGGATCGGCGGCTTTACCAATCACCAACATATCTTTGGGAACGGCAGCCTGTGCGGCGGGCAGGGCAAATGCTAACGCAACGGCTATCAGAGCGGGGCGGAAAAACGCGTTTAACGCAGGTGTAGTCTTCATAACCAGGCTCCAGAATTAAAGGGGATGTTGTGTTGTTATAGGCGTGACAGTGTAACAATCTATTTGATCGTCAAGCAGCGGATAGCGAGCGGCATCAGGTAATTCAAAATGCCACCATTCACTGTTAATACCGACAAAACCACCGCCAAACATAATGGCATTGAGCAGCAGGCGGTTACGCTGCGCTGCCGGAGGTACAGACGGGTGCCAGGCATGGGAACGGTCATGCATTTCATCAAAACCGGCTCCCATATCAAGGAGATGGCCGCGATCGTCCATCAACGTAACGTCAATGGCCGTTCCGCGACTGTGATTGGAACCAATTGCGACATCGACAACATACTGCGGGTCGGGACAGGCATTCCACAGTATCGCCTGCGCCTGCTGGGGGCGATACGCGTCGTACACCACAAGCTTCAGGCCCGCTAGTTGCGCAATGCTGATGCTTTTAGCCAGCGCGGTTACCGCCTCGGTGTGCAACAGGCAACGCGCTTCCCGGTAGATAGGTGCGCCGGTAATGTTATCGGCAGTAGCGTATTTAAGATCGATATGCAGCGACGGAAATATCACCGACAGATCGACCAGTTCTGGGAGTTCTGACATAGCACGTTTCCTGTTTATTGTTCGAATTGACCAAATTGTTGTTGTAACTGGCGATTGGTTTGCAGGCGTCCTGCGAGGGCGTCACCCAGTTGCGCCACCACCGCAGAAAGTAATAAGTTGAACAGACAGCTCACCGGTGCCAGTGAGTCCCAGAAATGCCCGGTGTCAGTTTTTACCTGAAGTAAATCAATGGAATAATCCCTGGCCCATGGGCACCACACATCGGTAATGAGCGCCAGCGGAATACAGCGTTCTGTGGCGACGCGGCAATATTGTCGCGAAATAGCGGAGTAGGCGCGCATATCGGTAATAACCACGTAAGGCTGGCTGAATCCCGAGTTCAGCGACTCGACCCAACTGCCGGACAGGCCTTCGGAGTAGCTGACTTTAGGTCGCAGGTATTCCAGGTGACTAAAAAAGGCGTTGGCGATCCCGCGGGTGGACTGGATCCCGAGGATGTACACGGCTTCCGCATGCGCCAGCTGCTGCGCAATGCGTTGAAACGTCTCACCCTGGGCAAGTTGATAGACGTGGGTAATGGCGTCGATCTCCAGTAACAGCGACTGCTGTGCCCGATCCGGCAGGCTTTGTTGCTGGTGCCAGGAATCCAGTCGTTCATTCATTCCCCAGGGCTGATACGGAACAACGGGCAGCTCACGCAGACTGGCTTTTGCATCCTCCAGGTTACGAAAACCCAGTTTACGCAGATAACGTCCGACGGTAATGCCGCTGGTTCCGGTTGCTTTGGCGATGCCATCTGCGGTTTCAAATGGGATCTGCACAGCATGGGCTAACAGCCACCCGGCCACGCGCTTTTCGCTGGGCGTCAGCTGGCTAAAGGTTTGCTCTATGCGGGTAAATAACTCTGGTTTGGCTGTCATTACCTTCTCGCTGTTAGTTGCCTGTCAGATACCGTATTTCTGTTAGCGAATTAACAATGCAGGACGCGTGCCATGTGCGTAACAGCGGCACGCCGACTGTTTTTGTTAAAAACCAACCGATATTCATTAACCAATGATCAACATTTGTGCAGCGTAGTTCAGTTTTGGTGCAACGGTAGAGGAAGAGGGGTATGAATCTGCTGATTTCGTCGGAACGATCACATTGTGGGCAACATTTATCCCTCAGACATAAGAATCAGTAATGGGAAATATAAATTTCAGCCATATCAATAACAGCAATCTTTATTCTTATGACGGTAGGGGTATTATTTTTCGCGAGCTACATTAACGGTGTTAAGCGCAAGTGTAGATATTATTTATATTATAAATGGAGTACTACAATGAATAAATTCTCCCTTTCTACAGCAGGTATTCTGGTCGCAGCGCTGTTAACCAGTGTCAGCGTCAATGCAGCAACAGATAACGCTAAAACTGAAGTGACTCCGAAAGGCATGAACTGCCAGGAGTTTATTGATTTAAACCCACAAACTATGGCTCCGGTGGCCTTCTGGGTGCTCAATGAAGACGAAGACTTCAAAGGTGGTGACTACGTCGACTATAACGAAACCGTTACGACCGCAGTTCCTCTGACCGTTGAACTTTGTAAGAAACATCCGCAGAGTGAATTAAGTAAAATAAAAGACGAAATCAAAAAAGAATTATCTAAATAAGATTAAACCGTTATTAAAACCCAGCCAAAGTGCTGGGTTTTGTTATTTGTGACGCTGTCACTAATTTGTTTTGTGATACTTAAGAAAACTTTATAAAGATATAAACGCCTGTGCCGATACTGGATAAAAGTTAGCCTTTTGCAGAAGGAGTTTGTATGGCCTGGTATCCTACTCGTATTTCAACGCGTTTAACCATCGGCGGCATTCTGCTGCTTGCAGTAACGACCCTTGTTATCGTGGTGATTATGCTCTGGCGCGGTCAGCCGCGCGTCGTTGAAATCAACACCGCTCTGATCGAAGAAACAGGGCAAGGTTTAACCCGTCAGTTGAGTACCGTATTGTCCCGAATTGAAGGTGAGACCGTCAGCCTGTCGCGATTAGCTGAAGTGTTGCCTAACGATGAATCACTGTACCAAAGCGTTGTTCCGCATCTTATTGGTGAAGGTAAAGACTCGATTATAACCGGCGGCGGCATCTGGCCAGAACCAGACGCCTTCACCCCAGGTGTGGAGAAAAGAAGCTTTTTCTGGGCGCGTAATGCTGAAGGAAAGCTGGTGTATTCCAATGATTATAACGTCGAAGGATCGAGTGGATACCACAATGAAAGCTGGTATCAACTGGCCAAAGGCCATTCACAAAACAGCTGTTTATGGTCTGACGTTTACCAGGATGCCAGTTCAGGCGTCAACATGGTGACATGCAGCGTGCCTTATCAACAGGCGGGCAAGTTTGCCGGTGTCGCTACCACTGATATCCGTCTGGATAACGTCGCCACTTTCATGCAGCAGCAGGGAAACAGCACCGGTGGTTACGCATTTGTGGTAGATAAGCAGGGACAAATTCTCTATTTCCCGCAGGCCGACCTGGCAAAATATAAAACCATTAACGATTTGGCGCAAAGCGCGCAGTGGCTTATCCCGGTGCAAAACGGTCTGAAATCTTTGCGCCCGACAGATGGGGTGAAGACTATCACGCTGGCAAACGACAACGTCCTGAATACCGCGTCACAGGTAATGCTGTTCCCGATGCCAGATACCGGCTGGGTCGTAGGACTTGCAACCCCGGAATCTCGTATTGTCGGTCTTGCCAAAGTGATGATGCAGGACGTTCTGGAAGTATTGATCCCTATCATGACGCTGTTGCTGGTGGGATCATGGCTGGTGGTTCGTCGACTGATTTCGCGTCTCGATGATACCCGTAAGGCACTTGATGACATCGCGCAGGGAGAAGGCGATCTTACCCGTCGTCTGGATGTTCGTGGCAAAGACGAGATTTCGGCTATCGCCGAGGCGTTTAACCTGTTCGTCGATAAAATCTCAGCCATCCTGATCACCGTCAGAAGCAGTAGCACAGTGGTAGCGAATAACGCCGTTAGCCTGGCTGACAGTAATATGGAGCTTTCATCTCGCGTAACGCAGCAGGCCGCTGCGCTGGAAGAGAGTTCGGCGGCCATGGAGCAGTTAAATGCGACCGTTCATCAAAACGCCAGTAACACACAACTGGCGGATGAGCTATCCGATAGCACCGCGCAAACGGCCAACCGCTGCGGCGATGTGATGCAGGGCGTGATCTCAACAATGGATAACGTCAGCGCCTCATCCGGCAGAATGGTGGAAATTGTCGCGGTCATCGACAGCATTGCGTTCCAGACCAATATTCTCGCCCTGAATGCCGCGGTTGAAGCAGCCAGAGCGGGCGATGCTGGCAGAGGGTTTGCCGTCGTGGCCTCCGAAGTGCGCACGCTGGCTCAGCGCAGTGCCACCGCCGCCCAGGAAATTAAAACGTTGATTGATGAATCCGTTTCTCATGTTGGTAGCGGAAGTCAGCAAATTCACAATGCCGGTGAGCGTCTGGGAGAACTGGTCAACAATGTGCGTCAGGTGCGCCAGTTGATGGGGGAAATACGCGTTGCGGGTGAAGAACAACGTAAGGGCGTTTCCGAAGTTACGCTGGCCGTTACCGAGATGGACAGCACCGTTCAGCAAAACGCCTCATTAATTGATGATGCCGCAGCACGGACGCAGGCGCTGAAAGAGGAGGCGGAACAACTGGCAATGCTGGTTTCGTCATTCAGACTACCTGAGCCTTCCGTTGCCTGATAACGACATCATTTCCGGGTGCAGACCTTGTGCCCGGATAACTCCAGTATAATGTCCCTTAAGCAAGATTTTCCGGTTTAACTCCTTTTTATTGTGTCTTATAAGACTTTGAATCATTCCCCACCTAACTCTATAATATTGGGTGTAAAGTCGTTTTTATCCCAATAAGAGCCAATATTATGGATTTAACGCTAAATACTGCAGCCGATATCGTCAAACTACTTTGCGACAGATTACGTAAAGAACGACTCGCCCGGCAAATGACGCAGGCTGATGTTGCCGCGCGTTCAGGGGTCGGTGTGAATACCGTGTCGAATCTGGAAGCGGGGAAAAATGTAGGATTTGAGAATCTGGTCAAAGTCGCGATGGTGTTAGGCTATGGCGATGCGCTGGAGGGGTTATTCAAACCCAGGATTGATAGTCTCGATGATATTTTGCGTTACGAAAAGAGCGCGGCACGTCAGCGGATCAAAAGGAAAAATTCTGATGCCTGAGCAAGTTGATGTCTTCTATGAAGGCTGGGGTGAGAAATGGCTGTGGGGCAAACTGGTGTCTTCCACAGCCCTGACCGGACGTCCGTTGATCGCCTTTGAATACAGTGAAGAGGCCTTACGTAAGGGGCTGGAACTGTCCCGACTGATGTTACCGCTGAACGGTCCCCGTTTACGCAGGGATTTCCCGGCTCATCAGCTGGGATTACCTGGGCCAGTCTATGATTCGCTACCTGACGGCTGGGGTATGCTGTTGATGGACCGACTATTTAAACGCCGCGGGCTCAACGCAGCACGCATTGGTCCATTGGAGCGCTTAACCTGGGTCGGCAACAACGCGATGGGCGCCATGACATTCCAGCCCGTTCAGTCAGATGCCGAGACGCTGTCAAAAGAGGATGTTCCTCTCGCACAACTGGCCGCTGAGGTTCAGGAAGTCCTGAGCGGCGAAGGCGGGGAATTCTTGCAAAAACTACTCCAGATGGGCGGTTCGCCACAGGGAGCAAGGCCTAAGGCGTTACTTTATCGTGACACTGTCACGTCTAAATTCACCACAGCGCCGCTACCCGGGAGCGAAAGCTGGCTGATTAAATTTCCCGCCAGGCATGAGCATGCTGAGGTATGTGCCATCGAAGCGGTTTATGCTGAATGCTTGCGCCAATGTGGGATCACCACGCCCGATACTGCGTATTTCAATCTGCCCGGCGGACAGGCGGCATTTGCCACTCGCCGTTTCGACCGTGACCAGTCGATACGTATTCCTATGCAGAGCCTGGCGGCACTTACCGGGGCAAATTACCAGATACCCGGCGCTTTAGACTACCGGGATTTTCTGCGCGCCACGCAGATTTGTACCAATGATGTCAGAGAAAAGGCAAAAGCGTTCGAACGCGTGGTTTTCAACGTGGCATTTAACAACCGCGACGATCATCCGAAGAATTTTGCCTATTTAATGTCAGCCGATGGAAACTGGACCCTGGCTCCGGCTTACGATGTCACCTGGTGCGAAGGGCCTGGCGGGTATCACCAATTGGACGTGCTGGGAGAGGCGCTGGATATCGAAAGAAAGCACCTTCAGTCGCTTGGCGTTCAGGAAGCTGAGTTATCTGCTGACCATGTGAACGGCATAATCGAAAAAGTCTGTCACTTTGCCACGGCATTGAGCGCTATCGCCAGGGACAAATACCCCGATCAGATAACGCAATCCACGCTGAAGACGATTCAGAAACAAATTGATGATAATGTCCGTCGGTTAATGTCCCGGTAACGCAGATACAGCCGCTACACTTAGCGAAGAATTAAATCTGAGCGGGGCAATGTTATGGCTGAATTTGTCTTGGGTATGCTGGAACACACGCCAGTTTGGGTGTATCTGCTGTTTGCCTTTCTACTTTACAGAGGGATTAAAGCCAGAACACCCGCCACCGTCACGCTGGAAAAGCTGGCGCTGATCCCGGCTATTTTTCTGTTCTGGGATATCTACGATTTAATCACTTATCGCGACCCGACCCTCATTACCTATATCCAGTGGACGATAGGTATTATCAGCGGCGCGATAATTGGCTACATATTAATTAACCCAGACCGTTTGAGCCGCAGTAGCGCACCGCGGAGTATTCATCGTCCGGCAGATTATTCCGCATTGCCATTTATGCTGCTGGCATTCGGCGTTAAGTACGTTCTTGGCGTACTTAACGCCATTGCTCCCGACGTTTTACGTCAACCCGCAATGAGCGCTCTGGCTATCATTACAGGCGGCATGTTCGCCGGCGTTTTTGTGGGGAAATTTACCCGCTACGTGAGCGTCTGGCTCAGACTTCCCACTCAGGACAACTATTAACGTCCCCAACGATTACGAATATAGGTCACGGCTTCCTGCGTTTGAGGTTGATTAAGATAATCTTCGCGAAACAGGATCGTGCCGTTGATGTACGGTTCGGATTCGTTTAAATCGAGCTGCTTTTTCAGTTCCGGCACACCGCCTTTTACCGTCCAGTCTGGCTCTTTTCTCGATGGTTCACCAACTTTATACAGCGCTACACCAATGTAGAGGCGGGTGTTGGTTGATTTCACGACATCTGCCCACCATTTTGCCAGTACATCGTAACGCGCTGCGTCACGGGCAAAAGGCCAGTAGAGTTGCGGTGCAATGTAATCCAGTAAACCTAGTTGCACCCAACGGCGGGTGTCTGCATACGACTCATCATACGCTGCCGCGCCGCGCGTGTCGGAGCCCGCTGGATCGTGCGAACGGTTGCGCCACACGCCCGCAGGACTGACGCCGAATTCAACCTCAGGCTTGAGTTTCTTGATGGTCCGCGATACCTGGGCAATCAGCCGTTGCGTGTTATCGCGACGCCAGTCAGCCTTGGAAGCGAATCCCTGGCCGTATCTTCTGAAGGTCTGGCTGTCGTTGAGCGCAGAGCCGGGAGATTCGGTATAGAAGTAATCATCAAACTGCACGCCGTCAACCGGGTAATTCTCAACCACTTCAGCCACGATGCTGGTGATCCAGTCGCGCACGTCGGGAATACCGGGGTCTAACACAAAACGCTCGCCCGCAGTGCGGATCCAGTCCCGATGCAGGACGTATACGCTGGACGGCGTCTGTGACAGCGTGCTGTTTAATTCAGAGACCGTCGAAGGTTTGGTGTTTACGGACACGCGGTAGGGGTTAAGCCAGGCATGAACTTTCATTCCGCGTTTATGCGCTTCATCGAGCATAAACTGCAGCGGATCGTAACCCGGATCCTGGCCAATCGTACCGGTCAGGGTATCTGACCACGGTAGAATCTTTGACTTCCACAATGCGGTCCCATCGGGCTTAACCTGGAAAAAAACGGTGTTAATACCAAGCCGTTTCAGGTTGTCCAGCTTATCCGTCAGCGCTTTTTGCTGCAGGCTGATGCGTACGGCAGGCGAACTGATGTTCACGGATGAGATAGGCGGCCAGTCAAGACGAGAAACCGTGGCCAGCCAGATCCCGCGCACTGGCTCCTTGCTCTGCTGTGGTTTGCTCACCGGAGGTAGCGGAGTGGTTTTGGGGCCGGGCGGTTGTGAAGAACAGCTGCCAAGTAACAACATACTGCCCACAAGTACAGCAAACCATTTCATGTTGGTCAGCGGTAGTCTGGCACGAGAACGGGCGAGAATATTCGCCAGTTTTTTCTGATAATTTCCTGAAAAGAAACCGGATGCTGCCATCTGATTTTGCTCTTATTTCTTTTTATTGCGGCTGTTAGCCCAGGGATCGAAGGCCGGTTCGGGGGTGTTGTTTGAGGCCAGGTCATGCAGCGAATCAAGGTACAGCGCTTCAACTTCTGCCCGCGCCCACGGCGTACGGCGCAGAAACTTCAGACTGGATTTAACGCTCGGTTCATTTTTAAAGCAGTTGATATTAATGCGTTGCGCCAGTTCAGCCCAACCATAACGTTCAACCAGGGCATTGACCTGCATTTCAAGCGTTACGCCATGTAAAGGGTCTTTAGAAATATGAGCATTCATATGAAGTCCAGTTCAGTGGTTCCAGATTTTGTCAGTAGTGAGACGGAAAGAAGGTTACAAGAAAGCAAAGCTGCCAGCAACGGCAGAAAGCGGTATGGCGCGACAAGCCGTACGCCATACCGGAAATGGATGGCTCAATACTCTTTAAAAGCCAGTTCCAGACGGGCAATCAACGGTTTAAACAGGTAACTCATCAGGGTTCGTTCACCGGTCTTGATCGTCACGCTGGCAGGCATTCCCGCTTTAATTTTGTAATCGCCCAGCAAACGCGCGCCCTCTGCTGAAACCTGTACTTCCGCAAGGTAGTAAGGCTGCTGAGTGGTTTCATCAATTAAGCGGTCCGCCGAGATAGTCAGAACCCGGGCCGGAACCGACGGCAACAGGGCATGGTTAAGAGCAGGGAAAAGCACATCAACGGTTAAGCCGGGGACCAGTTTATCAATGGCATGCACGGGTATTTTGGCATCAATTTGCATGGGTTGTCCGGCGGCGACAATATCCATAAGATGTTCGCCGGGTTGAATGACGCCGCCCACGGTACTGACTTTAACATCCAGCACGATACCGTTAATCGGTGAGCGGATCTCGGTGTTATCCAGCTCGTGACGGGTGGACACCAGTTCATCCTCCAGCATCGCCACTTCTTTTTGGTTTTCCGTCAGTTCAGACTCAACTTCACGTAAATATTGATGACGCACCTGGTAGGCTTTAATTTTTAATTCGTTTTGCTGCGATTTCAGTTTAGCAATATTAAGAATATCTTCTGAAACGCTGCCAGATATTTCAGCCGCTTCGCGCTCCAGCACCAGTAATTGCGCTTTGGGGTAATAGTTCTTTTCGCTCAGCGCGCGAATAGCCCCCAACTCCCGGTTAATCAGAGAAAACTGGTGGTCGCGATAGCCTTTTATTTTATTGAGATTATCCGTTTGCCCAACCAGACCATCGAGCGTCTCCTCAATCATCGACAGTTCGTCCTGAATCGTTTTGCGACGCGTATCGAAAAGCTTGGCCTGCAGATTTCTGACTTCTGTCAGCCGTTTATTGCCAGAGAATTGCTGCGTCAGCGTCGTATTAAAGACGATCGCATCCAGACCATCGCGTTCTGCCAACAGGCGATCTTCGATACTTTTTGCAGAAATATACTGGGCATTTAACGCGCTAAAACGCATTTCGAGCTGCATTTTATCCAACCGGACGAGAACCTGATTTTTCTTCACGAAGTCGCCTTCTTTGATAAAGATATCCGTTACCCGACCGCCGCTCAGATGCTGAATAGTTTTGCGGTTACTCGATACGGTTACCGTACCATCAGCGACCACGCCCGCATCTAATGGAGCTTGCACGGCCCAGAGGATAAAACTACCGACACCAAGCACAATGACGATCACGCCCCGGATAATCGGCGACCAGATATTGGTATCTACACCAGCAGATGCCGTGTTGTGGGGATTCTTTTTCATCATCAGGCCTCACGTTGCTGTTCAGTCGTGGATGGAGAAGGCGTAGCCACCGGTTTCAGTACGTTGGCCTGACGCAAATGGGCAAAAACCTGATCGCGGGTACCAAACTCCTGTATGGCGCCATCGTTAAGCAGCAAAACCTTATTGACCACGCCGAGCAGTGTCGGGCGGTGTGAGATAATGACGGTAGTTTGTCCTTGTGTACGCAGGGTATTGATGGCTTTAACGAGTGCAAATTCGCCCGCGTCGTCAAGATTGGCATTCGGTTCATCAAGCACGATGAACGCAGGATTGTTATACACGGCGCGTGCCAGCCCGATACGCTGCCGCTGCCCGCCGGAGAGCTGGTATCCGCCTGCGCCCAACAGCGTGTCATAACCTTGCGGCAAGCGCAGGATCATCTCATGAACGCCTGCCAGTAATGCGGCGGCGACGATAAGCTCACTGTCATTCTGCGCGAAGCGGGCAATGTTTTGCGCGATGGTACCGTCAAACAGTTCCACATCCTGCGGCAGATAGCCAATAGATGGGCCCAGCAGCGCTTTATCCCACTGACAAATATCTGCGCCGTCTAATCTGACTTTCCCTGATAACGGTTTCCAGACGCCAACCAGAACCTTTGCCAGCGAGGTTTTCCCTGAGGCTGAGGGGCCGATAATCCCCAGAACTTCACCTTGCTCCAGCTGGAATGAGATATTACGCAGTAGCGGGGAAGGCTGGCCGGGGGCAGCGGCGAAGACGCTTTCGACGCTGATGTTGCCGTTCGGACGCGGCAGGGTCAGTACCTCTTTCGGTGCCGGATACTCCTTCAGCAAGGTTGAGAGCTGATGCCACGCGCTACGAAACTGCACGAACTGCTTCCAGCTGCCAATAACTTGTTCTACCGGGTTGAGGACGCGGCCAAGAATGATCGAGGCGGCGATCATCAAGCCCGGAGTAATATGGCCGCCGATCACCAGTAAAGCCCCGGCACCCAGCGCAATAGATTGCAGCAACACCCGCACAAAGCGGCTGAGGCTGCTTAACCCGGCCGTTTTGTCGGCAATCTGCGTTTGTAGTGCCAGCACTTTGTTATGTTGCTCCTGCCAGTTGGACTTCAGGGTCGAAAGCATCCCCATCGCCTCAATGGCATCGGCGTTTTGCAGCTGTTTATTCAGTTTGCTGGCATTGTTAATGGTTAAGGCGTGCGCTTGCTGAATCGGGCGCTTGGTAGAGATTTCAGATACCAGCGTCAGAATGAATAATAACGTTATTCCGCCGAGAGAAAGGTATCCCAGCAGGGGATGGACCAAAAAGGCGATGAACAGATATATCGGCGTCCAGGGAATATCCAGTAAGGCGAATAGACTATTCCCGGAAAGAAACTGACGAACCTGATCCAGCTCGGCTAAAGATTGCGCCGGGTTGTTATCACCGGTAACCATCTTTCTTTTAAAGGCTGCGTTAAAGACCAACTGGCTTAGCTTTATATCAAGCCGGTTGCCAAGTCTGACCATAACCTGCGCGCGGGCAGATTCAATCATGGCAATAACGATGTACAAGCCGACAATCAATAAGGTCAACATTAACAGCGTGGTGGTATTTTTACTGACCAGCACACGGTCGTATACCTGTAGCATATAAATTGCCGGCGCCAGCATAAGCATATTAATCACACAACTAAAAAACAACAGCATCAGAAAAGTGGGCTTCGTTCCCTTTAATGCATCATTCAGTTCTGTTGGCGTATGCTGGCGCGACATAGTCTTCTCCTTATACGATCAATGAACTATTGCCATTGTTACTGGCAAGGGTAGTGGGCATTTCCAGATAAAAGTCACCAATATTCACGGTGGTCGAATTGACGCCCACCAATGTGATGGTATCTGTACCGATAGTCACAATGGTGTTGCCATTGTTTCCGGTGATAGACACGCTGCTGGCAAAATTACCCGCGTTGATACCTAACAAGACGAGATCAAGGAAGTCCTGCCCGCCGTTGGGGTTACTGTCAAAACCGGTAATTCGGTCCTGCCCAAAGTTGGCACCAAAGGCGAAGATATCGCTCCCGGCACCACCGTCCAGAATGTCGTTACCTTCCTGACCATTGAGAATATCGTCCCCGCTACCGCCTGAAAGGGTATCCGCGCCCGCACCGCCAATCATGACGTCGTTACCAACTCCACCTTGCAGATTATCAGCGCCATCTCCGCCATCGAGGAAGTCATTCCCGATACCACCAAACAACTGGTCGTTACCGCCCATGCCGAACAGATAGTCGTTACCGGTCCCTCCCGTAATGGTGTTCGCAATGGCATTACCAGTACCGATAAAACTACCGCTGCCGGTAAATACCAGTTCTTCCACGTTATCGGTGAGGTCGTAGCTGCTGAGGTTGGTTCGGACAACGTCCGTGCCACCATTCACACCTTCGATAACTACATCACCGAAATCATCAACAATGTAGGTATCATCGCCCGTGCCGCCGGTCATACTGTCGGCACCAAGCCCGCCATCAAGCGTGTCATTACCGGCATCACCTTGCAGAATATCTTGCCCCGCCTGACCAGAGAGGTTGTCGTTTCCCGCACCGCCAATGAGCAGATCGTCACCTGCACCGCCGAGTAAGGTGTCATTACCGCCTTCACCGCGTAGGATATCGCTCCAGGCAGTACCGACGAGGGTGTTAGCCCCGTTGGTACCCACAACCAGATCGCCCACGGGCTGGGTGGTGGTCGACGTCAGGACAACAGGGGGGTTGCCTTCATCGTCGACGACGGTAACGACCACCTGCAATGTTCTGCCGACCATAGCCTGACCCGGCGTATAGGTGGCGGAAGTCGCACCGTTAATGTTGACGAATCCGGTTGGCGAACTCATTCTCCATTGATAAGTGAAATTACCGCCGCTCAGACCATCGGCGTCAGCAATGCCTGAAACCACTGCGGTCAGCGTCAGGCTTTCAGTTGGGGTGAGGTCGTTAATTACCGGCACACCGGTCGTGGCCTGATTTCGCGGTAGGATCGCCTGAGTTTGTGCCGACACCAGGGTTTCAGCGTCACCCATGCGGTCGTTAAAGCTGGCTACCACACGCAGCGGTGCGCCCTGAATAGTGCCAGGCACTCTGAACTCAACGCCGGTTGCCTGATCTCGCCATTGGCCGTTGACGAATGCCTGCCAGGTCATGGTGATGGCCACATCCGCCGCCAGCCCGTTACCATCCAGCAAGTTCGCCACGTTGACGCGCAGCAGGTCGCCCACCGAAGGGTTAGGGTTACTGATGGTAAGATCGCCCGTCGCTTGTTGCCCCGTCACCCACAGCTGCTTCCCATCGCCAAACTCCAGTTTTTCGATGTTCAACAGACGATCGATGCCATCATTCAGGTTCAGCGCGGCATCCGGCGTGGCGTGTTCGACGCGCAGGCTACCGTCTGCCATACGGGTAAAGACATAGTTGCTGCTGACATCACGGTACACCGCGACGTCAGTTTCCGTGCCGTTACCTTCATGCAGGATTTCTCGCACAATCGACAGTTGATTCGGTTTCAGCGTGCCGGCCAGCATGTACGATTTCAGTTCAGCCATACCTTCGGCGCGGGTGAGTCCTGCCATACCCGTAACGGCAATACGCACGTTGAGCCATGCATCACCATCAATGATATCGTTACCGGCTTTACCCATAATGCGGTCGCTACCGCCACCGCCGAGTAAAATATCGCTACCATCATCAGGATTCAGGAGCACCGCGTCCGGGTTTGTAGAACGCTCTACGCCGAGAATAGCCTGTAAACCGGTGATCCGATCCGCACCTTCCTGGGTCAGGTTGTTAGAGAGGGGAACGCCCTGAACAGGCGCAGTACCTATCGGCTGTTCTGTCCCGGTCAGGATATCGTCGTATTTCCAGCCCGACAGCCCTTCAACAAGATCAAAACGGTCGCGTAGAATAAACTCCTGCTGGTTGACGAAAATAGGGATCCCAAGGTCAGAGTTAGCGCCATTTGGGTCGCCTTTATGGATAGCCCAGTCGAAACCGGCCATGCCATTATTGCGCTGGATCCCCGCGCCCTGAACCATGATGTCGTCACCGGCTTCGCCATCGTAGTCGGTGTCGTTACCCTGACCGTTAAGAACATCGTGACCGATAATGGTACTGTTGAAGAACAACTCAGAGTTGTCACCCGCCAGCGTGTCAAACCCGTCGCCACCTTCCAGCCAGTCATCGCCTTCGTTGCCCATCAGGAAATCACCCCCCGAGCCGCCAAGCGCAAAGTCGTTATCCTGACCCGAGAAGACCTCCTGCGCATCTTCGCCGACCACCACGAAGTCGCTACCGCTGCCACCAAAGACCAGATCGTTTCCGTTACCGGAGAAGATAACGTCATGTCCGGCATCACCGTGCAGGAAGTCCGCATCACCAACGGGCGTACCGGTATCGGTAATAATGTCATCACCATCACCGCCATGGACCACGTCTGCTTCGTCGCCGCCATCCAGTCGGTCATCTCCGCCATCACCCCACAGACTGTCGATCCCTTTACCGCCGATTAACGTATCATTGCCTGCCGTCCCTCCAAGCACCACATGCCCATCGCCGGTATATTTCAGATACCCGCCATCGGCAAAACTATCGCCGTCAACATCCACACCTGGGTCGCGACGCACCAACAACGGCGAGAGCAGATCCTTCAGTGGATTTCCCCATTTCGGGTCGATTTCCGTTTGCAGCACGCGGTTCACTTCAAAAATATGGTCCGGTGTCTGGAACAGATTTGCGGGCAGGTGGGAGGATCCCTCATCACCAAGATCGCTGTTACGCATTACTAGTGCGGAAAACGAGTTGGCCTCCAGTTCATTGAGTAAGTTTAATCCCTGAACGCGGCTCAGATAGTAGAAACGATCGCCGTCCTGAAGCATTTCCATTTGTGTTTCAAAGACGAAGTTGAAGGTTGAGCCGAGCATGCCGCCAAATTCATTTTTGCGCTCTGCCAGCCCGCCAATCCAGAAATCGACCATATTCAGGCCGGTCTCTTTGGTTGCCCACGCTCCGGTACTGTTAAAGAAATCCATCGCATCCGCAGGCGGGGCATTGTTAGCATCACCAAACAACAGGAAGTTTACCGCTGCACGCTTACCTTCAAGGCTGGTGGCATTGAGGATCAGCTCATGCTGACCATAGGCGGCCATAAAGTTAATGATTGAAGCGGGATTTTTCAGGTAGGTAGTGAAGTCAGCCCAACTGGTATAAGGCTTCAGTTGACTATCACCGCTTAATGCAAAAAACTGCTCGCGGGCCTGGTTCAGCGTCGGCATTGCGGTGTCACGGCCACGGGCTATATTAAGCGCGCCTAAATCGAGGGGCAAGCCGATGAGATTATTACGCAGAGCATCGGTAATAAATTCATCAATTTCGTTACCCACCTGACGCGTCATACCACGCACAATTGCGCCAATAGCCTGATCGTCCGTGACGGTGGCCCCGTTGATTTGATTAAATGCTACCGGATTCAGGAATGCTGAAATCAGGTCAATATCACCGCTTTGCATATCAATGTCGGTGCGCGCCACGGTTTCTGTCAGCATTGAATGCCCGAAACGGTAAACCACATGCGCAAACTCGGCAAAGATCATCGGGTTTATATCCGCCGTGTTGGAGAAAACAAACGGATCGACGGCGGGTTGTACGGTACGGGCAAACTCCTCGAATACGAGGTGCTGATATTGCATTTCCGTGGAGAAACGACCTGCCTGGAATAGGTACTCACCGTTCCATACCAGCGTACTGGTATCGGCAGGTAATTCCGTGATTTGATGATTGGGCATCAACCACTGATTAATGAGGTCGATATCACCGGTTTCCAGCAGTGTTGTTTTATATTGCTCAACCAGACGGTTATGCTCGCTGTGAAAAACGGCGTGCACCGCGGTTAAACCTATATTTTCGTTCCCACGCCCGTCACCGGTAATAAAGTGACGATCGAGCAGTTCGTTATCATAGGTTCCTGCCGGTTGCGCTCCTTCGCCCCCAATCGCAGTGTCATCATCTGCCAGCAGACCCGCTTTTGGCGCGGCAGTATGCGCAATATCATCAAGAAACGCATGGCCGGTGCGGAATGTTCCCTCAGGCAACAGACCGCCGTTGGCTTCAACCAGTCCCCCGGTGGTAACAATCTGTACCTTTCCATTTTCACTTAAAATCAAATTACCATAGCGATCCGTAGCCAGCAGGGGAACATTAAACACATCCTGATCGGTGAGTTTAATGCCAAGCAGGGTTTCAGCCTGGTTTTTAACGTCGGCCCAGGTCGCCAGTCCACCGTTCGCACCGCCTAATAAATTCCCGGTAGGCTCAGGTTTCCCATCAATAATGACGTATTCGCGGATGAAAATCTGATGTGAAGGATGGGAGGTGTAGGTTTGGTTTTGGTCGATGAAGGGGGTCGTCAGGTTTACTGTCTCTCGATTTTCATCCACCGTTGCCCGGGTTAATAGCATAAAGTTTGTTGACGACCCTTCAACATATAAAGGGTCATCCGGCTGTAGCGGAATGAAAACGATACCGTTGCCTCCTTTGGGAATCAAATCCAGACCGTGGTCAAAAAACTGGCCAAAGAAGGTCATCCAGCCGTTAAAAGCAGGGGAGAGACCGATATCGGGAGACTGGTTAGGAATGGATAACGTTTCTCCGTCTCCTGTAATAGTCCCCCCGCCGGGAGCATCTTTTAACGCGTTAAATACCTCCAGCGCGGCTGGGTTAGATGCCGTTTGATCGGAAATTAAGTTACTAATAATACGTGGGTCGGCATCAATAACGGTGCCACCAATTTGGATATAACTGGTCATTTGGTCCGCATCTTGCCAGTTTAACGCGGTTAATCTCGGCATTGTCTGGTCGGCAGAGCCATATAACTCCTGACCCGGTAGAAGATTATTCCATGAACCATCTACCGTGCGAAGTCCATAAGGCAATAGCGGACTGGAAACTAATTCTCTAAGCAATTCAGCATTAACGCTGCCATCCGGGTTAGTTGCCGCTTCGGATATTTTGATCTGCTTAAGAATAAAAGCAAGATCGTGCAGCGTGACAGTAAAGTCATATTGTGAGGCCATAAGTCATTACCCCTATCTTTACCTGTATTAGCTATCATCACTCTTTTCTTCCGCTTACAAAAAATGACAGAAGAATGAGTCGTATCAGATACCTGATTGTTATTGCATGATTAAAAGTCCATATTTTAAAAATGATGTATCCATGACCAGATTAGCGTTATTCTCCTGAGGATTAGTTAGCACAATAAGATATTCACCTCACTTATATATTAGGTTTTAGAGGTTAATGATCATCGTGTCCCATTGAAATCAAAGACATATTTGAGACACGAAGTTTTGAGAAGACAAGGTCTCCTCAAGGCTGTAAAGGTTTTACTTTTTAAAACGCATATTACAGTTATGTGATGATCATAACTATGGTTTTTCCGTTGGCGACTTCACTCATACTTTTTTATGAAAAGATTAAATTTTCATTTCTTTACATTAGAATTTATGTCAAATCACTTATTAAGAAGAGTTCTCATTAAGTCGACTTTTAAGATGTCGTTGTGTTGAATTATAAAATTTAATATTGGATGAAATTTAACACGACATCATTCCTGATGCCTGATTATGCTATTAGCATAAATCAATACCGTGTGATAGCTGACCTTACGTTTAGTAAAGAACGACCTCTCCAAACAGGTAATACAATGAAAAAAAATATAATTTTTCTCTCCGGGATGATCTTTTCATCGGTCGGTCACGCCAGTGCGCTCTATTTCTATGAAATCGGAACGGAGGATACCGCACTGGCTGGTGCAGGGCAGGCCGCTCGTGCTCAGGATGCCTCTACGCTGTTAACTAACCCTGCGGGGATGACTCGTTTACCTGACCATATGGTCACCGGAGGATTACAGGCGATGGGCGGAGATATACCCTATACGCTGAATAATACGACAGATGGCAGACAAAGCCCCGGTAATGTAATGACGCTTTTCCCCAATGCCAGCATGTTTTATACGCAACGGCTGAGTGATACCGTTTCTGCCGGTTTGGGTTTGTACGGCAACTATGGGTTAGGTATCGACTTCGGCAACTGGGCAGGGGCTCGGTTAATTAAACAAAGTACCATGGTTGCGATGACGCTGAGTCCCGCCGTTGCATGGAAACTAAGTGATAAGGTGTCGGTTGGCGCAGCTGCAGGGCTAAACTATGGTTTTCTGTCGCTAAGCAGAGATGTCGATGGCCACGATGAGAAACAAAGCGATCATAACTGGGCGATGAATTACCACCTTGGGTTATTAATGGACTTAACTGACAATACTCGGGCGGGTGTAACCTGGACCAGCAAGACTGATTATCATTTCAATATTGACGGGACAGCGCGTTTTCCCAATATACCTAATATTGGATATGATCTGCCGATCTCCACACAAGTCCGTGCTCCGCAGCAGGTGATGCTTAGTCTGGTTCACGATATCAACAGGCAGTGGTCAGTAATGGGCGATCTAGGCTGGCAGGACTGGAGCCAGTTTGGCAGCCCGCAGATTACAATGAATGGTCAGCAAAGCGATCGTGATAATCGTCTGAAAGATACATGGCATACAGCGCTGGGCGTGCAATATCATCCCGATGAGCAGTGGCGTATTAATGCCGGTATTGCATATGACAATTCACCGTACAAATCGCAAAGTGATGTAGCGCTTTCGATGCCAACCGGCGATGAATGGCGACTTGCCACCGGTGCACAGTACCAGATTACGCCAGCCAGCAATATCGGCGTTGCCGTTGAGTATTTGCACATGCAGTCGTCCAACGTCAAATCTGATATCTTTGCAGGCCAGTATAAGAACCCGTGGTTATGGTTTGCCAGTGTCAACTACAGCTATCAATTCTAGCGCCGTTATTCCCGATTAAATATCTCACGCATTGTTAATAGTCACCATAGCGGATTATCTATCCGGCAGTGTCTGGTAACCGTCTGCTGGTGGTCTTATCACACACGCTCGTTTAAATAAAAATAAATTTGTACTTTTATTATTGAGCAATTTATGGTTTTAATATGAATCTGTACTACCTTCATGGAATATAGGTAAAAGCATATTGTTTTCAATCTAAATAATACAGGTTTGATTATGCAAATTTCACCTCCGGTACGCCCAGAACAAAGCATACAACGTTTAATGCAAGCACTTGAACCGATTGCAGAAAAGATGAAGGTTGTGCCGCGGCGGCGTATCATGTGGAAATACAAGAATAAGCCTCAACTCTACCTTTTTTTGCAAGGGGAGCTGTCCATTTTACGTTCTTCTGATGGTCTGTTAATCGTGACCGTCTATGAACCCCATCTGTTCGGTATTGCCGAAATGATCCAACCGGTACACGGCCATTTATTGCGCGCTGAAGCAGAATCAACCTTATTACGCGTCGATGCCGATAAAGCACGAGAACTCTTTCACCAACAAGGCTTGTGGGAAGATGCGGCGGCAGTGCTTTCATATCATACGGGCTATCTTTTTTATCGTGATGATTTAGTCGTACAGCAGCGTACTTATTCGGTGATACGTAACCACCTCGAAGAGATGATTTTGTTGCCGGAAGAGACGCGCACGCGAGTCTCTATTTTGGATTATATTCAGGATCGGACCCACTTATCGCGCAGCAGTGTTTTAAATGTTATATCTGCGTTAAAAAAAGGAGGGTATATTGATTTTGAACGCGGAGGGTATCTTACTTCCATCAATAAATTGCCTGAGCGATTTTAAATAACCCCGGAAACAAGTTACAAATCGATCATCTAAATTTAATATTCTATTGTAGTGGCATGCTATATATCAATCGCAAAAAATCCTCCTCATCATTCTCTGAGGAGGATTTTTTGTTATTCAATAAGAGAGTTCACGGACTGATTAATGCTTAACAGTCCTGTTTGATTATGCTCCTTATAATAAAAATTGTTCATTTGCTGCATTTGTTCGAGCTTGGTTAAAGAAGCATAAACCTGGTATGCCTGGCTATGAACGTCAAACATCTCTCTTGGCTTAACCTCATGAAGATATTCATTTTTTAACGAACTCACGACGTTTTCAATTTGCTGTTTATTATCCTGGTATAAGGACAGGGATGCCGAGTCACTACTTGATTTTGACTCGGGTTGTGCCTGAACAACAGGGATCACCATTTTATTGATTTTAACAACTTTCTCTGGGGGAGAAGTATTACAGCCAGAAAGTATCCCAGTGATGAGAAGTAGATAGAGAGTGCGCATATATAGTGTTCTAAAGACAATGGATGCCAGCCATTATCTTTTTATACAGTCAGGTGTCTACAGCTATTTTGTTTAAATAAAAACAAAAGGAAATTTAAAAATAAATGTCATTGCATTACATTGTTTCATAAGACCATGTTAGCCTACTAGCATTAGATCATAGAAACCTGATAAATACAGTATTAAGGAAGCTTCTCAACAATCAGAGCAGCAGGGTTTCTTTCTTCTTGATAATATATTATTAGCGAGGATTTATGAAACTTAATAAACTAGTAAGTTATCTGGCTTTAGCTGGTGTGTGTTCAACATCATTAATATCACTACCTGTATTGGCACAGGAAGGGGCAAAAGATGCGACTGCTCAGACCAAAAGTGCGAATGACGCCTTATATGGTCAATTGCCATTCACTGATAAAACCGATTTTATGAACGCTCATAAAGGTTTTATTGCTCCGCTTCCCAGTGAATTGATTAAAGGGAAGCAGGGAAATGTTGTCTGGGACCCTCAGCAATATGCCTTTATCAAAGAGGGCGAAAAAGCCCCCGACACGGTTAATCCAAGCCTGTGGCGTCAGTCGCAGTTGATCAATATTGGCGGCTTGTTCCAGGTCACCGATGGTGTGTATCAAATCCGTAATCTTGATCTCTCGAATATGACAATTATGGAAGGGAAAGAGGGTATTACGGTCATTGATCCGCTGGTATCGGCAGAAACCGCGAAAGTGGGAATGGACCTTTATTATAAGAATCGCGGTAAAAGACCCGTTGTTGCCGTCATTTATACGCACAGCCATGTTGACCACTACGGTGGCGTCCGCGGCGTGATTGATGAAGCGGATGTGAAGTCCGGTAAAGTGAAGGTATATGCACCGGCTGGTTTTATGAAGGAAGCTGTATCTGAAAATATTATGGCAGGTAACGCCATGAGTCGCCGAGCCAGTTACATGTATGGCAATCTGTTGAAACCGGATGCAAAAGGTCAGGTCGGTGCGGGTCTGGGAACGACAACCTCCGCCGGTACGGTGACGCTGATTGAACCCACTAACTATATTACCCACACCGGGCAGAAAGAAGTTATCGACGGTCTAACCTATGATTTCATGATGGCGCCGGGATCGGAAGCACCTTCTGAAATGCTGTGGTATGTAGAAGAGAAGGGAATGATCGAAGCTGCAGAGGATGTCACCCATACGCTGCATAACACTTATTCATTACGTGGCGCGAAGATCCGCGATCCGCTGGCATGGTCAAAATATATCAATGACGTTATTGGCCGCTGGGGTGGAAAGGCAAACATTATTATTGCTCAGCATCACTGGCCGACCTGGGGTAATGAAAATGTGGTGAAGTTAATGAAAAGTCAGCGTGATATGTACCGTTACATCAACGATCAGACGCTGCGCATGGCTAACCAGGGGCTGACCCGTGACGAAATCGCCGCTAACTTCAAACTGCCGTCTGGTCTGGAAAAATCATGGGCCAGCCGTGGATACTATGGTTCTGTCAGCCATGATGTGAAAGCAACGTATGTCTTTTACCTCGGCTGGTTCAATGGTAATCCGGCAACACTGAATGAATTACCGCCCGTTGATGCCGCGAAGAAATATGTCGATTATATGGGCGGCGCCGATGCAATCATTCAAAAAGCGAAAACTGATTATGCCCAGGGCAATTACCGTTGGGTGGCGCAAGTCACTAACAATATCGTCTTTGCAGATCCGAGCAATAAAGAAGCCCGTAATCTGGAAGCCGATGCCCTTGAGCAAATGGGTTACCAGGCTGAGTCCGGTCCATGGCGTAATTTTTATCTGACTGGTGCACAAGAATTACGCAACGGTGTGGTGAAAGGCGCGACACCAAATACCGCCAGCCCGGATACCGTTAAAGCCATGTCACCTGAGATGTTCTTTGATTATCTCGCGGTACATATTAACGGAGAAAAAGCGGCAAATGCGCAGGCAGTCTTCAACATCGATTTAGGTGCTGACGGCGGTAAATACAAACTGGAACTGGAAAACGGTGTTCTTAACCATAGCGCTGATACACAGGCCAGCAACGCTGATGCCTCCATTACGCTTAACCGTGCAACGTTGAACAAAATTATTCTCAAGGAAGAATCGCTGAAACAGGCAGAAGAGAAGGGTGATGTACAAATTTCCGGCAATCATGCCAAGCTTGATGAGTTCCTCGGGTATTTAGATAGCTTTGATTTCTGGTTTAACATGGTAACGCCTTAACTGTAGAGACAAACCATGCCATAACCCGCCAGCACTGGCGGTTTTTTTATTGTTGCTTATCAGAGTATTGAGTTGTACGAGACTGTATAGCAGTTGCTATACATAAGCCATATGGTATGCATGTAAAGCAATTGCTATACAAGAGGCTTAATAATGAAATCAGATGTCCAGCTCAACCTTAGAGCTAAAGAATCCCAACGCGCGCTTATTGATGCGGCCGCAGGGATTCTACATAAATCGCGTACAGACTTTATTCTGGAAATGGCCTGCCAGGCGGCAGAGAACGTTATTCTCGATCGCCGAGTGTTTAATTTTAATGATGAACAATACGCTGAGTTTATCGAGATGCTTGATGCTCCGGTTGCCGAAGATCCCGCTATCAGGAAGCTACTGGCAAGGAAACCACAGTGGGATTTGTAACCGCACCTGAGCCACTAACTCACATTCATCAATTGGCGGAATTTGTCAGCGGAGAAATTGTTCTCGATGATTGGTTAAAGCAAAAAGGACTAAAAAATCCGGCTCTCGGCGCAGCCAGGACGTTTGTTGTCTGCAAAACAGACACGCGACAAGTCGCTGGCTTTTATTCACTGGCCACTGGTAGCGTCAACCACACAGAAGCAACAGGCAATCTTCGGCGTAACATGCCAGATCCAATCCCCGTAATTATCCTTGCCAGATTGGCCGTAGATCTTTCTGTTCGTGGAAAAGGGTTAGGGGCCGATCTGCTTCACGATGCGGTACTGCGGTGTTACAAAGTGGCAGAAAATATTGGCGTGCGTGCCGTTATGGTGCATGCGCTCACAGACGAAGCTAAACGTTTTTATCTTCACCACGGATTCAAAGCATCTCAACTGCAGGAACGAACTCTGTTTCTCAGGCTTTCATGATTGTAATGAGCAGAGGAGGTCAATGGCCAAACGTGGGCCACATGGGGACTTAACGGAGTACGTATCAAATTGTATTTAACATAATATACATTATGCGCACTAACGTAGATAGAGGCTGAATCTGATGTTTTATAGTCATCCTTGTGCTGCTCAATAATGACGCCTCAAAACCCTTTCAAGCGCAGTTGCCTCAACAGCGCTAACAGTTCTGGATGATGGCTCTCGACTACAGCTGGTTATGCAAATAGCTGTTTTATGTCTTCTACAATTCCACCGCGACTCTCACTTCACTGAACATTAAAACTGATAACTGTAGTTCACACTGGCAAACCACAGATACGGATTATCGTAACTCCCCTGATAAATTGATGGTGACTGTACGTGGGACGACTGCATATGCAGATACGACACGGCAGCACCGATATTGCTTTGTGGTGTAATTTGATATTGCGCTCCGGTAGCAAATCGCCATTCATCACCGGTCGGCAACGTCAGCGCCACATCGCTTTGCGAATTATAGACCGTACTATCAAAAGCTACGCCCGCATTCAAACTCCATTGTTCCGTAGGTCGAAATTGCACACCTAAAGCCGTATGCCACGAATCCTTCAGACGACTGGACTTATCAACTTCTTGCCCGACCACCGTTATTTGCGGCGCGCCGAACTGACTCCAGTCCTGCCAGCCAAGATCGCCCATCACTGACCACTGTTTATTAATGTCATGAACCAGACTTAACATAATCTGCTGTGGAGCACGTACCTGCGCAGAAATAGGCAAATCGTATTCCACGTTCGGTAAGTTCGGGAAACGCGTTTTGCCGTCAATATCAAAATCGTACTCAGTTTTGCTGGTCCAGGAGATACCGGCCCGGGTTTGATCGGTCAGTTCCATCAATAATCCCAGACGATAGCTCATCGCCCAGTCATGATCCTTTTCTTTTTCATCGTTGCCATCAACATTTCGAGTGAGTGACAGAAAACCGTAATTGACGTTAACAGAGCCCCCAACGGAAACCCTGTCACTAAGCTTATAAGCCAGAGATGGACTGAGCGTCATCGCAACCATGGTACTTTTCTTAATCAGGCGGTCGCCGGACCAATTGCCAAAATCGATCCCCAGACCGTAATTTCCGTATAGCCCAATACCAGCATAAAGATCGTCATTCACCTTCTGGGCATAGAATGCGCTGGCATTTGGAAAGAAGCGCATGATGTCACCGGGACTTTTACGCCCCGTCTCGTCTTCAAGTGTGTAGGACACATCACCATCCATTGCCTGTAATCCACCGGTGAACATATGATCCGGAAGTCGCGTCATTCCTGCGGGGTTAGTCACGATGGTGGAGGCATCCTGCGCACGTGCTGCCTGCCCCGCCCCTGCCAAAGCCGTATCTTCGGTGCCTATTTCATAAAAATAGAGTGCGCTAGCTTGTGCTAACGGCGAGCAAAAAAGACTAAGATAAATCAAGGTCAATTTTTTCATAGGCCACCTGCAGAATTTCTTCATTATTGAAGTAGTTAGCGTCTGTAAAAGCGTAGCTCGCAGCATTTAAATTGTCAGGCAAAAGCACCGGATTAAAAGCGCGACTTGTGCATACGTTCGAGCTGGATTTTGTCTGCTTCACTCGCTGTGTCAGCCAGGGACTGAAAACTATCTGGTGCGTAATAAGTTTTCGGTCGCGGAAGCGATTGCATGGAAGTGCCCGGGTAAATTTGTAACTCGCCCAGGCGCGCAAGCCGATATCCTTCGATCACGGCGGGAAAAGTCAGTTGCAGTGGCGTGGCGTTCTCGTACGAAACTGGGGTTGGTAACCGGTTATGCTCAAGATTATAGTTACGCTTTAACACCAGAAATTTATCTGGAACCCTACGTTTACTGTTCCACCAGTCACCGTCCAATTCGCGAAACTTACGCTCAGTTTCAGTCCGGGTTGCGACGCCAAGTTGCAGTAAAACCCGCTGCAGTTCGCGATCTACCGCCGCGTTGTAGGCCGCAATGGATTCCACCCTGCCCTGTAAAATCACGTTGATGGCGATACGAGCACCCAGTAGATTTGAATAGAGATCTTCCGGGGAAAATGCAGAAATCTGCTCAGAAAAACCGGGAACAGACTCGAATCCATACCACTGTGCAATTTCGTGCCATTGAGCCAGTTCAAAGGCCAGATTCCCCGCCAACCAGGCGGCCAATGTGTAACGCTGCGCCATTGCTGCAGGAGGTGTGAAACCGTGTAGCTGTATCCGTCTGACGCCCAATTCTTCGCTGTAAAAAAAACGCCACTGTTGACCAAGTTTTGGATAAATACGAGAAAAGAGGTAAAAGGTGTTATCCGCCGTATCGCGAACGTGCGCTATGTCGATAAAACCCCCACGGTGGGTATAAAGCAGTCCGTTTTTTTCCTCACTCAGTCCAACGATATTTTTCACGGCCCCCAACGCACTATCGTTATAGTGATGACGCCCCAGTGAATCTAACGTTAATACATTGCCAATCTGGTAGACAGGGATCGGCACACCTATCGCCCTGACATGAAGATCATAGCCAAACGCGCAGCATGGGCGTAGTGACTCCGGCGGTGCTAAATGGCCGACAACGGGATATGCCTTATGCGCTTGTTTAAGAGTGAGGCCAGGAACTTCCGCGCAGGCAAATCCGGCTACCAGCAGTAAAAACAGAAATCCTTTAGCCATTCAGAATGCCTCCGCAATTTGAAAATAGAATCCTGCACTCTCTCTCCCAAAACCTAAATCCAGGCGGATATTCATGGCGGGCTTCACTTCAAAGCGATAACCGACACCCGCATTAGGTAAGATCGGATGATGTCCCATATCGTCAATGTTTCTGCCTAAAGCTCCTGCGCCCAACCACAACACGTAACCATGTCGCCAGTTGAGTTTTTTTCGATATTCCACCTGCCCACTTACCACATCCTTATCCCGATAACGCCCCTGGTAATACCCCCGCAGACGGCGGTCATCTCCGGCCATTGATAAACGATCCCACGGCACGTCTCCACGAGTGAAACGTCCCCATAAATCGAACGCCAGCACAGTCCTGTCATCAAGTAAAAAGTAACGATCGTATTGAACCTGTGCTGCCGTAAAATGAGTATCTGAACCAAAAGACGGATCAAACCAGGTGTACTCCAGCTTAAAATAGTGTCCATGCTGTGGCCGCGTGACAACGTCACGTGTGTCGTAACTCAGACTTACACTGGGTCCAGACGATAACGGCGATGTCTGCGCATTATTTAGGCTGAACACGTCCCCCTGATGCGGATCGTCAACGTCCGCCTGCATAGAAGAAAAATCCCAACCCGCGCCGAGATAAACGCGTTCAGCGATTTCTCGCATCAATACAGGATGCAAACTCACGGAGTTGTTGGTGTAATCCTGTTCATTACCCTGGGCTGCGTCGTAGCCAATGCCCCAAAAACCCGTTGGCACTTTGTTCACTGAGCCGTCCACAAACAATCGCCAACGGTCGTCGGTAAAAAAGGTATAACTGCTGATCCCCATTCCCAACGCCCCGCTGGCACTGACATAACCCGTCAAGGAAACAGAAGAGTTCTGAGTTGTTTTATCTGCCGCATCCACCCGGTAGATCCCCGCCACCGCCATGCCAAGACCCAGCTTCAGCTCTGGAGTGTAAAATGGCCCCGGCAACACGCTCCAGTTCACCCCTTTTGCCGGATCGTACTGGTTATCCGCACCCAGCTTCCCGAGGAAAGCGTCAATTGAGGGTTGATCCAATGTTAACGCCTCCGTAGACCAGGTCGTCAGAGCCAATAGCGATGTCAACATGACGCGATAACCGTTCATCAGAAGCGATATTCACCGGCAATAAAGAAGCTATTGCGTTCGTTAAATCCAAACTCCGTCAGGACGTTAAATTGTGGTGTCATTTCAAACTGAGTCCCCAGCAGCATGTTCCACGGAGAGGTCAGATTCTGTTTAACATCAAATCGCCCGTTGCCATCCTGGTTTACGGCCTGGATCAGTGGCTGAAGCTCAGCGGGCATATGCAGATCGGAGAGGCTACCCCTGAACTCCTGCTGCACGTTCTGGTACATACTCCCCACCCAGACGCTCAGATGCGATTCGCCCACCGGCCCCTGAAATTTAAAGCGATACCCAACACGGGGAGACACGGTAAGGGCTGAAATTTTGCCATCCAGAATGTCAAAATCAGTACGGGTATAGTTGGTATCCACCAGGGCAAACCAGTTTTCGTATCCTCCTGCCAAAGTAATACCGGTTCCCCAGGTTGTGCCTTTAAAATCTAGAACAAAATCAATATCCTGTAGCTCACCGCTCTGATAAAGCTGATGCACAGATGATGCGATAATGCGGTCAACACCGGTGTAGCGCGAAGGGTCTGCATCTACTGAAACATTCGAGACCGACGATCCGCGTGTGTGCCCTACCAGCCCGTAAATGTTCAAAAACGGGAAGACCCACATGTCCAGACGTAGGTTTTCAGCTTTGCTCTGTTCACGCGTATGGCCGGCATCAATATTGAACATATCGACAGGAATCGGGTGATTGCCAAGCGCCAGTCCGGAAAAACTGATGCTATCGACATCAATATTTTGCCGCATGTTCATATAGCTCAGGTTGATGCCAAACGGTAGCGGAATGGCATATCCCCGCGCCCTGGCCTCCTCGCCCCAAATCGGAAACGTGCTGGCATCAGTTTCAGCTGCGCTGGCCACGCCGGAAACCCACAGCAACGGAACAACCGCGTGGAACCATTTCATTATTTGTCCTCATTCATTCCGCTCATCCCTACAGGCCAGAGCCAACATTAAAATAAACTGCTTGTTCGTTATCGCTAAAAGCGACATCTACACCGGTACGCAGTCCGTATTCGCGCGCAATCAAATATCGAATACCGCTGCCCCAGGCCACTTCTGCGCTACGGTAAAGCTCTGATGTACTGTCTGCCGCACTTCCAGCACCGACAAAACCCAAAACAATCCAACGCGACGACATTTGCCAGGCTAACTGCGTCTGAACGGTACTCACGTCATCCCCCTGGTAGCGATAGCGAGAGATACCACGAAGTTCGATATAAGGGCGCGCCATTGGTGGCAGATGTTTATCCTGCTGCGACAGCGTTTGATAGTTCCCTGCAAGTGAAAGCGTCCAGTCGGCGTTCAGTGGCAGGAAAAACTTGCCTTCGAGCGTCAGCAGGTCGTAGCGATAGTCGCCCCCAAGATAATGGCCGTAGAATTGATACTCGCCGCTAAGAGAAAGCCCGCGTCCGGGCCAAAAGAAGTTATCGGTTGTGTCGTATTCCGCTACCAGCCCCAATGCAGAGGTGATGCTGCTTTCACCCAATAGCTGCCGCCATACCTGGTTGACGAGCGGATTATTGCGGGCGGAGATATCCATCTTTGCCCAGAACTGTGATGCTCCCAGAAAAACGGAGGAATCCCCTGCGCGAAAGAGAAGTTTTTGCATACCGCCATAACCGCGAGTTTCGGTTTCCACGGCCCGGTTATTGCCAAAGCCCAATACGTCACCGGAATATATATCCAGATTGACATCGGCATAGCCTCCTGCAACCAGATAGCGAATGTGGTCATCCTGCCAGGTGTGGCGATGCCCCCCTCCTACAAACCAGGTACCGTTTTGCGTTCCGCCACCGCCAAACGCGCTCATGGCCGGGGGAATAAACTGCCCATCAACCTGTCGTCCCTTGCCATGCAGAAACAGACCGAACAGGCCGCCGCCATAACCAACGGCCGGTTCGGTAATAACCAGCGGAATCGGTAGAAAACCGTACGGGTTTTCTTGTAAATAACGGCTCATGTCCACCATGCCGTCTTCAGGATCGATAAGCCCTGTCGCCATAGCGCGCCAGCACAGCAGAGGAATTAGCAGAAAAAGCCAACGCATTATTTCCCGCCTTCTGGCGGTGTTGCGGGTGCGGTATACCAATTATCTTTGGCCACCATCACGCTGTTTTCTGGCTGTAGCACAAAATTCGGAGACATAATCTGCACGTTAAATTCGTTGAAGACGTCCTGAATATTGCTATGCAGTTCATTACGGGCATCTGCCAGAGATACATCCGGCAGCAGGCGCACCTGCAATTCATAGGAAATATACCAGTCCATCAGACTCAGCTGACGCACCAACGGCGGCTGTGAAAGATCGATTCCTTTGGCACGCTTGGCTGCCAACTCCAGCATTGCGTGGACCTGGCGCCAGGGCGTGTCGTAGCCAATGGTAACGCCGACCGTCAGGTTGACGCCGCCGTTGGTGCTTTGCGCGCTAAGGTTAGTAATTTTTCCACTAACCACTACCGCATTTGGCACGGTGACCACGTAATTTTCACGAGTGATAATTTTGGTCGCGAGCATACCAATTTCGCTTACCAATCCCTCGTTGTCCGCTACCCGAATCATGTCGCCTTTGCGCAGCGCGCGCGAATAGATCAAAACCAGTCCACTCATTGCGTGGTTCATCACCCCGGCCGACCCCAGCGTGAGCATCAGGCCAAAGAAAACGCTGATACCTTTAAACGCCAGTGAATTGGCACCGGGCAAAAAGGGATAGGCTGCAGATAGCGCAAAGAGCCACACCACCACAGAGATCAACTTACGGGTTGCGCCCACGGTTTCAGGGTGAATTCCAGGCAACTGCAAACGCCCTGCCTCCACCTGGTTGAGAACCACCTTAAGCAACTTCAGGATGAACGCCGTGATGAGAAAAATGATCAGGACGATCATCAAGCCAGGTAACGCTGAGACAATCGACAATGCAATATCACGCACTACGCGTACAGACCAGTCACCAAGGGACTCTCCCCAGACGCGCGTCCAGGGAAACAGGCTAAAGACCCAACTCAGCCAAACGTAAAGTGCAACGATACCCAGCAGGATCATCAACAGTGCATACAGGCGTGTCTCGATAGCGCCGATAAAACGCCGCCAACTCTGGGGGATCCAGCTTTTGTTCTCAAAAATGCGACGACGATAAACGCGTCTGACCCAACGCCAGGAACGGTATGCACCGAACCAAAACAGCACCAGTCCCACCAGACCAGCCACCGTTTTCACCGCCGACAGCGCCAGCCAGCCGCTGTTAAACTGATCGCTCAATGCAGACCGCTGCGCCTCCATGCGCGCCAGTACGCGCTGCGCCGCCTGGTCGAGCGTAAGATCGTCTCCTTCGTCGAGATCGCCTTGTGTCAGCAACATCACCGGTTTACTGTTCATCACGATAAGCCTTCCCGGCTGGTTATAACGCGTGACCGACACAACCTGTAGCGGTTCGCGAACATCGGCTTCAGTGAAATTTCGTAGCGTATTGCGGATGCGCAGCACCCGTTCTTCTGGCGTGGTAAGGCCGAATTTCGCCTGGAGCATGACAATCGGTTGATGAAAAATATAAACCGTTCGCGCGCGTTCCTTTTCGGTGGGCTCCTGACGAGGTTCCGCCGCATATGTGTTAACAACCAAAGAGGAAAGAAAGCACATTAAAAAAGCGATCACAATCCTGTTCATATTCGCCACCGAAAACACGAGAATTATCGTTATTATTCAAAAAGCCAACGCAAATTTGATTGCTTTTTTTAGCATAGACCAGCCTTTCACTTACGCAATGTTAGTGATAAAGAGATCTTCATTTCATGTGAAAGATGACATTGTCTTTCAAAGGTTCTTTTCCTCATCACTAAATATAAGCGTTCGATTATCCCCTCTGATAAAAAGGTAAATAACGTTTCCCTACGGGGTAGGTCAGCGTATCCATTCGTAAAGAAATAGCACCTCTTTGACCTGAATAGAGCGTTTGGCAGCTATGTATCCGCGTGGCTTGCATCGCGCCTGGTGCGTGAAATTAACTGTCAGTGTGTGTTGCATCGATTCAGCATTATGTTGAAATCCAATAATGATAACTTCTTCCATAATTTATTATTAAATAACTTCCAGATGGAATAACCCCTCTGTCTTAATTAAGCTGCATTAAATTAATCACGATGCGAAAGATATGTCCTGCATTATTCATATTTTTGCAGGAATTCTCGAATAGTTATCTTGTGAAAGTAATTAACCTGCATTAGAAAAAATTTGGAGGATTTTTTTCGTGTCTATACTCAAAAGGCTTTCCTAATGAACGGAGTTCCCCACCATGCATAAAAGTGTCCCTTTTAGAAGGACGATGATTGCCAGTGTGCTAACGTTAGCAGCTGGCGCTGTGTCCACTGTTCATGCTGCACCGGCGACATCTACCGCACCGGAAAATGCGCCAAAGCAAGACTCATCTAAACCAAATATTGTCGTTATATTTGGCGATGACATCGGATACTGGAACCTGAGTACCTACAATCAGGGCACCATGGGATATAAAACCCCAAATATCGACAGCATCGCTGCCGAAGGTGCCAAGTTCACCTCCTACTACGCTGAGCAAAGCTCGACCGCTGGCCGTTCTTCATTCATTACCGGACAAATGCCGTTCCGTACCGGGATGAGTAAGGTGGGGATGCCGGGTGCGCCGCAGGGTCTGCAAAAAGAAGATCCGACCATTGCGAACATCCTGAAGCAACTGGGCTACGCTACTGGCCAGTTTGGTAAAAACCACCTCGGTGATCGCGATGAATTCCTGCCAACCGCGCACGGATTCGATGAGTTCATGGGTAACCTTTACCACCTGAACGCCGAAGAAGAACCGGAGAACCCGGACTACCCGAAAGATCCGGCCTTCCGCAAAGAGTTTGGCCCACGTGGCGTCATTAAGAGCACCGCCGATGGCAAGATTGAAGATACCGGTCCGCTTACCGTCCAGCGTATGAAAACCGTGGACGAAGAAACGCTCGCGGCCAACAACGACTTCATGGAACGTCAGGTTAAAGCCGGTAAGCCATTCTTCACCTGGTTCAATACCACCCGTATGCATAACAAAACGCACCTGAAAGACGGGAGTATTGGTGCTACGGGCCTTGGAACCTACGCCGACGGCATGGTGGAACATGACAAGATGATTGGTGAAGTGCTGCAGAAGATTAAAGATCTCGGCATCGAAGACAATACGATCCTCGTCTATACCACCGATAACGGCCCGATGACAGCAACCTGGCCGGATGCAGGCGAAACGCCTTTCCGCGGCGAGAAGAACACCGGTTGGGAAGGTGGTTTCCGCGTACCTGCGATGATTCGTTGGCCGGGCCACGTTAAGCCTGGCACCATCGTTGACGGCATTTTCGGCAGTAACGACTGGTTCCCTACCCTGGTTGCGGCTGCAGGCGATCCGAACATTAAAAACGAGCTGTTAAAAGGCTACAAAACGCCGTCCATTACCTACAAGGTGCACCTGGATGGCTACAACCAGCTCGACTACCTTCAGGGCAAGGGCCCGAATCAACGTAAAGAGTTCTTCTACTGGAGCGATGACGGCGATCTGCTGGCTATGCGCTACGAGCGTTGGAAAGTTCACTTTATGATTCAGGAGCATACCGGTCTTGATCTATGGAAATACCCGTTCACCAAGCTGCGTACGCCACTGATCTTTGACCTTGAAGTCGATCCGCTGGAGAAAGGCAGCGACGGTATGGGCTACAACTCCTGGTTCTACGACCGTCTGTTCCTTATGGGCGGCGCGCAGAAATACGCGAAAGAGATGCTGGAAACCTTCAAAGAGTTCCCACCGCGTCAGAAACCGGGTTCGTTCACCATTTCCGACGCTTCGGCGATGCTGGAACAAGGCTCTAATATCAATAAATAACCTAAGCCTCCGGGCAGGCTGTTCAGACAGCCTGCCCGTTTTTTGAAGAGTAGTGACGTTTTCTTGTTAGAGGTCTGCTATATGAAGTACAGCACCACACTACCGGTTAAAGCGCTTCCGTCGGCGGAAAAATATGACGGCAAAGGGCCAGAATACAAGCGCCGCTTTCATGTGATGGCCAAGCCCACCGGCTCGACCTGTAACCTTGACTGTTCCTACTGTTTTTACCTGCACAAAGAAGAGCTGCTGCATCAGGACAGACATACTGGCATGAGCGATGAGGTGCTAGAGAATTTCATTCGTCAATACATTGATGGCCAGGACGGCGACCAGGTGGTCTTTTCCTGGCAAGGTGGCGAACCCACATTGATGGGGTTGGAATTCTTCCAGAAAGTAGTCAAATTTCAGAAGCTGTACCAGAAGCCCGGCCAGCGCGTCGAGAACGATTTACAAACTAATGGCGTGTTGTTGAACGACAAATGGGCTGAATTTCTTAAAGAACATCAATTTCTGGTGGGGCTGTCCATTGATGGCCCACGAGAACTGCATGACCGCTATCGCGTTACCCGTAGCGGCAAACCGACATTCGACAAAGTGATGGCGGGCGTTGAGGCCCTCAAGCGTCACGGCGTCCCATTTAACGCCCTGGTCACGGTAAACCGCACCAATGCCCGCTTTCCGTTGGAAGTATACCGCTTCGTCACCCGTGAACTGGGCGCAACCTACGTACAGTTTAACCCGTGCGTCGAACCGGTCGATTTCAAGCAAACCGCACCACAGTTCTGGCAGGACGAAAGCATCCCGCTGACCGGTAGCCGCCGCGCGCGCCCTGGCGATCTCGATTCGATCGTCACCGACTGGTCAGTTGACCCGGAGGACTGGGGCACATTTCTGATCGCCGTGTTTGAAGAGTGGGTTAATAACGATCTGGGCCGCGTACAGGTCAATCTGTTCGAAACGGCGGTCGCGCAGACTATGGGAATGCCTGCTCAAATCTGTACCCATTCAGAGTTCTGCGGTAAAGGGCTGGCGATCGAGAAAAACGGCGATATTTTTTCCTGCGATCACTACGTCTATCCCGAGTACCAGATCGGCAATATTGAACATGCCCAGCTTTCACACCTGGCTTTTTCCGAACGGCAAAAAGCCTTCGGCATGGGCAAACGCGACACGCTACCCAACTACTGCAAAACCTGCCCTTATCTGAAGCTGTGCTGGGGCGAATGCCCGAAAAACCGCATTGTCCGCACACCGGACGGCGAGCTGGGGTTGAACTACCTTTGCCCGGGCATTAAAGCCTTTTTTAACTATGCCGAGCCGATTCTGGTGGGCATCACAACCTTACTTAAACGTGATTTTGCAGGGCTACGCCGATGATAAATCGAGAAAAATTATTACAGCTTGAACAACGCATGAATGAGCAGGTTCTCGGTCAGGAAGAGCTGGTGCGCATGCTGATCATCGCCCTGCTTTGTGATGGACACGTTCTGCTGGAAGGCCTACCGGGTCTGGCGAAAACTCGCGCTGTGCGTGAGCTTGCGCGCCACGTTGAGGGGGATTACCGCCGTATTCAGTTCACGCCGGACCTTCTGCCTTCAGACATCACCGGCAGCGAAATCTATCAGCAAAACGCTTCCCGCGAAGAGGATCAGTTCCGCTTCCGCCCTGGCCCGGTGTTCGGCAATATCATTCTCGCCGATGAAATTAACCGCGCCTCGGCGCGCGTGCAGTCCGCTCTGCTGGAAGCCATGGAAGAACGTCACGTAACGGTGGCGGGCAACAGTTGGCCTCTGCCCGGTGTTTTTATGGTCCTTGCCACACAAAACCCGGTGGATCAGGAAGGAACCTGGCCGCTGCCGGAAGCCCAACTGGACCGTTTTTTGATGAAGGTGCTGGTGCATTACCCGTCTAAAGAAAACGAACAGAAAGTGATGCAACTGGTGCGCAGAGAACAGCAGCAAAAGTACCAACAATTGACGAACGCCACACCGGCCGCACCTGAACAACCCGATGCGCTGATGCTGAGCCAACAAGAAATTGCCGAATGTTGGCAGGCTATTTCCGCCGTTCATGTTTCCTCTACTGTCGAAAACTATATCGTCAATCTGGTGGACTTAAGCCGCCATCCGCAGTCGGTGAACGATACGCTGGCCGGGTACCTGACCTTTGGCATTAGTCCCCGCGGCACCCTGGCCCTTGAGCGTTGCGGTCGCGCGCAGGCCTGGCTGGAAGGTCGGGATGCGGTGCTGCCAGAAGACATTAAAAAGATAGCCCCGGCCGTGTTGCGCCACCGCCTGATGCTCAGCTACCAGGCCAGCGCCGACAACTGCACGCCGGATGATGCCGTACGGATGCTCCTTGATGCCGTGGTAGCGTGATGAACAGTGCCGTTCGCGTTGACCGCGATACGCTGCTGAAGCTCGCTGGCGATGCGCGAGCCATTGCCAATCCGCCAGGGCAGATCCCACCAGGTGCACTTGGCGGAGAGCGCACATCACGACAGCAAGGTCGCGGGCTGAACTTTGACAGCCTACGCCGCTATCAGCCCGGCGACGACGTCCGGCTGATTGACTGGCAGGCCACCGCGCGCATGCGTACGCCGTGGATTCGCCTGTATAACGAAGAGAAAGAACGTCCCGTGTTCTTGTTGGTCGACCAGAGGCGGGATATGTTTTTTTCGACGCGCGTGCAGACAAAATCCGTCGCTGCGGCTAAAACCGCCGGGCTGCTGGCCTGGCGCAGCTGGCACGACGGCGATCGTTTAGGCGGTATCGTCTTTGGTGACCAGGACTTTTCCCTGCGCAAATGCCGTGCGCCAAACGCTTCACTCCCTGCATTTCTCGACGATTTAGTGCAGTACAACCACGCCGTGGCGGACAACTATCCGCATGAAGCTCCCCATCCGCTCACGCTGGCAGCCATCCTGCGCCACAGCCTGCCGTTGATTCCAACCGGCTGCTGGGTCGCGTTAATCAGCGACTTTCACGATATGGATAGTGAATGCGATTCACTGCTGGCGGCCCTGCGCCGTCGGGGAGAAGTGAGCGCGTTCGTGATGCTCGACGATTTGCATTTGCGCCTGCCTGCTCACGGGCGACTGGCGGCCCGTTATGAAGGGCAAGAGGCGGCATTTTCACTCTCGCCTGAACTACAGGACGGCATCAAACAGAGTATTACAGCGCGGCTTTCGGCACAGGCGTCGCGCCTCACGCGGCTTGGCGTCCAGGTGAAGCAGATTGTTGTCGCCGGGGATCTGCTCAGACAGCTACAAAAAGGGGTTTAGATGCTGGAGAAAGGATTTACGGTACCCGAACTGGCGGAACCGGTTCTCCCCGATTCACCGTCATGGTTTCCCCTGCCGCCGGGATGGTTCGCTCTGGGCGGCGTCGTGCTCCTCGTGATACTTGTTTTTCTCATCATTCGCGTCGCCAGATGGCGCCGTAATCTGTGGCGTCGTCTGGCCCTGACGGCCCTCACTCAACCACAAACGGTGGACAGCTGGCTGCTGCTGATCAAACGTATTTTGCTGGTGCATCAGCCGCGTGAACAGGTTAGCGGTGCGCTGGACCCTGCCCAATGGCTCCCGTCCGTCCCACTGGATAATGCGCTGCGCCAACGTCTTTGCGAACGATACTGTCAACCAGACAACCAGTTGAGTGATGCCGATACCGCGCGGCTGCGTGTGCAGCTTCGCACCTGGCTTGAAGGACTACCCCATGTCTGAATACTTCTCACGCCTGGCGTTCGCCTGGCCATGGGCCTGGCTGCTACTTATCCTACCGTTGGTAGGCCGCTTTGTGATGGCCAAAGAGCGCTCTCTTAAAGAGTATGTTCGGGTCCCTTTTTTGCCCGGGCTGATCAATGAACTCCAGCTCAATAGCCAGCCTGCCCACAGCGGAAAGTTATCGACCGGGCTGTTCTGGCTGGTCTGGGCGCTGCTGGTCTGCGCGCTTGCCCGCCCGGAATTACTGACTCCGCCACAACATATTGAAAAACCAATGCGCAACATCATGCTGATTCTGGATGTTTCCGGCTCCATGGAGAAAAACGATGTTGCAGGAGGCATCACGCGCCTACAGGCGGTGCAGGAATCGGTTAAAAAATTCGTGGCCGCCCGCAAATCAGATCGTATCGGTCTGGTGATCTTTGCTAACAGCGCCTGGCCATTTGCGCCCGTCAGTGAGGATAAACAGGCGCTGGAAACCCGTATCAATCAGCTTGCGCCAGGCATGGCGGGGCAACAGACGGCGATTGGCGACGCGTTGGGCGTGACGGTGAAACTGTTAGATTCCAGCGGTGATAATGAAGCCAGCAAATTGGCCATTCTTCTGACCGACGGTAACGACACAGCTTCGCAGTTGACACCTCGCCTTGCCGCACAGCTGGCGGCCAGCCATCACGTACAGGTCCACACCATCGCTTTTGGCGACGTCAACAGCAGCGGCGATGACAAGGTGGATTTAGGTCTTTTGCAGGATATCGCCCATACCACCGGCGGGCGCGCATGGACGGCGCAGAACAGCGGTGCGTCGCTGGATGCGGTCTGGCAAGAAATTGACGCCATCACGCCGGTGCAGGTGAAGAGTATTGGCTGGTCATGGCGAATACCGTTGTTTTCCTGGCCTCTCGCTGCCGCACTGGTTTTATTGCTGGCTTTTAATATTTATCGCGCGCTCAGGGAGAGAATGGCATGAGTGATTTTCACTTTTTATACCCCTGGCGTTTGCTGCTGTTGATTCCTGCCATCGCGCTGTGGTGGTTACCCTCTGCAGGGCGTAGCGCCTGGTCGCGCATTATGGATAAGTCGCTGGCAAACGCGCTGATCGTCGGGCGACAACGTAAACTCAGTCGGGCGCTGCCGTGGCTGGTGATACTTGGTGTTATCGCGCTCGCAGGCCCAAGCTGGCAGCGTCAGCTTCCCGCCGCCCTGACGCCAGAAAGCAACGTGATGGTGATTTTGCAGCAGGATACCGCGATGCTTGCCAGCGACCTGCCTCCCAGCCGACATCAGCGGATGCAGACCAAAATCATGTCGCTGATGGAACGCATGCCGGGAACACGCTTTGGCCTGGTGGTCTATAACGCCGGGGCCTGGCTTACCACTCCACTTACCGTCGATACGGCCTTTTACTCGCTGTTCCTGCATGCGCAAACGCCTGCACTATTACCCTCTGGCGAAGGTTCTGGATTACAACATGCGGTCTCGCTGGCAATGCACAATATGCCCGCCGCGCCGCGCAGCATTATCCTGGTGACCGATACCTTAAGCGCGGAAGACGCCAGATGGCTTGGTGAACAAAATACGCCGCTACAAATCTGGGTGCCCGGAACCGCGCAAGGGGGCGTGCTGCCCGAGAAATATGCCGCCAGCGGTACGGATACACGGTTGAACGTTTCGCGCTTCGAGCAGATGCGCGACGACGGAATTCCGGTCACGCTGGTAACCACCGATGATGAAGACCTGCCCGTGGTACAGAGCCACATCCAGCAAAGTGTCACCGCGCAAAACAATGCCCGCAGCGATTTACACTGGCGGAACGATGGCTGGATGCTAACGATCCCAATACTTGCCCTGCTGTTAATCTGGCGACGCCAGCTCTTTTGCTGGGTGTTGGTCGCGCCGCTGCTGCTCTGGCAGCCTTCCGGCCACGCCGCCTGGCTGGATGCATGGGTAAGCCCCGATGTGCAGGGGCAGCGTGCGTTCTCCAGGGGGGATTACGCCCGCGCTGCCCAGCATTTTAACGATCCACTCCGGCAAGGTATCGCATGGTATCGGGCGGGAAATTATCCCGCCGCTACCGCCGCGTTCCGACAGGCTGAACAAACCCCGGAAGCGCTGCTTTGGACAGGCAATAGCTACGCCCAGCAAAAACAGTGGCAACAGGCGTTGAACAGCTATGATCGGGCATTAAGCCTGCGCCCGGACTGGAAACTGGCGCAGGGTAACCGCGCAAAAATCGCCGCAATCATCATGCAACTGCGACAAAAGGAGCGCGAAAATAAATCGGCTCAGGGAGAAGAAGAAGATTACAAACCCGATGAAATTAAGCACGACCTGAAGCCCCACCAGGGGGCAGAACAAAAGGATATTCAGCCCATTGCCGGAGGGAATCCACAGGTGAATCAGTGGTATGAAAATCTGGCGGTTTCACCTTCTGGGCTGTTAGAAAGCCTCTACCGAACCCAGCCAGGAGAAGACCAATGAAGCTTATCTGGTTATTACTGCTGGCGGTACTGCCCTGCCAGGCGGCAATGACGGTCTCCCGCGAATTGATCGCCCCAGAACACGTTGTCCCTGGCCAGCCGGTGCGTGTAACGGTAACGTTCTGGACAGATTCCTGGTTTAACCCGCCGCCGCAGTGGCCCGATTTCCCAGTAGAAAATGGCGATATTCTAACCAGCACGTCACCGAATCAATTGCTGACCCGTCACAATGGCGGTACAAGCTGGAGCGGCGTGCGCATGGAACGCCAAATCACTGCATGGGATCAGGGTAAGCTGGATTTACCGGCTTTCGAAATGACATTAACCGCATCCGGGCAAGCACCCGTTACGGTCAAACTGCCTGCACTGGAAACGGCGGTTAGCTGGCCGACAGGTGTCCAACAACCGGACCGTTTTCTGCCCGCTTCCAGCTTGTCGCTCAGCCAGAAGGTCAATATTTACCGCAGTGGTGAAGATAAAACGCTGCACGCCGGTGACGTAATCGAACGCGTCGTCACAGCCAACGCTACCGATGTGATGCCCGCTCAGATCCCACAGCTGCTGTATGCTATAAACGGCACGCACACCCAACGGTTGACACCAGAAAACCGTATGCTGACGTCGGGGCGCGGCGACATTACAGGCGCTGAACGCGTGGAAACACTCCGCTATTTACCGGTTGATGCAGGAGAAATCACACTACCGCCGATTAAATTACGTTGGTGGGATACAACCCATCAGCAATGGCAAATCGCTGAACTGCCCGGCAGTAAATATACCGTTGCCGCTTCACGCACCGCTGGGGCAGAATCTGTGTTAAAAGGCAGCCGCGACACCTTCACCTGGTCGACCGTGCTGCTGCTGACGGGCGGCCTCGCTTTACTCGTTCTTATGTTTATTTTCCGCCGCACATTGCTGCGTAGCACGCGTTATTTATCTCACCACTGGTGCCGATTCTGGCAGCCGATTTCGTTACCGGGACAAACCCCAGATAACAGGAACTCACAATGAAGCATACGTTAATTACACTGGCTTTATGCGGCCTTTGCAGCACCGCCGCGGCTGAGCCCCTCTCCGCATGGAATGACACGGCAGCCAAACACGCTATTGAAGAATGGGTACAAAATGCCACCAACCCCGATCGTCCAACGTTTATTCCCACTGATAAACGCTACGTCGTATTTGATAATGACGGGACACTGTGGCCGGAAGCGCCGATGACGTTTCAGATCCAGTTCGCGCTGGACGAGATTAAACGTCTTGCCCCAGAAAATCCCAATTGGTCGAACGATCCGCTGGTGCAGGCCGTATTGAAAGACGACCTCAAAAGCGTCGTCGGTTCAGGAGAAAAAGGGCTTATGCACCTGCTATCGCTCACGCACAGTGGCATGACAACGGAGGACTTTACTCAGCGGGTTGCCAACTGGGTTTCAACGCATAAAGACCCACGTTTTGGCTGCCAGTATGACCAGATGGGATATCAACCTATGCGTCAGTTGCTGGATTATCTACGAGAGAATGGCTTTAAAACCTGGATTGTTTCCGGCGGCGGGATAGATTTCATGCGCGTGCTCTCGCAAAAAATGTATGGTATTCCGCCAGAACAGGTGATCGGATCGTTCGCGCTCGGCGAGTTCGCGTTATCCGGAGATGGGACAACAATCACCAAGACGATGTCGGGAGCCTTCAATGATGACGCGGCGAACAAGCCCGTGGCGATCCACCTGTTTATGGGGCAGCGCCCCGTGGGCGCATTTGGCAATAGCGATGGCGATCTCGCCATGCTGCAGTACACGGCCGCCAATCCGGACGCGAAAACCTTCGGACTGCTGGTCCATCATACCGATGCCGCACGTGAATACGCCTATGATAGTCACCCACCCGCAAGCGGAAAACTTGTTGATGGATTAACGCAGGCGAAATCGCATGGCTGGACCGTGGTTGATATGAAACAGGACTGGAAGACCGTATTTGACCCGGCGCAGTGCGTCGTGAAATCATCACCATAACGATCTGTTTAAGGCATCAGTCCATGTTCCTAAAAGACGATAACATCTTCTTACGTATCATATTATTACTACTTTCTACCTCTACGCTGTCGAGCTGCACATTAACCCGTGTTTCCGACAGCACACATGCCAAAGAGGTCGATGAGCTGAATGTTATTGGTCTGAGCCTGGAGGGAGCAAGGCAAAGAGCAACTGAAAAAGGTTTTGTGTGCAGCGAATACGGAAACGTGAACACGGTTGTAACCGAACAGGGTGAGCATCGATGGCTACAAACTGAATGCAGCAAGAAAAGTGCAGAGCTGTTCTGCCCGCAAATGCGTTTTGTCGTTCTTAATGTCGATCCCAACACGAATAGAGTCGTTGATGTTGGCAATTATGTTAATCAACACACCTGTTTTTAAAGACAACACCTGCATCTTGCGCTAATTATCGTATCGACTAAAGGACGTTATCTTGCTCATCAGAATCATCATCGCAATGGTCGCATTTGCCGGCAACTCCGTACTTTGCCGACTCGCATTGAAGGGGATGCATGCTGATGCTATTTCATTCAGCAGCCTCCGGTTGATAAGTGGCGCAATTGCCCTTTTCTTTTTTATTGCGATAACATCTGACAGCAGAAAATTTGAGTTCAAGTGGTTAAATGCCCTGCTCCTTTGTATCTATGTTTTTTCATTCTCCATTGCCTATGTTTCTCTCAGCACCGGTGCTGGTGCCCTGCTGCTCTTTGGTACCGTTCAGCTCGTCATGACAGTATGGGGGATAGCTCAGGGAGAAAAGCTCATAATTTTAAAAATAACAGGAATACTCGGGGCATTGGCTGGAATAGCCATATTGCTGCTTCCTGGTGCAGAACGCCCTTCCTTGTATGCTGCAATAATGATGGTTATTGCTGGGTTAGCCTGGGCTTTCTACAGTATCACAGGGAAAAAAATCACGGATGCTGCTGCCTCAACCGGGGGGAATTTCATCCTGGCAATCCCGGTCGCATTGATTATCCCTCTGTTCTTCCGCTCTCATCTTCATATTGATATATATGGATTAGTTCTGGGCGTGCTTTCTGGTGCAATTACATCGGGAGGTGCATATCTGCTCTGGTATTCATTGCTCCCCTTACTCAGGTCCACAACGGCCAGTACTATTCAACTCAGCGTACCTTGTCTGGCCACTCTCGGTGGGATCCTATTTTTGGGCGAAACGCTCACCGTCAGAATCCTTCTCGCAAGCGTCATTATTTTGGCTGGAATTGGCTTAGTTATTTTCTCTGATATGAGAAAAGGAGCAAAATAGACTGATTAATTATCGGCAAAGACGATACAGAACATGTTGTGCCAATCGATGATCTGGCGGCAACGCGGGATGCGTGAACTCTTCTGTTTTATTCATACCAAGTCGTATCATCAGATTCTCTGACGGTTTATTCAGCACAGAAGTAAATGAAACGACTTCATTTAGCGCCAGTACGTCAAAAGCAAATGCAAGACTCGCTTGCGCGGCTTCTAACGCCAGACCCTGGTGCCAGTATGCTTTAGCAAGGCGCCAGCCAATTTCGGTACAGGGTGAAAAATGAAATTTATCAGGTTGTGGATGCAACCCCACACAGCCCACAAACTGGTGTGTTTCTTTTAGCTCTACGGCCCAAAATCCCCAGCCGCGTTCTGCAATACCTTCACTAAATCTATCGGCCAGGTTATCGCTTTCAGCTTTCTGTAGCGGCGCGGGGAAAAAACGCATCACGTCAGAATCGGCATTGAGTGCAGCAAAAGGGGCTCGGTCTTTAGCCTCCCACTGTCGTAATATCAACCTTGATGTTTCCAGCATATTCCTGCCCTTATCATTCATTTTCATATAATCTTCTAAAATAAGTGGCTCATCGGCAAGGTCTTATACCGTCCTTTTCCGACTTTTCCTCTCATACTGGAGATTTATACATGGCCGACTGGAACCCTTCGCTTTATCTGCAATATGCAACTGAACGTTCAAGACCCGCAGCAGAATTACTCAGCCGTGTGGCGTTAGAAAATGTCCGCTCAGTTGTTGATCTAGGTTGTGGTCCGGGAAACAGTACGGCATTGCTGCATCAACGCTGGCCCACGGCAAAGACAACAGGTGTCGATTCTTCACCTGCTATGCTGAATGAAGCGCGCAACGCATTACCTGACTGCCATTTTATCGAAGCGGATATTAGCCAGTTTCAGCCCGAGCATCCCGTGGATCTGCTTTATGCAAATGCGTCGTTACAGTGGGTGCCCGATCACTATGAATTATTCCCACATTTGGTCTCACAACTGAGTCACAACGGCGTTCTGGCCGTGCAAATGCCGGATAACTGGCTGGAGCCCACGCATGTACTGATGCGCGAAGTGGCTTATGAACAAGATTACCCCGACCGGGGGCGTGCTCCGCTTCCTGGCGTTCACGCCTACTATGATATTTTGACCGAAGCGGGTTGTGATGTGGATATCTGGCGTACAACGTATTATCACATTATGGATTCGCATCAGGCGATTATCGACTGGGTAAGCTCAACGGGACTACGCCCCTGGTTGCAGGATTTGAGCGAAAGCGAGCAGCGTCATTACCTGGCTCGCTACCATGAACTGCTTCAGGATCAATATCCGTTGCAGGAAAACGGCAATATTTTGCTGGCATTTCCGCGGTTGTTTATTGTTGCCAGACGCAATAGTTAAGCGTTTATCATCAGACAGATCACAGGACAGGGCTACCGAGTATGCGCGCCCTCGCCTTTTTATCATAAGGATCTAGTGGCTATGTCAGGCATCTGCTAGTGTCTTGCCACATGTTTCTGACGGGGGTTGTTATGTCTAAAGTCTACATTGGTGGGTGTCTGTGTGGCTCGATCCGCTTCACTGCCAGCAGTCCTAATAATTCCCATACCTGCTCATGCGATATATGCCGAAAACATACGGGTGCCCCGACCGTCGTCTGGATTGAGTTTGATGCAGAAAATGTAGAATGGACGGGAAAAGCCGGAAAACCGACAACCTGGCGCTCATCTGAAACCACCAGTCGGGCTTTTTGCCCTCAGTGCGGTAGTTCCGTGGGCGCCATCGATGACGCTCCGGTCATTGCGCTTTTAGCCGGCGCTTTTGACGATCCTAATGATGAAGATCTGGCGCCGGAGTTTCATTCGTTTTCTGATATGCGGCCAGCATGGTGGGAAACTGAACGAAACTAAGTTAGTTGGTAATGTTTATCCGGCATATGTTTTGCTGGCACATTGGTTTCATCGTTCATTTGCAGTAAATCGATTTCGATTGCATTGCAAATCGCATCCAGAGGCAGGTCATTGTTCTCAGTACCAAACGGATCTTCAAGCTCTTCCGCAAGCGCATCGAGCGAGATAAAAGTATAGGAAATAAGCACTGAAATAAACGGCGTCATGTAGTGAAGATCCACCACCAACGCGAATGGCAGCATGATACAAAAAAGATAAACAGTGCGATGAAGGATCAAAGTATAAGCAAACGGAACGGGTGTATTCGCGATTCGCTCACAACCTGCCAGTACTGCCGACATATCATTTAATCTGTTGTTTAAACTATGAAATAATATATCGGACAGCTGTCCATCACGTCTGCGTACGGCCAACCACTCCCCCATCAGCAATAAAATGCGGTTTGCTGGCGATTGTGCGGCAAATACCGTCTGCAGATCTTTCTCGCTGAGATATTTCGCCAACGGCTCTGCCTGTGGGTTTCGACGTAATGTCATGCGTAAACAGTGGGCAAATGCGATTTGCAGACGAACAAACTGTCCCAGTTCGGCGTCATCCGGTAAGGTGGTTTTCACCTCGCGAAGTAGCGATCGGGAAGCAATCATCAACTGCCCCCACAGGTGTCGGGCTTCGACATAACGTGAATAGCAGGCGTTATTGCGAAAACCTAAAAAGATAGCAATCGCCACGCCCAGAATACTGAACGGTGCCAGGGTAAATTTGATACCCAACATCGTATACCAGGGCAACATGATGATAACGGCGATGGAGAGCAGGAAGTTCAGCAGCAACCGTGAGAATATTTTAGATAATACTGAACCATGCCAGACGAATATCAGGCGCAGCCAGTGTTGTTGGGGACGAACGATCATGGTTATCTTCGGGAAAATGTGAAATCCGTCACATTAGACGCGATAGCGATCAATGTTGCAAGTTAATCGCAACATTATCCCAACAACTTTGGCCCTGCTTAAAATGAAGCCGCACCTAAGTCACAGACCAGGTTTATGATATAAACCATACAGTATGTTGTAACTAATGCATGTCCGGAAAAAACCCGGCCTGAGCCGGGTTATCGGTAGTCGTCTTAGCACAGTGGCTTAACGGCTTCACGCATACCTTTTGCCAGAATGGTATCCAGATCGGCAGAGACCTGTTCCACCAGTCCAGAAACCTGCGTCAGATCTTGTTCCCAGTGTTCTTTGACACCCAGTACAGATTTGACCAACGCTTCGGTACTTATCTGGCGATCGCGATGCTGGGACCACAGCTGTTGAAAACGTTCTATCCAGTGCGCATCATCCTGAACCGGATAAGACTCACCGTTGCGCTCTCCACGATAAAAAGCAATTAACGCGGCAAGTGCAAACGTCAAACGCGCCGGCAGCTTACCGCTGGCCTGTTGCCCTGCCAGCAGTTGCGGCAATATACGGGTGCGGAATTTGGTCATGCCATTCAGGGCAATCGACAGCAGCTGATGTTTTATATACGGGTTGCAGAATCGACCGGTTACCGCGCTGGCGAAAGAAGCTAACTCATCACGTGGTAAATCCAGTACCGGAATGATCTCTTCATAGATCGCTTTCTCCACGAAAGCACAAATCTCAGCGTCATTCATCGCCTCGCCCACGGTGTCCAACCCTGCCTGCCAGGCAACAGGGACCAGCGCGGTGTGAGCACCGTTGAGAATCGCCACTTTGCGCTCTTTGTACGGTTTGATGTCATCCACGATCAGGACATTCAGCGGATACTTATCCAGACGTAGTTCTGCTGCTAATGACTTCGGCCCCTGAATGACAAACAGATAGAAATGTTCTGCGGTATCGAGGAAAGCATCATGATAGCCCAGTTCAGCTTCGAGCTTAGCTACCTCATCACGCGGATAGCCGGTAACAATACGGTCCACCAGCGTGGAGCAAAATGCATTGGCCTGATCCAGCCACTGAATAAACGCTTCCGGCAGCGCCCATTCCTGAGCGTAGCGCAGAACCAGTTCACGCAGTGCATCACCGTTATAATCAATCAGTTCGCAAGGGATGATAATCCAGCCTTTATCCAATGCGCCGTTAAAATAGCTGAAGCGTTCGAACAGCAGACGCGTCAGTTTAGCCGGATAACTAACCGCAGGCGCGTCGTCAAACTTATCGCCTGCGTGGTAACTGATACCTGCTTCCGTGGTGTTAGAGAACACAAAACGCATATCTGGATTATGCGCCAGCTTCAGGAACTCATCGTATTCGCTATAGACGCTGATTTCACGGTTAACTGAACGAATTAGACGGGCATCACTGACGGCTTCGCCCTTCTCATTCAAACCACGAATGATAGTGGTATAGAGGCCATCCTGCGTACTCAGCGATGGCGGGAAGGAACTTTCGATAGGACGAACAATGACCACACCAGCGTTCAGATCGGTATGCTCGTTGAGCAGATCTACCTGCCAGTCTACAAAGGCGCGCAGGAAGTTTCCTTCACCAAACTGAATAATGCGTTCAGGATACTGAGCACCGGGGAAATCGCGACGATTTAGTGTTTGCACAATGGGTTCCCTTTATGATTAGTCATACAACCTGATTGAATTGGTCCAATAGGTTAGCAAACTTTAATACATTGAAACCCTGTTTTGATCAATCCCCGGCGACAAATTAGAGCGTTTTATAGAAAAGTGTGGTTCCGGTCAGCGTCCCGTTGGGCATTTGGGCATAGTCAGGTATCACCCCTACCTTTTTCCACCCACAATTGTGGTAGAACAACTCCGCACCACTGCCCGTCGCCGTATCAAGCACCAGCAGCGTTTTACCTTGTTGACGCGCGCAACTTTCCAGTTCGTTCATCAATTCACGGGCCAGGCCACCGCGTCGCGCTGAGGGGTGAACCAGCAGTTTGGCGACATCAGCACGATGAGGTTGATTTTCGGGTTGATCGATAATGAGTTGGACGGTACCGACAAGCACCCCCTGCGCATTCTGCATACCAAGAACGATCCGTTCTCCGCGAGAAACACTTTGCGCGACCTTCATCCAGAAAGGCTCTGATTTTTCGCGATTAAAGGGCAGCATAAAACTGATGGAGGCGCCGTCATTGACGCACTGTTCAAGAACATCGCTGAGCTCGTCGATTCTCGACAGAATCTGTGCCGCGCTCAGCACAAAGCAGGGTTTGCCGGAAGCCATGGTTTCTCCTTAGATTGACCCCTTCATACTGCTTTTAACAATTACACAACTCAAGGGGGCATATCATAGGATAATGTTATCTATGGCTTGTTCATTTGGAGCACTAACCAGTGGTAAATAACCGTGACAACGTAACGTTGCTGTTCATCGTTTAGCGCTACACCCTGAGGTATATCATGCCATTTCGCCAGACACCCTCGACAGCACGTCGCCGTAGCATGTTGAGCAATAAATACCGGGTGACCACGCATAGGAGTCTGTTTTCCATCATTGGCGGGAAACGCAGGTGCCAGTCGTTTAGCTATAAAATCCGCAGCATGTTGTTCGATAACTGGCGCCCCTTTATCCAGACAATACTGCCTTTCTTTCTGACCAAGACGAAACCGCGAGCGAAACGTTGATTTCGCCAACCGGGCAAAAAGAGGATCGAGCGTTTTCATCAGTAAACCGAGCGCCCCAGCTGTTGTGTTAATTGCTCCAGCACGGCGATACCGGCCAGTGAATTTCCCGCCGGATCCAGTTCCGGACTCCAGACAGCAATCGCCATCTCGTGTGGCACGATCGCCACGATGCCGCCACCCACGCCTGATTTCGCCGGAAGCCCGACCCGCCAGGCAAATTCCCCTGCGTTCTGATACATGCCGCTGGTCGCCATCAGCGCATTGATCTGCCGGGCCTGCATCGGAGTGACCACAGGCTCAGTAAGATGAAAGGCATGCCCTTGATTTGCCAAAAAGACAAAAGTCCGCGCCAGTTCCACACAGCTCATTTTCAGCGCGCAGTAGTGAAAATAGTTCTGCAAAACGGTGGGCACGTCATGGTGAAAATTGCCGAAGGATTTCATCAGCCAGGCAATAGCGGCGTTACGCGCCGAGTGCTCAAACTCCGATCGCGCGACCGTCGCATCATAGGCGATATCCGAAACGCCGCTTAATGTCCGCACCACTTCCAGCATCCGTTGACGCGGTGCGCTTAGACGCCCTTGCAGCATATCGCAAACCACCAGCGCCCCGGCATTAATAAAGGGATTGCGAGGGATACCCTGCTCCATTTCCAGCTGCACCAGGGAGTTAAAAGGATGACCGGAAGGATCTTTGCCGACGCGCTGCCAGATCTCCTCTTCCTGATAGTGACGCATCGCCACGACCAGACTGAGCACCTTTGAAATCGACTGAATAGAAAAACGTTCTTGCGCATCTCCCGCCTGATAGTGCTGTCCATCAACGGTACAGATAGCAATACCCAGTTTTGAACCGTCGACGGAGGCTAATGCCGGAATGTAATCAGCGACTTTACCCTGACCAATCAGCGGACGAACCTGCTGCACAATGGTCTCTAAAATTGAATTGTCCATGGCCCTGGCCACAACATGCTCCTTGCTCGCAGGTATGAAAGGCCTGCGAGTATAACAGAGCTGAATACGCAGCGTCAGGCCGGAAGGCGGAATCTGGCCACGGCCTGCATAAGCTGGTTAGATTCATGGTGAAGCTGTAAAGAAGAATCAGATGCAGCATTCACCAGATCACTGGTTTGTCGGGCTTCGCCGTTCAGGACATGAAGCTGACGGGTTAACTGGTGAATACTGTTCCCCTGATTTAACGTTGCAGTCGAAATATCGTTCAGTAACGCGCCGAGGTTTTCCACCAGTGCGATAACCTGCTGCAAATTCTTATCCAGTCCGTTAACCGCGTGAAAGCCCTCTTCAATGCCCTGTAACGAGTGTTTAATCAGTGTCTGAATGTTTTGCGTAGACTGACCGCTTTTTCGCGCCAGCAGCCCAACTTCTTTCGCAACCACGGCAAACCCGCGCCCTTGCTCCCCGGCATGTGCTGCCTCGATTGCGGCGTTGAGAGCCAGGATATTTGTCTGAAATGCAATGTTGTCGATAAGCGTTGTAATCCCTCGCATTTCAGACGAGCGAGTCACAATCGCCTGCATTGACGCATTTACCGTCGCCATCATTCGGTCTCCACCTGCCGCAATATCACGCGCCTGCACTGCGCGTTGATTCGCCAGTTCAGCAAAGCCACTGTTATCCTCAACATGCGTTTCCAGAACCGAAATATGCGATGTCACAGTGCTCAACTCTTCACTTTGTTTTGCCGACTGCTGGTATAGTTGTTTATTGTTCTGCGCAAGTTCGTTGATATTTCCTACCATTGCGGTGGTGGCATCATTCACCTGCCGCACCAGCGCGCAGAGCCCCTGCTGCATTGCAGCAATACGCGAACTTAATTGCGTCACTTCCCGATTAAACTGACTCACCTGCGGGGCTGGCCGAGAAAGATCACCCGCCGCTAAAATATCGATATGATCGATCAGCCGTCGCAGCGGCATAATCACCCAACGGAACATACTACGCCAGACCAGAAAGGCGATAACCACCAGCACCAGAGGAATAAACAAAAATAGATTCTGTAAACGCTCAAGACTGGTCAACAGCTGCTGACGCCCAGCTTCCACATGTCGCCCACTGTCCTGCTGAAAGCGCGCGTAATTACCGTTAAAGTCTGTCTGAAAGGCCTGCACGGGTACGGCAAAAAACGCATCAATGGAACCTGACTGCATCAGCCCATCCGCCTGCTCCTGAATACCGCTATAAAAACGCTGATAGCTCTCCGTTAGACCCGGGTCCGACTGCGGCTTCATCTCCCGCCAGGCATCCCATGCACTTTTTGACTGCGCCAGCGCCCGATACGCCTCTTCCATTAACGGACGCCAACTCCCGTCCGAACCGGTGGCGGCATCCTGCATAAAATAAATTCCCGCACGGTTAAGTAAATCGCTGGCAGATAATAACGCCACCCGCGCTTCATCGACCTTTGCCTGCTGCAAAAGCGCGAGTTGATTACGCCCTTCATTATGCTGTGCGTCGCTGACTGAGGCCGAGAGCATCAAGGAGGACACGACCTGCAAAACAGAGAACAGCGCAATAATGCAAAAAATGCCGGTTAACAGACCGAACTGACGGGGTATTAGACGATGGAAAATTTGCGTTATGTTCATATTACTCTTCTGTATCAAAGCGTTAGCCGCGAGTGTACGGAGAGTAAATGACAGAAAAATTGCAGAAATAAGACAGGTGCCCCCAGCGGAGGCACCCACACCATCAAAGGCGGTTTTTCCAGACGGTCTGCACGTTACAAAACTCATGCAGGCCAAAGTGAGAAAGTTCGCGGCCAAAGCCACTTTTCTTCACACCACCAAACGCAACGCGGGCATCGCTGGCGCTGTAACCATTGATAAATACGCCACCACACTCCAGGCGTGACGCCATCTTCTGCGCCAGCGCTTCATCCGCAGTAAACACCGTGGCGGATAAGCCGAAATCACTGTCATTCGCCAGCGCTAAGGCATGTTCAGCATTCTTCGCCACGGTAATTGCCGCAACCGGACCAAACAGCTCCTGGCGGAACGCCGTCATCTCTGGAGTGACATCGCCCAGTACCGTCACGGCATAGTAATTGCCCTGACCCGCAATTTTTTCCCCGCCGAGAAGTAACCGTGCCCCTTCGGCAAGGGTAGCTTCTACCTGCTGGTGCAGCTCATCACGCAGATCAAATCGCGCCATCGGCCCCAGATCGTTTTCTTCGTTCAGCGGATCCCCCATTTTGAGTGCGCTCGCAGCGGCCACAAAGCGTGAAGTAAACTCTGCCGCAATCCCTTCTTCAATAATAAAGCGCTTGGCTGCCGCACAAACCTGCCCGGTGTTCTGATAACGCCCAGCGACCGCCGCCTTAACGGCCAGATCGAGGTCAGCATCATTGAGGACAATAAACGGATCGGAGCCGCCCAGTTCAAGCACACATTTTTTCAGAGCGGCCCCAGCCTGAGCGCCAATCGCCGCACCGGCACGTACACTGCCTGTCACCGTTACCGCCGTAATACGCGGGTCATTGATCATCTGACTGACCCCGGTGTTATCGGCATTCACCCAACCGTAAACCCCCGCGGGTACACCAGCATCAGCGAAAACCTGCGCAATAATTGCAGCACAGCCGGTTACGTTAGGCGCATGCTTTAACAGGTAGCCATTTCCGGCCAACAGAATCGGGACGGCACCTCGCATTACCTGCCAGAGCGGGAAGTTCCACGGCATGATAGCCAGAATGGTTCCTAGCGGACGATATTCAATCACTGCCTGGTTATTCTCCACCAGCGTAGGTTCCGGATTGAGCATCGCCGGTCCATGCTCGGCGTACCAGTCACACAATGCAGCTGACTTGGCGACTTCAGCACGCGCCTGCTTAATGGGTTTACCCATTTCACGTGAGATACACTGCGCCATCTCTTCCGCACGATGGCGCAGAGATTGCCCGATCTGGCGCAGCGTTTGCGCACGGTGCTCAACGGAAGTATGTTTCCATTCGCTATAGCCATTCGCGGCAAGGTTCAGCGCATGATCAATCTCTTCCGCGCTGGCCCACGGCGTCGCCGTCAGCCTTTCACCGCTGGCAGGGTCAATGGAAATCGCATGTGTTGCTGCTGTGATAGTCATAAGTGCCTCTCTTTATCGCAGGGTATGGTTATATCATGAGCATATTTACTCTTTCTGAAAAATGAATAATATTAACCATACCATTCACGAATAGAGAAGATTATGGATCTGACGCAGCTGGAAATGTTCAATGCCGTCGCGGAGACTGGCAGTATTACGCAGGCCGCCGCGAAGGTGCATCGCGTGCCATCCAATCTCACCACCCGTATACGTCAGCTTGAAGCCGACCTGGGCGTTGATCTGTTTATTCGTGAAAACCAGCGCCTGCGGCTTTCCCCATCCGGGCACAACTTTTTGCGCTACAGCCAGCGGATCCTGGCACTGGTTGAGGAAGCCAGGATGGTCGTCGCCGGGGATGAGCCACAAGGACTCTTCTCTCTCGGCTCGCTTGAAAGTACAGCAGCAGTACGCATCCCCGCCACGCTGGCTGAATATAACCAGCGTTACCCCAAAATTCAGTTCGCGCTGGCGACAGGTCCTTCAGGCACAATGCTGGACGGAGTACTCGACGGAACATTGAACGCGGCCTTTGTCGATGGCCCAATTACCCATCCGGGACTTGAAGGAATGCCGGTCTACCGTGAAGAGATGATGATCGTGACGCCGCACGGCCATCCCCCCATTCAGCGGGCCAGCGACGTCAACGGTTGCAGTATTTACGCCTTTCGCGCCAACTGTTCCTATCGCCGCCATTTTGAAAGCTGGTTTCATGCCGATCGCGCCATGCCCGGCACCATTCATGAAATGGAGTCATATCACGGCATGCTGGCCTGCGTCATTGCCGGTGCGGGTATCGCACTGATCCCGCGATCGATGCTGGATAGCATGCCAGGGCATCATCAGGTCAACGCCTGGCCGCTAAGCGAGAACTGGCGCTGGCTGAATACATGGCTGGTCTGGCGCAGAGGTGCAATGACACGTCAACTGGAAGCGTTTATTGAGGTGTTGAACCCTCAGTTATCACAGAGCCCGGAGTAACTGGCAATCCTCAAAGAACATGAATACCTGTAAATCCGGGTGAAGTCATACGCCAGGAATTTCATTATTATTGAAATACTTAAAAATACGAGGAATGTTCGGCAGCATATTGTGGCGCCCTGCCAATGAAATGAGATCCACATCACAAAATGATTGTATTTTCGCCAGCAAACGTTTTAAGATCGTGGCCTTACCTTTTCGCAGCTAATCCTCTTATTTGATATGACAACAGACACTGTTTCCCGCAAGGTCGCGTGGCTACGGGTAGTTACGCTTGCCATTGCCGGTTTTATTTTCAATACCACCGAGTTTGTTCCTGTCGGCTTGCTGTCCGACATCGCACAAAGCTTCAATATGCAGACCGCTCAGGTCGGGATCATGCTGACGATCTACGCCTGGGTTGTCGCCCTGATGTCGCTCCCTTTTATGTTACTTACCAGTCAGGTGGAGCGCCGAAAACTGCTGATCTGTCTGTTTGTTGTGTTTATCGCCAGCCATGTGCTCTCTTTCCTGGCATGGAATTTTACCGTGCTGGTAATTAGCCGTATTGGTATTGCTTTTGCGCACGCTATTTTCTGGTCGATTACCGCATCGCTGGCGATCCGCCTGGCCCCTGCCGGTAAACGTGCACAGGCTCTCAGCCTGATTGCCACTGGCACCGCACTGGCGATGGTGTTGGGGCTGCCAATCGGGCGTATCGTCGGTCAGTATTTTGGCTGGCGCACGACCTTCTTCGCCATCGGTATGGGGGCGTTAGTTACCCTGCTTTGCCTGATTAAGCTCCTGCCCAAACTACCCAGTGAGCACTCCGGCTCTTTAAAAAGCCTGCCGGTGTTATTTCATCGTCCGGCATTGATGAGTCTGTATCTACTGACGGTGATTGTGGTCACCGCACATTACACGGCCTACAGCTATATCGAGCCGTTTGTGCAGACCGTCGCGGGTCTGAGCGCAAACTTTGCTACCGTGCTGTTGCTGGTTCTGGGTGGCGCGGGAATTGTCGGTAGCGTCATTTTCGGTAAGCTGGGGAATCTGCATGCATCCGTGCTGATTAGCAGTGCCATTGCCCTGTTGACGGTATGCCTGGTGCTGTTACTTCCGGCTGCTGACAGCGAAATGCACCTTGCTGTCCTGAGTATTTTCTGGGGCGTCGCCATCATGCTGATAGGTCTGGGTATGCAGGTGAAAGTGCTGGCGCTTGCTCCGGATGCGACCGACGTCGCAATGGCGCTGTTCTCAGGCATCTTTAATATCGGTATTGGCGCTGGCGCGCTGGTAGGCAATCAGGTGAGTTTACACTGGTCGATGTCTACGATTGGTTACGTCGGCGCAGTGCCTGCCGTGGTGGCGTTGATATGGTCGGTGATTATCTTTCGTAAATGGCCGGTATCGCTGGAAGAACAACCTCAGCATTCATAAAAAAATATGCCCGGTAGATATTACCGGGCACAGTGTTTTAAGCGTAGGTTTTGATAATTTCCAGCACGCCGTTAATAATAAACTGCACGCCCATACACACCAGCAAGAAGCCCATCAAACGAGAAATCGCTTCGATACCACCTTTGCCGACGAGGCGCATGATCCCCCCGGAACTGCGCAAACAGCCCCACAGGATAATCCCAACAACCGCAAAAATAATCGGCGGTGCGACCATGATCACCCAGTCCGGAAATTCGGAACCATGACGCACGGTTGACGCGGAACTGATGATCATCGCAATCGTCCCCGGACCGGCAGTGCTTGGCATAGCCAACGGTACAAAGGCGATATTGGCAGTCGGCTCGTCTTCCAGCTCTTCTGACTTGCTTCTCGCTTCCGGAGAATCATGCGCCTTCTGCTGCGGAAACAGCATCCGAAAGCCGATAAACGCAACGATTAACCCACCCGCAATACGTAGTCCGGGAATCGAAATCCCGAAGGTATTCATCACAAGTTGTCCGGCATAGTACGCCACCATCATGATGGCAAACACGTAAACGGAAGCCATGAGTGACTGACGGTTACGCTCTGCGCTGTTCATATTGCCGGCAAGGCCAAGGAACAACGCTACGGTGGTTAACGGGTTTGCCAACGGTAACAGGACTACCAGCCCAAGTCCTATCGCTTTAAACAAGTCCATCATAATGTCATCTTTCCTGTGCGTTAATCGTCAACGGCAAGTATACGGTGAAATCCGCGAGATAAGCCATTTTCGCGATGTAAGGATTCATTTTTCATCCACGCGTATAAACCATAATTATCAGATCGTTAAAATTTCACTCATCGGATGTTGAGTCTGATGATTTAACAAAACGTGGCATTTGCTGACTCATTCATTTGACTTATATTTGCCTAAGCAATAATATCAGCCGTGACTAACTACTTGCCAGGGCAACCATTGTGAAAAACACCAGTGATCTGTTTAACGAAATCATCCCACTGGGTCGTTTGATCTATATGGTTAATCAGAAAAAAGATCGTTTGCTAAACGACTATCTGTCACCGCTGGATATCACGGCATCGCAGTTCAAGGTGCTCTGCTCCATCCGTTGCGCGGTGTGCATCACCCCTGTCGAATTGAAAAAAGTGCTGTCTGTCGACCTTGGCGCCCTGACGCGAATGCTGGACAGACTGGCCTGTAAAGGCTGGATCGAAAGGCTTCCGAATCCACATGACAAGCGTGGCGTGCTGGTGAAACTCACTGAGCATGGCGCAGCAATTTGCGAGCAGTGTCATCAATTAGTAGGGCAAGACCTGCACCAGGAACTAACAAAAAACTTAACGGCGGATGAAGTAGCCACACTTGAGCACTTGCTTAAGAGAATCCTGCCGTAAACAGAAAGAGGTATGACGATGTCCAGACGCAATACTGACACAATCACTATTCATAGCATTTTGGACTGGATCGAAAATAACCTTGAATCGCCGCTCTCGCTGGAAAAAGTGTCTGAGCGTTCAGGTTACTCCAAATGGCACCTGCAACGGATGTTTAAAAAAGAAACCGGCCATTCACTGGGTCAATACATTCGCAGCCGTAAAATGACTGAAATAGCGCAAAAATTAAAAGAGAGTAACGAGCCCATTCTTTATCTGGCAGAGCGTTACGGTTTTGAGTCTCAGCAGACGCTGACCCGGACATTCAAAAACTATTTTGATGTTCCGCCGCATAAGTACCGTATGACGAATATGCATGGCGAATCACGCTATTTGCTTCCACTCAATCAATGTAATTGCTAATCGCCAGTTAACGACGTAACCGAGGAAATCATGAAACTTCTGTCTTATGCAATGCTGGCCCTGCTGTTTGTTGTTTCGGGCCAGAGCATGGCGGAACAGACCGCGCAACCTGCCACCCAGAACAGTCGCGACGCGATGATTATGCCCCCTGCGCACGATCAGTCCCCGTTCGATTTTAATCATATGGGTGCAGGCAGCGACAAGTCCGACGAATTAGGTGTGCCTTATTACAATATGCGCAACCTGTAATTATATTGCCCAGCAACTGCGGTAATGCCTGTCAGTTAGCGCCTCAGTTTCAGTAAGCATCAACCTGTGCTGGCGGAGGTAAATAACATGCTATCTAGGAGAAAGAGTTCCGTTCACCTCATGTGCATTACTTCTCTAAAACACTGACTCCTGTGAACGTGTAAAGGGCGTTCTCCGCCACGCCCTTTACAATCCCGGCTCCCGGCAGGAAAATTGTTGCTGCGCAATACCCTCCGCTTATTCCTCCAGGCTACCGGGCCGGGCGCGAGGAAGCGTCCTTGCAAAGCGCGCCCTGAGCCAGCATCCATGCTGGCTCTCCCGGCCTTACGGAAACACGTCGGCAATTTTCAGCCGGACCAGTCCACACCTCACCACCTACGCTTTTATTTGAATATCTCTGAACAGCAATACGGATATAACTGGAAGTCAGTGCGTTGAAGCGATGACCCCGGTCCGGCTGAAAATCGATGAGTGTTGACGGCTGACCGGGTCTGTCCGCAGGGATGCGGACAGAGGGGACGGCCCGCAGGGACGCAGGCTCGGCCCCGACCCGACAGGCAGACGACATAAGACGAATAACAAAATTGCCGGGAGCAATTTTGAACAGCGCTTGTGCTGGCCCCGAAGGGGTAAGCCCCAGGGATGGGGCGAATAATCGCGCAGCGACGATTTTCCCGCCGGGAGCCTGGGATGCAAGGGAGACGGCGGTGAGTCTCCCTTGCACGTTCACGGGTATCTACGCTTCAGAGAAATGACACCGCTGAGGTGAACGGAACCATGAGCAATAATCACATGTTCACCATACATGCTTAACTGACGAGCATTACTCCACTGCGGGGCTTTTTTAGCCCCTCACCGATGCAACCTTACGCAACCGAAAGCCAAACACATTGATATACAACCCTGCCATGATCAGTAGCGCACCGAGCAGTTGCAATCCGGTCAGCGCTTCATCCAGCAGCACGACCGCACTCGCCAGTCCAACGACCGGCACCAACAGCGACAACGGCGCGACACGCCAGGTTTCATAGCGTCCGAGTAACGAACCCCAGATACCGTAACCCACGATGGTCGCCACAAACGCCAGATAAACCAGTGAAAGAATGGTGGTCATATCTATCTCCACCAGACTGTGGGTCATTTGCGTTGGACCATCCAGAAGCAATGATGCCAGGAAGAACGGAACAATGGGAATTAACGCGCTCCATACCACCAACGACATAACGGCCGGACGCGATGTATGCTGCATGATTTTTTTGTTAAAGATATTGCCGCAGGCCCAGCTTAGCGCCGCCGCCAGCGTCAGCATAAAACCGAGCATGCCAACATGCTGACCATTCAGACTGGCCTCAATCAGCACCAGCACGCCAAATACCGCCAGCGCAATCCCAACCAATTGTTTACCCTGCAGACGCTCACCGAAAGCAAATGCGCCCAGAACAATGGTAAAAAACGCCTGAGCCTGCAATACCAGAGAAGCTAACCCTGCAGGCATGCCGAATTTGATAGCGCTAAAGAGAAATGCGAACTGCCCAAAACTGATGGTCAGGCCATAGCCGAGCAATAACGAAAGTGGGATTTTCGGCCTGGCAACAAAGAGTATTGCCGGAAACGCCACCAGTAAAAAACGTAATCCCGCCAACATTAGCGGTGGCATATTGTGCAGACCCACTTTAATAACGACAAAGTTCAGTCCCCAAACCACGACAACCAGTAACGCTAACAACCCGTCTTTACGCGACATACCACCGCCCCTGCAAATATTAAATTTTTGTAAACAAGTTAAAGTAACGGAAATCGTTGTGCCGTAACAGATCATTATTTCAGGTAGGCCACGCAAGTCATTTTCGGACAACTTATTGAGTGTACATCACAGTTTTGGCATGCTATTTGTTTCTTATATCTAAAAAAAACATAACAACAGCATTGTCGGGCAGGCAAATGAATATCTCCTTGAGAAGGTCCACTCTCGCGTTACTCGCGTCATCATTATTATTAACAATTGGCCGTGGCGCCACTCTGCCATTTATGACGATTTACCTCAGTCGGCAGTATCATCTGAGCGTTGACCTGATCGGCTATGCGATGACGGTCGCGCTGACCATTGGCGTGGTGTTCAGCCTTGGCTTTGGTATTCTGGCCGACAAGTTCGATAAAAAACGCTATATGCTGCTGGCAATTTGTGGCTTTGCTTCCGGCTTTATTACAATCCCGCTGGTGCATAACGTGGTGGTAGTGGTTTTACTCTTTGCCCTGATCAACTGTGCCTACTCCGTCTTCGCCACGGTGCTGAAGGCCTGGTTTGCCGATAATCTGTCTGCCACCAACAAGACTAAAATTTTCTCGCTTAACTATACCGTGCTGAATATTGGCTGGACCGTTGGTCCACCGCTGGGCACTCTACTGGTGATGCAAAGCATTAACCTGCCATTCTGGCTGGCTGCCGCCTGTTCAGCATTGCCACTGGTGTTTATCCAGACCTGGGTAAAACGTTCGACAGCACCATCAGAAGGTTTAAACGCCGCGGTGTGGTCCCCTTCGGTACTCCTGCGCGACCGGGCATTATTTTGGTTTACGTTATCGGCCTTTCTGGCATCGTTTGTTGGCGGTGCTTTTGCGTCCTGTATTTCGCAATACGTTATGGTGGTAGCGGATGGCGATTTTGCCGAGAAAGTGGTAGCAGTCGTCCTGCCCGTTAACGCCGCCATCGTAGTATCACTGCAATACGCACTTGGCCGCAGGCTCACCGCCACGAATATCCGCCCGTTGATGACAGTGGGTACAGTCTTCTTTGTCGTTGGCCTGGTCGGTTTCGCTTTCTCCGGCAACAGTCTGTTGTTATGGGGAATTTCTGCTGCCTTTTTCACTATCGGCGAAGTCATTTACGCGCCGGGTGAATACATGCTTATCGACAACATCGCGCCAGCAGGCATGAAAGCCAGCTATTTTTCCGCCCAGTCGTTGGGCTGGCTTGGCGCAGCGGTTAACCCATTAGTCAGCGGCGTCATTTTAACCACATTGCCGCCATGGTCGCTGTTTGTCGCGCTGATAGTGGCGATCGTTCTTGCCTGGGCGCTCATGATAAAAGGCATGCGCGCCAAGCCCTGGGGGCAGACGGTGGTCTGCTGATGAGTATAGCGACAGAGCCGAAGCCGCTCTGTCGCATGCCTCAGATTGCAACCAGTCCCCGAACGCCCTCGGCCTCCATATTTTTACCATCGCCGCTTTGAATAATGCTGCCCCGCGACATGAGCAGGTATTTGTCGGCCAGCTGCTGCGCAAAATCGTAGAATTGCTCCACCAGCAATATAGCCATATCCCCCCGGTGCGCCAGTTGAGAAATCACCTGACCAATCTCTTTAATCACCGACGGCTGGATCCCTTCCGTTGGCTCATCAAGAATCAACAACTGTGGGCGACTTGCCAGCGCTCGTCCAATGGCCAGTTGCTGCTGTTGCCCGCCGGACAAATCTCCGCCACGCCGATGCTTCATCTCCTGTAAAACCGGAAAGAGCGCGTAAATATCATCAGGCACATGTCGGGCCTCCGGTGCTGAAAAACGGGAAAGACCGAGCAGCAGATTCTCTTCGACCGTCAAACGCGGAAAAATATCACGCCCCTGTGGGACATACGCCACACCGGCTCTGACCCGCTGGTGTGGCTTCCAGTGAGTGACATTTTTATCCTGCCAGAGTACGCTTCCGCTACGGGCCGGAATAAGCCCCATCAGACACTTTAGTAGTGTTGTTTTCCCCACGCCGTTACGCCCCAGCAAGCATGTCACCTCACCGATACGTGCTTCAAAGCTCATCCCGCGCAGAATATGGCTGCCACCATAATATTGATTCAGTTCTTTCACCTGCAGCATGTAAACTCCTTAACGCCCGAGATAAACTTCAATAACCTGCTCGTTGGCCTGCACATCGCGAAGACTCCCCTGAGCGAGGACACGTCCCTGATGTAATACTGTGACGCGATCGGCAATGGTTTCAACAAATCCCATATCGTGCTCAACAACCATCAGAGAGTGCTTACCGGCAAGCTGACGAAACAGCTCCGCCGTGTATTCCGTTTCCGCATCCGTCATCCCCGCCGCGGGTTCATCCAGTAGCAGTAAATGCGGCTCCTGCACCAGCAGCATGCCAATTTCGAGAAACTGTTTTTGCCCATGCGAAAGCAGACCGGCGCGGCGGGCCCGCTCATTACCCAGCCGCAACAGCGCCAATACTTCATCAATACGATCCCGTTGTTCGCCTGAGAGTCGTGCCCGTAGTGACCCCCAGACAGATTTATCATTTTTCAGCGCCAGCTCCAGGTTCTCTTCCACCGTTAATGCTTCAAATACCGTGGGCTTTTGAAATTTCCGTCCAATCCCCTGACGCGCGATGGCAATGGGATCGAGCGTTGTTAAATCGGTCGACTGATCGTATATCGCACGACCACTTTGCGGTCTGGTTTTACCGGTTATGACATCCATTAACGTCGTCTTCCCGGCGCCGTTAGGGCCAATAATACAGCGCAGCTCCCCGACGCCAATATTGAGCGAGAGATCCGTTAACGCCTGGAATCCGTCGAAATTAACGTTAATTTTTTCCAGTTGGAGTACCGGGTCCGTTTGTTCGCGAAACCGATCGCCAGGCATCTGGCGAGTAAAAAGTCCTTCATCCGGCTGCATTATTTGTCTCCTTTGCGAAACAGGCCAATCACACCACGGGGTAAAAAAAGCGTAACGCCAATAAAGATCAGGCCAAGAAACAACTGCCAGTATTCCGGCATAATGACGGTAAACAGGCTTTTAGCACCGTTCACCAGTACAGCGCCAAATACCGGGCCGATCAGGGTTCCACGTCCGCCGAGAGCAACCCAAATCGCCGCTTCAATCGAGTTGGTCGGCGACATTTCGCTGGGGTTGATAATCCCTACCTGCGGGACATAAAGCGCCCCGGCCAGGCCGCACAGTACAGCGGAAAGCGTCCACACCAGTAACTTGAAACCTTTCGGATCGTAACCACAGAACATCAGACGGTTCTCGGCATCGCGCACGGCGGTCAGAATACGACCAAACTTACTGCGGGCCAGCGCAAGTCCCAGCCATATTGCCAGCACCAGCAGCATTACCGTCGCCAGAAACAGCGCGATCCTGGTGGACGTCGCGGTCACCGGAAACCCCAGAATGGTGGTAAAACCGGTAAAACCGTTATTTCCACCAAAGCCGGTTTCATTGCGGAAAAACAGCAGCATTCCGGCGAAAGTCAGGGCCTGGGTCATGATGGAGAAATAGACACCTTTGATTTTTGAACGGAAGGCAAACCAACCAAATACCAGCGCCAGCAAGCCCGGCACCAGAACAACCAGCAGCATTGCCCAGAGAAAATGTTGCGTCCCCCACCAAAACCAGGGCAGCTCGCTCCACGACAGGAACGACATAAAGGCCGGTAATCCTTCGCCGGAAGCCTGGCGCATCAGGTACATTCCCATCGCATAGCCCCCCAGCGCGAAGAAAATACCGTGTCCCAGCGAGAGCATTCCGGCATAGCCCCACACCAGATCCAGCGCAACGGCCACAATGGCATAGCAGAGAATTTTCCCGGCCAGCGTCAACGTCCACACCGATATGGCCAGCGGATGCTCCGCAGGTAACAACGCAAGAAACGGCAGAATAATCAACGCCAGCAGTAAGCCCAGACCCAGCACGCGTGTTGTACGCGGCGCTTTACGCGCCAGCGTTATTGTCATTGGCATCGTCATCAGTCAATAACCCTCCCTTTCAGCGCGAACAGTCCCTGAGGTCGTTTCTGAATAAACAGAATGATCAGCACCAGGATCATGATTTTGCCGAGAACCGCCCCCACCTGAGGCTCCAGAATTTTATTGAAGATCCCCAGCCCAAATGCCGCAGCCACGCTCCCGGCAAGCTGTCCAACGCCGCCCAGTACCACCACCAAAAACGAATCGATAATGTAGCTTTGCCCCAGCTCCGGTCCTACGTTACCTAGTTGCGAGAGCGCCACGCCTCCCAGTCCGGCAATTCCTGAACCAAGGCCAAAGGCCAGCATATCGACTCGTCCGGTGGGTACGCCGCAGCAGGCCGCCATATTGCGATTTTGCGTCACGGCACGCACGCGCAGCCCGAGGCGCGTTTTATTCAACAGCAGCCAGGTGAAGAACAGCACCAGCATGGCAAAGCCAAGCACCACTATTCGGTTCCACGGCAATATCAGATTGGCATAAACCTGAATGCCGCCGGAAAGCCATGCCGGATTGGCGACTTCCAGGTTTTGCGCGCCAAAAGTCATACGCACCAACTGGATGAGCATCAGGCTGATACCCCAGGTCGCCAGTAGCGTTTCAAGCGGACGGCCATATAAATGGCGTATCACCCCACGCTCGAGCAGCATTCCTACTGCCGCAGTCAGCAAAAAGGCGACCGGAAGTGCAATAACCGGATACCAGGCTAACCCGTGCGGGAAAAACTGCCCCATCAACTGTTGCACCATCCAGGTACAGTACGCCCCGAGCATCAACATCTCGCCATGCGCCATATTGATGACGCCGAGTAATCCATAGGTTATCGCCAGACCCAATGCCGCAAGCAGCAAAATAGAACCCAGTGACAGTCCCATGAAAGCCTGCCCTAGAAGATCCCCAACCTTCATGCGATGCGAGATGGAATTCAGACTTTCGTCAGCGGCAGCACGCACTCGGGCATCGGGTTCATGTTCAGCCCTGGTGAATGGCTGCAGGCGCGCCTGAGTTTCAGGATCATTTGACGCCCCTAATAGTTCGATTGCCTGAAGCCTGACCTCCGGCGAGGTGCTGCTCAGTTGCAGATTTGCCAGTGCAATAGCGAGTGCGGATTTCACACCGCCATCTGACTCTTGAGCCAGTCGTTGTTGTAAAAACGGCAGCATGCCCGGCTGCGCCTCACGCTGTAATGTACGAACTGCCCCCTCCCTTATCGTGACACTGTCACTTAAAAGCTGATGGACAGCCAACGCTCCGGCTACCAAATTACGCAGGCGGTTAGTCAGGCGAATTTTTTTTAGCTCGCCGTTTGGGGCTGTCGCTGTTCCTAACGGCTGTACGTGCGAGCCGTTCATGATGAAGGCATTTTTCGTGTTATCGGTCAGCAGGTTCTCATCTCGCAGTGCGCTGAGCAGCGGGATGCGCTGAACGTCAGGATTCACCGCCCATTGTTCAAGCAAGGCGGCCTGCTGAGCACGGTTGGCGGCGGTAAAGGTATCAGCATCTGCGGCCTGGGCTATCCACGGCAAAAACCACATCAGCAACAACACACCACGAATAAAGCGCATAGCTTTCATGAGCGTTCTCCAAAGCATTACCCTCCCGCAGGAGGGCGTTAGATCAGTTGCTGGCGGTTTTCACAGGCTGTTCAGATTTTTTATCATTACCGGCGATGTACGGACTCCACGGCTGGGCGCGGACCGGCTCATCGGTTTGCCACACCACGTTAAACTGGCCGTTGCCTTCAATCTCGCCAATCATGACGGGTTTATGCAGGTGATGGTTGGTCGCATCCATGGTCAGGGTAAAACCTGATGGCGCAGCGAAGGATTGCCCCGCCATAGCTGCACGAACTTTATCCACATCGGTAGTTCCGGCTTTTTCTACCGCCTGCGCCCACATATGCAGGCCAACATATGTGGCTTCCATTGGGTCGTTCGTCACCACCGAATCAGCATTCGGTAATTTGTGCGCTTTGGCATACGCCCGGTAATCAGCGACAAACTTTTTGTTGGCCGCATTATCGACGGACTCAAAGTAGTTCCAGGCGGCAAGGTTGCCCACCAGCGGTTTGGTATCAATACCGCGTAGCTCCTCCTCACCCACGGAAAAAGCCACCACCGGCACATCGGTGGCTTTCAGCCCCTGATTCGCTAACTCTTTATAGAACGGTACGTTAGAATCCCCATTGATGGTTGATACCACCGCCGTTTTTCCCCCTGCGGCGAATTTTTTAATGCTGGCGACAATGGTCTGGTAATCGCTGTGTCCGAATGGGGTGTACACCTCTTCGATGTCTTTATCGGCGACCCCTTTTGAGTGCAAAAAGGTGCGTAAAATTTTGTTGGTCGTGCGCGGATAAACATAATCTGTGCCCAGCAGGAAGAAGCGTTTCGCGCTACCGCCGTCCTCACTCATCAGATACTCAACCGCAGGGATCGCCTGCTGATTGGGGGCTGCGCCAGTATAGAAGACGTTAGGCGACATCTCCTCACCTTCATATTGCACCGGGTAAAACAGCAGACCGTTCAACTCTTCAAATACCGGTAGAACCGATTTACGCGAAACCGATGTCCAGCAGCCGAAAACTGCCGCCACCTTGTCCTGACTCAGCAGTTGTCTTGCTTTTTCAGCAAATAACGGCCAGTTCGAGGCCGGGTCAACCACCACCGGTTCCAGCTTTTTACCCAACACACCGCCCTGAGCATTTATTTCATCGATGGTCATCAACGCCACATCTTTTAGCGGCGTTTCGGATATGGCCATCGTGCCGGATAACGAATGCATGATGCCAACCTTAATGGTGTCGGCTGCCTGAACGCTAAAACTCACGCCCATTGCGACAACAGAGGCAGAAAGTGCAAAAGCTTTTAAAAATGTACGACGCTGCATAGTTTCACTCCTGAAATTAGACTTGCTGAAAGCTCCGGTGCAGCCGGGCAGACAAAACGGTGCAAATTAAGGGTGTTCAGAAGTGATAAGGCAAAAACGATGCCAGATATTAAAACCTCATATAAAATCAATAAATTAGCATCTGACGCACATAAATCAGTATTACATTTCCCCGCCCAAAGGATTAATCAAACGAAAAATTGAACCACCATGAGACAACTCTGCATTATAAACGTGCAACAATCTGTATCAGCAGCACACCGTCATAACAGCGTCTCAGGGTTTAAAAACAGGGTTGTTTGTGCGCAGATAAATGTGTCTCGTCACTATTATTTATTTTATTCGACGTGATCATGTCAAAAATTTACTTTTCAGTCGAAATAATCACACAGTTCAGCCTTTGTTTAAGATTGAATTGCTACTATAGTCATAAGCGAGGTGAACTTAAGGTAAGAGAGGAAACTCACAGATAAAGGAGCATTTACTATGCTGGGTAATATGAATATTTTTATGGCTGTTCTGGGAATTATTTTATTTTCCGGTTTCCTGGCCGCGTATTTTAGCCACAGATGGGATGATTGATGAACGGAGATAGTCCTGCACCGACCCGGCCCCTTGTTGCGTAGCTGCACAAGGGGCCATTTTTTTACCTGAATCGCACTCGCTGTGCCTTTTTCCTGATTTACAGATAAAAAAAACCGCCGGATAAACCAGCGGTAAATGCTTGCATGGATAGATTTGTGTTTTGCTTTTATACGCTATCTGGCAATTCCCTGCGAAGATAACGGATAGTCAGCTAACCTATCACCGACAACCCCAATGAAAGTTAAACGAAACGCAACTACCTCAAAGCGTTTTTCGAAAACTCACGCACTGAGGGGATACGAGGTTCCGTCATTGGTGTCCACCAACGCAATTTGCTCATTTTCATCTATAAACATGCAGCGATTCCTGCCGGTCTGTTTCCCCTGATACATCGCCCTGTCGGCCCGACCAAGCGCGGTATCCAGCGTTTCACCCTGTTGAACCCGGGTTATGCCTGCCGTCACCGTGATACCGATCTCTCCCTCAGCGTAGGGAATTTTTTTCTGACCAATCAGACGACAAAGTCGCAAACCCGCCTGGCATGCCTGCTCGTCCGTTTTTGTTCTGATGATGATAATGAACTCTTCTCCACCGTAGCGGTACGCCGCCTCATCATATCGCGTCCATGACAATAAATTTGATGCCAGAGCCCGCAATACCACGTCACCAACCAAATGGCCGTAGGTATCGTTAACGTATTTAAAACGATCAATATCTAACAACAATATATAAAGATTAAGCGGTTCGGCGTCGAGCAACTGCCGATCAAAAGACTCATCAAGCATTCTTCTGCCAGGTAAACCTGTTAATGCGTCGATATTACTGCGGATACTCAATAAATATATTTTGTAGTCCATTACAGATGAGGTAAATGCCAGCAGCGCGTCCTGGAAACTGTCGAAATGCCATGAATGACTACGATTCTCCACGATAGCCATTAGCAATTTCTTGCCTGATAAATGCATCTTTTCGTGGGTGGCGCTTATCTTGCTTACGTAACTACAATCATCCTCATTGTACCGTGATTGATTATTAAGCCACTGTCCAAATCGACAAGCAAAATGCGAGTTTTCACCCATAATATCTGGCTGCGTAACATCTGAAGACACCACGCAGCGGAACATTGTCACTAACCATTTGTAGTGGGCATCAATGGACTTGTTCAACTCAATCAAAATTGCATCTATTTCCTTCGTATTTCTCATCATCACGTTCTCCCTCCCTGTTCGAGCGTTTCTGATGGAATTATCTTAACGATAAAAAAGAAAATTTATGTAAATTTTTTAATAGTAATTAATAAATCGTAATTAACAGGATATTACGCTATACCATCTGGTGTGGCATAGCGTTGTCAATAAAGTGGTCAAACCAATAACGGTTCATTCAGCATTTCATTAAGCCCAATCACCTCTAATTGATCGGATGTGTAGGTTTTGTCGCCTCTGGCATATTGATACGCAGAACCATGGGAAAACCCGGATTCACGCGCTTCCTTATACCGTGCGATGATTTCAGCATTTGAGCGTGAAACATGTGGCGTAAACGGAGTGACGCTGGATTGCACAATTTTACTATCTGCACATCCGGACATAACAAGCACAGCTATTAGAACCCCTATTTTCATTAACAATTACCTGAGAAACCTGCCCGTACATGAACGCTAATCTTATCAAACATCCAAAGGCATCATCATTATTAAACTAGCATTCCTGAATATATTTCATCATCATTTGTTGATAACTATTATTGTCAACTTTCATATAAAACACTAAAAATTGCCATCTTTTAAAATAATAAAAAACCGGGCATCACGCCCGGCTCAATATTCTGGCTAATAATCTCTTAGACGCTCAAACCACGATGTTCCAGCATTGGCTCCATTTTTGGATCACGCCCGCTCCATTGGCGATAAAGTTCAGTTAAATCAGTACCGTTACCGCGGGACAAAATCGCTTCGCGGAATTTCTGCCCGTTTTCGCGAGTTAATCCGCCCTGCTCTACAAACCACTGATAGCCGTCATCGGCCAACATTTGCGTCCACAAATAGGCGTAATACCCTGCGGCATAGCCGCCGCCGAAGATATGGGCAAAATAGCTGCTGCGATAACGAGGCGGCACAGCCTTGAGATCCAAACCTTCAGCCGCCAGCGCCTGCTGTTCAAATTGATCGACCGAAAGAGATAACGCGCTCTTTTCCAGACTGTGCCAACGCATATCCAACAATGCGGCACTGAGCAGTTCGGTCATGTCGTAACCTTTGTTAAACAAGCTGGCCCGCTGCATCTTATTCCGCAACGCCTGCGGCATTTGCTCCCCGGTATCAACATGACGAGCAAAACGAGCAAAGACCTGCGGATGACTCGCCCAGTGTTCGTTGATCTGCGAAGGAAACTCAACAAAATCACGCGGAGTGTTGGTCCCTGAAAGCGTGGCATAACGCTGAGTGGCGAACAGGCCGTGCAACGTGTGCCCAAACTCATGAAATAACGTAATAACATCATCCCACAATAACAATGCAGGTTGACCCTTTGCTGGTTTTTGATAATTACACACGTTGTAAATAACCGGCCGGGTTTCATTGAGTTGCGATTGCTCAACAAAATTGCCCATCCAGGCACCACCGCTTTTCGATTCCCGGGCAAAGAAATCGCCGTAAAATAACGCCAGCCCTACGCCATCGTGATCGAATATTTCCCATACCCTAACATCCGGGTGATAAACAGGAATGTCGAACCGTTCTATAAATTTTATGCCAAAGAGTTGATTAGCTGTCCAGAAAACGCCCTCGTTCAGCACCGTATCAAGGGCAAAGTAAGGTTTGAGCTGCGCCTCATCAAGTGCATATTTCTCACGACGAACCTGCTCGGCATAAAATGCCCAGTCCCAGGCCTCGACGTTAAATTTCCCCTGTTCGTGATTGATAACATTCTGGATTTCGGCCTGTTCATCCAATGCCCTGGCTCGCGCAGCGGGAACAATCGCCCGCATGAAATTGAGTGCCGCTTCCGGTGTTTTTGCCATCTGATCGGCAATTTTCCAGGCGGCGTAATTGGCAAAACCGAGTAGTTTCGCCTGCTGCATCCGGATCTCGACCAGTCGCTGAATAATCGCCCGAGTATCGTTAGCGTCATTGTTTTCTGCTCTCGTCCATGCGCGGTTGAACAGATTCTCACGGGTCTGGCGATCGCGTAACGCCACAAGCGCCGGTTGCTGAGTCGTGTTCAATAGCGGGATAACCCAACGCGCTTCAAGCCCTTTCTCCTTAGCAGCTTCGGCGGCAACAGCAATTTCCTCTGCGCTGAGTCCGTCCAGGTAACGTGCATCATCCACCACCAGAGCACCGGACTTGTTCGCCGCCAGCAGCCGTTGATTAAACTGGCTGGTCAACGTGGCGGACTCTGTATTGAGCGCTTTAAGGTTCGCTTTATCGACCTCATTCAGACGCGCGCCGGCTAATACAAAACGCTGGTGGATGACCTCCAGCAAGCGTAATGATTCGTTATCCAGCCCCAGCGAACCTCGCTGTTGCCAGACCGCTTCAACGCGCGAAAAAAGCGCGCCATTGAGATAAATATCATTGGCAAGGTTCGCCAGTTCTGCGGAAAATTCTTCGTCAAGGCGCTGTAGTTCATCGTTGGTGTGCGCCGCCGTCATCGCGAAGAAAACGCTGGTTACGCGTGTCAGCAAAGCGCCGCTTTGTTCAAGCGCCAGCAACGTATTGGCAAAATCAGGGGCCTGCGGGTTTTGCACAATCGCCTCGATCTCTGCACGTTTTTGCCGCACGCCTTCATCGAACGCTGGGCGATAGTGCTGCACCTCTATCTGATCAAACTGCGGTGCCTGGTACGGCAACGTGCTGTGACGTAAAAAAGGATTCGTTAACGACATCTTTCACTCCTGAAAACGATTTGTTTACCAGAGTAGACTTCCCAGGAATCAACCGCAATCGCGTTACGCAGGAATAGCTCTGAACGGAAATGACGTGCTATGGTAGTACGACATAAAAAGCGTTGAGGAACAGTGAGATGATCGTTTTAGTAACCGGAGCAACCGCAGGTTTTGGTGAGTGCATTACGCGTCGTTTTATTGAGAATGGGCATAAAGTTATTGCCACCGGACGCCGCCAGGAGCGCCTGCAGGAACTGAAAGAGGAATTGGGTGACCGCCTCTATACCGCGCAACTGGACGTACGTAATCGTGCATCAATTGAAGAGATGATGGATGCCCTTCCTGCTGAATGGCGCAATATTGATGTTCTGGTCAACAACGCGGGTCTGGCGCTGGGCCTTGAGCCTGCTCACAAGGCCAGCATTGAAGACTGGGAAAATATGATCGACACCAACAACAAGGGGCTGGTTTATATGACCCGTGCCGTTCTGCCTGGCATGGTTGAACGCAACCGCGGTCATATTATCAATATCGGTTCTACCGCGGGCAGTTGGCCATACGCTGGCGGTAACGTCTACGGTGCGACCAAAGCGTTTGTTCGCCAGTTTAGCCTGAATTTACGTACTGATTTACACGGCACTGCAATTCGCGTTACCGACATCGAGCCGGGTCTGGTTGGCGGTACGGAGTTCTCTAATGTCCGTTTTAAAGGTGATGACGCCAAAGCTGAAAAAGCCTACGAAAATACCACGGCGCTGACTCCGCAAGATGTTACAGAAGCGGTATGGTGGGTGGCTTCTTTACCGGCTCATGTCAATATCAACACCCTTGAAATGATGCCTGTCACACAGTCTTTTGCCGGGCTGAGTATCCACCGGAGCTAATTTCTCTGCCCGGCCTTGTGCCGGGTATAGATAGCCTGAAAGAAGTGATAAAATATCCGGGTTAACTCTCTAAAAAGTAAGAATGAATGACCGTAGAAACGCAGCTCAACCCTACACAGCCAGTAAATCAACAGATTTACCGTATTCTTCGCCGTGATATCGTGCATTGTCTGATTGCACCCGGTACACCGCTGTCGGAGAAAGAGGTTTCTGTACGCTTTAATGTGTCACGCCAGCCGGTACGAGAAGCATTCATCAAACTGGCCGAGAACGGTCTGATTCAGATCCGCCCGCAGCGTGGCAGCTACGTGAATAAAATTTCGCTGTCGCAAGTGCAAAACGGCTGTTTTGTTCGTCAGGCAATTGAATGTGCTGTGGTACGCCGCGCCGCATCGCTGATCAACGATCAACAGTGCTATCAGCTTGAACAGAATTTGCATCAGCAGCGCATCGCAATTGACCGAAAACAGATTAATGATTTCTTCCAGCTTGATGATGAGTTTCATCAGAAACTGGCTTTAATCGCCGAGTGCCAACTCGCCTGGGATACCGTTGAGAATATAAAGGCTACAATTGACCGCGTTCGTTATATGAGCCTGGATCATATTTCCCCGCCTGAGATGCTGCTACGCCAGCATCACGATATCTTTGCCGCCCTTGAGAAGCATGATGGCGATGCGGTCGAGCGCGCAATGATGCTCCATCTTCAGGAAATTGGTGAGTCCGTTCAGCTTATTCGCCAGGAAAATAGCGACTGGTTCAGCGAAGATTAATACTACGCTCACCTCACTCCGGGGTGAGTTTCTCCTGCGTTTTCCCCGCGCCCGCATAACTGCATAAAAAAAGCTGTGATTTTGATCGAAAACAAAAAAAATCATTAACGAGAAGCGTATTTATATTGCGCCCGTTACGTGGGACTAAAAGCCCACGGGCTTTGACGGTAAGTTGGAAAGGAGAAAACACCATGAAAACATACGATCGTAACCGTAACGCAATCACCACTGGCAGCCGCGTCATGATCAGCGACACCGGACTCACAGGCCGCATTACAGCAATAGATACCGATGGCCTGACCGCTGAGCAGATTCGCCGCGGGAAAACAGTGGAAATCGAAGGATGTGAAGGCAAATACGCCCCCCTCGAGCTGATTCGTTTAGGCATGAACTAATTGGTGTGAATGCCAGAAAACACAGCGCCATCTGGCCGTTGCAAGCCAGATGGCGACATAAAGCATAATCTTCGTTACTTCAGTTTTGCTGCATACTTCGCAACCGTCGCCTTCGCCCCTTCAGCCAGTAAAGTAAGATACGCTTGTGTGACCTGACGGTTGAACAGTTCAACCTGTGGCAGTTCACGGCCAAAAATAGCATCGATTGCCAGCAGCGCCTGAACGCGCTCTTCGCCCTCGTTGCTGCTACGCACCGCATTCTGGATCACCGGCAACAGTGGATCGCTAATTTCAATCGCCTGGCCCTGTTCATCCACACCACCGACGTAACGCATCCAACCAGCGACACCCAGTGCCAGCAGCGCAAAGTCACTACCGTGCACAATGTGCCAACGAATGGAATCAAGCATACGCTGCGGCAGTTTTTGGCTACCGTCCATGGCGATCTGCCAGGTACGATGACGCAGCGCCGGATTGCTGTAGCGTTCAATTAACAGATCGGCGTAGCGCTGTAGGTCAACACCTTTTACTTTCAGCGTAGGTGCTTGTTCCTGCAACATCAGCGCACGTGCAGCAAGACGATAGTTTTCATCGCCCATGCAATCGTTAATATGTTGATATCCCGCCAGATACCCAAGATACGCAAGGAAAGAGTGGCTGCCGTTGAGCATACGCAGTTTCATCTCTTCAAACGGAATGACATCAGCTACCAGTTCCGCCCCGGCCTTTTCCCATTCAGGACGGCCGGCAACAAAGTTATCTTCAATTACCCACTGGCGGAACGGTTCGCATGCCACGCCTGCCGGGTCGCGTACACCGGTGATATGTTCAATTTTGTCCAGCGTCTCCTGCGTAACTGCAGGGACAATGCGGTCAACCATTGTTGATGGGAATGTCACATGTTGTTCGATCCACGCGGCCAGTTCCATATCTACCGCTCGGGCATATGCAATGACAACATTGCGCATCACATGACCGTTTTCTGGCATGTTATCGCAGGACATCACGGTAAAGGCGGCTAAACCCGCAGCTTTGCGACGCGCCAGGGCTTCAACCACCACGCCCGGCGCAGTTTTAGGCTGTTTAGGGTTTTGCAGATCGGCTGCAATCATCGGGTTGTCTAACATCAGTTGGCCGGTCGCCGGAGAATGGCAGTATCCTTTCTCGGTGATGGTCAGGGAAACGATCGCGACCTGCGGTTCACACATCGCTGCCAGTACGCTTTCCAGACCATCAACCTGCGCATGCAATGCATTTTTCACCACGCCCACGACTCTCGCAGTCCAGGCATCAGCAGACATCTCTGCAACGGTATACAGATTATCTTGCTGTTTCAGATCGAAAATCTGCTGCTCGCCGCCAATCAGGTTCACTTCGCAGTAGCCCCAGTCACTGCCGTGATCGGCGGCCAGAATGTCAGCGTAAACACCTTGATGTGCGCGATGAAACGCGCCAAATCCCAGATGAACAATACGCGTAACCAGTTTTGTACGATCGTAGTCAGGAAGTGCAGCCTTAGCCGCTAAGAGCTTGTTTTGCATGGTATGGCCTACTTATAAATGAAATCAGGACTGTTCCAGAGTAACGCCTGTATGGTTGTATGTTTTGATTTGCATTAAGCTTTTTATGATTGGTATGACATCATGTAAAGCTGTGTAATAGCATGGGCAGCGTTCAAGTACATCCGCCCATGCTACTGTCTGGTATCAGCTTGTCTGAGTCACCGAACAACGAACCTTCTCGGCTTTATTCACCTCGGCAGCATCCTCAAGTACGCTCAGGTCGCGATCTTTCACTTCTGGCATCAGCAACGCGGAAATCAAACCAATCAGTGAGTAAGCGATGACCATCACCAGAATTGGCCACCAGGAATTAGTCATGTTGCAGAAAATACCCGCCAGAACCGGACCAAAACCAACAGCAACCAACCCGCCTGCTTCTTTTGAAATCGCCATTCGCGTAAACCGGTTACGCGCACCGAACATTTCCGCCATAGTAATATTTTCGAGAGCAAACAACCCCAATACGGCAAAATTATGAATAACAATCAATGCCGTCATAATGACACCCGGGCTATACGTTTTATCCACTACAATTGACAGCATCGGGTAAGCCAAAATAATTGCCGAAATATTCATGATAATATAAGGCAAACGACGACCAAACTTATCAGACAACCAGCCAAGCAACGGTATTGTAATAAATCCCAACACCGAACTGATCATTAAGGCATCAGTGGGTATAGATTTATCAAATAACAGCGTCTGTACTAAATAACCGGCAAGGAAGGTTTGGATTAATCCTGAATTACCCGCCTGTCCAAAACGTAGGCCGGTTGCCAGCCAGAAAGATTTACTGGTAAACATCGCCCCCAGCGTATTTTCTGATGAATTATTTAATGCCGGAGCGTTTTCTTCATCATTCACTTTCTCAAATACCGGGCTTTCTTTGAGATTCATACGCAACCAGATGGCAAAGATCATCACCACGACACTCGCCAGGAACGGAATGCGCCAACCCCAGGCTAATAACTCCTCACGGTCGAGCGCAAAGAACATCACCGCCCAGATGGCCGTTGCGCTAAGGGTTCCACAGTTGGTCCCCATGGCAACAAGTGAGGAAATAATGCCACGTTTACCTTTTGGCGCGTACTCGGCAAGCATCGTGCCTGCGCCCGAAATTTCAGCCCCCGCACCAAGCCCTTGCACGATACGCAGCGTCACCAGCAGCACAGGCGCAAAGATACCAATTTGTGCATATGTTGGCAGCACGCCAATTAAGGTCGTACAAATTCCCATCATCGTAATGGTAATAAACAGTACTTTTTTACGGCCAATGCTGTCTCCCATTTTGCCGAATATAAATGCCCCAACAATACGAGCAATATATCCTGCACCGTATGTACCCATCGCTAAAATAAGCGCCATGGCGGCAGACTGTTCCGGGAAAAATATTTCATGGAATACCAGTGCGGCACCCAAAGAATATAACTGAAAATCCATAAATTCGAGCGCAGTACCCAACCATCCGGATACGGCAGCTCTAACCAGATCTTTCGTGGATCTTTCGTGTTTTTCTTGATTCATATTGGCTATCTCTAAGAGGTAAGATGCGTACCACTTACTCGCAGTTATTTATATTATTCACTGAATGTAAGTAAGACTTTGCAGCAGTGCTGCTGATCTTTCTCAAACAATTCAATTGCGTCTGTAACGTGGTGATAGTCAAAAGTGTGAGTAATAAGTTGATTAGGATCGATAAGTCCGTTGACCAACCAATCAATCACAATCGGGAATTTGTTCGCATTTAATCTTGAGGAATAAATGGACAGTTCTTTCCCGGTAATGCCTTGTTGAATAATCTGACAAGGATCGCTGGAGAAGCCCATCAGAACAATTCGCGCGGCTGGCGATGCCAGCGTGATTGCCTCCTGTAAAATGGATGGATGGCAAGCTGCATCCACGATAATGGTCGGTTTTAGTCCGTTTTCCGCAAGGAACTCTTGCAACGAGTGCTGACTATTATTGATTGCCCAGTCTGCACCGCACTGCTTCGCCATGGCCAGGCGCTCATCGATTCTGTCAGCAATCACTACGGTTTTGACCTTATAGACACGCTTAAGCGCCTGTACAGTGGTCAGTCCCATAGGCCCTGCGCCATAAATAAGCGCAATATCGTTTTCTGTTGGTTTAATTTGCCCGGTCACGTTTGCGGCGATGGTGAAAGGTTCCACCATAACGGCATGCTCATCAGGCACTGTATCGGGGATCGTCCAGGCATTTTTCGCTGGCACAACAGCGTACTCACTGAAACCACCATCGCGATGCACGCCCAGCACCACCAGCGATGTACAAACGTTAGGTTTACCAATTGAACAGGGATAACAATGTCCGCAGCTGATGACCGGATCAACGGACACCCGTTCACCTATTCTCGAATGGTCAACACCGTCACCTACCGCCTCGATCACGCCATAAAACTCATGGCCAATCACGCGCGGGTATTGTGCAAATGGATTATGACCGCGATAAATATGACTGTCGGAACCACAAATCCCCGCCAGTTTCACTTTTACCCTCACCTCACCTGCTAAGGGTTCTGGCACCGGTCGTTCGGCGATAACCAGCGTATTCGGTTTTTCAATCACGATACTTTTCATAGCAAATCACTCCTTACCAGTTCCACAGCGTGCCATCTTCCAGGCGAGCAACGGGCAGATATGCAGGGTCATACGGATATTTCGCCGCCAGTTTTTCGTCAAACTCGATCCCAAGACCAGGTTTGTCTCCTGGGTGCATATAGCCGTTATCAAAGGTCCAGTTATGTGGGAACACTTCCAGCATCTGCTCGGAATAGCCCATATATTCCTGTACGCCGAAGTTCGGCACCCACAGATCAAAATGCAGCGCGGCGGCCATGCACACAGGCGACAGATCGGAAGGTCCATGTGAACCGGTACGAACCTGATACAGCGACGCGAAATCAGCAATCCGGCGCATACCGGTGATACCACCCGCATGGGTGATGGTGGTGCGGATATAGTCGATCAGTTGTTCTTCAATAAGCTGTTTACAGTCCCAGATGCTGTTGAACACTTCCCCTACCGCAATCGGCGTGACGGTATGCTGGCGGATCAGGCGGAAGCACTCCTGGTTTTCAGCTGGCGTTGGGTCTTCCATCCAGAACAAACGGTACTGTTCAATGCTTTTGCCAAAACGGGCTGCTTCAATTGGCGTCAGACGGTGGTGCATATCGTGTAAAAGGTGTTCGTTGAAACCAAACTTGTCACGCACGGCAGCAAACAATTTTGGTGTGAAATCCAGGTATTTCTCCGTTGACCACAACTGCTCTTCCGGCCATTGCCCTTTGGTGGCGGGTTCATAGGCCAGTCCTTTGCCCTTAGACATACCGTAAGTGGTTTTCATACCCGGTACGCCGCACTGCACACGAATGGCTTTAAAGCCCATTTCTTTATGACGTGCATAATCTTCGAGTACGTCATCAACGGTATGGCCTGTGGTGTGGCAGTAGACCATAACCCCTTCACGAGAAGCACCGCCGAGCAACTGGTACAACGGCATATTCGCCGCTTTCGCTTTGATATCCCAGAGAGCCATATCCACGGCGGAAATCGCCGACATGGTGACCGGACCACGACGCCAGTACGCACCTTTGTAGAAAAACTGCCAGATGTCCTCAATACGATGCGCATCGCGACCAATAAGCTGCGGACACACGTGATCTTTCAGATAGGACGCCACAGACAACTCGCGTCCATTTAACGTGGCATCTCCCAGCCCGGTGATCCCATCTTCTGTCGTAATTTTCAACGTTACAAAATTACGCCCAGGACAGGTGACAAACACTTCAGCCCCAACAATCTTCATTTCTTATTCCCTACATCTGTTCTTGTGATGCAGGAAATTTACTCAACTGAGCTACTACCATACAAGTATAAAGATCAAAAAAACGCTGTTTGATCACAAAAAAGGCGCTATGCGCGCCCCCATCCAGCCACAATGATCAGCATGCCGCACAACGCCACCAGCGCGCCAGACCAGTCATATAAACTGAGTTTTATACCATCGACAATACGTAGCCATAGCAGCGCGGTCACCACGTAAACACCGCCATAGGCTGCGTATACACGCCCGCTGGCTGCCGGATGCAGTGTCAGCAACCAGACGAATAAAGCCAGTGACACCCCGGCGGGTATCAGCAACCAGGCTGTAGCTCCTCGCTTAAGCCAAAGCCAGGGTAAAAAGCAGCCAATAATTTCGCATAACGCGGTGATGAAAAAAAGAAATGTGGTCTTAAGCATTGATGTTATTCAGTTACCTTCGGTTTAACCATGATACGACAGAATCTCGTTAGCGTATCCATATCCACCGGGTGGGTATGCCCGCAAACCGGAATAGTGTAGAATTTAACCCTGTTTTATCGTTTTTACCCTTTCCCATAAAAGGAATTCACCATGAAAATTACACTGACCAAACGCCTGTGCCTGACGGCTATGCTGACGTTGGCTGCGGCTGTGTACACCTCTTCCGCATTTGCTGAAACCAGTAAACTGGTCATTGAATCCGGAGATAGTGCGCAAAGTCGTCAACAAGCCGCAATGGAAAAGGAACAATGGAACGATACGCGTCAGCTTCGCCAGAAAGTCAATAAACGTGCAGAGAAAGAGTGGGACAAAGCCGATACGGCCTTTGATAGCCGTGATAAGTGCGAGCAGAGCGCTAATATTAATGCGTACTGGGAACCTAACACCCTGCGCTGCCTCGACCGCCGTACTGGCCGCACCGTTGCCCCATAATCATTGCACTTTGAAGGATATTGAAAGGATACGATATGACTAGCGCCCTCAGTGTTAAGTTGCGCCCGCTGGAGCGTGAAGATTTACGATTCGTGCATCAGCTTGATAATAATGCCAGCGTAATGCGCTACTGGTTCGAAGAGCCTTACGAAGCGTTTGTTGAGCTGTCAGACCTGTATGACAAACACATCCACGACCAAAGCGAACGCCGCTTCGTGGTGGAGTGCGACGGTGAAAAAGCCGGGCTGGTGGAATTGGTTGAAATTAACCATGTACACCGCCGGGCCGAATTCCAGATTATTATTTCGCCGGAATATCAGGGGAAGGGTCTGGCCTCACGGGCAGCAAAGCTGGCAATGGACTATGGCTTTACCGTACTTAACCTCTATAAACTGTATTTGATCGTTGATAAAGAGAACGAAAAAGCCATCCACATCTACCGTAAACTCGGTTTTATGGTGGAAGGCGAGCTGATTCATGAATTTTTCATTAACGGCCAGTACCGCAACACTATCCGCATGTGCATCTTCCAGCAGCAGTATCTGGCAGAACACAAAACGGCAGGCCCTAACCTGCTGCAACCTACCGCTCAGTAAAGCGATTAGTAGTAATCGATAGTGTTTTCAATCTTGTAATGATGTTCAACTGCCGGCTTCACGCTCTCATCAACGATAACAAGCTGGCAGTTGATCGGATTTGCGTATTCATCGTATTTGCACGTTTGTTTGACATTGCCTAACGGATGATTGTTGAGCAGACTCACCGCGGTGTAATCTAACTTCTTCAATGGGTCAACCGACGGTTTAGCATCAACCTGCAAAGTACTGTCCTTACTGACGGTTGTTTTGCCCAGCGGGTAGCCTTCGGCATCATATCGATACTGCACCTTCATCTCTTTCCCCGTGGCGGAAACGACAAAACCGTTATCGTCGGTATCCCACACCACACCTGCAGCAGGCAGTTCCGCCAGTTGGCATTTCCCCTGTAAACGGATCCGTTTTTCCAGCGTTTCGGCATCCCGATAGTAGTTAGCATCCAGGACCAGCGCCATACCGGTATTGTTTTCGATATCGTGCAGTTCAAGTGTATCGAAACACCCTTCCTGTGACAGGGTACCAGCAACGCGCTTAGTGACCTCACCTTTGTCGTTGAGCAGCGTCTGACTGAAATCTTTCACCGGCCCGCGCAGCGGATCGAAATCAAATTCATTGGAAAAACTGGCCATTTCCGGCGTAAAGGAAACCAGCCCTTTGGCGTTATCACACCCAACCAGCACGACACACAGGAAACCTAACAGGGTCTGTTTCTTCACATTTTTCACCGGGATAAGAAGATAATTCTCAATCATATTAGCAAATACAGTTATTTACACCAGAAATGCTAATCTTAGTCTATGTCGATCATAAAGGAGCTGATGATGAAATACGTAACAGGAATTGCCGCGATCTTACTGGCAGTTGCATCCCCACAGGTTCTGGCCGCACCTGCGTCATGTGAACGCGTGAAAAGCGATATCGAGCAGCGCATCATCAATAATGGCGTCGCAGAGTCCAGCTTTACGCTGAACATTGTCCCCAACGATCAGGCCGATCAACCTGATTCGCTGGTGGTAGGACATTGTGCAAACGATACGCACAAAATTCTCTACACCCGGACTAACAGTGGAAACGCCCCTGCCAACAGCTCGCCTGCACAGGACGGGCACGTCGCCGAACCGCAATAAATCATACCCTCCGTACGCGGAGGGTTACTCCAGTTTGATATGCATTAAGATGCCATACTCATAAATGGGTAAACTCACTCTATTATTAGCATGCTATTAATTTCGCTGTAGAGATTAATATATAGCGATAACTATAATGGAGTGAGTTATGTCTGATACTGAGCAATATGGAGGCATTAGCCGCAGGATGTTAGTGAAATCCTCGGCTATAGGTTCGTTGGCGCTTGCCGCTGGCGGGTTATCGTTACCTTTTGGGATGCGCACCGCAGCTGCTGCGGTACAACAGGCGATACAACCGGCTGAAGAGAAAGTGGTTTGGGGCGCTTGTTCCGTGAACTGCGGCAGTCGTTGTGCCCTGCAACTCCACGTCAAAGATGACGAGGTCGTATGGGTGGAGTCTGATACGACCGGAGACGATATTTATGGTCAGCACCAGGTGCGTGCCTGTTTACGTGGACGCTCAATCCGTCGACGGATCAATCATCCGGATCGTCTCAATTATCCTATGAAGCGCGTGGGCAAACGCGGTGAGGGTAAATTCGAACGCATAACCTGGCAGGACGCGCTGGATACCATCAGCACCAGTTTAAAAAATACCGTACAAAAATACGGTAATGAGGCCGTGTACATCAACTACACCTCTGGCATTGTCGGCGGCAATATTACTCGCTCCTCCCCTTATGCCTCGCTGGTCGCTCGATTGATGAACTGCTATGGCGGATTTCTGAGCCATTACGGCACATACAGTACCGCACAAATCGCGGCGGCAATGCCTTACACCTACGGCTCAAATGACGGCAACAGTACCTCCGACATTGAAAACACGAAGCTGGTGGTGATGTTCGGCAATAACCCTGCCGAAACGCGCATGAGCGGCGGTGGCATAACATACTTCCTTGAGCAGGCCCGCGAGCGTTCTAACGCCCGCATGATCGCCATCGACCCGCGTTATACCGATACCGCTGCGGGTCGTGAAGATGAGTGGATCCCTATCCGTCCGGGAACCGATGCCGCACTGGTGGCGGGAATCGCCTGGGTCCTGATTAACGAAGATCTCGTCGACCAGGCGTTCCTCGACACATATTGCGTCGGTTATGACGAGAAAACCCTACCCGCTGACGCCCCCGCTAACGGACATTACAAGGCCTATATACTTGGCAATGGCGATGACGGTGTCGCTAAAACGCCCCAATGGGCCTCGCATGTCACAGGGATCCCGGCCGAGCGCATCATTAAACTGGCACGAGAAATCGGTAGTACAAAACCGGCGTATATTTGTCAGGGTTGGGGTCCACAACGTCAGGCTAACGGCGAACTGACTTCGCGCGCGATCGCAATGCTGTCAATCCTGACCGGCAACGTTGGCATCAACGGCGGCAATAGCGGTGCACGAGAATCAACCTACACCATCACGATTGAACGCATGCCGCTGCCGGATAATCCCATCAAAACCCAAATATCCTGCTTTAGCTGGACCGACGCCATCGCCCGGGGTCCGGAAATGACCGCAACCCGCGATGGCGTGCGCGGGAAAGATAAGCTCGATGTACCGATTAAATTTATCTGGAACTACGCGGGCAACACCATTACTAATCAGCACTCAGATATCAATAAAACGCATGAGATCCTTCAGGATGATACGAAATGCGAAATGATAGTGGTCATCGAAAATTTCATGACATCTTCGGCGAAATACGCCGATATCCTGCTGCCGGACCTAATGACCGTCGAACAGGAAGACATCATTCCTAACGACTATGCGGGCAACATGGGATACCTCATTTTTATTCAACCCGCGACGTCACCGAAGTTCGAGCGCAAACCGATCTACTGGATAATGAGCGAAGTCGCCAAATGCCTTGGCAATGATATCTATCAACGGTTTACGGAAGGCCGTACGCAGGAACAATGGCTCCAGTATCTGTATGCAAAAATGCTGGCCAAGGACCCCGCGCTCCCTTCTTATGACGAGCTGAAAAAAATGGGGATCTATAAACGCAAAGATCCTAACGGGCATTTTGTCGCTTATAAAAAATTCCGCGACGATCCGCAGGCCAATCCACTCAAAACACCGTCTGGAAAGATTGAAATTTACTCCAGCCGGCTGGCGAAAATTGCCAACACATGGGAGTTGCAGAAGGATGAAGTAATTAGCCCACTTCCCGTCTACGCCTCCACGTTTGAAGGGTGGGACGATCCCAAACGCAGCGCATTTCCGCTGCAGTTGTTTGGCTTCCATTACAAATCCCGTACGCACTCCAGCTACGGCAATATCGATGTTCTGCAGGCGTCCTGTCGTCAGGAAGTGTGGATCAATCCCGTCGATGCCCAAAAGCGTGGTATTGCAAATGGCGATATGGTGCGGGTCTTTAACGACCGCGGGGAAGTACGTATTCCGGCCAAAGTGACGCCACGGATCCTGCCTGGCGTCAGCGCAATGGGCCAGGGTGCATGGCACGATGCCGATATGGCCGGCGACAAAATTGACCATGGCGCCTGCGTCAATACGCTGACAACACAGCGCCCTTCACCGCTGGCAAAAGGCAACCCACAGCACACTAATCTGGTCGAGATCGAGAAGGTTTAAGGACTAACCCATGACAACTCAGTATGGATTTTTTATTGATTCCAGTCGTTGCACCGGGTGCAAAACCTGCGAGCTGGCCTGCAAAGACTACAAAGACCTCACCCCTGACGTCAGTTTCCGGCGGATTTACGAATACGCAGGTGGTGACTGGCAGGAAGACAACGGTGTCTGGCACCAGAACGTTTTTGCCTACTATCTCTCCATCTCCTGTAACCACTGCGAGGATCCGGCCTGCACCAAGGTTTGTCCAAGTGGTGCGATGCATAAGCGTGAGGATGGTTTTGTGGTGGTCGATGAAGACGTGTGCATTGGCTGTCGCTACTGTCATATGGCCTGCCCATACGGTGCGCCACAGTACAATGCTGCAAAAGGACATATGACCAAGTGTGATGGCTGCCATGATCGTGTTGCAGACGGCAAAAAGCCCATCTGCGTCGAGTCCTGTCCGCTGCGTGCGCTGGATTTTGGCCCCATCGACGAACTGCGCAAAAAACATGGTGAACTGGCTGCCGTCGCCCCGCTGCCGGGTGCGCACTTCACCAAACCAAATATTGTGATCAAACCAAACGCCAATTGCCGCCCGACCGGGGATACCACGGGTTTTCTGGCTAATCCAAAGGAGGTGTAAAATGGGAAATGGATGGCATGAATGGCCGCTGGTACTGTTCACGGTGCTGGGCCAGTGCGTAGCCGGGGCGCTGATCGTCAGTGGTTACGGCTGGCTGACCGCTAAAGACGAGTTGGCAAAACAACGTATCGTTCGCAGTATGTTTTTTCTCTGGCTGGTAATGGGCATCGCCTTTCTCGCCTCGGTTATGCATTTAGGTTCGCCGCTGCGCGCGTTTAACTCGCTGAACAGAATTGGCGCATCGGCGCTAAGTAACGAAATCGCCAGCGGTTCGCTGTTTTTCGCCGTCGGTGGCCTGTGGTGGCTGGTGGCGTTTCTCGGTAAAATGCCCGCAGCGTTAGGTAAAATCTGGATGCTGTTGAGCATGTTGCTGGGCCTGGTATTTGTCTTTGCGATGACCAACGTCTACCAGATAGACACCGTCCCAACCTGGTATAACGGTTATACTACACTGGCGTTTTTCATGACGATGCTGCTCAGTGGACCGCTATTTGCCGCTCTGCTGCTGCGTGCTGCAGGAGTTTCTTTTAACGCCGCCAGATTCGCCGGTATCAGCGTATTGGCTCTGCTGGTTACGGTGGCCGTTATTGTGCTGCAGGGACTGTCACTCGGCGAGATCCACAGTTCGGTACAATCCGCCAGCGCACTGGTTCCCGACTACGGCAGTTTACAGGTCTGGCGAGTCCTGCTGCTGGCCGCGGGTCTGGGTTGCTGGATATGTCCGTTGAACCGTCGCAAAGGACCGTCAGTTGGCGGGTTGGCGCTCGGGTTAATTCTGGTGCTTGTCGGTGAAATCATTGGCCGCGGTTTGTTTTACGGTTTACATATGACAGTCGGAATGGCTGTCGCAGGTTAACTTTCGGGTGCGGGGCAACCCGCACTGTTCAGGATTGTTTGCATGACCCATTTTTCACAACGTGACAACTTTTCTACCGCAGCGCGCGTGCTTGGCGCGCTGTTTTACTATGCCCCAGACGGTGCGGAAGCTTCGGCACTGGTCAGTGCGTTAAGAACCGATGGCTGGCAGGCGCAGTGGCCGCTTGAAAAGACAACGCTTTCGCCGTTAGTCGCTCAGTTTCAGGCTGAGGCCGATGAGTCTCTCCCGCAGGCCTGGCAACGTCTGTTTGTTGGACCTTATGCGCTCCCTTCTCCGCCATGGGGATCCGTCTGGCTGGATCGTGAAAACGTGTTGTTTGGCGACTCCACGCTGGCATTACGTCAGTGGATGCGGGACAACGGCATCCAGTTTGCCATGCAGCAAAATGAGCCAGAAGATCATTTTGGTTCCCTGCTGTTGCTGACGGCCTGGCTTGCCGAGAACGAACGCCACACCGAGTGCGAGCAACTGCTGGCCTGGCATCTGTTCCCATGGTCATCACGCTTTCTTAATGTGTTTATCGAAAAAGCCGATCACCCGTTCTACCAGGCGCTTGGTGAGCTGGCGCGCCTGACGCTGGCACAGTGGCAATCACAGTTACTGATCCCGGTAGCCGATAAGCCTTTGTTCCGTTAATTTCGTCACAGGCAGGAATTGTCCTGCCTGTGGTGCATCCTGTTGCGCACGCTGAGCTTTTGCTTCTGTTGCCTAATAGCCGCAAAATAGAGCGTCTGAATTTTCCAGTCTGGTCACTCATGCATCATTTACATGCTTACCCTGACCTGCGAGCAATGTTCCGCCGCCTGCTGATCGCCGCGTTGATTGGCGTCCTTGCTGCGCTGGCCGTCGCAGGATTTCGTCATGCCATGCTGCTTCTCGAATGGTTGTTTCTGAGCAACAACACGGGAAGTCTGGTCAACGCAGCGACAAACCTTTCGCCTTTAAGGCGTATGCTGACACCTGCACTCGGCGGTCTGGCGGCTGGATTACTACTGTGGGGTTGGCAAAAATTTAACCGTTTACGTCCGCAGGCTCCCACTGATTATATGGAAGCCCTGCAAACCGACGGACAATTTGACGTCAGTGCAAGCCTGGTGAAATCGCTGGCCTCGTTACTGGTCGTCGCCAGCGGGAGCGCCATCGGACGTGAAGGTGCCATGATTTTACTGGCGGCGCTGGCGGCCTCCTGCTTTGCTCAACGCTTTACCCCGCGTACAGAATGGAAGTTATGGATTGCCTGCGGCGCCGCTGCAGGTATGGCTGGAGCCTATCATGCCCCGCTGGCGGGCAGTTTATTTATTGCCGAAGTATTGTTTGGCACGCTGATCCTCGCCTCACTGGGACCGGTAGTGGTGTCCGCCGTAGTCGCATTACTCACCACCAATCTGCTTAGCGACAGCAATGCGCTGCTGTATACCGTGCACCTGTCGCGGGAATTGCATGCCCTGGAATACGTTATGATTGTCAGCACCGGCCTGGCTGCTGGCGTCTGCGGACCGCTCTTCATGTGGTTGATGACCGCCAGCCATAATGTATTTTTGCGCTTAAAACTCTCGCCACCGTGGCAACTGGCGCTTGGCGGGTTGATCGTTGGCCTGCTTTCATTGCTCACGCCTACGGTCTGGGGTAATGGCTACAGCGTGGTGCAGTCATATTTACTTTCACCACCGCTGCTGGCCGTGGTTACCGGGATTTTTATCTGCAAATTACTGGCGGTGCTTGCCAGCAGTGGCTCCGGTGCGCCGGGTGGCGTGTTTACGCCAACGCTGTTTGTCGGCTTGTCGGTGGGCATGTTGCTGGGTCAGGTATGGGGATTATGGCTTCCTGGCTCGGATGAAATTGCCATTTTGCTGGGATTAACGGGGATGGCCACGCTGCTGGCGGCTACCACGCATGCACCAATAATGTCGACGTTGATGGTTTGTGAAATGACCGGGGAGTATCGCCTGCTCCCCGGATTACTGATCGCCTGTGTCCTGGCGTCGGTGCTGTCGCGTACGTTACGCCACGACTCTATCTACCGACAGCACGCTGCCGAGCATTGACAGGCGGATGTACTGAGACAGTTCACGCTGCTCTGCACGAGGCAGATAAGGCAGTTCACCGATCAGCGGTGCAGGTAATTTTTTACCCAGCACATCAATGATTTCCGCATAATGCGCCAGCCCAGGGTTAATGCGGTTCGCAACCCAACCAATCAACGGCAGCCCGTCGCTGGCTATCGCCTGCGCGGTGAGGATCGCATGATTAATACAGCCTTCCTGGATACCCACTACCATCAGCACCGGCAGTTGTTCCTGCACCACCCACTCCGATAACGGACGCAGATCGTTCATCAAGCTCCGCCAGCCTCCGGTGCCTTCCACGACAACGTGATCGACTTTTTCGCTGAGGCTTGCGAGACCGTTGGATAACAGGGTGTAATTGACCGGACCACTATGCGCTACGCTACTTTCATCTTCGCTCAACGCAATTGGGTTAATCGCCTCATAAGGCAGCTCAATAGATGACACACTTTGCAGTACCAGTGCATCTTTGTTGCGCAGACCTTCAGGCGTCTCTTTGCTGCCTTTGGCTACAGGTTTGTAACCCGCAACGCTTTTACCCCCTGACGCTAACGCTTGTAGTAATGCGCGGGAAACTACGGTCTTCCCAACAGAAGTGTCTGTACCTGTAATAAAGAAACGCTTCAGCATCACTAACTCCACCGTTATGCTTTGAAAATATAAGTCAGGAAAATAAAACAGTGGAGAAAGTCTAAGGTATGACGACCAGGATCAGCTTGAGATAGCGCAATTTTTCGTACAACAGTTAAAAAATGTTAACCCTGTAATAGACGAATCAACAAAGAACCGTTATACATCGCGTCCTTCACGAGTGCCGCCCCCGCCATCGTCCCCTGATTGGTAAACTGGGTACTTTCAACGACTATATGCTGACTGTAAGCCGGAAGTGCCTGCTGACGAATGCTGTCAGCGATAGTTGGGAACAAGATATCTGCCGCTTTACTGAGCGGAGAGCCAATCAATATCTTTTGCGGGTTGAACAAATTCACCATGATGGCAAGAATTCGACCGACGTGGGTCCCAACGCCGCTAATGATATCTTTCGCCAATAAATCACCCTGCATGGCCGCCAGACACAGCGCGTCTACCGTTAACGGTTGTCCATGTAGAGAAGAACTCATTGACTGCTTCAGGCGCACCTGCGCCAATTCGAGCACGCTATCGACGCTGGCGATTGTTTCCAGACAACCATGGTTGCCGCAATAGCAGCGTTTACCGTAGGGATCGACCTGCGTATGGCCAATCTCCACCAGGCTACTGCTGCCTGCATGCAGCAAATGGCCGTCAGTGATCACCCCTGCACCCACGTTATGATCGATCACCACCTGAATGACGTCGCGCGCACCGCGCGATGCGCCAAAAAGCGCCTCGGCCATCGTCCAGGCGCTGATATCGTGCTGAATATACACCGGCACACCGGTATGGTTCTCAAGCGCTTCGCCCAACGGCATCTCTTTGACATCTTCGTAAAATGGCATGCGATGAACGATACCGTTTTCAGTATCAATAATACCGGGTAAGGTGATGGCGATGGAGGTTAAGCGCTCCAGCTTTTGCTGGTGGCGGATGAAAAACTGATCGACCTGGGTTATCACGCGATCCAGCAACGGTGTTTCGCTGACCAGCGCCATTTCAAGGCAATCTTCAACCACCAGCTTGCTGCTCAGATCGCGTAGCGCCAGAAAAATCTCGCCACGACTGATACGAATGGATAAGTAGTGCCAGGCCTCCGTTTCGACAACCAGCCCAACGGCCGGACGACCACGGCTACCCGCTTCCTTGATTTCCAGCTCTTGCACCAGATGCGCTTCGAGCATTTCGCGGACAATTTTGGTAATGCTGGCAGGCGCCAATTGTGCCAGGCGGGAGAGATCAATACGCGATACCGGACCCAGCTGATCAATCAGGCGATAAACCGCACCCGCATTGGTCTGCTTAATTTGATCGATATGCCCAGGCTGACTATCAGCAACCACCACTTACTCCCTTTATTTTCGCGCTCCGAAATAATCTGCGGGCTATGGTGAAGCACTTCAATGGCTTCCGTCAACTTTTTACTTAGCCTTGTGATTTACTGCACATTTTCGCCCATTTTTAAACTAAATTAACCGCTCTGAACGGCCGCCAGAAGCTGCTCGCGAAAACGTTGCGCGGCGTGACTTTGCTCATGATGCTTTGGCCACACTAACCACATTTCCGAGACAGCATCTTCTTCCGCTATCGGGATCCAACACATTTCATACAGTTGTACCCGTTTAAAAGAAGCAGGAAGTATAGAAACCCCTAATCCTGCGGCCACCAGCCCAATGATAGTCATCGCCTCGCCAACCTCCTGCGCAATCGTCGGTTTCAGTCCATAGCGACGCATCAGGCCCAGAATATCGTCATACAACCCTGTCCCCACATGGGGGTCAAAAAAGACAAATGGCTCATTCGCCAGCTCGGCCAACGTGACCACGGGTTTTTGCGCCAACGGATGCGCGCGTGGGATCATCGCCATCAGTGGTTCATGCAGAATGATTTCACGCTCCAGCGTTTCCGGAAGCTGCGTATTACGCAGAAGTCCCAAATCCAGCGTTCCTTCATTGAGCGGGGCAATTTGCTCACGCGTGTTCATTTCACGGGTTTGCATATGCACTGCCGGGTAGCTTTGGCGAAACAGAGATAACGTATCTGAAACCGCTTTGATAAACGGCGCGGACGACGTAAAGCCGATACGTAATTCCCCTGCTTCTCCCAGATGCAAACGCTCAGCCCTGGCGGCGGCTTCATTAACCAGCCCGAGGATCTGCCGACTGTCCGCCAGAAACTGCTTTCCGGCAGAGGTCAGTGCCACGCTACGGTTAGTTCGGGCAAGTAACCGGGCGCCAACCTGCTGTTCAAGGATCTGGATCTGCTGACTTAGCGGCGGTTGCGAAATGTTTAACCGCGCCGCCGCCCGACCAAAATGCAACTCTTCGGCAACGGCCACAAAGTAACGTAAATGACGCAGTTCGATATTCATATTTTTAAAATATTATTTGAGATTATTAATATATTAGACAGAATATTGTGATTTTCATACTCTTAAGACTGGTCCTGTAGACGTAATTGAATGAGCAAGGATTTCAAGTGAGCCGTACAACAACTGTCGATACCGCGCCAACAAGCGATGTTGATGAACAGATAGTTACCCCGCCGGATGGATTTATCAAACGCGGAACATCCCCATTTATGCGCGTCACGCTGGCGCTGTTTTCCGCCGGACTGGCGACTTTTGCCCTCCTCTATTGCGTACAACCCATACTGCCAGTGCTCTCGCACGAGTTTGGGGTCTCTCCCGCAAGCAGCAGTATCTCGCTTTCCATCTCGACGGCGATGCTGGCGATAGGGTTACTGTTTACCGGCCCACTTTCAGATGCTATTGGCCGCAAGCCGGTGATGGTTACCGCGCTGCTGCTCGCCTCTTGTTGTACGCTGCTTTCAACGATGATGACCAGCTGGCACGGTATTTTAATCATGCGTGCTCTGATAGGACTTTCACTGAGCGGCGTCGCAGCGGTAGGGATGACCTATCTGAGTGAAGAAATACATCCCAGTTTCGTCGCCTTCTCAATGGGCCTGTATATCAGCGGTAACTCAATTGGCGGAATGAGTGGTCGCTTGATCAGCGGCGTGTTTACCGACTTTTTTAACTGGCGTATCGCGCTGGCGGCGATCGGCTGTTTTGCCCTTGCCTCTGCGCTGATGTTCTGGAAAATTCTGCCGGAATCTCGTCATTTCAGACCAACGTCGCTGCGCCCGAAAACGTTGTTTATCAACTTCCGTTTGCACTGGCGCGACAAAGGTTTGCCGCTGCTGTTTGCGGAAGGTTTTTTACTGATGGGATCGTTTGTCACGCTGTTTAATTACATCGGCTACCGCCTGATGCTCTCCCCGTGGGAGCTCAGCCAGGCGGTTGTCGGTCTGTTATCTGTGGCGTATCTGACCGGGACCTGGAGTTCGCCGAAAGCGGGTTCTATGACCACTCGTTATGGCCGTGGCCCGGTAATGCTCTTTTCAACTGGCGTGATGCTGGTTGGACTGCTGATGACCCTGTTCACATCGCTATGGCTGATCTTCGCCGGGATGCTGCTCTTTTCAGCCGGTTTTTTTGCCGCGCACTCCGTAGCAAGCAGCTGGATTGGACCACGGGCAAAACGCGCTAAAGGCCAGGCTTCTTCCCTGTATCTGTTCAGCTATTATCTGGGTTCCAGCATTGCCGGTACGCTGGGCGGTGTGTTCTGGCACAGCTACGGCTGGAACGGCGTGGGTGGATTTATCGCCCTGATGCTGGTGCTGGCGTTGCTGGTCGGTGCGCGTTTGCACCATCGTCTGCACGTATAATCCCCGATGCCCGGATTCCGGGCATCACCTTTATGAATCAGGCAGTAACGTCTGGGCTCCCATTTGCAGAGCAATAACCGTCCCGTTCATCACTATATGCAGCATAATTGGCATCAACAGACCGTTGCTTTTCAGTCTGGCCAGGATCAACACCTGCGACACAAGAAACAACATCAGCAACGTGCGTAGATCCACATACTGCGTATGCATGATGGCAAAAATGACCGATACCACCACTGACGACAGCCAGGTTTTATTATTGAACCAATACTGGAACGCGTTGAATAAACAGCCTCTGAAAACAATTTCTTCATAAACTGGCGCGATAAATATCAGGGTCATCGTAGATAACCACAACGCATAACTACTTAAGGATATTTGGCTGGTCACCCACGCTTCAGTTTGTCTGAGACCCAAAATCAATGGCAGGATAAGCTGAATAAACAGCAGCGCCGCGAACAAAATGGCAAACCACCTGGCGTTGAAAATGCCTTTGCCCAGTCCCTCTCTTTTTCTAAAGAAGAAATAATACAGCGGAACCAGCACAACAAATTCCAGCGCAAACAGCAGCGGAAAAAGCAACCCTTTGGCAAGCAGGTCCTGACTCGCGGGGAAAAACAACGGGGTAAACGTGAGGCCAAACATCAGTAAAAACATTGAAAAGCAGCCAGCAACTGCTTTAGTCCTGGCGATATACAGGTTGTCGGCATCCTGTGACATACGATCTCCTTGCGCTCATCGAAGATAAGTTGATGAATTACCTATGCATGATAAAAATTCTCATTATCACTGACAACCTACCAACTTTTACGCAATGCCCATGAGTACAATGCCAAAACCCTCTTTACTCAGGAACTTCACCGTCAACTACTCAGAGGAGAATCCGCCAGCGGCAACGAGAAACGGAAGCAGGCCCCTGCCGTTGAGCTAACCAGATGGATATCCCCTCCATGCAGTTCGAGCATTCTACGCACGATCAGTAAGCCCAGGCCGCCGCGCTCGGCCCGCTGCTCACGGGGAATTAACGCGGTCGGGCGCTGAAACAATACTTCTCGCACAGCGTCTTCTACCCCTGGCCCACTGTCCTGCACTTCGGCGAATAAACGGTCTTCATCACGCCAGACTTTTAGCCGCACTTCGCCTCCGTCAGGCGTATGACGGATAGCGTTATCCAGCAAATTCGTCACGACTCTTTCTATCATCGATAAATCGGCATTCACCAGCGGTAACGGCCCCGTTACGTCAAGGTGCAACTGCAAATGACGCGTGGCAACAGGGAGATCAAATTTCTGTGCCACATCCTGGATCAATTCACCAATAGCAAAACGTTCACGCTGCGGTTTTATACCGCCATGCTCCAGCCTTGCCAGCTCAAACAGCTGTTGTGACAGATGGCGAACTTTATGCCCCTGGCGCAGCGCGATGCTAAGATAATGCCGGTTTTCCTCCGGCGTCATCGTATCGGCTTTCAGCGACAGCATTTCCAGATATCCCAACAGTGAAGTCAACGGCGTGCGTAAATCGTGCGAAATATTGGCAATAAACTCTCTGCGCTGACGATCGCTGTCTGCTAATAAATCCCACTGCTGGGCAATTTTCTGCGCTAACTCGATAAACGCATTGTTCAGCAGCGCTATTTCATTCTCCGGTACCGGTTCGGGATTTTTTTGTGCCAATTGCTTGATGACGGTAATACTGTCCTTCTCCAGTTTTACCACCTGTCCGGTTAGCCTTTTCACTGGATTCGTCACCCATCGCCACACCAGAAAACCTGCAATTCCACCGGCGAATAAAACCAGTATTAACGTCCAGGCCACGGTATTCCAGAGCGTTTTTTGCCAGGCGGTATTCGCCAGCATATTCAGATCTTCGCCCTGCAGAATAATGTACAAATAGCCATGTAGCTCACCGTTATATAAAACTGGCGCGGCGCTGAATACCTTTTGCTGGCTGCTACGCGGATCGTTGCCATAGACGGGCAACGCATCTGAATTAAGGAAATCCTGTATCGGCTGTACGCTAATTTTCTGCCGCTGGATATGCCCCGGCGGTGCGGCATCAGCAAGTATTTCACCTGACGGTGAAATCAGATACAGCTCCACGCTGGGGTTGAGCGTCATCAGGTGATTAAACAATCCTTTTAAGGTCTGGCGATTAATCTGCCCGCTGGTATCAATAAGCGACTCACTTTTGACAATCTTGCTCGCCAGCTCCAGCGAGAGCCTTTGCACCATGGCGTCGCCATACTGTTTACTGCTGCGGATCTGGACAACACTGACGGTAACCGCACAAATCAGCATAATGGCGGTAAAGACGAGGGTCAGACGCTGGCTCAGCGACAGGCGATAAATCATGGCTGATGCTCCGCGTTAACCGCAGCAAGCTTATAGCCTCGTCCCCAAACCGTGAGAATAATTTCCGGCTCGGCAGCATCCTTTTCAATTTTGGTCCGCAGGCGATTAATATGACTGTTCACCGTATGCTCATACCCTTCATGCTGGTAGCCCCACACCTGATCTAACAGCGCCTGACGCGAAAAGACCTCGCCTGGATGACGGGCGAAAAAATAGAGCAGATCGAATTCGCGCGGCGTTAAATCGAGGGATTTACCATGCAGCCGGACTTCCCGGGCTAATGGGTCAATCTCTACGCCATGAACGGTGATAATCCCCGCCTCCATACGTAGGTTCTGACTCATCGCTTCCTGACGACGAAACAATGCCTTTACCCGGGCCATCAACTCCAGCACCGAGAAAGGTTTGGCCAGATAATCATCGGCACCCATTTCCAGCCCCAATACACGGTGCGTTTCACTGGTGCGGGCGCTGATGATAATGACGGGCAAATAAAAACTCATTTGGCGAATGCGACGACAAATCTCCAGCCCGTCGACACCCGGCAGCATCAGATCGAGGATAACGGCATCCCAGACGTGTTTCTCCAGTTGTTCAAGCGCACGAGCTCCGTCTGCCTCATGAACAATCTCGTAACCCTCATCCTTCAGGCTAAGCTGCAAAAGTGAGGCAATATCGCTGTCATCTTCCACCAAAAATATCTTTTTCGCGCCTGCCATCAGTGTCATCCCCCTCTCGTCGTGCTGAAAGCTTACCTCAGGCAAGGGGCGGAAGTTATCACAAAATTTTTAACTTTTCGTGAGGATCCAGGGATACGCATGCGAGCAGTATGTCGTTATAGACACGTCAGACATCAACAGGGAAACGTCGCTTGTTTTCCTTAACATGAAAATAAGAAGGAAAAGTCATGCTAAAAAAACGTCCACTTCGGGAAGCAGATGTTACAGCCGAGTCAGTATTTTTTATGCAACGACGACAGATCCTCAAAGCACTTGGGATAGGTGCTGCTGCGGCCACGCTGTCCTCCCCTACACAGGCTAATTTGCTGGATTGGTTTAAAGGCAACGATCGTCCACCCGCACCCGCAGGCAAAGCGCTTGAGTTCACAAAGCCCGAACGCTGGCAAAACAGCCTGTCACTGACGCCAGAAGACAAGGTGACGGGCTACAACAATTTCTACGAATTTGGTCTGGATAAAGCCGATCCTGCCGCCAATGCCGGTAGCCTGAAAACCGATCCCTGGACGTTAACCATCAGCGGTGAGGTCAACAAACCTTTAACCTTGGATCATGATGCGCTGACCACACGCTTTCCATTAGAAGAACGTATTTATCGGATGCGTTGCGTTGAGGCCTGGTCGATGGTTGTGCCGTGGGTGGGTTTTCCGTTGCATAAATTACTGGCACTGGTTGAGCCAACCAGTCACGCCAAATACGTCGCTTTTGAAACACGCTACGCCCCTGATGAAATGCCGGGTCAGAAAGACCGCTTTATTGGCGGTGGGTTGAAATATCCCTATGTCGAAGGTCTTCGGTTGGATGAGGCTATGCACCCGCTCACACTTCTCACCGTAGGCGTATATGGCAAAGCATTGCCGCCGCAAAACGGGGCGCCGATACGCCTGACCGTACCCTGGAAATACGGCTTCAAGGGCATTAAATCGATAGTCAGTATCAAGCTGACGCGTGAACAGCCACCGACGACCTGGAATATGTCAGCACCGAATGAATACGGATTTTACGCCAACGTAAATCCGCAGGTCGATCACCCTCGCTGGTCTCAGGCTACTGAGCGTTTTATCGGTTCGGGTGGCATTCTCGATGTACAGCGACAGCCCACGTTACCTTTTAATGGTTATGCCGATGAGGTGGCATCGTTATATCAGGGCATGGATCTTCGGGAGTATTTTTAAGTGAGGTTGACTGCAAAACAGATAACCGGTCTGAAAGTGCTGCTGCATCTCGCCGGTTTTATACCCCTGCTATGGCTCTTCTGGGCCGCACAGCATGGCGGGTTGGGTGCCGACCCGGGAAAAGATATCCAGCACTTTACGGGCATTACCGCGCTGAAGTTTTTGCTGGCTACCCTGCTGGTATCGCCGCTTGCGCGCTATGCAAAGCAGCCTTTGTTGTTTCGTACCCGGCGGTTGTTAGGTTTATGGTGCTTTGCCTGGGCCACACTGCATATAACCAGCTATGCTCTGCTGGAACTGGGTATACAAAACCTGGAATTGTTGGGTCGTGAACTGGTTTCACGCCCATGGCTAATGCTGGGTATGGCCGGTTGGATTATCTTATTCCTGTTGACGTTGACCTCGACACAAGCCGCTCAGCGTAAAATGGGCAAACGCTGGCAAACATTGCACGACTACGTCTACCTGGCCGCCATTTTGCTACCGCTGCATTATCTGTGGTCGGTAAAAGTGCTATCACCGCTCCCTATTATCTACGCCATCTGTTTTGTGGTTCTACTGGCTTTTCGCTATAAAAAGCTGTTACGGAAAACCGGGTACAAAGGTGTGTTTATGAAAAGTGAGTGAATCACGGTAAACTTCTTAACCACACCTAAACAGAACGAGAACAAAAAATGAGTAACAATGATAATTACCATCAGCTCACCCGCACGTTCCAGCGGCTCTCTCGCTTCTCCCACCTCTCGGCAATCGCCAGTTGGGACATGTTTACCATGATGCCGCCAGGAGGCAGTAAAGCCCGAGGCGAAGCGCTGGCCGAGCTGAGTGTGCTTGAGCACCAACTGTTAACCGATCCGAAAGTGGCTATGTGGATCGCCGCAGCGCAACAGGAAGATCTCAACGATGTAGAACAGGCGAACCTGCGCGAAATGTCGCGATTGCATCACCAGGCATCCTTGTTGCCCGAATCGTTGGTAGAAGCAAAATCTCTTGCGGGAAGCCGCTGTGAGCATGCCTGGCGTAGCCAGCGACCAGCTAATGACTGGGAAGGATTTTCCGAAAACCTGAAAGAAGTTGTGAAGTACAGCCGCGAAGAAGCCCGACTGCGCGCAGAAGCTAAAGGTTGTTCGCCGTATGACGCGCTACTGGACATCTTTGAACCAGGAATGACTAGCGCTCAGTTGGATGTCCTTTTCGCAGACGTTAAAAGCTGGCTGCCCGATCTGTTAAACAAGGTGGTGGCAAAGCAGTCTCAGCAGTCGCTCATCGCCCCGGTAGGTCCCTTCCCAACAGCTGTACAGCGAGAGCTGGGTCTTGAAACAATGGCACAGCTAGGTTTCGACTTTACCGCTGGTCGGCTGGATATCAGTGCACATCCTTTCTGTGGCGGCGTACCAGAAGATGTTCGCATTACCACCCGCTATGATGAAAACGAATTACTCAGCGCGCTGTTTGGCGTGATCCATGAAACCGGTCATGCGCGCTATGAGCAAAACCTGCCACGCAGCTGGTCTGGGCAACCTATTGCTCTGGCACGCTCAACCGCCATTCATGAGTCCCAGAGTCTGTTCTTTGAGATGCAACTGGGACGCAGTAAAGCCTTTCTGATGCGGTTGATTCCGGCTGTAACGCGCCACTTTGGCGATCAGGCAGCGTTTGAAGAAAGCAATTTCATCGCCTGGAACCAGCAGGTCAAACCCGGGTTTATCCGTGTTGATGCCGACGAGGTAAGCTATCCCGCTCACGTGATCCTGCGTTATGAAATCGAACGTGCGCTTATTAATGGCGATATTGAAGTGGATGATATCCCGGCATTGTGGAACGAGAAAATGCAGGCCTGGCTGGGGCTGTCAACGATCGGAAACTACCGTAACGGTTGTATGCAGGATATTCACTGGACTGACGGCGGCTTTGGCTACTTCCCTTCCTATACCTTAGGCGCCATGTATGCAGCGCAGTTGTTCAGTGCCGCTAACCGCGCATTGCCTGATTTGAATCAGTCTATTGCCCAAGGTGAGTTTGGTGCCCTGTTTGACTGGTTACGTCAGAACATCTGGCAGCATGGCAGCCGCTTTACTACTGAACAGCTTATTACCCAGGCGACCGGAGAGCCGCTCAGCAGCCGTTATTTCCGTTCTCATCTGGAAGCCCGCTATTTGTAATCTCATACCGTGAGTCATTGTACATATCGTTACACGCCGAAACCAATGACTCACGGAAGCCCTGTGTTTACAGCGATATAGTTATTTCAACGGCCCCGCAGTGGGGTTGAATGAAAAACCAAATCGAGGGTATGAGAATGAAAAAAGTATTAGCTCTGGTTGTTGCCGCTGCTATGGGTCTGTCTTCTGCTGCTTTTGCTGCTGAAACAACTGCTACTACCGCTCCGACTGCTGCAACCACCAAAGCAGCGCCGGCAAAAACCACGCATCATAAAAAACAGCACAAAGCAGCGCCGCAGAAAGCGCAGGCTGCCAAGAAACACGCTAAAAAATCCACCACTAAACCGGCTGTAGAACAAAAAGCGCCAGAGCAGAAAGCTCAGGCTGCTAAAAAACACACCAAAAAAGCAGCAACCAAGCCAGCAGCAGAACAAAAAGCACCAGAGCAGAAAGCTCAGGCCGCTAAAAAACACACCAAAAAAGCCGTAAAACACGACACCGCTAAACCAGCAGCTCAACCTGCAGCATAACGCATTTGTAGTCACTATGGCGTCCCCCACGCCATAGCATACGGCGCTAGATCAACCTGATGTAGCGCCGCCTTTCGGAGGGTAAAATGGTGTCACATTACCGCTTTGAGTTCATTCTTATTACTCTGATAATTTGCGCCCTCATTGCCATGCATTTTTATCTTTCCTGAGTGTAGTTATCTGATTTTACTCCCACTTTCTCGCCGTCCCGTCTATAGTATTAACTGAGGGTTTGCTGTTTATAATCATAATTCCCCACCAGAGTGTGATATGCATAAAACCATTGCTGTATTACTGGGCTCAATTTGTTTTTTTCCTGTTGTTGCGCATGCGGATCAGCCAGCAACGACCACCGCTGAAGCAGAAAGCATAAAAACGCTGTTTTTTGGTCATGACGATCGCACGAAAGTAACGGATCCAACGCAATCACCGTGGGACGCTATCGGACAACTGGAAACCGCCAGTGGTAATCTGTGTACCGCCACGCTCATTTCACCGCATCTGGCCCTGACTGCCGGACACTGCTTGCTCGCTCCACCAAAAGGCAAACCGGATAAAGCCGTCGCGTTACGCTTTGTGTCGAAAAAGGGTGTCTGGCGCTATGAAATCCATGGAATCGAAGGACGGGTTGATCCCTCACTCGGTAAGCGTTTGAAAGCAGATGGCGATGGCTGGATTGTGCCGCAATCAGCAGCCCCGTGGGATTTTGGTCTGGTGGTGCTGCGTTACCCGCCTTCCGGAATCACGCCCCTACCATTATTTGAAGGTGATAAAGCGGCGTTAACCGCGGCGTTGAAAACCGCCGATCGCAAAGTCACACAGTCGGGCTATCCGGAAGATCATCTGGACGATTTGTACACCCATCAGGATTGCGTGGTGACCGGCTGGGCGCAGAATACCGTCTTGTCGCACCAGTGCGACACGCTCCCGGGCGACAGCGGTTCACCGTTGATGCTGAAGACAGATTCAGGCTGGCAGTTGATTGGCGTACAAAGCTCCGCTCCGGCAGCGAAAGATCGCTGGCGAGCCGATAATCGCGCCATATCCGTGACCGGTTTTCGCGATAAGCTGGAAGAGTTGGCGCAGGAGTAACATATGCTGCCCGCATTAACGGGCAGCACGGATATCAGGCAAGTTTAATCATCACCATTCCGGCCAGCAGCAGCGCCACGCCGATCCAGCCTTTATTATTCAGGCGCTGACCAAACAACACCCAACCAGCCGCTAACGTCGCGGCAATCCCAAACCCGCCCCACAAGGCGTAGGCAACAGAAAGGTCAATACCTTTTACCGCCTGCGACAGCGCACTAAAGGCCGCTAACACGGCAGCAAGCGACAGCACGCCATAAACCTTGCGGCGAAATCCATCAGAAAATTTCAAAAAGACGTTAGCGACTATTTCCAGCACGATGGCCATGCCAAGCCAGGCACCATGAACCCACTCAAACTGCTGCATGGGTCACCTCTTTGCTCGTTTTGGCAGGTTTTCGAGTACCAGATTTGATCAGCACAATGCCTAATACCAGCGAGACCAGTCCAGCCACTTTCATCGTGGACAAGGTTTCGTCAAATAACAACACACTAAACAGCGTAATAAATAAAATACCGATACCTTCCCACAAGGCATAGGCCACACCAAGGGCAATTTTTTTAACAGCGAAACTAAGAAAAATATATGATAAGGCGATCATTACCAGCATTAAAATAAAGCCTGAATTACCATGGCCAACGCTTGCCCATTTCATTGACAGCGTACCAGTAATTTCAGCCGCGATGGCCAGACCTAATAATATCCAGTAAAACATGATGCTTCTCCTGCTTGAGAATATAGTCCTTTAGGCCTACTGCATGCAGTAAACCAAAAAATAAAATTAGTTAGCTCAGCGCACAGCGCCAGCTCAGGCAGAAGAAGGGACTAAAGCGCGTTGCGCCAGTGTTGCTCACCCGCAAGCAAGAAAGTGGAGGAGGTACGAAGAAGTGTAGGTAAACGCAAAAACATCCTGAACATATTGTCCATAATATTACAATTATCCGCAGTGTTGCTTCTCATCATCGCGGATGATAATTGTCCTCGGTAGTTAAACACAGATGATTTGTATCATAGCTTCAAGACGAACTCAAAGTCTTTTCACTTCTTTACCTGCCCCGTTTGATTTTTGTTATAACGGCTCGACGCAAATCACATTATTATGCAGATTCAAAAATGAAAAATGCGGGAATACACATGGCGAAACCGATCATCACGCTTAACGGTCTAAAAATAGTCATTATGCTGGGCATGCTGGTTATCATCCTGAGCGGTATTCGCTTTGCCGCAGATATCATCGTCCCCTTTATTCTGGCGTTATTTATAGCCGTTGTGCTCAATCCCGTGGTGCAGCGGATGGTCAAGCTTCGCATACCGCGCGTAATTGCGGTGTCATTGCTTATCGTTATTATTGTAATGTTAATGGTGCTGCTGTTGGCGTATTTAGGTACATCCTTAAATGAACTTGCGCGAACGCTACCGCAATATCGCTCTTCACTGGTTATCCCACTGAAAAATCTTGAACCATGGTTACAACGCGCAGGGATCGGCGTTTCCGTGGACGAGCTCGTCAAATATATCGATCCGAACGCGGCAATGACGCTGGTGACCAATTTACTGGCGCAGCTTTCAAATGCTATGTCATCGATATTTTTACTGCTACTGACGGTAGTTTTTATGCTACTGGAAGTACCGCAACTGCCCAACAAACTCAAACAAATGATGAGTCGCCCCATTGAAGGTATGGCGGCGATTCAACGCGCCATCGACAGCGTCTCCCACTATCTGGTGCTTAAAACGGCAATCAGCATTGTGACCGGGTTGGTCGCCTGGGGCATGCTTGCTGCATTGGATGTGCGCTTTGCCTTTGTCTGGGGATTACTGGCCTTCGCCCTGAACTACATCCCTAATATCGGTTCTGTATTGGCGGCCATTCCCCCTATCGCTCAGGTGCTGGCATTCAGCGGTCTTTATGATGCGCTGGTGGTTCTGGCAGGCTATCTGGTCATCAACCTGGTATTCGGGAATATCCTCGAGCCGCGGATCATGGGCCGCGGGCTGGGGCTGTCTACGCTGGTGGTATTTCTGTCGTTAATCTTCTGGGGCTGGTTGCTCGGTCCCGTGGGGATGCTGCTTTCTGTGCCGCTGACCATCATCGTGAAAATCGCGCTTGAGCAAACCAACGGCGGTCAAAGCATTGCCGTGCTGCTTAGCGATCTGAACAAAGAATGAGTTTTCGCCCCGCCATTACGGGGCATTTCCTTTATCGTTTCACGCGGAAAGCCAAAACGGCGCTTAACAGCGTAAATAGCGCTATTATCCACGCCATGGTCCAGGGCGTGCCATCACTGAAGGCTGCCAGCAGCAACGATGAGATAATACCGCTGCCATATTGCAACGCGCCAATCAGCGCCGAAGCTGAACCCGCAATGTTCGGTACCGCATCCAACGCCGCGGCAGTCGACGTCGCGGCAATAATGCCATTCATTGAGAACAGCAGAAAAATGGAAACGATAATGGCAACAATTCCGCCTGACTCCAGCTTAACCAGCAGTGCAAGCGCCACTGCGGCCAGCGCCGCCAGCATCGTCGCATATTTCAGCAGTTGTTCCAGAGCATGTCGTTGAACCAGACGACGGTTAACCACGCTCATCGCCATAACACCGATAATGTTTAGCGCAAACAACCAGCCGTAATGCTGTGGATCAACATGGTAATAGCTAATATAAACAAACGGTGACCCGGTAATAAACGCGTACGCACCGACGTAATAAAACGTCAGGCTCAGGGTATAGCGCATAAAACGCCCATTCGTTAACAACGAGCGGTAATTACGAAATGCGCCAGCCAAAGAGGCTTTCACCCGTTTATCTTCCGGCAATGTTTCGGGCAGCCAGTTTAGGGAGATAAACATCAGCGCACCAATCACCACCAGCAGCCAAAAAATTGAGTGCCAGGTGCTCAGGCGAATAATTTGTCCGCCAATCAACGGTCCGGCGATTGGCGCAATCGCCATCACCAACACCAGGGTCGAGAGCATTTGCGCCGCACGAGTACGTGCAAAGAGATCGCGGATCATCGCTCGCGCCAGCATAGGTCCGGTACAGGCTCCAAGCGCCTGAAATACCCGCCAGAAAACAATTTGCGTGATACTTGTAGACAGCGCACACCCTGCGGAACCAATGATAAATAGCACCATGCCGATAAACAGCGGCTTGCGCCTCCCCATATGATCGCTAATCGGCCCCCAAATCAACTGTGCGATAGTAAAACCAATTAAGAAACCAGTAATCGTCAGCTCAACATTGCCATGTAAATCCTCGGCCATCGTCGGCATTGCTGGAAGATAAATATCGGTAGAAAGCGATGTAAAGGCCATCAGGCCACTGAGGATCAGAATAAAAGTAAGACCGGTCTGGCTTGCGGTAGTTACCGGTGAGGCATGTTCACGTGTACGCATAGTGCCCTGTCATGTTCTAAAAAGTCAGGTCGCAGTATATAGACAACGTATTGCCGTGATTAGACGGTTAAAACCGCATGAGTTTATGAACTGAAATCATGAATGGTGAAATCATATGCGTCATATTTTGTGACTGACTTCCAACAATTACCTTTCAGAAATGAATTCTACTCATAGGTCCATGCGAATTTCACAGACTAATCGTATCAACACAGATTTGCTAATCTGCAGCCAATGCAACGATGATGCTCAGGAGAACCCAATGAATACAACAGTTCTGAATAACGGTGTTGAGATGCCCCTGCTCGGATTTGGCGTTTATCAAATGACTGATGCCAGCGAATGTGAGCAAGCCGTACGGGATGCCATTGATACAGGATATCGCCTGATTGATACCGCAGCCTCCTACCAGAATGAAACTCAGGTCGGCAATGCACTTAAGCAAAGCGGAGTCCCCCGCGAGGCGCTTTTTGTGACTACCAAACTATGGTTACAGGATACCAACTATGCAGGCGCAAAGGCGCAATTCGCACGTTCTCTGCAACGGCTTCAACTGGATTATATTGACCTTTATTTGATTCATCAGCCCTATGGCGATGTGCACGGTGCCTGGCGCGCGATGGAAGAATTATATGAAGAAGGGAAAATCCGCGCGATTGGCGTGAGTAACTTTCATCCGGATCGTCTGGCGGATTTAATCGCTTTCAACCGCATTATTCCAGCCGTTAACCAGATTGAGGTGAATCCTTTTCATCAGCAACCGCATGCCGTAGCCTGGATGCAGAGCCGGAATATTCAACCGCAAGCCTGGGCGCCGTTCGCTGAAGGACGCAATGACCTGTTTCAGAACCCGGTCTTATCGGCTATTGGTGAAAAATATGGCAAAAGCGTTGGCCAAGTCGTGCTGCGTTGGATTTATCAACGTGGGATTATTTCGCTGGCGAAAACCGTGCGTAAAACGCGGATGGCCGAGAATATTCAGGTGCTGGACTTTGCCCTAACGGCGGAAGAGATGACGCAAATTGCCGCGATGGACAGCGGAACCAGCGCGTTCTTCTCGCATCGCGATCCGGCTCGTGTGGAATGGATCACCCAGCGTAAACTGGATGTATAAAAAAAACGGCCTCCGCAGAGGCCGTCTTACTTTTACTGGCAATTACAGCGCTTTCAGGATCGCATCCACGCTGGCTTTGGCATCGCCAAACAGCATATGGGTGTTATCTTTAAAGAACAGCGGGTTCTGCACACCTGCATAGCCGGTGTTCATTGAACGTTTGAACACAATTACGTTCTGCGCTTTCCACACTTCCAGCACCGGCATGCCGGCGATCGGGCTGCGCGGGTCATCCTGCGCAGCCGGGTTTACCGTGTCGTTGGCACCAATGACCAGCACGGTATCGGTATCGGCGAAATCATCGTTGATCTCATCCATTTCCAGCACGATGTCATAAGGTACTTTGGCTTCCGCCAGCAGCACGTTCATATGACCTGGCAAGCGCCCTGCTACCGGGTGAATACCAAAACGCACTTTGATGCCGCGCGCGCGAAGTTTCTCAGTAATTTCCGCGACCGGATACTGTGCCTGAGCCACTGCCATGCCGTAGCCCGGGGTGATGATCACGGAGTGCGAGTTCTTCAGCATTTCTGCTGTGTCTTCCGCAGTAATCTCACGATGTTCACCCACTTCTTCATCAGACCCGGTAGAAGAACCGTCAGAACCAAAGCCACCCGCAATAACGCTGAAAAATGAACGGTTCATCGCCTTACACATAATGTAAGACAGGATCGCACCAGAAGAACCGACCAGCGCACCGGTAACGATCAGCAGATCGTTGCTCAGCATAAAGCCCGCTGCCGCCGCCGCCCATCCTGAATAGGAGTTAAGCATTGACACGACAACCGGCATATCCGCACCGCCGATGGAGGCCACCAGATGCCAGCCAAAGGCCAGTGCAATAATGGTCATCACCAGCAGTGCCAGAACCTGCAGGCCCACGCTTTCGGTACGAACAAACACCACCAGCAGCAGGAAAGAAACAACCAGCGCCGCCAGGTTCATTTTGTGACGATTCGGCAGCATCAGCGGTTTAGAGGAGATCTTGCCGCGCAGTTTGCCAAAGGCCACCACAGAACCGGTAAAGGTCACCGCACCGATGAAGATACCCAGGAACACTTCCGTCAGGTGAATGTTCACCAGAATCGGCTCCAGGCCCGTATCGTGATACAGGTAGCTGTTGAAACCCACCAGTACCGCAGCCAGACCGACGAAGCTGTGCAGAATTGCCACCAGCTCCGGCATCTCGGTCATTTCGACTTTCTTCGCCAGACGAATACCAATCGCGCCGCCGATGATCATCGCTACCAGGATCCACGCAACGTTGCCGGTATCCGGACCAAAAATCGTGGCAATCAGCGCAATCGCCATCCCGGCGATGCCGTAGTTGTTACCCTGCTGAGAGGTTTCGTGTTTCGAAAGCCCCGCCAGACTAAAAATAAACAGGATCGCGGCAACAATGTATGCAGCTGTAACTAATCCTCCAGACATATGTTACCCCTTAGTTTTTCCGGAACATTTTCAGCATGCGCTGAGTCACGGTGAAGCCACCGAAAATATTAATGCTGGCAATAAGCACCGCGATAAAGCTCAGGAAACTCACCCAGCCACCCTGGCCAATTTGCAATAACGCCCCAACCACGATAATCCCCGAGATGGCGTTAGTCACAGACATCAGCGGAGTATGCAACGCATGTGACACATTCCAGACCACGTAGTAACCCACCACGCAGGAAAGCGCGAACACCGTAAAGTGACCAAGGAACTCTTTCGGCGCGACGTCGGCGAGCCAGCCAAACAAAATCACTACCAGCGCCATCAGCGCATATTTGCGCCACGGAGAGACAGGTTTTTTCTCTTCTTTCGGCGCAGGTGCGGCTTTTGGCGCTGCCTGCGGCTGAGCAGAAACCTGGATTGGCGGCGCAGGCCAGGTGATTTCACCATCACGAACCACCGTGACACCACGCACAACCACGTCGTCAAAATCGACAGTGATATTGCCGTCTTTCTCTTTGCACAACAGTTTGAGCAGGTTGACGAGGTTTGTGCCGTACAGCTGGGAAGATTGCGTTGGCAAACGGCCAGGCAGATCGGTATAGCCGATAACCTTCACCCCGTTCTCGGTGGTGGTCACCTGATTAGGCACGGTATATTCGCAGTTACCGCCGTTTTGCGCGGCAAGATCGACAATTACGCTGCCCGCTTTCATCGAATCGACCATTTCACGGGTGATCAGTTTCGGGGCCGGTTTGCCCGGAATCAGCGCTGTGGTAACGATAATGTCGACGTCTTTCGCCTGCGCAGCGAAGAGTTCCATTTCAGCTTTGATGAACGCTTCGGACATCACTTTGGCATAGCCATCGCCGCTGCCCGCTTCTTCTTTAAAGTCCAGTTCAAGGAACTCTGCGCCCATACTCTGCACTTGTTCCTTCACTTCCGGACGGGTATCAAAAGCGCGCACGATAGCGCCTAGGCTGTTTGCCGCACCGATCGCCGCAAGACCTGCCACACCCGCACCAATCACCATGACCTTGGCAGGTGGAACCTTGCCTGCGGCGGTGATCTGGCCGGTGAAGAAGCGACCGAATTCATGTGCAGCTTCAACAATAGCGCGATACCCGGCGATGTTCGCCATCGAGCTTAAGGCATCCAGCGACTGTGCGCGCGAAATACGCGGCACGGAGTCCATCGCCATGACCGTCACGTTGCGCTCTGCAAGTTTTTGCAGCAGCTCAGGGTTTTGCGCGGGCCAAAGAAAACTCACCAGCGTCGTGCCCGGATTGAGTAACGGAATTTCCGCCTCCTCCGGCGCATTGACCTTCAGGATGATCTCTGACTGCCAGACTGCATTTCCATCAACAATTTCTGCGCCTGCTTGTACAAACGCCTTATCGTCAAAACTCGCCAGTTGACCTGCACCGCTTTCAACCGCGACGCTGAAACCCAGTTTAAGCAGCTGCTCAACCGTCTTCGGCGTGGCTGCAACGCGGGTTTCATTGGTTAACCGTTCTCTTGGTATGCCAATTCGCATAATGTTCCCTTCCATCTGTAATTATGATGATGGTTTATCAATGTTCGCACGAGGCATGCGCGCACTCTCGAAAGAGGTCAGTGTTACCTCAATAAAATAAAACAGTAACAAACTCTGTATAACCTACTGAAAATGACGCCTGTGATCTAGCGCCAAAAAACAGTATTTATTATGAAATTCGCGAAATAGAGATGAATCGAACCTCAGACAGATAAAATGCCCTAAAAATAGCCCACAAAGGCTGATAATTCGCTCAAGCGAAGCGGCAAAACATGATTACCTACCTATCAAAAACAATTAATTAACATTAAATTAACTTATAAAATTCAACTGCTTTATCAGTTTTGGTCACCAAACGCCGAAATTTTCGGCATATCACAAAATGTTATCGCTGTTGTTACCTAACGTGACACGATGAGTGAAAAATGACGCAGACACTGACACAATTTAAATGCAATAATCAGCGACGTTTCTAGTCAATAACAATACCAGTACCTGGTTTGCGCAAGGCGAAGGATTATTTTTATGAAGCTTAAGAACACTCTCCTGGCGTCCGCACTAATTTCTGCGACTGCTTTTTCTGTAAATGCAGCAACAGAATTGACGCCGGAGCAAGCGGCTGCCCTGAAACCCTATGACCGCATTGTGGTCACCGGTCGTTTTAATGCTATCGGTGATGCGGTTGCTGCCGTTTCACGCCGTGCAGATAAAGACGGTGCAGCCTCCTTTTATGTTGTTGATACCTCAGATTTTGGCAGCGGCGGTAACTGGCGCGTTGTTGCCGACGTCTATAAAGCCGACGCTGAAAAAGCGGAAGCGTCAAAAAACCGTGTCATTAACGGCGTTATGGAATTGCCAAAAGATCAGGCCGTTCTGATAGAACCTTACGACACCGTTACAGTGCAAGGTTTCTACCGTAGCCAGCCTGAAGTAAACGATGCCATCACCAAAGCAGCGAAAGAGAAAGGTGCTTACTCCTTCTATATCGTGCGTCAGGTCGATGCCAACCAGGGCGGCAACCAGCGTATTACTGCATTCATCTATAAAGCTGATGCGAAAAAACGCATTGTACAAAGCCCTGATGCGATCCCAGCAGATTCAGATGCTGGTCGTGCCGCATTAGCAGCAGGTGGCGAAGCCGCGAAGAAAGTTGAGATCCCGGGCGTAGCAACTACCGCTTCTCCGAGTGCTGAAGTTGGCCGCTTCTTCGAAACGCAATCCACCAAAGGCGGACGTTACACTGTCACGCTGCCGGATGGAACCAAAGTTGAAGAGCTGAACAAAGCGACCGCCGCCATGATGGTACCGTTCGACAGCATCAAGTTCACCGGTAACTACGGCAACATGACGGAAGTCTCTTATCAGGTAGCAAAACGCGCAGCGAAGAAAGGCGCGAAGTACTATCACATTACCCGCCAGTGGTCAGAACGTGGTAACAACGTTACGATCAGCGCCGATCTGTATAAGTAATACCCAATGCCTTATCAGGTCTACAGTCCTTGTAGACCTGATAATTTCGCGCAGTTCTGTTTCCAGATAAAACAAAAACAGCAGTATTAAGACAACTTTTCACACTATTAGTCACAAATCTCTCTATCCCCATTGCATGCGTTCTCTTCTCTCCGTAAAATCCCGCGCCTTAGTGGCTTTCACCATTTTTATGCGGTTTGCCAAAATAATTATTCTCTCACTCTCGTTTTTGTAACTGGATACAAATGGAAAAGAAATTGGGTCTGAGCGCACTGACCGCGCTGGTTTTAAGCTCAATGCTCGGCGCTGGCGTTTTCAGCCTGCCACAAAATATGGCGGCAGTAGCCAGCCCGGCTGCATTACTGATTGGTTGGGCGATTACCGGTGCGGGTATTCTTTTGCTCGCCTTTGCCATGCTGATCCTGACGCGTATCCGTCCTGAACTGGACGGCGGTATCTTCACCTATGCACGTGAAGGTTTCGGCGAGTTGATTGGCTTCTGCTCTGCGTGGGGATACTGGCTGTGCGCTGTTATCGCTAACGTTTCGTATCTGGTCATCGTCTTCTCTGCGCTCAGTTTCTTTACCGACACACCGGAATTACGTCTGTTCGGCGACGGTAATACCTGGCAGTCGATTGTCGGCGCATCGGTACTGTTATGGATAGTCCATTTTCTGGTGTTGCGGGGAGTACAAACCGCGGCCAGCATTAACCTGGTCGCTACTCTGGCAAAACTATTGCCGCTAGGCCTCTTTATCGTGCTGGCGTTCATGCTGTTTAAGCTCGACACCTTTACTCTCGATTTTACCGGCGTCGCGTTGGGCGTGCCTGTCTGGGAGCAGGTCAAAAACACCATGCTCATCACCCTGTGGGTTTTCATTGGTGTGGAAGGCGCGGTGGTGGTATCTGCCCGCGCCAGAAATAAACGCGATGTTGGTCGCGCCACGCTGTTAGCTGTACTCGCCGCACTGGGCGTTTACCTGTTAGTCACCCTGCTATCCCTCGGCGTTGTCGCGCGGCCAGAACTGGCAGAGATCCGCAATCCATCAATGGCCGGTCTGATGGTTAAAATGATGGGGCCATGGGGCGAAATTATTATTGCCGCGGGTCTGATTGTTTCCGTGTGCGGTGCCTATTTAAGCTGGACGATTATGGCGGCGGAAGTGCCGTTCCTCGCCTCCACGCACAAAGCGTTTCCGCGTATTTTTGCGCGACAGAATGCACAGGGTGCGCCATCGGCATCGCTGTGGTTAACCAACATCTGTGTACAAATCTGCCTTGTGCTAATCTGGCTCACAGGCTCCGACTACAATACGTTACTGACAATCGCCTCAGAGATGATTCTGGTGCCCTATTTGCTGGTCGGCGCATTTCTGTTAAAAATTGCCACCCGTCCGATTCATAAGGCTGTCGGTATCGGTGCGAGTATTTATGGCATCTGGTTATTGTATGCGTCAGGTCCGATGCATCTGCTGCTGTCTGTAGTGTTGTATGCGCCAGGGCTGTTGGTTTTCCTTTATGCCCGTAAAACGCACACGCATGAAAACGTATTAAAACGCCAGGAGATGGCGCTGATCGGCCTGTTGCTTGTTGCTGCTGTGCCAGCTACCTGGATGCTGATAGGCTAACGTTATACCCATCGCTGGCTTCGGAAAATATCAGACTATGAATATCCTGATAAAGGATTATCGGGATATCATGGTTAACGCTGATTAATCGAAAATAATCGCTCTCCCTTCATGCTTGCCCCCACACTATTTGTTGCTGCGTGTGAAGCGCTTATCACGGCTCTCCAGATGATGACTCATCACAAGGTGTGATCCCCCTATTGAGTTCGAGTTATTCTTTCTACACTTCACAATCGCAAACTGCTTTACGGCGCAACAGTCAGTCACGATCACCTGCTTTATCTTCTTATGAATCACAACATAACATACAGAAACACATCATAACCTTCTCAATTCTTTGTTCACTTTTCATATTAATAAAAGATAAAAAAGAAACACTTAACGAACACATACACATCATAATATATGGATAAATAAAAGAACAATTAATCATCACACAATTAACTATTTGTGCTTTATCTTGTGTTGAGTTTATCATGCAGTTGTGTTGGTATTTGTGTTTGATGATAATGCAACCCGTGCGCTGGTCCCACCAGCTACACTCCCCTCGTCAATTATGTCGGAAATAAAAAAGGTTTATTAATAGCTGTTACTGCATCGATTAATTATGTAGTCGGCAGTATTTAGTCATTGAAGGACAAACAAAATGATAAATAAAGAATTAATGATGACACCCCCTATTAATCCTAAATGGAGTATTAAAATGTTTAAGAAATCAGTGGTTGCAGTATTAATAGTTCTTCCAATGTCTGCTTTTGCTCATGGTCACGGTGGCCATGGAGGTATGGGCGGTCACAATTTTGGTGGCCATGGTGGTAACATTGGTCATGCTTTTAGTGGTCATTCGTTTGGTGGTCACTTTGCGGAGCGCATGAATGCAGGTGGTGGCTTCACAGGATTCTCTAAAGGCTCCATCAATATGAGCGATCACCCCATTGCAGATAACACGACACGTTCCATCAGTGTGAAAGATGGTGTCGTTACTAAAAACATTGCCTACAACGGTGTTAATGAACAATATTCTGCGACAACCACAATCAGTCAAGAAACAGGTGTGGTTCGTACCTCAACAGTTACTCGTGATGGTGTGACCAAAACAGCATCAACTGTTGTGTCGCCTGAAATGCGTTCCCACACGGTTGACGTGACGAACGGTGATGTAACGCATTTCTCCGATCATAGCTATGTTGAAGGTGTTGGCGGCCTGTCGATTCACGGCACTAAAGAAGGTGATGAGGCTATTGGTACAGTCACTGCATACAACGATGTATCCAACGCAGTGAAAACTACCCACGCGCTCAAAAATGCTGACCTGACTCGTGTAGCATCAACAGTGATTGCACCAACCATGCGTACTCATAATGTTATGGTGAAAGAAGGTGATCTCACAATCACTCACCTTCGTGGTTATGTTGGAAATGAGACTGTTGGGTATGGTTTCTCTAAGGGCGTAGCTAAAGAAGATGGTTATGCAATCGAAACTTCAGTCAACTCACTTGGCATAGCAACTGTTGGGGCATATGGCCCTAGTCACTATGCAGAGAAGGCAGAAAATCTGAAAACGGGTGAAGTGAAAACAATCACCGATATCACTCCGCCACAACCAACTCCTGTTGTCGTACACGTTGTACCCGTAACTCCTCTGACTCCTGCGACGCCTGTAAATCCTCCTGTCGTGGTTCACGTTGTTCCAGCATCAACGATTACCCCAGCCACTCCAGCGACTACCGTGTATAACGATAAACTCGGTGATAGTGTCATCTTGTATTGGAATATCTAAACTAAATGAGGCTGGAGCAATCCAGCCTTTTTAGAGGAAATAATTATGTCAGTTTTAACAGCAGCAGATTTTCTAAAACTTATTGATCTTGAACCATTCAAGAAGCCAAACAATGAAGCAGGTGTCTCTGTTCAGCGTGGTATTGAATTAGAAAAGCTACGCCTTGCTGTAAAAGAAGGTCATGTAAATCTCCGTTTTTTCCTCAAATGGTTAAATGCATCTGCTGGCTGCCGTTTACAAGAGCGATGGTTAAACAAGTTTTTCGCCGATGATCTCGGAGAAATTCCCGCACGATTTCAGCAGTCCCCCAGTAAGAGCACAGAAGAAAAGCTAAAGGAAGAAGTTGCCCGTCTCACAGCGGAACTGAGAGCGTCACAACAACAAAATCAGGTTATTGCTTCTATCGCTTCTGAGGACAATCAGAAAGCCATTTTTGCGGGTATCGTCGAACATATCGAAGAAGAATCACAAGCTGAACTAAAAGCTTTTGCAGAGAAGGCAGCAACACGGGCAAAACAGAAAGCAATAGAGATGATGATAGCTATCTTTCCTAATTGGAAGCCATCAGATTGAACACAAGAGGCTGTGTGTATTATCATGCTTCCTTAATCATTTAAGGGTAGACAATGAAGAACGTAAATCTGATCTTACTCGGAGACAGCACACAGCCACAAGAACGCCGAATGAAAGAAGCGTTAAAGATAAGCAAGGACGTAAAACCTGCCGCTGTGTTAGATGCTGTGAAAGAGGCGTATGAAGGCACAGGCAAGAAACCTAAGCTGAACTATGCACAACTATCACGATGGAGAAAAGGTTTAACCTTCTATCGTTCACCACCGCCAGAAGACGCTGTAGATCAGTATTCAGATTTATTTTCCCCACTCTACCAACTCTTAGAGAATCCGGTGATTGTTGCTTCTATCGACATATCAGAATTTGAACAGAGATTGAAGATTCAGATTAAAGAACGAGAACAAAGATTGATTGAAGCAAGAAGGCTTGAAGCCGCTCGTATTATGCAAGAAGCAGAAGAAAGAGATCACAGAAAGTTCACAGAAGAATTCAATAAAATAATGGATAAACTGAGAGAGCTTAGGAAAACATAGCTACAATGGGGAGCCTGTTTTCTGGTTCCCTTTTTTAATGACTAATCATTCTATTACGTTAATCCCCCTCTCTCTATTACTCCTTCGACTATAGCCCGACTAAAATGTGCTCGCCGCTAAATCAGGATGCTGTAACAAACCCCAACAACTTTATTCCTGTGTGCTACTGTGTACACATGAGTTTGTACTGATCACTACACCACTTACACCCTTTCTCTTGTAAGATGCTGTTTTTAACGGAGCCTGAGTATAACAATGGGTAAAAAACCTCCTTTGCCAATTCTTATCACCGGAGGTGGTCGTCGTATCGGCCTCGCCGTCGCATGGCACTTTCTGAACCAAAAACAGCCAGTTATCGTCAGCTACCGAACTCACTATCCTGCCATTGACGGCCTGCGAGAAGCGGGCGCGATTTGTATCCCGGCTGACTTTTCCACGGATGAAGGCGTACTGGCCTTTGCTGATGAGGTCAAAGCGCAGACGGATGGCTTGCGCGCCATTGTGCATAATGCCAGCGCCTGGGTCGCCGAAAAACCCGGCACACCGCTTAGCGAAGTACTGTCACGTATGATGCAGATCCACGTCAATACGCCCTACCTGCTCAACCACGCGCTGGAAGGATTGCTACGCGGTCATGGGCACGCAGCCAGCGACATCATTCATTTTACGGATTATGTTGTGGAGCGTGGCAGCGACAAACACATTGCTTATGCTGCCAGCAAGGCGGCGCTGGATAATATGACCCGCTCGTTCGCGCGCAAACTGGCACCGGAAGTGAAAGTGAACGCGATTGCCCCCTCACTTATCCTGTTTAACGAGGGTGACGATGCAGAGTATCGCCAGCAGGCACTAAACAAATCACTGATGAAAACCGCGCCTGGTGAAAAAGAGGTCATTGATTTAATTGACTACCTACTAACCAGTTGTTTTGTCACCGGACGTAGTTTTGCCCTTGATGGCGGGCGTCATCTACGTTAGTGCAGTTTGATCCAACAAAAGATCAGCAACCACGCGCTCAGGCTCCAACACACTACTGCACCGCCGAGCGCGATGGGTAAGCGCATAAACCCGGTGAAATACCACAGTGAAACAAGATAGACAAAATAGGGAATAATCGACCACATACTGAATACAATGGTTGTACGTAACGCCTCGATCCCACGCTCACTGGCCACGATGTAGTGGGCAATCAACGCAAACGTTGGGAACAGTGGAATTAATCCAGCAATATAGTAATTCTTTGTTTTCGCCAGCAAACCAATCAACACCACCACCAGCGCACCGAGCGCCGCTTTTATAACGAGTCCCATCACTCTGCCTTAACACATCAATAACATCAGCCTCTAGCATAACGGAAGCGTTCTTGTTTAGAAAAGATTAATGGAAGGAAAAACCGGGGCGGTGTATGTTGGCGTTTTATATTCAAAATGAATGATATGAACACCATCGTATTTGTTGAAGATGATCCCGAAGTTGGCTCACTGATTGCAGCCTATCTGGCCCGGCATGATATTGAGGTTATCCTTGAACCTCGTGGTGATTTGGCCGAGGAGAAAATCCTGCACGTTCAACCCGATCTGGTGTTATTAGATATCATGCTGCCGGGCAAAGACGGGATGACTATCTGCCGCGATCTACGCGGACGCTGGCAAGGCCCGATTGTTCTGCTCACCTCGCTGGACAGCGACATGAACCATATCCTGGCGCTGGAAATGGGCGCCTGTGACTACATCCTGAAGACAACGCCGCCAGCTGTGCTGCTGGCTCGCCTGCGCCTGCACCTGCGCCAGAATGAACACTCAGCACAGTCTAAAGGCATTCAAGCGGCAACCATCACACCGCACACAACGCTGCGCTTTGGCACACTCACAATCGATCCCACCAACCGCTCCGTGCTGCTCGGCGGCGAGCAAATCTCTCTTTCTACCGCTGATTTTGAATTACTGTGGGAGTTGGCAACCCATGCCGGGCAGATTATGGACCGTGATGCGTTACTAAAGAACCTGCGTGGCGTAAGTTATGACGGTATGGATCGCAGCGTCGATGTCGCGATTTCCCGCTTACGCAAAAAACTGCTCGATAACGCGACTGAACCCTATCGAATCAAAACGGTACGCAACAAAGGTTATCTGTTCGCACCGCACGCCTGGGACGACGAGCCTCATAAGTAATCCAACCGGGCCGGTCACTTTGATCGGCCCTCTTAATTACCTGGCGTTACACTGTCACATTGATAGCTAACTAAACGTCAGTCCGTCGTATTTTTTCCAACGGTAGTTTACGGCGGAGATAATCCAGCAGCCGATAAAGACGCCAATAATCGCAAAACCGACATTCCCCATATGGTCACTCAAATTGCTGACGGTATCCCACAAACCACCCTGAAGCGAAAACGCGTCAGAGAGAAGTCCCAGCGCCTCCAGCCCGCCAATAAATAGCGCAACAATCACGGAAGTCCCGGTAATGGTCATATTGTAATAGAGCTTACGTTGCGGCTTATTGAACGCCCATCCATAGGCCTCAACCATCAGAATACTGTCGAGACAATCAATTAACGCCATACCGCAGGTAAACAGCGCCGGGAAAACGAGAATTGACCAAATCGACATGCCGCTGGACGCGCTTGAAGCAGAAATTCCCAGCAGAGAAATTTCAGTGGCGGTATCAAAACCCAGACCAAACAGAAAGCCGACAAAATACATATGCCAGTCTTTACCTACCAGCCGAAACGCTGAGCGGAAAAGCCAGTTCAGAGGGCCTGAAACTGTAATGTTTTCCGTGGTGCCATCGTAAGTACCGGTGCGTTTAAGATGGCGGAATGCCTTCCAGACCTGGCAGAAAATAATGAGATTGATGGTAGCCAAAATCAGCAAAAATACGGCAGAAACCGTAGTTCCTATCAGACCACCGACATTCTGAAACCATGCCATATGTTGCTTAAACACGCTGGTAGTTAGCGCAATGCCAATGCTGGCTAGCACCACAATGGTAGAGTGTCCCAGAGAAAACCAGGCCCCCGTTGTCAGGGCACGTTTTTTCTGCTGCATGAGTTTACGCGTCGCGCTGTCTATCGCGGCGATATGATCGGCATCAACGGCATGGCGCAAACCATAGCACCACGCAATCAGACTCAGTGCCAATAAGGAAGTATTGTTGCTAAACGCGGTGAAAGCCCACAGCCACGCTACGATGTTTGCCCCGATGAGTAAGACCATCAACAAAAGAATATTCGGACGTTTTTTTAATAATGAAAACAATGCGTTCATTGTTTCCGGCCTGTCAAATTTTCGCTCAACAACACACCACACCGCCGTTCATTGATTGATTAATACAACGTTTACCAGGCTAATGATAACTCTTAAGAATTACTAACCCAGTGTCGTAGATCAAAATTGATTACCACCTGAAGCAAGTTCTGCCATCGCTAGCTCCGCAATACGCAGAGGTACCGTTGCGCTGTCACCCTCTTGCAGAAACCAGACGGACGACAACCCACACCAGGCAACAATCCACATCAGTAAACGCTGCCGTTCAATTCTGGCGACTTCAGACACAATGTTGACTCGTTGCATGAATATTTCCGGCTCAATGGCGACAGGTCTGGTAGGTTCGGCAAGATCGGGGTTAGTAAAGATATTGGCGTAATCAAAGCCACGCTCGCCCACCAGCCCTTTGGGATCGATAGCCAGCCATCCTCTCGTTCCGAAATCAAGAATATTGCCGTGGTGTAGATCGCCATGTAATACGACTGCATCATGGGGTGAGGATAGCAGTACGTTTGCCACCGCAGCACAACGCGTCAGGATACCGCCATGCTTTTTCGCGGCAGGAGCCAGATCGCGAAACCAATGGTGCAGAGGTGTTAACACAGGCGTAGACGCATTTCGGGAGAGATGGAGTCTACTGGCTGCATGGCAAATAATGCGGCAGGCCTGCGCATCGTTGCCAGTCCAGGACATGTCCGCTAAAGACCCTTTCCCTGTCGCACGTTCCAGCAGAATCGTCCCTGCTGCATGAGCAAGTACTTTCGCTGCGCCATTTCCGTTCCACCAGACCATGAGTTCACAGCCGATCCGTTCACTGTCATCATCGGTGATCTTTAGTATGGCTTTCTGCCCGTCCTTGACCACCACCACAGGCAAAAGCTGCGATGTGTGCGTTTCAAACGGTTCACCATCTGGAGTGAGCCCCCAACGGTTGAGCCAGGTGTTGAACAGACGATTTTCCAAACAATATCCTCATTTTGCTCTGGAAGATGGTAATCAAAAGGATCCGTGTTGGCATTATTCCTGTTTTCTTTTGGTTGAGCCACAACCCCCACTTCCATCATCACTGACTTATCGGGTAGAGCACTAACAGGCACATCCTTGTGTATCTGTGTGCCATGCTGACTGTGTTCGGTATATGAGGAGGACACGATGATCACGTTATGCAAAACCTGTGGAACATCCTATGAGGTAACTGGCGCCCATCCGGAACATTGCGATATCTGCCTGGATGAACGTCAATATGTCCCCACAAGCGGGCAGAAATGGATCGATTTTGACACCCTGTGTGCATCGCATACAAATAAGTGGAAGCAACACGACAGTACCCTCCTCAGCATCCGCACCGTTCCTGATTTTGCAATTGATCAGCGCGCGTTTCTTGTGCGTACCCCAGAAGGAAATATTCTGTGGGACTGCATTGCCACGCTCGACGATGCCACAAAAACGCTAATAACGTCCCTTGGCGGCCTTAAGGCTATCGCGATTTCGCATCCTCATTACTACACCACCATGCAGGACTGGGCTGCGGAATTTAACGCGCCGATTTACCTTCATACCAGCGACAGAAGGTGGGTAATGCGTGACAGCCCGTGGATTAGATTCTGGGATGGCGACACCATTGAGTTAACCCGTGACGTCACGATGATACGTCTCGGCGGGCACTTTGCTGGCGGCTGCGTCCTGCACTGGGCGCGTGACGAAGGCGTGGTGCTTTCTGGCGACATCGTTCAAGTTACACCAGGTGCCCATGCAGTCTCATTTATGTGGAGCTACCCCAATATGCTACCGTTGCCAGCCGCCACCGTCAGCGACATCATCCAACGCCTGAGAACAGTGAAATTTAAGCAACTTTACGGCGCATTTGAAGGTAAAGATATTACGCAAAATGCCGATGAAATTGTGCGCCGTTCAGGTGAAAAATATATTTCCTGCCTCAAATAAACCGCAGTTTATTCACCAACCATGCTCAGGAAGGAAAAATGGATAGAACTTATAAATCATGCCCATCACAGAAACACTCACTATCACACTGATAATAAAGTAGGTTTTGAAAGGTTGCTTTTGTGTTTTATGGCGAAAGATTTGTTGACCCGCTATCGCGCCGCCCCACCCGCCCACAACGCCAAACACCAGCAATGTGGATTCCGGCACTCTGCGCCAGTCCTTGCGTGCCGCCATTTTGTCCACGCCGTATAACAGCAGCGTCAAAACGTTGGCGAGTAGAAACCATATAACAAGAGGATAAGCGGTGAAAATGCAGCCGACCGCTGCGAAAATGAGTAGCGAATAACAACAGCGATTGAGATTCATATTTTCAGTCACAGCACTTTTCAGGAAGTATCGGCACACATTATACGCAAGGTCAGTCATCCCTGCCACGGGTGAGAATATCCCTTTTATTATTATGCCTATATCCCCAAAGATAGCGCAAATTCTCTGGTCTGCGGCGTACCTAACAATTCAAACAAGAGAGCCGTTTTCATTATTCAAAACAAATGGTAATTTATTAAACCCAAATGGAGAAATTGTTCTGGAGTCACAAGGATGAGAAAATACTCATATCCATATTTGTTTTTTGTTACCGTCTCATCTCTCGGCGCAATATTTCTCTTTTACTGGTGGAAGGTAACGATATACAGAGCGACATTTCTCTACCCGCTCACATCCAAATACCTCATGCTTATTTCTCTGGCAGTGTCATTGTTAATTACCTTATTTCTGGTAGGTAATGGGATAATGAAAAAAAGTCCCTTCCAAACCTATCTGAAATTATTTGGTGGCATCAGCATTGCCATAGTGCTGTTTTCAGTGATCATGGTTATGGCGATAACCTGGTTCATTCCGGGTGTCCCCTCGTCCTATACCGCCACATACGTCTATGCTACAGGAAGTTCTAAAAGCTGTTCGGGGGCTGATGTTGACGATCCGGATCTCGGGACTAACATCAGAATTTGCTATCCCGAAGGTAACTACGAATATAACAACACCATCTACGTTGAGAAACGAAGTAACCTTTTAGGTGCGGTCGTGACATACGCCAGAACAACCCCATCCCGATTTTGATTAACTTACAGCGTAGAAAGCAATGCGTGATCCAGCGAAAGGTCATTCCGCGCCCCCAGGAGCCATAAGAATGCAGAAAAGAGATATACAGTGTACTCTGCGTGGACAAGCACGCCGGATGGTGATCGGAGAACCTTTCTGAACCCACGCATCGGCGGATACCGCTGTGCCCACTTTTCCCCTGAGGGACACGTGCACTCGCTAACTTATTGAGCGTTCGGTGATTTTTTATGAAGAAACTGTTTGTGCAGTTTTACCTCCTGCTGTTTGTCTGCTTTTTGGTGATGACCCTGTTGGTCGGTCTGGTATACAAATTCACCGCAGAACGCGCAGGCAGACAGTCGCTCGACGATTTGATGAAAAGCTCGTTGTACCTGATGCGCAGTGAACTACGCGAAATCCCGCCACGCGACTGGGGTAAGACGCTGAAGGAGATGGATTTAAACCTCTCATTTGACCTGCGTGTTGAACCGCTGAATAAGTACACACTGGATGCCCCAACCATGCAGCGTTTGCGCGAAGGCGATATTGTGGCACTTGACGATCAATACACCTTCATTCAACGCATTCCTCGCAGCCATTATGTGCTGGCCGTCGGTCCGGTTCCCTACCTCTATTTTCTCCATCAAATGCGCTTGCTGGACATCGCGCTGATGGCGTTTATTGCTATCTCACTGGCCTTCCCGGTACTGATCTGGATGCGCCCGCACTGGCAGGAAATGCTCAGACTCGAATCCGCCGCACAACGTTTTGGTGAAGGACATCTGAGTGAACGCCTTCATTTTGACAGCGGTTCCAGCTTTGAGCGCCTGGGCGTAGCGTTTAACCAAATGGCCGACAATATCAATGCGCTGATCGCCAGTAAAAAACAGCTCATCGATGGTATTGCCCATGAGCTTCGTACCCCGCTGGTACGTTTACGTTACCGGCTGGAAATGAGTGATAACCTCACCGAGCAGGAATCTCAGGCGCTGAATCGTGATATCGGCCAACTGGAAGCGTTGATCGAAGAGTTACTGACCTACGCCCGCCTGGATCGCCCGCAAAATGAACTGAAGCTCAGCGTACCGGACCTGCCTGCTTGGTTGACAACCCATCTGGAGGATGTGCAAAGCGTAAATCCTGACCGTGCGGTGCAATTACGTCATCTCGAAACTGGCGACTACGGCGCGTTGGATATGCGCCTGATGGAGCGGGTCCTGGATAATTTGCTGAATAATGCCCTGCGCTATTGCCAGTCAACGGTGCAAGCCAGTCTGCTGCTGAACGGCAATCAAGCCACGCTGGTAGTGGAAGACGACGGTCCCGGTATTGCACCAGACGCTCGCGAACAGGTTTTTGAACCGTTTGTACGCCTTGACCCCAGTCGTGACCGGGCGACCGGGGGTTGTGGGCTTGGGTTAGCCATCGTCCACTCAATAGCGTTGGCTATGGGAGGGACGGTCGTCTGTGATGAAAGTGAACTTGGCGGCGCCCGGTTTACTTTCTGTTGGCCCGTCTGGCATAACATTCCTGAAATTTCGGCTGCCTGACCTATTCTGCTCGGTGGCCAGGCGGTAGATGTTGTGCTATAAAAAAGTATGTTGTAACTAAAATGGTAAATCTATGGCCCGTTACGATCTCGTTGACCGCCTGAACGGCACCTTTCGCCAGATGGAACAAGAACTGGCGCTTCTGAACGAAAACCTGTTGCAGCAGACGCTGCTGATTGCCCGCGTATTCTCGTTACCGGAAGTGGTCAAAGAGGCAGAGCATGCCCCTCTGCAGAGCATTGATGTTAAGCAGCATTTAGGCAAAGAGGCTGAAGCGCTGGCACTGCGCCATTACCGTCACCTGTTTATTCAGCAGCAGTCCGAAAACCGCAGCAGCAAAGCGGCCGTCCGCCTGCCGGGTGTATTGTGCTACCAGGTTGATAATGCGGGGCAATGTGCTCTGGAAGAACAAATCCAGCGTATAAACCAGTTGAAAACCACCTTCGAGCACATTGTTACAGTAGAATCAGGGCTGGCGCCGGCAGCACGTTTCGAATGGGTGCATCGCCACCTGCCGGGGCTGATTACACTGAATGCCTATCGCACGCTCACCGTTGTCAGAGATCCTGCCACCCTGCGATTCGGCTGGGCTAACAAGCACATTATTAAAAACCTGAAACGCGATGAAGTACTGCAGCAACTGGAAAAAAGCCTGACCTCACCGCGCAGCGTACATCCCTGGACACGTGAAGAATGGCAGGCGAAGCTTGAACGCGAATATCAGGATATCGCCGCCTTACCGCAGCAGGCCCGCCTGAAAATTAAAAGGCCGGTAAAAGTGCAGCCTATTGCCCGAGTCTGGTACAAAGGAGAGCAAAAACAGGTGCAATATGCCTGCCCGACGCCACTAATTGCACTGCTTAATAACGACAACGGTATGACCGTACCGGATATCGGCGTGTTACTGAATTACGATGCCGATAACGTTCAACATCGTTTTAAACCTCAGGCGCAGCCGTTGAGATTGATTATTCCCCGGCTGCACCTGTACGTTGCGGATTAACTGCCTGGCCGCATGCTGCCAACCATCAGTTCCGGACGTACCCAGCTGTCGAACTCCGCTTCGGTTAGATATCCCAGCGCCAGAGCGGAGGCTTTTAGCGTCAGCCCTTCTTTATGCGCTTTTTTGGCAATTTCAGCCGCTTTATCGTAACCGATATGGGTGTTGAGCGCGGTCACCAGCATCAGCGACTCATTGAGCAGCTGATCTATTCGTTCACGGTTGGGCTCGATTCCCGTCGCGCAATGTTCATTGAAGCTTTCCATACCGTCTGCCAGCAGGCGTACCGACTGCAGGAAGTTGTGGATGACCATCGGTCGATAGACGTTGAGCTCAAAGTTACCTGACGCCCCGCCCATATTGATGGCGACATCGTTACCCATCACCTGGCAGCACAACATGGTCAGCGCTTCACACTGGGTAGGATTGACTTTACCCGGCATGATCGAGCTGCCCGGTTCGTTTTCCGGAATTGAAATTTCGCCAATACCACAGCGCGGGCCAGATGCCAGCCAGCGTACATCGTTGGCGATTTTCATCAGCGACGCTGCCAGCCCTTTTAGCGCTCCGTGGGCATGAACCAGGGCATCGCAGGTGGCCAGCGCTTCAAATTTATTCGGAGCGGTAACGAACGGCGCGCAGGTAATGACCCGCAGTTCGTCCGCGACCCGGCGGGCGTATTCGGGATGAGTGTTCAGTCCGGTACCTACCGCGGTTCCCCCCAACGCCAGTTCTGCCACATGCGGTAAACTGTTTTCAATGTGTCTGAGGTTATGTTCAAGCATTGCTACCCAGCAGGAAATCTCCTGGCCAAGCGTAAGTGGAGTTGCATCTTGCAGATGTGTACGACCAATTTTAACGATATCGGCGAAAGCGTGGGACTTATCACTGAGCGTTTTGGTCAACACATTTAATTGTGGGATCAAAGATTTACGCAGCGCCAGCAGTGCGGCAACGTGCATTGCGGTCGGGAAGACATCGTTCGAGCTTTGGCTTTTATTGACATCATCGTTGGGGTGTACTTTTCGCTCCATCCCCCGCACGCCGCCCAGCAATTCGCTGGCCCGGTTTGCCAGCACCTCGTTCATGTTCATATTGCTTTGCGTGCCTGAGCCGGTTTGCCAGATGGCCAGCGGAAACTCATCGCGGTGTTTATCTGCCAACACCTCATCTGCAGCCTGCATAATAGCCCTGGCTTTATCCTCCGCCAGCAGCCCCAGATCCTGGTTAACCTTTGCCGCGGCGCGTTTCGTCAGCGCCAGCGCATGGATCAGCGAGACCGGCATTTTCTCCGTAGAGATACGAAAATGCTCCAGCGAACGTTGGGTTTGCGCGCCCCAAAGCTTATCGGCAGGAACATCAATCGCCCCCATTGAATCATTCTCGCGGCGTACCGTTACCATTACCTGCTCCTTACATTAACAGTTGATTAGGTTATGTTTCGACATTGCCCATTTGCATTGGTCTTATGAGTATTAACGAGGATAAAGCTGTCGTTTGGTGGTTCGTGCGGTAAAAAAAACCGCCCCGAAGGGCGGCTGACGTTACTTAACGCAGCGTGCGCACTGCGACGTCTGAATTTGCTTGAAGAAATCGTTGCCTTTGTCATCTACCAGGATAAATGCCGGGAAATCTTCTACTTCAATTTTCCAGATGGCTTCCATCCCGAGTTCCGGGTATTCCACGCACTCCAGGCTCTTAATACTGCCCTGAGCCAGTACCGCTGCGGGGCCGCCAATACTGCCCAAATAGAAGCCGCCATGTTTATGGCAAGCATCGGTCACCTGCTGGCTGCGATTGCCTTTCGCCAGCATAATCATGCTCCCACCAGCGGCCTGAAGCTGGTCAACATACGAGTCCATACGCCCGGCAGTGGTTGGACCCAGCGAACCAGAGGCATAGCCTTCCGGCGTTTTTGCCGGACCTGCGTAATAGATCGGGTGATCTTTAACATACTGCGGCAAACTTTCGCCGTTATCCAGACGTTCTTTCAGTTTCGCATGCGCAATATCACGGCCAACGATAATTGTACCGTTGAGCGACAGACGCGTGGAAACCGGATACTGGGAAAGCTGAGCCAGAATCTCTTTCATCGGACGATTGAGGTCAACGCGCACCGCTTCCCCCTCTCCCGCCTGGCGCAGTTCTTCCGGTATAAATTTCCCAGGATTATGCTCCAGTTTTTCGATCCAGATACCTTCGCGGTTGATCTTGGCTTTGATATTTCGATCGGCTGAGCAAGAAACACCCATACCAACCGGACACGACGCGCCGTGACGCGGCAGGCGGATCACGCGAATATCATGCGCGAAGTACTTCCCACCAAACTGCGCGCCAAGCCCCAAATTCTGCGCCTCAATCAGCAGCTCTTTTTCCAGCTCTACATCGCGGAATGCCTGACCATGTTCGTTACCTTCTGTCGGCAGTTCGTCGTAGTATTTTGCAGAAGCCAGTTTGACCGTTTTCAGTGTGGCTTCTGCCGATGTTCCACCGATTACGAACGCGATGTGATACGGCGGACAAGCCGCAGTGCCCAACGTACGCATTTTCTCAACCAGGTAATCTTTTAATTTGCCCGGTGTTAGCAGCGCTTTGGTTTCCTGGTACAGATAGGTTTTATTCGCCGAACCACCACCTTTGGCAATACACAGGAATTTGTATTCATCTCCGTCGACGGTATACAAATCGATTTGTGCTGGCAGGTTGGTACCGGTGTTCACCTCTTTATACATATCCAGCGCTGCGTTTTGTGAATAGCGCAGGTTGTCTTCGATGTAGGTGTTATAGACGCCTCGTGCCAGCGCCTCCTCATCACCCCCACCGGTCCAGACACGCTGACCTTTTTTACCCACGATAATCGCAGTTCCGGTGTCCTGACAGGTCGGCAAAATGCCTTTTGCCGCGATGTCAGAGTTACGCAGGAATTGCAGGGCCACATATTTGTCGTTTTCGCTGGCCTCCGGGTCGCGCAGAATATCAGCTACCTGCTGTTGATGTGCGGGACGCAGCATAAACGACGCATCATGAAAGGCCTGACGAGCCAGCAGGGTTAAGGCTTGCGGTGCAACTTTAACAATCTCCTGCCCTTCAAATTCGGCAACAGAGACATAGTCGCTGGTCAGCAGATAGTATTCGGTATCATCCTTTTTGAGGGGGAAAGGATGCTGATAATGAAAGGGTTTGTTTGACATTGTGCTCTCACTTACTGCTCGGTCTGGTTATTCTCTGGGCAGATGTTCCATTGCCCTGCTTCCCTGCCGCAGATCCGGTTGTAGAAGGAAGAGCTTTCTGCAACCGGAATTACTCAGGGTATTAAAAGCGAGTCACCATATCCTACACATTTTTTTAACAAAAACTGAGACAAGTACGACTTTTTACATGTGCAGGTTACTTCCCTCAGGGTTTCTTGGTTTAATAGCCGTAGAAAATTCAACATTGAAACAGGGCTTGATAATGCAAAAACTCATCAACTCAGTGCAGAACTACGCCTGGGGAAGTAAAACGGCGTTAACGGAACTCTATGGCATTGCCAACCCCACTCAGCAACCGATGGCTGAGTTGTGGATGGGCGCGCATCCGAAAAGCAGTTCGCAGGTTCTGGGCGCTGACGGTCAGACGGTTGCTCTGCGCGACGTTATCGAGCACGATAAATCCGCACTGCTAGGCGAAGCCGTAGCGCAACGTTTTGGTGAACTGCCCTTCCTGTTTAAAGTACTCTGCGCTGCCCAACCACTTTCGATTCAGGTTCATCCTAACAAGCACAATTCTGAAATTGGATTTGCCAAAGAAAACGCCGCGGGGATCCCGATGGATGCCGCCGAGCGCAACTACAAAGATCCTAACCACAAACCAGAACTGGTATTTGCTTTGACGCCTTTCCTGGCGATGAACGCATTCCGCGAGTTCTCTGACATTGTTGCATTGTTACAACCCGTTTCCGCCGCACATCCAGCTATTGCACATTTCCTGGAAGAACCGAGTGCGGAACGTCTGAGCTATCTTTTCGCCAGCTTGCTGAATATGCAGGATGAGGAGAAATCCCATGCGTTGGCGATCCTGAAATCAGCGCTGAACAGCCAGCAGGGTGAACCCTGGCAAACCATCCGTCTGATCGCCGACGTCTACCCGAACGACAGTGGGCTTTTCTCCCCGCTGCTGCTCAATGTGGTGAAACTCAATCCAGGCGAGGCTATGTTCTTATTTGCCGAAACCCCGCACGCTTACCTGCAAGGTGTGGCGCTTGAGGTGATGGCTAACTCGGACAACGTGCTGCGTGCCGGACTGACGCCAAAATATATTGATATCCCGGAACTGGTCGCCAACGTGAAGTTTGTCGCCAAGCCAGCAAACCAGTTACTGACCACGCCGGTTGAATCTGATGGTGAACTGGACTTCCCAATCCCGGTTGACGATTTTGCGTTCTCCCTGCATGACCTTACTACCAATGGCGCAGATATCAGCCAGCAAAGTGCAGCCATTTTGTTCTGCATAGAGGGTGAAGCCGTGCTGAGCAAAGGCGAGCAACGTCTGGTTCTGCGACCGGGTGAATCGGCCTTTATTGGCGCGAATGAATCGCCGGTTAACATTAGTGGCGCAGGTCGTTTAGCCCGGGTTTATAACAAGCTATAGCAAGATACTGATATTTTTAACAACTCTTGCTAAGCTGTAGTGTGTTAAAGACATGTCACTCCTCCAGGCGTCTTCAAACGCCTGGTTTTATTTTATGGATATCGAAATGAAAAAATCGCTGGTAGCTGCGGGTGTGGTGGTTGCACTGGGTATCGTCTGGACGGGCGGCGCCTGGTACACAGGTAAGAAACTTGAAACGCATCTCGCCGAGATGGTGACACAGGCAAACGATCAGTTAAAACGTTTCTCCCCTGAGGCGGGCATTGAACTGAGTTATCAAAACTACCAGCGCGGGGTGTTCAATAGCCAACTGCAATTGGTGGTGAAACCAATCGCCGGGCAGGCAGATTCCTGGCTAAAACCGGGGCAAAGTATTGTCCTGAATGAAACCGTCGATCACGGTCCATTCCCGCTGGCTCAGTTGAAATCACTGAATCTGGTCCCGGCTATGGCCTCCGTGAAAACGACTCTGGTCAATAACGACGTTACCAAACCGCTGTTTGATATTGCCAAAGGTGAGTCGCCATTTGTCATTAATTCCCGAATCGGCTACAGCGGCGATACCCGTTCCGATCTCTCCCTCAAACCACTGAACTATGAGAAAGGCGACGAAAAAGTAGCCTTCAGCGGCGGGGAATTCCAGTTTACAGCAGACAAAGAAGGTAACGCTGTCTCGCTGACAGGCAATGCGCAAAGCGGCGTGGTCAATGCGGTCAACGAGTATGACCAGAAAGTACAAATGACTTTCAATAACCTGAATACTGAGGGTTCCAGCAGTATTGCCAGCTTTGGTGAGCGCATCGGCGACCAAAAATTGTCACTCGATAAACTGTCGATTTCCGTCGAAGGTAAAGAGTTGGCGGTACTGGAAGGCATGGGTATTGATGGCAAATCCGATCTGATCAACGAGGGTAAAACTGTCAACAGCCAGCTGGATTACACGCTGAACAGCCTGAAATTGCAGGGTCAGGATATGGGTAGCGGTAAACTGACGCTGAAAGTTGGCCAGATTGACGGTGAAGCATTACACCAGTTCAGTCAGCAGTATAGCGCCCAAACCAAGGCGCTGATGGCGCAGATTGATGTGGTACAAAATCCTGAGCTTTATCAGCAAAAAGTCACTGAAGCCTTCTTCAATGCGCTGCCGATTCTGATGAAAGGCGAGCCGGTTATCACCATTGCCCCGCTGAGCTGGAAAAATGCAAAAGGTGAAACTGCATTTAATCTGTCACTGCTGCTAAAAGATCCGACAGCAAATACTGAGGAACCACAAACGCTGGCTCAGGAAGTGGATCGTTCGGTCAAATCACTGGATGCTAAGCTGACGATTCCGGTTGATATGGCGACTGAGTTCATGACGCAGATTGCCAAAATTGAAGGCTATCAACAGGAACAAGCGGCCGATCTGGCGAAGCAACAGGTGAATGGCCTGGCGGCAATGGGTCAGATGTTCCGGATTACAACGATGCAGGACAACGTCATCGGCTCCAGCCTGCAATACGCAAACGGCCAGGTTACGTTAAACGGACAAAAAATGCCGCTGGATGAGTTTGTTGGCATGTTCGGTATGCCTTCTCTCGGCGAACCGGATGCCCCGGCTATTCCGCAACAGTAAATACGCGTGACAACAGGCCCGATAACTGTGTGTTTATCGGGCCTTTTTTATTTTGCCACCACCAGACAGGCGGAAAGCGTTAAGTTACGCGAATGACCATCATCGTGCCCAATGCGCTGTAGCATGCGTTCAGCAAGGGTATATCCCATTTTACGCGCGGGCGTACAGGCCCAAATAATGGGGATATCGTCCAGTGCATTTTCCGCTACATCGGCAAATCCAGCTAACGAGATCTGCTGTTCGAAGTAGCGATCTACGCCAATTTCACCACTCTGACGCCCTGCTCTCATCAGGCCAAACCAGGCGCCAACGGCTATGGTTTCGTTGTAGCACACCACTGCGCTGATCGTTGGGTTACGACGTAACAGCGCGGTCACCTCCTCTGCGGCCTGCTTTTGGCTGGATGAGCACTCCAGCACCCAGTCGCTATGAAACGGTAAACCATACTTTAGCAACGTCGTACAATAGCCGCCGACACGCTCTGCGCGGGTCAATGAAGAACTCTGCCCCCCCAACCACGCGATGCGCTGATGCCCATGGCGTATCAGATGTTCAACCAGCAATTGCGCTGCCTGCATGTTGTCAGGCCTGACGGTGTCGACGTCATCCAGGTAGCTGGCCCGAGACGCAAACACTACCGGAATCCCCTTATCGGCGGCCAGTTGTTGTAGGTCGTCGCTACTGCCGGCAGCCCCGGCGATCACCACACCATCAACCCCTTGATTAAGCAGCATAGCGAAACGCTGCGCCAGCTGTTCGCCATCTCTGCCACCATGTAATAAAAAGACCATGCGCCCCTGCGCTTCTAAAGCTTCCGTCAGACCCGCCGTCAACTCGGCGTAAAACGGGGTGGAGAGGTCGCGCACGATCAAACCAATTACCCCGCTCTGCCCGCCACGCAGCGCTGATGCCTGGCGATTACGCACAAACCCCAGTTGCTCAATAGCGGCATTCACCCGTTCGCCGGTCGCGGATGAAATACGGCCTTTTCCACTGAGCACCAATGAGACGGTACTAACCGAAACGCCCGCGGCCAGCGCAACATCATGAATGGTTATTTTTTTGGCTATAGCCATAAAAACGGAAAACTCCCTGATAACGTGACGGATAAAACGTTTTATCAATCACATATATTTATACGCCCTATTATCGTTCGATAATGTGATTTATACCGCACTAAAATTAGGTAAAACGTTTTATCTTCTCGCCATCATTAGTCAGCTAGCTTTTACGAGGAGTCGTTTGATGACGACGAGAACCACACCAAAAATTACGTTATGGGAATTTTTCCAGCAGTTGGGCAAAACCTTTATGCTGCCCGTGGCTCTGCTCTCATTCTGCGGGATCATGTTAGGGATCGGCAGCTCGTTAAGTAGTCATGATGTCTTAACGCTGATTCCGGCATTGGGTAATCCGGTACTGCAGGCTATTTTTACCTGGATGAGCAAAGTAGGCTCATTTGCGTTTAGCTTCTTACCGGTGATGTTCTGTATTGCCATACCTCTCGGCCTGGCCCGCGAGAACAAAGGCGTAGCGGCATTTGCCGGTTTTGTTGGTTATGCGGTGATGAACCTTGCCGTCAACTTCTGGTTAACCGCGAAAGGTATCTTGCCTACCACGGATGCCACGATCCTGAAGGCTAACAACGTACAGAATATCCTGGGGATCCAGTCGATCGACACCGGGATCCTCGGCGCTGTTATTGCCGGGATCATCGTCTGGATGCTGCATGAACGTTTCCACAACATTCGCCTGCCGGATGCACTGGCCTTCTTCGGCGGTACCCGCTTTGTACCAATTATCTCTTCGGTGGTGATGGGACTGGTCGGCCTGGTCATTCCCCTGGTTTGGCCGGTTTTCGCCATGGGCATTAACGGGCTCGGCCACATCATCAACAGCGCGGGCGAATTTGGTCCAATGCTGTTTGGTACCGGTGAACGTCTGCTGCTGCCGTTTGGTCTGCATCATATTCTGGTGGCGCTCATTCGCTTCACCGAAGCTGGCGGCACGCAGGAAGTCTGCGGTCACAGCGTGAGCGGCGCACTGACTATTTTCCAGGCTCAATTGAGCTGCCCGACAACACAAGGTTTCTCTGAAAGCGCAACCCGCTTCCTGTCGCAGGGTAAAATGCCGGCGTTCCTCGGTGGTTTGCCGGGGGCAGCGCTCGCTATGTACCACTGTGCTCGCCCTGAAAATCGTCATAAAATTAAAGGGCTGTTAATTTCTGGTCTCATTGCCTGCGTGATCGGCGGTACAACCGAACCACTCGAGTTCTTATTCCTGTTCGTTGCCCCTGTTTTGTATGTAATCCACGCCCTGCTGACCGGTCTTGGTTTCACCGTGATGGCGGTGTTAGGCGTCACCATCGGCAACACGGACGGTAACCTGATTGACTTTGTTGTATTCGGCATCCTGCACGGACTCTCTACCAAGTGGTATTTGGTCCCTGTCGTGGCTGCGATCTGGTTCGCGGTGTACTACGTGATCTTCCGTTTCGCCATCACACGCTTCAATCTGAAGACCCCGGGTCGGGACGTCGAAATTGCCAGCAATATCGATAAAGTCATGGCGGGAGCACCGGGTAAATCCGGTTACAACGTCCCTGCCATTCTGGCGGCGCTGGGCGGTGCGGAAAACATTGTCAGCCTTGATAACTGCATTACCCGTCTGCGCTTGTCAGTAAAGGATATGTCGCTTGTGAACGTACAGGCACTGAAGGACAATCGCGCCATTGGCGTAGTGCAACTCAATCAGCATAATCTTCAGGTTGTTATTGGTCCGCAGGTCCAGTCAGTGAAAGATGAGATCGCAGTTCTGATGAACACCGTACAGGCTTAAGGACAACAATATGTTTGATTTTTCAAAGGTTGTGGACAGGCATGGTACCTGGTGTACTCAGTGGGATTACGTTGCCGACCGTTTTGGTTCAGCCGACCTTCTGCCGTTCACCATCTCCGATATGGATTTTACCACCGCCCCCTGCATTCTGGAGGCGCTGACTCAGCGCCTGTCACATGGCGTGTTGGGTTACAGTCGCTGGAAAAATGATGAATTTCTGGCGGCGATTAGCCACTGGTTTCTATCGCGTCATAATACCCAAATCGATCCTGAGTCGCTGGTTTATGGCCCCTCGGTCATCTATATGGTATCGGAGCTAATCCGCCAGTGGTCTTCTGCGGGTGATGCGGTGGTTATTCATACGCCGGCTTACGACGCGTTTTACAAAGCGATTGAAGGTAATCAGCGCCAGGTATGCGCTGTCGGACTTGAAAAACGCACTGACGGCTGGTTTTGCGACATGGTTGCACTAGAGAAAGCCCTGTCCCGGCCTGAAAGCAAAATTCTCCTGCTTTGCAGCCCGCACAACCCAACCGGTAAGGTGTGGACGCGCGATGAACTGGAAACCATGGCGGAGCTGTGTCAGCGCCACGGTGTAAAAGTCATCTCTGATGAGATCCATATGGATATGGTATGGGCAGACCAGCCACACATCCCGTGGAGTAACGTCGCGCGCGACAGTTGGGCGCTGTTCACTTCCGGTTCAAAGAGCTTCAATATTCCGGCATTAACCGGGGCTTACGGGATTATTGAGGATGAGCAGAGTCGCAACGATTACCTCAGTGCGTTAAAGGGTCGGGATGGTCTTTCCTCACCTGCAGTGCTCGCGCTTAGCGCACATATCGCAGCCTACCAACAGGGCGCTAGCTGGCTTGATGCGCTGCGGGAATATCTTGCCAGTAACCTGGATTACATCGCGCACGAGCTGAATAACGCATTCCCCGAACTGAACTGGCAGGTTCCGCAATCCACCTATCTGGCATGGATTGACTTGCGTCCACTCAACCTTGATGACCACGCACTGCAGGATGCACTCATCCATCAGCAGAAAGTCGCCATCATGCCCGGATACACATACGGAGAAGAAGGACGCGGTTTTGTGCGCCTCAATGCCGGATGTCCACGTTCCAAGCTTGAAAAAGGCGTTCAGGGGTTGATTAACGCCATCCGCACAATAAGTTAAATAGTCTTGCGCAATGAAGAACTCATTGCGCAACTCCTTATATAAAAAAACAAATCTGTTTTTTATCGTTTTTTTTATACCAATTCCTCCCTGACTTTTCCTGCCAGTCAAAATCAACAGCAATAAAAATCAAAAAGACAAAATACAAAGCTGAGAAGATAGCCGAAATATAGCGCTGTTTTATATACATAAAAATCATGAATACAACACAAATAAACATTCACAAAAAGAATTTAACTTTTTTTTTACTCCTGTCCCTAACGACATCCATTTTTCTTTGGTATATCCCTTTTAGTAATCAGCGTTATAGCCTCTCTTCTTACCCGGTTATTGCAACCTTTGCTGGTGTATTGCACATTCAGACGGGGTGCTTTATGACGATGAATTACATGAGTTATCGGCGCAAAAAATATCTTTTACCCCTGGCCTGCGCGTTTTATTTCTCGGGGGTTTTCTTATTTCTTGCGCTCTATATTTATTTTTATAAAAACGGCCTTCCTGGTGTCATCTACAATGACATTGCTGTTTTATACTTTATGAGGAACATGTTAATTACGGGGTTGTTTTTTGCAACATACTATTTATATACGTTTAAAAATAAAAAAGAAAAACATGGTAAAACAGTTATTTACGCCACTTATTTATGGTGCATGTTGCATCTGGTAATGGCTATCCTCTACTCCATCCGTATTACGCCAATATCGTTTCAGTTGGTTGACACAGAAACGTTTGAATGGCTTAGACCCTGGCGTGGTAGCTTTATTTATGTCCTCATTATCTTGTGGACCTGTATCGTTTTATTAGGGGCAAAATTAACCCGGCTAAAAACACAGTTTTGGGTAAGTATGTCACTGGTTGCCCTGAGCAATCTGTTAAGTGTCATCATTATGCTGAAGTACACACATATAGACTCCGCTGGATGGTATCTCGCCAGAGGCCTGGAGTGCCTTAGCGCAATGGCCGTGATGATCGTGCTCATGTCTGATATTTTCAAGCGCTACAAAGCCTCACGTCAGGCCTATGAATTATCCTATGAAAATTCAGTCCGCGACCCGATGACCCGACTTTTCAACCGTGGCTATTTTTATAACGCACTCAGCAATGAGATTAAAATGACAGCGACCCATAAACCCCTGAGCATTGTCTTTTGCGACATTGATTTCTTTAAGTCGGTCAATGACACCTGGGGACATTTGCAGGGTGACAGAGTGATAATTAAACTGTCAGAAATTATGCAGCGACTGAGTCGGCGTAACGACATCGTGGCGCGCATTGGCGGAGAAGAGTTTGCTATTTTGCTACCTGAAACTAACGCTGATGCAGCATTTAACATCGCAGAGCGAATCAGAAAACACGTAGAACAACAAACTCAGGCCACGACTAAAGGTGATTTTCCACGCATCATCACCATCAGCTTGGGTATCGTAACCTCGGTTGATAACCGTTCAGCCCCCGAACAACTTGCTGATTGCGCAGACCGCGCCCTGTATATGGCAAAAAACCGAGGCCGTAATTGCGTTGTGGCTTATTCTGGCGAAGAAGTTTAATAGCAAAGGAAAAGATCACCACCAGGGCGATCTTTTCCTCATGATCAGTTGGTAATTTTCATGTGCAGCTGGAATGCGTTGGTTTTCCCCTCATCCTTCGCCGCGCCTTTTTGATATATTCTGATGGTATACTTACCGCTGGCAGGCAGCGTATTTTTATAAGTGTCACCACTCATCATGCCATCAAAAATGAATTGTTCGCCCGGTGCAATAATACTCATGAAAGGATGAGGCCAGGCGCTTTTCAGAACTGCTTGCATGGTCTGCCCTTTTTTGGCGACAAACGTATAATCTTTTGTTTTATCACCCGTAATTGTCCCCTTGATATCTGCGCCACTGGTGCCTTTCTTAAACTGGATTACATGCGTTTCATCCGCTTTATACGCCGCATGCGCAGGCACAGTTGCCAGCAGCAAACTTCCACAGAACATTGTACTGACAATTAGCTTTACACTTTTCACTTTATTAATACCCTCAGTCGTTATTGTGTTTTTATAACATACCTCGCAGCACATTCATAAACTGGAAAGTGTCCATTTTTCGCTATTAGCGATGTTATTCAATAAATATCCGAATGAAATAACACTGACAGACAGTAATTAAATAAAAACGAGGTAAATAATCTTAAAATAAAATCATTTTATTACACACATGCTGCAGGAAATGCGTTATTGCTTACTTTACGCCCGTCTTACCACCGCAAGGCAAAAGCATCGTGATACGGTCTCAAGGATCAGGGAGTCGGAACACCACTCTGTTGGTATGCTAACAGCATGGTCAACAATTTGGCGATGCTTGCTTCCCCATAACCCCGAACTCTGCACTGCTTTTTTTAAAGTTTTTAGAGGAACATTTTTCTGTTGTATAATGGCCTGCACTTTACCTAAATACACGAGTGCGACCATGATTGATACTTCCCTCCCCCTGACCGACGTCCATCGCCACCTTGATGGTAACATCCGTGCACAAACGATCCTGGATCTGGGTCGTCAGTTCAACTTAACGCTTCCGGCACAAACGTTGGAAACGCTGATCCCTCATGTGCAAGTCACATCAACTGAGCCAGATTTAGTGAGCTTTTTATCCAAGCTCGACTGGGGCGTGAAGGTACTGGCCTCGCTGGATGCGTGTCGTCGCGTGGCATTTGAAAATATTGAGGACGCAGCACGTAACGGCCTGCACTATGTTGAACTGCGTTTTTCCCCAGGATACATGGCGATGGCGCATCAGCTCCCTGTTGCAGGTGTGGTTGAAGCCGTCATCGCAGGCGTACGCGAGGGCTGCAAGACCTTTGGCGTCGAAGCTCGCTTAATTGGCATTATGAGCCGTACTTTCGGCGAAGCCGCCTGTCTGCAGGAACTGGATGCGCTGTTAGCCCACCGAGACCATATTACGGCACTGGATCTGGCCGGTGACGAACTGGGGTTCCCGGGCAGCCTGTTCCTGTCTCACTTCAACCAGGCACGCGACGCCGGCTGGCATATCACCGTACATGCGGGCGAAGCCGCGGGACCAGAAAGCATCTGGCAGGCCATTAAAGAGCTAGGCGCTGAGCGTATTGGTCACGGCGTTAAAGCCGTTGAAGATCGTGCGTTGATGGATTACCTCGCCGAGCACCGTATCGGCATCGAATCCTGCCTGACATCAAACATTCAGACCAGCACCGTTGCCTCACTAGCGAACCATCCGCTGAAAACGTTCCTTGAGCATGGCGTTATCGCCAGTTTGAATACGGACGACCCGGCTGTTCAGGGTGTGGATATTATTCACGAGTACACCATTGCCGCACCAGCTGCAGGCCTAACGCGCGAACAGATCCGTCAGGCGCAAATCAACGGTCTGGAAATGGCATTCCTGAGTAACGAGGAAAAACGAGCCTTGCGCGAGAAAGTCGCCGCAGCGTAACAGGTAAAGTGCCGGATGGCGCTAACGCTTATCCGGCCTACGTTGGTTTTCATTGTAGGCCGGATACGATGCCAGGAAGGTATCGCCTTGCGCCATTTACCTAATCAGGCAAGGCACAGCGTCGAACGATGTTTCGCTGATTCTATACCCAGCTCAATCAGCTCCATAATTTGGATAGCCTGTCTCGCCGGTACCGGGTTTTCACCGTTGCCGTTTAGCGCATCCCGAATGCCAGCATAGTACGCCGGATAGTTGCCCGGTACGGTCAGCCAGGTTTCTTCAACCTGCTCTTCGCCTTCGACTCGCGTCAATACGCCATCGCGCATATCATAACCCCAGTCTTCCTGTGGAAGTCGCTCGCCATTTTTCAGGCGCTCTTCCTGCGGGTCAAGACCATACTTCACATAGCTGCCACGCGATCCGTGCACAATATAACGGGCCGATTCTGCAGCGGCAAGCATGGTGCCATGCAGGATCACACGACGCTGCGGATACGTCAGGATGGCATGGAAGTAATCCGTCGCCTGCGCGCCCGGACGCAGCTGGGCCAGGTCTACCGTCAGGCTGACGGGCAAACCAAACAGATTAATCGCCTGATCCAAAAGATGCGGTGCTAAATCGTACCAGATACCGCTTCCCGGACCGCCCTGTTCACGCCAACGGTCACGAACCTGTGGGCGGAAACGATCGAAATGGGATTCGAAATACGCCACCTCTCCCAAAACACCATCCGCCAGCAGAGCTTTCAGCGTCAGAAAATCACTGTCCCAGCGGCGGTTATGGAATACAGACAACACACGCCCCAGGCTACGTGCCAGCGCATCCAACTCACGTGCTTGTGACAGTGTCACGGTAAAGGGCTTATCAACAACCACATGTTTGCCCGCTTCCAACGCTGCTTTTGCTAACGGGAAGTGCGTGTCGTTTGGCGTGGGGATCACAATCAGGTCGATATTTGGATCGTTAAAAAGATGCTTAGGCTCAGCAACAACCGTTACCGTAGGCCAGTCTGCCTTCACTTTTGCTTCATCACTACTGGACACTGCAGCCAGTTCCAGACCCGGCGTGCCCACAATCAGTGGGGCATGGAAGGTTTTGCTGGCATAACCATAGCCAATTAGCCCAACGCGGATGTTGTCACTCATGTTATTGCCTCTCAATTCAGGACTGACCTATTTCACACCATACCTTGCAACGTCTCAATAGTTTAATAACCTTTGCGCTACAAAGGTTGTTTTTTAACTTAAGTCAAACATATGCCACTTATGCTTAACTTGCAGCGAAAAAGAGGTAGAAATCGTTCCCAATCATCTTGCTGTATTAATGAGAGATTAGTAACATTTGCAGTCTGTGTTTATGGATAAATCAAAGCAAATGTCATCAGTAATGAATCGTCTTATTGAATTAACAGGTTGGATTGTTCTCGCCGTCTCCGTGATCCTGCTGGGTGTTGCCAATCATATTGACAATTACCAGCCACCAGAGCCCGTTGCAGCAGTGCAGAAGAAATAAGCATCCGCAGCCTTTTATTGCCCGGCAATTAACATTGGTAGTTGCAGGGTCTGCCGGCAAAAGATCGCTTTCTGTCAAAAAAAGCGAATTATGCCGCGTCCCGCTCCGCTGCATATTGCCAGCGATCGCTAAGCGCGTTACCCTTGCTCAAGACGCGCATAGCGCCTGATTTTTCACAGGTATGAACACTCTTCTTACATTTGCACGTAAATGCGCTTTGACCTGTGCTCGTTGTTTATTTTTATATTTTCTACTCCGTTGGTATTATTTTATTAATATGGATCTGCATTTATGACCGTTCAGGATTACTTATTAAAATTCCGCAAAATCAGTTCGCTCGAAAGTCTGGAAAAACTGTTCGACCATCTTAACTACACGCTCACCGATGATAACGACATTATCAATATGTACCGTGCCGCAGACCATCGCCGTGCGGAGCTTATCTCCGGAGGTCGTCTGTTTGATGTTGGTCAGGTACCTAAATCAGTCTGGCATTACGTGCAATAAAGAAGAAAGTAGCGCTCAACGTTAAAAGCTTTATAATAATTGCCCCAAAATGAATGGCATGATTGATTGCGCGCGTAAACCTGGAGAAGAGATGACTACGACACCGGCACAACGTATCGGAGGCTGGCTACTTGGGCCACTGGCCTGGCTGTTAGTCGCGTTGTTGAGCGCTTCGCTGGCGTTATTACTTTATGTCACTGCGCTGGCTACACCACAAACCTTCAAAACGCTGGGTGAGCAAAGTACGGCAAATTTGCTGTTATGGGGTGTTTCCTTTATTACCGCGATCGCCATGTGGTATTACACACTGTGGCTGACGATTGCGTTTTTCAAACGCAGAGCCTGTGTACCTAAGCATTACATTCTGTGGCTGCTGATCTCCGTGTTGCTGGCGATTAAAGCGTTTGCGTTTTCACCCGTCCCAGACGCTTTTGCCGTGCGCCAACTGCTGTTCCCATTACTGGCTGCAGCACTGTTGGTGCCCTACTTCAAACGATCGCAGCGCGTTAAATCGACGTTTGTGAACCCGTAATAACCCTACAGTTAACCTGTTGTCGCCTGTTGAAGATTGTCAGATAATAGGCGGCTTTTTATTTCAGGCCGAAAAATGACTGATTACCTGCTGCTGTTTGTCGGAACTGTACTGGTCAATAACTTTGTACTGGTGAAGTTTCTGGGCCTTTGCCCGTTTATGGGCGTTTCCAAAAAACTGGAAACCGCAATGGGTATGGGCCTTGCCACGACGTTTGTCATGACACTGGCATCCATCTGCGCTTGGCTGATTGATACCTGGATCCTAATTCCGCTCAATCTCATCTATCTGCGCACGCTGGCTTTTATTCTGGTTATCGCCGTCGTCGTGCAGTTTACCGAAATGGTTGTGCGCAAAACCAGCCCTGCGCTGTACCGCCTGCTGGGGATCTTCCTACCGCTGATCACCACTAACTGCGCAGTGTTAGGTGTGGCGCTACTGAACATCAACCTCGGCCATAACTTTTTACAGTCGGCGCTATACGGTTTTTCCGCCGCCGTCGGCTTCTCGTTGGTGATGGTACTGTTCGCCGCGATCCGCGAACGCCTCGCCGTGGCGGACGTCCCAGCGCCGTTTCGCGGCAATGCGATTGCGCTGATTACCGCTGGTTTAATGTCATTGGCCTTTATGGGCTTTAGTGGTTTGGTGAAGTTGTAATGAATGCTATCTGGATTGCCGTTGCCGCAGTGAGTCTACTGGGTCTGGCGTTCGGCGCTATTTTGGGGTACGCCTCACGACGTTTTGCCGTTGAAGATGATCCGGTCGTGGAGAAAATTGATGAAATTCTCCCGCAAAGCCAGTGTGGCCAGTGCGGCTATCCGGGCTGTCATCCTTATGCTGAAGCGATCGGGTCTCAGGGTGAAAAAATTAACCGTTGCGCCCCCGGCGGCGAAGCGGTGATGTTAAAAATTGCCGCCCTACTGAATGTCGATCCGCAGCCTATTGATGGCGATGAACAAGACGTTACGCCGGTGCGAATGCTGGCGGTCATTGATGAAAATAACTGTATTGGGTGCACTAAGTGTATTCAGGCCTGCCCGGTCGATGCCATCGTGGGCGCGACCCGCGCCATGCACACGGTAATGAGCGATCTCTGCACCGGGTGCAACCTGTGCGTTGACCCGTGCCCGACGCAATGTATTGAATTACGCCCGGTAGCCGAGACACCCGATAGCTGGAAATGGGATTTAAACACCATCCCTGTGCGCATCATTCCCGTGGAACAACATGTTTAAGTTATTCTCTGCATTCAGAAAAAATAAAATCTGGGACTTTGATGGCGGCATTCATCCACCAGAAATGAAAACCCAATCAAACGGAACACCGTTGCGACAGGTTCCGCTGGCACCGCGTTTCGTTATTCCGCTGAAACAACATATTGGTGCGGAGGGTGAACTGTGCGTAAACGTGGGTGACACCGTGCTGCGTGGTCAGCCCTTAACCCGCGGACGTGGCAGAATGCTTCCAGTCCATGCGCCAACATCAGGCACCGTTGTTGCCATTGCCCCGCACTCCACCGCGCATCCTTCGGCACTGGCTGAGTTAAGCGTCATCATAGACGCCGATGGCGAAGATCGCTGGATTGAGCGAGACGGCTGGACCGATTATCGCTCCCACAGCCGGGAAGAGCTGATTGCGCGTATTCATCAGTACGGCGTCGCCGGGCTGGGTGGCGCAGGTTTTCCCACCGGCGTTAAACTGCAGGGCGGCGGAGATAAAATTGAAACGCTGATCATTAACGCCGCCGAATGCGAGCCGTACATTACGGCAGATGACCGCCTGATGCAGGACTGTGCCGCTCAGGTCGTCGAAGGTATCCGCATCCTCGCGCACATTCTTCAGCCACGCGAGATCCTCCTGGGTATCGAAGATAACAAACCGCAGGCAATATCTATGCTGCGCGCGGTGCTGGCTGATTCACACGACATTAGCCTACGCGTGATCCCCACCAAGTACCCGTCCGGCGGGGCCAAGCAGTTAACACAAATCCTGACCGGCAAGCAGGTTCCCCACGGCGGACGCTCCTCTGATATCGGCGTATTGATGCAAAACGTCGGAACCGCCTATGCAATTAAACGTGCAGTAATCGACGGAGAGCCGATCACCGAACGTGTCGTGACCTTAACCGGTGAAGCAGTCAGTCGTCCGGGCAACGTCTGGGCGCGTTTAGGTACGCCGGTTCGTCATCTGCTCAACGACGCGGGCTTCTGCCCTTCCGCCGACCAGATGGTGATTATGGGCGGGCCGCTGATGGGCTTTACGCTGCCGTGGCTGGATGTCCCAGTGGTGAAGATAACCAACTGTCTTCTGGCCCCCTCTGCCAGTGAAATGGGTGAAACGCCAGAAGAGAAAGGCTGCATTCGCTGTAGCGCATGCGCCGATGCCTGTCCGGCCGATCTCCTGCCACAACAGCTTTACTGGTTCAGTAAAGGGCAACAGCACGACAAAGCGACGGCCCACAATATCGCCGACTGTATTGAATGCGGTGCCTGCGCCTGGGTATGCCCAAGCAATATTCCACTGGTACAGTATTTCCGTCAGGAAAAAGCCGAGATTTACGCCATTAGTCAGGAAGAAAAGCGCGCCGCAGAAGCAAAAGCTCGGTTTGAAGCCCGACAGGCGCGCCTTGAACGTGAAAAAGCGGCACGTCTTGAACGCCATAAGAGCGCCGCTGCTCAGCCGGCGGCCAAAGATCATGATGCCATTGCCGCCGCGCTGGCTCGCGTAAAAGAAAAGCAGGCTCAGGCGCTGCAACCGGTGGTCATTCAGGCAGGTGAAAAACCTGACAATAGCGCCGTGATTGCCGCACGCGAGGCGCGTAAGGCGCAAGCTCGTGCTTCCCGTAAGGAAAATCCGCCGCAAAGTGAAGGCAGCAGCACGGGTACAGACCCGCGTAAAGCTGCCATGGAAGCGGCAATTGCCCGCGCCAAAGCCCGCAAGCTTGAGCAAGAAGCGGTAACAGAAACGGCCGAGCCGGTTGACCCACGTAAAGCCGCCGTCGAAGCAGCAATCGCTCGCGCCAAAGCCCGCAAACTTGAACAAGCAGCGGTAACAGAAACAGTCGAACCGGTTGATCCGCGTAAAGCTGCCGTGGAAGCGGCAATCGCTCGCGCCAAAGCTCGCAAGCTTGAGCAGCAGGCGGTAACAGAAACAACCGAACCGGTTGATCCGCGTAAAGCTGCCGTGGAAGCGGCAATCGCCCGCGCCAAAGCCCGCAAGCTTGAACAAGAAGCGGTAACAGAAACAGCCGAGCCGGTTGATCCACGTAAAGCCGCCGTCGCGGCCGCCATCGCACGCGCTCAGGCAAAGAAAGCCGCACAGCAGCAGGTTGTAAACGAGGAATAAATGGTATTCAGAATAGCAAGCTCCCCTTATACCCATAACCAGCGCCAGACATCGCGTATCATGATGCTGGTGGTACTTGCTGCATTGCCGGGGATCGCCGCTCAGCTGTGGTTCTTCGGCTGGGGCACGTTGTTCCAGATCGTTCTCGCTGCCATCAGCGCTATTGCTGCCGAAGCGGGTGTGCTTAAACTGCGTAAACAACCCATTGTGGCAATTTTAAAAGACAACTCTGCGCTACTCACTGGGTTGCTTTTGGCCGTCAGTATTCCGCCCCTCGCGCCATGGTGGATGGTGGTATTAGGCACGGTATTTGCGGTTATCATTGCGAAACAGCTGTATGGCGGGCTCGGGCAGAACCCGTTTAACCCTGCCATGATTGGTTATGTCGTGCTGCTCATCTCATTTCCGGTACAGATGACCAGTTGGCTGCCGCCGCATGAAATTGCAGCCACGGTGCCTGGTTTCTTTGACGCCCTGAACGTTATCTTTAACGGGCATACCGCCAGCGGAGGGGATATGAATTCGCTGCGTATGGGTATCGATGGTATCAGTCAGGCAACACCTCTTGATACCTTTAAGACATCCCTGCATGCCGGACGTACCGTTGAGCAGGTGATGCAATACCCGATCTACAGCGGCATGCTGGCAGGCGCTGGCTGGCAGTGGGTGAACCTTGCGTGGCTTGTTGGTGGTATTGTGCTGTTATGGCAAAAAGCGATTCGCTGGCATATCCCGGTTAGCTTCCTGCTGTCGCTCGCTGTTTGCGCCACTTTAGGTTGGATTTTTTCGCCAGACTCACTGGCATCGCCTCAGTTGCACTTGCTTTCCGGCGCGACGATGTTAGGTGCGTTCTTTATTCTTACCGATCCCGTTACGGCATCAACAACCAACCGTGGTCGTCTGATTTTTGGCGCACTTGCGGGCCTGTTAGTGTGGTTAATACGCAGTTTTGGTGGTTATCCTGATGGCGTGGCTTTTGCCGTGTTGCTGGCAAATATCACGGTTCCCCTGATTGATTATTACACCCGCCCTCGCGTGTACGGACATCGCTAAGGACTAGATATGCTGAAAACGATTCGTAAACACGGTATTACACTGGCGCTGTTTGCTGCGGGCTCAACGGGGTTAACCGCAGCAATCAATCAATTAACCAAGTCAACCATTGATGAACAGGCCGCGATACAGCAAAAAACGCTGTTCGATCAGGTTCTGCCTGGCGATCGCTACAATAATAACTTGTCTGAAAGTTGTTATCTGGTCAATGCGCCAGCGTTAGGCAAAGGTACGCACCGTGTATATATTGCCCGTCAGGACGATCGTCCTGTTGCTGCGATTCTTGAAGCTACGGCACCAGATGGTTATTCCGGGGCGATTCAACTGCTGGTGGGTGTCGATTTCACGGGTACCGTGTTGGGTACGCGGGTTACCGAACACCATGAAACGCCTGGGCTGGGCGATAAAATCGAACTGCGACTGTCCGACTGGATCACCCATTTTAGCGGTAAAACAATTTCTGCGGATAACACCTCTCACTGGGCAGTGAAAAAAGATGGCGGCGACTTTGACCAGTTTACTGGCGCAACCATTACACCACGTGCGGTGGTTAACGCAGTTAAACGTGCCGGCCTGTATGCGCAGACGCTGCCTGCGCAACTCCCTCAACTTAGCGCCTGTGGAGAATAACCATGAGCGAAATTAAAGACGTGATTGTCCAGGGGTTATGGAAAAATAACTCCGCGCTTGTGCAACTACTCGGGATGTGTCCGCTGTTGGCCGTCACCTCTACCGCTACTAACGCGCTGGGTCTTGGACTTGCGACTACGCTCGTCCTGACGCTGACCAACCTGACGATTTCAGCCCTTCGCCGCTGGACACCGCCAGAAATTCGTATTCCGATTTATGTCATGATTATCGCCTCCGTGGTGAGTGCGGTACAGATGTTGATCAATGCCTACGCCTTCGGCCTGTATCAGTCTCTGGGCATCTTCATCCCGCTGATTGTAACCAACTGCATTGTCGTTGGTCGTGCAGAAGCCTTCGCCGCCAAAAAGGGCCCTGCGTTATCCGCACTTGATGGTTTCTCCATCGGCATGGGCGCAACAGGTGCCATGTTTGTTCTGGGCTCGCTGCGTGAAATAATTGGTAACGGTACACTGTTTGATGGTGCAGACGGTTTGTTGGGTAGCTGGGCCAAAGTCTTGCGCGTTGAGATCTTCCATACTGATACGCCGTTTCTGCTGGCCATGCTGCCACCGGGCGCGTTTATTGGCCTGGGTCTGATGCTGGCGGTGAAGTATCTGATTGATGAGAAAATGAAGAAACGTCGTGCCGAGGCGGCTGTCGTGGACAGTCCCGCGGGTGAAACAGGGAATGCGTAATGAACAAAGCAAAACGTCTGGAAATACTGACGCGCCTGCGGGATAACAACCCGCATCCGACAACCGAGCTCAATTTTACATCGCCGTTTGAACTGTTGATTTCGGTCTTGCTCTCCGCACAAGCGACCGATGTCAGCGTCAATAAAGCGACAGCTAAGCTATACCCCGTCGCCAATACGCCGGCTGCGATGCTGGAGCTCGGTGTTGAAGGTGTTAAGTCCTACATCAAGACAATCGGTTTGTTTAACAGCAAAGCAGAAAACGTAATTAAAACCTGCCGCATTCTGCTGGAACAACATAATGGTGAAGTGCCTGAAGACCGTGCGGCGTTAGAAGCTCTCCCCGGCGTTGGGCGGAAGACGGCTAATGTGGTGTTAAATACCGCCTTTGGTTGGCCCACTATCGCTGTAGATACCCACATTTTTCGCGTCTGTAATCGCACGCAATTCGCCCCGGGTAAAAACGTCGAGCAGGTTGAAGAGAAGCTGCTGAAAGTCGTACCCAGTGAATTTAAAGTCGATTGCCATCACTGGTTAATTCTTCATGGTCGCTACACCTGCATCGCCAGAAAGCCGCGCTGTGGTTCCTGTATTATTGAAGATCTCTGCGAATTCAAAGAGAAAGTCGATATCTAATGCTGCCGGGGCATCCTCCTCGCCCCTTACATACATAACGATTAGTTATGCACTCCCCTGCGTTTATTTTCCCGACAATGATGCCATTCAATTGCTCATATCTAATGCAATATTCTTGTTAATTAACACCTGAGCAGGTTAATCGTTTTTTTAGCAAAAGAAATTTCTATCTATACGTGATCCAGATCATCCAGCTAACACAATGTTAATAAATTTTTGTTTTTTAGTTAAGGTGACAATTAGATGACCTAACTGCACAGTTTCTAAACAAAACATTACACTGCCTATTTTTCAGATAATGGCCTATATCACTGGATTCAACCTTAAATAGCAGAACATATCGCCACATTGCGGTTATGGCGGTGATTAAACAGTGTAAAAATCTGCCATTTTAGAAATGAAGAAATTTAACGCTAGATAACATTTCACAGCCCCGACGATTTCACCAGTCATGATATATGTAACAGATTATTACAAACCACTTGTCTGAATGGTCAAGATAGTGAACATTACTTGCCGTTTCCCCTCCCACTATAACAATCGGACGGATGAACTTGACTCATCACGTACCTGAACACCCCCGTTGATATGGGATGTAAAAAAAGAGGTAAAAGTGTCTACTGCAAACAATAAACCAACAGAAAGCGTAAGTTTAAACGCCTTCAAACAACCAAAAGCGTTCTATCTCATTTTCTCTATTGAGCTGTGGGAACGTTTTGGTTATTACGGCCTGCAAGGGATTATGGCCGTCTACCTGGTTAAACAGCTGGGTATGTCAGAAGCGGATTCCATCACCCTTTTCTCGTCCTTTAGCGCCCTGGTGTACGGTCTGGTTGCCATTGGCGGCTGGTTAGGTGATAAAGTTCTGGGAACAAAACGTGTCATTATGCTGGGCGCCGTTGTGCTGGCCATCGGTTATGCGTTGGTAGCATGGTCCGGTCACGATGCGGGTATCGTTTATATGGGCATGGCGGCCATCGCGGTCGGTAACGGCCTGTTTAAAGCAAACCCATCCTCCCTGCTCTCTACCTGCTATGCCAAAGATGACCCGCGTCTTGATGGTGCATTTACCATGTACTACATGTCCGTCAACATCGGTTCATTCTTCTCTATGCTGGCAACGCCATGGTTGGCTGCGCGCTACGGCTGGAGCACCGCGTTCGCTCTGAGCGTCGTGGGTATGCTGATTACCGTTGTTAACTTCGCATTCTGTCAGCGCTGGGTTAAACAGTACGGTTCTAAACCGGACTTTGAACCGATCAACTTCCGTAACCTGCTGCTGACCATTGCTGGCGTTGTGGTACTGATCGCGATTGCAACCTGGTTGCTGCACAACCAGCAGATCGCTCGTATGGTTCTGGGCGTCATTGCGCTGGGTATCGTGTTCATCTTCGGTAAAGAAGCCTTCACCATGCACGGTGCTGCGCGTCGTAAAATGATCGTCGCCTTCATCCTGATGCTGGAAGCGATTATCTTCTTCGTGCTGTACAGCCAGATGCCGACCTCACTGAACTTCTTTGCGATTCGTAACGTTGAGCACTCTATTCTTGGCATTGCTTTCGAACCTGAACAGTACCAGGCGCTGAACCCGTTCTGGATCATCATTGGTAGCCCAATCCTCGCTGCTATCTATAACAAGATGGGCGATACCCTGCCGATGCCGACCAAGTTTGCGATTGGTATGGTGCTGTGTTCCGGTGCATTCCTGATCCTGCCGCTGGGCGCGAAATTCGCTACCGATGCAGGCATCGTTTCCGTTAACTGGCTGATTATCTGCTACGGTCTGCAAAGTATCGGTGAGCTGATGATCTCCGGTCTGGGTCTGGCAATGGTGGCACAGTTGGTTCCGCAACGCCTGATGGGCTTCATCATGGGTAGCTGGTTCCTGACCACTGCCGGTGCAAACATCATCGGTGGCTACGTCGCTAACATGATGGCTGTACCAGAGAACGTGACTGACCCGCTGATGTCCCTTGAAGTCTACGGTCGTGTGTTCCTGCAGATTGGTGTCGCAACGGCTGTTATCGCTGTTCTGATGCTGCTGACGGCTCCGAAACTGAACCGTATGACTCAGGACGATGACGTCAATGAGAAAGCCTCTAAGGCCGCGACAGCGTAATTCTCAGGGAAACTCATTTTCAGGCCGCTAACTGTTGTTAGCGGCTTTTTTTTTGCCTGAGGTAGCACTACCATACGATATACCTCAGCCAAAAGGAGTTACCGATGAAACTGTTCTACAAACCGGGCGCTTGTTCTCTCGCTTCCCACATCACACTTCGTGAGAGCGGTAAAGATTTCACGCTGGATGGTGTTGATCTGATGAAGAAACGTCTGGAAAATGGCGATGATTTTTTCGCGGTAAACCCAAAAGGGCAAGTTCCTGCACTGCTGCTGGATGACGGTACGCTACTTACCGAAGGTGTCGCCATCATGCAATACCTGGCGGACAGCGTGCCAGACCGCCAGCTCCTTGCCCCTACCAGCAGCCTCTCCCGTTACAAAACCATCGAATGGCTTAACTACATTGCGACAGAACTGCATAAAGGCTTTACGCCACTGTTCCGTCCCGATACGCCGGAAGACTTCAAGCCAACCGTTCGCGCGCTGCTGGAGAAAAAAATGCAGTATGTGAACGACTCGCTGAAAGATAACCAATGGATCTGCGGCCCGCGCTTCAGCATCGCCGATGCCTATCTGTTTACCGTACTGCGTTGGGCCTATGCGGTTAAGCTGAATATGGCAGGATTAAGTAATATCGACGCCTATATGGCGCGAATGGCTGAACGCCCGGCGGTTGCCGCTGCGATGAAAGCAGAAGGGTTAAATTAATTGTTGTTGCCGGGTGGCACTTGCACATACCCGGCCTACAGCTAAAAATATGCCCGATAAGCGTGAGCGCCATCGGGCATCGATTACAGCTGCGTTGCGCTAAAGTAGTGTTCAGGCTTGGCTATACGGTCCTGCGCGGCCACGACCTGCAGCTCATACTCGTGCATCTCTTTGGTAGTGATCATCACTTCGTACACCGCCGCAGTCACATGCTCAAGCGCCTGTTGTAAAGATGCGCCCTGCAGCAGTTTCACCAGCAACAAGCCACTCGTCACATCACCCACACCAACCGGTTGACGTGCGCCAAAATCGACTAACGGACGACTGATATGCCACGCCTGTTCAGCGGTGACCAGCAGCATTTCGAAACGGTCGGTGCTGATACCTGCGCGTGCCAGATGCTTCACCAGTACAATTTCAGGCCCCTGAGCGATCAGTTCACGCGCTGCTGCAACGGCCTCATCGACGTTGTTCACCGCATGCTCGCACAGAATTTCGAGCTCAACCAGATTTGGGGCAATAATGTCACTGGCCGGAAGCGCATGGCGTACATGAAATTCCGCCACTCCGGGTGCAACAATACACCCCTTTTCAGGGTGTCCCATCACCGGATCGCAAAAGTATTTTGCCTGCGGGTTTGCCGCTTTTACTTTGCGAACAATACCCAAAATATGCTCGCCCTGTTCTGCTGAGCCAAGATAGCCGCTCAGTACTGCGTCACAGGTCTGGAGTTTATCGATATCAGCAATGCCCTGAACAATTTCAGTCAGGTGGCTCGGCGGCATAACGCAACCGGTCCATTTGCCATACTGCGTGTGGTTTGAAAACTGAACGGTATTCAGCGGCCAGACATTTGCGCCAAGACGACGCATCGGAAATTCTGCTGCACTGTTGCCCGCATGACCAAAAACAACGTGGGACTGGATGGCGAGGATATTCTTCATTTTACTTACCACAACCCTGAAAAAATAAAGGGGCGTAGTTTCCCACGCCCCTGCTAACTCAATCTTACTTCCAGCAAATCAGACAATAGTTCTTCTTGCCACGACGCAGTAAGGTATAGCGCCCGAACAGGATATCACTATCCTGGAAGAAATATTCCGGATCGGACTGCTTCTCACCGTTGATGGTTACCGCGTTTGACGCAATAGTCTTACGTGCCTGACCGCGAGAAGGTTGCAGCTCGGAGTCCACCAGCGCCTGCATCAAATCGGCACCTTTGTCCATCTCGATCATCGGCACGCCATCCTGCGCCAACTGTTCGAAATCTGCTTCACTCAAATCGCTGAGATTGCCGTTGAACAAGCTTTCGGTAATGCGTTTTGCCGCGACCAGACCTTCTTCACCGTGAACCAGACGCGTAACCTGTTCGGCCAGAACATACTGGGCACGCGGCGCTTTACCGCTGTTTTTATCTTCTTCTTCCAGCGCATTGATTTCTTCAATGTCCATGAAAGTGAAGAATTTCAGGAAGCGATAAACGTCCGCATCGGCGGTGTTGATCCAGAACTGGTAGAATTTGTACGGACTGGTTTTCTTCGGATCCAGCCACACTGCGCCGCCTTCCGTCTTACCGAATTTGGTGCCATCAGCTTTAGTGATCAGCGGAACGGTCAGACCAAACACCTGATTCTGGTGCAAACGACGGGTTAAATCGATACCCGAAGTAATGTTACCCCACTGGTCAGAACCACCAATCTGCAGTGCCACGCCGTGCAGTTTGTTCAGGCAGGCAAAGTCATAACCCTGCAGCAGGTTGTAAGAAAACTCGGTAAAGGAGATCCCCTGATCGTCACGGTTCAGACGCTGCTTAACCGCTTCTTTGTTGATCATCTGGTTAACGGAGAAGTGTTTGCCGATATCACGCAGGAAAGTCAGTACGTTCATACCGCCAAACCAGTCGTAGTTGTTCGCAGCAATCGCCGAGTTGTCGCCACAGTCGAAATCGAGGAACGGTGCAACCTGTTTGCGGATTTTATCCACCCACTCCTGCACGGTGTCCTCGGTATTCAGTTTACGCTCGGCGGCTTTAAAGCTCGGGTCACCAATCAGACCGGTTGCGCCACCTACCAGTGCAACAGGCTTATGGCCTGCCTGCTGGAAGCGTTTCAGGCATAACAATGGAACCAGATGCCCCAAATGCAAGCTGTCAGCGGTAGGATCGAAGCCGCAATAGAGCGCGATCGGGCCTTGCGCCAGTCGCTCTGCTAACGCTTCCTCGTCCGTCACCTGGGCCACCAGCCCCCGCTCTTGCAATTGTTTAATCAAGTTACTGCTTGCCATCAAAATCTCCATGTATAAAACGACTGCACCTTTGCCGGTACACGACTTTTCGCCTGATGCGAAAGAAACATAGAATAAAGCGCCGGATTGATCAGCACCAGCGCTTAAAACAAGAAATTTGCATCTTTAGGGGGCCAGGCGATCAATTTTCCACGCGTTATCTTCGCGTTGGTATAAAAAACGATCGTGCAGACGGTTTTCACCGCCCTGCCAGAACTCCATTTGTTCAATACTCACGCGAAAGCCGCCCCAGAAACTGGGCAGTGGGACTTCCCCTTGCTGAAACTTCTGCTTCAGTTCGAGGAATTTGCTTTCGAGAATACCGCGCGCGGAGATCCGACTGGATTGTTTTGATACCCAGGCGCCAATCTGACTGTCGCGTGGGCGACTGTGGAAGTATTTCACCACTTCGAGTGTGGAAAGACGCTCTGCCTTGCCGATCACCATCACCTGCCGTTCCAGCGTATGCCAGGGAAATAAAAGGCTGATGCGTGGATTTTTCTCGATCTGATGCGCCTTACGGCTACCAAGGTTGGTATAGAACACCAGCCCTTTGTCATCATAATGTTTGAGTAACACGATGCGCTGATACGGCTGACCATTTTCATCGACGGTCGCAACGACCATTGCGGTGGGATCGGCCAGTTTGGCATCACAGGCTTGCCCCAGCCAGCGCTCAAACAGCGCAAGGGGTTCGGCGGGAAGATCGCGGCGGCGAAGACCGCCTTTCGTGTATTCACGGCGCAGATGCGCGATTTGCTGCAATTCGTCGTTATCAGACATGATGTTGGGCTACGGATTGTCAGTGGGTGACGCTATTGTGCGCCGCCCAGGTGAAAATCTCAACGCTTCGGGTTCTGTAACTGACAGTTATTTAGCACAATTCTGTCTCGTTTATAGACCGTTGCCTCGTCGCCTTTAGACCAAAATACGTAGATACCATCGGTATAACGTGCACCTGATGCCGACACGCCCTGTTTGAGGTTCAATAGCTGATTATCATAAACAAAGCTTGCCGTCTGGCGGGTATTGTTCAGCTTCACGGTCAGCGGTTTTTCGTCGCAGCGGTATTCAAGCGTATCCGTTTGCATACGCTCGACAAATTGGTTGTACACACTACAACCGCTAAGCAGTACGGGCAGACACACTAACAACAGTTTTTTCATAGCCATATCCTGAAGACTTTCCTGGTCCTGGAGGGTAATGGCACCCTCCCTAATATCCTTAGTTTACCGGCATACCGCGCTGAATAATTTCAGTTAACTCTGAGTTCGCGGATTGGCAGGATAAATTGCCCCTAAAACACTCGGCTCTGACGCCCCCGTCACAGAAGGTAAATTTCCCGGTAATCCGGCCAGCGTTCGCCACGCCAGCCAGGCAAAGGCTAACGCTTCCATATCATCACCGCTGATCCCGGCTTCATCGGTAGAGGTAACCTCTGTACCCGGTAATAATGCCGCCAGACGCATCATCAGCAGTGGATTACGGCTGCCACCACCACATACCATGAGTCGATCACAGCCGCCGCTTAACAAGACCTGCTCTGAAATGGTTACTGCCGTCAGTTCGGCAAGCGTCGCCTGTACATCTCGTGGGCTAATTCCCGGAAACTGCGCCAGATGACGCTCTATCCAGCCGTAATTAAAATACTCACGGCCGGTGCTTTTCGGCGCAGGCGCGGAAAAATAAGGGTCGTTAAGCATATTCTGCAGCAACGGCAGGATCACCGTTCCTGAAATGGCCCACTGCGCATCTTTGTCGTAGGGCTGGCCACATTGCCGCCAGATCCATGCATCCATCAGCATATTGCCCGGCCCGGTGTCGTATCCGCGAACGGGTTGTTGCGGAATAAGCAGAGACAGATTGGCAATTCCGCCGATGTTTAACACCATTCGCCGTTCGGTTGGATGTGCCAGCAGTGCCTGATGAAACGCGGGAACGAGCGGTGCACCCTGCCCGCCGAGGGCGATATCACGTCGACGAAAATCACCGACTACGGTTATCCCGGTACGCGCGACTATCTGGTTGTTATCACCAATTTGCAGCGTGTGTGGCGCAGCACCGTTCGGTTCATGCCACACGGTTTGCCCGTGGCAACCAATCGCAATGATATCCTGCGGTTTCAATTTTTCTTGCGCCAACAGCGCATTCACCGCCTCAGCAAATAGATAACCGAGCTGTGCATCTAACTGACCAAACTGAGAAAGTGTAAGCTGCTGCCCCTGGCAGATATCCAGAATCGCTTGTTTAACATGAATGGGGATGGGCCAGGTCAGACTCGCCTGCTGCGCAACCATCGTTTCATCTATTGTCGCCAGCACAACATCGACGCCATCAAGGCTGGTTCCAGACATTACACCGATAAAACGGCCCGATTTCATAGGTCATCCTTTTAAGCAAATTAGCCTTGACACTCAACCATAAAGTGTCGACTAATGCCATGCTTCCTTAATGATTTTTGGTGGCTAATCATTACAATGATCGTTTAATTACATCAATTACATGAATGATTCGTTTATACTCGGTTGATCCGATTTCGGTTAAGATTTTCATATTGTTCCAGTAGAACATGTGACCTTAGGCTCACAAATGCCATATAATTTAGCCATGAAGGGTGCTTTATTAGCGTTTCGTGGTGACAAAGGAGATTTGTAAATGATTAAACGTGTGCTGATTGTTTCATTAATGGGCGTATCTTTAGCGGGTTGCGTTAACAATGACAGCCTTTCAGGCGACGTATATACCGCATCCGAAGCGAAACAAGTTCAGAACGTTACCTACGGTACGATTGTTCATGTTCGTCCGGTGCAAATCCAGGGTGGCGATGACGCAAACGTGATTGGTGCTATTGGTGGTGCGGTACTCGGCGGGTTCCTTGGTAACACCGTCGGCGGCGGTACGGGTCGTTCATTAGCGACGGCTGCAGGTGCAGTTGCCGGTGGCGTAGCGGGTCAAGGCGTACAAGGTGCGATGAATAAAACCCAGGGTGTGGAACTGGAAATCCGTAAGGATGATGGTAATACCATCATGGTGGTTCAGAAACAGGGTGCGACCAAGTTTTCAGCCGGCCAGCGCGTTGTTATGGCTAACAACGGCAGCCAGGTTACCGTGTCTCCACGCTAATCGAATTCACGTGTGGTCAGGCTCTGGCCACACGTAACTTATCGTTTCAACCTTGTGACTGCAGTTCAATAATATTGTGTTCGAGTTTGGCAACCAGCTTAATCAGCAGATCAATTTCCTCAGCTGAAATCCCTTCCAGAATTTCTCCACGTGTTTTGTTGATCACCGCTTCCATATCAGCGATCAGCGGCTCAGCCTTCTCTGTCAGTTTAATTCTCTTAGCTCGACGATCGCTGGCGCAAGTCTGTCGTGAAATGAGTCCCTTTTCTTCCAACTGGTCAAGCGTACGTACCAACGAAGGCTGCTCGATGCCAATCGCTTTAGCCAACTGAATCTGCGATTGATCCGGCGGCAACTGATGAATGTTGTGCAGCGTAACCCAATGCGTCTGCGTCAACTCCAGAGGTTTCAGGCGATGGTCAATCAGAGCACGCCAAATGCGCACCAACCGTGCCAGATCAGAACCTAATGGCGATTCCAATTTCATCTCCTTATAATTAGCTTGCTAAGTTATTGTGCTGATTTTAGAATAGTGTGCAGTATTTGTATTCCCAAAACAAATGTATTGCCAAATTTGCTTACCGGCTGACATTTTTTCAGACATTATGCGTTACGGAGACTCATTGTCTCTTTTTTGCTAAACCTATAGCAATGCTCTCTTCCGTCAAGGATTTTGCCCGTGAAGTTTATGTTTAATGCAACAGGATTGCCCCTACAAGATTTAATGATCGGCGCATCTGTCTACTTCCCACCTGTTTTCAAGGCGATTGTAGCAGGATTTATTCTCTGGCTGGTTGTTCATCGCCTGCTGCGCGACTGGATTTACTCCGGCGAAATCTGGCATCCCCTGCTAATGGATCTGTCACTCTTTACGCTTTGCGTATGTCTGGCCTTTGTTATGCTGATAGCGTGGTGATTATGTCGCTTAAAACCATTAAATACTTCTCAACTATTATAGTCGCTGCAATCGCAGTTTTCGCCGGATGGTGGATGTGGAATTACTATATGCAATCGCCCTGGACACGTGATGGCAAAGTACGTGCTGAGCAGGTCAGCATCACGCCGCAGGTGTCAGGTAGCATTAGCGAACTCTATATAAAAGATAACCAGTTTGTGAATAAAGGCGATGTCCTTTTTATTATCGACAAGACGCCATTTCACATTGCTGAACTGAATGCGCAAGCGCAACTGGCAAAAGCGCAGTCTGACCTGGCGAAAGCCAACAACGAAGCCAACCGCCGCCGTCATTTATCGCAAAATTACATCTCAGCCGAGGATCTGGATACCGCAAATCTCAACGTGAAAGCCATGCAGGCAAGCGTTGAAGCGGCTGAGGCCAGTTTGCGCCAGGCCCAGTGGCAACTGACGCAAACGGTGGTCAAAGCCCCCGTGGCGGGTTGGGTCACAAACCTGTCTACCCGTACCGGTGATTACGCCTCAACCGGTAAGCCCCTGTTTGCCCTTGTCGACAGTCACTCTTTTTATGTGATGGGATATTTTGAAGAAACCAAATTGCGCCATATTCGAGAAGGCGCACCTGCGACGATTACACTCTACAGCGGCAATGTAAAGTTACAGGGTCACGTTTCCAGTATTGGCCGTGCCATCTACGATCAAAGTGTGGAAAGTGATTCCGGCCTGATTCCCGACATCAAACCCAACGTGCCGTGGGTGCGTCTGGCGCAGCGTGTCCCGGTACGCATCGAATTCGACGCCCTGCCGCGGGAGGTCACGCTGGTGTCAGGTACAACCTGCAGCGTATCCATCGGCCAGCGTAAATGAAACTGCCCCGCCTGACACCAGGCAATTTGCCGTGGTTTAAAGCCACGGCGGCACAGTGGCGTTATGCGCTGCGTAACACCATTGCGATGTGCCTGGCGTTAACTTTTGCTTATTATCTGAATCTGGATGAGCCCTACTGGGCGATGACCTCTGCGGCGGTGGTTAGTTTTCCCACCGTTGGCGGGGTTATCAGCAAAAGTCTGGGTCGCGTGGCGGGTAGCCTACTGGGAGCCACCGCCGCACTGATTATTGCCGGTCATACTCTCAATGAGCCGTGGCTGTTTTTGCTGAGCATGTCAGTGTGGATCGGTTTTTGTACCTGGGCATGCGCGCACTTCACCAATAACGTTGCCTACGCCTTTCAACTGGCGGGTTATACGGCGGCGATCATTGCGTTTCCCATGGTCAATACCGTGGAAATTACGCAGTTATGGGATATCGCGCAGGCACGCGTGTGTGAAGTCATCGTCGGTATCCTGTGTGGCGGCGTGATGATGATGATCCTGCCCAGCACCTCCGATGGCACCACGTTACTGACTGCATTGAAAAACATGCATTCACGTTTACTGGAACATGCCAGCCTACTCTGGCAACCAGAAACCACGGATGCCATTCGCACAGCCCATGAAGGTGTTATCGGGCAGATTCTGACCATGAACCTGCTGCGTATTCAGGCATTCTGGAGTCATTACCGCTTTCGTCGCCAGAATGCTTTGCTCAATTCGCTGTTGCACCAGCAGTTACGGATGACCAGCGTGATTTCCAGTCTGCGCAGGATGCTGCTGAACTGGCCTAATCCCCCGTCCAACACCCGGGAAATCATTGAGCAGTTGCTCAGCGAACTAATAAAATCCAATGCGAATAGCTACACCGTCGCACGTATAATTGCCCCACTGCGGCCCGTCGATGCCCGCGACTATCGACACGTCGCCTTCTGGCAACGACTGCGTTATTTTTGTCGGCTCTACCTGCGCAGCAGTCATTATCTGCATTTACTGGAAAATGGTGTTACCGCCGAGCGTATTAATATCGCCCGCACGCCGGGACTTGCCCGTCATACCGATAATGCGGAAGCTATCTGGAGCGGGTTGCGTACGTTCTGCACTTTGATGCTTATCGGCGCATGGAGCATTGGTGCACAATGGGAATCAGGCTCTGGCGCACTCACGCTCGCCGCGATCAGCAGTGTGCTGTATTCCGCCGTTGCCACACCGTTCAAGTCGCTTTCTTTGCTGATGCGTACGCTGGTTCTACTGTCGCTATTTAGCTTTGTGGTTAAGTTTGGCCTGATGGTGCAAATTTCCGACCTCTGGCAGTTTATTCTCTTTCTCTTCCCGCTACTCGCCACCATGCAACTGTTGAAGCTACAAATGCCTGCCCTGGCAGGTCTTTGGGGGCAGCTGATTGTATTTATGGGTTCGTTTATCGCGGTGACCAATCCGCCGGTTTATGATTTTGCTGATTTCCTGAATGACAATATGGCGAAAATCACCGGCGTGGCGCTGTCATGGCTGGCCTTCGCCATTCTGCGCCCCGGATCGGATGCACGGAAAAGTCGCCGCCATATTCGCGCCCTGCGCCGGGATTTTGTCGATCAGCTCAGCCGACATCCATCACTCAGTGAAAACGAATTTGAATCGCTGACCTATCATCACGTCAGCCAGCTCAGCAACAGTCAGGATGCGCTGGCGCGACGCTGGTTATTACGTTGGGGGGTCGTTTTACTGAACTGCTCGCACGTGGTGTGGCAACTGCGCACCTGGGAGGCGCGTTCCGATCCGCTGGCTCGCGTCAGGGACGTGTGTATCTCGCTGCTGCGCGATGTAATGAGCGAACGTGGCGTCCAGCAACGACCACTGAATGCCACGCTGAATGAGCTACAGCGCATCTGCGATACGCTTGCCCACCATCATCAACCCGCTGCGCAGGAACTGTCGGCACTGGTCTGGCGACTACACTGCTCGCTTTCACAACTCGAACAGGCGCCGCCGCCGGGTACTCTCAGTCGTTGATTATTTGATAACACCACAGGCGTAGCGCGCTCCGCCACCGCCAAGCGGTTGCGGTTGATCGGACATATTATCGCCGCCCACATGGATCATCAGCGCTTTGCCTTTAACCTCATCGATCGTTTTCAGCCGCGGCGCTACGACCGGCGTTGTGGCGTTACCTTCGTTATTCACCACCAATAGCGGCAGGTCGCCCATATGACCTGCGCCTTCCGGGCCTTCATGTTTACCGGTTTGATGCGGATCGTAATGGCCACCAGCCGCTTTTTCGGACGGGGGCTTTCCTGAGTTTGGCC